>Ga0247719_1000004_pt1 | contig 238427 bp, 262 predicted proteins | sample 41E_DmetaG_FD_189046 | JGI IMG/M metagenome (GOLD analysis project Ga0247719, IMG submission 189046) | Soil microbial communities from hillslope of Landscape Evolution Observatory, University of Arizona, Oracle, AZ, United States - 4-1-E_D | ecosystem: Engineered > Artificial ecosystem >...
GCATTGCCGTTCCGTCGCACCCACTGCCGGAACCGGTCCATCGTCAACGCCTTGCCGTCGATCACGAACAGCGGCTCGTGCGGACGGGCTCCGAGCACCTTCGCCCGGAGCGTGGCGGCCAGGGCGTGCGGGACCGGGACCGTGCGCACGTCGCGCGCCGTGCGCACCGTGAGCTCCGGGCGCTTCGGGTGGAGGTCGCCGACGGTGAGGCCGACGAGCTCCTTCAGCCGCAGCGCGGTCGCCTCCTCCAGGGCGAGCACGTCCTCGAGGGTCATGGGTTCGGTCATGGGATCGGTCACTTCGTGTTCCTCCTCTTCGATTCGGTCTTGTTCGCCTGGTCGGCCCACTGGCCGACCGCGGACTCGCGCTGCACGCGCCGGTCGACAGCCCGCAACTTCGGGCCCGCCGTAGCTCCGACGCGGCCCTGCTTCGCCGGCCCGAGGTAGCCGTCGGCACGCGCACGACGGACCCAGTCGCGGGCCGTCTGCGACGCGATGTCGTGGCCGAGCTCGTTGTAGGCACGCGTCGCGAGCTCCTCGTGGATGCCCTTCGTCCATCCCGCGTCGAGCAGCTCGAGGTGCACGCGGGCGACCCACTCCCACAGCTCGTCGGGGTAGCCGCCGGGCCCGAGGCGTAGCCGCGCGTTGCGTGCCGCCTCGGCGACGACGGCGATGCGTGCGTCTTCGCCCGGGTCGCGCTCTTGCGGGTGACCAGCTGCGGTCATCCTGGCGTGGAAGTCCTCGATCGTCTCTGGCAGCTCGCGAAGCTTCGTGCGCAGGTCTCGGACGATCTCGGCGACCTTCACGGAGCGGAGCACGTCGGCGTTCACCCCCTGGCGCTCCGCTGTTGGCGTGAGCGGCTTGACGGCGAGTTCCGTGATGACGACCCGCCCCGATCGGAAGGTGGCGAGTCCCGTGACGATCCAGTCGGACTTGGCCCGGTCGGTACCTCCCGTGCCGAACTCGATCGTTGTGCCATCGCCGTGCAGCTGGACGCTGCCGATGATGTGCGCAACGCGGTGTTGTCGCTGCCTCACCTCTGCCATGCAACGGACGGTACCACGAAACGCCAACAGTTGGCGCGCAACCTGTCGCGACTCGCGGAAGATGCGCGCCGAGTAGCACGACAGCATGGCCCACAGTTAGCGCGCCATCCTTCGTGACATGGCACCAACGCACACGCAACGTCCGACGTTGGCGGAGCTGCTCGACGCTCGTCGACGGCTCCCGCCACCCGAGGGAAGACGGAAGATCAGGGAAGACGCCAACGTGTCGCGCGCCGTGGTCGCCGACGCGGTGGGCGTCACGGCCGCAGCGGTCGGCTACTGGGAGAGCGGCGAACGCGAGCCCCGCCCCGAGCAGCTCGTGCGCTACGTCGACGTGCTCGACACGCTCCGCGACGCCTCGACGGCTCCGGTGGCGTCATGAGGGTCACCATCCGCCGCGCGACCGAGCTCTACCCGGAGCTGTCCGAGGGTCGCGACGGCAAGCCGTCCGAGCGGTTCTTCCGGCGACTCGTCGAGGAGAAGCGCATCCCGTACTTCAAGGTCGACGGCGGGAAGGTGCTCATCGACACCGACGACGTCGACGCGCTCATCGAAGCGGGCCGCGTCGAGGCCGAGCGACCGCTGCGCATCGTCCGAGGTCGAGCGTCGTGAGCGGCCGGGCGCGAAGAAGGGGCCCGGCCAGGCCCCTTCCCGCACAGCAGTCGCTCACCGCTTCGAGCAAGGCCCATGGTACGGAGTTGAGCGACCCGAGTCATGCCGGGATCGCCGCGTACCTCCGACGCGAGCGGCTCACCGAGTGGCTGTGCGGCCTGCCGCCGGCGCCCCGCTCCTTCGGTGAACCATCCGGGAGCGTCGTCCCGATCACGAGGACCGTCGCGGCATGAACCTGCTCGTGACATGCCCGACGTGTGGCGTCGACGTCGAGGGCTGCGTCGAGTCGGTCGACGCCGACGGGGTGCGTCGGTGGACGCAGCCGCTTACCCCTGACGGTGCTGGCCCGACCGGCCACTCGCTGTGGAAGGGCGGGCTCGTCCACATCGAACGCGGCGCCCGGTGCCTCGCCGACACGAGGGCTGCGTCGTGAGCGGCTTCGACGTCGTCAACGACCTGGCCGCGCTCCACGTCGACGTGCGCACGGTCGACGACCTCCGACCGTACGGGCCCGCACATCAGCGCCGGCGTCGGCGGAACGTGCAGGCGATGGCCTTCCGGGCCCGGGCCATCCTCGGCGAAGCCGCAGCCGGGAAGCGCAGCCTCACCGAAGCGGTGCTCACCGCGTCGGCGTTGCTTCGAGCGGCCGAGGTCGAGCTCGTCAAGAAGATGATCGACGAGGACGTCGAATGACCTTCGACGAACGGCTCGAGCTCGCCCGCACCATCCGCGCTCGCGTGAAGGACCTCGAGGTGCCGGCGTGGTTCGAGGACCAGGCCAACGCGGCGGCGGCAGAGGCGACCGAAATCACCCGGGAGCTCGCCGGCGCCTTCGGATGGGACGACGTCGACCTCGACGGGATGAACGCGGAGGAGGGCGCAGCCCGCACCCTCGCCGCGCTTCTCGACTGCATGGCGTGCCCGCACCTCCGCCGCGGGGGACCACAGCCGGCGCTCGCACGACTTGCCGTTCGACGCGTCGACTGCCTCCGCTGCGCGCACACGGTCTGCCGGCCGCCGAGCGACGAAGTCGACCGCTGCGACTGGTGCGGTGCTCGAGGTGTTCAGCGGTTCCAGCCGGCTGCGATCCAACTCGGCATGACGCTGGTCATAGGCGACCGGTGCCGTGACTGCTCGACCGCCACATCATCGAGGAGCGCGGCGTGAACCGCACCGACGAGGTCGCCAATCCCGACGAGGTGCACCTCCTGGAGGTGCTCGCCTCGGCGCGTGACTCGATCGAGGAGGTCCTCGCCGGCCACGTCACTCCCGATCGAGTGACGACGCGGATCGCCTGGGCGGGCGACCGGTTGCGCACCGCCTACGCGCTGTCCCTACTCGTGCACCCGCCCGGCCGGGGCGCGCTCGGCGCCTACCGAAGGAAGCCGTCATGAGCGGGCCTGCCTACGCGCGGGTGACCGCCCGCCTCGAACAGGTCACCGGGTGGCGGCCACCCCGCGACGGGGCGGACTGGCGATGCCCTGCGCACGACGACAACCGGCCGAGCCTGAGCGTCACCAACGGCAACGGCAAGGTGCTTGTGCACTGCCAGACCGGCTGCGACCTCGACGCCATCCTCGAACGCCTGCAGCTCAGCCGACGCGACCTGTTCGACGAGCCGATCGCCGCGGACACCCCGACATCGCCGGCGGAGTACGTGTACACCGACGCGGGGGCAACGCCGTGTACCGCGTGTTGCGCAAGGCGGGGAAGCGGTTCGAGCAGGAACGCGCCGACGGCGCCGGCGGCTGGATCGGCGGGCGCGGATGCATGCAAGGCGTGCCGCGCGTGCTCTACCGCCTCCCCTCCGTCGTCGAGGCCGTCACGGCCGGCCGCACCGTGTTCGTCGTCGAAGGCGAGAAGGACGTCCACGCGCTCGAGCGCGCGGGCGAGACAGCGACGTGCAACCCGCAGGGCGCCGCCAACTGGGCGAAGGTCGACGCCACGCCGCTGCACGGCGCATCCGAAGTTGTCGTCGTCCGCGATCGCGACGCCGACGGGATCAAGTGGGCGGCCGACGTCGAGGCAAGCCTGACCGGCAAGGTCGGCCGCATCCTCGTCGTCGACCCCGTCCCGACGCACAAGGGCGCCGACGCTGCCGACCACCTCGGGCACGGCTACACCGTCGACGAGTTCGAGACCATCAGCGTGTGGGAGCACCCGGCCGAGCCGGCGGCCGCAGCAGGGTTCTTCGTCGACTGGTCGAGCTTCTGGGCGAAGGACCGGCGCGACGCCGACTGGCTCGTCGAGGACGTGCTCGCCCGTGGCCGCGGGCACTCCCTGTTCGCCGGGCACAAGGTCGGCAAGAGCCTGTTCACCCTGTGGGTCAGCCTCCAGCTGATCCGCGCCGAAGTCGTCGTCATCTACCTCGACTACGAGATGGGCGAGGACGACCTGTACGACCGGCTCAGCGACATGGGCCACGGGCCTGGCAGCAACCTCGAGCTGCTCCGCTACGCGCTCCTGCCGAGTCTCCCGCCGCTCGACCAGCCCGACGGCGCCACCGCGCTCCTGACGCTCGTCGACGAGGTCCAGGCCGAACACCCCGGCCGCCACGTCGCCGTGGTGATCGACACCACCGGCCGCGCCGTCGCCGGCGACGAGAACAGCGCCGACACCATCCGAGCGTTCTACCGGTGGACCGGGCTGCACCTGAAGCAGCGGGGCGTGACGTGGGCGCGCCTCGATCATGCCGGCAAGGACGCGACGAAGGGTCAGCGCGGGAGCTCGGCGAAGGGCGACGACGTCGACATCGTCTGGCGGCTGTCGCGTACCGAGGACGGCATCGAACTCCGGCGGGAAGCCGCTCGCATGGGATGGGTCCCCGAGCGTGTCGCCTTCCACCTCTCGACCGAGCCGCTCGCCTACAAGCGCGTCGCCGCCGGCTGGCCGGCCGGGACCAAGGAAGTGGCCGAGCTCCTCGACAAGGTCGGCGTGCCGCTCGACGCGGGCGAGCGCCCGGCCGGCAAGGCGCTCCGCGAGGCAGGCCACAAGGCGACGCAAGCCCTCATCCGGGCGGCCATCAGGTGGCGCCGGGAGTCCGCAACAACTCCAGAACAGGAGGCCGACTTTTGATTCGTCGCACCCCTCGTCGCACCCCCGACGCAGCCGCGCTCGTCGCACCTCTCGTCGCACCCGACGAGACCCGCATGGCAACTGGTCGTCGCACCCCTCGTCGCAGTTCGTCGCAGCAAGCGAGCCCAACTGCGACGGCGACACACACCCGTAGGGTGTCGCAGTCGCTGGGCCAGGCTCACGCACCCGCGGTGCAGCCATGAGCTACCGCCAGCCGATAGCCACGGGGAAGCGCCAGGCCGGCAAGGGACCGCGCACGGCGAAGCAGCGCCGGCAGCTCCGAGCCCGCATCGCGGCCGAGGCGCGACGAGCGAAGCGGCGGAAGCAGTGACCGACCGACCGAAGCGACCGACCCGCCAAGACCGCGGATACGACGCCGAGTACGACCGCGCACGCGCAGCCGTCGCCCTCGACGTCGCCGCCGGTCGCGCTCACTGCTGGCGCTGCGGAACCTGGATCGCACCACGCTCCCGATGGCACCTCGGGCACGACGACTGGGCCAAGGACGCGAACGGCAAGCGCATCATCAACGGCCCCGAATGCGCCCCCTGCAACCTGCGCGCCGCCGGCAAGAAAGCCGCCCTCCTCCGCCGACTCCGCAACAAGCCGAAGCCGCCCACCACCCGAGTCACGAGGCTCGAATGGTGACGGCCGACGAGCGGCCGGCCGCCAAAAATCTGAGCCGTCGACCGGCGGACCTCCCACCCGTCCGCGCAGGCGTCCCCGCAAGTGCCGGGTCCGCGGACCGGGGCTGTGAGGCGTGCGGACGGCCGTACGTGGCCCGCTCGTCGAGGAGCCGGTACTGCGACGACGGCGAGTGTCGTCGGGCTCGTGAGCGGCAGCGGAAGCGGCGCCGGTCGGGTTCGTCGTCGGCAGGCACGCCGAAGTCGAAGCCGCCGGCGATTCCGCCGGGATCGTCGCCGGTGCCGTCGCTGGTGGAGGTGACCCGCCGGGTGCTTGAGGAGGCGAAGCGTGCCGACTCGCCGGCCGGGGTGAACGCGTTGGCGTTGGCGGCTCGGATCGACGCGCCGCAGTTCGATACCGCCGCGGGGTTGGCCGCGCTGAGCAAGCAGCACCTCGCGGCGCTCGCGGTGGCGCTCGACGGCGCCGCGAGGACGGGCGTCGATCCGCTCGACGAGGTGAAGGCCATGCGCGAGAAGCGGCAGCGGGAGGCGAAGGCTCGTGGGTAGCGAGGTCGAGCGCGTGACCGGCGACGGTCGGTTCGTCATCCGCGAGGCCCGCGACGGCGGCCGTGTCCTGGTCGACGTGTGTGCTCTCGACGGGTCGCTCGCCGTGCAGTTGGTCGTCACCCCGCAGGGCGACGACGTGAGCGTGTCGGTGGACGTTCGTGCGTAGCGACGTGGTCGTCGCCCCGGCGTTCCTCTGGCAGCCGCCGAGCTCGAGCACCGCGGGCCCGGAGGCTGCGCAGCTCGCCGAGTCCGCTGGCTTGGTCCTCGACGGCGAGCAGCGCCTGGTGCTCGACGTGTTGCTCGCGGAGGACGTCCACGGGCGGTGGGCCGCGTTCGAGGGGTGCGTGATCTGCGCCCGCCAGAACCTCAAGACGGTGGCGCTGTTGGCGCTCGTGCTCTTCGACCTGTTCGCCACCGACGCGCGGCTGATCGTGTGGACCGCCCACCTGTTCGACACCGCACAAGAGGCGTTCCGCGACCTCGTCGCCCTGGTCGACGGCGCGCCGCACCTGCGCCGACGGGTGAAGCACGTCCACCGGGCGCGCGGCGACGAGGGCATCGAGCTCGTCGACGGCCGGCGCCTGAACTTCCTCGCCAGGTCGCGCACCGGTGGCCGCGGCCTGTCGGGTGATCGCGTCGTGCTCGACGAGGCGTTCGCGCTGACGGCGGCCGAAATGGGATCGCTGCTGCCGACGATGAGCGCCAGGCCGAACGCTCAGGTGGTCTACGCGTCGTCCGCCGGGCTGTTGTCGTCGAACGTGCTGCGCGGGGTCCGCGACCGAGGCCGCCCGGGTGGTGACCCGACGCTCGCATACGTCGAGTGGGCGGACCCGACGCCGGGCGGGTGCGCGGCCAAGGAATGCGCCCACCTCGTCGACGCTCCGGGTTGCGCGCTCGACGACGTCGACCGGTGGCGTCGAGCGAATCCTGCCCTCGGTCGGCGCATCCCGGTCGAGCGCGTCCGAGCGGAGCGTCGCGCGTTGAGCGCGTCGCCGATGGAGTTCGCCCGCGAGCGACTCGGCTGGTGGGAGGACCCGCCAACCGGCGACGGCGGAGCGTTCGACCTCACCGCGTGGCTGCTGCTCGCCGATCCCGACGCGCGGCGCGGCGCGGATCGGCCGGCGTTCGGTGTCGACGTGTCGATCGACCGGCTCGTGCACATCGCCGCGGCGTGGCGCCGCCCGGACGGCCGCGTGCAGGTCCAGCTCACGGCGACCGACGGCGGCCGCAAGGTCGACTCGGGCCTGTCGCCGTTCGACGCGCCGAAGCGACTCGAGCAGCTCGTCGCCGCGTGGAAGGGCGCCGTGTGGCTGGGCGGCACGTCGGCGACGCTCGCCGCCGACGTGAAGGGCGCGCACATGGTGACCGGCGCCGACTTCGCGAGCGCGTGCGGCCGCTTCGCGGACCTGTTCACCGATCGGCGCCTCCGCCACGGCAACCAGGAGCAGCTGAACCGCAGCGTGGAGGCCGCCCGCTGGCGCGCGGTAGGCACCGCTGGCGAACGGTCGATCGAGCTGCGCGACAATCCGCACGCCGGCCCGCTCGCCGCCGTCGTGCGGGCTCTGCACGGTCTCCTCGCCGCGCCGGTCGTCCCGCCGCCGTCGCCGATCGGCGGCAAGGCCGAAGCGCGGCGCGATGGCGGCTACATCGACGCGACCGGCGTCGGCGAGTTCGACCCGGTGCGGTCGGAGTTCTGATGGACGACCTCGAACGGGCCCGCCGGCTGGTCGACGCGATCGACGAGCTCGAGCGGCGACGTCGCCATGAGAGCGACGTGCTCCGCGCGTGGGTCGTGCGGCTCCTCGACCTCGACGACCCCGATTTTCGGGTCACGTCGGGTCACGTCGGGTCAATGTTCGGCCGGGCCTTGCCTGGTGTCGACGCAGCTGCGGACACTCGCCCCGATGGCTTGTTGCTCGACCTCGACGGTGTCGCGGCGGAGCTCGCGGTGAGCGTGTCGACCGTCAAGCGCCTCGTCGCCGCCGGGCACCTGCCGGCCGTGAAGGTCCTCGGCGCGACACGCGTCCGGCGGGCCGACCTCGAGCACTACGTCGCCGAACTCCGAACCGAAGGGAAGACCACCGCATGATCGAAGTCCAGGGAACCGCCTACGCGATCGGCGAACGGAACCCGGTGCTCCGCTTCGGCGGTGTCGGCGTCGAGACGGACACCGGCCGGCGCAAGACCGGCGACGGCCGGCACGCGTGGAACGACCTCGCCTACGACCCGGCGCCGCAGCCGACGCGGGTGCAGGCCATCAACGCGTCGCTCGGGTCGAGCACCGACTTCGCCGCGCTCGTGCAGCGCATGCACACCGCGATCGGGCGAGCGCAGAGCCCGATCCGCCACGAGTCCAAGGCGGCCGAGGTTGCCGCCGCCGACGCCATCTACGCCGACGCCATCGCCTTGGTCGACGAGTTCGTCGCCCACACCCGCACCGCGCTCGAGCAGGGCCGGGCGATGGCCGCCGAGCTGGCCGCCGACCTCGCCGAGGAAGAGCGCCAGGCCGCCGAGGTCGCCGCCGCCGAGCGGCTGCGCCAGGACATCGAGCGCCGCGTCGCCGCCGGCGTGCAGCGCCGCGAAGCCGAGCGGCTCGCGCAGATCGAACACGACGTGCGGGCCGAGCTCGCCGAAGCAGGAAGGAAGTAGACCCGATGCCCAACCCGACGAGGGCGCAACTCGCGCTCGCCCGCAACCCGCTTCTCGACGAGCTCCGCGCCTCCAGCGACTACGGCGCCCGTCTCGCCGCACGCGCCGGAGCTCCGACGCTGTTTCCCGTGGCGACCTGCCCGTCGCGACCGCCAGCGGCAACCCGCCGAGCGAGCTGCTTCGCCTCCCGTGGACGCTCCGCCACGCCGCTGCTCGTGCCGACCAGGCCGAGTACGCGCGGCTGATGAACGCCTACGCCGGGAACCCCGACGCTGACCTCGAGGCGCAGCTGTTCGAGCCCGGCGTGAACGACCCGGCAAACGGCGAGTACCGCCAGCGGTTCGCCGAGTGGGCGGCCGGCCGCTGATGGTTGACGGCGTCACCATGACGGCCGGGCGCGCGATCGGTGTAGCGACCATGTCCCCGCCCGTCGCCGGCCGAAGCGCCCGCGAGATGCGGAGCGAGGAGCTCGTCGACGTCGGCACCCTGGTCGACGTCGTGAACGCCGCCTGCACTGGCGTCCGCAACGACTTGACCGCCTACGTGGCCGAGCTCCGCGACCACCTCGTCGAGGAGTTCCGCGCCGCCATCCAAGCGGTCGTCGAGGAGACGCCGGGCGTGACCGTCCGGTTCCCGTACCGCGACGACGCGGGAAACATCGTCGCCGTCGTGGAGCGCGCTGCGCAGCCTCGGTGCGAGTGCTGCGCCGGAGGACACGAAACCCCCTAACCCGTGCTCGAAGGCGCCGTGCGTCAACGTCACCCGTCCGCCGACAACGGCACTCGGCGGTGCCGTCCGGGAGCGAAGGGCGGGAGGGTTCTTGCCTCCTTTCGGCCCGTAGATCGCCCTGCGCATCTCGCCTCAGTCGAGCACCCGAAGCAGCCGCCAGCGTCGTTGCTGTGATGGGCCAACGACGCTGGCGGCTCTCGCGTGGGTACCCTCGGCCGACGTGGTCGCCGATTGGGAACTCGAGGCCCTGTGCGCCCGCTACGACGTCGACCCGTTCGCCGAGACCCGGCAGGGCGTGCTCGCCGTCATGAACCTCTGCCGCGACTGCCCGGTCGCCCGCGACTGCCGACGCCAGTGGGAACGCACACCCGTGCCGTTCGGCGTGTGGGGCGGCCGGCACGCATCGCAGCTGCTCCGCGAGCGATCCGCACGCGTCGGCGCATAGCCGGATGCCGAACGACCTCGGCTACAGCCACGAGAAGCTGCTCGGCGCGGTGCTCATGCTCGACGACGAGCGGTACGGCGACGACCTGCGCACCCGGCTCGGCCGAGCGTGGAACGACGAGGGAACCTTCGCCCGACCGCACGACATGCCCGGACGTCGACCGGTGCCCGACGAGCTCGCCGCGCGCCTGGCAGCGTTCGACGCACGCATCGAGGGGCTGCGCAACATGTCGGACCTCGAGGTGCGAGCCGCCGTCGACGACCTGCGCGACCTCGCCCTCGACGCGTCGCTCGCTCTGCGCAAGGCGACCTGACGCGGTGGGGGCCCGGCACCTCGTCCCCACGGCGGACGGGGACGAAGCCACCGTGCCCCGACGTCGACGGTACCGACCTACCGGCCGCCGAGCGTCACCCGCCACCACTCGGGCCAGACCATCGACGGATGCCGGTTGAGGATCTCGACGGCGAACCTGTCGGCCTGCTCGACCGTGAGGCCCTCGGATCTCCAGCGGTACACCTGGCGGGGGTGCACGCACATGTCCCGCGCCAGCTCGAGCACCGTGCGGCGCCGCGCTGCCCTCTCGAACGGCTCGAAGGCGAACGGCCGCACAATCGGCTTCCGGCCGGCCGCCGCACGCTCACGCGGTGGAAGGCCACGCCGGGCCCGCTTGTACGACGTCCACGCGTGCCGGCACTCATCGCAACGGCAACCACCGTCGCGGTAGCAGGCGACCATGCCGTGCGTCCGCTGCTTCGCCGGGCGCAGCTCGACAATCGGCGCTGTCACCGCGAGTACCGCCGCTCGATGTCCTGCCGCTCGGCGTAGAGGCGCATCGGAGCGTTCTTGACGCCCTCGACGTCGACCACGATTCCCGGCTCGCCAGTGATGTGCCCCATCTCGAGCTGGACCTGTTCGCCCTTATCGGCGCCGGTGGAGACGCTCAGGTCGGCTACGCCGTTCCCGCCGTAGCCGAGGAACGCGCCCACCATCGGGTAGTCGCTCTCGTCGGCCATCAGCTTCACGTAGCCCGCTTCGGTGCCCGTCCCGCTGTCGGCGCGCATCCTGACGAGCACGCCCGCGCCGTCGGTACCGCCATGCTCGCGGTTGGCGATGGTGATCCGCTCGAAGCCGTCGTCGTCGATGACCTCGATGCGTCTGCAGCGGATGACGTCGACGATCCGATCGCCGCCGGCGAGGGTCGCTGGTCGGGGTTCGGCGTCGTCGGCCGCCCGCTCGTCGAAGTACTCGGCGACCGCCCGTGCAGCGACCGCGCGGCGTAGTTCTCCTCGGGCGCGGCGTTCTTCGGCGACCTGCTCGACCACCTTCGAGTACTCGGCGATGTACTCGTCGCCGACGTCGACTGCGGCCAGGTTCGCCGCGGCCATCCACCGCAGCCGCGCCGCTCGGATCGCCTTCTCGCTGTCGCCGCTGTCGACCGCGGTGATGTAGTCCCATGCGACGCCGCCGACGTCGTACAGGTCGCCGCAGTCCTTCGCTCGGGTCTCGGCGAGCCGCTCGTGCATCCGGTCGAGACGCCGGCGCGCCGGCGTGTCGGCAACGGGCTCGACCGGTAGCCGGTCCTCGTGATCCCACAGCGCCGCGGACACCTGTGCGACGAGCTGCTCGCGGTCACGGCGCCGACGACTGAGTTCGATGGCTGCGTGCGTGTCGTCGCCAACTCGATCCCGGGCCGTCACAGCGCCGGAATCGGGCCGTTGGCACGGTCCGCGAGGTCGCTGCAGACGTCGCACGTTGCGGGGTGGTGTTGGTCGAGCCACTCGTCGACGCCGAGGTCGAGTTCGTCTAGATCGCCGTGAACTCGGCGTCGAGAGACGAGCGGTTCCGTGATTGCGCACACCGTGCGCGTACCGTCAGTCATGACGTGCTCCTTGTGCCTTAGCCGGTGAAGGGGTGCGTCCGCCCCGTCGTCGGTTGCAGCCGGCGGCGGGGCACTTCGGCGTCCGGGATGGGCGCCTTGCGGCGGCACCGTACGCACCGCGTTTTCGGGAGTCAACGTTCGTCAGGTGCGCGGCAACTGTGGGCGCCCGCACCTCCTCACGGCGGCGGTACAGGTGCCGGCGTGTTCACCTCGGCGAACCCGAGGATGCGCGCCAGCTCGAACGCCTGGATCAGCACGAGGTGCACGACCGTGACCTTCAGCAGCCCGACGTCGAGCGCCCTCATGCCTTCGTACAGCAGCTGGAAGTCGGGCTCGTGGACGTCGTCGAGCGGGAGCGCCATGAACGCGTCGGGCACGAGCTCGCGCACGACCGCGTCGAGGCCCTCGACGACGACAGGGGGGCTCGTCGCCCCGATGGTCTCCAGCCACAGCCGCACCGCGACCGCGACGGTCGGCGACGTCACGACGCCCGCGCCTCGACGCGGTTCGCCGCGAGGTATGCCTCGAGGTCGGACTCGAGGAACCGGAGCTTGCCGCCGACGCGCACGAACGCGATCCGGCGTTCCTCCACGAGCCGGTAGACGTGCTTCGTGGTCGTGCCCATGAGGCGCGCGACCTCCGGCACCGAGTACTTCCGATCGTTCAACACTTCGCCTCCCCACCACGCGCCGCCACAGCGGCCGTGGAGCTTCGCTACGGGTGGGCGGCGGCCACGCACACCGCCCGGGACGGGAGCGCGGCAAGGGGAGGCCCCTGGGGCCCGGAGGTGACGAGCACGCGGAGGTGTTCGAGTGGCGGCGGACGGTCGACGCGCGATGCCAGTTCGTCGGCCTGGTCGTTGCCGACGTCGTCGACGGGCACGAGCTCGGCCTGCGCGCGGTGCAGCGCGTCGACGCGTTCGAGGTGCGCCATCAGTTCGCGCAAGGCGATGAGGCGCCCGCTCGACCGTTCCCACGCGCGGTGGAGCAACTGGCCGCGGTCGTCGGCTCCGTCGAGGCCGCGGTAGCGGACATCGTGGATGAGCCACTGTTCGGCATGAGCGGTGTGCTCGGCGTGCTTCTCGGCCCACCGGGCGAGCCGCTGCCGGTGCCGTCGGCGCGACACGCCACGGGCGCGACACCGGGGAGCTGCCGTAGCAACTCCCCGGAAAGTGTGTTGTTCTTGCGTTGTCGAGGTTCGACTCATGTCGGTTTTAGTGCCCTGACCTGCGGTTTCGCGGGTCAGGTTGTCGTGGAGGTGGGGGGAATCGAACCCCCGTCCTCTGGCTCATCGCCAGGCCTTCTCCGAGCGCAGCCGGTGGAGGATCTCGGGCCGCCGTCGGCACCGGCAACAGCCGGCGGCCCCAGTCAGCTATCGATGTTCCCTCCCGATGCCGCTGACCCGCTCGGAAGGGTGAGCCCCGCTAGATGGCGCTCCTTACCTGATCCGCAGGGCTGGGATCAGGGGAGCGTCGCTACTACTTAGGCAGCGAGTGCAACAGGCTTGCTGTTGGCATTTGTTTTTTGTTCCGGATTTTTACGTGGACTCCGGGACCACGGCTCGCTTCTCCTGACTCAGCTACCAGAGTCGAAGCCAGGCACCCCCTCGGTTGTCAAGGAACGACAGATCCATTGTACCGGCCGCCTGTGACGTTCAGTCGTCCCGGCCCTTGGCCCGCCGGCCGACCGTGCGCTCGAGCTCCCTGTCGGCTTCGCGCTTCGCGATGGCCGCTCGCTTGTCGTAGTTCTTCCGCCCGCGGGCGAGGCCGATCTCGATCTTCGCCTTCCCCTCCTTGAAGTAGATCGAGAGAGGGACGAGCGTGAGGTGCTCCTGGCTGGTGCGCTCGTCCATCTCCTCGATCTCGCGCCGGTGGAGGAGGAGCTTGCGCCGGCGGTCGGGATCGACGGCGCCGAAGCCCTGCGCGAACACGTACGGCGCGATGTGGACGCCGTGCAGCCACACCTCGCCGTTCTCGACCCTCGCGTAGGAGTCGCGGAGCTGGACCTTGGCGTCGCGCAGCGACTTCACCTCCGGGCCGACGAGCTGGATCCCGGCCTCGTAGGTCTCGAGGATCTCGTAGTCGTGGCGGGCCTTGCGGTTCGAGGCCACCGTCCCCGGCATTTGCTTCTTCTTGGTGGAGGACTTGGCCACGCCTCTAGTTTGCGCAGGGTGTTGCGGATCCACGCCAACGCATATGCGCAGATGATCGGCCACTGCTACGACGGCCTGCCCCTCGAGGCGTGCGGGCTGCTCGCCGGCCCGTCGTCGCCCGACGGCGTCACCGCGGACGCGCACATCGTCTACCTGACCCGCAACGCCGCAGAGTCGAGCAGGGTGTACACGGTCGATCCGCGCGACCACCTCCGTGCCGATCGCGACGCGGAGGAGCGTGGGTACGAGATCCTCGGCGTGTTCCACTCCCACACCCACACCGACCCGTACCCGTCGCCGACCGACGTGGCCCAGGCGCCCGACCCCGGGTGGCACTACGTGCTCGTCAGCCTGCGTGACGATGCCCCGATGACCCGCAGCTACCGGATCGTCGACGGGAAGATCGCCGAAGAGCCCGTTGTTGTGGTCTCGTAGACTATTTCCGACCGTCGAAGTCAACTTTCCGGAGGCTCGCCCGTGCCCGTCGATGTCCGCCTGCCAACCCAGCTGCGCCAGTTCGCGGGTGGCCAGGCCACGGTCCAGGCCAACGGGGGCACGATCCGTGAACTGGTCGACGACCTCGTCCAGCAGTTCCCCCAGCTCGGCGGCCAGATCGTCACCGACGAGGGCGCGCTCCACAAGTTCGTGAACGTCTACGTCGACGACGACGACATCCGCTACCTCGACAAGCTCGACACGAAGCTCTCCGGCAGTGAGACGGTGACGATCCTTCCGGCCGTGGCCGGCGGCTGAGCCGGATCGCCCGCCGGTTCCGAACACCTGACGATGGCTCGCTACGACTCCGTTCTCGGCCTGATCGGCAACACGCCGCTCGTCGACGTGTCGCAGCTGAGCCCGAACCCGAACGTCACCATCCTCGCCAAGCTCGAAGGCCAGAACCCGGGCGGCTCGGTGAAAGACCGCGTCGCGCTGTCGATGGTCGAGGAAGCCGAGAAGAACGGCGACCTGAAGCCGGGCCAGACGATCCTCGAGTCGTCGTCGGGCAACACCGGCATCGGGCTCGCCCTCGTCGCCATGGTCAAGGGCTATCCGATCAAGATCGTGCTGCCCGAGAACGTGTCGGCGGAGCGGGTGCAGCTCCTCGAGATCTGGGGTGCCGAGATCATCTTCACGCCGGGCAGCCAGGGGTCGAACGGCGCGATGCGCCACGCCCAGGAGCTGGCCAAGGAGCATCCGGAGTTCTGGTTCCCGTTCCAGTACGGCAACGCGGCGAACCCGAAGGCCCACTTCGAGAACACCGGCCCCGAGATCTGGCGCGACTGCCCGGAGATCACCCACTTCGTGGGTGGCCTCGGCACCAGCGGCACGTTGATCGGCGTCGGCTCCTACCTCCGCACCCAGAACCCCGACGTCCAGATCTGGGCGATCGAGCCGCCGCTCGGCGAGATGGTCGACGGGCTCAAGAACTTCGACGAGGGCTTCGTCCCCCCGGTGTTCGTCGACGGTGGCGGCTACGACCTCCTCAACCGGAAGAAGGCGATCGGCATTCGCGAGTCGATCGAGTACACCCGCAAGCTCCGCGACGTCGGCGTGTTCGCCGGCATCTCGTCGGGAGCGGTCGCCGCGGGCGCGGCGAAGTGCGCGGAGGCGATCGAATCGGGGACGATCGTGTTCGTGGTGGCCGACGGCGGGTGGAAGTACCTGAGCACCGGCGCGTGGACCGACGACATCGACAAGGTCGAAGAGCGGGCCAAGGGCATCATCTACTTCTAGATTCGCCTCGTGGCGCTCCCCCTCGACCTGCACGAGCTCGAGGAGCAGGCCCGGCAGCTCCTGCAACGCGAGGTGTACGACTACATCGCCGGCGGTGCGATGGACGAGGTCACGCTCGAAGACAACGTCGCCGCGTGGTCGCGGAAGCGGCTGCGGCCGAGGGTGCTGCGAGACGTGGCGGACGTGCGAGTCGACACGACCGTGCTCGGCCGGCCGGTGGCACATCCGATCGGTGTAGCGCCGACCGCCTTCCATCGGCTCGTGCATCCCGATGCGGAACCCGCGACCGCGGCCGGCGCAGCGGATGCCGGCGCGATCTACACGATGTCGACGCGATCGACGACACCGCTCGAAGAGGTCGCGGCGGCGACGGGTGCTGCGCCGTGGTGGTTGCAGCTCTACGTCCTGCGGGAGCAGTCGTTCAGCGACCTCCTCGTCGATCGTGCGGTCGCCGCGGGCGCGTCGGCGATCGTGCTCACCGGTGACACGCCCGTGCTCGGTCGACGGCTGCGCGACCTCCGCAACAACTGGATCGTGCCCACCGACGTCGGCGTCATCGAGTCGTTCCAGCTCGCGGGCGACGGCGCGGAGCAGAGCGCGTCGTTGACCTTCGACGCCGTCGCGCGGATCGTCGAGCGGGCGAAGGTGCCCGTGGTCGTGAAGGGCGTGCTGCGGGGCGACGACGCTCGCCGGTGTGTCGACGCCGGCGCCTCGGCGATCTGGGTGTCGAACCACGGAGGCCGGCAGCTCGACGGAGCCATCGCCACGGCCGAGGCGCTGGCGGAGGTGGTCGACGCCGTCGGCGGTGGCACCGTCGAGGTGTACGTCGACGGCGGCGTCCGGCGCGGCACCGACGTCCTCCGCGCGCTCGCGATCGGAGCAACCGCCGTGTTCGTCGGGCGACCCGTCGTCTGGGGGTTGACCGTCGGCGGACGCGACGGCGTCCGCGGGGTGCTCGACGGGCTGGTGGACGAGCTCATCCTCTCGATGGCGCTGGCCGGCTGCGCGACCGTGACCGATGTCACCCGTGACCTTCTTGCGACGTGACGGAAGGATCGAACGGGGCAGGACGTCGAAGATGACGTGCCACTTCCATCCGCCGTTCCCGTGAGGAGCGGCCTCGACTTCACGAGCCTGGTCCGGGCCTACGACGACCGGCTGCGCGCGCTCGCGTTCCGGTTGCTCGGAGACCGGGACCGCATGGACGACGTCCTCCAGGAGGCGTACGTCAAGGCGTACTGCGCGCAGGCGCAGTTCACCGGCGACGCCGATCCCGGAACCTGGCTCTACCGGATCGTCTACAACGCGTGCCTCGACGACCTCCGCAGCCGGAAGCGGCGACCGACAGAACCGCTGGGCGATCGGGACTTGCCCGCGCGGGCTGCAGGTGCCGACGACCGCTTCACCGAACGCACCCGGCTCGCCGCCGCGTTCGACGGCCTGAGCGACGAGCAGAAGGCCGTCGTCTGGCTCGTCGACGTCGAAGGCTTCGACTACGCCTCGGCAGGCGACGTGCTGGGGATCGCCCCCGGCACCGTCGGCTCCCGCTTGTCCCGTGCCCACACCGTCTTACGCCAACGCCTCGGGGAGGAGGAACGATGACCGAAGAGCGTGACAACGACCTGGGCCGCAAGCTCGCCGCCCTGCCGACCCCTGACCATGGCCCCGAGTTCTGGGCCCGCCTCGACGAGCGGCTTCGCGAGGAGTCCTCCGTCGACGAGCTCGCGGAGCGGCGCTCGCGCCGCACCGGCCGGCGCGCTGCGGTCTGGCTCCCGATGGCCGCGATCGCGGCAGCCGTCGTCGTGCTGTTCGGCGTCCTCGGCGCACGCAGCACGAACGACGACCCGCAGGACCGCGTCACGACCGACCCCGCCGACTCGACCGCCACCACCGTCGCGCCCGCGCGAGCGGTGCCGCAGATGGTGACCGGCGTCGCCGAGCTCCTCGAGCGGGCCAGCGGCGACGGCGCGCTCGAAGCGACGCAGGAGTACCGCTTCGTCCGCATCATCGACGGCAGCTACGCCACGACCAACACCGCCACTGGCGAGACGATCGCCTACGACGCTGCCGGCGCTCGAACGATCGAATGGTTCACGTACCAGGGCAAGACGACGGCGACCGTCGAGACGAACGTGCCGCCGGGGGGTCCCGATCGATACGGCTACAACCATCTCGGAGGACACGACGTCGAGCAGTTCGTCGTCGCCGCCAGCCGTGCGGGGCTCGAGGGTACGAGCGAGTACCGGCTCTTCGACCGACCGGTGTGGCTCTACGACGGCCCGGTCGCGGAGAACGAGCTCGCAGGCAACGGCGTGAACTGGATCGAAGCGACCGTCGATCAGGAGACAGGCATCCTCCTTCGCCTCCTCGAGAAGAACGACGACGTCGTGGTGCGAGAGGTCGTCGTGCGGACGTTCGAGACCACGCCGACGCCCGACCGCTCGCTCGTGTTCCCGAACCCGCCGGCCGGCGCCGACGTGAGCACCGCCGACCTCGGCTTCGTCCGGGAGAAGAGCGACCTCGCAACTCGCCGCCAAGGCGTGCTCGTGCCCCGCCTGCCCGACGAGGTCGAGGACGAGTGGGAGCTCGACTCCTGGTGGTGGGCGCCGAAGGGCCGGATCACGGGTCCCGAGGGCAGCAACCCGGAGGGAACGAACGTCGTCGCCGTCACCTACGCCGAACGCGACACCTGGAGACGGGTGACCGTCACGTTGCGTCGCACGGGCGATCCCGACGTGTGGGACGACCCGTTCCGCGGCGAGGGACAGGTGCTGGGGAAGGCCGCGAAGTTCGTGTACGAACGAGCAGAGGGCGCAACGGTTCTCGACCCGACGACCGTTCCCCACACCTGGGCCGTCGCCACGAACCCGAACGCGTTCGTCGTCACGGTCGCCGGCGCAGCGACGCCGCAGGAGCTCGTGCGCTTCGCCCAGCTCGCCGTGCCCGGCTCCGACTGACCACTACCGTTGGCGTCCGGATATGGACGACCGCCCGATCGGGATGTTCGACAGCGGCTTCGGCGGCCTCACGGTCGCCCGAGCCCTGATCGACCTGTTGCCCGGCGAAGACCTCGTGTACGTCGGTGACACGGGCCGGTATCCCTACGGCCCGCGCACCGGCGACGAGGTGCGTGAGTTCAGCCGCCAGATCACCAAGCTGCTGGTCGAGCGGTTCGACGTGAAGCTCGTCGTCGTCGCCTGCAACACCGCGGCGGCGGCCGCGCTCGAGGTCCTGCAGTTCGAGTTCGACGTGCCCATCGTGAGCGTGATCAATCCCGGGGTGCGCGCGATGGTGTCGGTGACCGAGAGCGGCCGCGTCGGCGTGATCGGCACGGTCGGGACGATCTCGTCCGGCGCGTACCAGCGGGCCGTGCGGGCGCACCGTGCGAGCGTCGAACTCACGTGCGCCGCGTGCCCGGGCTTCGTGGAGTTCGTCGAGCGCGGCGAGACCGACAGCGAGCAGGTGCGCATCCTCGCGGAGCGGTTGCTCGCTCCCGTCAAGAACGCGGGCGTCGACACGCTGCTGCTCGGGTGCACCCACTATCCGTTCCTCGCTCGGACGATCGGTGACGTGATGGGGCGCGGCTGCGTGCTCGTGTCGTCGGCCGACGAGACCGCGTTCGAGGTGCGGTCCCTGCTGGAGGACACCGGACTCGGGAAGCGTTCGGGTGCGGGCAAGGGTCGACACGTCTGGGTGTCGAGCGGTGATGCGGCGTCGTTCCGCGAGCTCGGCCAGCGCCTGCTCGGACCGGAGCTCGACGAGGTCGAGGCAGTGACATGGGACTGAGGGCCGCGTGGGACTGAAGCTCACTATCCTCGGCCGCTGCGGCAGCTATCCCGGACCCGGGGAAGCCTGCAGCGGCTACCTCGTCCGCAGCGGGACCACGACGTTGATGGTCGACGCCGGCTCGGGGACGCTGGCGAATCTCCAGCGTCACGTGTCGATCAAGGACGTCGACGGGATCCTGCTGACGCACGAGCACCCCGACCACTGGACCGACGTGACCGGCTTCTACGTCGCGAGCAAGTACTACCTCGAGTTGAAGAACGTCCCGGTCTTCGCGCCGGCGAGCGTGCGGGAGCACGTGTACTACAACGACGCGCCGATCGAGTGGCGGGTGATCACCGAAGGCGATCGGGTGACGTTCGGAGATCTCGAGCTGTCGTTCTCGAAGACCAACCACCCGCCGGAGACGCTCGCCGTGCGCATCGACGCCGACGGGCGCTCGCTGGCGTACTCGGCCGACACCGGCCCCGGATGGTCGTTCTCGTCGCTCGGCGACGGGATCGACCTCGCGCTGTGCGAGGCGACCTACCTGAAGGACGACGAGGGCAAGGCGCAGCACCTCAGTGCGCGCCAGGCCGGAGAGATGGCGCGAGCAGCGGGCGTCGACCGACTCGTGCTCACCCACCTGCAACCGGGTACCGACCCGGAGGAATCGCGACGTGAGGCCACCGAGACGTTTGGCAAGCCGGTGAGCGTCGCTGAAGAGAACGAGGACTACGAGGTATGACGACCCCCGCCAGCACCAAGCGCCGTGACGGACGCGATCCCGAGGAGCTGCGCACCGTCCGCTTCACCCGCGACTTCACCGAGTTCGCCGCCGGTTCGGTGCTCGTCGAGATGGGACGCACTCGTGTGCTGTGCACCGCGTCGATCGACGAGGACGTGCCGCGCTGGATGCGCGGGCGGGGGAGCGGTTGGGTCACCGCCGAGTACTCGATGCTCCCCGGATCGTCGCCCGAGCGTGTCGATCGCGAAGCGGCGAAGGGCAAGCAGTCGGGCCGCACGCAGGAGATCCAGCGACTCATCGGACGTTCGCTGCGAGCCGTGTGCGACATGAAGGTGCTCGGCGAGCGCCAGATCGTCCTCGACTGCGACGTGCTGCAGGCCGATGGGGGCACCCGCACCGCGTCCATCTGCGGCGCGTACGTCGCGCTCCACGACGCGTGCACCCGCCTGATGCAGACAGGTTCGCTGTCAGCCCATCCGCTCACCGAGGCGTGCGCCGCGGTGTCGGTCGGCATCATCGACGGCATCGCGATGCTCGACCTCGAGTACAGCGAGGACGTGCGGGCCGAGGTCGACATGAACGTGGTGATGACCTCCAGCGGCCGCTTCATCGAGGTGCAGGGCACGGCCGAGGGGCTGCCGTTCAGCCGAGGTGAGCTCGACGATCTGCTCGGGCTCGCCGAGCACGGGATCGCCGACATCATCGACATGCAGAACGCGACGGTGGCCGAGCCGCCGGCGCCGCGTTCGACGAAGTGAAGGTCGTCCTCGCCACCGCCAACCCCGACAAGGCGAAGGAGATCCAGGCGATCCTCGGGTCGTCGTTCGACCTCGTTCCTCGGCCTGCCGACGTTCCGGATGTCGAGGAGACCGGCGACACGCTCGAGGAGAACGCTCGCCTAAAGGCCGTCGCACTCGTCGAGGCGACGGGCCTACCGGCGATCTCGGACGACACCGGTCTCGAGGTCGAGGCGCTCGGCGGCGCGCCCGGGGTGTATTCGGCGCGTTACGCGGGCGACGACGCGACCTACGAGAGCAACTGCTCGAAGCTCCTCCGCGAGCTCGAGGGCGTCGCCGCGGGCGAGCGACGTGCCCGCTTCCGCACCGTCGCCTTCTTCCGCGCACCCGATGGCCGGGAGGTCGTCGCCGAGGGGATCGTCGACGGCGTCATCACGTCGGAGCCACGAGGCGACAACGGTTTCGGGTACGACCCGGTGTTCGTGCCGGACGACGATCCGTCGGGTCGTACGTTCGCCGAGATGGGAGCCGACAAGCACGCGATCTCCCACCGCGGACGAGCGTTCCGGCGCCTCGCCGAGTTGCTCGGCGCCGGTTGAAGCAACTGCTGCGCTAACTCGACTTCGATGCGCGCGATGCCTTGGTCGCGCGCGACGACGACTTCTTCGCCGCGGCCTTGCGAGGACGAGCGGCCTTCTTCGCCTTCGCCTCTTCCTGGGCCTTGGCGTACTCACGCGTCGTCGTGTCTTCGATCTGCGCGTCGACGGCGATCTTCTGGATGGAGCGGATCCCGCCCATCGCTGCGGCCTTCGTGTTGTAGGCCTCGCTCGTCGCGACGATCTGTCCGTTGGTCGAGTGAAGCGAGAACCGGAACTTCCCGGTCGAACCCTTCTTGATCACGAACTTGCCGGGCACGTCACCATCCCCTCATGTCGATGGGCCAAGTGTCGGCAAGCCCTTCCCCATCAGCAACCACGTGAACCACGGCGTGATACGCCATGGTCGGGTCGACATGAGCGGGCATGACACGGACTCGGTCGCCGACGCTCACCGGGTTCTCCGGTGCGAAGGTCACGTGCTCATCCGAGCAGAACCACACGCGCGCACCAGGGATGGTGGGATTGCCGTGATCCATGCCGAGCGCCTTCAGGCCGCAGTCGGCGACGGCGTACTTGCCCTTGGGCGCCACGCTGATCACGGTCGCGAGGACGGTCAACGCCTGCTCGAACGGCAGGCCGAGGTTGCCGTAGTGGGTGTCCATCAACGCGTACGAACCGGCCTGGATCTCGTTCGCCCACGTGTTGATGTCGTAGGTGCCGGTGCCGCCCGCGCTGATGACGCCCTCGTCAGCGGCGACGAGCTCCGCTGCTCTGACCAGCAGCGCCATCGACTCGCCGACCTTCGCGATGCGCTCCTCACGATCGGGCAGGCCGACGACGTGACCCTCGTATCCCATCACGCCGCGCACGTTCAGCCCCCGCGCGCGTGCGGCGTCCGCGATCCGACCGGCATCTTCGGGATCGCAGCCGCAGCGGGGAAGCCCGACGTTCACGTCGACGAGCACCTCCTTCACGCCACCGGTGACCGCGGCATCGATGGTCGCCTCGCTGTCGACCGCGACGGTGATGCGAGCGTTGTGCGCGTCGGCTGCGGCGCCGAGGCGCTTCACCGGTTCGCCCACGACCTCGTTGGCGAGCAGCAGGTCGTCGCCGAGACCCGCCGCGGCCATCAGCTCGACCTCGCGAATGGTCGCGCACGTGAAGGTGGTGTGGCCGTGGGCGGCCTGCCGGCGGGCGATGGCGGTCGTCTTGTGGGCCTTGACGTGCGGGCGCATCCGCGCACCGGGAAGAGCTTCGGCCATCGTCGCCAAGTTCTGCTCGAACGCGCGCTGGTCGATCAGCAGCGCTGGTGTCTGCACGTGCTCGAGGCCGTCGACGTCCGCCGTCGTCATGCGATCACCGCCTCGGCTTCGATCTCGATCTTCCACTCCGGGCGCAGCAGAGCGCTCACCACGACCATCGTGGCGGCGGGACGGATCTCACCGAACACCTTGCCGTGGGCTCGCCCGACGGCGTCGCCGTCGGCCGCGTCGGTGAGGAACATGCGGGTGCGGACGACGTGCTCGGGTCGCGCGCCGGCCTCGGCCAGCGCGGCCGTGATGATCTCGAGGCAGCGCGCGGTCTGCACCTCGACGTCCGGGTCGCACGACCCGTCAGGCCACACCGGCGCGGTGCCGGCGACGATCACGCGGTCGCCGACGCGCACGGCGCGGCTGAAGCCGATCGTCGGTTCGTACGGCGAGCCCGACGAGACCAGCTGTCGGTCCGATGACGTGGAGGACATGTCGACGGACGCTACTCAGCGGCCGCGTTCGTCTCCCCACAACAACACGTGCAGCCGCGTGGTCATGTTCCACCGCCGCGCGAGGACGGCATCGGCGATCGCGCGTGCGCCTGCGACGACCGCCGCTGGATCGGTGCCTTCGGGCATGACCCACACGCCGGCGCCGTCGATGCCGCAGTCGGCCACGATCGTGTCGATCTCCTCGAGGTCGGCCTCACCGGTGGCCACGAACTTGAACGCCGCTTTGCCCGTGCCGGCGAAGCGACGGAGGACGTCGGGCTTGTACCGGCGTTCGAGCGGGTTGCCGGAGGTCGCCAGCTTCGGCGACACGTTGAAGCGGTCGACGAGCGCGACGACGTCTTCGGCGGGTGGGAGGGTGCCTGCGGTCTCGATCTCGATGCGCATCCCGCTGCGTCGCAGTGCGGCGAGCAGCGGCGGGAGGTGCGACTGCTGGAGGAGCGGCTCGCCGCCCGTGATCACCACCAGCGGCACGTCCATGGCCTCGACCTCGGCCGCGATGTCGTCGACGTTCCGGCGGGTCAGCTCCTTCTCGGGGTCGAACCGCGTCCAGTCCCACGTGTAGGGCGTGTCGCACCACGTGCACGCGAGGTTGCAGCGGCCGAGGCGGACGAAGCCGGCCCGCATCCCGAGCGATGCCCCCTCGCCCTGCCAGGTCGGGCCGAACACCTCGGCGACGACGAGGGTGTCGCCTCCGTTGGTCACGAGAGCGACGGGTCTGTGAGCCCTGCGTCCGCGAACCCACGGGCGCGGAGGACGCACGCGTCGCAGGTGCCGCACGGTTTCGGCCCGCCCCGGTAGCACGACCACGTGAGGTGGAGGGGCGCGCCGAGCTCGATGCCGAGCTGCGCGATGCCGGCCTTGGTGAGGTCGAGCAACGGCGTCCGGATCTGCACGGGTCGTCCCTCGACCCCGCGCTTCAACGCCAGCGCAGCGGTGGCGGCGAACGACTGCACGAACTCGGGCCGGCAGTCGGGGTAGCCGCTGTAGTCGAGCGCGTTCACGCCGATCAGCACGCTGTCGACATCGCGGGCCTCGGCGATGCCGACGGCGACCGACAGGAAGATCAGGTTCCGCGCGGGCACGTAGGTGACGGGGATGCCGGTGTCGTCGGTGTCGGAGTCTGCGTCCGGCACGTCGAGCGACTCGTCCGTCAGGGCCGACCCGCCCCACTGCGACGCGTCGAGACGTACGACGAGTTGCTCCACGCCGAAGTAAGCGGCGACGGCCGCCGCGCGTTCGAGCTCGATGCGGTGGCGCTGGCCGTAGTCGAACGTGACCGCGAGCCGGAGTGAGCCTTCACTTGCGGCGATGCCCGCGCACACCGTCGAGTCGAGGCCGCCGGAGAGGACGACCAGCGAGCCGCTCACCTCAGCGGTCGCGTTCGACGTCGACCCAGCTGTCGGCCGTCTCCCACAGCCGGATGCGGCTCACGGGAAGGTCGGCCGCTTCGACGGTCTTCCAGATCTCGTGCGCCAGCAACTCGGCGGTCGGGTTCTCCATGAGGTCGTTCAGGTACTGGTGGTCGTAGCGGGCGATGACATCCCGCCGGACGACCTCCTTGATGTCGCCGAAGTCGACGACGATGCCCTGCTCACCGACGGGGCCGTCGACGGTGACCTCGAGGCGGTACGAATGGCCGTGCAGCCGCTGGCACTTCCCGGGGTGCCAGGGCAGCTGGTGAGCGGCTTCGAACGTGAACGAACGGGTGACGCTGGTACGCATCGCGGATCAAGCGTACGGCCTCGCGATGAGTTCCTCCGTCCCCGGACGTCGACACCGGTGGTACGAACGACGTAGGAGGAACTGCAAATGCCCGACATCATCCCGAACCTCTGGTTCGACACCCAGGCCCTCGAGGCGGCCGAGTTCTACTGCTCGATCTTCCCGAACTCGAAGGTCTTGTCGGTGTCCTACTACGGCGACGCCGGACCGGGCCCCGCGGGAACGGTGATGACGGTCGAGTTCGAGCTCGACGGCAAGCGCTTCACCGGGATCAACGGAGGACCGCAGTTCCCGTTCACCGAGGCGGTGTCGTTCCTGGTGGAGTGCGAAGACCAGGACGAGGTCGACCACTACTGGGACAAGCTGACCGACGGTGGTCGCGAGGTCCAGTGCGGGTGGCTCGCCGACCGGTACGGGCTGTCGTGGCAAGTCGTGCCGAAGGGCTTCGAGGAGCTGATGGCGGGCGACGACGCCAACAAGCGCGACCGAGTGATGAAGGCGATGCTCGGAATGGTCAAGCTCGACGTCGCCGCCCTACAGGCTGCGGCCGACGGAGTTCACGCAGGGATCGAGTAGCCGACCGAGGCCGCGGCGACCATCGGCCCGTCGATGCCCGAGGTGATGCGCACGTCGGTCACCGACGACCGGGCCCCGAGTCGCAGGAGCTCCGCATCGGCGTAGAGGTCGACGCCGAGCTCCGGCTTGTGCAGGAAGTGGATCGTCAGGTTCGACGTGACCGCGAGCGGGACGATGCCGATCCGCGACAGCGTCGCCAGCCACGCGGCGGCGTCGGCGAGGCTCATCATCGTCGGACCCGAGACCGTGCCGCCGGGACGGCCGTGCTGGTCGCCGACCGGCATCCGCAGGCGCACGCCACGGTCGGTGACGACCTCGACGCCATAGCCACGAGGCGCGCCCGGGAACGCCGCGTGCAGGAACTCGTTCAACTCGCCGGCGCCGACGACCGCGTCGCCGATCACGGGAGCGTCACCGACCCGTCTTCGGCGAGCGGCCACGCCGGGTTGTGCGCGATCTCCCATGCGTGACCGTCGGGGTCGGTGAAGGCGCCGGAGTAGCCGCCCCATGGCGTCGGCGCTCCCCGTCGGGTCACGTTGGCACCGGCACGTTCCGCTTCGGCCAGCACCGCGTCCACCTCTTCGGGAGACCGCACGTTGTGCGCGATCGTGATCCCACCCCAGCCGCCGCTGTCGGTCACGCCACTGTCGTCGGCGAGCTTGCGCCGGTCCCAGATGGCCAGGACGCTCCCGCCGGTCTGGAAGAAGACCACCTCACCGTCGGGCGTCTGCCCCGACCACCCGAGCGCCTCGTAGAAGCGCCGGGACCGGTCGACGTCGTCGACGCCCAACGTGAGGAGGGTCACTCGCTGCTCCATGCGGCGAGCTTTGCAGGCGGGCGCCTCGTGAGGCGCCCGTGCGGTTTGCTACTTGTCGACCTTGAACGCCACCTCGACCTCGACCTGCCAGCGCTCGACGGCGCCCGACTCGTTGATGTTCGCCCGGATGTCGGTGATCTCGCACCACGTCTGTCCGTGCACGTTCTCGGCGGAGGTGCCGAGGGCAACTCGGACGGCCTGCTCGATCCCGTCCGACGACTCGCCGACGAGCTTGGTCTTCTTGAAGGTGGCGTCAGCCATCTCACGTTCTCCACGTGCTGCCGGCTCGCCCTCTGCGGCCGCGCGCGCACTCCATACCCGCGCCAGATCGATTCCTGCCAGCGCGGCCGCAGCGCTACGAAGGAGGCGCGAAGAACTCCAGTGCGATGTTACCCGGATCGCGGAACGACAAGCCGGAGCCGTACGACGCGTCGACGATGCCGCCGTGCTTGATGTCGAGCTCGTCGAGCCGCGCCTGCCACTCGGCGAGCTCCTCTCGACTCGAACAGGCGAAGGCGAGATGGTCGAGGCCCGGACGACGTTCGTCGAACTCGCCAGCCGCGGGATCAGGGAACTGGTGCAGGCCGACCAAGGTCGAGCCGACCGCCCACACGACGTGTCGGAACGGCCCGGTGTCCTCGTCCAGCACCGGCTTCGCATCGAACAGGCGCTCGTACCACGGGACGCTGCGATCCAGGTCGGTCACCGTCAGCGCGACGTGGGTGATGGCCGGGAAGGAAGGCATGGGCACCCTCGATTTCTGGGCGTCGATCACGCCCGGTCCCAAGTGTGGCCCACGGATGATCGGCCTGCTCGGCCGCCGACGGCGTCGAGTGCGGGCGAGAGGACTCGAACCTCCACGTCTTTCGACACCAGAACCTAAATCTGGCGCGTCTGCCAATTCCGCCACGCCCGCAGCGGTGGCCACCGAGTCTACGAGCGGGTTGCCTCACGCTCGTCGTCGAGCCAGCGGTGGAAGGCCTCCAGCGCCGATCGCCGCGCCGGATCGAGCGGCCCGTGCGAGACGGCGACCGGTGCCCACGACCCCGGCGCCTCGGCTCGGCTCGCAGGAGCCGCCTCGAGCTCCGCGAAGAGCCCCGCCATGCCGGGACGCCCGAGGTCCTCGTTCTGGTCGACGATCACCCGCACGATGTCCCCCTCGGCCGGAGCTGCCAAACCGTCAGCAACTTCGGGCCAACACCAGCCGGACTTGGGCTGCCGAGCCACATCGACCAGGCGCGAAAGTGGCGGCCCGTCTGGCCGGCGGGAATGCCAGACGAGCCGCCGAACAGAGTTGTCCCCGGAGCGCCGACCGGCAAACGTCGCCGGGCGAAAACATCTCGCGCAACCCGCAGGTAGCATGTGCGCATGGATCTGATCGTCCCTCCGAGCGCCTCCATCCCGGGGCTCACCATGGCCGGCCCCGGCGAGATGTCCGCCGGTGCCGAGCTGTTCCAGCAGCTCCTGAAGCGGCGGATCGTCTTCCTCGGCAGCGTGGTCGACGACAACCTCGCGAACCTCATCTGCGCCCAGCTCCTGCTGCTGGCCGAAGACAGCGATCGCGACATCGCGGTCTACGTGAACTCGCCGGGCGGCTCCGTCACCGCCGGCCTCGCCATCTACGACACGATGCAGTACGTCCCGTGCGACGTGTCGACGGTGTGCCTCGGCATGGCCGCGTCGATGGGTCAGTTCCTGCTCTGCGCAGGAACCAAGGGCAAGCGCTACGCCCTGCCCCACAGCCGGGTGATGATGCACCAGCCGCTCGGCCAGTTCCAGGGCCAGGCCGCTGACATCGCGATCCAGGCGGAGCAGATCATCTACATGAAGCGGATGATGGCCGAGCGCATCGCGTTCCACACCGGCCAGCCGGTCGAGCGGATCGAAGAAGACTCCGACCGCGACCGTTGGTTCACCGCCGAGGAGGCCAAGGAGTACGGCTTCGTCGACCACGTGATCCAGGGCACGCGGGTTCCCAGCACGCCGTAGCTGCTGGAGCGGTCGTCTCGGCGGTTACAGGCCGAGCAGTGAGGTGATCGACGAGGTCGGCGTCTGGGCGCCGGCCTCGTTCGCGGTGGTGCCGCCGAGGAGCCCGTCGACCACCGGGCCGAGCACCGACACGACCGGGTCGAGCGCGCCGTCGTCGGGTGCCGGCAGGGGCGGCACCGGCGGCTCGGCGGGGGCGGGCGCAGGACCTGGCGGTGTGGGCGCCGGCGACGCCGGCGACTCGGAAGGTCCCGGCGCCGGCACCGACTGGGGGCCCGGTGCCGGCACCGGGTTCGTGTCCGGCGCCGCAGGAGCGAGCGCCGAATCGAACGCGGCAGACGTGGCGATCACCGGAACGTCGTCGACCCGAGGAGGGATCACGACCTGCGCCGCCGGGCGGGACAGCATCGTCGACGGCGGGCGGGGATCTCCGCTCAGTGACCCCTGCCCCAGGTGCACGCCCGCGGCCACGAGACCCAGCGCAGCGATGCTGCCCGAGGCGACGGAGAGCGCAGAGATGACCCAGGTGGGACGCACCATTTCACCCTTCAAGGTAGGGAAGGTGCCTTTCGCCGACCATCCTCCGGGCGGGCGGTTTTGGCATGGCCCGAAAGAACTAGTCAGGGCGAGCTGACGGGAACACTGCCGGCGTAGGCCGTCACGATGAAGATCGCCACCATCACCGCGATCGCGACGAACCACCACGGGAACCGGCGCCCGTGTCGCGGCGCTCCCTGTTGTTCTGTCACCTGATCCCGAACACCTCCCGTTCGGTTCCAGGTGACAGAGCGATCGGGGGAGGGGCCGTGCAACACCTCGTAGGCCGACCGCACCTGCCGCAGCGCCTCGTCGGCGAGCGCAGGATCGATGTCGGGCGCGCGCGTGTCGGGGTGCAGCTCGCGGACGAGGTGCCGGTACGCCGACCGGATCTCGTCATCGGTGGCGTCAGGCGCGACCCCGAGGATCTCGAAGGGGTCCAAGCCGCAGCGAGCGGCTCAGGCGCCGACGGCGTGGAACCCGCCGTCGACGTGGACGATCTCGCCCGTCGTCGCGGGGAACCAGTCGGAGAGGAGCGCCACGCACGCACGAGCGACGGGCCCGGGGTCGCGCAGGTCCCAGCCGAGCGGCGCCCTTGCGGTCCACGTCTCCTCGAACTGCCCGAAGCCGGGGATCGACTTCGCCGACAGCGTCCGGAGCGGGCCTGCTGCGACGAGGTTCACCCGGACCTGCTGAGAACCGAGGTCGCGCGCGAGGTACCGCGTCGTCGCCTCGAGCGCGGCCTTGGCCACGCCCATCCAGTCGTAGACCGGCCAGGCGACGGTGGAGTTGTCGAAGTCGAGGCCGACGATCGATCCGCCGCCGTCCTTCATCAGCGGAAGGGCGACCTGGGCGAGCGCCTTGAGCGAGTACGCGCTGATCTGGATCGCAGGACCGACGTCGTCCCACGTCGCCTTCATGATGTCGCCGCCGAGGCACGTCTCGGGGTTCGCGTTGGCGATCGCGTGGAGGACGCCGTCGACCCGTCCCCAGCGCCTGTCGAGCTCACCGGTGAGGCGTTCGCAGTCCTCCGGGTTGGTGACGTCGAGCTCGAGGACATCGGGCGTCGTCGGCAGCTTCTTGGCGACGCGTTCGGTGATGCGCATCACGCGACCGAAGCTGGTGAGCACGACCTCCGCCCCCTGCTCCTGCGCAAGGCGAGCGACGGAGAACGCGATTGAGTCGTCGTTCAGCACACCGGTGACGAGGATCTTCTTGCCTTCGAGCAGCACGGGGTTCTCCTAGAGGGGACCGTTGGAGTGCCGGCGGCGCGGCGTGTGCTCCCGCTTGTGCAGGAGCGCCTCGAGCGCGCTGGCGAGGACGAAGCGGGTGGTGAGCGGGTCGATGACGTCGTCGAGGTAGCCACGGGCGCATGCGATCGCCGGCGTCATGTAGCGCTCCGCATAGTCCGCTTCGAGCGCGGCCCGTTCCTCGGCCGCGATGTCGGGGTCTTCCAGCGCGGCGAGGCGCTTCCCATGGAGGATCTGCACCGCGCCCGACGCGCCCATCACCGCGATCTCGGCCGCGGGCCACGACACGCAGAGATCGGACCCGAGCTGTTTGGAGTCCATGACGATGTAGGCGCCGCCGTAGGCCTTGCGGAGGATCACCGAGATGCGGGGAACGGTCGCCGCCGCGTACGCGTGCACGAGCTCGGCGCCGTGGCGGATCATCCCGCGCCACTCGATGTCCTTGCCCGGCTGGAAGCCGGGCGTGTCGACGAGCGAAACGAGCGCGATGCCGAACGCGTCGCACCACTGCACGAAGCGCGCCGCCTTCTGTGACGCCTCGATGTCGAGGGTCCCGGCGAGAGCCGACGGCTGGTTGGCGATGAAGCCGACGGGGTGCCCGCCTATGCGGCCCAGCGCGGTGACGATGTTCGGCGCGTGCCGGGGCTTGAGCTCGACGTACCAGCCGTCGTCGGAGAGGTCTTCGATGACGCGGCGCACGTCGTACGACGCAGTGGGCGACGAGGGAACCACCTCGGCGGCGACGCGAGACGCGCGGTCGACGGCGTCGTCGCTCGCGTGCACCGGGGCGACGGTGGCGTTGTTCGGAGGGAGGAACGCGAGCACGTCTGCTGCGACGTGCAGGGCGTCCTCCTCGTCGGCCGCCACGAACGACGCGACACCGCTGCGCAGGTCGTGGACCGGTGCGCCGCCGAGCGACGAGTGGGTCGTGGGCACGCCGGTGAAGCTGCGCACCGCAGCCGGTCCGCTGACGTACGCGAACGCATCAACCGTCATCACCACGACGTCGGCCAACCCCAGCAGGAGCGCCGGCCCGCTCACGCACGGCCCCGTCACCACGAGCACGATCGGCACCACGCCAGACGCGGCCGCGAGCGCAGCGGCGATGCCGCCCCACGCGTGCAGCGACGCGACACCCTCGTGGATGTCGGCGCCCGAGGTGGACAGGACGCCGACAATGGGGACGCCCGCGTCGGTCGCCCGACGCACGAGCGCCTCGATCGTCTGACCCTCGGCGGGACCTATCGCACCGCGGTGCTTGCCTCCCTCGACCCGGAAGAACCCGACGGGCGGGCCGTCGTCGACGAGGAGGCGGATCGATGCGTCTGCCGCGGAGCCCCGCCGTGCTGCGACGGGCAGCACCGGCGGGGCGTGCAGCAGACCCATCAGGCGGTCAGTTCCCGCTGCCGAGGACGAGCGACGCGTTGTGCCCGCCGAACCCGAACGAGTTCGACAGCGCGTACCCCTCGCCGATCGCGCGCGGCTCGCCGTCCACGACGTCAGCGGTGATCTCGGGATCCGGCGTCTCGTAGTTCGCCACCGGCGTCACGAGGCCGTTGCGGAGCGACAGCACCGCAGCGACCGCTTCCACCGCACCGGCTGCACCGATGAGGTGGCCGGTCACGCCCTTGATCGAGGTGACGGGCGGAGGGGTCCCCCCGAACACCTTGATCGCCGCTTCCGACTCGGCCGCGTCGTTGAGCGGCGTCGAGGTGCCGTGGGCGTTGATGTGGTTGACCTTCGATGCCTCGATGCCGGCGTCGTCGAGCGCGGCCTGCATGCACGCCACGGCACCGGCACCGCCGGGAGACGGGGCGGTGATGTGGTGGGCGTCGCAGTTGCGGCCGTAGCCGAGGAGCTCGCCGAGGATGGTGGCGCCGCGGGCCTCGGCCCGGTCCCACCGCTCGAGGACGAGGAACGCCGCGCCCTCGCCCATGACGAAGCCGTCGCGGGCGGCGTCGAAGGGCCGGCTCGCGCGCTTCGGATCGTCGTTGCGCCCGGAAAGCGCGCCCATGCGGGCGAAGGCCGAGATGGCGGTCGGGGTGATCGACGACTCGACACCACCGGCGAACACGACGTCGGCGGATCCTTCGCGGATGAGCCGTGCCGCTTCGCCGACCGCGTTGGCACCGGCAGCGCATGCCGTGGTGATGCAGAGCGAGGGCCCGGTGAAGCCGTACTGGATCGAGACGAGGCCGGCAGTCGCGTTCGCCATCATCATCGGGACGAGGAACGGGCTGACCCGCTCCGCACCCTTCTCGTTGTAGAGGCCGACCTGCGACTCGAGCGTCGACAGGCCGCCGATGCCGGTGCCGACGACGACCGCGCACCGAGCGGGGTCGGCGCCGATCTCGCCCGCCTGCTTCGCCGCGTCGGCTGCGGCGCCGAACCCGATCTGCGCGACGCGATCCTGGCGGCGCGACTCCTTCGGGCCGAGGTACTCGACCGGGTCGAAGTCCTTCACTTCGCACCCGAACTTCACGGGCACCGAGTCGGGGTCGATGAGGGTCCACGTCGCGGCCTGCGAGTCGGCTGCGGCGAGCGTGTTCCAGAACGTCTCGAGATCGTTGCCGGCAGGCGTCTTCACGCCCATGCCGGTGATGGCGATGCGCGGCCGGCCGCGCCCGTCCTCGGTCATGCGTCGGCGCTCACCTTGCCGGCGATGAGGTCGAGGGCCTGACCGACGGTTTCGATCCCCTCGAGCTCCTCCTCGGGCACGGACACGTCGAGACGCTCCTCGAGCGCCATCACGAGCTCGACCAGGTCGAGGCTGTCGGCGTCGAGGTCGTCCTTGAAGCGGGCGTCCTCGGTCACCTGCGATTCGTCGACGCCGAGCACCTCCGCAGCAGCGGACTTGAGGGTGGCGAAGACGGTGTCACGGGTGGTCATCGGGGTTCTCCTGTGGAAATGGGGGGAAGGGGCGGAACGGGGTTACGAACGACTTCAGTGGCCCATGCCGAGGCCGCCGTCGACGGGGACGACGGCGCCGGTGATGTAGCCGGCGAGGTCGGATGCGAGGAAGGCGACGCTAGCGGCGACCTCCTCGGGGGTGCCGAAGCGACCGGCGGGCACTTGCTTCGTCAGCTCGTCACGACGTTCCTGCGGCAGGGCGTCGGTCATCGCGGTCGTGATGGGACCGGGAGCGACGACGTTGCAGGTGATGCCGCGACTCGCGAGCTCGCGCGCCGTTGCGCGGGAGAGGCCGACCAGGCCGGCCTTCGCCGCGCTGTAGTTGGCCTGGCCTGCGCCACCGGCGAGTCCGGCGACGGAGCCGACGTTGACGATGCGGCCGAAGCGGCCCCGCATCATCTTCGGCGTCGCCCGGCGGATGCAGTGGAAGGCGCCGTCGAGGTTGGTGCGCAGCACGTCGTTCCAGTTCTCGTCGCTCATCCGCATGAGCAGCCCGTCGCGGGTGATGCCTGCGTTGTTGACGAGGATCTCGACCGGTCCGAAGGCCGTCTCGATCTGGTGGAACGCGCTCTCGACGCTCTGCGGGTCGGAGACGTCGACCGCGATCGCGAGCGACTTCACGCCTTCCCGCGCGGCAGCGATCTCCTTGCACGTCTGCGCGCCACCCTGCTCGTTGCCGGCCCAGCCGACGGCGATCCGGTCGGCGATCCCTTGCTCGGCGAGGGCGACTGCGCAGGCGCGGCCGATGCCGCCGGATGCCCCGGTGACGAACGCGACTCGTCCGGTCGACTCGCTCACGAGCGGCCCCACCGGAGAACGACGCTGGCCCACGTCATGCCGGCGCCGAAGCCGGACAGCAGCACGAGGTCGCCGTCGTTGATGCGGCCCTCGGCGAGCGCGTCACCGATGGCGAGCGGGATCGACGCCGCGCTCGTGTTGCCGTACTTCGAGATGTTGACGACGGTCTTGTCCATCGGCACGCCGATGCGCTGGCACACGGCCTCGACGATGCGCACGTTCGCCTGGTGCGGGATGAAGAGGTCGACCTCGCCCGCCTCGACACCGGCGTAGCCCAGGGCCGCCAGCGCGCTCTGCTCGACGGCGCGCACCGCCTTCCGGAAGACCTCGTTGCCCTGCATCTGCAGGTAGTGGTCGGTGCCGGTGACGGTGTCCGGTGCCGCCGGACGGCGGCTCCCGCCGACAGGCACCTCGATGAGACGGGCCGCCGATCCGTCACACCCGAGGTCCCATCCGAGCAACCCGGCGCCGTCGGTGCTCGGCGTGAGCACCGCCGCGCCCGCACCGTCGCCGAAGATGATCGCGGTGCCCCGGTCTTCGAAGTTCAGGAACCGCGAGATCGTCTCCGCGCCGATCACGAGCACGTTGCGATGGCCGGTCGAGATCATCGACGAGCCGACCACGAGGCCGTAGGCGAAGCCGGCGCACGCGGCGTTCACGTCGAACGAACCGCAGCGCAGCCCCAGCCCGTCGCTCACGAACGCGCTCGCCGCAGGAACCATCTGGTCGGGCGTCGTCGTCGCCATGACCAGCAGATCGATGTCGTCGGGCGTCAGGCCCGCGTCCTTGATCGCATCGGCGGCCGCGGCGATCGCCATGGTCGAGGTGCATTCGTCGTCCGCGACGAAGTGGCGCTCCTTGATGCCGGTGCGCTCCGTGATCCACGCGTCGTTGGTGTCGAGGATCTTCTCGAAGTCGGCGTTCGTCATCACCCGCTCGGGGGCGTACGTGCCGAATCCTGCGATGGCGACCGGGACGTTCGTCCCCGCGCCGCTCACGCGGCGACGACCCGCAGCCAGGCGACGGGCTCGCCTTCGCGGACACGCTCCCCGGCGCTCGCCAGCATCCCCATGAGGAACCCGGTGAAGGGGCTGCGTACTTCGGTGGCGGTGCCGGAGTTCTCGACGACGCCGATCGCCTGGCCCGCCTCGACGAGCTCACCTTCGGAGGTGACGACCGAGGGAGCGTGAGGGCGGAAGACGCCGAGGGCCGGTGCGACGACGACCCGCTCGAGGACGGCGAGCTCCTCGCCCGGCTCGGTGTGCTCGGCATGCGCCGGATCGACGAGGGCGATGAGGGTCTCAGGCATCTGCGGTCTCCAGAGGAAGGTCGGAGGGAACGGCGAGGTTGAAGCGGGCGACGTCGGGATGAGCCCGCTTCGCCATCGAGGTGAGGGTCGTGCCGGGACCGACCTCGACGAAGGCGCTGGCCCCGAGGTCGACGAGCGCCGGCATCGTGGCGGCCCAGCGCACCGGTCGGATCAGCTGTTCGTGGAGCCGACCAGGCCACCCGGCGCCGTCGGTGTACGGCTTCGCGTCTGGGTTGCTCAGCACGGGGACGGTCGTGTCTTCGAACGGTGCTCGGGCGAGGTCCGCGGCGAACGCATCGGCGGCCGGCTGCATCAGGGGCGTGTGGAAGGCGCCGCCGACGTTGAGCGGCATGACCTTCTTGATGCCGCTCGCTCGCGCCCGCTCGCTCGCGAGCTCGAGCCCGTCCGGCGTGCCGCCGATCACGACCTGCCCGGGGGCGTTGTCGTTGGCGATCCAGCAGGCGTCAGGCGCCGCGTCGCACGCTTGCTGGGCCTGCTCGGGCGTGGCACCGAGGAGCGCCGCGAGCTTGCCGGGGCGCTGGTCGGCGGCGTTCTGGGTTGCCGTGGCGCGGGCGACGGCGAGGCGGCAGCCGTCGTCGAACGACAGGGCGCCGGCGGCCACGAGGGCCGTGATCTGGCCGAGAGAGTGGCCGGCGAAGGCGACGATCTCGCCGGCGTCGCGGACCGACTCCTCGGCCGCGTCCCACGCGAGCAGGCTGGCGAGGAAGACCACGAGCTGGGCCTCGCGGGTGCGGGTGAGTGCCTCAGCGGGAGCTTCGAGCAGGAGAGGGGTGAGCCGCTCGCCGGTCGCCTTCTCGGCCCGCTCGACGAGCGCCCATGAAGGATGGTCGACCCACGGCTGGCCGAGACCCGGGGCCTGTGCCCCCTGTCCCGGGAAGATGACGGCGATCTGCAAGCTTCTCGAACCCCTCTGCCCTGTCCGATCGGATCAGTCCGGATGATCTGACCCGACCCCCCGTCACATGGTTACACAAGTTGGTCCAAAGTTGAGACGGATCCGTGTAAAGATTCAATGAAACGTCAGACGAGTGGGGGATCCCCGAAGCGACATGGCTGAGTATCGAGTCGAGGAGCTGGCGGCGGAAGCCGGCGTGACCGTCGAGCTGCTGCGGTCGTACCAGTCGAAAGGCCTGCTCAGCGCGCCGCGTCACGAGGGGCGGGTCGCCCTGTACGACGACACCCACCTGAGCCGGTTGCGGGAGATCCTCGACCTCAAGCACCAGGGCTACAGCCTGCGGATGATCGCCCACCTGCTCGGTTCCGGCGATGCCACTCCCGCGCCTCGGCCCAGCTCCGCGGTACTGGCGGACACCTTCGCCGACGTCGACGAAGAGCCGTTGACGCTTCGCCAGGTGGCGGAGCAGGCGCGCGTCCCCCCGTCGATGCTGCGGTCGCTCGAGGCCTCGGGGGTCCTGGTGCCGCGCGTCGCCGACGACGACCGCCAGTACTCGACCTCCGACGTCCGAGCCGTGCGGATGCTGCTGGCGCTCATCTCGGGGGGCCTTCCGATCGAGGAGTTCATGCGGGCCGCACGGACCCAGATCGAGGCCAACGAGCAGCTCGCGGCCGACGCGCGCGACCTCTTCCTCCACTACGTGAGGGACCCGATGCTCGATGCCGAGCTCGATGACGACACCGAGGCCGAGCAGCTCGTCTCGGCGCTTGCGTTGATGCTGCAGGCGACGACGACGCTCATCTCGTACAACTTCCAGCGGCGCGTCCTGAACGGCGTCGCCGCGGAGCTCGAGAAGATGGGCGCCACCACGGAGCTGGAGGTGCTCAAGCGCGAGGCGCGCCGGCGGCGCCTGGAAGTGTTGCCGGCGTGAGCGACACGTCATCCGTCAGCCGCGACGACCTCGTCGGCCTGCTTCCTCACCGCCCGCCGTTTCGCTTCGTCGACGCCGTCGACGAGTGCGTCCCCGGCGAGCGGGTCGTCGCTCGCTACCGGGTGACCGGCGACGAGGCGTTCCTCGCCGGCCACTTTCCTGGCAGTCCGATCTTCCCCGGCGTGATCCAGGTGGAGGCGCTGGCCCAGGCAGGAGCGATCGGCGTGCTCAGCCACGACCGGTACGCCGGCTCGCTCCCGTTGTTCGGCGGCATGGAGAAGGTGCGGTTCCGGCGCCAGGTCGTCCCCGGCGACACGCTGACCCTCACCGTCGAGCTCGAGCGCCTCGGCGCTCGGGGTGGGTGGGGGAGCGGTCTCGCCACGGTCGACGGTGCCAAGGCCTGTGAAGCGCGGATCTTCTTCGTGATTGCGCCATCCTGAGGGGATGGAAGCACTCGAGTTCGACTGTCCCCGATGCGGGATGCCCGTGAACGAGCGGTACTACGGGCCGTGCAGCGGGTGCCGCGCGGTGCTCCGGTCGACGCTCGGGGGCGAGGCACGCGACGTCGAGGTCGCGGCCTACGAGCCGAAGATGAACGTCGTCCCCAACCAGATCGCCACGAAAGACTGAACCGCCTCCACCCAATGCGATTTGGAGGAAATTCTCCGGGATAGTTCCGGAGAATTTCCTCCAAGTCGGCGGTTGTGGGTCAGCGATGGTGGGTCAGCTACCGCCGTCAGCCCATGCCGACGATCGGCTGGTTCAGGCGCCGGTTGCCCATCGACCCGCAGAACTCGGCGTCACCGAAGCTGAAGATTCGGTCGCGACGAACCAGTAGCCGTTGCCGCTGGGCGTCGCCCGCATGCCGACGATCGGCTGGTTCAGACGGAGGTTGCCGGTCGAACCACGGAACGGCGCGTCGCCGAACGTGAAGATGCCGCCGTCACGGGCGACGAACCAGTAGCCGTTGCCCGAGCGGGTGGAGGCCATGCCGACGATGGGCTGGTTCAGGCGGATGTTGCCGGTCGAGCCGTGGAACCTGGCGTCGCCGAAGCTGAAGATGCCGCCGTCGGCCGCGACCATCCAGTAGCCGTTGCCCGACGGCGTCGCCGCCATGCCGACGATGGGCTGGTTCAGCCGCGAGCCGCCCATGGAGCCCTCGAATCGGGCGTTGCCGAAGGCGAAGATGCCTCCGTCGCGAGCCACCAGCCAGTAGCCGTCGCCCTGGGGACGGGCGGCCATGCCGACGATCGGCTGGTTGAGGCGGATGTTGCCGGTCGAGCCGTGGAAGGTGGCGCTGCCGTAGCTGAAGATGCCGCCGTCGGTGGCGACGAACCAGTAGCCCGAGCGGTCGGCCTTCGTCGTCATCCCGACGATCGGTGCGTTCAGGCGGATGTTGCCGGCGGAGCCGTGGAACGGCGCCTGCGGCCCGAAGGAGAAGATGCCGCCGTCGGACGCCGACAGGTAGTAGCCCTGGCTGCAGTTGATCGGCTGCGAGTCGGTCGGATCGGACCCGAGGCGACGAGCGTTCTTCTGGAACATCGGCCACGGGCCGGGGTTGCCGCCCGGAGGAGCGGGGATCGCGAACGCGCCGAGCTTGCCCGTGTTGTTGCCGGGATCGAAGCCCGCGGTCACGAGGCTCCAGTTGCCGCCGAGGTTGCCGACGGCGACGGCCGACTTGTGGGCCCAGTTACCCGCCGCGGTGCCGGAGTCGACGACGTTCCCGTTCGTTCCGTTGAGGGCGAAGATCTGACCGTTGGCGCCGAAGAGCACCTCCGGCGTGCCGCCGCCGTTGATCTCGGCGAGCACGGGCGGCGTGACGACCTCGTCACCACGGACTGGGTGCGTCCACTGCTGGCCGTTCGAAAGGAAGGCGTCGACGGCACCGCCGGCCGGGTTGCCACCGGAGTAGGCGGTCGAGCCCACCACGACGTCGTCGGCGCCGTCGCCGTTGATGTCGCCCACCGCCGGGCCGGCGAGGAAGGTCGTGTGCGTCGCGAGCTTCGGCCAGCCAGGAAGGTCGGCGCCGGTGTTCGGGTCGAACGCCCAGACCTTGCGTGACTCGGGGCAGCGGCTGGCATCGAGCCGCCGGCAGTAGTCGGCGCCGGTGTTCGTGACGACCGCCAGACGCCCCCCAAGGGTCGCGAACGCCGAGCTGCCCTGGAAGGCCTCGGAAGCCAGCCGCGTCCAGCGGGTGGCGAACGTGCCGGTGCCGTTGTACTCGAGCGACCGGTAGTAGCCGCCGGAGTGGCTGAGTCCCTGTGCCGAGGCCGTGGCGTCGCCGCCGATGAAGATCTCCATCTCGCCGTCACCGTCGACGTTGCGCAGCGCAGGCGCCGACCAGACGGTGTCGGTGTTGTTCAGCTCGGCCAGCTTGGTGCACCCACCGGTGATCCCGTAGATGCGGTCGTTGAACGACCCGAAGACGATGTCGTTCACCAGGTCGCCGTTGATGTCGCCGATGGCGGGGGAGTTGAAGACGCCGGCGAGACCGTCGCTGCGGGGCGGAGCGGCGAAGGTGCATCGCACGTTTCCTGCACCGTCGAACACGCGGACGCCGCCGGCGCTCGGAACGATCGCCCCGTAGCCGACGACGATCTCGTTGCGGCCGTCGCCGTCGACGTCGCCGACCGCCGGGCTCGAGTTGACCTCGCCACCGACCTCACGCTCCCAGAGCAGGCTGCCGTTGGCGTTGTAGACGTACAGCCGCCCGTTCGTGCCGCCGACGGCGACGTCGTTCGACCCGTCGTTGTTCACGTCGGCGATCACCGGCGACGACCAGTGGAACTTCGCACCGCCGACGTTGGCAACCCAACGCTGGGCGAGCGCGGCGTTCGCGGGAGGAGGGGCGACGAGGACGAGGAGCGTCGTCGCCAGCAACGACAGCGCGGCGACGAACGACAGGGAGCGACGCATGGGCGTCAAGGTAGGGCATCTTCATCTGGCCGAAGATGCACCGACGAGGTGTTCGAGCGTCGAGCGGCCGTGCTCCTGCGTGACCAACGAAAACGGCCGCTCAACGCTCGTCGTCTCCGGTCGGCATGCCGCCCGCGGTCCTGAGGCAAACGCTGTGAATCTGCCGAAGTGGAGGGCGGATGCCAGCCGCTGCGAGGATCGAAGCGATGGGCGACCCGGCGGTGTGGCGGATCGGCGCGAGCGAGGCCGAAGCCGCGCAGCGTCGCGCCGCGGCATCGCTCCGACGCCTCGGCCTCGTTGCCGGCGAGCGCGTCGTCGTGAGCGTCCCGACGAGTCCGGACGTCCTCGCGCTCGTGATCGGTGCGCTGCGGTGCGGGATCGTCCCCGTCGTCCTGAACCCGTCGCTTCTCCCGGAGGAGCGTCGGTCGTTGGCCGACGACGCCGACGCTGCGCTCGTCGTCGACACCCCGGCTGCGGTCGCGGAGCTCGTCTCGGCCGACGGCGACGAGCGCGACCTCGCTCCCCATCCGCTCGCTCGCCCGATGCACTACACGTCCGGTACCACGGGGCGCCCGAAGGGTGTCTGGTCGGGTGTGCTCTCGGAGCGTGACGCCGAGGCGCTCTTCCTCGACGAGCGCGACCTCTGGAGCTTCACCGCAGACGATGTCCTGCTCGTGTGCTCGCCGCTTCATCACTCCGCGCCGATCCGGTTCAGCATCAGCGCTCTGCTCAGTGGCGCCGACGTCGTGCTCGTCGAGCGGTTCGACAGCGCCACGGTCGTCGACACCATCCGCCACCACCGCCCGACCGCGACGTTCATGGTGCCGTCTCATCTGCAGCGGCTGTTCGCCGCCCCGCCCGAGCAACGAGACCTCTCGTCGTTCCGGCTGCTGGCCCATGCGGGTGAGGCGTGTCCTGCTGCGCTGAAGCACCGGGCCTTCGACGAGTTCCCCGAAGGGGCCGTGTGGGAGTTCTACGGCTCGACCGAGGGTCAGTTCACCGTCTGCGGGCCGGCGGAGTGGCAGGCCCGTCCCAGCACCGTCGGCCGCGCACGACCGAACCGACGCGTAGACGTCGACGACGACGGACAGATCTGGTGCACCGTGCCCGCGTGGGCGCGGTTCGAGTACTGGAACGACCCCGACAAGACCGCGGAGGCGTGGCGAGGCGATGCGTTCACCGTCGGCGATCTCGGACGTCTGGACGCTGAGGGATATCTGTTCATCGACGGCAGGCGGGACGACCTCATCATCTCGGGCGGCGTGAACGTCTACCCGGCCGAGATCGAGAACGTCCTGTCGCTGGTGCCTGGCGTGCGGGAGATCGCGGCGTTCGGCGCGGTAGACGAACGGTGGGGCGAGCGGGTCTGCATCGCGGTGATCGGCGACGTCGACGACCAGGCCATCCGTGAAGCGGCGCGCTCGCACCTTGCGCCGTACAAGCGTCCGAAGGACATCTACCGCATCGAGTCGCTGCCCCGCACCGGCACCGGCAAGATCAGGCGCTCGGTGATCGCGCGCACACTCGGCCTCGAGTAGCAGACGTCAGGCCGCGATCACCACGCGATCGCCGCCTTCACGCTTGGCCAACCTCATCAGCTGGTCGGCGGCGGCGATCGCTCCCTCCCCGTCGCCGTGAACGTCGGGATCGAAGGTGACCAGCCCGACCGAGACCGTCACGCCGTCGATGCTCCTCTTCACCTTGTCCTTCATCCGGACCGCGATCTTGTGGGCCGCCTTCGCTGCCGTGTTCCGGAAGATGACGATGAACTCCTCGCCGCCGCGCCGGTAGACGGTGTCGCTCTCGCGGCACGTGCTCTGCAGCACCTCGCCGACGTCTCTGAGGACCGCGTCTCCCTTGTGCTGACCCATCGTCTTGTTGAAGAGACCAAAGGCGTCGATGTCGACGAAGGCGACGCTGAACGGCACGCCGCGCCGCGCATGCGCATCGACCGCCGCCTTCAGGTCCTCCTGCTGGCGCCGGAGGTTCGGCAGGCGCGTGAGCGGGTCGGTTCGCACCTCCTCCGTCAGCCGACGGTTCTCGACCTCGAGCTGCCGCGCGCGACCCTCGATCGCCGCGACGATGCTGCGCCGTCCGTCGAGCCACTCGGCGATGTCGACGTCGTAGATCGAGGTGCGTCCGCGGCCTTCGGCCTTCGCTCGGTACATCGCTGCGTCGGCCTGCTGGAAGAGCGCGTCGATGGTGCGCGCGGTCGCGGTCGTGGCGACGCCGATCGACGCGCTGACCTTGAACGGCGCGCCGTCAACCTCGATCGGCTCGGCCAGTGCGGTGAGGATGCGGTCGGCCACCGTCACGACGTCGGTCTCGTCACGACCGCCGACGACGACGCCGAACTCGTCGCCGCCGAAGCGGGCCGCCATGTCAGTCGGCCGGATGCAGCTCGCGATGCGCTGAGCGACCTGGCGAAGCAACTGATCGCCGGTCGCGTGCCCGAACAGGTCGTTCACGATCTTGAACCGGTCGAGGTCGATGAAGAGCAGCCCGAGGTGGCCCGTCTGGATCGTCTCGAGGCGCGACAGCTCGTGGTCGAGCCGCTCGGTGAGCACGCGGCGGTTCGCCAGACCGGTCAGCGCGTCCTCCATCGCGAAGCGGGTGAGCTGACGTTCGACCTCGACTCGTTGCGTCACGTCGCTCACTTGGAGGACGCGGCCGCCGACCTCCGGTTCCTGCAGCAGGTTCGCACCGGTGAACTCGAGGTGGCGGACGCTGCCGTCGCCATGGATCACACGCGCCTGGACGTACACGGTGCTGGGCGTCGTCAACGACGCCAGGCCGTGGAGGTACACGCTCAGTCGCTCGGCGTCCGTCGGATCGCACACCGACTGCAGCGGCCGGTCGACGAGCGGCCCTCCCAAGAAACGAGCCGCCGGAGACGTGTGCCAACGCACGACCCCCGACGGCTCCACGACGATCAGCGCGACCGCCGACCGTTGCACGATCGTGCGGAAGAACTCCGCGTCCGTTGACCCCGCCATGCCAAACCCCTTCCCGCGCCTGATCGGTCATCGGCCTGCGGTTGTTGAGGAATTGAGGATGGTTCGCCAAATCCCCCGTCTCGGCTATGGGTCGCCCGTGCGCCCGTGCGCCCGAGGTCCGCGGTGACACCACCCGGACGGTTACAGGACTACGTCAGCCCGACACGCAGTGGGTCGCCACCTCGGTGACCTTCTGCGTGAGCTGCTGCTCCTTCTCCGGGAAGTACCCCGCGAGCGAGACGTCGCGCGCCGTGAAACCGTTCGCGAACAGGGCGTCGAGCAGGCAGTTCGCCTCTTCTTCGGTCACCCCTTGTGCGGTCGCGCCCTTCACCATGCCGTCTCGCAGCGCGGGGTTGAGCGGCCCGGGGTCGTCGATCGTGACGTTCGGATCGACGCACCTCGGAACCTCTTCCGCATATGCGGCTTCGACCGGACCGCCCGGTTGGGGGGCCTCCGCGTAGTCCATGACCTGGCGCGGCGTGATGTCGTCGCGCTCGAAGAGCGCGTCGACGATGCAGTCGCTCTCGGCCGCGGTGAACACGCCCTTGACGGCTTCGCGTGCTTCCTTCTTCGCCTCTTCGGACTGCTTGCCGAACTCGTTCATCGGCGCGTCTTCGTCGGGTCCGCACGCCGCGCTCACCAGGGCGAACGTCACGACGACGAGCGGTACGACGAATCGGCGCAACATGGACAACGGCTTAGCCGATTGGAGCGTTACGGTGCCGTCGATGGGTGGTGGTGCATGATCGAGGCGCGGATCGATCCGCTGACCGGCGTCGAGGTGGTCGTCGTCGGCGGGCGGCAGAACCGGCCGAACCTCCCCGACGGGTGCCCGTTCTGCGTTGGAGGCCTCGAAGCGCCCGAGCCGTACGACGTGCGCTGGTTCGTGAACCGGTGGCCACCGCTGCCCGACGGACGCGCCGAGGTTCTCCTGTTCTCGCCGATCCACGACCAGAGCCTCGGCGCGCTCGGTGCCGGTGGTGTGCGCAAGGTCGTCGACCTGTGGGCCGAACGCACGGCGGCGCACGCGGCTCGCGACGACGCCGCGTACGTCCTGCTCTTCGAGAACCGCGGATCGGTCGTCGGAGCGACCATCGACCACCCGCATGGTCAGCTGTTCACCTTCGATCACGTGCCCGAAGCAGCTCTGCGGGAGATCGATCGCGACGAGTGTGTGCTCTGCGGCGTCGATCGGTCCGGACGCGAGGTGGTGACGTCCGCCGGATGGACTGCCGTCGTGCCGTACGCGCCGATGTGGCCGTACGAGGTGCTCGTAGCGCCTGAAGCCCACCTGCCCGACCTGCCGTCGACGAGCCCGGACGACCGAGACGCGCTGTCGTCGGTGCTCGCCGACGTGCTGGCGCGACTCGACCAACTCTTCGACGCGCCGATGCCGTACATGCTGTGGGTGCATCAGCGACCGACTGACGGGCGCGAGTGGCCGGCGGCCCACCTGCACCTGCACATCGCGCCGGTCTATCGCCGCGCCGAGTCGCTGCGCTACGTCGCCGCCGGCGAGCTCGGCAGCGGCGTGTGGTTCAACCCCATCATCCCCGAGGACGCAGCCGAGACACTCCGCAACCTCCCCGGTGCGGGCGCCTGATCGCGCTTACGAGCCGAGGTCCGCGAGCGCCCGGGGCGATCACTGGAGCGTCTCGTCGGGCGGGCGGCGACGCAGGAAGCGGCTCCTCTCGTCGTCACCGAACCCGTGCGGCGGGCTGAGCATCGACGACCAGCGTGTCGCATCGCGACCCGCCGGGCGCCGGCGCGACTAGGACGTGCTGGTCAGATCTGCCGGAACGGTCTCGGGCACCGCGGTCACGACGACCGCGGGCGCTGCCGGACGCGAAGCCAACGCGCTCGCGGTGATCGTGTGGTTGAGCTCGGCGAGGATCGACGTCATCAGTCGCGTGTTCCGAGCCACCGCCGCCTGTGCGACGAGGAGCTGGCCCGTCACCGCGACCAGCAACGCGACGAGCGCCGACGCGAGGAGCACGCCGACGGCGACCGCAGATCTCGGGCTACCGAGAACGTCACCCGATCCCATGAGGAGCAACGCCGACCACGTCGTGCCGGCGACCGCGATCGTCGCAGCGACGATCTCGAGGACCACACCGCCGCTTCGGAGCGCGTAGAGGCGGCCGGGTGCCGCAGCGCTCGCCTGGCGAAGGCGAACCAGCGCCTTCTCCTCTGCTGCGTCCGGGTCGAAGTCGAGCGCGATCGGCGGGTTGCGGCGGCTGTCGGAGCGCTTCATCGCTAGGTGATGATCAGGATCAGCAGGATGATGAGCAGGATGCCGCCGAGCCCGATGCCCGGGCCGCGGTACGCGCCGCCGCCGTAGCCGAAGGCGCCCAGCAACACCAGAACGAGCAGGACGAGCAGAACGATCTCGAGGAGGCCCACGTTGTCTCCCTTGGTTGAACGACGTTCGTCCTCTACCGCGGAACGGCGTCGCTTACACCTCCCACGCTTCCGGTGGTGCCGGTCGGGGTAGGCGCGGCGGCATGAGTGCAGCGCAGACAACCACCGACCACGAGGAGATCCGTCGTTGGGTCGAGGAGCACGACGGCAAGCCGGCACGAGTCCGTGACACCGGAGGCGACGGCGGCGACCTCGGGATCCTCCGGATCGACTTCCCCGGCGGCGCCGGCGAAGACCAGCTCGAGCACGTCAGCTGGGACGACTGGTTCGAGGCCTTCGAAGACAACGGCCTTGCGTTCCTCTACCAGGAGGAGAAGGCGAGCGGCGAGGACTCGACGTTCTTCAAGCTCGTCAACCGCTCGTCCTGATCTTCGTCACATCATCTGAACGAGATCGACGACCAGGTACCCGAACAGCAGCAGCGTCCCGACGACCACGGCGGCGAACAGAAGGAGGTCGCGACGATCGACGTTGTCCGGAGTACCTGGTCGTCGCATGGCACCAGGCTCCCGCGGTCGCGTCACGCACCGGCAGCGTCGGGGTACCAGTTCCGTAACAGCCGCACCGTTGTGTGAGATCGGCGCGGGATCATCCGGCACTCGACATGCCAGGACGGGAAGCGAGTGTGCGCCCCCTGGGATTCGAACCCAGAACCTGCGGATTAAGAGTCCGTTGCTCTGCCGTTGAGCTAGAGGCGCAAATCCGGCCGCCCCGCTACGGGCGGCCGGAGTGGAACAGCATAGAGGGTGACCGAGGGGACTTGAACCCCCGACCTCCAGGGCCACAACCTGGCGCTCTAACCGACTGAGCTACGGCCACCACGGGAGCGCTCATTCTCGCGCAGACCGAACGTGGCCCGAGCACGACATCCGGCGGCGGGGCAGGATGCCGGGCGTGAGCACCTACACCTGTCCGGAGTGCGGGCTCGACTACGACACGATCTCGCCCCTTGACGGAGTCGTCGCGATCCGCACGTTCCCGCGGCGGTACCGCAGCGCTCTTGCTGCCGCGATGGAGGACGAGTCCGACGAGGGCATCGTTCGCCGCAGACCGCAGCCCGACGTGTGGTCGGCGCTCGAGTACACCGCGCACGTCGTCGACATCCTGTCGGCCCATGCGACGTTCGTCCGTGAGATGCGGACGAAGGACGACCCGACGCTCGATGCGCCCCAAGAGGGGCACTTCGACGCGATCTCCAGAGGCGGAGGTTCGATCGAGGCGGCCATCGCCCACCTGACGACGGCCGCCACTTCCCTGGCCGACGAGCTCGACAAGGTCGCCTCCGCGGAGTGGCATCGCACCGCGCAGTTCCCGTGGGGCGAGCGCGACTTGCTGATCACGATGCGCAACGCGGTCCACGAAGGGAGCCACCACCTCCGCGACGTCGAGAAGGTGCTCGGTCAGGTCAGAGGCCGGTCGTGACCTCGCCCGCACCGGCGACGCCGCTGGCCGGTGCGATGTTCGCCGACCTCTTCGACGACGCCGGCCTGTTCCCGCCTGCGTCGCTGCCGATGGACGAAGCGCTCGCCGCGCATCGCATCGCGCAGGACGGCGGATACCGATGGATGCTCGCGCGGTTCGTCGTGGCGACATCCCGGGTCGAGGAGCTGGCCAGATCGGCGGCGCGGTTCGGTGACCGCCTTCGACTCGCTCTCGTCGTCGACGCTCCTGTCGACGTCGAACGCCTCGCATCGACGATCGACGAGCACGGGTGGCGCGCCGAGAGCGTCGAGATGCTGTTGAACGATGCGGAGGTCGCAGCGCGAGCCGACGACGTCGCCTCGCTGGCGGCGTCCGTGGGCGCGGAACGGCCGTTCGTCGAGTTGCCGTGGGCGGACTTCCCGATGGAGAACATCGCCGACGCGATCGCCGCGATGGAGGGCGGCCACGCCGGGCTGAAGATCCGCTGCGGCGGCGCAGACGCCACTGCGTATCCGTCGCCTGCGGTCTTGGCAGCCATGCTCGCGGCGGCCGGCGAGCACCGGGTTCCGGTGAAGGCGACGGCCGGGCTCCACCATCCGTTCCGGCACCCGGATCCCGACACCGGGGTGCTCTCGCATGGCTTCGTGAACCTGCTCGTCGCCGCTGCCCTCGCTCGCTCGGTTGCCGCCGAGGTGACGGAGATAGCCGAGGCGCTCACCGACGACGATGCGGAGGCGTTCGTGTTCGAACCTGATGCGCTGCGCTGGCACGACCATCGGCTCTCGGTCGACGACGTGAAGGCCGCCCGGATGGAGCTGCTCACCGCGATCGGCACGTGCAGCTTCCGCGAACCGGTGGAGGATCTGGTCGCTCTCCACCTGCTGCCCGTGCCGTGACCGACACCTGGGTCGACGTCGCCGACGGCTCCCCGTTCACGCTGGAGGGCTTGCCGTACGGCGTGTTCGCACGCTCCGACGGCGCAGCTTCGGTGGGCGTGCCGATCGGCGACTTCGTGCTCGACCTCGCGATGATCGGCGCGGCCGATCTCCTGCCCGCGGACGTCGTCGCGGCGGCGTCGCTGCCATCGGTCGGCGGGTTGTTGGCGCTCGACCGCAAGAGGTGGCGGTCGTTGCGCGCCTCGTTGCAGGAGCTGCTCACGACGACCGACGGACGCGCTGTCGATCGGGCACGAGCCGCGCTGGTGGACCGCCGCGACGTTCGGATGCTGCTGCCGTTCGTGGTGCGTGACTACGTCGACTTCTACAGCTCGATCGAGCACGCCACGAACCTCGGTCGTCTGATGCGGCCGGGGCAGGAGCCGCTGTTGCCGAACTGGCGCCACCTCCCGGTCGGCTACCACGGACGTGCGTCGACGGTCGTCGTCAGCGGCACGCCGATCCGCCGCCCGCGCGGGCAGCTGCGCCCGAGCCCGGACGAGCCGCCGTTCCTCGGAGCGACCCGGATGCTCGACTTCGAGCTCGAGGTCGGATTCGTGACGGGCGGTCGCCCGACGGAGCTCGGCGCACCGATCGCCGTCGACGAGGCGGAGGAACACATCTACGGCCTCGTGCTCGTGAACGACTGGAGCGCTCGCGACATCCAGGCCTGGGAGTACCAGCCGCTCGGCCCGTTCCTCTCCAAGTCGTTCGCCACGTCGATCTCGCCGTGGGTCGTGCCGCTCGAGGCCCTCGACGCGTTCCGGGTTCCGGCGCCAGCTCAGGAACCTGTGCCACTCGACTACCTGCGCGAGTCGCGACGCCGCGGCATCGACATGCGACTCCGAGTGGACATCAACGGCACCACGGTGTCCGCGACGAACTTCGCTGACATGTATTGGACGATGGCCCAGCAGCTCGCGCACATGACGGTGAACGGCAGCGTCGTCACGCCCGGTGACCTGTACGCATCGGGCACCGTCTCCGGCTCGGAGCAGGGGACCCAGGGAAGCCTCATCGAGCTGACCAAGCGGGCAGCCGAGCCCATCACCCTCGACGACGGATCGACGCGCGGGTTCCTCGACGACGGCGACGTCGTCACGATCACCGGCTGGTGTGGCGAGGGCTCGACCCGGGTCGGCTTCGGAGAGGTCGTCGGCGAGGTCCTGCCCGCTCGATAGCGTCACGATCGTGGCTCTCGATCGCGACGATCCTCTCGAGCAGCGCGTCGTGGCCGCGCTCGCCGCGACGGGCGCCGACTTCGAGGTACTCGAGTGCGATCCGGCGTTCGCCGACACCGCAGCGTTCTGCGAGCGCTACGGGATCGATCCCGCGATCTCGGCGAACGCCATCGTGGTCGCATCGAAGAAGGAGCCGAAGCAGTTCGCCGCGTGCCTCGTTCTCGCCACGACGCGGCTCGACGTCAACGGCACCGTCCGCCGCCGTCTCGGGGTGAACAAGGCGTCGTTCGCGACGGCCGACGAGACGAGCGACCTCACGGGGATGGTCATCGGCGGCGTCACGCCGTTCGCGCTGCCCCCCGACCTCCCGATCTGGGTCGACGCGCGGGTGATGGATCAGCCGAAGGTCGTCGTCGGAGGCGGCACCAGGTCGATGAAGGTCCTCGTGGTAACCGACGCCTTCACGAAGCTCGACATGGCGGAGATCGTCGAGGACCTGGCGAAACCGTCCGTATCCTGACCCTCAGATGCCCCTGTAGCTCAGCTGGATAGAGCGTCGGACTTCTAATCCGCAGGTCGCAGGTTCGAGTCCTGCCGGGGGCGCAAAACCGATCAGTGGTGCGCCGCCGCCGCCTTCCGCTTCGGGAGGCGGTCGTAGATCGCGGACACCACCAGCCCGACGACGAGCCCCACGGCTGCGGAGGCGGCGGTGTTCACCAACCACTCCAGCACCCCTGCGCCGGGCAGGTCGTGCACGAGCTCCTCTGCGTGGTGGACGAGGTCGTACGGCGCGTGCCAGCCGAGCTCGTCAGCACCGACGAGCAGGATGTGGCCTCCGACCCAGAGCATCGCCGCCACCCCGATCGTCGACAGCCACCTGAGGACGACCGGCATCGCGCGCACGAGGAACCGCCCGAACTGCTGAGCGCGGGGTTCGGAACGCCGCGTGAGGGCGAGACCGACGTCGTCCATCTTCACGATCCCCGCGACGACGCCGTACACGACGACGGTGATCAGCACCGCGACGACCACGAGGATCACCGCGCGTGTCGCGAGCGGCTCGTCGATGACGTCCTTGAGGGCGATCACCATGATCTCGCCGGAGAGGATGAAGTCGGTGCGTATCGCCCCACGAACGGTGGCCTGCTCGGCATCGGGACCCAGCATCGGTGACGGGACGGCGTGGCCGGAGCCGTCGCCGCGCAGGGCCTGCACCAGCTTGTGCGCGCCCTCGTAGCAGAGGAACGCGCCGCCTGCCATGAGGATGACCTCCACCAGCGCCGGTGCGATGGCGCTGAGGGCCAGCGCGGCCGGGAGGATGAAGAGGAGCTTGTTCCTGAGCGATCCCTTGGCGATCCGCCCGACGATCGGCAGCTCGCGCTCGGCGGCGAGGCCACGGACGTACGTCGGTGTCACCGCGGTGTCGTCGACGACGACTCCCGCCGCTTTCGCACTCGCCCTCGCCGCGCCCATGCCGACGTCGTCGATCGACGCCGCCGCGAGCTTCGCGAGCGCCGCGACGTCGTCGAGAAGTCCGACCAGTCCACCTGCCATCCGCCCATCATCCCCAGGTAGCGGCCGGCGATGTGTGAGGCACACCGTCCGACCTGCCCCACCGACGCCCGTAGGGTCGGCTCGTGATCCTCGTCGACCTCGCGAGCGTCGGCACCAGCCGGCCGGGACGTCCGCTTTTCCAGCGTCTGTCGCTGACGTTGTCGTCCGGCGATCGTCTCGGCGTCGTGGGGATCAACGGCACAGGCAAGTCGACGCTGCTGCGCGTCGTGGCTGGTGAGCTCGAGCCCGAAGAGGGCGTGGTGCGCAGAGGCCGAGGTGTTCGGATCGGCTTCCTCGGACAACGACCGGAGTTGCCGCCTGGGACCGTTCGGGGTGCCGTCGGTGACGGGTGGGAGGCGGCGGCGGTGATCGAGCACCTCGGGATGGGTCCACTGGCGGGTGCCGATCTCGCGAACCTGTCCGGCGGGCAGCTCAAACGCGTCGCTCTGGCGCGCCTGCTCGTCGAAGAGAGCGACCTGTTGATCCTCGACGAGCCCACCAACCACCTCGACATCGACGCGATCGCGTGGCTGGAGGAGCGGCTGGCCCGTCACCGCGGAGGCCTCGTGCTGGTGACGCACGACCGTCACGTCCTCGATCGCGTCACGACGCGGGTGCTCGAGCTCGACCGTGGAGAGGGTCACGTGCACGACGGCGGCTACGGCGCGTACCTCGAAGGCAAGGCGCGCCGCGAGGAGCAGGCGGCCGCCGCGGAGTCGACCCGGCGGAACCTCGCGCGCAAGGAGCTGGCGTGGCTGCGGCGAGGCGCGCCGGCACGGACGCGGAAGCCTCGTGCCCGAATCGAGGCGGCGACAGCCGTCGTGGAAGGACGGGCCGCGGCCGCAGCGAGGTCGGGCGAGCTCGACCTCCATCTCGGCACGCCCCGCCTCGGCGACAAGGTCGTCGAGCTGCATGGCGTCGGCCATCGCTTCGACGGCGGGCCGACCTTGTTCTCCGGCGTCGACCTCGCGATCGACAACCGGGAACGGCTCGGCATCGTGGGTGCGAACGGGACGGGGAAGACGACGCTCCTCGACATCGTCTCGGGCCGGCGAGTGCCGGCCGAGGGCCGAGTCGAGCACGGGCCCACCGTCCGCCTCGGGTACTACGACCAGACGGGGGGCGACCTCGACCCCGCGATGCGCGTGCGCGACGCCGTGGCGGGCCCGACGAGGCAGGCGAACGTCGAGGAGACGTTGCTCCTCGAGCGGGTCTGGTTCGATCGCGATTCCCAGTGGGCGCCCATCGGGACGCTCTCGGGTGGCGAACGGCGAAGGTTGCAGCTGCTCCTCGTCCTGAGCGAGCGCCCCAACGTCCTGCTGCTCGACGAGCCGACGAACGACCTCGACCTCGACACGCTGCGCGTGCTCGAGGACTTCCTCGAAGAATGGCCAGGCGCGTTGATCGTCGTGTCGCACGACCGGGCGTTCCTCGAGCGGGTGGTGGAGGACGCGTTGGTCCTCGACGGCACTGGACGCGCCGCTCGCGCGCCCGGCGGATACGCGTCCTGGGAAGCCGAGAGGCGCCTGCGGGCGCCGTCGCGTGACAACAGCGGCGGCGGCGGAGAGGCGTCACGGAGCAGTCGTGGCGCTTCGCGTGCAGCGCCTCCCGCGGCCGGCGCGTCGCCTCCGGGGCGGTCGACGAGCACGCTCGCGCGTCTCGTCCGACAAGCCGAGCGGGAGATCGCGGAGCTCGAACGCCAACAGGTGGAGCTTTCGGAGATGCTGGCAGCGGCAGGAGGAGACCACGAGGAGCTGGCGCGCATCGGGCACCTGCTCGCGGACGTCCAGCAGCGGCTCGCGGAGGCAGAGGATCGATGGTTGGAGCTGGCGGAGGAGACCTGACCGCGACTCGGTGTTGACTGACGGCGTGGAACTGCTCGACGCGTTACGCACCACCGGTTCGATCCGTGAGTTCCTGCCGGAGCCTGTCGACCCCGCCGTCGTCGAGCGCGTTCTGGACACCGCACGGTTCGCGCCGAACGGCGGCAACGCGCAGGCGTGGAAGGTGATCGTCGTCGACGATCCCGCGAAGCGACGCACACTGCGCGACCTCTATCTGGACGGGTGGCACCTCTATCTCGCGCAAGCCGCTGCAGGGCTTCGCCCTTGGGCGCCGGTCACCGATGCTGACGCCGAGCGGGAGGCGATCGAACGGGCGCTGGCGTCGGAACGACCGCCGCTCGGAGACTTCGCGGAGCACTTCGACGAGGTGCCGGTCGTGCTCGTGCTGCTGGCCGACCTGCGCCGGCTCGCCGCCGTCGACCGGGACCTCGGGCGGTACACCTTCATCGGCGGAGCGTCGGTGTATCCGTTCGCGTGGTCGTTGTTGCTCGCGGCACGCGAGGAAGGCCTCGGTGGTGTCATCACGACGATGCCCGTGTTCCGGGAACCGCAGGTGAAGGCGTTGTTCGACGTGCCCGACGAGTTCACCGTCGCTGCGGTCATCGCGCTCGGCCGGCCGGTGCGTCAACCGACGAAGCTCCGTCGGGAGCCCGTGGAATCGTTCGCCACCATCGACACGTTTCGCGGCCGGGCGCTGGGGCAGAGTGGGGCCTGAACCTCGGTGAACACCGAATACCGTGCTGGGGCGGGCGCGATCATCAGACTGATCGCACTCCAAGGAGGCAACGCATGATCCGCTGTGAACCGGTCAAGGGCGACAAGGTGAAGGTGACGTTCACCCTTCCGGCTGACGAACCCGAAGGCAAGGTCGCCGTCGCCGGCGACTTCAACGACTGGGACACCAGCGCGACGACGTTGCGCAAGCGAGGCGACAAGCGCTCGGCGTCGGTGACGCTCGATGCCGGTCGTCGCTACGCGTTCCGGTACTGCACGGCCGACGGATCGTGGTTCAACGACGAAGAGGCGCACGGCTACGAGCGCAACGACTTCGGCGAGGAGAACGCCATCATCGATCTGTCGGACGGTGCTGCCGGATAACACCGGCGACGGCGCCTCCGCTGCGGTCGCTCAGCGGTTGCGGCGCCAGAAGCGAAGCCGCGACCGAGCAGGCACCAGGTCGCCCACGTCCTCTTCAGCGATCGTCGCGCTGGGCACCCCTGCAGCGGGGCTGCCGATCCCGGGGCGCTGACGCGGCATCGACGCTGCGTCGGCTATCGCCGCAGCCAGCAGTTCGTTGTTGTCCTGCTCCTCGTCGCGATCGAGAGGCGGACGGGGCTGGCGGCGGACCCGAAGATCGTGGCCGCACGCAGGACACGACGCGGCCTCCGGTGAGAGCAGCTGCGCGCATTCGGGACAGGCGGACATCCGTACCTCCACCTATCCGATCGGCAGGCGCGGTCCGGTTCTGAGAACAGTGGTAACCGGGTCAGTCGGTGACGGCGCGCAGACGGCGGGCCACGGCCGCTGCGACGATCAGCGCGAGCGCGGGGAACAGGAGCGACTCGGCGCCGGTCTCGGCGATCTCCCCTTCGCCCGACGCGACGCCGCCGGATCCCGATGATCCGAGTCCGGAGCCACTTCCGGAACCGCCGGTCGAGCCGCTGCCTGCGTCACCGGTGCCGGTGCCGGTGCCGGTGCCCGTGCCCGTGCCTGTCCCCGTGCCCGTCGGCGGGGCGGTGGTGGTCGGAGCCTCGCCCGTCGCTGTGGTCGTCGTCGTGTCGTCCACCGGTGCGGACGTCGTGGACGGCCCGTCGGCCGTCGTGGTCGTCGTCGTACCGATGGCGGTATCGCCGCCGTCGCCATCGTCTCCGCCGACGGCGAACGCGCTGACGAGGCCTGCGCCAAGCAGCAAGACGATGGCCGCCACGAGGACGCGGCGAAGTGAAGGTGACAGCTCGGTCAGCGGAACGCTCTCCTACGCGAGTTCAACCGAAGTCTACGGAGCGGCGCTCCGTGTGAAGGGGACCCTACCTGGCGCGGGACTACCATCGAACCCGCACGCGGGCGTAGTTCAATGGTTAGAACCTGAGCCTTCCAAGCTCATGATGCCGGTTCGATTCCGGTCGCCCGCTCTCACGCCACGCCGCCGCGAGGCCGCGCCCGTCACCGTCACGATCGCCGGCCCGGACCGCGTCCGCTCGACGTATCCGGGCGGTACCGCTCGAGGAACCGTCGTTCCGCCTCCTCGTCGCCGATCAGCACGAGGTCGCTCCCGGCCACCAGCGGTGCATCCGGATCGGGGTTTGCGGCCAGGTGGTCTCCCGCCGCGGTAGCGACGACCGTGCACCCGGTGTTCTCGCGGATCCGAGCCGTGCGGAGCGTCTTGCCGACCAGCGCCGGAGGCAGCTCGACGCGGAACACGTCGAGTCCCTCGGCGAGCTGGAGCGTGTTGTCCGCGGTCAACACGTTCCACATGGCCGTGGCGCCTGTCGACGCGTACGACATCACGAAGTCGGCGCCGGCGCGGTGGAGCGTCGTCACGTTCCGGTCGAGTCGAGCCCTCGCGATGATCTGGATGTCGTGTCGCAGACGGCGGCAGTAGATGGTCAGGTAGATGTTCACGTCGTCGTCGTGGGTTGTGACGATCACCGCAGGCGAGTCGGGATGCCAACCCGCGTGAGCCGCTCGATCAGCGCCTCCTCGATCGGACCGATGGCCGTCAAGATGACGTGTCCCTCGACGTCGGGCGCGACCGCGCGCGGCGCGCGTGCGCGTTGGGTCGATTCCATCCACGGCACGAACACGAACTGGATGAAGGTGAACGGCAGCAGGACGAGGATGAAGACCGACCCCGAGAGGAGGACCACGACCGAGAACGTGCGTCCGAGGTCGGAATCGAACGCGATGTCGCCGTAGCCGAGGGTCGACATCGTGACGATGGTCCAGTACACGGCCGTCGGCCAGCTGTGTCGCTGCCCCTCGTACTCCATGAGCTCGTGGAACAGAGCGCTGTAGATCACGACGACGACCGTGAGGATCCCGATCATCCACGCGAGGATCCGTGCGCTGCGGCGGGCCTGTGCGGTCGCGAGGTAGCCCAGGATGAAGCCGAGGGACTTCATCTCTCGATGCTTACCCCCGGCGTGCGATCAAACGTCCGACGCAAGCGACGACCGGTGCTCGACGAGTCTCAGGACGCCGGCGCCTGCGACGGAGCCGATGCAGAGAGCGGTGACCGCGACGGCTGGCTCAGGTGGTCGCGAGTCGCGTCCGCATGCGACGCTGCGCCGGGAGACGCGTCGTGGCAGCGCACTGGGAGCACACCCCGCGAGCGGTCTCTGGTCGGCCGCACAAGAGGCAGGTGCAACTGGCACCGCCAAGGGAATCCATCCAACGGTGGAGCTCTTCGCGCTCCTCGACGACATCTCTCACGCCCTGATGCACCTGGGCGTCTCCTCTGTTCGTGAAACCACGGGGAGCGCACGCATCAGCCGGAGGAACTGCAAATATTCCGGCGACCGGTGGGGACGTTCGACGTGACCTCGGCTCGCTGTCCACCGTATCTGCTATCGACGCCCGTTGCGCTGTCACCTCTCGCGCGGCGGGACTCACGCTCGTACGGGCGTCGACGTGTGGTGCGTCGGGGAGAGGAGATTCGAACTCCCGACCGCCTGCTCCCAAAGCAGGTGCGCTACCACTGCGCCACTCCCCGGTGCCTCGATGGTACCGACGTGAGCGACGCCCGCCGTCAGACGGTGAAGATCGGGCCGAGCGCCGCGAGCTGTGCGGCAGTCGGCGCGGCCGTCACGGTCGACACGAACGACACGTCGCCGAGCAGCCAGCGGGCGAACACCTCGGCGAAGTCGCCGGCGACCGATGAGTAGTCGGTGCACCCTGAACAGGTCGGGTACCACGAGCGCCCATCGATGCCGCGAATCTGGCGGTACAACGCGCGCTCGCCGTCGTCGGTGAACTCGACGTCTACGGCGTGGCCGAGCTCGTGGGCGACGATCTTCGCGATCTCGAGCGTCGTCTGCGTCGGCCGGACGTAGATGGTGATCGTCTTCGCCGTCGTCGACGTCAGTCCGAGGTAGCCGTTCCGCGGTCCGACGAACGAGATCCGGTACCCGACGCGGTCGACCGGATACGAGATGAAGGCCATCGCCTCTCGTCCCCGCTCCTCGGGTGACGGAGCGGGGTTCGCCGACGGCGCGGCGACTGCCGCGGTCGCCGGTGCGTCGATCGGTGGGGCCACGACGGTGGTGGGCGGACTGGGTCCGTCGGCGACCTCGGGCGGCGAAGCGGCTTCGGCCGCGACGACCACATCGTCCTGGGGGTCCGGTACGGCGGCGACCTGATCGGACGGGGCAGCTTCCACGACCGCGCCTGGCCGCGTCTCCACCGCGCCGCGCGTCGACGGCGGCGTCATCGCACCGGCGACCGCAACAGCGACCGCCGCTGCGCCGATCATGGACGCGGTCGACGCAGCAGCGAGCGCTCGGGCGGCTCGGCGCAGCGACGACGCGGCGGCGGACATCGGACTCAGGATGCCGATCGAAGATGAAGAGCGGCTGAAGCGCCGCTGGATCCTCGCTGAGCCGTCGTCACTACCGCGGCAGGCGGAAGTACGTCGCCATCGGCCCGGCGCCCGGGCAGCCGTAGTTCGGGTCGAACTGCCCCGGAAGCAGCTGGACGAACGCAACGGGGCCGCCGCCGAAGGCGCGGGTGGTGCAGTAGCGGGGCACGTCGCCGGCACCGTTCGCACCCGCCGTCCACACCGGCAGACCCGTCACCTCGCCGCCCATGATCTTGTTGTACTGGTACGGCGTCGAGTACACGCCGACGCCCAAGCCCTGCGCCCGCACAGCGTCGATCGCACCTCGGAGCACGACGGCGTTGAGCGCCGGGTTCGGGGTCCAGTAGTTGAGCTGCTCGACGTCGAGCCACACGAACGGCACGTCCGTCACGCCTTGCGAGCGTGCGTACGCCATCGAGTCGCCGATGCCGTTCCACCCGAAGTTGTAGGCGATGCACGAGATCTCGCCGTTGCAGTTGGGCTGGCGCACGCTGCCCGCGCCCATGGCGAGCTCCCACGGCGAGCGCGGGAAGTTGACGTTCACGTAGACGCCGGCCGCCCCGGTCGAGGTCGCCCACTTCCACTCGTCTGCGAGGCAGCGGTTGTGCTTGAACGCACGCCCACCGTTGATGCCGATGATCGAGTAGGCGTACTCGCCGCCCGGATACGGACCGCCGCACTGCGGATACGAGATGTCCCACCCGAACTTGCCGTCGGCGAGGCCGCCCCGAGCGGCGGCCGCAGCGCGGGCGAGCGGCGCGGGGGCAGCGGTGTCAGCGGCCGGCGCAGCGGGGGCCTCGGGCGCCGCAGTGGCCGGTGCGGGAGCCGACGCAGCGACGACGACCTGGGGCTCGGCCGGCTTCTGCCTGCCGCTCCCGCCGACGATGCCGACGACCGGGGCGCTCAGGCCGCCCGGGGTGCCGAGGTACGGAGCGTTGCCGAAGGTGAACACCCCGCCGTCCTGCGCGACGAGCCAGTAGCCGTCGCCTGCGGCTGCCACCGACAGGTCGACGATCGGCTTGTTGAGCTTGCGGTCGGCCGCCGATCCGAAGAAGGGAGCGTCGCCGAACGCGAAGACGCCGCCATCGGTCGACACGAGGTAGTAGCCCTTGCCCGTGGGCGTCGGAACGAGGTCCATCACCATGGCGTTCAGCCGGCGCTCAGCGGTGCTGCCGAAGTACTCCGCGTCGCCGAAGGTGAACACGCCGCCGTCGACGGTCACGATCCAGTAGCCGTTGCCGCTCGGCGTCGCCGCGAGCGAGACGACCGGCCGGTTCAGCGTCGTGCCGACGAGGCCGCCGAGGTAGCTGGCGTCACCGAAGGTGAACACTCCGCCGGTCCGTGACACGAGCCAGTAGCCGTTGCCGGAGGCGGTGGTGGCGATGTCGACGATCGGCGAGTTCGAGAGGCCGGCCGCCGAACCGTGGAACGGGGCGGTGCCGAACGAGAAGACACCGCCGTCCGCGCTCGACAGCCAGTAGCCCTCGCCGTCGCTCGTCTGGGCGACGCCGGTGATGGGTGAAGAGGTGAGGCCGGCGGCCGATCCGCTGTAGCCGTACCAGCCATGGGTGAACACTCCGCCATCCGCGGACACGACACGGTACGCAGGACCCGACGAGGGCTCCGCGGGAGCCGCGGGCGGTTCGGGAGCGGCGGCGGCCGCCTCGATCGTCTGGTCGGGTGCGGCGGATGCAGCTGCGGCCAGATCACCGTCGACGACGGTGCGGCGGTGTGAGCTCGGCGCGTCGTGCTGCACCAGGGCGATGCCGCCGGCGAGCAGCGTCGCCGCGGTGATCGCGCTCACGGCTCGGCGTGAGGTGGGCGCGGAGAAGTGGTTGCCCCGGCGACGGATCGAGCGTCGGGTGGCAGCGGCGACGGGCGCGAAGAACTTGCTTCCAAGCACGGTGGGGGGACTCCTGGTGAGGAACGACCTCGCGGTCCCAGCTGCCGCGAGTCGTCCCGTTCAGGATCGGCGCGAACCCCCGTGATCCGGACCTCACTGAAGGGCCATTAGCCAAATGGCCCGTCAACGCCCGTGTAACCGCTCGGTCGCCTTGCGAGGGTCGGATCAACCCGCCGAGCGGATCACCGGCTCCTCACCCGTCGAGCCCTTGCTGACACCGGATGCTCCCTCCGGAAGGAGCGCGCCGGGGCCTCCGCGACGGCCGCCGCGAGCACCCGGGAGCGACGTCCCGCCGGAGATCGTCAGGCCGCCGTCGACGACGAGCGCCTCGCCGGTGATGAACCTGGCGTCGTCGCTCGCGAGGAAGCAGATCGCGGCTGCGACGTCTTCGGGCCGCCCGTGCTCGGGCCACGGCTGGAGCTGGTCGAGGAACTGGCCGACCGCGTCCGGGTTGCCGTAGTTGAGCAGCGGGGTGTTGATGCCGCCGGGACACACCGCGTTGACGCGGATGCGCGCCTCCGCGAGCTCGAGCGCTGCCGCCCGGGTGAGGTTGATCACCCCGGCCTTGGCGGTGGAGTAGGCGAGTGGCCCGGCTCCGGCGCGCAGACCGGCGACCGACGCGGTGTTCACGATGGCGCCGCCGTCGCCCTGTCGCTTGAAGACGCGGCTCGCGTGCTTCACCCCCAGGAAGACGCCGCGGACGAGGACGCCGAACGTCCAGTCCCAGTCGTCGACCTCGATGTTCTCCACCGGCCCGAAGGCACCACCGACGCCGGCGTTGTTCACCATGATGTCGAGGCGGCCGAACTCGTCGACGGCGGTGGCGACCGCCGCTTCCACGTCGGCCTCGACGGACACGTCGCTGCGGACGAACCGCAAGCGCTTCTCGGTGCCGGACCCGCTCGACGCCACCTCCTCGACCAGCGCCTCACCGCTCGCAGCGTTGAAGTCGGCCGAGACGACCGATGCCCCGTCGTCGAGCAGACGGAGGACCGTCGCCCGCCCGATCCCGCTCGCCCCGCCGGTGACGACCGCGACACGTCCTTCGAAGGTTCCCCCGGTGCTCATGCTTCATCTTGACCGCAGGGTCAAGACGTTGGCTACTCGACTCGCGGGACGCCCTCGCCACGAGTGGCCGCGTTGCGCTGCTGCGCGTCGTCGGAGGCGTTCAGGCCGAGGAACAGACGGCCTTCGAGGGCGAGGCCCTCGCCCAGCGTCCCCTTCAACCCGTCGACGACCGCGCGCTTGGCGGCGAACACCGCGGCGGGGGAGTGGCGGGTGAATCGGCCGCACCACTCGACGGCAGCGTCGACGAAGGCCGCGCCGGCGCCGGGCAGCACCGCGTTGAGGAGCCCGAGTCGAAGGGCCTCCTCGGCCTCGACGATCCGACCGGAGATCACGAGCTCCGCGCCGACGCCGCCACCGACGAGCCGGGGCAGTCGTTGCGAGCCGCCCGCGCCGGGGATGATGCCGACGGCGACCTCCGGTTGACCCAGGTGCGCGCGTTCGCTGCCGACGCGCATCGTGCAGGCGAGCGCGATCTCGCAGCCACCTCCCCACGCCTGACCGTCGATGGCGGCGACGGTCGGCTGGGGCATGTCCTCGAGGAGGCGCATGGCGCGGCCCCATCCGCCGGGATCGCCGGTTCCGGGCTCACCGCGAGCGAGCGCCGCCAGATCGTCGAGATCGGCGTGCGCCACGAAGTACCCGTCGACACCGCCGGTGAGCACGACAACGGAGACGTCGTCGGTACGTCCCGCCAGCTGCTCCAGGTGCTCCGCCAGCTCGTTCATCCCCGCAAAGCTCATGAAGTTCCGGGGCGGGCGGACGAACGTGAGGACCGCGACGCGGTCGCGGACCTCGAGCGACCAGTCGGTCAGCTGTTCGACTCCGTGGCCGCGGCGGCGCCGCCTTCGCCCGACGGCTGAGCCTTGCGCTTGTCGCGGGCCTTCTTCTTGCGGATCCGGTCGTTCTTCCAGCGCACCTTCGAGAGTGCTCCTCTACCCATGGGCGGAAGCGTACGGGGCCGTTGACAATGCGCACCAACGGTGGAATAAATATGAGTGTCTTGTTGTCAAGTAAAGCGACACCCTCTTGAACAAGGAGACAGAGAAGAGATGCTGCTTCGGTTCGATCCCTTCCGTGAGTTCGAGCGGGAGTTCGACCGTCTCTCCCGCGCCGCCACCCGCAACGCGCACATGCCCCTCGACGCGTGGCGCCAGGGCGACCGCTACTACGTGAACGTCGACCTCCCCGGCGTCGATCCGTCGTCGGTCGACCTCACCGTCGAGAAGAACGTCCTCACGATCAACGCGTCCCGGACGTGGGAGCGTCAGGAGGGCGACCAGGTCCTTCTCGCCGAGCGGCCGCACGGCCACTTCAGCCGCCAGCTCTTCCTCGGCGAAGGCCTCGACGCCGAGCGGATCGAAGCCCGCTACCACAACGGCGTCCTCACGCTGACGGTCCCGGTGGCCGAGCAGGCGAAGCCCCGCAAGGTCGAGATCGCCGTGGGCACGAACGAACCGGCGGCCATCACCAGCTGATCCCCGACACACCTGCTGTCCGGAGGCGGTTTGCGGTCCCCGAGACCACAGACCGCCTCCAGTCGCGTCCGAGCGACGACCATCCGGGGGTAGTCGCAGACCACCGGTAGACTTCGCCGCCGTCATGAAGGCCACCGTCGAGCCCCTCGAGGGCAACAAGGTCAAGCTCTCGGTAGAAGTCGACGAGCAGGAGTTCGAGAAGCGCGTCGACGCGACGCTGCGCCGCATCGCCCGCGAGGTCCGCATCCCCGGCTTCCGGCCGGGCAAGGCGCCCCGCCGGTTGCTCGAGTCGCGCATGGGGAAGGCGGGTGTCCGGCAGGAGACGATGCGCGACGCGCTCCCGGAGTTCTACGCCGAGGCGGTGCGTCAGACCGAGATCGACGCCATCGCCCCGCCGGACATCGACATCACCGGTGGCGAGGAAGAGGGCCCGGTCCAGTTCGACGCCGTGGTCGAGGTCCGTCCCCAGCTCCAGCTCGCCGGCTACCAGGGGCTGCGGGTGACGATCCCGTCGCCGGAGGTCACCGACGAGGAGCTGCAGCGCCAGATCGACCGCCTCCGCCAGCCGTTCGGCGAGCTGAAGGAGGTCGAGCGTCCCGCGCAGGACGGTGACCACGTCACGTTCGACATCAGCGGCTCGCAAGACGGTGAGCCCGTCGCCGCCCTCACCGCCGACGACTACCTCTACGAGGTCGGCAGCGGCGGCATCCTCCCCGAGGTCGACGACAACCTCCGCGGCGCCAGCACCGGCGACATCCTCGAGTTCGACGCCGCGATCGGCGACGAGACCGTCCAGCTCAAGATCGTGGTGAAGGACATCAAGGAGATGATCCTCCCCGAGGTCACCGACGAGTGGGCCAGCGAGGCCAGCGAGTTCGAGACGGTCGCCGAGCTCACCGACGACCTTCGCCGCCGCATGGGCGAGGTCAAGAAGATGCAGGCGAACCTCCAGCTTCGCGACGAGGTGGTGAAGGCTCTCGTCGAGCTGGTGGAAGACGACGTCCCCGACGCGCTCGTGAACGCCGAGATGGAGCGCCGCCTGCACGACGTCGCCCACCGTCTGGAGCACCAGGGTGTGTCGCTCAGCCAGTACCTGCAGGCCACCGGGCAGGGTCAGGAGGAGTTCGTCGACGACCTCCGCAAGGGTGCGACCGAGAGCGTGAAGGCCGACCTCGCGCTGCGTGCCGTCGCGGACGGCGAGGCCATCGAGGCCGGCGAGGAAGACGTCGACAACGAGATCGCGAAGCTCGCCGAGCAGATGAACACGAACGCGCTCGACGTGCGTCAACAACTCGAGCGTGCAGATCAGATGCCCGCGGTACGCTCGGACATCCGGAAGGCGAAGGCCCTGGGGTGGCTCATGGAGCACGTCGAGATCGTCGACGAAGAGGGCAACGCGATCGACCGCGCCGACCTCGAGCCGACCCCCGCTGCTGACACCGCCGACGTCGCTGACGACGCCTCGGCAGAAAGCGAGACCGAGTGACCTACGTCCCCAACGTCTGGGAAGAGACCAGCCGGGGCACCAAGGGCTACGACCTCTTCTCGAGGATGCTCGAGGAGCACATCATCATGCTCCAGACGCCCATCAACGACACCGTGGCGTCGCTGATCATCACGCAGATGCTCTATCTGCAGTTCAAGAACGCGGACAAGGACATCCAGCTCTACGTGAACTCGCCCGGCGGTGAGATCACGGCGCTGTTCGCGATCTACGACACGATGCAGTTCGTCCAGAACGACATCCAGGTCGTCTGCATCGGCCAAGCCGCGTCGGCCGCGGCGGTCCTGCTCAGCGCGGGCACCAAGGGCAAGCGGCTCGCCCTCCCGCACAGCCGGATCATGCTCCACCAGCCCTACGGCGGCGTCGCCGGCCAGGCGTCCGACATCGAGATCCAGGCCCGCGAGATCCTCCGCATGCGCGAAGAGATCGACAAGATCCTGAGCCACCACACCGGCCAGCCGATGGAACGGGTCTCGAAGGACACCGATCGAGATTTCTACATGAGCGCGCAAGAGGCCCTCGAGTACGGCATCATCGACGAGGTGATCTCGAACAAGGACCTGGCCGCCGTTCCGCCCGCCAAGGGCGTCGCGTAAGCGACGAGGGAACGAGCCGAGGGATCGAGGGGGACTCGAAGCGCAATGGCCAAGTTCGGAGACGGGGGCGACCTCGTCAAGTGCTCCTTCTGCGGCAAGTCGCAGAAGCAGGTCAAGAAGCTCATCGCCGGGCCCGGCGTCTACATCTGCGATGAGTGCATCGACCTGTGCAACGACATCATCGAGGAGGAGCTCGCCGGCGACAGCGAGGTCCGCTTCGACGACCTGCCGAAGCCGAAGGAGATCTACACCTTCCTGAACGACTACGTCGTCGGCCAGGAACGGGCGAAGAAGATCCTCTCGGTCGCCGTCTACAACCACTACAAGCGGGTGCAGGCGGGCGCGAACGACAACGACATCGAGCTCGCGAAGTCGAACATCCTCCTGCTCGGCCCGACCGGCTGCGGCAAGACGCACCTCGCGCAGACCCTCGCGCGGATGCTCAACGTGCCGTTCGCGATCGCCGACGCGACCGCGCTCACCGAAGCCGGCTACGTCGGCGAAGACGTCGAGAACATCCTCCTCAAGCTGATCCAGGCCGCCGACTACGACGTCAAGAAGGCCGAGACCGGGATCATCTACATCGACGAGATCGACAAGATCGCCCGCAAGAGCGAGAACCCGTCGATCACTCGTGACGTGTCGGGTGAGGGCGTGCAGCAGGCGCTCCTGAAGATCCTCGAGGGCACGACCGCCTCCGTGCCGCCGCAGGGCGGGCGCAAGCACCCCCACCAGGAGTTCATCCAGATCGACACGACGAACATCCTGTTCATCTGCGGTGGCGCCTTCGCCGGCCTCGACCACCTCATCGAGAACCGCGTCGGACGGAAGTCGATCGGGTTCCGAACCGCAGCCGACGAGGCGGGTGTCGACCTCGGCGAGATCCTCTCCCACGTCACCCCCGAAGACCTGCTGAAGTTCGGCCTCATCCCCGAGTTCGTCGGCCGCCTTCCAGTGATCGCGACCGTCGACCAGCTCGACGAAGAGGCGCTGATCAAGATCCTCGTCGAGCCGAAGCACGCGCTCGTGAAGCAGTACAAGAAGATGTTCGCCCTCGACAGCATCGAGCTCGAGTTCGCCGACGATGCTCTGTCCGCAGTGGCCGAGCAGGCCCAGCTGCGAGGCACCGGCGCCCGGGGGCTGCGGGCGATCCTCGAGGAGGTGCTGCTCGACGTGATGTACGACCTGCCGAGCCGCACCGACATCGGCAAGTGCGTGATCGACCGCTCGGTCGTGCTCGAGCGGGTCAACCCGACGCTCGTTCCCCGCAGCGAGCTCGGTCCGCCGAAGTCCGAACGTCCCCGCCGCGCCGCGTCGTAGCTCCGCCCACGTGACCCACGACGTGAACGTGGGTAGCGTCGTGACATGCGGAAGCTCGTGAAACTCGCCCTCGTCGCTGGTGCAGCCGGAGGTGCCGCAGGCGCCGTCCAGTCGTTCCGGAAGGACGATCCGGGCGAGTTGATCGCGCAGAAGGCGATGAAGGCCGCCGGGGAAGCCGCCGCCGTCGGTGCCGTGGTCGGCTTCGTGCTCGACCGGCGCGACAAGAAGCGCAAGGCGAAGGCCCGCATGAAGGTCTCCGCCGGCCTCACGACCGCGGGTTTGATGGAGGCGGCCAAGGCGGCCCGCCCCGCGCTCGAACACGCCCTCGAGGTCGCGGCATCCTTCGCCGAGACGGCCAAGGCCGAGGCGGTGCCCAGGGTCGAGCACGCGGTCGAGGTCGCGCGCCCGAAGGTGGAGCTCGCGGCCCGGACCGCAGCCGAGAAGGCCCGCGAGGCGGCCGAGGCCGCGAAGCCGCGCGTCGAAGCCGCGGTCGATGCCGCCCGCCCGCGCGTCGAGCACGCAGTCGACATCGCTCGTCCGAAGGTCGAGCAGGCCGCTCGCCAGGCTCGCGAGCGCGCGGTCGAGCTGGCTGAGACGGCTCAGTCGCGGACCAACGGTCTCGCGGCCAAGGTCGCGTAGTTCGGCCATGATCGGGGCGTCGTGCCCGACGCCCTTCGCCTGATCACCAGCCCGCTGCCGGTCGCCGCCGGCCTCGGGTACGCGGACCTCTCCGCTGCCGTCGCGGCCGATGCTCTGGCTCGCCGGCGGTGGGCCGCGGGTCGTCCGGCATCGCTCGTTCTGCAGACGCTGACCGGCGACCTCGGCGGCCGCCTCGCCTTCGACCGCGACCTCGTCCGCACCGGCCACGATCGCTCGACGCTGCCGCCCCAGGAGCTGGCCGAGGCCGTGCATGCCTTCGACGCGTCTCGCCGCCGCGCAGCCGCCGAGCAGCTCGATGCCCTGGGCGTCACCGCCGAGCTCGACGAGGGCGGGGCGTCGCCTGCGGCGCGTGAGGCCGCGGCGATCGCGTTCGTCCGCCTCCACGAGGAGGGACTGATCGACGTGGCGCGCATCGTCGCGCCGTTCTGTCCGAGCTGTGCGACCGTTATCGAAGGCCCGGACGCCGTGGCCGGTCACCTCGAGGTCGAGGTGCTGCGGGTCGCCGTCGACGCGGACCTCGTCGTCGAGGTGACCGCGCCGGAGCTCGTCGACGGCACGGTCGGCGTCGCGGTGCCCGTCGGGCATCCTGCGGCCGGGCGTGATGTCGTCGTCCCGCTCGTCGAACGTGAGGTGCCCGTCGTCGAGGAGCCAGGGTGCGTCGAGCCACGGCTGCTCGTGCCTGCGCATGACGCGTCGGCGTTCGAGCTCGCGGAGCTCCACGGCTTCGTCCCGATTCGGGTCCTCGGTCGAGACGGTGTCGTGCGTGGCGAGGGCCCCCTCGCCGGGCTGTCGAGGTTCGCCGCGCGCCGGGCCGCCACCGCCCTGCTGCAGGCGGAGGGCGCCGTCGTCGACACCATCGACGGCACGGAGAGCGTCGACCGGTGCCGTCACTGCGGGTCGGTGGCGGTCCCGGTGCTCGGCTGGCACTGGCTGCTCCGGGTCGCGCAGCTCGAGGTCGCTGCGGCCGATGCGATCCGGCACGGCTCGGTGAGCTTCGTGCCCGCCGCGGTGCGCGACACGGTCCTCGTGCTCGCCGGCGGGCGGCCGTGGTGCCTCGACCGTTCGACGCCAGGAGGAACGCCGCTCCCTGTGTCTCGATGCACCGACTGCCGGCGCGTCACCGTCGCCGTCGACGCCCCGTCGACGTGCGGCAAGTGCTTCGGCGAGCTGGAGCCGTCGCGGCTCACACTCGACGCGCGGTTCGTCGCCGCGCTCGCCCCCTTGGTCCGTGCAGGCTGGCCGGGCCGCATCTCCGCCGACCAGGTCGCCGCGGCGCGTGCGACCACTGCCGTCGTGGCTGCGGGCGCCATCGAGTCGTGGGCGCTTCCGGCCCTTGCGCTCGGGCTCCGCCTCGCCGGTTACGCGCCGTTCTCGAACGTGGTCGTGCAGCCGCTCGACGTCTCGCCCGCGACCGAGGTGCCGCCGCCGGGCACCGACCGCCGGGCCGCGCGCCTCGCGCTGCTGGCGGCCACCGATGTCGACGCCGCGGTCGCCGCGGTCGCCGCGCTCGACACGCCGATCCGTGTCGACGAGAACGACGCCCCGGCTGCGGCCGGCAGCGACACCTCGTCGGCGCTCGCGGCGGTCGAAGCCGCCGTCGCCGCTCTCGACGAGGGCGGCCCCGGACAGGCGGCCGCTCTCCTGGTGGCCGCGCTCACCGGGGGCGTGCCATCGTCGGCGGCAGACCGCGTGCAGGCCCTCGCTGTCCCCTTCCTCGGAGCGTGACCATGGACTACGGCGAAGCCCTCGCCTGGCTTCACAACCGGATCAACCTGGAGACGATCCGCCTTCCGGGTCGGGTGCGCCCGCCGAGCCTCGACCGCATGCACGAGCTGATGAAGTTGATGGCCGAGCCGCAGAAGCAGTATCCGGTCATCCATCTCACGGGCACGAACGGCAAGACGTCCACCGCCCGCATCGTCACCCGGATCCTCCAGGCAGCGGGGATCGACGTCGGCACCTTCACCAGCCCCCACCTCGAACGCATCAACGAGCGCATCGCCCGCAACGACGAGCCCATCCCCGACGACGACCTCGCCGAGGTGCTGACAGCGATCTCCCATCTCGAGCCGCTCATGACGGAGGCCCCGTCGTTCTTCGACGTCATCACGTCGGCCGCGTTCCGGTGGTTCGCCGACGTGGCGGTGCACGCCGCGGTCGTGGAGGTCGGGATGCTCGGCACGTGGGACACGACCAACGTCGTCGACGGGTCCGTCGCCGTCATCACCAACATCGGCGCCGATCACCTCGACTTCGCGCCGACGCTCGAGGCGATCGCCCGGGAGAAGGCGGGCATCGTGAAGGAGGGCTCGACGCTCGTACTCGGCGAGACCGACCCCGCATATGCATCCATATTCGACGCGACACCGGCGGCGCAGGTGTGGCGGCGTGACGAGGACTTCGCCTGCGTTCGGAACGACCTCGCGCACGGCGGCCGCGTCTTGTCGATCCGTACACCGGCCGCGCAGTACGACGACCTGTTCTTGTCGTTGCACGGCGCGTTCCAAGGCGAGAACGCAGCGATGGCCGTGGCCGCGGTCGAAGCGTTCCTCGGCCAGCCGATCGAGACCGCGATCGTCGAAGAGGCGCTGGCCACCGCCACGTCACCGGGACGCCTCGAGGTGATGGGGCGCTCGCCACTCGTCGTCGTCGACGGTGCGCACAACCAGCCCGGGGCGGAGGCGCTCGCCGCGACGCTCGTCGAAGAGTTCGGTGACGCGGAGGAGTGGACGGTGGTCGTCGGCCTCCTCACACCGCACGATCCGGCCGACCTGCTCGGCGCGCTCGATCCGATCCGCATCAAGACGGTGATCGCGACGGAGCCGTCGTTCGCGCCTCGCGCGGTGTCGGCCGACGTCGTGGCCGCCGCTGCCGACGACGCCGGGTACGACGTCGCTGTCGCGCCGACCGTCGCGTCGGCGGTGCGGGAGGCGAGGGACGTCGCCGGCGAGCAGGGACGGGTCCTGGTGACCGGCTCGCTCTACGTCGTCGGCGATGCGAGAGCCGTCCTCGGCGACCGCTAGCCTGCCGCCCTCGTGAGCACCGAGAGCACCGACCGCACCTTCGTCGCCTGCAAGCCCGACGCCGTCGAGCGTGGTCTGGTCGGCGAGATCATCGCCCGCTTCGAGCGCAAGGGACTCAAGATCGTCGCCGCCGAGCTGCGGACGATCGACGAGGCGACGGCGAAGAAGCACTACGCCGAGCACGAGGGCAAGCCGTTCTTCGGCGACCTGGTCGAGTTCATCACCCGCGGGCCGGCGATGCTCCTCGTTCTCGAAGGCCCCGGCGACACGTGGAAGGTCGTGCGCACGATGATGGGCACGACGAACCCGAAGGAAGCCGCGCCCGGCACCATCCGCGGCGACTTCGGGATCCTCTTCACGGAGAACCTCGTCCACGGCAGCGACGGCCCCGAGTCGGCCGAGCGCGAGATCGGCATCTTCTTCCCGAACCTCTGACCCGCCACCTCCACATCGCTTTGGGTCCCCACCGCTTCACCGGTGAAGCGCTCCGGGCCCAAAGATGTAGGCGACGGAGGCGAGGATCTCGTCGGCCGTAGTGCGAGAGGTGATCGGCCAGATGTCCCATCCGGCGCGCTTGAGCCGGCGGAGCTTGGCATCGTCCTCGTGCTTCGCGATCGGGTCCATGTGGTACTGGTCGCTCTGGTACTCGAAGCCCGCCTTGCGGTCGGCCCATCCGCAGTCGATCCGGTGCTTGTGCCCCTCGACCAACACCGGGATCCCCATCGTCGGTCGCGGGTAGCCGGCCGCGTCGATGAGGTCGGCGATCTCGAACTCCGGGTCACTGTCCCCCGGTTCCACGCCAGGGACGTAGATCGCGAGCACCTCACGCACGGCGCGCCGGCCCCGTCGTCCGCTGACGGGAACCTCGCCGATGCACCGGGCGACCTCGACGATGAAGCGTCTGTCCTTGCGGAGTTCCGCTCGCGCGATCGCGGGCAGATCGATCCCGTCGAAGGTGCTGACGTCGACGAACGTCCGCGCCGGTGTCGTCGTCGGAACGCGATGCCTCGTCGTGACGTGCGATTTCGGGAGTGCCAGGGTCTTGTGGCCCGCGACGCCGTCGCCCTTCGGGCGGACCCGCCCCTCACGCAGGAGGTCGATCGCGTCCGGATCGTCGCAGTTCGGGAACCGGAGCAGCTTTGTCGCCGTGCGGTGGGACACCACCGTGTTGCTCGGCGCGGCGAGCACGGCTGCCAGCCACGCCTGGTGCCGCGTGATGGCGCTACCGGCCGTGCGCACAACCTCCTTCCTCATGCGGAAGAGCTCGCCGCTCCTGAGGGCGCGGTCGATGCGGCTCTCGCTCCCACCGAAGGTGGCCAGCTGCTCGAACGTGAGTAGCCCCAGCTGACGACGGGCCACGGAATCGAGGGTGGCCATGCCAAACCCCACCACGCGCCTGCGACAAGAAGTCCATCACGTCGCTTTGGGCCCCTAGCGCCCCACCGGTGAAGCGGTGGGGGCCCAAAGCGAACGGGGGAGAGGCGGTAGTGAACGGCGGAAGTGCTGTTCCGGGCTAGCCCGAGTACCCTGGTCAGGACCTCGTCCCCGTCGGGGAGGGACTCTCGCGCGTGTCCGACAACTTCTTCTCCACGCTCATGGGCCGGGACATGGCCATCGACCTCGGAACGGCGAACACGCTGGTGTACGTCCGAGGCCGCGGCATCGTCCTGAACGAGCCCTCGGTCGTCGCCGTCAACACCAAGGACGGGCGACCCCTTGCCGTGGGCGCGGAGGCGAAGCGGATGATCGGCCGTACGCCGAGTCACATCCAAGCGATCCGGCCTCTGAAGGACGGCGTCATCGCCGACTTCGAGATCTGCGAGAAGATGCTCCGCTACTTCATCCAGAAGGTGCATCCCCGCCGGTTCGCGAAGCCTCGCATGGTGATCTGCGTGCCCTCGGGCATCACCGGCGTCGAACGGCGCGCGGTGCAGGAAGCGGCGGAGTACGCAGGCGCCCGCAAGCCGGCCTACATCATCGAAGAGCCCATGGCCGCGGCCATCGGTGCCGGCCTGCCGGTGCACGAGCCGACCGGCAACATGGTCGTCGACATCGGCGGCGGCACGACCGAGGTCGCAGTGATCTCCCTCGGCGGCATCGTCACCGCCACCAGCATCCGGGTCGGCGGCGACGAGCTCGACGAGGCGATCATCAACTACATCAAGAAGGAGTACTCCCTCGCGCTGGGCGAGCGGACGGCCGAGGAGATCAAGATGGTCCTCGGGTCCGCGTGCCAGCTCGAAGAGGAGATCTCGGCCGAGATCCGCGGGCGAGACCTGATCACGGGCCTCCCGAAGACGATCATCACCACGACCGACGAGGTGCGCGAAGCGCTCGAGGAGCCCATTGCGGCGATCGTCGACGCGGTCAAGGTCACGCTCGACAAGACCCCGCCCGAGCTCGCGGCCGACATCATGGAGCAGGGGATCGTCCTGACGGGCGGCGGCGCCCTTCTCACCGGCCTCGACGCCCGCCTGAGCGCGGAGACGGGCATGCCGATCGTGGTCGCCGACAACCCGCTGCTCTCGGTAGCCATCGGCGGCGGCCAGTTCCTCGAGGAGTTCGACGCCCTGAAGGACGTGCTGCTGCCGCCTCACAGCCACTAAGGACTAGATGGCGGTCTATCGACGCCCGGCGCGCTCCCGATTCACGCTGCTGCTCCTGGTCCTGACGTCGATCACCCTCCTCACCCTCGACTACCGAGGCACCGGCAGCGGGGTCGTGGAGGCGGTGAAGGACGGAGCGCGCGACGTGTTCGCGCCGGTGCAGGACGCCAGCGACAAGCTGTTGTCGCCCGTCGGGAACTTCGTCGGCGGCATTCTCCACCACGGCGACCTCAAGGCGGAGAACGAGCGGCTCCGGCAGGAGAACGCAACACTGCGCGGCGAGGTCCTGCGGGCGGACGACGCCGAGCGCGAACGAGCGGCCCTCATCGACCAGCTCGACCTCGACTTCGTCGACGACATCCCGCGCGAAGACGCTCGTGTCGTCGCGTTCAGCCCGAGCAACTTCGAGCTGTCGGTCGAGATCGACAAGGGCGCGAGCGACGGCATCGCGAAGGGGATGCCCGTCGTCACCGGCACCGGGCTCGTGGGTCGCATCGAGAGCGTCTCCCGCAACCGCAGCACCGTGCAGCTGCTCGTCGACGACGAGTTCAGCGTCGGCATCCGCGTCGTTCCCCAGGGCGACACCGGCGTCGCGAACGGCCGTGGCCTCCGGCGCCTGATGGAGGCCGACCTGCTCGACCCGTCGACGCAGCTCGAAGCCGACCAGGTCGTCGTGACGAGCGGCCTCCAGCAGAGCCAGTTCCCGCCCGGCATCCCCGTCGGGAAGATCGTGAAGGCCACGAGCCGTCCGAACGCGCTCCAGCAGGACGTCACCATCGACCCGGTGGTCGACCTCGGCCGCCTCTCGTTCGTCACCGTCCTGCTGTGGAGCCCACGGTGAGGAGCCCACGGTGATGAACAGCGTCCGCCCGCGGCTCGCCGTAGCGCTCGCCGTCGTGCTCCTGCTCCACCTGACGGTCCTCGCCGACATCCGCCTGGCCGGCGTGCGCCCGGATGCGCCGCTCCTCATCGCCATCGTCGCCGGCCTCGCCGCCGGCCCGGAGAGAGGAGCGATCGTCGGGTTCGTGGCGGGGCTCCTGGCCGACCTGTTCCTACCGTCGCCGTTCGGGCTGAGCGCGCTCGTCTACAGCCTCGTGGGGTTCGCGATCGGTTCGCTCCAGACCGGCATCCTCCGCAATGCCTGGTGGATCCCGGTGGTGACTGCCTTTGCCGGAAGCGCTGCCGGTATCGTCCTGTATGCCGCGCTCGGCGCGATGGTGGGTGAGACCGGCATGGTCGGGCCTCGCCTGCCGTTGATCGCCGTGCTGGTGGGGCTCATGAACGCGTTGCTCGCTCCCGCAGCGGCGCGGCTCGTCTCGTGGGCCGTCCGGGCCGGATCGCCCGAACGCAGCTACGCGCTGTAGTCGCACCTCTCGTCTCCGCCATGTCGACCGACTCCCCCCGCTTCCGCCTCGCCGCCCTGGGCGTCGTCGTGCTCTCGCTGTTCGCCGCGCTCTACGCGCGGCTCTGGTACCTGCAGGTCCTCGACGCCCAGACCTTCGTCCAGGCCGCGGCGAGCAACCAGGTGCGGCTCGTGTACGAAGAGGCACCCCGCGGCCGCATCCTCGACCGCAACGGCCAGGTCCTCGTCGACAACCAGCGCAGTCAGGTCATCGCCGTCCGGAAGGCGCAGTTCAACCGCCTCGACGCCGACGAGCGCACGGCCGTCAAGGCTCGTCTCGCGGCGCTGCTCGGCATCAGCGAGCAAGACCTCGAGAAGCGGATCAACGACGTCCGCTACAGCCAGTACAAGCCGGTGCCCGTCGCCGAGAACGTGCCGGAAGAGATCTTCATCCACGTCAAGGAGAACCAGGCCGAGTTCCCCGGTGTGGAGGCGACGATCATCAGCCGGCGCACCTACCCGAACGGGACCCTCGCCGCTCACGTCCTCGGCTACGCGGGCGAGATCAACGATCGCGAGCTGGAGGCCCGCAAGGGCGAGGACTACAAGCTCGGCGACACGATCGGGAAGTCGGGCGTCGAGCTGGTGTACGAGCGAGACCTGCGAGGTGAAGCCGGCGTCGAGAAGCTGCAGGTGAACTCCGCCGGCGAGGTGCTCGGAGCGCCGCTGTCGGCGCGGGCGCCGACCGCGGGGAACGACGTCCAGCTCACCCTCGACCTGAACATCCAGCGCCTCGCCGAGGAATCGTTGGAGCAGGGGTTGCAGAAGGCCCGGACGCTCGTCGATCGCGAGGAGCGCAAGCCCTTCAAGGCGCCCGCAGGGTCGGTGGTCGTGCTCGACGTCCGCGACGGGAGCGTCGTCGCGATGGCGTCGTTCCCCACGTACAACCCCGGTGACTTCGTCGACGGCATCAAGCCCGACGTCTTCAAGGCGCTGAACGACCCGGCGAGCCACTACCCGCTCAACAACCGGGCCATCACCGGCCAGTACGCGCCGGGCTCGACGTACAAGCTCGTCACCGCGATCGCCGCCGCGCAGCGCGGGATGATCACGGGGAAGACGACCATCAGCGACCCCGGCTTCTACAACGTGCCCAACTGCAAGGGCGAGAAGTGCCAGTTCCAGAACGCCGGTCGACAACCACACGGTCGGGTCGATCTACGACGCAGCCTCACCGTGTCGAGCGACGTGTACTACTACCAACTCGGCGCGCGGTTCTGGCTCGAGCGGAGCCGCTACCCGAACGCGCTGCAGGACGCCTCGCGCGACTTCGGCCTCGGCGCCCGCACGGGCATCCCGCTGCCGACGGAGAAGGCCGGCGTGATCCCGTCACCGGAGTGGAAGAAGGAGTTCTGCACCAAGGTTCGTTGCCTCGACGACCGCTGGTTCACCGGTGACTCGATCAACATGTCGATCGGGCAGGGCGATGTGCTGGTGACGCCGCTGCAGCTCGCGATGTCGTACGCGGTCTTCGCCAACGGCGGCATCCGGTTCGAGCCGCGCATCGCCTCTCGCGTGGTCGCCAGCGGCACCACCGACAAGGTGGTGCGGGAGGAACCCGTGAAGGAGAGTGGTCGCCTCGACCTCCCTGCGGGGATCCGCGACCCGGTGCTCCAGGGCCTGCGCGGCGTGATCGAGCGCGAAGAGGGCACCGCCTTCTACGCGTTCTCCGGCTTCCCGCGCGGCTTCCCGGTCGCAGGAAAGACGGGTACGGCGCAGGTGCGCGGCAAGCAGGACTCGGCGATCTTCGCCGCCTTCGCCCCGGCCGACAACCCGCAGTACGCGATCTCGGTGGTGCTCGAGGAGGCCGGCTTCGGTGGCTCTTCGGCCGCGCCGATCGCTCGCCGGATCCTCGAGGGCATCGCGACCGGTACGACGGCACCCGCGGGCGAGATCCGCGTCGGCGGCGGGGGCACCGACTGATGAGGGCGCGCTGATGACGACCCTGGCTGCCGGCGCAGGTGCCGGCGCGGGAACCGGACGGCGAACCCTCACCCGGCAGTCGGCCGCGTCGCCGTGGCGTCACGTCGACCTGTCGCTGGTGATCGCGGTGGTGCTGCTCGCGGCGTTCGGACTGCTGATGATCTACAGCGCCACCCGCGTGCGCCTCGAGGAACGCGGCCTCGACCCGACCTTCTACCTCCAGCGCCAGGCGATGTTCGTCGCGATCGGGTTGGCGGTGATGACGGCGGTGACGCTGTTCGACTACCGCCTCTACCGCGACTTCGCGGTCCTGATCTACGGCGGCACGGTCGGCATCCTGCTCCTCGTCCTGTCGCCGCTGGGCGCGGAGCACAAGGGCCAACAGGCGTCGTTCGACATCGGGGCGTTCCAGCTCCAGCCGTCCGAGTTCGCCAAGATCGCCTTGATCGTGTGCCTGGCGGCCTACGTGTCGACGCTGCGCGAGCAGGTGATCGACGGACGGCGGTTGCTCGTCATCCTCGGCGTCGCGGGCCTGCCGATGGGCCTCATCTACCTGCAGCCCGACCTCGGGACGTCCCTCGTCTTCGGGGCGATCCTCATGGGGATGCTGCTCATCGGAGGGGCGAAGGCCCGGCACCTCGTCCTGCTCCTCCTCGGCGTGGTCGTCGCCATGGTCGCCGTCGTCCAGCTCGGCGTCTTGAAGGAGTACCAGGTCGCCCGGCTCACGTCGTTCCTCGATCCGACCGGTGACGTCGCCGGTGCCGCCTACAACCTCGACCAGTCGAAGACCGCGATCGGTTCGGGAGGCTTCTTCGGCAAGGGCCTGTTCCAGGGGTCGCAGACGAACCTGTCGTACGTGCCCGAACAGCACACCGACTTCATCTTCACGGCGGTGGGGGAGCAGCTCGGCTTCCTCGGGTCCGCCGTGATGCTGGCGCTGTTCTCGATCGTGGTGTGGCGCACGTGGCGTGCGGCGGCACTCGCACGCGACGTCGCGGGGACGCTCATGTGCGTCGGCGTCATCGCGATGCTCACGTTCCAGGTGTTCGAGAACGTCGGCATGAGCATGGGGATCATGCCGATCACCGGCATCCCGCTCCCGTTCGTCTCCTACGGCGGCTCCTCCACCCTCGCGACGTTCGCCGGCATCGGGCTGGTCCTGAACGTCCACATGAGAAGGTTCCTGTAGCCACGCCAGTACAATCGGGGCTCAACATGACGCTGTGGCCCAGGATCGAACCGCTCCTGGCCGGGGTCCAGAAGCCCGCCCGCTACATCGGGTGCGAGGAGGGGGCCGTCGAGCCGGTCCATGCTGCGCACAAGGTCGCGTGGCTCCTGCTCTACCCCGACAGCTACGAGGTCGGCCTCCCGAATCAGGGCCTGCAGATCCTCTACGAGATCCTCAACGAACGCGACGACGCCGTCGCCGAGCGCTCCTACGCGCCCTGGCTCGACATGGAAGCGGCCATGCGCGGCCGAGGCGTCCCCCTCTTCAGCGTCGACACCCACCGCCCGGCGGCCGACTTCGACCTGCTCGCCTTCAACCTCAGCGCAGAGCTCGTCTACACGAACGTCCTCAACTGCGTCGATCTGGCGGGCGTCCCCGTGCGAAGCGCACATCGCAAGCCCGACGACCCGCTCGTCTGCGCCGGAGGCCACTGCGCCTTCAACCCCGAGCCCCTCGCCGACTTCATCGACTTCTTCGTGATGGGCGACGGCGAGGAGGTCGTCGCCGACATCACCAGGGTCGTGGGCGAGTGGAAGGCGAGCGGCCGGACGGAAGGCTCGCGCGAGCACGTCCTGCGCGAGCTCAGCAAGGTCGAGGGCGTCTACGTCCCGTCGATGTACGAGGTGGAGTACGACGGGCAGCGCATCGCGGCGGTCACACCGAAGTACAGCGACGTGCCCGAACGGGTCGAGAAGCGGACGATCTCCGATCTCGCCGACTTCCCGTACCCGAAGCGCCAGCTGGTGCCTCTGACCGAGGTCGTCCACGACCGGCTCAACGTCGAGATCTTCCGAGGCTGCACCCGCGGCTGCCGCTTCTGCCAGGCCGGCATGATCACCCGTCCGGTGCGCGAGCGGCCGGCCGAGCAGGTCCGCCAGATGGTGAGCGACGGGCTGAAGCGCACCGGCTACGACGAGGTCAGCCTCACCAGCCTGAGCAGCGCCGACTACAGCGGCATCGACGAGGTCGTGAAGGGCATCATCAACGACCCGATGTGCGGCGGTCAGGTCGGCGTGAGCCTTCCGTCGCTGCGGGTCGACGCCTACACCGTTGGCATTGCGAGCGAGATCGCCAAGGTGCGCCGCACCGGCCTGACGTTCGCGCCCGAGGGCGGCACCTGGCGGATCCGCCAGGTGATCTCGAAGCTGATCCGCGAGGAAGACCTGTACGGCGCGGTCGACTCCGCGTTCAGTCAGGGCTGGCAGCGGGTCAAGCTCTACTTCCTCACCGGTCTGCCGACCGAGACCGACGAAGACACCGAGGGCATCATCGAGCTCGCCCGCAACTGCGTGTCGATCGGGCGGAAGCACTCGAACCGCATCAGCGTCACGGCGAGCGTCGGCGGTTTCGTGCCGAAGCCCCACACGCCGTTCCAGTGGTTCGGCCAGAACACCGTCGACGAGCTCTACCGGAAGATCGGTCTCCTCAAGGACAAGGCGCGGGTCGCCAAGGGCGTGCAGTTGAAGTGGCACGACCCCAAGGCGAGCCTGGCCGAGGGCATCGCCAGCCGGGGTGACCGCCGCATCGGTGACGTCATCGAGACGGTGTGGCGCCGGGGCGGCACGTTCCAGGAGTGGTCGGAGAAGTTCGACGTCAACCTCTGGATCGAGGCGATGGCCGAGCACGGTCTTTCGGTCGACTGGTACGTGCACCGTCACCGCGAGGAGGACGAGGTCCTCCCGTGGGACCACATCAGCGCCGGTCTCCACAAGGACTTCCTGTGGCAGGACTGGCAGGACGCGCTGGTCGAGCACGGCACGCCGGACTGCCGGTGGACGCCCTGCTACGACTGCGGCGCCTGCACCGGCTACGGCATCGAGCACGTCGTCGCCTCGCCCACGCCGCCCGCGGGCGGCAGCCAGGGCACCGGGCAGGACCTCACGACCGGTGGGTTCGTGCCGGTCGAGCTGGTCGGGCGACGATAGAGGCGCGATGAAGGCACGCGTCCGCTTCTCGAAGCTCGGCAAGATCCGGTGGACCTCCCACCGCGACCTCGCCCGCATGTGGGAGCGCGCCTTCCGCCGGGTCGAGCTCCCGCTCGCCTACACGCAAGGTTTCTCCCCCCGGCCGAAGGTCAGCTTCGGCCTCGCGCTCCCGACCGGCTACGAGTCGGTCGCCGAGTACCTCGACATCGAGCTCGACGCCACGCGGGTGGTCGAGCTCGACGTCTCCACGCTGTCGACCCAGCTGTCGGCCGCGCTTCCCGCAGGCGTCGACGTCATGGCCGCTGCGATCATCGACGACCGCGCAACGTCCCTCCAGGAGGAAGTCACCTCCACCGAGTGGGACGTCTGGGTGGCCGCCAGCCCTGTTCGTCCTCTGCGCGAGCTCGTGGAGGAGGCGCTGGCCGCCGATTCGCTCGTCGTCACCCGCGAACGCAAGGGCAAGCAGGTCGAAGAAGACGTGCGCCCAGGCATCCTGTCGCTCACCGTCGAGAGCGACGAGCACCTCAGGGCCGAGCTCGGCACGCAGCCGCGTGCGCTCCGTCCCGCCGAGCTGCTCGCCGCGATCGACGCCTCGCTCGTCGAGGCGCGCGTGCGCAGGCTTTCCCAATGGATCTCGCGAAGCGACGGCGCGCGGGACGAGCCTCTGGCCGTTCCGCCCGACGCCCTCGCCGACGCGCCACCCACCACAGCGACGCTGGAGCGGGTGTGATGAGAAGGGACTTCCCCGATGTCCGAAGCTGTTTCGGATCCCGAACCCCACGACACGCCCGCCACAGAGGGCGCCACACCGGCACCCGGCGGGCCCAAGAAGCGCCGCAGAGGTAGCCGCGGCGGCCGCAACCGGAAGAAGCCCGCAACGGGGCAGAACGGCCAAGCCGCGTCCCCCGCCGGTACTGAAGAGTTCGACCGCCGGCCCGACGACCTGCCCGATCGCCCGAACGAAGGGCGCCCGTCGCCGGAGGCCGCTCGCGTCGCGGAGGTTCCGTACAAGCCGAAGATCGGCGACACCCGTCCGGCGCCGGTCGCGCCGGCGACGGGCGGTGCCGACGGCGGTGATCCCCCCGCCTCCGGCGGCACGTCCAGCGGGAAGAAGCGCCGGCGCCGCGGCGGCCGCGGACGCGGGAAGGCCAAGAGCGGCGGCGGGATGCAGGTCCCGCAGGTCACGGTCGACACCGACGGCGACTTCGACTTCGACGAGCCGATCGAGCTCGACGACGAGACGCTCGAGCGCCGGCGCGGCCGGGAACGCAAGGGGCGGCCGGTCGGTCGTTACATGATGGCCGTGCACGTCCAGGAGAAGGCGACCCAGATCGCGGTGCTCGAGGGGCGGAGCCTGATCGAGCACTACGTCTCGCGCCCCCAGGACGACGTCAACCAGATCGACGGAAACATCTACCTCGCCCGGGTGCAGAACGTCCTCCCCGGCATGGAGGCGGCGTTCGTCGACATCGGGACGCCGAAGAACGCGGTGCTCTACCGCGGCGACGTCCGCTACGAAGCCGACGACCTCCTCGACACTCAGGAGGGCGGTCGCGGCAAGAAGAACGACCTTCGCATCGAGCAGATGCTCAAGGGCGGCCAGACGATCCTCTGCCAGGTCACCAAGAACCCCATCGGCACGAAGGGGGCCCGCCTCACCCAGGAGGTCAGCCTCCCTGGCCGATTCGTCGTCCTCATCCCGAACTCCGACACCTACGGCATCTCGAAGCGCCTCAGCGACGACGAGCGGAAGCGGCTGCGGAGGATCCTCGACGAGGTGAAGCCGGCCCAGCACGGGGTAATCGTGCGCACCGCGGCCGAGGGGGCGACGTCGGAGGAGCTCCGGCGCGACGTGCTGCGACTGCTGCGCCAGTGGGACCAGATCGAAGCCAAGGCCAAGTCGTCGAAGGCGCCGGCCCTGCTCTATCGCGAGCCCGACATGGCCGTGCGGGTGATCCGCGAGGAGTTCAACAAGGACTACCGCGGCGTCGTCATCGACGACCCGGCACTCTACGAAGAGGTGCGGGAGTACGTCGAGTCGATCAGCCCCGAGCTGGCCGACCGCGTCGAGCTGTACACACCCGACGACGATCCGCTGCCGATCTTCGAGCGCTTCCACGTCCACGAGCAGCTCCACAAGGCGATCGACCGCAAGGTGTGGCTCCCGTCGGGCGGCTCGTTGATCATCGAGCGCACCGAGGCGCTCACGGTCATCGACGTCAACACCGGCAAGAACGTGGGCACGTCGAGCCTCGAGGAGACCGTCTTCCGGAACAACCTCGAAGCGGCTCAGGAGATCGCCCGCCAGCTGCGACTGCGCGACATCGGCGGGATCATCGTCATCGACTTCATCGACATGGAGATCAAGCAGAACCGGGAGGAGGTCATCCGCGCCTTCCGAGACGCGCTCGCCCGCGACAAGACCCGCACCCAGGTGTTCGACATCTCCGAGCTCGGGCTCGTCGAGATGACCCGCAAGCGGATCAGCGAGGGCCTCGTCGAGTCGCTCAGCCAGGGGTGCCCGACGTGCTCCGGCCGCGGAATCGTGCTCGACATGGAGCTGCTCGAGGAGTAGTGCGTCGGCGGTGACCATCAAGCCCTACACGTGCGACGCGTGCTCGACCGTCATCGTGGGCGACGACATCGATTCGTTCGTCGCCAGCCTCACCGACCACGTCCGGACCGTCCATGAGTGGCCCTATCCGGATCTCGCGATCCGCAACTTCGCGGACGCGACGCAGCGGGTCGACGGCCCGACCGAGCGCCTCGAGGAGATCGGCGAGGTGACGGTCGAGCCGGTCACCGGCCGGCTCGACGACTGGTTGCAGTTCTTCGACCGCGAGGCGTTCGCCGGAAACTTCGCCTGGGCCTCGTGCTACTGCCACGAGCCCCACTGCCTCGACCCGAACCGGCGCGAGGAGACCGACGTCGACGGGCGGACCTGGCAGTACAACCGGTCGTCGATGGAAGACCTGATCACGAGCGGGCGGTCGTTCGGGTACCTGGCCTACGTCGACGGCCACGGCGCCGGCTGGGTGAACGCCTCCGTGAAGGCGGAGTACGCCCTGTATCGATCGAACACGCCGGAGGATGCCGAGACGGTCGGCGTCGCCTGCTTCGTGATCGCCCCGCCGTACCGAGGCCACGGGCTGGCCCAGCGCCTCCTCGACCGCGTGCTGGCCGACGCGCCGGGCCGCGAGGTCCGGTTCGTCGAGGCGTGGCCGTTCAAGGACGAGATCCGCGCCCAGGCCATCGGCGACTTCCGCGGCCACACGCAGATGTACCTCGACCGTGGCTTCGAGGTGGTCGAGGAGCGCGAGCGCGATCTCGTGGTTCGCAAGCGCGTCTGAGGTCGTTTACACTTGTCCGCTGGCGTTGCGGCCGGTCACGGCAGGTGACGGCGCGCCGTCATCCCTCACTTCTGAAGGACAGGTAGATGTACGCGGTCATCAAGACGGGTGGCAAGCAGGAGAAGGTCAGCGAAGGCCAGCGCCTCGAGGTCGAGCTTCTCGGCCAGGACGAGGGCGCCGAGGTCACCTTCGCGCCGCTGCTCCTGGTCGACGGTGAGACGGTGCTCACCGGTGCCGATGCCGGGAACGCCACCGTCACCGCCCGTGTCGTGGGCGAGACCAAGGGCAAGAAGATCCGCGGCTTCACCTACAAGAACAAGACCAACCAGCGGAAGCGGTGGGGGCACCGCCAGCGGTACACCACGATCGAGATCACCGGAATCACGAGGGGCTGACGATGTCGAAGACCAAGGGTGGCGGTTCCACTCGAAACGGGCGTGATTCCGAGGCGAAGCGACTCGGTGTGAAGGTGTTCGACGGCCAGACCGTGTCGGCCGGGTCGATCATCGTCCGCCAGCGCGGCACCCGCTTCCATCCGGGTGAGAACTGCGGCCGCGGCGGCGACGACACGCTCTTCGCGCTCGCCGACGGCAAGGTGAAGTTCGCGTCCCGCAAGGGGCGCAAGCTCGTCGACATCCTCCCTGCGGAGTAGCTGATCCACCCGGCGTGGGTGGAGCCGGTGGCGCCGGTCAGCTGACGAGCTGGGCCGGGCGCGACTCCGGCGCACCCAGCGGCAACGTGAACGAGAAGGTCGCGCCCTCACCCAGATGCGACCGCACCCCCACCGTTCCGCCCATCTGCTCCACGAACGAGCGCACGATCGAGAGGCCGATCCCGGTCCCCTTCGCGCTCACCGAGCTCGACCGGTAGAAGCGGTCGAAGATCCGCTCCTGCTCGGCGGCGTCGATGCCAGGCCCTTCGTCGGTGACCGCGATCTCGATGTGGCCCGCGGCGTGACGCCCGCTGATCCGGATGCGCGACCCCGTGGGCGAGAACTTCGCCGCGTTGGCCAAGAGGTTCGTGAGGACGTGGTGAAGCGCCTCGCGATCTGCCTGCACGACGAGCGTCGGGTGCACGTCGACGTCGACCACGTGGTCGCCGAGCACGGGGAGCAGGTGGGCCACGAGGCTGTCGACCTCTGCAGCGAGCGCGAGCGGCCGCGTCGTCAGCGCCGTCGACGAGTCGCCCGTGCGGGCGAAGGCCAGCACCTGCTCGACGAGGCGGCGGAGATCGGTCGTGTTGCGTCCGGCCCTGTTGAGGAGCTCCTTCTTCGACGGCTCGTCGAGTTGGTCCCAGTGGAGCAGGACCGTCGACAGGAACCCGTTGATGGCGGTGAGCGGCGTGCGGAGCTCATGCGACACGCGAGCGACGAACTCCGACTTCATGCGGTCGGCATCGGCCAGACGTAGCGCCGCGTCCCGTTCGCGTTCGAAGGCGATCGCCCGAGCGACGGCGAGCGCAGCCTGGCGTGAGTAGGCGGCGAGCAGCGCGACGTCGTCGGCGCGAAAGGCGCCCCGCGTCGGCCAGTACGCAGCGAGCACGCCGAGGCAGCCCTCGTCGTTCACGAGCGGGACCGTCACGACCGACCTGATCGCGAGTTTCTCGGCGATCGGCCACCACTTCTCGAACCGGCGGTCGACACGTACGTCAGCGACAGCGACGGGCGCAGCGGTCTTGATCGCGAGGCCCGACGGTGTCGACTCCGGGTCGTCGATGATCGCATCGAGGAGGGGCTGCAGCTCCTCGTCGCTGGCGAGATCGTCGAGCGGTCTCGTCGTCACCTGCATCGACACGTCCATTCGCCCGTCCCGTTCGAGCAGGACGACGACGAACGAGGCGTCGACCGCTTCCTTGGCCGTGTGAGCGACCGAGTTGAGGGTGTGGTCGAGGTCAGGGTTCGGCGCCACCGCGGCCAGCGCACCGTTGAGCCTGCTCAGGTGGCGGACCAGCGTCCGCCGCTCCGCCGCGAGCGCGTCGAGCATGACGCTGAAGCCGATCAGCGTCGCTGCGTACATGACGAGGGTGAACGCGTCGAGGCGTTCGCCGGCAGGCGCCAGGTGCTCGCTCACCGCCACGATGCCGAGTACGCCGGCGACGACGGTGAGGGCCATCGCCCGTCCGTTGACGTAGGCGTGGTAGCCGACCATGAGGACGAAGGCGATCATCACCGCGACTCGTGTCTCGGCGATGACCAGCGGGAAGACGCCGATGGCGAGGAGGTCCACCGTCAGGTTGACCCACCGCGGCGCATCACGCGACATCCGGGGGGTGAGGATCGTCCACGGCAGGTACACGACGAGGAGCAGCGCGTTGACGACCGCCTTGTCCTTGGTCGGGACACCGTCCAGCAGCCACAGCGCGACCAGCGCAACGGCGCCGAGCACCACCTGCACCCGCTGCGCGACGGCGACCATCGCGTCGTCCGAGGTGCGCGCTTCCAACTCGGCGCTCGACTGCTCTTCCGCCACGGATACAGGGTGAGCCACGTTCGGGCGCCGCGCCATGTCCCAGGCGGGCCATTTTCCGTTTGCCCCGAACGGGCTAGGACGCGCGGTCCGTCGAACACCGGCCCGTAGATTGAACAGGTGTCCGCGTTCGTCGACGAAGCCCAGGTCCACATCAAGGCGGGCAACGGCGGCGCGGGGTCGGTGTCTTTCCGGCGTGAGGCTCACGTCCCCAAGGGCGGCCCCGACGGCGGCGACGGCGGTGACGGCGGTGACGTGTGGCTCGTCGCCGACCACAACGTGTCGTCGCTTCTCGCGTTCAAGGACTACCCCCACCGGGCGGCCGGCAACGGCACCCACGGCATGGGCAAGGGCCGGCACGGCGCCCGCGGGAGCGACACGATCGTCCCCGTGCCGGAAGGCACCGTCGTGCGAGATCTCGAGGGCCGGGTCGTGGCCGACCTCGTCCACTCCGGTGACCGGTACCTCGCCGGGCGTGGCGGCCAGGGCGGGAAGGGCAACGCACGCTTCCTGTCGAACCGCCGCCGCGCCCCGTCGTTCGCCGAGCAGGGCGAGGTGGGGGAGGAGCGCTACCTCAACCTCGAGCTCAAGCTCATGGCCGACGTGGCGCTCGTCGGCTTCCCGAACGCAGGCAAGAGCACGCTCATCTCGGTGATCTCGGCCGCGAAGCCGAAGATCGCCAACTACCCCTTCACCACGCTCGAGCCGAACCTCGGCGTCGTCCGCTTCCAGGAGCACGAGTTCGTCGTCGCCGACATCCCCGGCCTGATCGAAGGTGCCAGCGAGGGCAGGGGCCTCGGGCACCGCTTCCTCCGTCACGTCGAACGGGCTCGGGTGCTCCTCGTGCTGTGCGACCTGTCGGCCGAGACCGTCGACGGCCATCCACCTGCGCTGCAGCAGGAGATCCTCCTGCGCGAGCTGGGTGCGTACCGTCCGGAGCTGCTCGACCGGCCGCGCCTGGTCGTCGGGTCGAAGTCCGACGTCGCGGCTCCGGATGTCGAGTGGGACGGGCCGCGCATCTCTGCTGCGACGCGGGGCAACGTCGACTGGCTCGTCGGCGAGCTCGCGACGTTCGTCGCCACGGCACGGGCGGAGCAACCGGTGGCGGAGTCGTACGCGGTCCATCGTCCGGCGCCGGAAGGCGTCGCGGTCGAGCGGGACGTCGACGGTGCGTGGATCGTGCGCGGCCGGCCGGCCCGGCGTGCCGTCGCCGTGAACGACCTGACCAACGCAGAGGCACTCGCCTACGTGCAGGATCGCCTGCACAAGCTCGGCGTGAACAAGGCGCTGCAGCGGGCCGGCGCTCGATCGGGCGAGGTCGTCCGGATCGGTGACTTCGAGTTCGAGTACGAACCCGATGACTAGGCGGGCGTCGTGACGACCGTGGTCGTCAAGATCGGGACGTCGTCGATCACCGACGCCTCGGGCTCGATCGAGGTCGCCGCCGTCGAGAAGCTGTGCGGCGAGGTGGCGGCGGTGCGAGCCGCCGGTGACCGGGTCGTGCTCGTGTCGTCGGGAGCGATCGCGGCCGGGCTCCCGGCGATGGGCATGTCGACCCGCCCCGCAGACCTCGCCACGTTGCAGGCGATCGCCGCCGTGGGCCAGAGCCGGCTCATGCGCACCTACGACGACGTGCTCGCCGGCCTCGGCATCACCGCGGGGCAGGTGCTGCTCGCGCCGCTCGACTTCGTCCACCGCCAGCAGTACCTGCACGCCCGGCAGACGTTGCTGCGCCTGCTCGACCTCGGCGTGCTGCCGATCGTGAACGAGAACGACGCGATCGCCGACGACGAGATCCGCTTCGGTGACAACGACCGCCTCGCCGCCCTCGTCGCCCACCTGATCGGCGCGTCGACGCTGGTGCTGCTCACCGATACGCCCGGCATGTTCACCGCAGACCCGCGCCTGCACGCCGACGCGTCGCTGATCGAGGAGATCGTCGAGGTCGACCACGAGCTCGAGCAGCTCGCCGGCGGAACCGGCACCGCTCGGGGGAGCGGCGGGATGGCCTCGAAGCTCGCGGCGGCGAAGATCGCGGCGTGGTCGGGGGTGCGGGCGGTGATCGCCGGCGCCAACCGTCCGGGGGTGCTCGCCGCCGCACTCGCCGGTGACGCGGGTGCGGGCACCGTCGTCCGCCCGCGTGAACGCCGCCTTTCGGCTCGCAAGCTCTGGATCGCGTTCGCCGTGGGCGCCTCCGGGACGATCGTCGTCGACGACGGGGCACGCCGCGCGTTGACCGAGAGGAACACGTCGCTGCTGCCCGCGGGTGTGGTCGACGTCGTCGGCTCGTTCGTGGCGGAGTCGGCGGTCGAGATCACCGGTCGCGACGGGCAGGTGTTCGCGAAGGGCCTCGTCCGCCACCCTGCGCACCGGGTCAAGGAGTGGGCCGGCCGCCGCACGAGCGACCTACCGGTCGACTACCCCCACGAGGTCATCCACCGCGACGACCTCGTCGTGTTGCCCACCTGACAGCACTGGAGGGACTTCGCCACATCACGTGTGGCCAGGTCCCTCCAGAAGTTCGATGTCTTGCGGTGCCTACGGAGTGGCGGTGCCGGTGGCGCCGGTGCCGCCCTCGACCTCCGGCGTGGGGGCGTCAGCGGTGGCGGTGGTGAGACCCAGCTGGGAGCGGATCTGCTCGAGGCGCATCTGGGCCTCGGTGTCCATCGCGGCCTGCTCGACCTCGAGCATCCGGGACTCGACGGTCTGGCCCTGCAGCTCGGCCGCGCCGACCGCACGGGCGTAGCGCTGCTCGATCTTGTCGCGGACCTCTTCGAGGGTCGGGACGTCCTGGCCGACGGTCTCCGACAGCTGCGACATCGCCTTGTTCATCTGCTCCTGCATCTTCGCCTGGTCGAGCTGCGACAGGAGCTTCTGGCGCTCGGAGAGGCGCTTCTGGAGGACGATGGAGTTCTGCTGGACCGCGTTCTTCGCGTGGTCGGCGGCCTGGGTCGACTGGAGGTGGAGCTGCTTGAGGCTCTCGACCTCCTTTTCGATCGTGATGAGGCGGTTGGCGAACGACTCCGCGGCATGGGTCAGCTCGGTGGCCCGCTTCGTGTCGCCCTTCTTGGTCGCGTCGTCGGCCATCAGCACGGCCTGGCGAGCCTTGGCGTTCACGCTCTCGAGCTCTTCCATCGCCCGGTTCAGACGCATCTCGGTCTGCTTCTGGTTGGCGATGACGTTCGCGGCCTGTTCCTTCAGGCGGCGGTGCTGCTCCTGCGCCTCCATGATCGCCTGTTCGAGCTGGACCTTGGGATCGGCCATCTCGTTGAACTTCCCGGTGCCGGCTGCCGTGAGGTAGGCCCAGATGCGTCGGAACAACTTGAACATGACGCGCAGGTTAGGCCGTTCCGGGCGCGGAGGTCCCCCGTGTGCCGCGAGCCACACCGGATGCCTCCTCCAACCCTTGGCGGAGCGCCTCGAGCTCCTCGACGACGTGGTCGACGTCGTCGGTCAGGCCGCCGAGCTGGCTCACGTCGCCCGCGGTGAGGGAGATCTCGACCGACCGCGCGACGGCCTCGTCGAGCTGCGCGTTGAGGAGCCGCAGGCGGTTCTGGGCATCGACGGCGACGTTCTGGAGCCGCTCGGCCGACTCGAGCTGCGACTCGATCGCCAGCTGGGCTCGGTAGAGCCGATCGTCGGCTTCCTCGTCGTGGGCCTGCCGGCGCCGCTCCTCGTACACGTCCTCGAGCTCGAGGCGGATGCGGCGGACGTCGAGCGTTCGCAGCGCGGCGTCGAGCTGGTCGCCTTGGCGAGCGATCTGCCAGCACTCCGACACGGCTTCGTCGATCTTGGCGCCGATCGACCGCAAGCGCTCCTGGACGGGGCCCGAGCGCGACCGGCGAACGGTCTCGGTGAACCTGCGCTGGGCCTGCTGCGCATCGAGCACGAAGCGGCGCCACGGCTCGCCGACGCGGAACGCGTCGATCCGCTCGGCCGACGGCGCCCCTCGGGGGACCGCGAGCAACACGCGGCCGGCCCAGGCGACGGCGCCGAGCACCACCGCGGCGGGTCCGAGGCCGGCGAGCAGGACGCCTGCTGCGGTGCCTGCGCCCGCAGCGACGATCGCCGACGGCGAGAACATGGCGCGCGCCACCTTCGGGGTCAGCACCCGGTCTTTGAACGTGAGGGCCATCAGGTCAGAAGTTGGAGATCACCGCGGTCAGCACCTTGTTGATCGTGCCCGGATCGCTTGCGTCGTAGGCAGCGGCGTTGGTCGCCTCGGCCAGACGCTTCAAGGTGGCCTTGTCGGCGTCGCCGCCGTAGGCGATGGTGAACAGCCGCACCGGCGTCGCCGACTGACCCTCCGACCCGGCTCGCAGCGCGGCGATCGTGGCGTTCAGGTCGTTGTAGTCGTCCTCGTTGCGGCCGTCGGTGAGCAGGACCACCGCGTTGATCCGGCCCGGGTCGTACGACGCCTTGAGCTCCTTGTACGACTCCTGGGCGACGGTGTACAGGGGCGTCCCCGACGTCGGGACCAGTCGCTCGATCGCGACGGCGATGCGCTCCCGCTGCTGGCTGATCGGTCCGAAGTCGACCAGATCGACGTAATCGGGGTGCTCGGCGGGGCCGATCTCTGTCGAGAAGATGCGCAGCGCCACCTCGTCTTCGGCCTTGAACTCGTCGAGCGCGTCGATGGCCGCGCGCTTGGCGAGGTCGAGCTTCGTCTGGCCGGCCGACACCTCCTCGCCCATCGAACCGGAGACGTCGATCACGAGCATCACCCGCGCGGCCTTGCGCTGCTCGCCCCACTTGTCGAGCAAGCGCACGAGCACCTCTGGCTCCGGCACGCCGAGCGTCGTCTGCGGCTGCGCCGGGTCGGCGCCGTTCGCCTGGGTGATCGGGTCGCCGAGGCTCACCTGCGGGTTCCCCGGACGGAAGCCGAACTCGAGCACCCGCTTCTGGTTGTCGGGCTGCTGGACGAACGCCTGGAACGCCCGGGCCGCAGCCTTCTGCTTCTCGCTCACCCACTCGGCGTCGAGGATGAAGAACGGGTTGTCCGAGAAGAGCGTCCCTTCCTTCGGGTAGATCGCCACGAGCGGGACGCGCGGCTTCCTGGGCTCCTCACCCGGATCGAGGATGCCGTCGGGGTTGCCCCGGTTGTAGTCGATGATCGACTTCTCCTCGATCGCCACCGCGGAGATGTAGGTGAGGCCGACCCCGGCGCGGTCGTTCCGGTAGAGGTTGTTGAGGAACGTCATGGTGATGTCGCCGTAGTGAACGACCGATGACTCGACCGCTCGCATGAACTCGTCGACGTCGGCCCGATTGACGTCTTCGAGCGTCAGGTCGGCCTGCTTGCCGGTCGCCGCGTAGTACTGGCCGATCGTGCTCGACAGGCCGCTCGTCGAGAAGTTCGGGTTGGTCTTCCCGAGCTTGAAGCGACCCCACTCCGGATGACCCTTGCTGGCCCACCCCTGCGGGTCCTTGCTCAGGGCGAGGAGGTCGCCGTAGCCGATCGGCGTGTCGGGCCAGCCGAGCGCTTCCGCCATCGGCCGGGGCATCGCGATGACGAGCGGCGTCACCATGAAGGGCTGCGCGTCGAGGTCGGCGATCGGCGACCCACCGTCGTCGGCGAGGCGCTGGTTGACGATCGCGCCCCACGACTTCGCGGCAGGCGACCAGATCACCGGGCGCGGCCCGTTGCGCGCCTCGTCGGGCCAGCCCTGCGCGAGGAGGTCGGCCGCGATGCCGGACGACGCGCGGAAGATCCGGACGAACGCGCACCCGTCCTTCTTCGCGGCGTCGGAGCCGTTGAACCGGCGCGCGAGGTCGTTCAGCAGATCGAGCTTCTCCGGCGAACTGGCCACGTCGACCGCGGTGCAGCCCTTCGGCACACCGCTGTTGACGCCCTGCTCCTCGTCGCCGACGTCGAACGAGCACGCCGCGGTGAGCAGCCCCACCACCAGGGCGACGACCACCCACCACTTCTTCACGATCCGACCTCCCGCAGGGCCAGTAGAACTCCAGGCGAGGGTAACCCGTCGTTCTCGCCTGCCTGCGTCGCCGCGTCCCATCCCGCCCGGAGCAGGCGCTCCGCGATCGCCTTCGCAGGCTCACCCCGCGACCCAACGGTGGCGACCATTCGAACGTGCGGCTCGGGAAGGCCGATCCCGTAGCCCGCGGACAGGCGCAGGCCACGAGTCTCGGCTTCCGTGGTGATGAAGACGTCAGCCGACCCCTGGATCGCGAGAAAGTCAGCGAGAGACGTGGCCTGGAATCGCCGTCCCCGTTCGACCCCTTCTGTCGCGGCCACGATCCAGTCGAACACGGCTGGGTCGTCCCGCACCTCGTTGATTGCGTAGCCGTCGTCGCCGAGGTAGCTCGACAGCATCGCTGCCTTGGCGAGCAGCCTCGTCGACGTGGAGCGAGGTGGACCCGAGATGCGGGAGGCTCCCGATTGCGCCGCGTCACCGAGGCACTCCCAGGTGAGCGCCGCCTCGCACTCTGGCGGCATGCGTCGCACGACCACCATCAGCGTCGTGGACGCGACGGGTGTCGCCGAAGGGAACACGACGCCCTCTCCGCGGCGAGCCTCGTTGACCATCTCCGGCCAAGGCCCCGGCGTCACCCAGGTGATGCTGCGATCGGGCGAGGCAATGAGGGCATCGGCGGTCGTAGCGACCGGTTCCTCGCGCCCGCAGACGTCATCTGGCAACTCGGCTGCACACACGATCTCGTCAAACTGCGAACCGGTACCCGCGTTGCTGCCGTCGTCGATCACGTTCTCCCGAATGACGAACGCGCCGGCGATCAGCGCGATCGCTGCGGCGACGGCGGCGAGGCGCTCGATCACGACGTCCCGGCCGGCGACGTCGGTGGCTGCACCGGCACGACGTCCTCCGGGAGCAGCTCCATCAGCTGCTCGTTCGTCGGGTTGTCGATCGTCACGAGGCGGCTGGCCTGGTGCGCCATCGCGGCCTCGAAGAGGTTTCGCGCGAGGCGCCCGTTGCCGAAGCCCTTGTCGCGCGGCTGAGCGTCGAGCCACTGCGTGATCGCGTCTCGTGCCGGATGGGTGAGCGTGTAGCTCGCCTTCTTGCACATCGACTCGAAGATCTCGACGAGCTCGTCGGTCGAGTAGTCGGGGAAGTGGATGGTCTTCGGGAACCGCGAGCGAAGGCCAGGGTTCGACTCGACGAACGTGTGCATCTCGTTGGGGTAGCCGGCGGCGATCACCACGATGTCGTCTCGATGGTCTTCGACCAGCTTCACCAGCGTGTCGATCGCTTCCCGCCCGAAGTCGTTGTCGCCGCCGCGTGCGAGTGCGTACGCCTCGTCGATCAGCAGCACCCCCTGCAGCGCGGAGTTGAAGACCTCCGTGACTTTGAGCGCGGTCTGCCCGACGTAGCCCGCTACGAGGCCGGCGCGATCGGTCTCGACGAGATGGCCGTTGTCGACGACCTTGAGCGTGCGGTAGATCTGCGCGAGCAGCCGCGCGACCGTCGTCTTGCCGGTGCCGGGGTTCCCGGTGAAGACGAGATGGCGGCTCGACTCCATCACCGGCAGCCCCCGCTCCTTGCGGAGGTTCTGGACCTTGATCAGGTTGGCGACGAGCTTCACCTCGGCCTTCACGGGCGCGAGCCCGACGAGGCCGTCGAGCTCGGCGAGCAGCTCCTCGAGCGGCCGTGCCGGCTCCTGCACCGGCGGCGGAGGCTTGGCCGCCGCGGCGTCACTCGCAGGCGCTCCCGTCGAACCACCGGGGCGGCGCAACCCGCCGCGATCGATCGCCCGGAGCATCACGTTGCGGAAGCGCTCGAGCGCCGCGAGTTCCGTCTCGGACGGCACCTCGTCGGTGGCGCACACCGCCTGCGCCAGCTCCATGGCGAGCTGGTAGTACCGCCACGAGTGCGCGGTACCTCGCTGGCGGTCGACCTCCACGAGGATGTCGAAGAGCAGAGACGGCGCCGCCAGCCAGCTCCGCTTCCCGTCGACGAGGCCTGCCTTCCGGACGTCGTTCGGCGACGCGTACGCGAGCATCGTCGTCATGCGTGGCGCGAACGCAGCGATGAACGACCACAGCTCCGCGTCCGTGTGGCGGCTGTCGCTGTCGATGAACGCGGCAACGAGGTTGTAGGCCTCCATCGTCACCTCGGTGGGCGTCTTCTCCCTCGGCACGCCCGGGATGACGTCCTGCGCGATGGAGCCGAGCACCGGCGTCAGCTCCTCGACGAAGCGGGAGACAGGATCGACGAGCAGGTCAGACATCGCGATCGTCAGTCTGCCCGTCCGGTCCGCCGAGCTCGGAGACGGCGATCTTGCCGAGCCGGAGAGCGAGCGTTCGCGCCTGTGACCGCTTGTCCGTCGCGATCTCGATCGTGAGGTAGCTCCTCGTCGCGAGGACGTACAACGTCGACTCGTCGTCGTCCCAGAACGCACGATCTCCGAGGTCGACCTCGACCGCGCCGGCGTGGCGGGAGCGTGCGGACTGGAAGCGCGCCGAGGCGCTGAATCCGGTCCGTCTCACGGAGTCGGCCATGTCGTCGGTGCGGACGAGCTCGATCAACGCTGCGCTCCGGTCGTCGGTCGTCGCCCACGCGCACCCCGAGCGCCCCGCGAGTGCGTCGGTGCCTGCGGCGTCGGTCGATTCCGGGCGGCGAACGGGGGATCCGAGCGCCTCCGCTGCCTGCTCCCGCGTCACCAGATCGCATGCCTCGAGCCGCCGGCGCGCGGAGCTCTGGTCGCCGATGCCGCGTCCGCACGCGGCGCCGCCGAACGCGAGCGCGACAGCGATCGCCGCAGCGGTCAGGGGCCGAAACACGACCAGTAGCATGAGTCCATGTCGACTTCCGGGGCCAGCCTTTCCGACCTCGGCCGCCGTGCGTTGGCCGCTCGTCGCGACCTCGGCCTCGCGTCGACGGCGGCCAAGGACGCCGCTCTCCACGCCGCTGCCGACCTCCTCGACCAGCGGGTCGGCGACGTCCTGGTGGCAAACGCGGCCGACGTCGCGCGGGCCGAGGAAGCCGGCACCAGCGCGACGGTGATCGACCGGCTGCGCCTCGACGAGCGGCGCGTCGCGGCGATGGCCAACGGGCTCCGCGACGTGGCGGCTCTGCCCGACCCGGTCGGTCAGGTCGTCGAGGGATGGACGCGTCCGAACGGGCTCCACATCGACAAGGTGCGAGTACCGCTCGGTGTCGTCGGCATCATCTACGAGAACCGTCCGAACGTCACCAGCGACGCGGCCGCCCTGTGCATCAAGTCGGGAAACGTCGCGTTCCTCCGCGGATCGTCGGCTGCGATCACGTCGAACCAGGCCATCGCGGCCGTGCTCCGGGAGGGGTTCTCGAAGGGAGGTCTTCCCGAGAACTCTCTCCTGCTCGTCGAAGACACCTCGCGCGAGTCGGCGGTCGAGTTCATGCGGATGCGCGGGGTGATCGACTGCCTCATCCCCCGCGGCGGGTCGTCGCTGATCCAGGCGATCCTCGACAACGCGACGGTGCCGTACGTGATCGACGGCGACGGCAACTGCCACGTGTACGTCGATGCCGCGGCCGACCTCGACATGGCGCTCGACATCGTCCGCAACGCGAAGACGTCCCGTCCCTCGGTGTGCAACGCGGCGGAGTCGCTGGTGGTGCACCAGGCCATCGCGCACACCTTCCTCCCGCTCGCGCACCGCGCGCTGGAGGGCGTGGAGCTCGTCGGCGACGACCAGGCGCGGGAGCACGTGCGGGAGATCGGCGCGGCGACCGACGACGACTTCGGCACCGAGTTCCTCGACCTCAAGATGAGCGTGGCCGTCGTGGGCTCGCTCGACGAAGCGATCACCCACGTCAACCGCTACGGCACCGGGCACTCGGAGGCGATCGTCACCAACGACCTCGCCGCGGCCGAGCGGTTCCTGCGTGAGGTCGATGCCGCGGCGGTGCTCGTCAACGCGTCCACCCGCTTCGTCGATGGCGGTGAGTTCGGCTTCGGCGCCGAGATCGGCATCTCGACCCAGAAGCTCCACGCCCGTGGCCCGATGGGTCTGCGCGAGCTGACCACGACCAAGTACGTGGTTCGCGGCTCCGGCCAGGTCCGCTGAGAACAACGAACTAGACCGCCCGGTCAAGTTTTCCGTAGGCTGCCGGAATGGCAGCAGACGCCCGTTTCAGCACGGTCCCCGAGGTTCGCGAGGGACTCCGCAAGGTCGACTACCTCGCCGACGAGGGCATCGCCGGCATCGTCTACCTGGCCGACCGCCTCGGGAAGCCGGTGCTGGTCGAGGGCCCCGCCGGTACGGGCAAGACGCAGCTCGCGAAGTCGGTTGCCGAGATGACGGGCGCGCGCCTGATCCGCCTGCAGTGCTACGAGGGCCTCGACGAGTCGAAGGCGCTCTACGAGTGGAACTACAAGAAGCAGCTCCTCCGCATCCAGGCGGCACGGGTGGCCGAGGAGTCGGGCGCGACGTGGGAGGAGCTCGAGGAGGACATCTTCAACGAGGACTTCCTGCTCACCCGGCCGCTGCTCGAGGCCATCCGCGCCGACGAGCCCGTCGTGCTGCTGATCGACGAGGTCGACCGGGTCGAGATCGAGACCGAGGCGCTGCTCCTCGAGATCCTCTCCGACTACCAGGTGTCGATCCCCGAGTTCGGCACGATCACGGCCAAGCAGATCCCGCTCGTCTTCCTCACCTCGAACAACACGCGCGAGCTGTCGGAGGCGCTCAAGCGGCGGTGCCTGTTCCTCCACCTCGACTACCCGTCGCTCGAGCGTGAGAAGGAGATCGTCCAGACCCGGATCCCCGAGATCAGCGACCACCTCGCCGATCAGGTCGTGCGGATCGTCCGCTCGATCCGCTCGATCGAGCTGAAGAAGCACCCGTCGGTCTCGGAGACGCTCGACTGGGCCCGCACCCTCGTGCTCCTCGGCATCGAGAACATCGACGCCGAGCAGGCGAAGGACACGCTCCACATCCTGCTCAAGTACCAGTCCGACATCACCAAGGCCGAGAAGGAACTCAGCTCGGTCCACAAGTAGTCGAGGGGCAGGCGCAGCCATGGCAACGCTCAACCTGATGGCGGGGTTCATCCAGGAGCTCCGCAACGCCGGGCTTCCGGTGTCGCTCACCGAGAACCTCGACGCGATGGAAGCGGTGAAGCACATCCCGCTCGAAGACCGTGAGGCGTTCAAGTACGCGCTCGCGGCGACGCTGGTGAAGTCGCACTCACACTGGAAGACCTACGAGACGGTCTTCGAGGTGTACTTCTCGCTGCGCGGGGCGCACTACAAGATCGCGGAGGCCAGCGAAGACGAGGAGCAGCTGGCGAAGGCGATCGAGGAGCTTCTCGGCCAGCAGGGCGACCAGGCCGGCGGCGGCCTCGAGGGTCTCACACCGGAAGAGCTGGCGGAGATGCTCTACAAGGCGCTGCAGAACGCCGACGAGGCGATGATGCGCGCCATCGCGCAGCAGGCCGTCCAGCGCTTCTCGGGGATGGAGCCGGGCCGGCCGGTCGGCGGCACCTACTACCTCTACCGGACGCTGCGGAACCTCGACCTCGACGGCCTGCTCGAGCGCCTCCTCGAGCAGGCGCAGAACGACGCAGACGGCGGCATGACGGAGCTCGAAGAGCGACTCACGAAGGACGAGTACGAGTCGCGCATCGACTTCCTCAAGAAGGAGATCGAGGCGGAGATCCGCCGCCGCCTGGTCGCCGACCGTGGCGCAGAGGCCATGGCGAAGACGCTGCGGAAGCCGCTCCCCGAAGAGGTCGACTTCATGCACGCGACGCGTGAGGAGCTCACGATGCTCCGCCGCGCGATCTATCCGCTCACCCGGAAGCTCGCCGTGCGACTGGCCCGCAAGCGCCGACACGGACGCAAAGGCCCGCTCGACTTCCGCAACACCGTCCGCCACTCGCTCTCGTACGGCGGCGTGCCGGCCGAGCCGAAGTTCAAGTACCCGCGTCCGTCGAAGCCGGAGATCATCGTGATCGCCGACATCTCGGGATCGGTCGCCGCCTTCGCTCGGTTCACGCTGCAGTTCGTCTACGCGATGAACTCGCAGTTCTCGAAGGTGCGATCGTTCGTGTTCATCGACGGCATCGACGAGGTGACGCGCTTCTTCGACGGCATCGAAGACATCCAGGACGCCATCCATCGCATCAACACGGAGGCCGACGTCATCTGGGTCGACGGCCACTCCGACTACGGCCACGCGTTCGAGACGTTCTGGAACAAGTGGGGGAAGGAGATCACCAAGAAGAGCTCGGTGATCCTCCTCGGCGACGCGCGGAACAACTACCACGCGTCGCAAGCCTGGGTCGTCAAGGAGATCGAGAAGCGGGCCCGCCACGTCTACTGGCTGAACCCCGAGCCGCGGTCGTACTGGGACACGGGCGACTCGATCGTCAGCGAGTACGGCGCCCACTGCGACGGTGTGTTCGAGTGCCGCAACCTCAAGCAGCTCGAGCGCTTCGTCGAGCAGCTCGCCAGCTGAAAACCCCTGGACGGCGACCGGGCATTCGTCGGTAGCGTCCGGCGCCTCATGGGCACCACACGCGTCATCCTCGTTCGTCATGCCGCTCCGCAGCACCACGTCGACGGGATCACGGGAGGCCCCAGAGGAGATGGCGGCATCACCGACGATGGGCGCGCGCAGGCCGAGCGCCTCGCGCAGCGACTTGCCGCCGCTCCATGGGCGACAGCCGCACGTCTGTACGCGTCGACGCTGCCTCGGGCGATCGAGACTGCGGAGATCGTGGGTGCGGCTCTCGGGAGCGACTCGTCATCCATCAAGCAGCACTGCGGGCTGTGCTCGTATCACTTCCCTCCGGAGCTCGATGCGATCCCCGTGAAGGAGCTCTGGTCGAACCAGGTCCCCGGTGCCGGTGTCTACACAGCGTACGAGCAGGGGAACGAGCCGTGGATCGGGCTGCTTGCCCGCTCCGGAGCTGCGTTGTTCGAGATCGCACAGGCGAACATCGGAGCGACTGCGATCGTCGTCACCCACGGCGAGGTGGTGCAGGCCTCACTCGTCGCGTTCGGCGAGCTGCCGATCAGGCGCCACTTCGACCTCGCCGTGACGCCGACGTCGATCACCGAGTGGACGACGGAGGACGACCTTCTCGATACGGGCTTCCCACACTGGCGGTTCCCGCGGTGGACGCTTCGCCGGCTCAACGACGCCGCTCATCTCGAGACGCTGGCAGCATGAGCGCGTGACCGAGCACACCCGCCTCGTCCTCATCCGCCACGGACATCCCGAGGCGTACAACCTCAAGATCATCCCCGGGATGAAGGGCGACACCGGCCTGTCCGAGGTCGGCAAGGCTCAGGTGGCAGCTCTCGCCGCCCGCCTCGATCGCACCGGTGAGTTCGGCGAGGAGCCGGTGCTGGTGTCGTCCGTGCTGCCGCGAGCCGTCGAGACAGCCGCGGCGATCGCCCCGGTGTTCGACCATCCGGAGTGGGACCAGCACTGTGATCTCTGTGAAGTCCACCCTGGCGACGACATCGACGGGATGACCTTCGACGAGTACCGGGAGAGGTACGGCCGCGACGGGGCGAAGCTGTCGGTGTACGAGGCCTGGAGCCCCGGGTCCGAGTCGTGGGCGGAGTTCGTCGCCCGCACCGGACGGCGGCTCCACCAGCTGATCGACGAGCACGCGGGCCGCACCGTGATCATCGCCTGCCACGGCGGGATCATCGACGCGGCCTTCCGCGTCCTCGGTCACATCCCCCTCGGGCGGCGGATGAGCGGCCAGCCCGCCTACACCTCGATCACCGAGTGGGTCCACGCCGTCGGCTCGCCCGACGACGACTGGCGCTTGGAGCGCTACAACGACCACTCCCACCTCGAAGGCGTCGACGGACCCACGGCCTAGGGCTGAGGCGTCGACGCCTCCGTGGGTCAGCGCTTGGTGACCGCCTTCGATGGCGCGCCGTTCGGCGCAGCGTCGCCGGCAGCCTCGAACAGCTCCTTCATGCCGCCGAGGGCGCCGAGCATCGCCGTCGCCTCCGTCGGCAGGAAGATCTTCGTGGCCTGACCGTTGGCCACGGCCGCGAGGGTCTCCAGGTACTTGATCGCGAGGAGGTCGGCCGACGGGTTGCCTTCGTGGATCGCCGAGTACACCTGGCGGATCGCCTCCGCCTCACCGGAGGCTCGCGCGATCTGGGCCTCCCGCTCGCCCTCGGCGTACAGGATCGCCGACTGCTTCTCGCCTTCCGCGGCGAGGATCGCCGACTGCTTCTCGCCCTCGGCGCGGGTGATCGCCGCCTCACGGTCGCCCTGCGCGGTGGTGACGGTGGCACGCCGCGTGCGCTCGGCCTTCATCTGCTCGTGCATGGCCGACATCACGTCGGCCGGCGGGTCGATGCGCTGGATCTCGACGCGGACGACCCGGGTGCCCCACTTGTCGGTGGCGTCGTCGAGGATCTCCCGGAGGCGGGTGTTGATCGTGTCGCGAGACGTGAGTGCCTCGTCGAGCTGCATGTCGCCGATGACGTTGCGCAGGTTGGTCTGCGCCAGCTTGGTGACGGCGAGGTAGAAGTCGACCACGTTGTAGACGAGGCGCTGCGGGTCGGTCGCCTCGTAGTAGACGACGGCGTCGACCGACACCACGACGTTGTCGGAGGTGATGACCTCCTGCGGCGGGACGTCGACGACCCGCTCTCGCATGTCGACGCGAACCATCTTGTCGATGAACGGATAGATCAGGCGCAGGCCGGGCTCGACGGTCGCGTGGTACTTGCCGAGTCGCTCGACGAGGCCTCGCTCGTACGGGCGGATGATCTTGACGGCGCTGACCACGATCGCGAAGAACACGAACGCGATCGCGCCCAACAGGATGACCAATGCCATCGCTACTTCACACTCCTTGGGAAGGGAGGGCGTCGGGCTCGTCGAGTGGGATCACCACGAGACGAGTTCCGTCCACCCGGCTCACGAGCACGGTGCTTCCGGCTCGGATCGGTTGACCGGTGAGGCTCTCGGCGCGCCACTCCTCACGGTCGAGTCGGATCATCCCCGTCTCCCCGGGCAGGCCCGGGATGTCGCGGACGACGAGGCCTTGGCGGCCGCTCCACCGCTGAGCGCCGACGTTCGACTGCGGCGACGCCGCGTCGAGCCGCCGGGCGAGAGGGCGGAGGGCGGCGAAGGAGGCGATCGAACCGACGAGGAAGATGATCCACTCGACGGCAACGCTGGCTCCGAGGAACGCCGAGGCAGCGGCAGCAGCCGCTCCGATGGCGAAGGGGGCGAGGAAGAACGAGCCGGCGATGCTCATCTCTCCGACCGCGGCACCTACCGCGAAGACGAGCCAGATCCACCGCCAGAGCTCTGGTGAGCTGAAGTCCATCTCTTGGGGCCTTCGACCTCCTGGGATGGAAGGTACCAGTGCCTATGCGCGAATGTCGGCCAATAGTCCGAAGTGGTCGGTCGGGAACACGTGCCCCTTCAGCGGGCGGTCGCAGATCACGCGGCACGCTTCCACTCGCCCTGCGCCGTCGTCGCGCCGCCACCCGACGAACACGTAGTCGATGCGCCTATCGGGCTCGTACTCGGCAGCAGCGAACGGGTTCCGGTTGTCCCAGGTGAAGCCGGGGCCGCGGCCGCCGGCGACACGCCACGCGTCCTGCCAGTAGGTGCTGCGTCCGTCGAGCGACGTCGAGCCGGTGAGGAAGCGGATCTCGGTGCTGTCGGGCTCGGCGTTGAAGTCGCCCGCGAGGATGGGCGGCAGCGGCGACGCTGGATCGGCGTGCTGCGCCACCAGCTCGTCGATCGACAGGCACTGCCGTTCCCGCAGCGCGCCCGACTGGTACAGCGACGTCAGGTGCGTGGTGAAGACGTCGATCCCTCGCGTGCGCGCATGCACGAGCACCCGCTCGATGTCGGTGGGGCCGGGCTCGTTCGGCAACGGGTGAGTGGCCTGGTGATCGATCGGCCAGCGGCTGAGGATCGCCGGACCGAAGATCACTCCGGGTCGGGCCTCGACGCCACCGAAGGCCACCGCCTCGTAGCCCGCTCTCTCGGCGACCCACCGCGCGGAGTTGCGCGCACCGTCGTCGACGATCTCCTGCAGGCAGACGATGTCGGCGTCGAGCTCACGCAGCCATCGAACGATCTCGTCGCGGCGCTCGCGCCACGGCCCGGACAGGTTCCAGATGTTCAGGGTGACGACGCGCAACACGGTTCGCAGTTGACCACGCCGATGCGGTGTGAGGCGGACATCGAAAGCGGACGAATGGGTACACACCGCCCGTGCTCGGCGATCTGAAGTCGTTCTTCCTCAAGTCGTCCGTCGCGGAGGTCGGCGTCGGCATCACCGTCGGAGTGGCGTTCACGAACCTCATCGGCGAGATCACCTCGGCCGGGCGGGGGTTGTTCGAAGGGCAGGCCGACCTCGGCGGTGTCGCACAAGCGGCGGTTGCGCTCCTCGTCGCCGCGCTGCTGAGCGTGTTCCTGGTGGTGAAGCCGTTGGCACGGCTGCGAGCCACGTTCGATCGAGCCCAGCTGGGCGTCGTCGCCGCAGCAACCGAGGACGCAGGCACCGAGGTGACACCTCCGCTCGCGGACGAGGGCGCCGACGATGGCATCGTCGCCGGCACGTCCGCAGACCCGATGCTCGAGTCGGTAGAGGTCGTCGGCCCGGTCGAGGCGACGGAGTCCGCCGACTCGTTCGCTGCTTCGTCCGTCGAGCCAGCCGACTACCTCACGATGCCGTCGGTCCCGCCGATGTTCGGAACGAGCGCGACGCCGGCCATCGCCGCCGGGGAGCCGCTCCTCGGCGATCCCCTCGCAGCCCGAGAGGAGCCGAGCGTGACCGAGGCCGCGGCGTCTCCGGTGATCGACCTCACCGACGAGCCGAACACGCCGGCGGCCGACGCGGGCCCCACCACTGCCGGAGTGCCCTTCTCCGCGGGGCCGACGAAGGTCTGCCCCTACTGCGCGTTCGACATCCCGGCGATCGCGAGCCGCTGCGGGTACTGCACCGCCGACCTCACCGACATCTCGCGCGCCGCCGGCGTCGTGCTGGTCGACAGCGACCGGTCGACCTGACGCTGCCGCGGTTCCGCTGCGGTCGCGGCGGAATTGCGGCGATCACTCCGAACTGACCACAGTGTCGGGCCGATGCTGGTCGCCCTCGCCTTCGTCGCCCTCGGTCTCGTGCTGCTCGTCTACGCGAGCGAGCGCTTCGTCGAAGGCGCGGCAGGCATCGCGTTCCGGCTGAACCTCCCGGCCGTCATCGTCGGTGCGGTGATCGTCGGGTTCGGGACGAGCCTGCCCGAGCTCCTCGTGTCGGGCATCGCAGCCGCCGGCGACAACCTCGACATCGCCATCGGCAACGTCACCGGCTCGAACATCGCCAACATGACGCTCGCGCTGGGTCTGGTGGCGATCCTGGCTGCGCCGACGATCACCTCACGAGCGCTGTCGAGAGAGGTGCCGCTCGCGATCGCCGCCATGGCGCTGCTCGCGGTCCTGGTCGGGCGCCTCACCCGCCTCGACGGCATCATCCTGGTCGTCGGGTTCGTCGTCGCGATGGCGATCGTCTTCCTCTCTGACCGGGGGCTCGGTGACGACGAGCTCGGAGCCGAGGCCGACGAGGAGCTGCACGAGAAGGCGAAGCTGTCGCCAGCGATCCTCGGCCTGCTCACCCTGGGCGGCCTCGTCGGCACCGTCGCCGGCGCGCAACTGCTCGTGAGCGGCGCGCTCCGGGCCGCCGACGAGCTCGGCCTCGGCGAAGGCCTGGTCGGCTTCACGCTCGTGGCCATCGGCACATCGCTCCCCGAGATCGTCACCTGCATCCAGGCCGCGAGGAAGAACGAGGCCGAGCTGGCGGTCGGCAACGTGCTGGGGTCGAACCTCTTCAACAGCCTCGCCATCGCCGGCACCGCGGCGCTCGTCGGCCCCGGCGACGTGTCGAACGGGCTCTTCTGGGCGTCATGGGTCGCCGTCGGCACCGGAGCGCTGATGTGGGGGATGATGTCGCGCGGCAAGGTCCTCCACCGGTGGGAGGGCGGCGTGCTGGTCGCGATCTACTTCGCGTCGATCCCGCTGGTCACCTGACGAGGCCGGCGCCCGCAGTGGCGCTCGTTGCCTCGTCGACGAGGATGAAGCTGCCGGTGATCCGGTTGATGTCGTAGGGATCGACCGCCAGCGGGGTCGACAGTCGCAGCTTCACCCGGCCGATCTCGTTGAGCGCGAGACCAGCGCCGCGATCGGTCTGCTCGAGCGTGTTCACGTCGAGCTTCCAGTCGATCGAGTCGACGACGGCGCGAGCGGCGCGAGTCGTGTGCTTGATCGAGTACTTGGCTCCCGGCGTGAGGGGGCGGTCGATCATCCAGCAGACGTCGGCCTCGATCTCCCTGGCGACGATCGGCTCCTCGCCGGCCTTGACGATCATGTCGCCGCGCGACACGTCGAGCTCCTCCGCCAGTCGGATCGTCACCGACATCGGCGCGAACGCCTCTGCGATCTCTCCCTCGAACGTGTCGATGGCGGCGATCGTCGTGCGCAGCCCGGACGGCAGCGCGACCACCTCGTCGCCCGGCTTGAACACGCCGCCGGCGACCTGGCCGGCGTAGCCGCGGTAGTCGTGGTGCTCGTCGCTGTGGGGCCGGATCACGTACTGCACCGGGAACCGCGCGTCGGCCGGGTCGTGGTCGTGGACGTCGACCTTCTCGAGGTGCTCGAGCAGCGGGGGGCCGGCGTACCAGGAGAGGTTCTCCGACGGATGCACGATGTTGTCGCCGTGGAGGGCCGAGATCGGGATCGGCGTGACCTCGATGTCGCGGCCGTGCGACGGATCGATGCGCTCGATGAACGCCTCGAACTCGCGGGCGATGGTGTCGAAGGTCGTCTCGTCCCAGTCGACGAGATCCATCTTGTTGACCGCGAGGACGATGTGTCGGATGCCCAGCAGCACGCTCAGGTAGGCGTGACGGCGCGACTGCTCGAGCACCCCCTTGCGGGCATCGACGAGCACGATGGCGAGATCGGCGGTCGAAGCGCCGGTCACCATGTTGCGCGTGTACTGCACGTGGCCCGGCGTGTCGGCGATGATGAACTTCCGCCGCGGCGTCGAGAAGTAGCGGTAGGCGACGTCGATGGTGATGCCCTGCTCCCGCTCGGCCCGCAGACCGTCGGTGAGCAGCGCCAGGTTGACGTGGGTGTCGCCGCGGCGCTTCGACGAGATCTCGACCGCTTCGAGCTGGTCTTCGAAGATCGCCTTCGAGTCGTGCAGCAACCGCCCGATGAGCGTGGACTTCCCGTCGTCGACGGACCCTGCCGTCGCGAATCTCAAGAGCTCTGACATGACGGCGGCTTAGAAGTATCCCTCGCGCTTGCGGTCTTCCATGGCCGCTTCCGAGAACTTGTCGTCGGCGCGGGTGGCGCCGCGTTCGGTGATGCGGGTGGTGGCGACCTCGGCGATGATCTCCTCGATCGTCGTCGCCGTCGACTTCACCGCGCCGGTGCAGCTCATGTCGCCGACCGTGCGGTAGCGCACGATCTCCGTGAACACCTGCTCGTGCTCCTGCGGCTGCACGGCTTCCGACGGAGACAGCAGCATGCCGTCGCGCTCGAAGACCTCGCGCTCGTGGGAGAAGTAGATCGAGGGGACCTCGAGCTGCTCGAGAGCGATGTACTGCCAAACGTCGAGCTCGGTCCAGTTGGAGATCGGGAACACGCGGATGTGCTCGCCCTTGCGGATGCGCCCGTTGTAGAGCGACCACAGCTCCGGCCGCTGGTTCTTCGGGTCCCACTGGCCGAAGTCGTCGCGGAAGGAGAACACGCGCTCCTTCGCACGAGCCTTCTCCTCGTCGCGACGGGCGCCGCCGAACGCAGCGTCGAACTCGTTCTCCTCGATCGCGCGCAGCAGCGTGGTCGTCTGGAGGCGGTTGCGCGAGGCGCGGGGGCCGGTGTCTTCGACGACGCGGCCGGCGTCGATGTCGTCCTGCACCGACGCCACGATCAGGCGCTCGCCCAGCTCGGCGATGCGGCGGTCACGGAACTCGATCGCCTCGGGGAAGTTGTGCCCGGTGTCGACGTGCATGACCGGGAAGGGGAACTTCCCGGGGCGGAAGGCCTTCTCGGCGATGCGCAGGAGGACGATCGAGTCCTTCCCGCCCGAGAAGAGGAGCACGGGCCGCTCGAACTCGGCGGCGACCTCTCGCATGATGAAGATCGCCTCAGCCTCGAGCGCCTCGAGGTGGGTGAGGCGACCGGCGGCCACGCGGGTGCGCGTGCGGGGATCGTCGAGCAGTGTCATTCGTGGAGCCCACATTCGGTCTTGTCGGAACCGGCCCAGCGTCCGGATCGAGGATCGGCACCGTCTTCGACCGGCTTCGTCGTCGGCATGCAGCCGATCGACGGGTAGCCCTGGTCGAGGAGCGGGTTGTACGGCACGTCGTTCGTCGCCACGTAGCCCGAGACGTCGAGGTCGGACCAGGTGGCGATGGGGTTGATCTTCACGAGGCCGCGGCGATCGCGGCTCACGATCGGTGCATCGGCGCGGGTGGACGCTTCGGTGCGGCGCAGCCCGCTCATCCACGCCTTCTTCGTCGACAGCACCGCGTCGAGCGCGGCGACCTTGGCGTCGCTGCAGCAGCGCACGGGGTCGACCTCGTGGAAAGGAACCTCCGGTGCAGGGACCTTGTACCAGTTGAGGTTGAGGCCGTAGCGGGCGCGCGCGCGCTCGACGGTGTCGTAGGTCTCGGGGAAGTGGTCGAGGGTGTCGATGAACAGCACCTCGACGTCGGGCTTCACCTTCGTCGCGACGTCGATGAGCACCGCGTCCTGGAACGACGCTGCGAGGATCAGGTCGTCGCCGAAGGTGTCGACGGCCCAGCGGATGATCGCGGAGGCCGGCTTCGATTCGAACGAGGCGGAGATCTCGGCGAGATCCTCGTCGGACAGCGTCAGGAGATCGCTTGCCACACCCGCTCCACGGACTCCTCGAGCGACAGCTCGTGCGTCGGGATCGTCACTTCCGCATTCGCAGGCGGCTCGTACGGGTCGTCGACGCCGGTGAGGCCCGACAGCTCGCCCGCCTTCTGCTTGGCGTAGAGCCCCTTGACGTCGCGCTCGCTGCACACGTCGACCGGCGTCGAGACGTAGACCTCGACGAACCGGTCTTCATGCAGCGCTCGTACCTCGTCGCGATCTTCCCGGTAGGGAGCGATCACGGGGCACAGCACCGTCACGCCGTTGCGCGAGAGCAGGTTCGCCACGAACCCGATGCGGAGCACGTTCTCACGCCGGTCTTCTCGAGAGAACCCGAGGTCCTTCGTGAGGTGGGTGCGCACGACGTCGCCGTCGAGCACCTCGACCTTGCGCCCCTCGTCGAGGAGGCGCTTCTCGAGGGCCCGAGCGATCGTCGACTTGCCCGCAGAGGGCAGCCCGGTGAGCCAAACCGTCGTCACGAGTGCATCAACCGCCCGCGCACTCGCCTTCGCCGACCTCGGCGACGTAGGGGCCCTGCTCGCCGTAGTCGATGTAGTACTCCGGCTTCTCGGCCGGGGTCGGCCACTCGTCGAGCTGCTTGAGGTCGGCCGCGATCGCCTTCGCACCGCCGGAGCGGAAGAGCCACTCGTCGAAGCGCTCGCTCGCCACTCGCTCGTCGACGAAACGCTGCACGACCTTGACGACGGCCTCGCCGGTGTTCTTCGCCGGCAGGCGCAGCGCCTTCTGCCCGAACTCGATCTCCATCTGACCGACGCGGCCGCCGAGGTACATCTGGTAGCCCGGAGCAGCCGTCTGGTGGGCCCGCCGCTCGACTCCCTGGAAGCCGATGTCGGCGATGTGGTGCTGGCCGCAGGAGTTCGAGCAGCCGGAGATGTTGATGCGGACGCCGCCGACCTCCGCGAGACCGGCGTCTTCCAGCGCATCACCGATGGCGTCCGCCAGCCCGCGCGACTGGGTGACCGCGAGGTTGCAGGTGTCGGTGCCGGGGCAGCTGACGACGTCGCGCACGAGCTCGGCGCCGGGCTTGTCCATGTCGATCTCGACGAGGCGGGCGTACAGCTCGGGGAGCTGCTCCTCGGTGAGGTCGCGGAAGGCCAGGTTCTGGCGGTTCGTCGCCCGGACGCTGACCCGGAAGTCGCGCTGGATCTTCGCCAGCGCACGGAACTGGTCGCCGGTGATGTCGCCGAGGCGGGCGTGGGCGACGACGCTGACCGTGCCCTTCGCCGCGCCGCGCACGACGTTGGCCTGCATCCACCGCTCGAGACCCTTGGTCGCCGTGAGCTCGACGGGAGTGCCGACGATCGTCGGCGCCACACCGTCGGCGAGACCGGCCGGTGCATCGCCCCACTCCTCGACGAGCGCGGGAACACCGCCGACCCACGACGACGACGCCATCAGGAACTTCCGCTCCTTGAGGATGCGCTCCCGGAGCTCGTCGGCGCCCATCGTGTCGAGCAGCCACTTCATCCGAGCACGGATCTTGTTGTCGCGGTTGCCGTAGTGATCGAACACCCGCAGGCAGGCCTCGATCGTCTCCATCAGGTTCTCGCGCGGCGTGAACTCCTCCAGCGCCTGTGCTGCGCGCGGGTTGGCGCCGAGGCCGCCTGCGAAGAACACCCGGAAGCCGGGCTCGATCGTCCCGTCTTCGCGGGGACGCCCGACGGCGACGATGCCGACGTCGTTGAACATCGCCTGGCCGCAGTCGGTGGCGCAGCCGGAGAAGTTGATCTTGAACTTGCGGGGGAGGCGCTGGGCGTAGGGGTGGTGGAGGAAGTGCCGGAACGCGGCCTCGGCCCACGCGGTGATGTCGAGCACCTCGAAGGGGCACGCGCCGGCGAGGTGGCAGCCCGTGATGTTGCGGACCGTGTCGCCGCAGGCTTCGCGCGTCGTGAGGCCGACGTCGGCGAGCTCCTCGAGGAGCGCTGGCACCCGCTCGAGCTGCACGTAGTGGAACTGGATGTTCTGGCGCGTGGTGATGTGGCCCCAGCCGCGGGAGTACTCGTCGGCGATGCGGCCCATGGCTTCGAGCTGCTCCGGCCACACGGTGCCGTGGGGGAGCTTGATCCGGACCATCTGGTTCCGGCCGCCTTGACGCTGGCCGTAGATGCCGTTGTTCAGCCGGAAGATGCGGAAGCGGTCTTCGTCGATCTCGCCCGCCAGGTACTTGGCGAGCATCGTGCGGAACTTCTCGATGTCGGCCTGGATCTCGGCCCGCATCTCGGGCTCGAAGTAGGGCCCTCCACCGATCTCGATCGTCGTGCTCGTCGCCATCCTGCTTCTCCCCCTCGAAAGCCCGGGAGAGAGCAGGGTAGCGAAATCTGACTTATCCGATCAACTTTTGAGGATTTACCTCAGCGGCGGGTGCGGCGGCCCTTCTGCTTGCTCTCGGGCTCCGGGAGCAGATCGTCAGCGGCCTCACCGAAGACGATGTGCACGGGCTCGGCGACCTGCTCGTCGAGGAGGTCCGCGTCGTCCGCGTGGGCCTCCTCGTCGTGCTGCGGCACCTCGTACGAGGGCACCTCGTACTGCGGCAACGCGTACGCCTCGTCCGCCACGTCTTCGAGCAGCTCGGCGCCCTGGGGCCGGAGCGGGCCGCGGTAGCCGTGCTCGACCTCTTCGACCCACTCGGTCGAGGTCACCGAACCGAACGTGGCGGCACGACGAGCGACGGCCAGCGCCGACTCGAGCTGCGAGACCCGCTCGCGGAGGGTGCGGACCTCGTCGTTCGCCTCCGCGAGCTGCTCGCGGAGCAACGTCACCTCGCGGGCGGCCTCCGCCGCGGCGTCGGCCGCAGCCCGTTCCGCCGCCGCGGTGTCGCCGCGTGCCGATCGAAGCTGCTCACGGGCCGACTCGATCTGCGCCCGCGCGTCGTCGAGGTCGGCGGTGAGTCGCCGGGCCTCGGCCCGTGCCTCGTCGGCTTCGGCTCGTGCTTCGGCCTCGGCTGCACGCGCCGCCTCGGTCTCGCCCGCCCAGTAGGCGGCGTTGATGTCGATGACGGAATCCGCAGCGACGTCGCCTGCCTCATCGGCCTGCGCCGCGAGGCGTACGACGTCCACCAAGGGCACCAGGAACGCTCCCCGGTCTCCTTCTCGTCGCTGCGTCGCGAGGTTGCCCGACCGGTACCACTGGCGCACCGTGCTCGTCGACACGCCTGCGCGTGCCGCGGCCTGGCGGACCGTCACCCAGATGGCGCTGTCGGTGTCCTGCGGTTCCGCGCCGTCACGGATGTCCACGATGTCGTCGTCCTCGTCTGCCGGTGCCGACGCGACGTCCGGCTCGGGCCCGTTCCGTCCGAGGAGCGACTCGAGCGCGCGCAGCGCACGCCCTTCCGCTTCCTTGATCCGCTCCTGGTCCTCGGGCCGGACGTCGGTCCCGGGACGCGAGATCTCGAGTGCCATCTTCGCTCCTCCCGCCCTTCTGTTCGGCAGGAGCGAGTGACGGATGAGACTTTCGGCCTACTCGGTCGCGGCCTCCGACCGCTGCTACGCGCGGAGGAGCTCGGCGACCCGGTAGGCGAGGTCGAGCGACTGCCGGGCGTTGAGGCGGGGGTCGCACATCGTCGTGTAACGGGAGTCGAGGTGGTCTTCGAGAACCTCCTCGGCCCCGCCCAGGCACTCCGTCACGTCGTCGCCGGTGAGCTCGACGTGGACACCGCCGGCCCAGGTGCCCTCGGCTCGGTGGACGTCGAAGAACTCCCGCACCTCTGCCAGCACGTCGTCGAAGTGGCGGGTCTTGCGACCGGTCGAGCTGGTGAAGGTGTTGCCGTGCATGGGATCGCACGCCCACACCACCGGATGCCCTGCGTCGCTGACGGCACGGACGAGCGGCGGAAGCGCGTCGCCGACCTTCTGCGCACCCATCCGGGAGATGAGCGTGAGCCGGCCCGGGACGCGGTTCGGGTTCAGCCGCTCGCAGACCTCGACGGCCTCTTCGGGTGTCGCCGACGGACCGAGCTTGCAGCCGACCGGGTTCGAGACGCCACGGAGGAACTCGAAGTGGGCCCCGTCGACGTCACGCGTCCGCTCGCCGATCCAGAGCTGATGGGCCGAGCAGTCGTACCAGTCGCCGGTCAGCGAGTCGCGGCGGGTGAGCGCCTCCTCGTAGCCGAGGATCAGCGCCTCGTGGCTCGTCCAGAAGTCGACCTGATGCAGTGATGCGTGCTGCTCGAGGTCGATGCCGCACGCGCGCATGAACCGGAGCGCGCGATCGATCTCGTTCGCCACGGCCTCGTAGCGGCGACCTTCGGCGCTCGTCGCGACGAACTGCTGGTTCCAGACGTGGACCTGCGACAGGTCGGCGAAGCCGCCCTTGGTGAAGGCCCGCAGGAGGTTCAGCGTCGATGCGGCCTGGTGGTACGACGCGATGAGGCGGTTCGGGTCGGCGACTCGTGCCTCGGCGGTCGCGACGTCGTCGTTCACCATGTGGCCTCGGAACGAGGGGAGCTCGATGTCGCCGACCTTCTCGTAGTTCGACGAGCGTGGCTTCGCGAACTGCCCGGCGATGCGCCCGAGCTTCACGACAGGCACCCCCGAGCCGTACGTCAGGACGACGGCCATCTGCAGGATCACGCGGAGCTTGTCGCGGATGCTGTCGGCCGAGAACTCGTGGAACGACTCCGCGCAGTCGCCGGCCTGGAGGAGGAACGCACGCCCGTCGGCGACCTCTGCGAGGGCGTTGGTCAGGTTGCGTGCTTCGCCCGCGAAGACCAGCGGCGGAAGGGCGCTCAGGTGCTTGAGGGCGCGGTCGAGGTCGCCCTCATCGGGCCACTCTGGCTGTTGAGCTGCGGGGCGCTCCCGCCACGACTGCGGGGACCAGGGTGCTGCGGTCACTCCACAAGCGTGGAGGAGGTCGCGGACGAGGGCAAACCAGCAGTGCCCTGGGCCGCCGCTCGAACGAGGGGGATCGTGCGCATCGGGAGCGGGTTCGACAACGCGATGACGGTGGTCGAGCGCCCGATGCCGCTGACCTCGAGGATGCGGTTGAGCACGCGCTGGAGGTCGGCGTTGGTCCGGGCGACGACCCGCAGGTGGAGGTCGCCCGGTCCGGAGATGGAGTGCGCCTCGAGCACCTCCGGGATGTCGACCAGGTGCGCGATCACGTCGTCGAGCCGCCCCTGTGCGATCTCGAGCGTCGTGAACGCTAGGACCTCGTAGCCGATCGTCGGGAGGTCGACGTCGGGACCGAAGCCGCGAACCGCGCCGCGCGCCACGAGCTTGTCGAGCCTGGCCTGGACGGTGCCACGGGCGACCCCGAGGCGACGGGCGAGCTCGAGGATCCCCGCCCGCGGCGACTCGTGGAGCGCGGCCAACAGTCGTGCGTCGAGGATGTCGACCGATGTGGTCATGTTGCCGCACATCGTACGCATCTTGGGCTGTGTAACTGAGCAATCTGATCAGCCAATCCTCCGGGTGTTGCTTGATGTGCCCACTGTCACGCTCACTAGGAGGATGGCGATCGTCGAAGCTCGCACCACGTACGCCGCTGCCGCGTCGTACATGCTCGGTTGGGACCACGTGGAGCTCTGGGTCGGCAACGCTCGGCAGGCCGCTCACTTCCTCGCATCGGCCTTCGGGTTCCGGGTCACCGCGTACGCAGGACCGGAGACCGGCGTGCGGGATCGCTGCTCGTGGGTGCTCGAGCAGGGCGACATGCGCTTCGTGGTCACCGGCGGCCTGCAACACGACGGCGAGATCGTCGGTCACCACCGCCGCCACGGCGACGGCGTCCGCGATCTGGCCATCGCGGTGTCGGACGTGCACGCCGCGTTCGACGCCGCGATCGCGCGCGGCGCGGCGCCGGTGCGTGAGCCGCATGAAGTGTCCGACGACGACGGCACCGTCGTGCTCGCCTCCGTCGCGACCTACGGCGACACCATCCACACGTTCGTCGACCGATCGCGCTACCGGGGCGTCTTCCTGCCGGGATACGACGACGACAACCTTCCGCCGGAGCCGGCAGGCGGACCGGTCGGACTGCGCAAGATCGACCACTGCGTCGGCAACGTCGAGCTCGGGGCGCTCGAGCGGTGGGTCGACTTCTACGAGAAGACCCTCGGCTTCGACGAACTGCTCCACTTCGACGACGCGCAGATCTCGACCGAGTACTCCGCGTTGATGTCGACCGTCGTGTGGGACGGATCGAAGGTCGTGCTGCCCATCAACGAACCGGCCGAGGGGCGCAAGGGCAAGAGCCAGATCCAGGAGTACCTCGACTACTACGGCTCACCCGGCGTGCAGCACATCGCCATGCGAACCGACGACATCGTCGGCACGGTTGCCGAGCTCCGACGCCGCGGCGTTCGGTTCCTGCGAGTGCCCTCGAGCTACTACGACGACGCGAAGCAGCGCCTCGGTGACCTCGACCTGCCGTGGGCGGAGCTCGAGGCACTCGGGATCCTGGTCGACCGCGACCAGGACGGTCACCTGCTGCAGATCTTCTCGGAGACGATCACCGACCGTCCGACGGTCTTCTTCGAGATCATCCAGCGCGAGGGCGCCAAGGGGTTCGGCGCCGGGAACTTCAAGGCGTTGTTCGAGGCGATCGAGCGCGAGCAGGCGAGGCGCGGGAACCTCTGACGCCGCGGCGATCGCGCCCAGCCGCCTCGTAGGATCGCCCGCCGTGACCAAGCCCTTCCGCTTCGCTGTGCAGACGTCGACCGCCGAGAGCGGGAAGGCGTGGCGCGAGAAGGCGAGGAAGATCGAAGGCCTCGGCTACTCGACGATGTTCATCCCCGACCACTTCGACGACCAGTGGGCGCCGATCGTCGGGATGACCGTCGCGGCCGAGGCGACCGACCGGCTCAACGTCGGAGCCCTGGTGTTCGACAACGACTACCGCCACCCGATCGTCCTGGCGAAGGAGATCGCCACCCTCGACCTCGCGAGCGAGGGCCGGGTGGAGTTCGGGCTCGGTGCCGGGTGGCTGAAGTCCGACTACGACGCCTCGGGCATCGCCTACGACTCGCCCGGTACCCGCATCGACCGGATGGTCGAAGGGCTGGCGGTCATGAAGCAGCTCTGGCGCGACGGCAGCGCCACGCTCGACGGCAAGCACTACTCGATCGCGGGAGCGAACGGTTACCCGCGACCGGCATCGAGCGGTGGGCCGAAGATCGTCATCGGCGGCGGCGGCAAGCGGGTGCTCTCGATCGCCGCGCGCGAGGCCGACATCATCGGTGTCAACCCCAACTTGTCGGCGGGCTACGTCGGCCCGGAGGTCGCGCAGTCGGCGAAGGGGGAGCGCTACCGCGAGCGGCTGCAGTGGATCAAGGACGCGGCGGGCGATCGCTTCGACGACATCGAGCTGCAGTGCCTGACCTTCATGGTGCAGTTCACCGACGACTCAGCGGCCGCGTACGAACAGCTGGCGCCGCTGTTCGGGCTCACGCCGGACGAAGCACGCGACGTACCGATCGCCCTCGCCGGAACCTTCGACGAGATCGCCGAGACGTTGCAGCGGAGGCGGGAGCAGTACGGGTTCAGCTACGTCGTCGTGCACGAGCCCGAGATGGAGCAGTTCGCCGAGGTCGTGGCGAAGCTCGCCGGGACGTAGGCGCCTCGATCGTCTAGAGCTGCGGGAGCCCCAGGCGGGCCCGTACCTGCGGGCGTCGGAGCGGCGGCACGGTCGGCGGCGGCTGCTTCCTCGGCGGCAGGTCGGCGAGCAACGCCGTGGTGGCCTCGGCGATCGCCTCGACGGCCGCGTCGAACGCCGCTGCGGTGGCTTCGGTCGGCTTCTGGACCCCGCTCACCTTGCGGACGTACTGGATCGCGGCGGCCCGCACCTCGTCCGGTGTCGCAGCCGGCTCGAGCCCGCGCAACGTCGTGATGTTCCGGCACATGGCCCGACGGTAGGCGCGTCAGTCGGGCGCGACGTCGGCGGCGTCGCCCGGCGGCTGCACGCCGCGGTGCCAGACGACGCGCTGCGGGAACGGGATCTCGATGCCCGCCTCGTCGAGCGCGGCCTTCAGACGGGCTCGCAGCTCTCTCGACACCTTGAACTGCGACGCGGGTCGCGTCTTCACCGCCAGCCGGATGTTGATGCCGTCGGCGCCGAGGTTCTCGACGCCCCACACCTCGGGATCGTCGAGGATCTCGAACGCGAAGGCCGGGTCGTTGCGCAGGCTCTTCGCGCACGTCTCGATCACGTGGCGGGCGCGGTCGAGATCCGTCGAGTAGGCGACGGAGATGTCGAGCAACGACCTCGACCACTCCTGCGACTTGTTGCCGATGCGCTGGATCTGGCCGTTCGGGATGTGCCAGACGACGCCGTGGATGTCGCGCAGGCGGGTCGTCCGCAGACTGACCGCCTCGACGGTGCCGCTCGCCTCACCGGCGTCGATGATGTCGCCGACGCCGTATTGGTCTTCGACGAGCATGAAGATGCCCGACAGGAAGTCGCGCACGAGGTTCTGGGCGCCGAAGCCGAGGGCGATGCCCAGGAACCCTGCTCCGGCGATCAGCGGGCCGACGTTCAGGCCAAGTTCCGACAGCGTCATCAGGAGGGCGAAGCTCCAGATGGAGAGGGTGAAGACGCTCTTGAGGAGCGTCCCGATCGTCGCCGCGCGCTGAGCCGCTCGCATCGTGGACACGGCCGGCGTGACGATCACCTCGCTGCCGTCCGGCTGGTGCTCCTGCCGCCGTCGCCGGCGCTGCCAGGGCAGCAACCCGCCTTCTTCGATCTCGCCCCGCATGCGCCGCGTGAAGCGGTCGACGGCGCGGCGGGCCAGCCTCGTGATCAGGGTCGCGAGGACCAGGATCAGGACGATCTTCGCCGGCGTCACGACGATGCGGTCGCTCAGCTCGACGCCGAAGACGGTGGCGGCGTAGATCAAGACGTCGCGGCGGCGACCGCCGCGTGCACTGCGGCCCGCACCCTCTCGCCGGCGAGGAGGTCGAGCTCCAGGCGGTCGAGCACGATCGCGAACGACAGCTCGGCCTTCGGGTCGGCGAACGCCACCGATCCGCCGAGCCCGGCATGGCCGAACGACTCGGGGTTCGGCCCCGTCGGCGACAGCATCGAGCCGCCTCCCATGAACCCGAGGCGCCAGTGGATCGGCACGAACAGCACCAGGTCGGGTCGCCTGTTCTGCACGGTGGCTGCGGTGGCCACGGACTCGGGGAGCAGGAGGCGGGTGCCGTCGATCTCGCCGCCGTTGGCGAGCGCGCCGTACATGGTCGCGAGCGATCGAGCCGTGAAGACGCCGCTCCAGGCGGGAGCGACGGTCTGCAGGCCCTCGGGCGAGTTGACGAACGAGAACATGTCGCCTTCGGGCGCGAGCGCCCGCCGCAGGAGGTGATCGGGCGGCAGGAGCGCTTCCATCGCCGATGGATCGCCCGGCGGCTGGATGACGGGCGCGACGCGGTGGTGCTCGCTGGCCGGCGTGCCGACGAAGAGCCCGTCGCATGCGAGCGGGCCGGCGATCTCCTCGGCGATGAACGCGTCGATCGTCCGGCCGTCGATCCGCCGGACGAGCTCGCCGACGAGCCAGCCGAAGTTGACGGCGTGGTAGCCGTTCTGGGTGCCCGGCTCCCACAGCGGCTCGAGGCGCTCCATCAGCGCCACCATCTCGCTCCAGTCGGCCATCGACGTGACGTCAGGGATCTCGCCGTGGATCTGGGGCACGCCCGCTTCATGGCACAGCACGTGGCGGATCGTCGTCGTCGCCTTGGCTGCGCTGCGGTCCTTCGTGTACTCCGGCCAGATCTCGCCGACGGGGGTGTCGAGCGCGACGCCGGTGCGCTCCAGGACCATGTGCAGCGCGGTCGCGGCGACGCCCTTCGTCGTCGAGTAGGAGAGGGCCATCGTGTCGCTGGTCCAGGCGCGGTCGGCCGCGGGGTCGCCGATCGTTCCGCGGCGGCCGCCCCAGAAGTCGGCCACCGGCTTGCCCCGGTGGCGGATGGCGACGGCGCACCCGTGGTGCGCGCCCTGGTCGATCTGGCGGGCGACGACGTTCGCGACGGGCAGGAAGCGCTCGTCGCAGGTCCCGTCGAGCCCGGCGGGAAGGCTCGGCATCGAGCCAGCCTAGGGTGCCGTCGTGGGTGCTGGTCCAACCCGGATCGGGATCGTCGGCGGGACGTTCGATCCGCCGCACAACGGCCACCTCGTCGTGGCCGTGCACGCGCGAGACCAGCTGCGCCTCGATCTCACGCTGCTCGTCGTGGCCAACGCGCCGTGGCAGAAGGTGGGGGAGCGGGCGGTGACGCCTCCGAGTGACCGTCTGGCGATGGTGGAAGCGATGGTGGCAGGCGTCGACGGCGTCGAGGCGAGCACGATCGAGATCGAGCGGGGCGGCCTGACCTACACCGCCGACACGCTGGCGGAGGTCGATCGCCGCCATCCGGGGGCCGAGCAGTGGCTCGTGATCGGGGCTGATGTGGCCCGTTCCCTCGACACGTGGTCGCGGCTCGACGAGGTACGGGCACTCGCGGGCCTCGCGGTCGTCGACCGCGGGGGAGATGATCCGCCGATCGAGGAGCTCCGGCGCCACGGATGGCGGGTGGCGCACGTCGCCATCCCTCGCATCGACGTGTCGTCGAGCGACCTGCGGGCTCGCCTGGCCGACGGGCGGCCGATCGAAGGGCTCGCCGACCCCGCGACCATCCGCTTGATCCGGCAACGTGGTTTGTACGCTGCCGGCAGATGACTCGACGGGCTCGTCGGCGAGTGGAAGCGGTCCTGACGCTCCTTGCCTTCCCGGTCGCGACCGCGCTGACAGTCGTGGTGATCCGTTGAAATTCCCCAGCGTGGGAACGAATGCGTGTGATCGAGTGTTCTCCTTCGGCTCAGCTTCCTTCGGAAAGGACCTCCAGAGCACGTGATGACCATTCGCAGGGCCTCCGACCTCGACGAGGTACGCCAGTGGGCGGCCGTTGCAGCGCGCGCCGCCGACGACAAGCAGGGGGCCGACATCGTCGTCCTGGAGGTGGGCCCGGTGCTCGCCATCACGGACGCGTTCGTGATCACGAGCGCGCCCAACACGCGTCAGGTGCGCACGATCGCGGAAGAGGTCGAGCTCCAGGTCAAGAAGATCGGCGGACCAGCGCCCATCCGCATCGAGGGCCTCGACGACCTGCGCTGGGTCCTGCTCGACTACGGCGACTTCGTCGTCCACGTCTTCCTGCAGGAAGTCCGCGAGTTCTACGACCTCGAGCGGCTGTGGGGAGACGCGCTGCCGGTCGACTGGCGCGCGATCGCGGCCGATCTCCCGGCCGCGCCCGCCGTCGGGGAGTAGCGGCTACTCCTTCGAGATCGTCGTGAACGTGCCCAGACCGAGCGCGACGACGTCCCCCTCCTGATCGGTCACCTCGCACTCGACGACGGTGATTCGCTTGCCCCGCTTCCGGACCTTCGCCCGCGCGCGCACGATGCCAGCCGGCGTCGGCTCGAGATAGGTCACCTTCAGCTCGATCGTCACCGGCGCCTGCCCGTCGGTTGCGACCGCGGCGCCCATCGCCGAGTCGATCAACGTCGCGATCGCGCCGCCGTGCACCGTCCCGTGCGGGTTGAGGTGGCGGTCACCCGCATCGAGCTCGACGATGGCGTCGCCGTCGTCGGACGTCGAGAGCCGAAGGCCGACGGTGTCGGAGAAGCCGTGCATGGGTGCCGGGTGTACCCGGCCCGGCCTACCTGAACCGCACCTCGAAATCGCTCGCGAAGTGGACGCCCTTGCGCTGGTTGTTGAGCGGCGGGCCGATTCGCAGGCAGCCGCGGGCGGACGGCATCAGCTCCACCGGTACCAGATACACCCTGTCGAGCTCCGGCGAGTAGATGCCGAAGTCGTCGATGTCACCGCGGTAGTGCTTCGAAACACCGCCGGTGTTGCTCGATGTCCGGAACGTGAGAACATCCCCGCGTCTGGTGCACGACTTGCACTGCACGCGGCGCAGACGGACGCCGTCGTGCGCCACGAGGTCGACTCGCGAGTGCGCGGCGAAGAACGGGACGAACACCGTCATGCCCGCGCGTGTGAGCGCGGTTGCGACCGCGAGTTCGGCGCGTGCGCCGACGCTGGAGGGCGTGCCGGCTAACACGGACACGCCTCGCGAGCGGTGGTGGAGCCGACGCGGGTCGAACGCGCTACCTCTTCGATGCCATCGAAGCGCTCTGCCAGTTGAGCTACGGCCCCTTGCGGGATCGACAGGTTAGCACCCGCCTTCCAGCACTCAGGACGCCTGCGCGAGCCGCACATGACGGCACCCTACGAGGGGAGTGTGACCGAAATGTCGTCCCGGTTCCGGGCGCGACCGAGGCGCCCCGTAGCATCGTCCGCCGTGGTTGACGTGACCTACGACGCCCAGGCGATCGAGAAGAAGTGGCAGCAGCGGTGGGCGTCGGAAGGCACCTACCAGATCGAGAACGACGATCCGCGGCCGAAGTTCTACGTCCTCTCGATGTACCCGTACCCGAGCGGGCGGGCGCACATGGGGCACGTCCGCAACTACACCTTCGGCGACCTGCTCGTCCGCCACCGGACCATGAACGGCTACGGCGTGCTGAGCCCCTTCGGGTTCGACAGCTTCGGGCTCCCGGCGGAGAACGCTGCCATCAAGACCGGCACCCACCCGCGGATCTTCACCGACGAGCGCATCGGCGAGCTGAAGTCGAGTGTCAGCGCGGTCGGCGCGGTCTACGACTGGCGTCGCGAGGTCACGAGCCACGACCCCAGGTACATCAAGTGGAACCAGATCATCTTCAAGCGGTTCCTCGAGGCAGGCCTTGCGTACCGGAAGAACGCCCCGGTGAACTGGTGCCCCGGGTGCCAGACGGTGCTCGCGAACGAGCAGGTCCTCGCCGACGGGACCTGCGAGCGCAGCGGTGACGTCGTCGACAAGCGCGACCTCGAGCAGTGGTTCTTCCGCATCACCGACTACGCCGACGAGCTGCTCGACGCGCTCGACGACCTCGACTGGCCCGAGAAGGTCAAGACGATGCAGCGGAACTGGATCGGCCGATCGGAGGGCGCCGAGTTCACGCTGAAGATCCAGGGACGCGACGACCTCGAGGGGCTGCGCGTGTTCACCACCCGTCCCGACACGAGCTTCGGCATGACCTATTGCGTCGTCGCTCCTGAGCACCCGCTCGTGGCGGCGATCACGACGGACGACCATCGCAGCGACGTCGAGGCGTTCGTGCAGCGGGTGCGCCTCGAGTCCGACATCGACCGGCTCTCGAGCGAGGGGCCGCTCGAGAAGCGCGGCGTGTTCACCGGCTCGTACGCGATCAACCCGTTCAACGACCAGCCGGTGCCGATCTACCTGGCCGACTACGTCCTCATCACGTACGGCACCGGGGCGATCATGGCGGTGCCGGCCGAAGACCAGCGCGACTACGACTTCGCCAAGGCGTACGACCTTCCGATCGTCCGCACGGTGCAGCCGCCCGACGGCTGGGAGGGCGAGGCCTACACGGGCGACGGCCCGAAGATCAACAGCGACTGGCTCGACGGGATCACCGACGTCGCGACGGCGAAGGCGAAGGCGATCGACTGGCTCGAGCAGCAGGGGATCGGCGAACGCAAGATCAACTACCGCCTCCGCGACTGGCTCGTGTCGCGCCAGCGCTTCTGGGGCTGCCCGATCCCGGTCGTCTACTGCGAGAGCGACGGCATCGTGCCGGTTCCCGACGACCAGCTCCCGGTGCTGGCGCCGGATGACGTGGAGTTCCTGCCAACGGGCGAGTCACCGCTGAAGCACCACGAGCGGTTCCGCACGACGACGTGTCCCACGTGCGGCGGCCGCGCCGAACGCGAGACCGACACGATGGACACGTTCGTCGACTCGTCGTGGTACTTCCTGCGCTTCTGCGACCCGTGGGCGGACGACCGCCCGTTCGACCCGGCCGCAGCCGACCACTGGATGCCCGTCGACCAGTACATCGGCGGCGTGGAGCACGCCATCCTCCACCTGATGTACGCGCGCTTCTACACGAAGGCGCTCGCCGACCTCGGCATGGCGCCGAAGGAGCTGCGCGAGCCCTTCAAGCGCCTCTTCACCCAGGGGATGGTGCGCCTCGGCGGCAGCCGCATGTCGAAGTCGAAGGGCAACCTCGTCGCACCCGAGGAGATCATCGCCGAGTACGGCGCCGACTCCCTGCGCCTCGCCCACCTCTTCGCCGGACCGCCGGCCGACGACGTCGACTGGGAAGCCGTCGGCATCGACGGCGTCTGGCGGTTCCTCCGCCGGGTGTGGCGCCTCGGCGTGCGCGACGAGGAGCTCGTGCAGGCAACGGGCGACGCGGCGCAGCGAGTGCAGAAGGCTGCCCACCGGTTGATCCAGCGCGTCGACGACGACTTCGAGCGATGGTCGTACAACACCGCGGTCGCCGCCCTCATGGAGTTCACGAACCAGCTCTACAAGGACGGCTGGACCGACGAAGCCGTCGACATCCTCTTGCTCCTCCTCGCGCCGATGGCGCCCCACATCTCGGCCGAGCTGTGGGAGCTCCGCCACGGGACGCACATCCACGAGGAGTCGTGGCCGAAGGCCGACCCGGAGCTGGCGAAGCTGGAGACGGTGACGATGGTCGTGCAGGTCAACGGCAAGGTGAGGGACCGCATCGAGGTCGACCCGACCACCAGCGAGACCGACGCCGAAGCAGCTGCGCTGGCGTCACCGAAGGTCGCCGAAGCACTCGCGGGGGCGACACCGAAGAAGGTCATCGCCCGTCCTCCCCGCCTGGTGAACATCGTCATCTGACCGCGATCTCATTCGTCACGCGATCGACATGTAACGGCGGCATCTGCTTCCGGGTCGGAGGTCGTATGACCTCCGTGGACTCTCTTCCTGCGCGCATCGAAGCTGCTGCGCAGCGTGGGCACTCGATCACGTTCGTGACCAACGGGGAGACGGTCGACGTCCCGTGGACGCAGATGCTCGAGGAGTCGAAGGCGGTCGCTGCGGCCCTGCAGGAGCGGGGAATCGGCACCGGATCGCACGTCGCTCTCCTCGGCCCGACCACCCGCGCCCTCGTCACCGCCATCGAAGGCGTGTGGCTGGCCGGCGCGACCGTCGTCGTCCTGCCCCTTCCGATGCGCATGGGCTCCCTCGACGAGTTCGTCCTCCAGACGCGAGCCCGCATCCGCGCGGCCGACATCGATCTCCTCCTCGCCGACGCCGACCTCGCCGCCTTCATCGAGCCGGCCGACGACGACCCGCCCCTCGTCTGCCTCGGAGAGCTCGAGGGCGACGCCGCGAGCTTCAAGCAGCCCCAGATCGACCCAGACGACCTCGCCGTGCTGCAGTTCACCAGCGGGTCGACGTCGGACCCGAAGGGCGTGATGCTCCCGCACCGGGTGATCCTCGCCAACCTCGACGGCGTCGCCGCCGCGGCCGAGATGGACCCCGACGACGACGTCCTCGTCTCGTGGCTGCCGCTCTACCACGACATGGGCCTCATCGGTCTGATGACGCTGTCGATGATCAACGGCTGTCGCCTGGTCCTGGGCGCGCCGCAGGACTTCATGGGCGCGCCGGCCCGGTGGATGCAGTGGATCAGCGACTTCGGCGGCACCGCTACCGCGGGCCCGAACTTCTCCTACGCGCTCGCCGCCCGCGCCCTTCGCCGCATGGAGGGTCTCGACCTCTCGCGGTGGCGGATCGCGCTGAACGGCGCGGAGCCGGTCGACCCTCAGACGGTCGCCGAGTTCATCGCGGAGGCGTCGCGCTTCGGGTTCAAGCCGGGTTCGGCGTTCCCCGCGTTCGGGATGGCCGAGGTCGCCATCGGTGGCACGTTCCCGAAGCCGGGTCGGGGCATCGTCGTCGACACCGTCGACCGCGCCATCCTCGAGAACGAGCGCTACGCCGCCCCGGTCGAGCCCGGTAGCGAAGGCTCCCGCGGCCTCGCCAAGCTCGGGACACCCATCCCGGGCCTCGAGATGCGGATCGTCGACACCTCGACCGGCGTGGTCATGAAGGATCGCGAGGTCGGCGAGCTGCAGCTGCGCGGCACGTCGGTCACGCCCGGCTACTACAAGCACCCCGAGGCGACCGCAGCCACCTTCACCGACGACGGCTGGCTCAAGACCGGCGACCTCGGCTACATCGTCGCCGATGACGATGGAACACGAGAGCTCGTCATCTGCGGCCGCATCAAGGACGTGATCATCGTCGGCGGGCGCAACGTCTTCCCGGAGGACGTGGAGCGTGCGGTCGCGAACGTCGACGGCGTCCGCGCCGGCAACGTCATCGCTTTCGGCATCGAGGGACGCAAGGGCAAGGAGGCCCTCGTCGTCGTCGCCGAGACGAAGACGAACGATCTCGAGCAGGTCCGCCAGGAGGTCTCGATCCGCGTGCGCGAGGCGGTCGGCCTCCCGGCGGAGGAGATCGTGCTCGTCCAGGCGGGCACGCTCCCGAAGACCTCGTCCGGGAAGCTCCAGCGCAGCCTCTGCCGCACCAAGTTCCTCGAAGCCGATCTCCAGCTCGTCTAGGACGACCGAATCTGGAGTGCGCTCAGCGCAGCGGGTTGCGTTGCGCGCACTCCAATTCGTGAGGGCTACGCGGCTTGGAGGGCCTTGATGACTTCGCCGCGGGCGTCGGGGTCCTGGGAGATCGGGACGTAGAAGCCGGTGCGGTCGATCACGTCGCCGTAGCGCTCGACGATCTTGTCGGCGACCTGGTCGAGGGGAGCGACGACCGCGAACGTCTCGAGGATGTCGTCGGTGATCAGGTTGGCCATGTCCTGCCACTTGCCCTGCTTCGAGAGCGTGTTGAGCTCGGTCTGCAGGTCGCCCCACCCGTGGAGCTCCAGCACGCCGCGATACGCAGGGGTCGAGCCGTAGAACGAGATCTGGTTGCGAACCATCCCAGCCGCGGCCTCGGCCTCCTTGTCAGAGCCGGTGACGACGAAGGCGGTGTACGACAGCTCGAGATCGGCGCGTGACTTGCCCGCCTTCTGCAGCCCTCGCTCGAGTGCGGGGAGGGTGACCTCCTTCATGTAGCGCTCCGTCGAGAAGGGGTGGACGAGAAGCCCGTCGCACACCTCGCCGGCGACCTCGGTCATGTGCTCGCCGACAGCGGCGAGGAACACCTTCGGCGGGCCGTACGGGTTCGGGCCGGGGTTGAAGAACGGGGTCATCAGCGTGTGGCTGTAGAAGTCACCGCGGAAGTCGAGCTTCGAGCCGTTGTTCCACGAGTCCCAGATCGCTCGCATGGCGAGCACGAACTCGCGCATGCGCGGTGCGGGATGCGACCACGGCATCGAGAAGCGCTTCTCGATGTGGGGCTTGATCTGGCTGCCGAGGCCGAGCAGGTGGCGACCCTTCGACGCGAGCTGGATGTCGTTCGCGTCCATGGCGGTGATCATCGGGTTGCGGGCGAACGCGACGGCGATCCCCGTGCCCAGCTGGATCTTCTCCGTCTTCTGCGACGCGAGCAGCAGCGGATAGAACGGGTTGTGCGATGTCTCGGCGGTCCAGAGGCCGTCGTAGCCCTGGTCCTCCTGCATCTTCGCCATGTCTGCGGCGGTGTCGAAACCGCCGATGCCTCCGTCGACCTTCATGGTGAACGACGCTAGTTCTGCGGGGTGGCTCCTGCGCCCTGTCGGAGCATCGGCCCGAGGTCCGCGACCTGATCAGCCGGCGGCGCCTCGACCACGACGTCGGTGCCGAAGTCGAACAGCTCCATCGTCACGACGGTCTCGCCTATGCCGTCGATCGTCGTCCGCTGGGTGAACTTCCGGAGCCGGCCCTCGGCGTCGATCCATGCCTCCGCGGGAACGGCGCCCGACCCCAGCTTCTCGACCGCGTTCCTCACCATCTCGCGCTGCGCTTCCGGTGCCTGTTCCACCACGCGAGCGAGATCGATCGTCAAGCGGTACTTCGTGGTCTTCGTACCACGCACGGTCTCCTCGCCCACCGCCCTCACGTCGTCGGTGACGCCCCGCAGCTGCGCGAGAGCCTGCGTTGGATCGATGCCGTTCACGGGTCCGAACGCGCTCAGGTCGCCACCTGAAGCAGCCGCTGCGTCGGCGAGGTCGATCGAAACCCACGGCTTGCCGCCGAACCCGGCTGACATCTGCGGAGGCATGCGCATGTACACGACGTCGTCGCGCGTCACCATCTCGATCTCACCGCCGCCCGGGATCGGGAGCTGCATCACCATCCGACCGCTGCGCGTCTCGTAGTCGAAGGCGCCCTCGGCCGTGATCGTCGTGGCCGGCGTCACGTCGCTCTTCGGGACGTCGACGGTCATCAGGATCTTCGACGACTTCGCTTCTTCGGTGGCAGCGGCCGACGCGAAGACGATCTCCTGCGGCGTCCGATCGTCACCTCTCCCGCACGCGCCCACCGCTGCGAGCACGACGAGCAGCACGATCCCCAGTCCCCGGCGTGACCTCATCGCGTCACGCTACCGCTGGGGGAAGTCGCCTCCCTGCCCCGGCTGACCGCCCTCGCCGCGGAGGAACCGTTCGAGCTCCGCCGCGATCTCGTCGCCCGACGGCAGGTTGTCGGCCGTCAGCGGCGACGACTCGGTCTCCGTCGCCTCGGCGTCGGCCTGCTGCTCGAGCCCTGCGACCATCGTCAGGTGCTCGCCGCTCTGGGCGATGAGCTGGTCGATCCGCTGCCGAGCCAACTCCTCTGCCGCGCGCAGCTCCGACAGGTCGACCGACAGCCCGGTCAACCGGCTCAACGCCTCGACGAGCGCGACGCTCGCCGCGGGGTAGGCCGATCCCGCGACGTACATCGGGACGCGGGCCCAGACGCCAACGGCGGGGATGCCGACCAGGTCGAGGCCCCGTTCGAGCGCGCCATGGATCCCGGAAGGGACCTCGATCACCCCGGGCATGAACCCGATGTGCGACGCGAGCTCCGGCGTCGTCGCCGTCGCCGACAGGCGCACCGGGCGGGTGTGGGGAGCAGGGCCCGGAAAGGCGCCGAGTCCGACCGCCAGCCGCACGCCGAACGACGACGCGAGCTCGCACACGGCGGTGGTGAAGGCTCGCCACTGCTGGTCGGGCTCGGGGCCGACCAACAGCAGCACGTCGTTGCCCGCCGCGTCGCGCCCGGCCCGCAGCTCGATGGTCGGCCACGTCAACCCCGTGTTGATGCCGTTCTCGATCCGCATCGTCGGCCGGCGGCTGCGGTAGTCGAGGAGCAGGTCGCCGTCGAAGGTGATGACCGGCTCGGTCTCGATCGACTGCCGGACGGCGGCCATCGCGTTCATCGCGCCGAAACCGGCGTCGATCCATCCCTCCATCCCCATCACGAGGATCGGGCTGTCGAGCGAGATCTCGCGCTCGCGTCGATACATGACCTCTACGCGATGCTCGCCGCAGCCCGCTTCGACTGCTCGGCGAGGCGCACGACCGACTCCCCGAACGCCTCCCACGACGCGCCGTCCTGACCCATCGCGCCCTTGGCGTAGCGGGTGTAGACGCCATCGAGGATGCAGGCGAGCTTCCAGTACCCGAACGACACGTAGAAGTCGAGCTGGCTGGTGTCGCGGCCGGCGAGCTCCTCGTACCGGCGACGGAGATCCGCCCGGCGAGGGAAGCCTTCGAGCGTCGTCGCGCCGGCGCCGGCCAACGCAGGACCGAAGTCTTCCGGGTCGTTCCAGTACACGAGGAGCAGGCCGACATCGGCGAGCGGATCACCGAGGGTGCAGAGCTCCCAGTCGAGGACCGCAGCGATGTTCCCGTCTTCGCCGATCATGCAGTTGTCGAGGCGGTAGTCGCCGTGGACGATCGCGACGCCCTGCTGCTCGGGGATGTGCGCGGCGAGGAAGTCGTGCATCTCGTCGACGAGCGGCACCTCGCGCATCTTCGACTGCTGGAACTGCGAGTACCAACGCTTCAGCTGGCGGGCGATGTAGCCCTCGTGGCGGCCGAGATCGCCGAGGCCGACCTCGTCGGGATTGATCGCGTGGATCGCGGCGAGGACCTCCATCAGCGACTCACCGGCGCGAGTGCGCTGCTCGACCGTCAGCTTGCCCGCGGCGTTGCTGTCGCGGGCGATGATCCCGTCGACGAAGGCCATCACGTAGAACGGCGCGCCGTTGACGTCGTTGTCGTCGCAGTAGCCGAGTGCTGGAGCGACCGGGACGTTCGTCGGGCCGAGGGCCGAGATGATCCGGTACTCGCGCCCCATGTCGTGCGCCGTCGGCAGCACGTGCCCCAGCGGCGGACGGCGGAGGACGTACGCGGTGCCGGCAGCGTCGGTCACCTTGAACGTCAGGTTCGAGCGTCCGCCGGCGATGAGGGTGAACTCGAGCGGCGCCTTGACGTCGGCGATGTTGGCCTCGAACCAGGCGGTGACCTTCGGGATGTCGATGCCGTCCATAACGGGCCGTCACCGTAGTAGTGGCAGGTGGGTAGCGTCTTGTTGTGGTCGACGTAACCGATGAGACGTTCGAAGCCGAGGTCCTCGACAAGTCGGCGGAGGTGCCGGTCGTCGTCGACCTCTGGGCGCCGTGGTGCGGTCCGTGCAAGACGCTCGGGCCGATCCTCGAGAAGGTGGTCGGCGCGACCGACGGCAAGGTGATCCTGGCCAAGGTCGACGTCGACGAGAACCCGCGAGTCGCGGCCACCTTCCGCGTGCAGTCGATCCCCGCCGTGTTCGCGATCAAGGACCGCCAGATCGTCGACCACTTCATCGGGGCGTTGCCCGAGGCCCAGGTGCAGCAGTTCGTCGACGGCCTCGCGCCCCAGCCGTCGCCCGCCGACAAGCTCGTCGCCGTCGGGACCGAAGACGCGCTGCGAGCGGCCCTCGACCTGCAGTCCGATCACGAGGGCGCCATCGTCGCTCTCGCCGAGATGCTCGTCGCCAAGGGCGACGAGGAGTCGGTGAACGAGGCGCTAGCGCTCCTTGGCCGGATCCCGGAGACCGCGGAGACGCGGCGGATCGCGGCGCTCGCGCGCACGGGTTCGGGCGCTGGTGGAGCAGCCGCGGGCGACGACGACATCGAGCGGGAGCTCGACGCGCTGCTCGACCGCGTGCGGTCGGACGAGGAGGCCCGTCAGCGCTACCTCGATCTGCTCGAGGTGCTCGGTCCGGAAGATCCGCGGACCGGCAGGTACCGGCGAGCGCTCACGTCACGGCTCTTCTGAAGCGCCAGCCGGGCGGCTGGTGGCTGTGGGTCGGCGGACCTGTTCCTCCCGGCGCTGCTGCCATCACGATCGGGCCGGTCGTGTCGGTGCGCACCCATGCCGCGGGGTCGTCGCACCTGCTTCGGCACGAGGCGGTGCACGTCCGGCAGTGGCGCACCTACGGGCTGACCGGCTTCCTCCTCCGGTACCTCCACGCGTACCTGCGGTGGCGTCTTCGCGGCTTCGGTCACTGGGCGGCGTATCGCCGCATCCCGTTCGAGGTCGAGGCGGAGTGGGTGGCGCGCATCGGCGCAGACCCCCTTGGCGCCGAGTTGCTCAGGCGATAGGTTCCCAGGGCCGCTCGTTCGCCCCGGCCGCATCCTCGGGCGCTCCTCACGACCTTCTTCGTCGTCGGAGCGTCGATTGCCCGAGCTGCCGCCACCACCGCCACCGCCCATGTCGATCGGCGCGTTGCTGGTCGACGCGCTGCGGGCACGGCGGCCGTCTTGGGCGTCACCTCGCGCCGCGATCGTCGCTGTCGGAGCGCTGGCGGCGTCGGCGTCCGCGCTGCTGGCGATGGGGTGGGGGCCGTCGTCGTCGGTCGTTCCCGAGGTGTCGCTGCCCGCGGTGGGGTCGGCCGGCGATCCCTCGGCTGGGGCCGGCGCGTCCGGCGCGTCGGGGGCGGCCGGTTCGCCCGGCGCGCCCGCCTCGGGAGACGGGTCGACGAGTGGAGGGCTCGTGGCCGTGCATGCCGCCGGTGCCTTCGCTCGTCCCGGCCTCTACGAGCTGCCTGCCGGATCGCGTGTCGCGCACCTCGTGGAGGCCGCGGGCGGACCGACGGCCGACGCGATGCTCGATGCCCTCAACCTCGCGGCGCGGCTGAACGACGGCGAGCGCATCTACCTGCCCAAGGTGGGCGAGGCGCCACCGCCTGCCGTGGGAGCCGCGTCGGGCGCGGCGTCGTCCGGTGGGGCCGCCGGCGACGGGTTGGTCGACCTCAACACCGCGACGCTCGAGCAGCTCGATGCCCTGCCCGGCGTCGGGCCGGCGACGGCCGAGGCGATCCTCGAGTACCGGCGGGAGAAGGGGAAGTTCCGGTCGGTCGAGGAGTTGCTCGAGGTCCGCGGCATCGGCGAGGCGAAACTCGCCGCGCTGCGGAAGCGGGTGCGGGTGTGAGCGACCGAGCGGTCGTCGCTGTGGCGGCCGCCGCGCTCGCCGGTGCGTGGACGAAGTTCGACGCGCCCTCGGTGGCGATCGTGCTGGCCGTCCTCGTGCTGCTCACCAGCGGTCGCCGCGCTCCGCTCGTCGTAGCGGCGGTGTTCGTCTGCGGCGGCACCCTCGGTGCCCGTGCGTGGAACGGGTTGACGCCTGCGCTCGTCGCCGGTTCGCGCATCGAAGGCATCGCCACCCTCGTCGCCGATCCACGGTCGCAACCGGGCGGGTCACGTGTCGACGCGCGGATCGACGGGATGCGGCTGCGGATGACCGTCGGTGCGGACGCGGGATCGATGGTGAACGCCGCGGCGGGTGAGCGGTGGCAGGTCGTGGGTCGATACTCGCCGTTCGACGACGTGCGACGGGCGCGTCTCGCGTCGCGCCATCTCGCAGGGCGACTCGTCGTGACCGATGCCCGGAGGCTCGACGGCGGCTCGCCGGTCGCACGCGTCGCCAACGGCTCCCGGCGGTTGCTGCTGCGCGGCACCACCTCGTTCGACCACGACCAGCGGGCGCTGTTCACCGGCGTGGTCCTCGGCGATGATCGGGAGCAGGACCCGGCCGAGGTCGAGGACTTCCGGGCGTCGGGGCTGACGCACCTGTTGGCGGTCTCGGGCCAGAACGTCGCCTTCCTCCTCGCGCTTGCCGCGCCGGTGCTCCGGCGGCTCAGGTTCACGCCGAGGTTCGCAACCGCCGTGCTGCTGCTCGCCGTCTTCGGGACGGTGACCCGGTGGGAGCCGTCGGTGACGCGCGCCGTCGTGATGGCGGGCGTGACGCTCCTCGCGTCGACGCTGGGCCGGCCGGTCGCCCCGCTTCGAGTGCTGGCGCTGGCGGTGACCGGGCTCGTCCTCGTCGACCCGCTGCTGGTTCACTCGATCGGGTTCGGCCTGTCGGTCGCAGCATGCGTCGGGCTCGCCGTGCTCGCGCCCGCCCTCCGTCAGTGGATGCCCGAACCGCTGGCTGTCACCGCCGCGGCTCAGGTTGCCGTCATGCCGTTGCTGCTCCCCTTGTTCGGCCCGGTGCCGCTCGTGTCGCTGCCCGCGAACCTGCTCGCGGGGCCGGCCGCAGGGCCGTTGATGATGTGGGGCGTCGCCGCAGGATCGATCGCGGGAGTGCTGGGTGGCACCGCAGCGACGGTCATCCACCTGCCGACGCGCCTGCTCCTCGCCTGGTTGAGCGCGGTCGCCCGATGGTCGGCCGGGCTCCGGATGCCGTGGATCACGCCCCGTGCCGCGATCGCGCTGGCGATCGCCGGTGGCGCCGCGTGGGCCGCGGCGAGGTACGTCCCCGCCCGCCGCTGGCGGCGCGTCGGCCTTGGGGCCGCGATGGGCGCTCTGGTGCTGACACCCGTCGTCGGCGTGACGGCTGCGCGCGTGCCTGTCGAAGGCGTGGCACTTGCATCCGGCGGAGGCGACACGCTCTGGCGAGCCGGCCGCGTCGCCGTCGTGACGTCGCAGGCCCGCTCCCAGCCAGGCCGGTTGCTCGGAGCGCTCCGAGTTGCCGGGGTGCGACGAGTCGACGTGCTCGTGGTGACCTCGTCGTCGAGGGCAGCGTGGCGCACGATCGGGCCGGTGCGAGACCGCCTACCCATCGCGCTGGTCCTCGCCCCCGCGAACCACCAACTGGCCGACGCGGTCGCCGTCGAGCGGCCGGTCGTCGTCAGCGCCGGTCCGTTCACGGTCGACGTACGGCCCGACGGGAAGCGTCTCACCGTCCGGGTAGCTTCGGCCCGTGCGCCTCGCGCTCGGGTCCCGCCAGTTCGACATCACGACGCGCGCGCTCGTCATGGGCATCCTCAACCGCACCCCAGACTCGTTCTACGACAAGGGGGCTCACTACCGGTTCGACGACTTCCTGCGCCTCGCCGAGTCGCAGGTCGAAGCTGGAGCCGACCTGCTCGACGTCGGTGGCGTCAAGGCCGGTCCGGGCCCTGAGGTCGACGAGCAGGAGGAGCTCGATCGGGTGATCCCCGCGGTGGAGGCCCTCGCCGCCAGGTTCGACATCGCGCTGTCGGTCGACACGTGGCGGGCGGAGGTCGCGAGACAGGCGTTCGACGCAGGAGCGTGCGTCGGCAACGACATCAGCGGCTTCGCCGACCCCGACTACCTCGCCGTGGCGGCGAAGGCTGAGGCGACGGTGGTGGCGACGCACATCCGCCTCCGCCCACGAGTCGCGGATCCCGAGCCCGAGTACCCGGAGGGCGTCGTGAACGCCGTCCGTCAACGCCTCGTCGAGTTGGCGCGAGCGGCCGAAGCCGCCGGCATGCCGCCGGAGCGAATCGTCGTCGACGCCGGCCTCGACCTGGGGAAGACGTGGCAGCAGTCGCTCGAGTTGCTGCGCGCGTCCGATCAGCTCGCCGTACTGGGCTACCCGTTGTTGCTGTCGGCGTCGAACAAGACCTTTCTCGGCAAGCTGCTCGACCTCGAGGTCGGCGACCGGAGAGAGGCGTCGCTCGCGGCCACGGCCCTCGGCATCGTCCGCGGCTGCCGGATCATCCGTGCTCACGACGTGCGGGGCACGCGCCGGGTGGCGGACGTCGTCGCAGCCGTCCTCGAGGCCGCATGAGCGCAGCGAGGGCAGCGCGAAGCGCAACGGCGAGCGGTGCCCCGAAGCCCGTGTACCTCGTGCGGGGCGACGATCCGACGCTCTTGTCGGACGCGGTGCGCGAGCTCCTGGGCGAGCTCGTCGGCGACGACGATCACTCGCTCGCCGTGGAAGACATCACGCTGCAGCAGGGGGACGAGCAGCGGGTCGCCGCGCTGCTCGACGCGTGCCTGACCCCGCCCTTCCTCACCGACCGGCGGATCGTCGTCGCGCGCAACGCCGGCTTGCTCACCGCCGACGAAGGAGCACGCCTCCTCGAGTACCTCTCGCAGCCGCTCGACACCACCGTGCTCGTGCTCGTCGGCGGAGGCGGCACGATCCCGGCGAAGCTCGTCGCCGCGATCAAGCAGCAGGGCGAGCAGGTCGACGCGGGTCTGCCCCGGCAGGCCAAGGAGCGCACCAGCTGGATCGTCGACCGGCTCAAGGCGTCGCCGTTGCAGTTCGACGCTCCGGCCGGCGCCCGCCTCTCCGATCATCTCGGGGAAGACGTGGCCCGCCTCGGCGGCATCATCGACACCCTCGTGTCCGCCTACGGCGAGGGCACACGCATCGGCGTCGAAGAGCTCGAGCCGTTCCTCGGTACTGCAGGGTCGGTCGCACTGTGGGACCTCACCGACGCGGTCGACAAGGGCGACCAGGCCCTCGCGCTCCAGCACCTCCACCGGATGATGGCCGGGGGCGAGCGTCACCCCCTCGTCGTGATGGCCACACTTCATCGTCACTTTCAGCAGATGCTCCGGCTCGACGGCGCAGGCGTGCGCAGCGACGCTGAGGCGGCACAGGTGCTCGGGCTCAAGGGCAGCACCTTCCCGGCGAAGAAGGCGCTGAGCTCGGCACGCCGCCTCGGCAGCGGCCGGATCCGGCGCGCCATCGAGCTCCTCGCCGAGGCCGACCTCGATCTCCGCGGTGCGAAAGGGTGGCCGGAGCCGCTCGTGATGGAGGTTCTCGTCGCGCGGTTGTGCCAGCTGTCCCGCCGCTGAACTTCGGGCGCGACCGCAGTCGGACCGAGCAGCCCACGGGTAGCGTGCCGCTCCTATGCCGACCCGCACCTCGAGGCCGTCACGCCTCCCCGCTCCGGCCCTCGCCGTCGAGCGGGCCACGCTGAAGAACGGCCTGCGCGTCGTCCTCTCGCCCGACCGGTCGGCTCCGACGATCGCCACGACCGTCAACTACGACGTCGGGTTCCGGAGCGAGCCCGAGGGCCGCACGGGGTTCGCCCACCTCTTCGAGCACCTGTGCTTCCAGGGCACGGCGACGCTCGACAAGGGCGAGGCCGACCGGCTGATCGAGGGCAACGGCGGCATCGGCAACGGCAGCACCAGGTCGGACTACACGAACTACCTGGCGATGCTGCCGAGCAACGCCCTCGACCTCGCTCTCTTCCTCGAGGCCGACCGGATGCGTGGCGTCCGTCTGACGGAGGAGAGCCTCCAGAACCAGATCGACGTGGTGAAGGAGGAGATCCGGGTCAACGTGCTCAACCGTCCCTACGGCGGGTTCCCGTGGATCGACCTTCCGCCGATCATGTACCGGACGTTCAACAACGCGCACAACGGCTACGGCAGCTTCGTCGACCTCGAGTCGGCGACGGTCGACGATGCGGCCGACTTCTTCGACACCTACTACGCACCCGGCAACGCCGTGCTCGCAGTGGCCGGCGACCTCGACGTCGATGCGACCCTGAACCTGATCGAGAAGCACTTCGGCGACATCCCCGCTCGTCCCGTGGCGCCGCCGCCCGACTGCGGGGAGCCGGCGCCTGACGAGGAGAGGCGTGGGCAGAAGGTCGATCCGATGGCGCCCGTGCCGGCCCTCGCGGCGGGCTATCGGGTACCCGACCCGATCAACGAGCTCGACGACTTCCTCGCCGCCGTCGTCCTTGTCGAGCTCCTCACCGACGGCGACGCCTCCCGGCTGTACCAGCGCCTGGTGAAGCGCGACCGGCTGGCCTCGCACCTCGGCGGGATGATCGGCACGTTCGGCGACGCCCTCGACGTGCGCGACCCGACGATGTTGCAGGTGCTGGCGTACCACCCTGGCGTCGCCGCGGACAGCGTGCTCGCGGCTGTGGACGAGGAGGTCGATCGCATCGCCAACGACGGCGTCGCAGACGACGAGCTGCGGCGGGTGGTGGTCAGCTTCGTCTCCGGCCACTTGCGCCGGATCGACAACCTCCTGCAGCGGACGATGCTCATGTGCACGCTCGAGCAGCAACGTCATCGGGCCGAGGTGGTCAACGAGCTGCCGTCGTTGCTCGAGGCGGTCGATGCTGCGTCGGTCATGAAGGTCGCGCAGACCTGGATCCGTCCGAACAAACGCGCTGTGCTCGAGGTCGTCCCCGGAGCTGCGCAGTGAACGGCCGCGCCGGCGCCCTCGTCGAGATCCCTGCAGTGGCGAGCCCGCGTCCGGTGAAGCTGCCGTCGGTCGCCGACGAGGTGCTGGCGAACGGGCTTCGCGTGATCGCAGCGCGGCGCAGCGGCGTGCCGCGTGTGGAGGCGCGACTCCTGATCCCGACCGCCCGCGGCACCGCCGCTCCGTCGGCCCGCATGAGCATGCTGGCCCGCACCCTGCTCGCGGGCACCAGCAGCCGCTCTGCAACCGACATCGCCGAGCTGCTCCAGTCGATCGGCGGCAACCTCGACGCCCACTCCGACGACGAGGACGTCGTCGTCACGGGCAGCGCGCTGTCGCCGTCGCTTCCCGTCCTCCTCGATCTGATGGCCGAGGTGCTGGTCGACTCGTCGCATCCGGCCGACGAGGTGACGCTCGAGCGGGAGCGCATGGTGCAGGACATCACGCTCGCGAGGAGCCAGCCCGAGACCGTGGCGCGGGAAGCGCTCCTCCGGCGGATGTTCGGGCGCCATCCGTACGGCCGAGGCCTGCCCGATCCTGGCGAGGTTGCGAAGGTCCGTCCGCCCGCGCTCCTTGCGGCGCGGGAGAAGTGGCTTCTGCCCGCGGGCGCGGTGCTCGTCCTCGTCGGCGACGTGCGTCCCGAGCGCGCGGTGGCACTGGCCGCCGACGCCTTCTCGGGCTGGACGACCCCGTCGGCGGTCGACCCCCCTGGGCTCGCGGCGCCCGGCCCGATCCGCCCGGGCCCGATGGTCGTCGTCGACCGCCGCGGCGCCGTCCAGACGAACATCCGGATGGCGGGGCCGGCCGTCGACCGGAAGCACCCCGACTACCCGGCCCTCGCCCTCGCCAACCTCGTCGTCGGCGGCTACTTCATCAGCCGGCTCAGCGACAACATCCGCGAGCGCCGCGGCTTCACCTACGGCGTCAGCACCGGCGTCCAGCACCTGCGCCAGCAGTCGTTCTTCTCGCTCCAGACCGACGTCGGGACCGAGCACACCGGCCCCGCGCTCGTCGAGATCAGGTACGAGCTCGAGCGCATGCTGGTGGGCCCGATCTCCGAGGCGGAGATGGCGTCTGCGAAGCGCTACCTGTCGGGAACCCTCGCGATGGCGATCCAGACCCAGTCCGGCCTCGCGTCGTACCTGGCCACCCTCGCCGCCGTCGACCTGCCGATCAGCTACCTGCGCGACTTCCCGGCCGCCGTCGCCGCGATCACCGAAGCCGAAGCGATCGACGCGTCCCGTCGCTACTTCCGGCCGAGCCAGCTCGTGTCGGTGCTGGTGGGCGACGCGACCACCGTCGCACCGATCGCCGGTGCGCTCGCAGAGGTCGAGGTCGCGCAGCCGGCGTGAGCGGCGACCCTTCGCGGCCGTTCGACTTCCTCCGCAGCCTGGCGATCCAGGAGGTCGAGGTCACGCCCACCTTCCGCCACGTCGAGATCTACACCCTCGGCGGGCTCCTCACCCTCTTGTGGCACGGCACCCGCGACGAGACCCGGTGCGTGGTGATGGGCGGCGGAGCGATGGGCGGGCTGCTCGGCCCGGCCGACGGCTCGTACCACGATCTCGGAGACGCGTTCGCGTCTCAGGGCATCGGCGTGATCCGTGTCGGCTACCGGCAGCCGAACGACCTCGACGAGTGCACGCTCGACATGGCGGCTGCGGTCGACCTCGCCAGCCGGGCGGGGGCGGAGCGGTTCGTGACCGTCGGTCACTCCTTCGGCGGCGCCATCGCCGTGCGGACCGCGATCGCACTGCCGACGATGGTCGCAGGTGTCGTCACCCTGGCGACCCAGTCGGCGGGGTGCGAGCAGGCCGAGCGCCTCTACGGCACGCCGATGCTGCTCATCCACGGCGACCGCGACGAGATCCTGCCGGTCATGTGCAGCGAGGTGGTGAACGAGCTTGCCGGTGGGCAGGGCGAACTCGTGGTGCTGCCGGGGGCAGGGCACCTCCTCAACCAGAGCGGGGCCGGCGACGCACTTCGCCGGAAGCTGCTCGAGTGGATCCCGCCGGTGCTCGCCGGGGCCTGAACGCGACTCTGGAGGCGGTTCGTAGGGCGCTGGCCCCCAAACCGCCTCCAGAACTCGAAGAGGTGGGTGGTGCTGCGCTACTCGCCGGCGGCGGCGCGGGCGATGCGCTTCATCAGGCGGCTCTTCCGGCGAGCCGCCTGGTTCTTGTGGATGACGCCCTTGGTGGCGGCCTTGTCGATCCGCTTGATGGCGATCCGGAGCGCCTCGGGCGCGGTCTCGGCGCCGGACTCAGCGGTGGTGACGGCGTTCTTGACGCGCGTCTTCACCTCGGACTTGACGGCCTTGTTGCGCAGGCGGCGCTGCTCGTTCTGCCGGTTGCGCTTGATCTGGCTCTTGATGTTGGCCACGGGAAGAGAGACGTCCTTGTCGAAGAATCGGAACCGAGAGAGGTTAGCAGGCCCCAGCTACGGTCTCCCAGGTGAGACCCCGCGTCGCGCTCGCTCCTGAACCCGTTCCCGACTACGCGAGGGAGGCGGTGGAGGAGGCCGGCGCGGACATCGTCGCGCTCCCCGAGGCCGAAGCCCTCATCTGGACGTCGCCGAAGGGGCCGGACGCCCTGGCATCGACGCTCGAGCAGGCCGGTCCAGACCTCCGGTGGGTGCACCTGCGTTGGGCCGGCGTCGAGGACTTCGCACGCCTCGGGCTGTTCGATCCCGAGCTGACGTGGACGTGCGGCAAGGGCGTCTTCGCGGAGCCCGTGGCGGAGCACGCGCTGGCGCTCGCCCTGGCTGGGTTGCGCGACCTCCCGGGACGGGTCCGTGCGACCTCGTGGGGCGAGTCGTCCGGGCGGTCGCTGTTCGGCGGCAACGTGACGATCCTCGGCGGCGGCGGCATCACCGAGGTTCTGGTCGAGCTCCTGCGCCCCCTCAGGACGACGATCACGGTCGTCCGCCGCAGCGCGAAGCCGATGAAGTGGGTGCACCGGGTGGTCGGTCCGAACCGCCTCGACGACGCCCTGTCCGGCGCCGACGTCGTGTTCGTCGCATGGGCGCTCACACCCGAGACGAGGGGGTTGCTCGACGGCGAACGCTTGCGCAAGATGCCGCCGCACGCGTGGCTCGTGAACGTCGGTCGCGGCGAGCACGTGGTGACCGACGACCTCGTCGACGTGCTCACAGAAGGGGCGATCGCCGGCGCCGCGCTCGACGTGACCGACCCGGAGCCCCTTCCCGACGGACATCCGTTGTGGGTTCTCCCGAACGTGATCATCACGCCCCACACCGCGAACACGATCGAGATGGCGATCGCGCCGATGAAGAAGCGGATCGTCGACAACCTGAAGCTCTTCGCGGCCGGGAAGCCGCTGATCGGTCTGGTCGATCCCGACCTCGGCTATTGAACCGCCGATTGGTCAGTAGCCTTGATCGACTCCCATGGACCTCTCGCGCCTGCGCAACCTTGCGATCATCGCCCATGTCGACCATGGGAAGAGCACCCTCGCCGACCGCATCCTCGAGCTGACGAAGGCCGTCGACACACGCGAGATGCGCGAGCAGTACCTCGACTCGATGGACATCGAGCGAGAGCGCGGCATCACCATCAAGGCCCAGAACGTGCGGGTGCAGTGGGGCGACCACATCATCCAGTTGATCGACACCCCCGGCCACGTCGACTTCGGCTACGAGGTGAGCCGCAGCCTCGCGGCATGTGAGGGCGTCGTCCTCGTCGTCGACGCGTCGCAGGGGATCGAGGCCCAGACGCTGGCCAACTGCTTCCTCGCGCTCGAGCACGACCTCGAGATCGTGGCCGCCCTGAACAAGATCGACCTGCCCGCGGCCGATCCCGACCGCTACGCGGGGGAGATCGAGAACGTCCTCGGTCTGCCCGCTGAGGAGATCCTCCACATCAGCGCGAAGACCGGCCAGGGCGTACCCGAGCTGCTCGACGCCATCGTCGAGCGCATCCCTCCCCCGAACGGTGATGCCGAAGCACCCCTGCAGGGGCTGATCTTCGACTCGTACTACGACCAGTACCGCGGCGTCGTCAGCGCCGTGCGCGTCATGAACGGCCGGCTGCGCAGCGGGGCGAAGCTGCGGTTCATGCAGACCGGCGTCGTCCACGAGGTCGACGAGATCGGGATCCGCACGCCGGCTCAGGTGCCTGTCGCAGAGCTCGGCCCTGGCGAGGTCGGCTACCTGATGGCGGGCATCAAGGACGTCAGCGAGGCCCGCTCCGGCGAGACCGTGACGGACGCCGCTCGTCCGGCGCCGGAGCCGCTCGCCGGCTACCAGGAACCGAAGCCGATGGTCTTCTGCGGCCTCTACCCGGTCGAGGGCGACGACTTCGAGGACCTCCGTGAGGCCCTCGAGAAGCTGCGCCTCAACGACAGCTCCTTCACGTACTCGCCGGAGACCTCGGGCGCGCTCGGCTTCGGCTTCCGCTGCGGCTTCCTCGGCCTCCTCCACATGGAGATCGTCCGCGAGCGCCTCGAGCGCGAGTTCGACCTGTCGCTCATCGCGACCGCTCCCTCGGTGGAGTACCTCGTGCACAAGACCGACGGCACGACCATCGAGGTCGACAACCCCTCCGACATGCCCGCGGCCCAGAGCATCGAGTCGATCGAGGAGCCGTTCTTCACCGTCACCCTGCTCACGCCGGCGGAGTACACCGGCACGTTGATGGATCTTTGCCAGACCCGTCGGGGCGAGATGGAGAAGATGGAGTACCTGTCGACCGATCGCCTCGAGCTGATCTACAAGATCCCGCTCGCCGAGGTGGTCGTCGACTTCTTCGACCAGCTCAAGTCGCGCACCAAGGGCTACGCCTCGCTCGACTACGAGCCGGCGGGCTACCGCCCGTCGAACCTGGTGAAGGTCGACGTGCTCCTCAACGGGATCCCGGTCGACGCGTTCTCGACGATCGTCGAGAAGTCGAAGGCCGAGGAGTACGGGCGCACGATGACCGAGAAGCTCCGTCAGGTCATCCCACGCCAGATGTTCGACGTGCCGATCCAAGCCGCGATCGGCGGCCGCATCATCGCCCGGGAGACGGTGAAGGCGAAGCGGAAGGACGTCCTCGCCAAGTGCTACGGCGGTGACATCAGCCGCAAGCGGAAGCTGCTCGAGAAGCAGAAGGAAGGCAAGAAGCGGATGAAGAACATCGGCCGGGTGGAGGTCCCGAACGACGCCTTCATCCAAGTCCTGCGGTTGGAAGACTGAGGCGGGCACGTCGGTGGAGGTGCTCGTCACCGGCGCCGCCGGGTTGATCGGTCGCTACCTGCGCGATCGTCTGATGCCGCCGCAGTTCACGCTCCGCCTTCTCGATGTCGAGCCGATCGACGATGCGCCCGCCGACCGGGTGGTTCACGCTTCCGCCACCGATCTGGATGCGATGACCGGCGCGTGCCGCGGGGTCGACGCCGTCGTCCACCTCGCGTCGATCGCCGGCGAGGCGTCGTGGCAGCAGATCCGCGACGTGAACATCGAGAGCACGTACGTGGCGTTCGAGGCGGCCCGTCGCGCCGGTGTGCGCCGGGTCGTGTTCGCGTCGAGCAACCACGCCGTCGGCTTCGCCACGCGAGACGACGCACCACTCGGCGACTCGCTGTTCCCGGCGCCCGACACCTACTACGGCGTGGCGAAGGCGACAGGCGAGGCGCTCGGCGCGATGTACCACCACCGCTACGGCCTCGACGTGATCTGCCTGCGCATCCTCACCTGTCGGGACCGGCCGCACGACCTCCGATCGTTGTCGACCTGGCTGTCACCCGACGATTGCGGGCGGCTGTTCGCTGCTGCGCTGTCCGCGCCGTCGCCGGGCTTCCGCGTCGTGTGGGGCGTGTCGGACAACACCCGGCGGTGGGTGAGCCTCGACGCAGCACGAGCGCTCGGGTACGACCCGGTCGACGACGCCGAGAGGTTCGCCCCTGCGCTCCTCGCCGAGCACGGCGAGATCGATATCACCGATCCTGTGCATCACCGCATCGGCGGCCCGTTCACGACCTCGGCGTACGACGCGCCCGTCGAGTGAGGGGTTACGCGACGCGACCTCCCCGGGTAAGGGCGGTGCCATGGACTTCGGGCTCCTCGTCATCCGCCTCGTACTCGGCCTGACCCTCGCAGCGCACGGAGCGCAGAAGCTCTTCGGCGTGTTCGGTGGCCATGGTCTGAAGGGCACCGGTGCCTTCCTGGAGTCGCTCGGCTTCCGGCCCGGCCGGCGCCACGCAGAGATCGCCGGCGTCGTCGAACTCGCAGCCGGGCTCGGGATCGCGCTCGGCCTGCTCACGCCCTTCGCCTCCGCTGCTGCGATCGGCGTGATGATCGTCGCCGCCCTCGCGGTCCACCGGAACTCCTTCTTCGTCACCTCGGGCGGGTTCGAGTACGCCTTCGTGGTCGCCGGTGTCGCCACCGGCCTCGCCTTCACCGGACCCGGGTTCGTGTCGATCGACCGCTTCCTCGACCTCGACCTTCGTGGCACCGCGTGGGGAGTGCTCGCCCTGGCGCTCGGCGGCGCCGCGGCGGCGGCCCAGCTGTCGCTCCGCAACAGCGACGTCGACGAGGCGGACATCGACCTTCGCGACGACGCCGACCTCGCGGTGAAGTAGCACCGAGCGCACCGTCAGACTCCGCGGTGTGACATCGCCATCGGTCGTCTGGTTCCGGCGCGACCTGAGGATCGACGACAACCCGGCGCTGGCAGCAGCGGTCGCTGACGGACCGGTCGTCCCGCTGTTCGTCCTCGATGACCGACTGCGCGCGCCGAGCGGCCCGAACCGCGTCGCGTTCCTCTATGGGTGCCTCCGCCAGCTCGACGGATCGCTCGGCGGACGGCTCGTCCTCCGGACCGGCCGTCCTGCAGAGGTCGTCCGTGCGCTGGCGCAGGAGGTCGGCGCCACCGCCGTGCACGCGGCCGCCGACTTCGGCCCGTACGGAAGGCGGAGAGACGAAGAGGTCGAGCGAGAGCTCGACGCAGCCGGAATCGAACTGGTGCGGACGGGAAGCCCGTACGCGATCGAACCCGGATCGCTGGTCACGAAGACCGGGACGCCCTTCCGCGTCTTCTCGCCCTTCTACCGAGCGTGGAAGGCCCGCGGCGCGGCGACGGCGGCGGCGCCGGCGCTCGATCCCGCGACGATCGAGGTGGTCGACCGCCCGCCGTCAGAGTCGATCCCGGACGATCCCGCCGGCGCATCGCCGAACCTCCCCGTGCCCGGCGAGGCAGCAGGGCGCGAACGGCTCCGTCGCGCCCTCGTCGGCGCGGACGGCTACGAGGCGGTCCGCAACGACCCGGCCGCCGACGGCACGACGCGGTTGTCGCCGTACCTCAAGTACGGCTGCGTCCACCCTCGCCAAGTCCTCGCCGGTCTCGGCCGAAGCACCTCGCACGAGCGGCTCCGGATGGAGCTCGCCTGGCGCGAGTTCTACGCCGACGTCCTCTGGCACCACCCGGAGTCGGCCCGGGAGCCGCTGCAGGAGCACATGGCCGCGATGCGTACCGATCGCGGACCTGAAGCCGACGAGCGCTTCGCCGCGTGGGCTGCGGGCCGCACCGGGTACCCGATCGTCGACGCCGGGATGCGACAGCTGGTGGCGGAAGGGTGGATGCACAACCGCGTCCGCATGATCGTTGCCAGCTTTCTCGTGAAGGACCTCCACCTCGACTGGCAGCGCGGCGCGCGCCACTTCCTCCACCACCTCGTCGACGGCGATCTGGCGTCGAACAACCACGGGTGGCAGTGGGTGGCGGGCACAGGCACGGACCCGGCGCCGTCCTTCCGCGTGTTCAACCCCGTGCTGCAGGGCGAGAAGTTCGACCCCGACGGCGTCTACGTCCGCCGCTACGTACCGGAACTCGCCGGGATCGACATCCGCTTCGTCCACCATCCGTGGGACGGGCCGCCCGACCTCTTCATCGACGATCCGGCCCCGATCGTGGATCACGCTGCCGAACGAGGCGAAGCGTTGCGCCGCTACGCAGAGGTCAAGCGATGACGGCCATGGCGTCGACGCCGTCGAGGCTCTCCGCGTGCCGGACGCAGTCGCGCCCTGCTCGCTTGGCCCGGTACAGCGCCGCGTCGGCCGCGGCGAGCGTGGCACCGGCCGTCGAGTCGGTCGCGTGCACCGCGACCCCGGCGGAGAACGTCGTGACGGGCGAGGTGTTGTGCCAGCCGTCGAGCAGGCGCTCCATGGCCGCTCGGGCGTAGTCGCCCGCCTGGCGCAGCACCACGATGAACTCCTCGCCGCCGTAGCGAGCGACCGCATCGCCGTCGCGGAGCGACTTGTCGAGGAACGACGCCAGCGACACCAGCACCTCGTCGCCGGCGGCGTGGCCGAGGTCGTCGTTCACCCGCTTGAAGTGGTCCATGTCGACGATCGCGACCGCATCGCCCGGCTTCAGCTGGTCGAGCAGCGCATCGGCCCGCCGGCGGTTGCCGACGCCGGTGAGCGCATCGCGCATCGACTCGTCGACGAGCACCTGCGTCGCCCGGAGACGCTCGAAGGCGAGGCTTGCCTGGGTGGCGAAGGTGCGGGCGAGACCCGATGCGAACCCGTCGAGCTGCAACTTGGTGCCGCTCGGGTAGGTGACCATCACGAGGCCGAGGACGCCGCTCGAGCCCTGAAGCGGGAGGAACATCGCAGGCGCGCCCTTGGCTGCTCGCGTCAGCTGGCCGGCGATGCCGCCGTCGTGGACGGTGACGTCGGAGCTGGTGAGTGCGGCTCGCGCCGGCTGGTCGAGCCATGTGGCCTCGAGTGTCTGCACCCGGCCCTGCCAGTGGTAACCGCCCGTGCCGCGAAGCGCGTCCGTCGACGGGTCGGCGAGCAGGACCACCGCGCTGTCGGCTCGGAGAAGCTTCACCGCGAGCTCGGCCACGAGGTTCGCCGCGCCGGTCGCGTCGCTCTGGCGGGCGAGGGAGACGGTCGCCTCGAGCAGTGACTCCATGTCGCTCATGCGGCGCAGGTCGAGGCGCTCGGCCTGACGCAGCATGCCGGACACCCACGCCAGCGACTCGGCGACGAGGAGGCAGACGGGCATCACGACGCCGACCGATGCGATGGCGTCGACCGTGGTGTCGTCGTGGACGAGGAACGGCAACAGGTACAGGGCGGTCGCGAGCGGGACGAACATCGTCGCCGTCCAGCGCTTGTGCGCGACGCCGAGCCACACGAAGGCGACGACCCAGTAGATGGCGTAGGTCCACGGACGGTGGCTCGCGATGCCGCCGGCCGAGATCATCGCGAAGGCGACGGCGACGAGCGGCAACGTCGACCACTTCGGCCACCGGTGCCAAGGGAGCACCCAGCAGACGCCGCCGACGACCATCGCGAACGTGCCGACCCCGGCCATCACGCCGATGTTGCGGGTCGCCTCCGACGGCACGAGCAGGTTCGCGAGCGTCACCAACCCGCTCAGTGCGAACAGCACCGCACCGAGTCTGCCGAGCAGTCGCTGCGAGAGGAACTCCGCCACGGTTCAAGTGTCGGGCGGCTCCCCCGAAACCTTGAGCAAGAACTAGTCCGTGAGAACTAGATCCTGATGACGCCACCCGTCCTGGGCGGAGCGCTTAGCACTCGGTACAATCGAGTGCTAATCAACCCCACGGACGCGACCATGCTCGACGATCGAAAGACCGAGATCCTCCGTGCTGTCGTGGAGGAGTACATCGACACCGGCCAGCCCGTCGGTTCGTCGCGGATCGTGCAACGGGGCCGGCTGAACGTGTCGCCCGCCACCGTGCGCAACGAGCTGGCGTCGCTGGAGCGCGAAGGTTTCCTCGTCCAGCCCCACACGAGCGCCGGCCGCATCCCGACGGAGAAGGGGTACCGGTTCTTCGTCGACGCGCTCACCCCCCAGGGGCGGCTGCAGGCGACACAGCGCCAAGCCGTGCTCGAGTTCTTCGAGACGACCCACGGCGCTCTCGAGACGATGCTGGCCGACACGACGCGGCTCCTGTCGGATCTCACCAGCTACGCCGCCGTCGTGATCGGGCCGCCGCATGCCCACGTGACGGTGCGCAGCGTGCAGCTCGTCGGGCTCACGCCGCGCCTCGCTCTGCTCGTGGTCGTCCTGTCGAACGGATCGGTCGAGAAGCGGTCGGTGGAGTTCGCCGACGACATCGGCGACGAGCGCCTCGCAGCGGCGACGGCTCGCCTCGCGTCGATGCTCATCGGCCGAGCCGTCGGCGATCCCGTCACGGCGCCGGCGACCGGAGACGCGGAGCTCGACGCGGTGGTCAGCTCGGCCGTCGACGCGCTCGCAGGTGATCACGACAACGAGCCCGACAACGTCTTCGTCGGCGGGGCGTCGCGCATGGCCGCGGCGTTCGACGCGGTCGACACGGTGCGCCGCGTGCTCGGCATCCTTGAGCAGCAGTACGTGGTGGTCAGCCTGCTGCGTGATGTGCTCGACCGCGGGCTGTCGGTCGCGATCGGAACGGAGGTCGGGCACGAGTCGCTGACCGAGTGCTCCGTCGTCGTCGCGCCCTACGAGGTCGAGGGGGAGTCGGCGGGCACGATCGGCATCGTCGGGCCGACGCGCATGAAGTACCCGCAGGCCCTCGCCGCCGTCGCGCTCGTGAGCCAGCGACTCGGGCGACGACTGTCAGAAGGCTGATGAACGACTACTACGAGCTGCTGGGCGTTTCGCGCAACGCGTCCGACGACGACATCAAGAAGGCGTACCGCCGCCTCGCGCGCGAGCTGCACCCGGACGCGAACCCCGACGACCCCGACGCCCACGACAAGTTCAAGGAAGTCAGCCTCGCCTACGAGACGCTGCGCGATCCCGAGCGCCGGCGCCGGTACGACATGTTCGGCCCCGACGGGGCACGCGCAGGAGCTGGTGGCGACCCCTTCGGCGGGCAGGGGTTCGGCCTCGGCGACATCTTCGACGCGTTCTTCGGGGGAGCGGGCGGCGGCGCCGGCTTCGGCGCACGCCAGCGCGGCCCCATGCGTGGGCAGGACATGGAGCTCCTGCTCGAGCTCGACTTCGAGGACTCGGTGTTCGGAACTCGCACCGAGATCTCGCTGCGGGCTCCCGTGCCGTGCTCGACCTGCGAAGCGAGCGGGGCCAAGCCGGGAACGCATCCCCAGCAGTGCTCGGTGTGCGGTGGTGCGGGTGAGGTGCGGCGGGTGCGCCAGTCGCTCCTCGGGCAGGTCGTCACCGCGAGCCCCTGCCCGCGCTGCGGTGGCATGGGCCAGGAGATCGTCGACCCGTGCCCGGATTGCCGTGGCGAAGGGCGGCGCACCGAGGAGAAGACGTACGAGGTCGCGGTGCCGCCGGGCGTCGGTGATGGCACCCAGCTCCGGCTGGCCGGCCGCGGCGCCGCCGGTCCTCGTGGTGGGCCGCCCGGCGACCTGTACCTCCACATCCGCGTGCGACCGCACGACCGGTTCGTCCGCGACGGGCAGGACCTCGTGGCGGAGATCCACATCACGTTCGCCCAAGCGGCGCTCGGCACCCACGTCACGTTCTCCGCTCTCGACGGCGACGAGGACCTCGTGGTGCCGGCCGGCACGCAGAACGGTCGGGTGTTCGTGCTACGGGGGCGTGGCGTGCCCGCCGGCAACGGCCGGGCCCGCGGCGACCTGCGGGTGGAGGTGGTGGTGGAGACGCCGACCGACCTCTCGAAGGAGCAGCAGGAGCTCTTGCGCCGGTTCGCCGAGCTACGAGGTGAGGAGGTCGCGCCTGCGGACAGCGGCTTCCTGTCGCGGATCCGCAGCGCGTTCAAGTAGTGGACCGGCCGCGGCCGCCGATCGTTGCGGCGGCTCACGTCTTCGTCGACGACCTCCACGAGCCCGTGCTCTCGGACGACGACGAACACCACCTCGCGCGGGTGCTCCGCCTTCGCGACGGCGAGATCGTCACCGCGTCCGACGGGCGAGGCGCGGTCCGCGTCTGCACCTGGAGATCAGCTCGGCTCGAGCCGGCGAGCGACGTCGAGCGAACCTCGCCACCCCGACCGGCGATCACGATCGGCTTCGCCCTGGTGAAGGGCGAGCGGCCCGAGTGGATCGTCCAGAAGCTGACCGAGTGCGGCGTCGATCGGGTCGTGCCGTTCATCGCAGCACGGTCGGTGGTGCGGTGGGACGACGACAAGGCCCGGCGTCACGTCGCCCGATGGCGCCAGATCTCGCGCGAGGCTGCGATGCAGAGCCGGCGGGCGTTTCTGCCCGAGGTGGCCGAAGTGGTGTCGTTCGACGAGGCGCTCGCGGTCAGCGGCGCCCTCGCCGATCCGGGCGGGGCGCCGCCGTCGCTTTCGCAACCCGGGGTCCTGATCGGCCCCGAGGGCGGGTGGAGCGACAGCGAGCTGTCGTCTGCGCCGGCTCGCGTCGCGCTCGGCCCTCACGTTCTGCGCGCAGAGACCGCGTCCGTCGCCGCAGGGGTGCTGCTCTGCGCGCTGCGGTCCGGCGTCGTCGCAGGCACGGCCAACCGGGAGGCATCGGCCTCATAGCGTGGTACCTGAAGAAAAAATGTCACGGAAGGTGGGATTTTTCGTCCCCGCGTGGAATACTTCAGGGCAACTGGAGGGGGTCGAGGCCTCATGGACGACACGTCACACGGCACACCGGACGACGGTCCGGCATCACGAGAGACAACAGCTGACGGAGGCATGACCTCGAACTACGCGCAGCGCGTGGGCGAGCGCCTCCGTCTCATCCGCAAGCAGAAGAACCTGTCGCTGCAGGACGTGGAGGCGTCATCAGCGCAGGAGTTCAAGGCCTCCGTGCTCGGCGCCTACGAGCGGGGCGAGCGGGCGATCTCGGTCCCCCGGCTGCAGCGGCTCGCGAAGTTCTACAACGTCCCCGTCGACCAGCTGCTCCCGATCGACGAGAGCGAGTTCGGCGGGCGCGCCCGCGACGACGAGGTGATCGACCTCACCAGCGGCGAGCCCACGCCGCCCCGGGGCGTGCGTCGGATCGACGACGACCGCGTGTCGATCGACCTCACTCGCCTGCAGGAGATCGCCGGCCAGGAACGCGAGATGCTCTCCCGCTACCTCGGGATGATCCAGGTGCAGCGGCAGGACTTCAACGGCAAGGTCCTCACGATCCGCTCCGAAGACCTGCGGGCGATCGCATGCTTGTTCGAGACCACGACCGACACCATGCGGCGGCGGCTCGACGAGCTCGGCCTTCGCCGCTGAACGACGCCGTCGGGCCCGGCCCGACCTCCTCCACGTTCGGCGTCTACGTCCACATCCCGTTCTGCGCCGCGCGCTGCGACTACTGCGCGTTCGCGACCTGGACCGACCGCCACCACCTCCACGACGCGTACGCGCGCGCCTGCATCACCGAGATCGAGCGCGCCGACCTGCCGCCGGCCACCTCCGTGTTCTTCGGCGGCGGGACGCCGTCGCTGATCGCGCCCGAGCTGCTCGGGTCGATCCTCGATGCCATCCCGCGCTCGCCCGGTGCGGAGGTGACGGTGGAGTGCAACCCCGACACCGTCAGCCGGGCGTCGCTGTCGACGTATTCCGCCGCGGGCGTGAACCGGCTGTCGTTCGGTGTGCAGTCGATGCGGCCGAACGTGCTTCGCTCGTTGGGTCGTGCCCACGATCCCGCGGCGGTGGAGCGAGCGGTGGACGCCGCTCGCTCCGCAGGATTCGACTCGTGGAACGCAGATCTGATCTACGGCGGCGCTGGAGAGACGCTCGACGACTGGAGGCGCACGCTCGACGGGGTGCTCGCCCTCGACCCGCCGCACGTCAGTGCCTACGCGCTCACGATCGAACCCGGCACCCCGCTCGCTGGCGACACGAGCCGCCACCCCGACGACGACGATCAGGCCGACAAGTACGTGATCGCCGACGAGGTGCTCAGCTGGGCCGGCCGTGAATGGTACGAGGTGTCGAACTGGGCACTGCCCGGCCACGAGTGCCGCCACAACCAGCTCTACTGGTCGGGCGACGCCTACCGAGGCATCGGGTGCGCAGCCCACAGCTTCGACGGCAGCCGCCGCTGGTGGAACGTGCGAACGCCCGACCGCTACGTCGCGCTGGTGGAGGCGGGCGCGTCCGTCGAGGCGGCGGGGGAGTCGCTCGACCACGATGCACGTCGCGTCGAGCAGCTGTCGTTGGCGATCCGCACCCGCCACGGCGTTCCGGCTGCGGCGCTGCCCTCCGAGGAACGACGTGGCGTCGAGGAGCTGGTGGCGGAGCGGGACGGCCGCATCGTCCTGACCCGGAAGGGCCGGCTGCTGGCGAACGAGGTCGCGCTGCGTCTGCGGTGACGCGCGCGCTCAGGCGTTCGCGACGGGCGGTGCGGGCACCGGCGGCACGACCACGTGATGACCAGGGATGAGGAGGTCGGGGTCGTTCGCCACGACGAGGCGGTCGCGATTCGCCTCGACGAGGTGCCTCCAGTACGGGTCGACCTCACGATCCGTCGGCTCGCGGCCCCACCGGTCGGCCAGCGTCGCCTCCGCGATCGCCCAGAGATGGTCGCCGGGCTCGACGAGCCACTCCTCCGCCGCAGGCTCGGCTCCGTCGTCGACGCCGGTGGTGTCGTCGCTGCCGGAGATGCCGTCGGTGTCAGCGCTGCCCGCGGTCGACCCTTCGACCGGCAACGGCGGGGGGAGAGGCAGCGTCGTGGAGGTCGACGGCAGCGGCGCTACGGTCGCTGGCGGACTCGCCGCGGGCGCCGGTCGGGTCAACGACGCGACGCCGACCGTCAAGGTGACGCCGCACGCGACGCGCACCAGCCGTCGGAGTGGCGGTGCAACAAAGCGGTCGAGCGTCGTCGCCGGACGTCCCCGGCGTGCTGCGAGCCGGTGGGCGACGATCGACGCAAGCGTCGTCACGAGCAGGTACACGGCCATGGCGTGAACGCCGAGGCGCAGCACGCCGGCCACCGCGGCGGCGGGGTCGACGACGGATGCCCATCGCTGCAGAGCGTCGATTCCGTCGAAGACGGGCGGTGCGGTCACCGTCGCGCCGAGCATCGGCAGCGCGACCACCGTCGCCCCGAGCAGAGCGATCCACGCCGTCAGTTCGATCGTCGCGATGCGCGTCGAACGCATCGTCATCCTCCTCGTGCGGTAGCGGTGCTGGTCGCGCGGACGCGCGTCGTGTCGGGAAAGCCCGGGAGGGCCTTCAAGAACAGGTACGAGATGTCGCCCCACGCTTCGACCGTGACCGATCGACCGGCGGTCGTCGCACGCCCTCCCCACGCCGTGAACGGCGCGGGGGCGGCCGGCGAGAACGATGTCGCCAGGCGACGCTCCGCCGCGTGTTGATCGAGCGTCACTTCGCCGGAGCGGTAGAAGGCCTCGTCGTCGGCGGTCGCTCCGGCGACGTCGTTCGCGACCGCCGCCGTCCGGTTCGACAGCTCGCGCTGAGCCAGTGCCACGATCGTGCTGTCGATCGCGATGGCGCCGAGCATGATCAGCACGAGCACGCCTGCCGGCACCAACATGAGCGCGGAACCGCCGTCGCCGCGCAGCGGCCTGCTGCACGTCATGGCACGGTCCCGCCGACGTTGCACGTGGCGGTCCCCGGAACGCCGGAGCGGTAGGGGTCGACGATCTCGGTGTGACGTCCGACGGCGGTGAAGCCCCTGCCTCTGCCGCCGGCGATCGGAAGGACGATGAGGGGGACGTCGTACTCGACCCGGATCGTCACCTCGCCGCAACGTCGGAAGTCGACTCGTTCCGGCACGAACCGTCCTCGGCCGCCGAGGCTCCGGCCGTAGCCCCGCAGAGTCTCGTCAGCGACCGCTCGCGCATCGGCCACGGCGGCCTCGGCGGTCGTTCGTCGGGACTCGACGATGGTGCGAACGGCCTCACGGGCCGCAGCCGTCGACGCCGCGCGGGCATCGAGGACGCCCCATGCGTTGGCGATGATCAGCGACCCGATCGCGAACAGCAGCACACCGAACAGCACCGCTTCCGCACCGGCGATCTGACCGGCGTCTCCGCGGCAGCGCATCACGGCTCGATCTCGCGCTCGATGCGGACGCGCACGCTTCGATCGATGGTGTCGAGCCCGAGTGGGCGTCGGAACGCCGGCGGCACGAAGCTCGGGTTGCGGGCGACGACCCGGACCACCACCGCGTCGGCGATTCTTCGAACGGCGACGTCGTCGACGTTCCGTTCGCCGTACTCGCCGAGCAGCTCCTTCACCCACGCCTCGCCACGAGCGAGAGCGGACGGGTCGCCTTCGGCAGCGGCGCCCGCAACTCGCCTCGCCGCGTCGTGGGCCGCCGACGTCACCATCGTCGTCGCATAGAGGTTGTACGTCACTTGTACGGCCATGAGCAGGAAGAGGAGGAACACGAAGACGCCGATGGTCGTGGAGATCAACCCGGCGCCGTCGTCGTGACGAGCTACGGGGCGTTGCCGATCTTCTCGACGTTCGCGTTCACCCGGTCGGAGCTGGTCTTCACCGCGCTGTTGAAGCCGGCCCAGACCGCGACGCCGAGGAACGCGACGATCAGCACGGCGATCGCCGCCGACACGACGCCCTCGCCGCGGTCGTCGCGGTTCGTGAAGGTCGCTCGGATGTAGAGCTTGAGCATGAGGTCGGCCACGGCCGGCCCTCCTTTCGTTGCTGTCGATCGCACGCGCGATCACGAGGAGAAGAGGCGGAGCGCCTCGAGGAACGGGATAGCGAGGAAGACGGCGCCGGGGACGAGGGTGGCGACGGTGACGGGGATCCAGACCGACTGCAGCCGTCGCTCCATGGTCTCGACGAATTCGCGCTGGGCATCGCGTCGGATGCCGCGCGCCTCCTCGCCGAGCAGCCGGCCGAGATCGGACGCATCTCGGTTGAGCGCGAGGACGGGCACGAGGCGGTGGAGCGCCTTCACGTCGGCGACGTCGGCCCACTCTCGAAGCGCATCGACGTCGCTCACGCCTTGGCGGATCCGGCGCATCACCCGCGCGAGGTCTGTCGCCGCTGCACCGGTGCCGCGTTCGGCGATCCGCTGCAGCGCGGACCCGAGCGAGTAGCCGGCGCCGAGCAGCATGGCGAGCTGCTCTGCAACGACGGGTAGCTCGAGCTGGAGCCGTCGCTGCCAGCGTGCCGACGCTGCGGCGAGCTGCTGCTCGACGACCAGGAACGCCAGGACCGGCGCACCGAGGACGCCCAGCAACGCCACGACCGCGGGCGGCTGCACGAGAAGCGTCACCGCGGCGGCAACGCCGAGCGACAACACCATCCGACTCAGCTGCTTCACCCGGAACTCGCTTGCGTCGAGCGGGGAGTGGACGCGCTCGAGGCGCACGTCGAGCGACTCGCGCACACCGAACGCGCGAGCCATCCGCGATCCGAACGTGCGAGCTATGGGTGCGATCACGTCACGGAACGAATCGACGGACAGCGCGCCGGTGCGACGGGTGTCAGTCGCTGCGCCCGGGACGAAGGGCCGGAGCCGCTCCGTGAGGGTGGGCCGTGAGAACCATCGCACCTCGGCAAGGAGCAGCGTGGTGCCGATCCACATCGTGAGCGCTGCGGCCACGGCGAGCCTCACCGGAACACCCGCTCCTCGGACGGCAACTTCATGAGGTGACCGGCCCAGATCCAACACAGGGCCACAGCGAGGAGCCCGACCGCCACGAGGAACTGCCCGGCGCCCGTTTGATACGCGGCGCGGCCGGTCCCGATCGACAGGCCTGCGACGGCCATCCCGAGCGGGACGATGAGCACGAACCGGCGAGCGAACCGCACGCCCGCTTGCTTCGCCTGCGCGTCCTTCCGGCCCTGGAGGTCCTGGATCCGGTCTTCGACGAGTGCCGCCAATCGCCGGTCGACGTCGGAGCCGCCCACCTCGTGCGCCACCAGCAGCGTCTCGCACGCCGCGTCGGCGGTGGGATCAGCGAGGCGCGACTTGAGCACCTCGCAGGTGCTGGCGAAGTCGGTCGTGATCAGCCACTCCCGCTCGGCGGCCTCGAAGGCCCCTCGTAACTCGTCGGGTCCGCGCCGCCCTACCTCCAACAGAGCCTGCGGGATCGACCTGCCCAGCGATCCGGTGAGGAGGCGGATCTCCTCGATCATCCGAGGCCACGCCTCGGCTGCCTCGGCGCGGCGGGCCTGACGGCGTGCACGGTAGGCAGCAGCAGGGAACGACGACGCGAAGGCGCCGGCGATCAGGGCGGGCATCGGTGAGCCGAAGAGGATGAACCCACCGCCGGCACCTGCGACGGCGAGCCCGAGGCTCACCAACACGAACTCGCTCGTGCTGACGGCGTCGAGGCCCGCTTCGTCGAGCCACGTGCGCAACGACCGCCGCTTCCTCGGCGCCTCCGATGCCGGGTGAGTCCCGCCGTGCTCCATCACCGCGCCGGTGTAGAGGAGGTACACGCCGAAGGCGCCGATCGCAGCGAGCACGAGGCCGAACATCAGCGACGGAACCTCGTGTTGGCGTCGACGAGCACCGGCGACGGATCGAGCAGGGAGCGCAGATCGTGGCCGGCGAGCTCCAGTGGCCGCTTGATCCTGACCGGGAGCGCCCCGGACCACCGCAGGGGCTCGTCGTACCGCTCTCGCGAGAAGAGCGTCGTCGTGGTGAAGTTGGTCGATTCGGGACCTGTCTGGAGATCCTCGACGGCGATGATCTCCGTGACGATCGGCCTGTCGCCATGGCGAGCGCAGTGCACGACGACGTCGATCGACTCCGTGACGAGCGCGTTCAACGCCGACATCGGAAGCTCGTTGGCGGTGTCGGCGAGTTGGCAGACGAACCGGAGGCGCGTCAGCGCCTGCCGGGCGGACCCGGCGTGGATCGTCGTGTAGCCCTTCACCCCCGATGACAGGGTCAAGAGGAGCGGTAGAGCCTCCCGATCGCGAACTTCGCCGACGATGGCCACATCGGGCGCCATGCGCAGGAAGCCGGCGACGAGCCGGCGGAGGTCGATCTCGCGGCGGTCGTTGCGAAGCGGCCTCGTCTGCATGTGCGCGACGTTCGGGAGCGGGACGTCGGTCTCGAACACCTCCTCGGCCACCACGACGCGGAGGCTCGGGTCGAGCTCGGCGGTGCAGCACGACATGAGGGTCGTCTTGCCGGAGCCGGGTGCGCCTGCGAACAACACCGACACCCTCGCCTGGATGCAGGCGCGCAGGAACCTGGCTGCATGCCCGTCGAGCATGTCGCGGTCGACGAGTTGATCGAGGTCGTGGAACGCGATGCCGGTGAACTTCCGGATGTTGACGATGAGGTGCCCGTCCCGGCCGATGTCGCCGTGGACGATGTGCAGCCGGGCGCCGGTGTCGAGCTGCGCGTCCTGCAGTCCCTCGGAAGGATCGAGCTTGCGGTGAGCGCCCGAGGCGTCGTCGAGGATCTTCGTCAAGATGCGCACGACGTGGTCGTCGTCGTGGAAGACGTCGTCGTGGTAGCCGGACGTTCCGGCGTGACGCTTCACGAAGATCGCGTCAGGCGCGTTGATCATGATCTCCCAGACGTCGTCGTCGTCGAGCAGCGGCGTCAGCGGCCCGTAACCGGCCAGGTTCCGATACGCCCGCTCGACCACAACAGCCGGATCCGAGAGGTCGAACGGACGTAGGCCGCGCTTCGCGTCGTCCGACCAGCGCGCGACCTCGTCTTCGATCAACGCCAGGAGCTCCGCGTCGGCACCAGGGGACGACATGTCGAGGCTCACGGCCTTCGCGCGCGCCTGTACTCGGCGTTCGATCTCCTGCAGCGGGGAGAGCTCGTCCGTCACGGCGCGATGCCCGTGGGTGGAAGGCGAAGCGTGCCGGCGGCCAGCGGCATCGGTTCGAGCCGCACGGTGCGCGCTCCGACGCGCTCGCGAAGCGCCTCGAACGCCGACGTCACCGGCTCCGTCAGCGCGGCCGGGAGTCGGGCCCCGTCGCGGAGATCGTCCTCTATCCGCCGTTCGGGGAGGTAGATCGGCGACGCGACCGCCGTGGGTCCGGCGCGGTGGGTGAGGAGCCGCCCGACCGCGCTCGTGATCTCGTGCCTCGCGCGGGGGCTCTTCGGCGCACGGTTCACCACGGGGAGCAGACGCTCCGGGGGGACGTCGTGCTCGAGGAGGTCGACCAGCGTCGTGATCAAGGAGTGGGTCCCCTTCAGCCCCGGCGACCCCACGACGACGACGACGTCGGCCCGTTCGATCGCGGTCCGGGACATCACGTTGCGGTCTTCGACGTCGGACGATCCGCCGTCGGCCTCGGCGATGTCGGCATCGGTGTCACACACCACGGCGCGCCACGACTCGGTCAGGCTGTCGAACGTCGCCGTGAACGCGCGCGGCCGCAGCGCCGACCAGTACTTGCTCCGCCTGAGGCCGAGGACGAGGTCGTAGCCCCGCTCGTCGGCAGAGAACGCCATCCTCCTGATCTCGCGACGGGGCGGCCTCGCGGAGCGGTGCGCCTCGACGAGCTCCTGGATCGTGGGCGACACCTCCGCTATGTCATGAAGCATCGCGAGTTCGGCTCGGCGAGCGAGGTCGCAGAGGACGACCTCGTCTGCGTACGGAGGACGGGCGGCGAGGCCCTGGGCGAGCGCCATGGCGACCGTCGACGTCCCCGTGCCGCCCGGCCCGACGACGACCCCGACGATCGCATCGGAAACGGGCGGGTCGTCGTGCACGATGTCGCCAGGGAAGACGTCGGCGCGCAGGATCTCTCGTGAGCTCGTGCTGAGCACCTCGAGCAGGTCGCGACGCTCGAAGACCGGGTTGATGACCGCGTCGACGTCGAGCGTCGTCCAGTCGCGCGACACGCGAACGTCGTCGACGACGATGACCGCGCATCCCGCGTCGTGGACGTCGTCGACGAGATCACGGTCGAGCGCGCTCAGAGCTCCGTCGACGAGCAGAGCGCTGAAGGGGCGGGCGGAAGCGAGGTGGGCGCGCGCGTCGGCGGCCGACACGCACTTGATGAACTCGACCGGTATCGACGCGTTGTGCGACCACTGGGCGACGGTGCGGAACCAGGGCGACCGGGCCGATGCGAGACCGAGCACCACGAACCGACCGCTCACCGATCAGCCCTTCGGACCCGCCGCGGGTGCGCGGTAGGTGGCGCCCTGGTCGGCGGTGCCGTTGTCGCCGGATCTGACGAGCATCAGCTTCGCGACGTTGACCGCGTGCGTCAGCGCTCGCGCGTCGTCGGGCGTCGCCACGGCGACGGTGATCGTCCTCGCCGACGCCGACCCGAGCGCGTCGTTCGACGAGGAGATCGCCAGCACGCGCACGCTCTGCAGCACCGTGGTTGTGTACGTGTCGGCGCCCGACCCGAACGTCGCCAGGACGTCGATGAACTCACCCGCCTTCAGGCTGCCGCCGACCGCACGCTCCGCCTCGACGGGGAACGACACCTCGAGGTCGGAAGGTGCTCCGCCTGGTGCGACCAACGCGCTGGCCTGAACCAGTTCCCCGGCGCGCAGCGCGCTGACCACCTCGACGCCCTCGAGTCCTTCGAGATCGTCGAAGGCCGACGTCGACGCGAGCGACGGCGGCAGGTCCATCTCGACGAGCGCGAGATCCGCTGCGGTCAATCGCGTACCGATCGGCAGGTCGCGTGCGGCGACGACGTACGACGTCGTCGGGCCCGCTGTCGCTCCGCTCCACGCGAGCAGGATCCCGAGGGCCGACAAGGCGACGAGGAAGCCGCCGACGACAGCACGTCCGGATGGCAGCGGTCGTGCTGGGCGGGACGCCGCTACGGCGCCCGACGCCGCTCGAGGCCGGATCTTCGAGCCGTTGTTCTCCGCCTCCCGAGAACGGCCGATCACGGACGTTTCCCCCACGGTCGCGATGTTCGCCGCACCGCCGGACGACTCCTGCTAGCGGTGGCGAGAAACCACACGATGACAGGAGAGTCATGGAAGATGTAGTCTGCCGGCGTGGCAGACGTGCGGTGGCTGGGAACCACAGAAGCGGCCGAGCGGCTCGGCGTCGTCCCGCGCACGCTCTACCGGCTGATCGACGAAGGCCAGCTCCCGGCCTACAAGCTAGGCAGGGTTATCCGGCTCAAGGAAGCCGATCTCGACGCGTTCCTGGAGACCACCCGGGTGCAGCCCGGCGAGCTGAAGCATCTGTACCCGGAGCGGGCCGAAGAGCACGACTGACGGTACGTCCGACGCCAGGTCGGGTCAATCGTCGAGGAGCACCATCTCGACGATTGCTGCGACGGGCACGTGATCCGTCGAGCCGGGCGGCCGGCGTACGGTGATGAGGTCCCGACCGACGCTGCGCAGCGTCCCGCCGACGAGGACGTCCTCACCGACGATCGCCACCCGCACCTCAGGGCGTGCCTCGGCGAGAACCGCAGCCAGAGCGACGAACGAGAGTGGACGGGGGACGTCACGGGCCGGTGGAAGGTCGGCGTCGCGAACCGACGCGCCCTCCGTGCGAACCGACGCGATCGCCGGGGTGGCAAGCAGCACCCGGCGCCCCTCGGCGTCGCGCATCACGACCACGTCGCGCCCGACCGCATCGATGCGGCCTCGGTGCAGCCGCCCCATCGCCGTCCGGACGGCGACGGTCGATCCTTCCTCGGCGAGCGCGACGAGCAATCCCACGAACGTCGCCTCCTCCTCCGATGCCCGGCGGAGGAACCGCTCGTCGACGCGTTCGCGTGCCTGCTCGGCAGCGATCGCATCTGCTAGCAGCGCGTCGAGCCGGTCGTCGTCCATCGCTCGACAACTTAGGATCCGCGCCGTGCCCGAGAACTGCCTCTTCTGCCGGATCCAATCCGGCGACCTCCCGTCGCAGGAGGTGCTCGCGACCGACCGCACGTACGCGTTCCGCGACATCAACCCGGGGGCTCCGACGCATGTCCTCGTGATCCCTCGCGACCACATCGAGAACGCCGACGAACTCCGCGCCGAACACGCGGACGTCCTGGCGGAGATGTTCGCGACCGCGCAGCAGGTCGCCCGCATCGACGGCGTCGCCGAGGGCGGCTATCGCCTCGTCTTCAACGTCGGCGACGACAGCGGCAACAGCGTGCCGCACCTGCATCTCCACGTCCTCGGCGGGCGTCAGATGGGCTGGCCTCCCGGGTAGAGTTCGCGTCGAACCGATCGTGTCCACCACCCCAAGTACGACTCCCGGATCCGGATCTGCGTCCGACGGCGGCGCCGTCAAGGTCCTCGTTCCGGGCAACCACCTCATGGTCGGTCTGCTCGGCCATCGCGACGAGCTGCTTCGCCTCGTCGAGGCGGCGTTCCCGTCGACGCGCATCTTCGTGCGGGGCAACGAGATCTCGATCGAGGGCGCGCAGCCGGACGCCGATGCCGTCGGCCGGCTCTTCGGCGAGCTCGTCACCCTCCTCGAGCAGGGTCACGCGCTCGACCTCGCCAACGTCGGCCGAACGATCGAGATGGTGAAGGCGGGCGAGAAGCCGACCGAGATCCTCACCGCGGACATCCTCCGGTCGGCTCGAGGACGGATGGTCCGGCCGAAGACGAGCGGCCAGAAGCGCTACGTCGACGCCATCTCCAAGAACATCATCACCTTCGGGATCGGCCCCGCAGGTACGGGGAAGTCGTACCTCGCTGTGGCGCTCGCGTGTCAGGCACTGCAGCGCAAAGAGGTCGAGCGCATCATCCTCACGCGGCCGGCGGTCGAGGCGGGCGAGCGGCTCGGCTTCCTTCCCGGCGACCTCATGGCGAAGGTCGATCCGTACCTGCGCCCGCTGTACGACGCGCTCTTCGACATGCTCGGCACCGAGGCGGTCCCGAAGCTGATGGAGAAGGGAGCGATCGAGGTCGCGCCCCTCGCATACATGCGCGGTCGGGCGCAACCCGTCGACATCCCGGTGCTGACACCGGATGGGTTCGTCCCGATCGGCGAGCTCCAGGTCGGCGATCTCGTCATCGGCGCGAACGGCTTGCCGACGCCGGTCATCGGGGTCTACCCCCAAGGACGCAAGACCGTGTACCGCGTCGCAACGCAAGACGGCGCAGCGACGTACGCATGCGGAGATCACCTGTGGATGGTGCGGACGCCGGACGACGCTCGTCGCGGGAAGCCGGGCCGCGTCGTGCGCACGGAAGAGATGATCGGCAACCTCCGGATCGTCCACCAGCGGCGGTACGAGCTGCCTCTCGTCCGCGAGGTCGAGTTCGAGCCCCAGCCCGTGCCGATCGACCCCTACGCCCTCGGGCTGCTGCTCGGCGACGGTTGTCTGACGACCGCGACGACACCGAGTTTCACCACTGCCGACGCCGAGCTGGCTCAGGCGCTCGACGCGCTCCTCCCGGCCTCTGACGTCGTGCGCAAGAGCCGCCACGACTACGTGCTCGCCCGCGCCGGCGGAGGCAGAGGCGCAGCGCCGAACCCCGTTACGGCCGCGGTTCGCGAGCTCGGGCTCGCGGGCACCCGCTCGAACTCGAAGTTCGTGCCGTACCAGTACCTGTTCAACACGTCCGCCGTCCGCCTCGCCGTGCTCCAGGGGCTACTTGACTCCGACGGCGGGCCCGTTCGCCAGAGCGGTCGCTCGTGTCGCATCGAGTACACGACGACGTCGGCTGCGCTGCGCGACGACGTGACGTTCCTCGTTCGGTCGTTGGGCGGCGTTGCCTACGTGCGAACGAGAGACGCGCACCTGTCTCGGCCTGGCGGTACCTCCCAGCGTCCGGCGCGCGCCCAGCACGACAGCTTCCGTCTCGACATCCGCCTCCCGGCGCACATCAAGCCGTTCCGCCTGAAGAGGAAGGCCGACCGGTACGCGGAGGTGGGCGGCGGTCGACCGATGCGGTTCATCGACTCGATCGAAGAGGCGGGCGAGGCCGAGTGCGTGTGCATCGCCGTCGCCGCCCCCGACTCCCTGTACGTGACGAGCGACTTCCTGGTCACGCACAACACGTTGAACAGCAGCTTCATCATCCTCGACGAGGCGCAGAACACCACGCCCGAGCAGATGAAGATGTTCCTGACCCGCATCGGGTTCGGGTCGAAGTGCGTCGTCACCGGCGACGTCACCCAGATCGACCTCGACGGCGGCAAGAGCGGGCTCATCAACCTCGAGCCCATCCTCCAAGGGATCGAAGACCTGGAGTTCGTTCGCCTCGGCGCCAAGGACGTCGTCCGGCATCGCATCGTCGCCGAGATCGTCGACGCCTACGACCGCGCCCGGGCTTCGGGCATGAAGGCGTGACCCTCTCCGTCTTCGTCGCCGACGAGCAGACCGACCATCCGGTCGACGCGATGCGCTGGATGCGCTTGGCCGAGCAGGTGCTCGTGGCCGAGGGCGTGCGCGGTGAGGCGGAGCTGTCGGTGCTGTTCGTCGACGAGGCCGTCATGACCGACCTCAACAAGCGGTTCCACGGCAAGGACGGGCCGACCGACGTCCTGGCCTTCCCGATCGACGAAGATCCGGTCGAGGGCGGTCGCTCGCCCGACTCGGGCGGGACGGGTCCCGGCTACAGCCCACCCGAACCCGAGGAGATGCCTGTGCTCCTCGGTGACGTCGTCATCTGCCCCGTCGTCGCCGCGCGCAACGCACCCGAGCACGCGGGCACCTACGACGACGAGGTCGCCTTGCTGCTCGTGCACGGGATCCTGCATCTGCTCGGGATGGACCATCTCGACGACGAGGAGGCAGAGGAGATGGAAGCGCGGGAGCGAGAGCTGCTCGCGAAGTTCCACCGTCCGCCCGAATGAGTCCGGCAAACGTCGCTCTGCTCGGCGTCATCGGCGGTCTGCTGATCGTCGCGATCGTCCTCGCCATCTCGGAGACGGCGCTCACGCGCATCAGCCGCGTCAAGGCGATGGCCATGGCCGAGGAGGGTCGTCGTGGTGCCGGCGTTCTGGCGTCGCTGGTCGACCATCCCGAGCGCTTCCTCAACGTCATCCTGCTCGTGGTCCTGATCGTGCAGACGTTGCAGGCCTCGCTCGCGACGATCGTCGGCGTCGACCTGTGGGGCCCCGCGGCGGGTTCTGCTGCCGCGGTGTTCTTCAACGTCGTCGTCACCTACGTCATCGCCGAAGCTGCGCCGAAGACGTGGGCCCTTCAGCACACCGAGAGGGCCGCGTTGCTGTCGGCTCCGTTCGTGCGGGTGCTCATCGCCTTCCCGCCGTTGAACCTGCTCGCGCGAGGCCTCATCGGGCTCGCGAACGTCATCCTCCCGGGCAAGGGGTTGAAGGAAGGTCCGTTCGTCTCGGAGGAGGAGCTCCTTGCCACCGTCGACGTCGCCACCGAAGACGAGGTGATCGAGCTCGAGGAGCGCGCCCTCATCCGATCGATCATCGAGTTCGGTGACACGGTCGCACGAGAGGTCATGGTTCCGAGGCCCGACATGGTGGCGGTCGAGGGAAGAGACAAGAACGCCGACGTGCTCGAGGTGGCCATCGCCGCCGGCTACTCCCGCATCCCGGTGTACGACCAGGGGATCGACGACATCGTCGGCATCGTGTACACGAAGGACCTCATGCGGGCGGTGCAGGAGGACCGAGGCGAGCTGACCGTCCGTGAGCTGTGCCGCGATGCCAGGTTCGTGCCGGAGACGAAGCGGGTCGCGGAGCTCATGCGCGAGATGCAGAAGGAGAAGTTCCACATCGCGATCGTCATCGACGAGTACGGCGGCACGGCTGGGCTCGTCACCCTCGAAGACCTCATCGAGGAGCTCGTGGGCGAGATCGTGGACGAGTTCGACGTCGAGGAGCCCAGCGTCGAGGCGCTTCCCGGCGGAGCAGTGCGGGTGAACGCTCGGATGCCGGTCGACGAGGTGAACGAGCTCGTCGACGCGAACTTCCCCGAAGGAGACTGGGACACCATCGGTGGCTTCGTCTTCAACCTCCTCGGACACGTGCCGACAGAGGGTGAAGCGGCAGACGTCGACGGCTTCCGGCTGTTCGCCGAGAAGGTGCAGGGACGGCGCATCGGCCGCATCCGCATCCTCCGCGTGCCCCCCGACATCGACAGCCAGGTCGCGAGCGCAGCGACGCGATGACACGATGAAGTCCGGGTTCGTCACCCTCGTGGGGCGTCCGAACGTCGGCAAGTCGACGCTGCTCAACCGCATCCTCGGGACGAAGGTGTCGATCGTCTCGGACAAGCCCCAGACGACGCGCACGCAGGTGCGCGGGGTGCTGACGCGCCCCGGCGTGCAGGTGGTCTTCGTCGACACGCCGGGGATCCACAAGCCGCGCACGTTGCTCGGCGAGCGCCTCAACGACACCGCCGAGGAAGCCGTCAGCGACGTCGATCTCGTCGTCCTCGTCGTCGATGCGACCCAGCCGGTCGGTCGCGGCGACCAGTGGGTCGGTCAGCGGGTGCCGGCCGACGCGCTCGTGGTGGTGAACAAGGTCGACATCGCGTCGAGGGAGCAGGTGCTCGATCAGCTGCGGCGGGCTCAGGAGCAGTTGGGCAAGGACGAGTACTTCCCGATCTCGGCCCGCACCGGCGACGGTGTCGACGCGCTGGTCGACGCGATCCTCGATCGGATGCCCGAGGGCCCGCAGATGTACCCCGACGACATGGTCACCGACGTGCCGGAGGCGTTCTGGGTCGCCGAGCTCGTTCGGGAGCAGCTGCTGGCCGTCGCCCGTGAGGAGCTTCCGCACTCGATCGCGACGCGAGTCACGGAGTGGGACTGGCCCCGCATCCGTTGCGAGATCCTCGTCGAGCGCGACTCGCAGAAGGGCATCGTGATCGGACGCAAGGGCGAGGTCCTCAAGAAGGTCGGCATCGCCGTTCGCGAGCAGCTGCCCGAGGGTGCCTACCTCGAGCTGTTCGTCAAGGTCGACAAGGACTGGCAGCGACGCCCGAAGGCGCTCGAACGCCTCGGCTATTGAGAACTACGGGGCGGCAGCGCCGACCGCCGCGCTGAAGAACGCCTCGACGTCGGCCCGATGCCGCGTCCGCTTCATCGGCGGCAGTGCGCGCACCAGGTCCCACCGGTAGTTCGCCTTCGCCAGCCGAGGGTCGAACACCGCCACGACGCCCCGGTCGGTCGCGGTGCGGATCAGCCGGCCCGTCCCCTGCGCGAGCAGCGTCGCGGCGCGCGGCAGGTCGACGACGCGGAAGGCTGCGGCGCGTGCGCGTTCGCGGCGGGCCTGCAGCAGCGGCTCGTCGGGGCGGGGGAACGGAAGCCGGTCGATCGTGACGAGCGACAGCGACTCGCCCGGCACGTCGACCCCCTGCCAGAAGCCCATCGTCGCGAAGAGACACGTCTCGGCGTCGGTCGCGAACGCCTCCACCAGCGCCGGCTTCGGGAGGTCGGACTGCGTGAGCACCCGGAACGGCACCCGCGGCGAGATCGCGTCGGCCGCAGCCTGCATCGCTCGCCAACTCGTGAAGAGCGCGAGTGTGCGTCCGTGAGCCGCCCGGATCAGCGCCTCCAGCTCCTCGTGCATCGCCGATTCGTACTCGGGCGAGCGTGGATCGGGGAGATGGGCCGCGCAGTAGAGGAGGCCGTTCGCCCCGTAGTCGAAGGGACTGCCGACGTCGAGCTGCGTGTACGAGCCGTCGTCGAGGCCGATCCTCTCTGCGAGCAGCGGCGGGATCGTCGCGCTCGTGAGGATCGCGGTCACCTCGCCCCACAGCTTCTCGTTGAGGAGCGGGCCGACCTCGATCGGACTCGTCTTCAGGTACGGCGCGTGAGGCGACCCCTCGACCCAGGTGACATAAGAGTCGGGGAGGGTCTGCAGGAACGCGAGATCACCGGCGAGGTGACCTGCCGCCTGCAGCGCGCGTGCACGGCGGGCTTCATCAGCTTCCGACTTGCGGATCGCTTCGGTCGCGGCCCGCACCCGCTCGGCCGCCAACGTGGCGACGTCGCCGAGGTCGGCGCCGACACCGGACGGGAGGCGCTTGCCGTGCAGCGGACGGAGCGCGTCTTCCCACCGGTCTCCGACCCGCTCGACGTCTTCGAGCAGCGGCGCCTCCGTCGCGTCGAGCAGCGACCGGGCGTTGCGGGCGAGCGCCCGGAAGCGACCGGCGCCGAGCTCGAGGCCGAGTGACGACGACGCCACGTCCTCGAGCTCGTGGGCCTCGTCGAAGATGACCACATCGTGTTCGGGCAGCACGTGGCCGCCGCTCGCGAGGTGGGTTCCGTAGAGGTGGGTGTTCGCGACGACGACGTCGGCCTGCTCGGCCCGTTGGCGAGCAGCCTCGGCGAAGCAGGCCTCCCCCGATGGGCATCTGGCGGCGCCCGGGCACTCCATCGCGTTCACCGACACCTGAGCCCACGCCCGTGGCGACGGCTCGAAGTCGAGCTCGCTGCGGTCGCCGGTGGGGGAGGTCACCGCCCACTGGAGCAGCCGCATCACCTGCCGGCTGAGCGCACCGAGCGCATCGGCGGCCACGGACTCGCCGTCGCTGTCTTCCAACGCCAGCTGCCCGTCCGGTCCGCCCGCCACCTCGAGTGCCCGCTGGCGGCACAGGTAGTTCGATCGCCCTTTCACCACCGCGAACTCGAAGTCGTGTCCGAGGTGCTCCTTGAGGAACGGCAGGTCCTTCGTAGCGAGCTGGTCTTGCAGGGCCTTGGTGGCGGTCGCGACCACGACCTTCGAACCCGAGAGCAGCGCAGGGACGAGGTAGCCGAGCGACTTGCCGGTGCCGGTGCCGGCCTGGACGATCAGGTGCCGCCGGGTCTCGATGGCCGCGGCGACCTCGAGCGCCATCTGCTCCTGGCCGGGCCGCACTTCGCCGCCACCGGGCAACTCCGCCACGACGCGCCCGAGCGCGCGGGTCACCTCGGACGTCACGAGGATCCCAGCGCGCTCGACATCGGACGGATCACGGTATCGGTCGCGAGCCGCGACCGAAAGGGACCGTCGCTAGGCGCGGGTGCGAGGCTTCGAATCGAGGCGCTCGCGCGGAGTGCTGGAGTTGGCGATCGCCTCGTAGTAGGCGGCCTTGCGCCGCGCCACGCGTCCCGTGGGACGGGCGGGCGCCTCCAGCAGCGACGGGTCGAGCTGGGCGTTCATCCCGTCGCGGAGGAGATCGAGTGCTTCCGCCCGCAGCTGCGAGACACGCGACTCGCTCACGCCGAGCTCGGCGCCGATCTCCTGCATCGAGCGATCCTCGAAGAAGTAGCCGAGGACGACCGTCTGCAGCCGCTCGGGAAGAGCCTTGACCGCATCAACCAGGTAGGCGTTGCGTTCGCGATCGAGCAGGTCGCCCTCGGGATCGTGGTCGTCGACGAGCAGCACGCTGTCGCTCTCGCCGCTCTGCACCATCGCCTCGTAGTTCAGGACCGTCGCACGGTGGAGGTCCTGGTTCAGGCCGTCGATCGTGCTCTTCTCGACGCCCATCTCGTCGGCGAGCTCGTCCGCGGTCGGGGTGCGCCCGAACCTCGCCGTGAGCTTCTCGTTGGTGACCTCCATGTGCCGGGCCTTGGCCCGCACCGGACGGCTCGCCCAGTCGTGCGTACGCAGCTCATCGAGAAGCGCGCCCTTGATCCGGGTGGCGGCGTAGCGGTGGAACGGGACACCTCGCGACTCGTCGTAATTGCGAGCGGCCTGGGCGAGCCCCACCATGCCGGCCGACATGAGGTCGTCGCGGGGAGCGTGGCGCGGCATGCGCGCCGACAGATCTGCGACGGCCCGCCGGACGAGGGGAAGGTGCTCTCGAACGAGCGCGTCCTCCAGAGCGGACGCCGGAGCAGCCGACGACGAGAGCGTTGAGATGTTGGTCACGGATACGCATCATCCGGACATTCCGTGTCGGGCGGTAGAGCCCGCACGTGTCATTTCGGACAGAGCAGCAGCCATGGAATGCCCAGCCCTGGATGACTAGTCATGCCGCCCGACCTGCGGATTCTCCGACGGACGGTGTGCTTGACCGTTTCCTCACATTCCGTCAGGCACGGCCGATCAGTACTGGCGTGACGTCAGGCGCACCGCCGGAGGGGCTCGAGGTGCAGTCGTCGTTGCGCGAGCTGTCGGGGCTGCTCTGGCGGGAGAGGGTGGCTCTTGATCGGCTCGCCGATCACCTCGTCGCAGGCGACGCCGACGTCGATTGCGACGGCATCTACCACTCGATCAGCGCGCTCGAGCTGCACCGCGCCATCGCCGCTCGCGAGGCTGCGGTCGAGCTCGGTGTCGATGGTGAGCCGACCCTCCAGCAGCTCGTCAAGGCCGCGCCTCTCGGTTGGGCCGACGTCCTCATGTCGCACCGACGAGCGCTCGTCGACCTCACCAACGAGATCACCCACCTCGTCCGCCGTCCCGTCGTCGACCTCACCGACACCCAACGCGACGGCGACGAGCCCGCCGTAGACCTGCGACCGTCGGGCGTACGCCGCAACGGAGTCCAGCGCTCGCTGCGCGAGTTCCTCGCGTAGCGGAACGCCACCGAGCAGGAGGGGGCGGAGCGACCTGGAGCGAGCCTAGGAAACCGTGAGCTTCGCTTCGCCCGCGCGGGTGGCCTCCACCGCCACGACGTCGGGGTGGTTGGGGAGCTCGATCTCGACGGTCACCGTGCCGTGCTCCTCCTCCCATCGGATCACGTTGAGCACCGAGGCGTAGACCGCGAGGCGTCCGAAGAAGAACAGCCACGCGAGCATCGCGAACACGACGCCGAGCGACCCGTAGAGCGCAGATGACGAACCCACGGCGCGAGGCACGTAGACCGAGCCGACGGCCTTGAGGATCTCGAATCCCACGGCGCCGAACAAGGCGCCCGGGAGGTGGGATCGCCATGACGTCGCGACGTTGGTCAAGGACGAGAACGTCCACAGCCAGATCCCGACCCCGACGACCACGCCGACGAAGATCGTCAGCGGCGCGAGCAGGGGCACGAAGTTGAGGATCGCGGTCAGGGCGAACGACGCGACGAACAGCGATCCACTGCCCACGAGCCAGAGCAGGCCCCGCAGCTTGTCCTTGATGCCGCGACCGGAGACCTGCCACACGTTGTCGAAGGCGTACTGGATCGCGGCCACGACACCGAGACCCGACCACAACAGGCCCGCGACACCTATGGGCGCGGCGACGCGGCGGCTCGTCTCGGCGGTGGAGATCGCGTCGAGGATCGCCCGCGAAGCGTCGCCGTCAGCAGGCAGCCCGAGCCGGCCGATGATGGCCCCCGCGACGTCGACGTTCTTGAACGAGAGCCAGCCGACGACGGCCGTCGCTACCAGCAAGAGGGGGAACAACGAGGTGAACGACGCGAAGGTGATCGCGGCCGCGAGGTAGCCGCCGTGGACCTCGCTGAAGCGCTCCTGCATCCTCAGCGCCGTCTCGACCCACGCCCACCGGCGCGCGAGCGGGCCGAGCACCTTCCTCAACATGAACGGGATGTACCCGAGGAACGAGTTGACCACCCCTCCGCGCTACCGTCCGGCGGTGGCCAGAACGTCCGCTTCGCTGCCCGAGGGTGTCGACCCGACGAACATCCCGCGCCACGTCGGGTGCGTCATGGACGGCAACGGTCGGTGGGCCACTCGTCGAGGCCTGAAGCGCACCGACGGCCACGCGGCGGGCGAGGACGCGCTGTTCGACGCGGTGGAAGGCGCGCTGCAGCTGGGTCTCGAGTGGCTGACGGTGTACGCGTTCTCGACGGAGAACTGGAGGCGACCGCAAGACGAGGTCCGCTTCCTCATGAACTTCAACGAGCACATCCTCGTCGACCGTCGCGACGAGCTCCACGAGCGCGGTGTGCGCATCCAGTTCGCGGGCCGGCGCGACTGGCGGGTGCCGAAGCGCCTGCTGCGCCGGATGGACGAAGCGATCGAGCTGACGGCGGGCAACAAGAAGATGACGCTCGTGATCGCGTTCAACTACGGCGGCCGGGCCGAGATCGTCGACGCGGTCCGCCAGCTGGTCGAGAAGGGCACGCCAGCGTCGAAGATCGACGAGAAGGCGATCCGGGAGAACCTCTACGTCCCGGGCATGCCCGATCCCGACCTGGTCGTGCGGACGTCGGGTGAGTTCCGCATCTCGAACTTCCTTCTCTGGGAGCTGGCCTACAGCGAGCTCGTCTTCACCGATGTCCTTTGGCCCGACTTCCGCCGCGAGCACCTGTTCGAGGCGGTGCGTGAGTTCCAGCGTCGCACCCGCCGCTTCGGAGGCGTCGACGAGGACTCGTGACGATCTACCGCGAGCAGGGCGTCGTCCTGCGGACGTACCGCCTCGGTGAGGCCGACAAGATCGTCTCGATCGTCACCGAAGGGCGCGGCAAGGTTCGGGCCGTCGCCAAGGGCGTCCGAAAGACCAAGTCGCGCTTCGGCGGTCGTCTGGAACCGATGACGCACGTGTTGCTCCAGCTGTACGAAGGACGCGAGCTCGACACGATCACCCAGGCGGAGACGATCGATACGTTCCGGGCCGTGCGTGAAGATCTCCATCGGGTCGCACGAGCGGGAGCGCTGCTCGAGGCCGTCGACCAGATGGCCCAGGAGGGGGAGCCGAACCCTCACCTGTACCGGATGCTGGTCGGTGCGTTGCGACAGCTGGCGAAGGAGGACAGTCCGCTGATCGTCGCCGGCTTCTACTGGAAGCTCCTGTCGCAGGAGGGCTTCCACCCGGTGCTCGACGCCTGCGCCGGATGCGGCGCGGAGGGCGACGAGATCGCGCTCGTCGCGTTCGACCTCGAACAGGGCGGTGCGCTCTGTCGCTCGTGTCGTCGAGGGTCGGCGATGTCGCCCGGTGCGCTCGAGGTGATGCGGGAGATCCTCGGCGGGCAGCTCGGTCGAGCGCTGGCCAGGCCGGCCTCAGAGGTGACGGCGGAGGTGGATCATCTCGCGACGAGGGCGCTGGAGCACCACCTCGAACGAAGGCTCAAGGCGGCGTCCAACGCCCACTGGTCGCAGTGATCGCGCTCCCCGGAAGGAGCGCTGGTCAGACGGTGGTGCGGCCCCGGTACCCGGTGAAGAAGCTCACGACGAGCAGCACGAGAGCAACGATGAGGAGCCACTTGAGGCCCTCGACAGCGAGGCCGACGCCACCGAAGAGCAGGGCGAGAAGCAGAAGCAGGATCACGAGTCCCATGGGGTTCCTCCTGGGGAGATGTCGTCACGAAGCGTTGTTGGGCATGTACCCGTGGCGCGATTTTCCGAACCTCGCGCGAGCCGCTCACCACTAGCCTCGTTCCATGCCGGACGTGATGGATGCTGTCGTGAACCTCTGCAAGCGACGGGGCTTCGTGTTCCCGTCGGCGGAGATCTACGGCGGTTTCCGGAGCACGTACGACTACGGGCCGCTGGGCTCGCTGATGCTCCGCAACGTGAAGAACGCGTGGTGGCGCTCGATGGTCCAGCTCCGCGATGACGTCGTCGGCCTCGACGCCGCGATCCTCGGCCCGTCGCGGATCTGGGAGGCGTCGGGCCATCTCGACGTCTTCACCGACCCGCTCGTCGACTGCCGCAACTGCAAGGAACGCTTCCGCGCCGACCACCTGAAGAACCTCGACGTGTGCCCGAACTGCGGCAACAAGGGGACACTCACCGAGCCGCGCAACTTCAACCTGATGTTCAAGACGAACGTCGGTCCGGTTGAAGACTCGTCGTCGGTGGCGTACCTGCGGCCGGAAACCGCGCAGGGCATGTTCATCAACTTCGCCAACGTGTTGCAGACGTCGCGGAAGAAGCCGCCGTTCGGGATCGCGCAGATCGGCAAGTCGTTCCGCAACGAGATCACGCCGGGCAACTTCGTCTTCCGGACCCGCGAGTTCGAGCAGATGGAGATGGAGTACTTCGTGCCGCCCGACGAGGGCGCGAAGTGGTTCGAGTACTGGTGCGAGGAGAGGTTCAACTGGTACGTCGAGCACGGGATCCCGGCCGACCAGCTCCGACTCCGTCCGCACGACCCCGACGAGCTGTCGCACTACTCCGCCGGCACCAGCGACGTGGAGTTCATGTTCCCGTGGGGGTGGGGCGAGCTCGAAGGCATCGCGAACCGCACCGACTTCGACCTCAAGAAGCACAGCGAGTTCTCGGGCCAGCCGCTCGAGTACTTCGACCAGGCCACGAACGAGCGCTACACCCCGCACGTCATCGAGCCCGCCGCAGGCGCGACGCGAACGATGATGGCCTTCCTCCTCGCTGGCTACGACGAGGACGAGGTCAACGGCGAGAAGCGCACGGTTCTCCGTCTGCACCCCCGTATCGCCCCGTACCAGGTCGCGGTGTTGCCGCTGTCGAAGAACGACCAGCTGATCCCGACCGCGCGAGAGGTGCTCCGGGCGCTGCAGCCGCACGTCATGTGCGATTACGACCAGACGCAGGCGATCGGGCGTCGGTACCGACGGCAGGACGAGATCGGCACGCCCTTGTGCGTCACCGTCGACTTCGATTCGCTCGAAGACAACGCCGTCACCATCCGCGATCGCGACTCGCTCGCGCAGGAGCGCGTGCCGATCGCAGAGATCGTCGATCGGGTCAAGGATCGGCTCGCGCTCTGATGAGCCGCCGCTGGGGCACGGCGGCTGCGCTCGCCGTGGCCGTGGCGATCACTACCGGGGCGTGCGGCAACGACGACGCCGCGCAGTCGTCGGTCGCCGACGGGAAGGCCGTGTTCACCAAGGCCGGCTGCGGCGCGTGCCACACGCTCGCCGATGCGGGCGCCACCGGCGGGGTGGGCGTGAACTTCGACGACGCCAAGCCGAATGCGCTCAAGGTCGAGCAGTTCGTGCGCAACGGCGCGCCGCCCAACATGCCGTCGTTCGAGGGACGACTCACGGACGCGGAGATCGAAGCCGTCGCGCTCTACGTCGAAACGGTCACTGGCGCGGAGCCGGTCGAGGAGTAGCCGCGTGCCGCAGGAGGGCCCGAGCGTCGACCGGCTGCGGGGCATCGCGCTGGCGTTGCCCGAGGCCACGGAGGAGATCACGTGGGGCGACGACCTGAATTTCCGGGTCAACAAGAAGATCTTCCTGTTCCCCGGCAACGAGGCGATGACGTTCAAGGCGGACCCTGGTGAGAAGGACGCGCTGCTCGCGGATCCAGCGGGCCGCTTCGCCCCCGCCGCGTACGTCGGTCGGTTCGGCTGGCTCACGATGCAGTTCGGCAAGAAGCCGGACTGGAACGAGATCGAGGAGCTCGTGGTGACGAGCTACCGGCTGATCGCGCCGAAGCGCCTCGTGAAGCAGCTCGACGCAGATCGGTCCTGATCACACCTCGCGAACGACGTCGACCACGGTCTTCGTCCTGAGCTCGACCACCACGTACGACGGCATCCCGAGCGACGACCACGTGCTCGCAGCGTCGAGGCCGTAGCGGGCGGCGAGGTGCAGGGAGAGCACGGTGCCGTGCGCCACGACGACGAGCCGCAGCGAGCGGTGGGCCCGCACGAGCGCGTCGAGTGCGGTGGTGAACCTCCGCTCGACGGGTCGGTGCGCCGAGGGATCTTCGAAGAACCGAGCCATGTTCTGCTCGAACCTCGACCGATCCGGCTCGTAGGGCCGTTCGTGCTCGTGCAGGTCGTGCGCGGTCTGGAACGTGACATCCAGCACCCGGGCCACGGCCGACGCGGTCTCGGCCGCCTTGCGCTCGACGCTGGACGCGACGAGGTCGATGGCGAGTGGACGCAGCCGCTCGGCGAGCCGCTCCGCACCTCCACGGCCCGCTTCCGACAACGGCCACTGCGCAGCGGGGAGATCGGGGTCGACCGCAGGCGCGGCGTGCTTGGCGAGAACGAGCAGCTCCGGTCCGGCCACGTCACGAGCGTGCCACCACGAGGGCTCTAACCTCGACCGCTGTGACGTACGTGTACGCCTTCGACCACAAGCACCGGAAGCCCCCGATGTCGCTGAAGGATCTCCTCGGCGGGAAGGGAGCGAATCTCGCGGAGATGACGTCCGTGCTGCAGCTGCCCGTACCTCCGGGGTTCACGATCTCCACCGACGCCTGCCGCGAGTACATGCACGCGGGGTGGCCGGCCGGCCTCGACAAGGAGATCGAGAAGGCGGTCGCGAAGCTCGAGAAGCAGATGGGCAAGCGCCTCGGTGACCCGGGCGACCCGTTGCTCGTGAGCGTCCGTTCCGGTGCGAAGTTCTCGATGCCCGGGATGATGGACACGGTCCTCAACCTCGGGCTCAACGACGAGTCGGTCGAGGGACTCGCCAAGCAGACGAGCGACGAGCGGTTCGCGTACGACTCCTACCGACGCTTCATCAGCATGTACGGGCGGATCGTGCTCGGCATCGACGGCGAGGAGTTCGACCGCCTGCTCGAGCACGCGAAGGAGTGGGACGGCGTCACCGCCGACTCCGACATCACGCCAGACACGCTGCGCCGGCTGTGCGATCGCTACAAGCAGATCGTGGCGTCCCACACGAGCGCGCCGTTCCCGCAGGAGCCGCTGGCCCAGCTGCGGGGCGCCATCGAAGCGGTCTTCCGATCGTGGAACGGCCCTCGCGCGATCGCGTACCGCAACCGGGAGAAGATCAGCCACGAGCTGGGCACCGCTGTCAACGTCCAGGCGATGGTGTTCGGCAACCGCGACGAGAACAGCGGCACCGGGGTCGGCTTCACCCGCGATGCGTCCACCGGCGACAACTCCAAGCCGTACGGCGACTTCCTCATCAACGCCCAGGGCGAAGACGTCGTGGCCGGCATCCGCAACACCGAGCCACTCGAGGCGCTCGAGCGGAAGTTCCCGAAGATCTACAAGGAGTTGATGGCGATCTTCGAGCGCCTCGAGCTCCACTACCGCGACATGTGCGACACCGAGTTCACGATCGACCAGGGCAAGCTGTGGATGCTGCAGACCCGCGTCGGCAAGCGGACCGGTCGCGCAGCGGTGCGCATGGCCCTCGACATGACGGGCAAGCATGCGACGTCGAACAAGATCGACAAGAAGATCAAGCTGTCTCGTCAGGAGGCGCTGCTGCGGGTGACGGGGGAGCACGTCGAGCAGCTGCTCCATCCCGACTTCGCCGTCGCGGAGTCGACGCTGACGGTCATCACGCGCGGTCTTGCCGCATCTCCGGGGGCTGCCGTCGGTCGGGTGTACTTCACCGCCGACGAAGCCGCCGACGCCGCCGATCGAGGCGAGAAGGTCATCCTCGTCCGCAACGAGACCTCCCCCGAAGACGTGCACGGCATGATCGCGGCCGAGGGCATCCTCACCGCCCGCGGCGGCCTCGTCAGCCACGCCGCGGTGGTCGCCCGCGGTTGGGGCAAGCCCGCCGTCGTCGGCGCGGAGCAGGTACGGATCCGCGGCAAGGCCTTCACGGTCGACGGGACGCTCGTGTCCGAGGGCGACGTCATCTCCCTCAGCGGCACGACCGGCGCCGTCGTGATCGGCGAGGTCCCGCTGAAGGCGGCGGAGGCGTCCGAACAGCTCGACGTCATGCTCGGATGGGCCGACGACGTCCGGCGCGGGAAGCTGGCGGTGCGGGCGAACGCCGACAACGGCCCGGACGCGGCACGAGCGCGGCAGTTCGGCGCCGAAGGCATCGGCCTGTGCCGCACGGAGCACATGTTCCTCGGCGACGACCGGCTGCCGATCGTGCGGGAGATGATCCTCGCGAGCACCGTGGAGGCCGAGGAGGCCGCGCTGGAGAAGCTCCTCGCGGCGCAGAAGTCCGACTTCTACGAGATCCTCGACGCGATGGACGGGCTGCCGGTGACGGTCCGCCTCCTCGACCCGCCACTGCACGAGTTCCTCCCGAACGTCGAGGAGCTCGTGGTCAAGCAGGCGGTGCACGGCCTGTCGGAGGAGGAGACGACGCTCCTCGCCGCTGCCCGCGAGTGGCAGGAGGTCAACCCGATGCTCGGCACGCGGGGTGTCCGCCTCGGCGTCGTGAAGCCCGGCCTCTACGCCATGCAGGTACGGGCGCTGGTCGAGGCGGCCGTCGAACGTCTCGCGAAGAAGGGCAAGCCGAAGGTCGAGGTGATGATCCCCCTCACGATCTCGCGCGAGGAGATGGCCCTGGCGCGCGGTTGGGTCGAGGAGGCGATCGCCGCCGCGGTCGAGGGCAACAACGCGGCGAGCAAGCTCGACATCACCATCGGCACGATGATCGAGGTGCCCCGCGCAGCGATTCGCGCCGACGGCCTGGCGGAGTTCGCCGACTTCTTCTCGTTCGGCACGAACGACCTCACGCAGATGACGCTCGGGTTCTCGCGGGACGACATCGAGGGCCGCATCATGACGAGTTACGTCGAGCAGGGGCTGCTGCGCACCAACCCGTTCGAGACGATCGACTACCTCGGTGTCGGCGAGCTCGTGAAGCTGGCGGTCGAGCGGGGGCGTCAGACGAAGCCCGACATCAAGCTCGGCGTGTGCGGCGAGCACGGCGGCGATCCGGCGTCGATCTCGTTCTTCTATCAAGCAGGTCTCGACTACGTGTCGTGCTCGCCCTTCCGCATCCCGGTCGCGCGCCTCGCGGCGGCACAGGCGGTGCTCGGCGAGGCGAGCTCGACGGCGTAGAGGCTGTTCAGGCGCGGGATGCGGCGCGAGTCACCGACCGCGCCGCGTCGAGCAGGCCGCGAAGCGTGTCGCCTGGCTTGCCCATGATGACGTCGGAGCGAGTCGAGGAACGGACGCGCTCCGCCGCGTGGGACGTTGCCTCACGGGCATCGACGTTCGCTGACGACAACACCACGAGGTCGGCGTCGAGGACACGCACGAGGTCGATGAGGTCGTCGGTCGGGACCTGGGTGCCGAGGTGGTGGACCTGCCACCGGTCGCTGCGCAGCGCGAGCGCCGCCATGGCGGCAGGGAGGCTGTGCTCCTCGCCGGTCGCCGTGGCGACGACCGCGACGCCCCGTGGACGTCCGCGGGGGTGAACGGCGAGGCGAGCGAGCAGCCGCTCGCAGATCGCCGACGCGCGATGCTCCTCGGCGACCGACAACGTGCCGTTCGCCCACTCCTGACCGACCCGCACCAGCACCGGCGTGAAGAGCTGCTCACACAGTTCGAGCAGCTCGATGCCGCCTTCGTAGAGGCGGTCGACGACCGCTCGGGCGCCGAGCTCGTCGCCGACGGCGAGCTCCTCGTAGAGGCGGTCGACGTGATGCTCCCAGCTGCGGACGATCGTGCGGCGAGGTGGCGGCACGGGAGCCTCGCGCCGCTGACGGAACTCCTCGAGGTCGCCTTCGGAGATCTCGTAGGTCGTGCCGCGCTTCATCGCGGGCAGCGAACCGTCACGGACCCAGCGGTAGGCGGTCTGGTAATGCACACCGAGACGCGCAGCCGCCGTTTGCAGGTCCACAGCTCCTATTTACCCAGGCTCCGGCGCGGTTCGGCAAACGCAGACGGTGCGTGCCCCGCCGCCGACGGTGTCTCTGGTCGCTGGTACGGTCGACGAAAGGGCGCGGAGGGCCGATGGGCATCGTCGACGAGGACATCGAGCGGGTGAAGGCTGCCGCTGATTTCGTCCAGGTCGCGAGCGAGCAGATCGCTCTGAAGAAGGTGGGCCGCCGCTATCAAGGCCTGTGCCCGTTCCACGCCGAGAAGACGCCGTCGTTCGGGATCAACGCCGAGGAGAAGCTCTACTACTGCTTCGGCTGCCAGGCGAGTGGCGACATCATCCGATTCGTCGAGCACACCCACCACCTCGACTTCGTCGGAGCCGTCGAGCTGCTCGCCGGCCGCTACGGCATCCAGCTCCGCTACGACAACGAGAAGGCGGGGCAGGAGCGTCAGCGCAAGACGGTCCTGTACGAGGCGATGGAGCGGGCGGTCGCGTACTACCACGAGCAGCTGCTCACCTCGAAGGACGCGGGCCAGGCTCGCGGGTACCTGCGCTCGAGGGGCTATGACCGCGCGGTCGTCGAGCGGTTCCGCATCGGGTGGGCGCCCGACGAGTGGGACGCGCTGAGCCGGTCGCTCGGCGTGCCGGCCGACGTGCTCACCGACACCGGCCTGGGGTTCGTGAACAAGGCGGGACGCAAGCAGGACACGTTCCGGGCCCGGGTGATGTTCCCGATCTTCGACCCGGCCGGTCGGCCGGTCGCGTTCGGCGGCCGTGTCCTGCCCGGAGCCGAAGGGTCCAAGTACAAGAACAGCCCGGAGACCAAGCTCTATTCGAAGAGCCGCATCCTCTACGCGCTGAACTGGGCGAAGGACGACGCGGCACGCAACGACGAGATCATCGTCTGCGAGGGCTACACCGACGTGATCGCGTTCTTCGAGGCCGAGGTGCCACGAGCCGTCGCCACGTGCGGCACGGCGCTGGCCGACGAGCACTTCCGCCTGTTGAAGAACTTCGCTCCTCGCATCGTGCTCGCGTACGACGCGGACGCCGCCGGCCAGTCCGCAGCCTCGCGGTTCTACGAGTGGGAGCAGCGCTACGAGGTCGACGTGGCCGTGGCGGCACTTCCTCCAGGAGCAGATCCCGCCGACCTCGCTCGTTCGGATCCCGAAGCCCTTCGCCGGGCGGTGAAGGACGCGCAGCCGTTCCTGGAGTTCCGCCTCGATCGGGTGCTGTCGTCGGCCGATCTGCGCTCGCCCGAAGGACGAGGACGAGCGGCCGAGGCCGCACTCGCCGTCGTCGCGGAGCACCCGAAGGAGTTCGTCCGCGACCAGTACCTCATGCGCGTCGCCGATGCGTGCCGCATGGAGCCGCAGCGGCTGCGGGAGTCGCTGCAGAAGGCGATCGCGCGCGGGCGGGCACCTGTGGTGCTGAGCGAACGCCCGCCGGTGCGTGTCAGCGGCGGACCGGAGGTCGAGGCGTTGCGGCTGGCGGTGCACCGCCCGGAGTCGGTGGCGGCGCGACTCGAGGCGGTGCTGTTCGGCGACGAGGTGAACCTCGCGGCGTTCGAGGCGCTGTGCGACGCCGAGACGTTGAGCGACGCGATCGCCGCTGCGCCTCCCGACGCCGCCGATCTGTTGCAGCGTCTCGTCGTCGAGGACGTGCTCGAGGTCGATGCCGACGACGTCGTCCGCCGTCTCGTCCATCTCGCTGCGACGCGGGCGCTGGACGACCTTCGAGCCGAGGCGCGCACCGGTGCGTGGGACGACTTCGCGCCGACGATCACATGGCTCGGTCGCACCATCGCGCACCTGCTCGAGCCGGCGACAGAAACCGCAGCGGCAGAGCAGTTGGTAGCCTGGCTCGTGCAGTTTCGGCAGGAGGGGGAGTGACCGAGAGCAGCCGCGCGCTCGCCTCTTCAGGCGATGGCGACGACCACTCGATCCCTGCCGGGGTGCCTGCGGAGGAGTTCCGCACGCTCCTCGCCGCTGCTCGCGCGCACGGGTCGCTCACGCCCGACGACCTCATGCTCGTCTTGAAGTCGGTCGAGCTCACCCCCGATCTGATCACCGCAGTGGTGAAGCGGGTCGAGGCCGAAGGCATCGCCTACGTCGAAGACGAGCCGTCGCCGGCCGAGGCCGAGGCCGCGCTGGCCGAAGCCGTCGAGGTGCTGGCCACGGTCGACGCTGCGGCCGCTGCGGGAGTCGACGACGCACCCGTCCCCGAAGGCATCGACGACGTCGCCGTCGCGGACGCCGTCCCGGTGAAGCCCGCGCCTGCTCGCGCCCCGGTCAAGGCGAAGCGCGTTGCGCCGTCGTCCGACGACGATCGCGGATGGTCGACCGACTTCGTCCGCATGTACATGCGCGAGATCGGCCGCGTGCCGCTCCTCACCGCGGAGGAGGAGGTGTGGCTGGCCGAGCGCATCCAGCGCGGCCTCGCAGCACAGCTCGAGCAGGCCGAGCTGGTGGAGAAGTTCGGCAGCGTCGACGAGATCCCGTCGACCGATCGGCTGCGTCTGCGCCGCGACATCAAGGACGGCGAAGACGCGTCGCAGTCGCTGATCAACGCGAACCTGCGCCTCGTCGTGTCGATCGCCAAGCGGTACCGGTCGCGTCCGATGCAGTTCCTCGATCTGATCCAGGAGGGGAACCTCGGGCTGATGCGAGCGGTCGAGAAGTTCGACCACACCAAGGGCTTCAAGTTCTCGACGTACGCGACGTGGTGGATCCGTCAGGCCATCACTCGCGCCATCGCCGATCAGGCTCGGACGATCCGTATCCCGGTGCACATGATGGAGACGATCAACAAGGTCTCACGCGTGCAGCGCCAGATGCTCCAGGAGCTGGGTCGTGAGCCCACGCTCGAGGAGCTCGCGAAGCGGGTCGACATGACCGAAGACCGCGTTCGCGAATGCCTCCGGATCAACGAGGACACGACCTCGCTCGATCAGCCCGTCGGCGACGAGGACGACTTCTCGCTCTCCGACGTGATCGAGGATCGTGACGCGGTCGTTCCTGCCGACGCCGCCGCCCGCACGATGCTCAACGAGGCGGTGAAGGAGGTCCTGCAACAGCTCTCGGAGCGTGAGCAGGAGGTCATCCGCCTCCGCTTCGGCCTCGACGACGGACAGATGCGAACGCTCGAAGAGGTCGGCAAGGAGTTCGGTGTGACCCGCGAGCGGATCCGTCAGATCGAAGCGAAGACGCTGGCCAAGTTGCGGCATCCGATCCGCAGCCAGCGTCTTCGCGACTACCTCGACGCCGAGTAGCTCGAGCGCGGCGGGGCGCCTAGTAGGGCGTCGGTGATCCCTGCAGGTCGTCTCTGTCGACCTTGATGCCGCCGCCGTTGGTCGACGGCGTCGACGAGGTCTTCGAGTCGACGATGTCCTTGGCCCGCTCGACGCCGAGGTCGACCGCGGCCTTGGCCTTGTCAGCCGCCTCCTCGAACGCGTCGGAGCGCTTGACCTTCTTGATCATCTTGTTCATCTGCTCGTAGCGCTCGCGCCCGGCCATCGCACCGAGGTAGTAGCCAGCGCCGAATCCGATCAGAACCCCGAGTCGAAACTTCATGCAGACGTGTCTACCCCCAGCGCCCTCCGTTGACCATCGAACACATGTTCGATAGGATGTGCTATGGGCTATCGGGGCAAGGTTGCACAGCAGGAGCGGGCGCGCGAGCTGCGGCTCCAGGGCATGCCGCTCGCCGACATCGCGCAGGAGTTGGGCGTCTCGAAGTCGTCGGTGTCGCTGTGGGTGCGTGATCTGGGCGTCGAGGTGCGGCGCCGGACTCCGGGCCCACCTCGGTCGAACCGGCTTCGAGAGCGGAAGCTCGCGGAGATCGACGAGATGAACGCGCTCGGCCTCGAGCGGATGGGGGAGCTGTCCGAGCAGGCCTTCCTCGCCGCGGGAGCAGCGCTGTACGCGGGCGAGGGCGGCAAGACGAAGGCGATGGTCCTCTTCGCGAACAGCGATCCCGCGATGATGTCGTTCTTCCTCCGCTGGCTTCGGTCGTTCTTCGACATCGACGAGTCGCGCCTGCGGTGCCGCCTGTACCTGCACGAGGGGCTCGACCTCGACGAGTCCACGACGTTCTGGTCGGGGGTACTCGGCATCCCGACGAGCCAGTTCACCAAGCCGTACCGCGCCGTACCTGACGTCTCGATCCGCCACAACAAACACGAGCACGGATGTCCTCGCGTCACGTATGCATGCTCGCGGACGCACCGCGCGGTCATGGGTCTCACGAGGGCGCTGCTATCTTCGACTCCTGCCATTCCGGGGTAGCTCAGTTGGCAGAGCGACGGACTGTTAATCCGTTTGTCGTGGGTTCGAGCCCCACCCCCGGAGCGCCAATAGGTTCAGGGTTCGATTTCTGGAACCCACGACTCGGGCCCGTAGCTCAGTGGTCAGAGCAGGGGACTCATAATCCCTGGGTCGTGGGTTCGATCCCCACCGGGCCTACTACTGCCATCGGCGATACGATGGAACCGGCGAAGGGGAGTAGCCCTCCCGCCGGGTGATCGACACGCTGGGTGATGAGCCCCGGTCCCCGGGCCTGCGCGAGCAGGTGGGCAAGACCTTCGACCGGCATCGTCGATCGATGCCCGGTCGAGGCGTTCCCGTTCTCCTCCGGGCAGCACCCGTGGAGGAACCGTCGTGAGCGCCTTTCTGCTGAGCTTCGCCGTGATCTTCGTCGCCGAGCTGGGCGACAAGAGCCAGCTCATGGCCCTGGCGTTCGCAACCCGGTACCGGCCGCTCCCGATCCTCATCGGCATCACCCTGGCGACCGCGGTCGTGCATGCCGTCTCGGTGCTCGTCGGCGCCGTGCTCGGAGCGGCGATGCCCACGCACGCCATCAACGTCGTGGCGGGCGTGGCGTTCCTGGGGTTCGCGGCATGGACGCTCCGCGGCGACAAGCTCGACGACGACGAAGCCGCGCGTGCCGAACGCAGCGCGAAGTCTGCGGTGTGGGCGGCGGCGGTCGCCTTCTTCCTGGCCGAGCTCGGCGACAAGACGATGCTCGCCACGATCACGCTCGCGACCCGTGAGGGCCTGTTCGGCACGTGGGCCGGCTCGACCCTCGGGATGGTGGCGGCCGATGCTCTCGCCATCGCGGTCGGCTCCGTCCTCGGGAAGCGCCTGCCGGAGCGCGCGGTTCGCTACGGCGCGGCGGCGTCATTCGTCGTCTTCGGGGTGGTGCTGATCGTCGAAGGGTTGTCGTGACGACCGGCCGACTGGGATGACCGAGGGCTACTTCTTCTCGAGCGCGGCAGCGAGACGCTCGAGCGTGGTGCTCATGGTCTGACGGTTGCGCTCGGTGCGGTCGTCGATCCCCGAGATCTGCTTGCTCAGCTCGACGGCCGACTCGGGCAGGAGGTTCTCGTTCCACTCCGTCACTCGGCACCCGGTGTCGGTCGGCTCGATGCGGTAGCCCCACGTGGAGTAGTGGAAGTCCATCATCGAGCACTCGAACGCGAACGCGCGCCCCGGGTCGGCCTCGATGATCTTCGCCTGCGTCGTCCACTCCTTGTCGCCGTTGCGGTTGTGGCCGTCGAAGACCGCACCGACGACGGGGCTGTCGTGGCCCTCCTGCCACTCGCACGAGTAGCACTCCTCCGACCACTCGCCCATGCGCGTGATGTCGGAGATGGCGGCGTACACCTCGTCGGGCGACGCTGCGATGTCGCGGGAGATCTCGAGCTTCTCGGCCATGGCGGAAGAAGCTAGATCCACTTGCCGGGGTTGAGGATGCCCTCCGGGTCGAGCGCGGCCTTGATGCGACGCGTGATGTCGACGACGTCGGGACCGAGCTGCTCGACCAGATGCCTCGCCTTCAACGATCCGACGCCGTGCTCACCGGTGACGGTGCCTCCGAGCACGAGCGCAGCGTCCATGATCTCGTCGAAGGCGCGCGCAGCCCGAGCTCTGGCGTCGTCATCGGACGGGTCGAACGACACGAGCGGATGGAAGTTGCCGTCGCCCGCGTGGCCGATCACGGGGACGAGCACGTCGTGCTTCTCGGCGATCGCAGCCACTGCCGAGACGAGCTCTGGCACGCGCGGGATCGGCACGCCGACGTCCTCGATCAGGACCGCGCCGAGCTTCTCGACGCACGGGATCACCATCCGCCGGGCCGCCATGAGGAGCTCACCTTCGACCTCGTCGTCGCTCACGATCACGTCGAGCGCGCCTGCGTCGCGGCACGCGGAGGCGACGAGGTCCGCCTCGTGCGGCGGGCCGTCGGTCTGTCCGATGAGGAGCGCGCCGACGGAGGAGTCGAAGCCCATCGGCTTCACCCGCTCGACGGCAGCGATCGACGCTGCGTCCATGAGCTCGAGCGCGCTCGGCCGGATCGTCGACGCGATCGCCGTCACCGCGTGACCGGCGTCGACGACATCGGCGAAGGTGGCTGCCACCGTCGTCGGCGTCGGGGGCAGCGGGCGCAGCCTCAGTGTCGCTTCGGTGATGACACCGAGCGTTCCCTCCGAACCCACGAACAGCCGCTTCAGGTCGTAGCCGGCGACGTCCTTCACCGTGCGACCGCCGAGGCGGAGGACCCGTCCGTCGGCGAGCACGACCTCGATGCCCAGGACGTAGTCGGTGGTGACGCCGTACTTCACGCAGCAGAGGCCGCCGGCGTTCGTCGCCAGGTTGCCGCCGATCGAGCAGATCTCGAACGACGACGGGTCGGGTGGGTACCAGAGCCCTTCCGCTCGTGCGGCGGCCTTGAGCTCAGCGTTCAACAGTCCAGGCTGGACCGTCGCGGTCATCGCCGCGCGGTCGATCGCCACCGAACGCATCCGCTCCGTCGACAGCGTGATGCACCCGTCGATCGCGCTGGCACCGCCGGAGAGCCCCGAGCCTGCGCCGCGGGTGACCAGCGGGATCCGGTGCCGGGAGGCGATCGACACCACGGCTTGGACCTCGCTCGTCGAGGTCGGTCGGACGACCGCGAGCGGCTTGCCTGGCACCACCGTCATCGCGCGGTCGAAGCGGTAGCCCTCGACGATGTCGGGATCGACCACGACGGAGCCTTCGGGGAGCGCAGCGATCAGGTGGTCGACGGCTCCGCCCATGCGGCCCATCTTTGTCTCGCTGGTGGCTACTCCGCGCGCAGCACCAGTGCGGGCCGGGTGCGCGCGGCGCCGATAGCGAACGGCGCCGCGATCACCACCGCGACAGCCACCGTTGCCACGGCCACGAGCGCGAAGGCCGGCATCGGCGTGACGGGATCCGCTGGCACGTAGAACTGATCGGCGAACGCCCGCCAGGCGGTGCGACCGGCCGCGGCACCCACGGGTGTCGCGCAGACGACGGCGAAGATGCCGACCGCGGCAGCGTGCCAGGTCACGGTGGCGGCGAGCTGTCGACGCTCGAACCCGAGCGAGGACATGATCGCCAGCTCACGTCGCCGGCGCCGCAACGACGACGCGAGGCTGTGGCCCAGCGTGGCCGCAGCGAGGACGGCGAGCGCCAGGGCCAGGATCACCGGGACAGCGCGGACGCGATCGAGATCCGCGATGGTCGTCGGGCGCTGCGTCGTCCGGATCGGGAACGCCTCACCGAACATCTCCGTTCCGACCTCCGCGACCTCGTTCAACGTCGCCTGGATGTCGGACCGAGCCTCGTCTGCCACGTCGATGGCGACGAAGTTGCGGAGCGCGCCGTCATGAACGAACGCGGCCGCGAGCTCACCCTCCGACGGCGGGACCGAAAGCGGGGGCATGGCGTCGGTGTGCAGCTGCGCGCCGACGCCTAGCCCGGTCGCGCCGAAGCTGCCGAGGCCGAGGCGGGGGAACACGACCTCGCCGACGATGCGGAGCGAGCGCGCTCCGTCGCCGAGGTCGACATCGACGCTGTCGCCGATCGTCAGCCCGAGTCGATCGAGCGTCTCGCCGCCGAGCGCGATCTCGTCGTGATCGGTGGCGGTTCGGCCGTCGACCGCCACGAGGTCGAGGTCACCGCGGAGGGTGCTCCAAGAGATCGCCGGCACCCGCTCCCGGCCGATGACCGCCTCGCCGTAGTTGCCGGCAGCGATAGCGGTAACACCTGGGTCTGCACCCACTCGCTCCATCACGAGCCCCAGCGGTGCCGGGCCGAACTGCCCGTCGACCATCACGTCCCACGACTGGCCGTAACGGAGCGGACGGTCGACGAGGTCCGAAAGGCTCGCGCCGAACGTCGCGGCCGCGAGCACAGCGACCACGCCGGCCACCGTGGCAGCCACCGCTCCCGCACCGCCGGAGCCGCGCGGCCACGCGGCGCGAAGACCTGCCGACGCGGCCGGCGACAGCTTGAGGTTCGCGAGCGACGCCGGAAGCCGCACGTCGTCGATCGCGCGACCGTCGCCTGCCGTGGCCGCAGCGACGACGCAGAAGAGCGCGACCGCGACCGCTCCTGGCAGGAGGATCGTCAGGTCGGCCGCAAGCCCCTCGTCGGGCTCCGCAACCCGCGCCGGGCCGACGGGGAACATCGGTGACATCACGATGGCAGTGCCAAGGCTCACGACCGCGGCCGCCGCGCCCAGCATCGCCCCGCGCACGACCAGCACCTGCCGGCGTTCGGACCGCCGGAACCCGAGCGCGTCGAGCGACGTGACGTCGGCGCGCGACGGGCGGACGTGGCGGCGGATCGACTGGCCCACGACGATCACCACCACCGCAGCGAGCACCGCGGCGAACATCGCCAGTGCCACCGTGAGCGGGCGGATCGAGTGCTTCACCTGTTCAACGTTGCTCGCGAGGTCGACCGTGAACACGCCCTCCGGGAACTCGTCACCATGCTTCTGCGCGAGGCTCGAGATCACTTCGGTCACCTCTGCCGCCCGGCGTGGGTCGTCGAGGTCGATCGCGGCGCCCTCGAAACCGTTGTGCGCCTCCGACAACCGGGAGACGATGGCCGGCGACAGCAAGCCGGCCGGCAAGCCGTCGAGGTCCGTGAACGGGATCACCTCCTGCGCGGTCACCACCACACCCACGATGTCGAGGACCGCGGGAACTGCGGGCGCAGATCCGTCGAACGACGGGATCTCGAAGCTGATGCGGTCTCCGACGCTCACGCCGTACGTCTCGGCGAAGAAGCGGTTGACGACGAGTTCGTCCTCGGCCTGCGGATCCCACATGCGGCCGTCGAGCACCTTCGGGGCGCCGACGGTGACCGCGAACCGGTGGTCGACCGGCGCGACCGTCGCGCCCGCCACCATGGAACCTGCGTGGTCTCCTGCGGTGAACATCAGCGGTATGCCGCGGAGGACGCCGACCTCACGGACACCGGGGATCGACGCGATCTCGTCGTAGAAGCCGGTCATGCCGGTTCCGTCGCCGTTAGGGCTCACGAGGACCTCTGGCGCGTTCGTGACGGCCACCATGCGATCGAACGCGGTCGACGTGCGCCGCGCTCCGGCCGCACTGGCGAGTACCACGCCGGACGAGACTCCGACCAGGAGGACGAGGACGACCAAGCCCCTGATGCCAGAGAGGATCTGCGCTCGTGCGCGGTACCACACCCCGGGGGTCACGAGTCCAAGCGTGCAGATGGCACGGGACATACGCCAGGGAGGTGCCCCCCGTCGGTGCGGGGGTGCTGCCTACACCGTCAGCAGGTCAGCCCGCTGCTTCCAGGTCTTCGAGGTGCACAAGGGCTTCGCACAGGACGCACGTGGCCTCCACGTCGTGCGGGCGGTGCATCGCGACCGCCGCACGGGCCACCGACTCGAGGGCACGCAGCCGAGGCGTGACCTCGACCGACTGGACGTCGATCGCAACCGGTCCGCTGCCGGCGATCGGCTCCGGTGCGACGTGCGTAGCGCCGACGTGCTCACGGATGCCGGCTCGCGCCCCTGCCTGGAGCACTCCGGCGGCCGCCTGCACCGCGATGCCGATCGTGTACGGCGTCACGTTCGAATAGCCGGCCACCGCGTCGAGCGCGGCGCGCTTGGCGGCTTCCAACAACTGGCCCGACTCGGAGACGAAGAACGAAGCCACCGAACACTCCTGGTTTCGCCCGCCTGATGGACCCTGCTGAGGCCTGACGTACCCAGGTTTCCGACGTTCAACCCCAGGTTCCGCTGCGGCCGACCGAAAACCGGCCGAACCACAGCGAACAGGTCAGAACAGCGGCCCGGCGGCCATGCCGACGATCGGCTGATTGAGACGGATGTTGCCCGTCGACCCGAAGAACTTCGCGTCCCCGAAGCTGAAGATGCCGCCGTCGGCGGCGACGAACCAGTAGCCGTCGCCGGACGCTGACGCCGTCATGCCGACGATCGGCTGGTTGAGTCGGATGTTGCCGGTCGAGCCGAAGAAGGCGGCGTCGCCGAAGGCGAAGATGCCGCCGTCGCGCGCGACCAGCCAGTAGCCGCGTCCGGTCGGCGTCGCGGCCATGCCAACGATCGGCTGGTTCAGGGGCTTGCCGCCCATCGACCCGAAGTACCGCGCATCGCCGAAGGCGAAGATGCCGCCGTCGGCGCCTACGAACCAGTAGCCCTGTCCGGTCGGCGTCGGTGTGATGCCGACGATCGGCGCCACGAGGCGGAGGTCGCCGGTGGAACCCTTGAAGGAGGCATCGCCGAAGGTGAACACGCCGCCGTCGCTCGCGACCAGCCAGTAGCCGGCGCCGGTCGGTGTCGACGCCATGCCGATGATCGGTCGGTTGAGCTTGAGGTTGCCGGTCGACCCGAGGAATCGGGCGTCGCCGTAGGAGAAGACGCCGCCGTCGGCGGCGACGAACCAGTATCCCTCCCCGGACGGTGTGGCCGTCATCCCCACGATCGGCTGGTTGAGCCTGAGGTTGCCTGCGGATCCCTTGAACTCGCTGCTGCCGAAGCTGAAGATGCCGCCGTCGCGGGCGACCATCCAGTAGCCCTTGTTCGCCGGGTCCTTCCACGTGATCACCACGGCAGGCGACTGAGCGCCTCCGGGCACGAGGGGCAGCGCGCGGACGAAGGTCTGGCCGCTGAGGTAGCTGCTCACCTCGAGGGTGGCTACCCCGCCCACCGTGGTGGCGCTGAACGCGTCGCCTCCATATGGGGCGTTCCCGAACCCGTAGACCCGGCCGACGACGTCGAGCAACCAGTAACCGCCCGAGGGCGAGGTCTCGATGGCCGAGATGGAGTCGGCGATCTCGACGTCTACGAGGTCGCCGTGGTCGGGGGCGTTGCCGAAGGTGATGACTTCGCCGTCGAACGTCACGAGGCGGTACCCGTTACCGGCCGACGTCGCCGCCATCGACGCGACGTCCTTGCCCTGAGCCGACCCGTGGAACGGCGCGGAACCGAAGGCGAACACCCGACCGTCGTCCGTGTAGAGCCAGTATCCGCCACCGCCAGGGTTCGCGACGATGCCCATCACGGTGACCTCCGGCGCGAGGCGAAGGTGCCCGACGCTGCCGTAGAAACCTGCGTCGCCGAAGGTGAAGACCCCACCGTCAGCGGAGACGAGCCAGTAGCCGTTGCCCGTCGGCGTGACCGCCATGCCCGTGACCTCGTGGTTGAGGCGCAGGCCGGAGAGGTCCCCCAGGAACGGTGCGCCGCCGTAGGGGTACACCCGCCCACTCGCGTCGTAGAGGTAGTAGCCGCCACCCGGACGGTTCACGATCCCGAACACGGTGTCGGTCGCAGTGCCGCGCGCGTCTCCCTGATGCGCGGCGCCACCTCGAGCGAGCACCCGCCCGTCGTCACCGGCCAGCCGGTACCCGCCTCCGGGTGCAGCTGCCATCCCGAAGAAGAGCGCGCCCGTGTACAGGGCGCCGTCGCCGCGCGACTGGAAGAACTCGACCGTGGTGCCGTCTGGCGCGGGCGCGCCGTCGACCGACACCGTCGCCCGGAGCGTGACGGTCTGTTCGATGACGGTTGCGACCTCGCGATCGACCGTCAGCTGCGTCGCTGTTGCCGCGCCTGCGGGTGATGGTGCGACGACGAGCCCCGCAACGAGTGCGAGGAGGATGACGAGGAAGTTGAACGGCCGCCGTGACATGGGGCAGCAGTGTGGCAGTTCCGGCCGAAGGTTCAGAGCGACCGCAGCTTCTTGGATCAGCCCTCTCCGAGCCACGCCGGAGAACGCTCCAGGAGGTACTGGCTCACGGCGAGGCATCGGTCGAACACCTCGCACAGCAGTTCCTCGCCTCCGAGGACGCGTGCCAACGAGACCTGCTGGCGGGCGATGACGGTGATGCGCCGCTCGGGCGCGTCGGTGGCAGACGGGAAGGCGTCGATGCCCGAGACCTCGAGCGGGAGGTCGACGCCGCCGATGCCTGCGAGCTCGAGGGCCAGCTGCAGGAGGTCGGGCCCGTTGGGGAGCGGTGGCAGCGCCCACGTGAAGGTGAGCGGGAAGTGGAAGTCGTCCGGCGGGTCCTCGTCGTCCGGCAGGCCGAGCACGAGGTCTTCGAACGCGAGCAGCACTCGCGGGTCGACGTCGAGCGCGAGGTGCAGGTCGAGCGGCCCACCGCACCCTTCCTCCGGGTGGAGGTCGACTTCCCACGACTGCCGGAGCGAGTAGGTCTCGACGAGGTGGCGCTCGTCGTGGACGTGGAAGCCGTGATCGGTGGCGTGGTCCTTGAGCTCCGCGACGTACCCGGCGGTGTCGATGACGGCCATTGCGGCGAGGGAGCTTAGGTCCAGCGGTAGCGGGTCCAACCGGCGACCGGCCGCGCACCCAGCGACTCGTAGAAGTCGATCGCCGGCTGGTTCCAGTCGAGGACGGCCCATTCGATGCGATCGTCCGTGAGCGACCGGAGGTGCATGAGCAGCGCGGCGCCATGTCCGCGTCCTCGATGCGAGGGACGCACGAACAGGTCTTCGAGCCAGATGCCAGGCCGGCCGAGCCACGTCGAGAACGTGCGGAAGTAGAGGGCGAAGCCGGCGACGGCGTCGGTGTCGTCGTCGACCGCCAGCACCACATGGGCCGCGGGATCGTCTCCGAAGAGGTGCTCGGCCAGGGTCTCGACGTCGAACTCGACCGCCTCAGGCGCCTTCTCGTACTCGGCCAGCTCGCGGATCAACGCGGCGATCTCGTCGACGTCGTCGAGCGTGGCGGGACGGAGGGCCATGTCGCTGGCGACGGTAGCCCCGATAGCGTCGGCGACCATGTCTTCCGCAGTGGCCGGTGCCGACGTGCTCGACGTCCTGATCGACGCTGCGAAGGCGATCCGATCATCGCTCGACGACCTCAACGACTGGGGGCCGGCAGGCACGCGCCCCGGGCAGTACTTCAGCGATCTGGCGGCCGACGAGGCGGCGTTGCGCGTGCTTCACGGTGCCGGCTTCGGCGTGCTCTCGGAGGAGTCCGAGATCACCAACGGGGAGGCCGAGATCATCGTCGTCCTCGACCCGGTCGATGGTTCCACGAACGCGTCTCGTGGCGTCCCCTGGTTCGCGTCCAGCCTCTGCGCGCTCGATAGCGACGGCGCCCTCGCCAGCTACGTCGTGAACCAGGCGACGGGGCAGGCCTTCGGCGCGGTCCGCGGCGAAGGAGCGTGGCGCGACGACGGGGACGGCCGGCGGACGATCCGTCCGTCCGAACGACGGGCGCTGCGCGAGTCGATCGTTCTGACGTCCGGCTACCCGACCCACAACTACGGGTGGAAGCAGTTCCGGGCCCTTGGCGCAGCGGCGCTCGATCTCTGTGCCGTCGCGACCGGCATCGCCGACGCATGGGTCGACTGCAGCAAGAACGCGCACGGGCCGTGGGACTACCTCGGTGGGATGCTCGTCTGCATCGAGGCCGGAGCATCGGTGATCGACGTCGAGGGCCGAGATCTCGTCGTCCGCGAGCACGCCGGACGGCGTACGCCGGCCGCCGCCGCGACCCCGGAACTGCTCGACGCGTTGCTCGCCGAGCGCCGTTCCTGAAGTTTCTCGAAATTCGGTTGACGGCATTTCTCATACATGGTCGGATACCAGGGCCCGGGAAGTCCCCTGGCACCGATCACGGAGGTACCGCGAGCGTGCTGACCACCCTGCCCACGACGACGCCGACCGGCGCCATCTGGGCAGACGCGCGCGCCTGCGGGATCCCGGCCACTGCGATTGCCGCTGCCAAGGCCGATGCGGGTTACGCCATGCGCGCAGCCGCGAAGCGTCCGCAGGCAGGCGTCTTCGGTGGTTCCAACGGCACCCATGTGTCCAACGGCATGGGTTCCAACGGCGCCACCAAGCTGCGGCCCGAGGGTCTTGGAGGAAGTTCTGGCTAGACCAGACCACTTCTTCCGAGAAGGCCCGAAGGCCGCTGGCACAAGCCAGCGGCCTTTTTGTTTCTCCGGAAATCGGAATGTCAGAGGAAACCCCGGTACAAGCACAAGGGGGAGTGGCGAGATGCTCGCCGAACTGTTTGAGGTCAATGACGACCAGGAGCCAAGTACCGATTGGTCATTGGCTCGCTGCAAGGACGGAGTGGGGTCGATGACGGCCCTGTTCTTCTCCGAGCAGATCGACGACATCGCTCGGGCGAAGCAGATCTGCCAGCTCTGCCCGTTGATGGAAGCGTGCCTCGAGGGCGCGCTGGCACGGCGCGAGCCGTGGGGCGTGTGGGGCGGCCAGCTGTTCTTGAACGGGAAGATCCTCGCGTTCAAGCGCAAGCGCGGACGTCCGCCGAAGAACCCGCAGGTCGCACAGACGGCCTGATCATCTCGGAGCTTCCTCGCTCCGGACACCGGTAGGAGGGACGGGGGTGACGTTCGAGCGAGCCCCCGTTCCTCGCCGGTCGATCGCAGCGAAGGCGCGGCCCACGTAGCGTCCGTCTGCGATGGAGTCGATGTCGGCGGCCGAGGCTCGATGGGTCGCACTCGCGGCGCAGGGCATGCCACGAGGCGCGCTGCGGCGTCGTGGCACGGGTCGACCGACGGCGAAGACGGTGCTCGAGCTCGTGCGCCGCCAGGGGCTCCTGCAGATCGACTCGGTCAACGTGCTCGTGCGCGCGCACGAGGTCCCGCCGTTCTCCCGCCTGGGCCCGTACGACCGAACGATCCTCGACCGGCTGGTCTCGCGAGATCGTCGCCTCTACGAAGGCTGGTCGCACGTGGCGTCGCTGCTCCCGGTGGAGTACTGGCCGCTGCACGAGTGGCGCCGGCGCCTGCACGACGCCGACTGGCACCGCTATTGGGACGCCGAGCGTCTGGCGTACGCGGATCGCGTGCTCGACGAGGTCCGAGAGCGGGGACCGCTCGCCGCAGGTGAGCTGAACGATCCGGGGCCGCGGCGCGCGGGGTCGTGGTGGAACCGGTCGTTCGGGAAGCAGGCGCTCGAGTACCACTTCGGTGGAGGACGTGTCGCGGTCGCCGGACGGCGCGGCTTCGAGCGCCTGTACGACCTCGCGGAGCGGGTCATCCCGACCGAGCACTTCGACGCACCGGCGGTCGACGAGTACGAGGCGAAGCGCCAGCTGGTGGTGCACTCGCTGCGTGCGCTGGGTGTCGGGACGACGGACGACATCGCCGACTACTTCCGCCTCAAGCTCACGCCGGTGAAGCGGATCCTCCACGACCTCGTCGTCTCGGGCGAGGCGCAGCAGGTGGAGGTCGAGGGGTGGGACCAGCCTGCGTTCGTGTGGCCTGCGGTGAAGGTACCGAAGTGCGCTCCCGAGGGCGCCGCGTTGCTCAACCCGTTCGACCCCGTGGTCTGGCACCGGCCCCGCACGGAGCGCATGTTCGGCTTCCACTACCGCATCGAGATCTACGTCCCGGAACCGAAGCGGATCTACGGCTACTACGTCCTGCCCTTCCTGCTCGACGACCAGCTGGTGGCGCGGGTCGACCTGAAGGCGGATCGCGCGGCGAAGGTGCTGCGGGTGTTCTCGTCGTGGGTCGAACCGGGCGCGGACCCAGCACGTGCGTCGGAGGCTCTCGCCGGTGAGCTTGCTCTGGTCGCCGACTGGCTGGGCCTCGACAACGGGATCGACGTCCACCAGAAGGGCACTCTCGCACCCGCACTGAGCGCAGCGGTGGGTCGTCCGTAGACCCGCCGGTAGCCTTGTGCGCTGCGGGCGCGTAGCTCAGTTGGCTAGAGCACCTCCCTTACAAGGAGGGAGTCGGGGGTTCGAGTCCCTCCGCGCCCACGACCTTCCGGCGGGGCTGGCGCGAGTCGCGCCTCAAGTGCGGAGCTCGCGGTGTCGATGCATGTGGCACCGTCCGGGCTAGTCCGGCCGGGAGTCGCATCGCTGCGCAGCACCATCACGACCAGAGCACGTGCGGCCCTGACGACCTCGGGGCAGCGGCGAGCAGTTCCTTCAGCAGCTTGCCCGTTGTTCAAGTCGCCGGTCGCTGGGCCGGTTCCCGATGATGGAGGTTGTGCGGCCGATGCTCACCGATCCTCTCGACTCCGGCGCGACGGTGCGCCCCGCGCGTCGGCGGTTGGGCGACAGGTTGCTGGAGCGGGGACTCGTCACCGCGGAGGAGCTCGCCCTCGCGGTCGAGGAGCAGCTCGCGACTCGCGAGCGGTTGGGCGAGGCGCTCGTCCGGCGGGGCGCCATCACGGAGGTCCAGCTCGTACTAGTGCTGGCCGACAACGTCGGCCTGCGCTTCGTCGACCTCGACGACTTCGCCATCGACGCGGAGGCGAGCCGCGCGCTGAAGGAGCACTTCGCGAGGCGCCTCAACGCCATCGGCATCGGATGGGATGGTGAGCGCCTGCTGGTCGCCATGGCGAACCCCGCCGACGTGTTCGCGCTCGACGACATCCGAACCCTCGTGCGCGTCGACGTCGTGCCGCTCATGGCCGTTCCTTCGCAGATCGCGCGGGCGATCGATCTCGTCTTCCGCAGCGGCGGCGACGCGGAGGTCGCCCTCGCCGCGGCGTCGGACGAGCTCCGGGCCGAGCTCGTCGTGCGGGTCGAAGCGCGCCGAGAGGACGACGAGGCGCCCGTCATCCGGTTCGTGAACGAGCTCATCGCTCGAGCCGTGCACGACGGCGCCTCCGACATCCACATCGAGCCCACCCGCAACGACCTCCGGATCCGGTTCCGTGTCGATGGCGTCCTCCGAGACGTCATGTCGGTGCCGGAGCGGCTCCGTCAGCGCGTGGTCAGCCGGACGAAGATCCTCACGGAGATGGACATCGCCGACCGCCGCGCCCCGCAGGACGGTCGAGCGTCGATGACGGTCGACGGCCGGCGCGTCGACATGCGCGCCGTCAGCTTCCCCACGACCAACGGCGAGGCCATCGTGATCCGCCTCCTCGACAAGAGCGGCGGCGTCGTCGACATCAACGAGCTGGACTTCCGCCCCGCCACCCTCGCGACCTACCAGCGGTGCTACCGCCAGTCGAGCGGCGCCGTTCTCGTCACCGGGCCCACCGGATCGGGGAAGTCGACGACGCTCTACGCGACGCTCCGCGATCTCCACGATCCCGAACGCAACATCATCACGGTCGAAGACCCCGTGGAGTACGAGCTCGACGGCATCAAGCAGCTCCAGGTCGAGCCGAAGGCGGGAGTGACGTTCGCATCAGCTCTCCGGTCGCTGCTGCGGGCCGACCCCGACATCCTGCTCGTGGGCGAGATCCGTGATCAGGACACGGCGCGGCTCACCATCGACGCTGCGCTGACCGGTCACCTGGTGCTCACGTCGCTCCACACGAAGAGCGCGGCGGCGACCCCGGCCCGGTTGGTGAAGATCGGGGTCGAGCCGTTCCTGGTCACATCCGCCGTGCAATGCGTGCTCGCGCAGCGCCTCGCCCGCCGGCTGTGCGACAAGTGCCGGCGCCCGACGAAGGTCCCTGACGCCGTTCTCGCTCGCCTGGGGTGGACGGAGGCGGATCGCGAAGGCGACCACCTCGGGTTCTTCAGCCCGGTCGGGTGCAACGCGTGCGGGAACGCCGGCTACTCGGGGCGGTTCGCGATCCACGAGGTGATGGCCATCACCGACCGCGTCGCCGAGGCGATCGCGGAGTGGGCACCACCGCCGGAGGTCGAGCGGGTGGCAGTGGCCGAAGGCATGACCACGCTGAACCGCGATGGCGTCCTCAAGGCCGCGCGGGGCTTGACCTCGATCGAGGAGCTCCACCGCATCGCCAGCTGAGGCTGAGCCGGCCGCCCCTTCCCGGCCGACGGCCGTCAGGCTGCCGAAGTTCGGCGCATCTGCTCGCGCACGAGCGGGACGACCTCCGTGGCGTACAGCTCGATGCTGCGCATCATCGTCTCGTGGGGGAGCGTCCCGGCGCTGTACTTCATGTCGAAGCGAGTCGCGCCGAGGCCCGACATCGCCCTGACGATCTTCTTCGCCACCGTCTTCGGTGATCCCGCGACGAGCGCGCCGTTCGAGGCTGCCGACTGCTCGAACTGCTCGCGAGTGATCGGCGGCCAGCCGCGGTCGCGTCCGATGCGGGCGTGCATCACCCGGTAGTGGGGCCACAGTTCCTCGAGCGCCTGCTCGTCGGTCTCGGCAACGTGGCCCGGGCTGTGGATGCCGATCGGCAGCTGGGGCCGCTCGAGCTGGTCGAGCGCGCGGCGGTAGAGGTCGACGAACGGCGCGAAGCGCAGCGGATCGCCGCCGATGATCGCCAGCATCAAGGGAAGGCCGTAACGCGCCGCTCGCACCACCGACTCCGGGCTGCCGCCGACGCCGACCCACGTGCGAAGCCCGGATGCCGTCGACGGGTACACGCGCTGGTTCTCGAGCGGCGCCCGCGTCTCACCCGACCACGTGACGGGTTGCTCCGTGAGGAGGTCGGAGAACAGGTCGAGCTTCTCCTCGAACAGCTGCTCGTACTGCGACAGGTCGTAACCGAAGAGCGGGAACGACTCGGTGAACGAGCCTCGCCCGAGGATCACCTCGGCCCGCCCGTTCGACAGGGCGTCGAGCGTCGCGAACCGCTGGAACACCCGAACCGGGTCGTCAGATGACAACACGGTGACCGCGGAGCCGAGCCGGATCCGCTCGGTGCGGGCCGCGATCGCCGCGAGCACGACGTCGGGAGCGGAGATGGCGAAGTCGTCCCGATGGTGCTCACCGAGGCCGATGAAGTCGAGGCCGAGGCGATCGGCCAGCACGCCTTCCTCGACGACGTTGCGGATCACCTCGGGCTGCGTCAGCGCAGTCCCCTCGGGCGTCACCGTCACGTCGCCGAAGGTGTCGAGGCCCAGCTCGATGGTCGTCATACCCATCCCAACAAGTTGTACGTTCAACTAATTCCGTCGGATCGGGGCGGAGGTACGCTGCGCCTCGTGCCGCTCTACGAGTATCGCTGCCTCGACTGCGATCGTCTCTTCGAGGAGCGCCGCCCGGTCGCGGAGGCCGACATGCCGACCTGCCCCGACGGTCACGGCAGGGTGAAGCGCCTCATCTCGATGTTCGCATCGTCGCGCTCGTCGACGTCGTCCGACGCCTTCGACGGAGCACCCGGCAGTGCCGGTGGTGGCTGCTGCGGCGGCGCCTGCGGCTGCCGCTGAGAGCTCGCGCCGATCTGCGTCGGCGGGAACCCCGCCGGTAATCTCCGTCCTCGCCATGGCCGCAGCACCCGCAGCACCTACCGATCTCCAGACGAAGCCCTACAAGACCGGGGAGCGGGTGATCGTCACCCAGGACATCCGCGGCGTTCCCGAGGGCACGGCCGGTCGGGTGAAGATGGGCACCGGCCTGACATGGAAGCGCTACTGGGTCGAGTTCGCGAACGGCCGCTGGGTCGGGTCGGTCTCGCAGGCCAACCTGGTCCGGGCGAAGGACTGGGAGCAGTTCAAGAAGCTGCGTGAAGAGGAGCGCCTGCGGCCGAAGGTCGTCGAGGCGCCCGCCGAGGCGTCGGGCGGCGGCGAGGGCGACGGCGGGGGAGCAGCCGCCGGCGGCGCGTCCAGTCGTGTTCCCGCGCACCTGCTCGAGCGTTCGCGCAAGGCGCGCGAGCGCCTCGCTGGCGGCTGACTCCGGGTTCCTAGCCGCCGAAGGTCGACAGTCCGGTCGACCCCCCGTCGCCGACGAGCGGCAGCGGCGGTGAGGTCACCGGCGCGGCCCGTGGCGCGGTCGTCGTCGTGCTCGTCGACGTCGTCGACGTGCTGGTCGACGGGGCAGGCGCCGGGCGAGCGGTGGTGGTCGTCGTCGACGGCGGCGGCTCTCCTGCCTGCGCCTCGGGCCCTTGGGGTGCCGGCGCTGCGGGAGGCAGCGGGAGGCCCGGCAGCACCGGCACCCCGATCACGGGCGGGGGCACGAGCACGAGCGGGAGGTCGGGCGCGTTGTCGCGCAGCCGCTTCCGCTGGTCCCCCGTCCAGAAGCTCGTCTCACCACGGGCACCGGCCCACGAGAAGCTGAAGTGCACGTGGTCGCGGTGCTCGCTCACACCGACATACGACCGCCAGCCCTCGGTGGCGCGTTCGGCCGACCAGATGCGACCGTCCCAGATGACGTACATGAGTCCGGTTCGCCTGGCGATGGCGTACGGGTTCCCGGCGGCGTCCGAAGCGAGCAGCCACGAGATCACTTCGTCGGCCGCGGCCCGCTCGGCGGGCACGTCGACGCGTACGCCCCAGTCGAAGGCTCGGCCCTCCTTGTGCTCGGACGCCCCCGGCGCGTCGCACATCCGACCGATCCCGAGGTTCCTCGTGAACGGATAGGTCGTGAGGAGGATGTCGCGGAAGCCGAGCACCCCAGGCTTCGCCGTCGGGTCACACGTCATCTGGGGGACGTGAGGCGCGAGCGGCTCGATCGCGAGGTCCCTCCACGACGACGCATCCGGGAGCCCGGCACCGGTCGCCGCGCCATCTGCGGCAAGCGGCGTCGCGCCGACCTGGTCCTCCTCGCCCGGCAGCAGCTCCTCGTCGTCTTCGTGGACGAGGGCTGGCACCGGTGTGAGCCACCACCGGCCCGCCTCGAAGGCGGCCTCGAATCCGAGGTACGCGTACTGCGACCCGCGGCAGGTGACGATGCCGTTCACGCGAGTCGTGCGCATGGTGGGCGGCGGGCCGAGCGGCTCGACGTGGCCGCCGAGCTCGAAGTCGCCGACCGGCCGCGTCCACGACACCTCGAGTCGGTGAGGCGGGCAGTGGTCTCGCGCCGTGCCGGCGAGGTGCCCCAGGTGGATGCGCCAGTCGTCGCCGGCGAGCGGGAGCCCGACTGACGAGGTGAGGAGACGAGCGGAGTCCTCCGCTCCTTCGCGGCCGGGAAGGGTGCTGCCTGGTGCGCCCACCGGATCCGTCGTCGCGGCAACGGTCTCGGGCACGAACCCCGCCAGCGACGTCGCTGGGCTCAGCGGAGCCGCCACGACCTCAGCGACCGCACCGCAGACGACGAGCGCACCGGCTGCGGCGACACGTGCATCTCCACAGGCGGCTGTGGCGCGCGACCGGGTGGTTCGGCGCAGCCACGCCCAGTCGAACGCGATCCCCGCGCGCAGATCGGCGGGGAACGATCGAACGGCTTCGAGGAGGTCAGAACCACGCATCTGCTCGGAGGTTCCCCGGAACCGAGCCGTCACCCTGCCGGCGAGCCGGGGCCATTTGCAGAATGACCCGGCATGACTAGTCAGCCGGACGGGAGGGCCGCTGGCGTCAGCTCCGCTGTTGGTTCGCCACCGCAGCCATCAGCAACATGCCGCCGTCGACGACGAACGACGTGCCGGTGACGTAGGTGGCTTCGTCGGATGCGAGCCACCGGATCATCGAGGCGATCTCCCGGGCATCGCCCGGCCGGTTCATCGGGATGCCTGGACGCTCCTTCCCGTGCGGATCCTCTTCCTCCTGACCCGTCATCGGGGTGGCGATCTCGCCCGGCGCGACCGACACGACGCGGATGCCGTGCTCCGCGAGCTCGAGGGCCATGACCTTGGTCAAGAGCCCCAGTCCGCCCTTGGCCGCGCAGTACGGCGCCGAGCCGCGGAGCGGGACGTGCTCGTGCACGGACGTCACGTTGACGATCACGCCTCCGCCGCTCTCTCGCATCAGCTTCGCCGCCGCCTGCCCGCAGACGAACGGGCCGGTGAGATCGACCTCCAGCACGTGGCGCCAGTCGGGGAGCGCCATGTCGAGGAAGGGCGTGCTGGTGCCCGTTCCGGCGTTGTTCACGAACGCGTCCACTTGCCCGAGCTCGGAGACCATCTCCTCGACGAGCGGCGCGGCGCTGCCGACGTCGGTGCCCAGGTCGAGCCGGCGCACCACCGTCGCCGCGCCCGCCGCTTCGGCCTCGGCGGCGGTGCGTCGCGCACCCTCCTCGTCGGTGTGCCAGGTGATCCCGACGTCGTAACCGGCCTCGGCGAAGGCGACTGCCGTCGCTTTCCCGATGCCGGAATCGGAGCCCGTCACGATCGCTGCAGGTCGCGCCATGTCGAGGCGTTACCCGCAGCGATCGCCGACCGACCGCAGTTGGCCCGCCGAGCGGCTAGAAGCCGTCTTCGACGACGCGGCGCTCGCGGATGGTGCGGCCGCGCCGGGTGACGACGGGCTCGTCGTCGACGTAGTCGTGGTCACGAACCACGGTCCGCCGGTAGCTGCCTGCACCCCCGAAGCCGAGCCGGTCCCAGAACATGAACGAGGTCAGCAGACCGATGACGCCGACGATCATCAGGATCACGCCGACGGTGTTCAGATCGAGCCCCTGCGTCGACACGTCGACCGCGAACGCGAGGATCGCCCCGATCGCCAGCAGGAACACACTCACTCCGATACCCATGGTGATTACCTCCTGGCGCAGACGTGTTCCCGCAGCGGCCGAGAGCAAACGTCGTTCGGCCCAGACCGGCCTCGGTCGGTGCGTGCGGTCAGTCGTCGTGGCTGCGCGCCCACGCGAGCAGCTCGTCGGCGCCCATCGTGTTCACGATCGACTCGACCGGCACGTCGCACTCCGCTGCGCGAGCGCACCCGTGGTCGAGCCAGTCGAGCTGTCCCGGAGCGTGCGCGTCGGTGTCAATCGACACCTTGCAGCCCGCGGCGACGACCATCTGCAGCAGGCGGATCGGAGGGTCGAGGCGCTCCGGGCGCGAGTTGATCTCGATCGCCTTGTCGAAGCGGGCTGCGACGGCGAACACGAGCTCAGGATCGAACGTCGACTCCGGGCGTCCTCGCCCCACGACGATGCGGCCGGTGCAGTGACCGAGGATGTCGAGGTCGGGATCGGTGAGCGCGGTGATCATCCGCTGGGTCATCGCCGGTGCCTCCATGCGCAGCTTCGAGTGCACGCTCCCGACGACGACGTCGAGCTGCGAGAGCACCTCGTGACCCATGTCGAGCGTTCCGTCCTCGAGGATGTCGACCTCCATCCCGGTGAGGATGCGGAACGGCGCGAGCTCCTGGTTGAGGCGAGCCACGACGTCGAGTTGGGCCATGAGCCGGTCGCGGTCGAGTCCCTTCGCGATCGTGAGCCGGCCGGAGTGGTCGGTCAGCACCATGTACTCGTGCCCGAGCGCGGTCGCCGCCTCGGCCATCTCGCGGATCGGACTGCCGCCGTCCGACCAGTCGGAGTGGGTGTGGCAGTCGCCTCGAAGCAGTGCTCGTATGTGCTCGCCACCGCCCGACATGGGCTCGCCGTGCTCCGTCTCGAGCTTCGTCAGGTAGCCCGGTGTCTCGCCTCGAGCCGCCTCGAGGATCACCTTCTCCGTGACCTCGCCGATGCCTGCGAGCTCGCGCAAGGTGCCGGCTGCTATGCGCGCCTCGAGCTCGCCGGTGGCGAGCGCTTCGACGGTTGCCGCCGCGCCGCGGAACGCTCGCACCCGATACGTCGGCTCGCGCCCTCGCTCGAGCAGGAAGGCGATGCGTTGCAGGGCCTCGACCGGTGTCACCGATGTCACTCTTACCAACCCTCGACGGCGCGAGAGACGCGATATATCGTGACCGCATGACGCGATGGGAGGGGGACGACATCCGGTGCGAGTTGCCGCGTGTCGTCGAAGCGCATGTTCGCACCATCGACGGGGAGGTTGCGGTGACCGCAGCCGTCGGCCCGGCGCAGGTGCACGTCGAGGTGGTCGACGGCCCCGCCGCGGTGGTCGAGATCGACGGCGGGGTCCTCACCGTCGCACACGAGCCCGAACGCTGGATCGGGTCGGTGATGAAGCGGGCGCAGGCGGTCGTGACGGTGACCGTGCCTGCGGACACGCCGACGGTGATCCGCACCGTCAGCGGCGACGTCTTCGTCGCAGGGCTGCGCGACGGTGTGAGCATCAACACGGTGTCAGGCGCCGTCACCGCGACCGATGTCGCGGGTTCCCTCACGCTGCGGACGGTCTCGGGTGAGATCCAGGGCGAGTCGGTCGACGGGCACCTCGACCTGAACACCGTCTCCGGTCACTGCACGGTCACGGGCCGGCTCGACGAGCTCACGGCCCGAGCGGTCTCGGGCGACCTGACCTTCGACATCGGCGGCGCACCGGCATCCTCACTGACGACGGTCTCCGGCGACGTCGTCATGCGCCTGCCCGAAGACGCGGCCCTCGACCTCGACGTCACGACCGTCAGCGGCCACCTCGACTCGGCGTTCGCGGTGCTGGGAACCAGCTCGAAGCGACGCCTGGCGGGCTCCATCGGGTCCGGCGGCGGGCCGCGAGTGTCCGTGCGCACGATGTCCGGCGACGTGGCGCTGCTTCGCAAGGAGCTGTCGGCGGCGAGGGCCGGCGCGCTGGGCCCGGGTCCGGCAGGCGGCGAGACATGAGCCGCGTCTTCGGTCACGGCGCCCTTCGGCTCTACCTGCTGCATCTCCTCGACGAGGAGCCGAAGCACGGCTACGAGGTCATCCGCGCCCTTGAAGACCGGTTCATGGGGATGTACACCCCGTCCGCGGGGACGATCTACCCGCGCCTGGCCGCCCTCGAGGAAGACGGGCTGGTCGAGCACGACGTCGTCCAGGGCAAGAAGGTCTACAAGCTCACGGCCGCGGGCAAGGACGAGCTCGACGCCCGCCGGGAGGAGATCGACGCGATCGTCGCCGACGCGGTGCAGTCGGCACGGGCACTGGCGCGCGAGATCCGTGACGACGTGCGAGCGGGCGTGCGCGACCTGCGCCGCGAGCTGAAGGACGCGATCCGCGACGTACGGCGCGAGGAGCGACGGGTCACGCGGGAAGCGGGCCGGGCCGGACGCGACATCGCACGAGAGGCGCGCGACGCGGCGAGATCGACCCGAGAAGCCGTTCGCGCCGAATGGGTGGACGCCCGCAACGGAGCCGACCGAGGCGAGCTGAAGGACGTGTTCCGCGCGTTGCGCGACGACCTCGAGTCGTTCGTCACCGACGTCGTTGCCGCCGCGCGACGCCACCGGCTCGACGCTGAGCGGGTGCGGCTGGTGCGCGAGGCGCTCCTCGACGCCCGCGAAGCCGTGATAGAAGCGCTCGACGGTCGAACGACGGGCGATCGCCGGAACTGAGCCGTCCACCGACCATGCTGAGTCGGTGGTGGAAGCTGCTCCTCAGGGCCTCGGCGGGCGCTACTGGAAGGTCTGGACGTCGTCCGCTGTAGCCAACCTCGGCGACGGAGTGTTCCAGGTCGCCATCGCGCTCCTCGCCGTCCGCCTGACCCGGTCACCCGCGCTCATCTCGGGCGTTGCGCTCGCGGCGAGGCTCCCGTGGCTCGTGCTCGCGCTGCCCGCCGGCGCCTTGGCCGATCGCCTCGACCGGCGCCGCACGATGGTCCGCTGCAACGTGGCGCGCACGCTGCTCCTCGGGGCCCTCGCCGCAGCGGTCGCCTTCGACGCGGCGTCGATCGCGCTGCTCTACGTCGTCGCCCTCGCTCTCGGCGTTGCCGAGGTGCTGTTCGACACGTCGGCCCAGACGTTGATGCCGGCGGTGGTCGAGAAGGACCACCTCTCACGAGCCAACGGCCGGTTGTTCGCGGCCGAACTCGTGACGAACCAGTTCGTCGGTCCGCCTCTGGGCGGCCTCCTCGTCACGATCTCGGTCGCTCTCGCGGTCGGCAGCAGCGCCGCGCTGTACGCCGTCGCTGCATCGGCCCTCGTCCTGCTCGGCGGCGACTACCGCAGCGCCCGCTCGGGACCGCCGAGCCGAATACGCACCGACATCGCCGAAGGTCTCGCGTACCTGTGGCGGCATCGCCTCCTGCGGACGCTCGCGCTCCTCCTGGGCGCGCAGAACCTGCTGTCGATGGCGACGCAGTCGGTCTTCGTGCTCTACGCCGTCTCGAGGAGCGGGCTCGGGCTCTCCGACGTCGGCGTCGGCCTGCTCTTCACGACCTTCGCCATCGGCGGCTTCCTCGGCTCCTTCGTAGCTCCGCCTCTCGAGAAGGCCCTCGGCAGAGCGCGGGTCCTGCAGATCGCGCTCTTCGCTGCCGGCATCGGGCTCCTCGTTCCCGGGCTGTTCGTGAACGTCGCCGCCGTCGCAGCGTCGAGCATCGTCAGCGGCATCTTCGTGGTCGGGTGGAACGTGGTGACGGTCTCGTTGCGCCAGCGGATCATCCCCGACGAGCTTCTCGGTCGGGCCAACGCGACGTACCGGCTCCTCGGGTGGGGGACGATGCCGATCGGCGCAGCGGTCGGTGGGGCGCTGGGCGAGCTGCTCGGCGTGCGAGGCGTGTTCCTCATCGCCGGTGGCGCCACGCTGCTGCTCCTCGTCCCGCTCCTCGTCGTGGTGACCGAAGCAGCGATCGAGGCCGCCGACCGCGAGTCGGACGGCGCTGCTGCGGGCACCAACGCCTAATCGTCGTCGTCGCCGCCCTTCTTGTCCTTGCTCTTCCCCTTGCGCGACCCCTCGCCGGCCGCCGGCGCGGGCTCCGTCGGCGGAGGCGGCGGAGCCGTGGTGACCACCGCGCCATCACGGGTCGCCGTCGTGTCGTTCGTGTCGGTCGAGTCGGCCGGGCCGTCGCTGCGCGACAGCGACATCCCGAGGACCATGAGCGCGAGCAGGGCGACGACGAGCCCGACGACGGCGCGACGGGCGACGTTCCCGGCGCCGCGAGGAGGCGGGATCGCCGTCGGCGCTTCGTCGAGGACCATGGTGGCGTCGACCGGCGCCGTGAGCACCGTCGCGTCCGACGGGACGCCGCTGGTCCCCGACCGCAGCGCGCGGGCCAACTCGGCCGCGTTGTCGAACCGGCGCTCCGGGTTGCGATCCATCGCACGATGGATCGCAGCCGCCACGTGGGCAGGTATGTCGGGGCGCACCTCGGTGAGCGGCTCGACCGGCGCATGATGGACCGCGTAGGCGACGCTGATCGGCGTCGTGCCGCGGAACGGCTTCCGCCCGGCGAGCGCCTCGTAGAGCACGACGCCGACGGCGTAGATGTCGGATGCACGTGTCGCCGAGCGGCCGTCGATCCGCTCCGGCGCGAGGTACGCGGGCGTGCCGATGAGCTGCCCGGTGTGGGTGGCGTCGTCGGTGACCTCGAGGCTCTTCGCGATGCCGAAGTCGGCCACCTTGGCGCACCCGTCGGCGCCGAGGAGGATGTTGCCCGGCTTGATGTCGCGATGGATGATCCCGGCCGCGTGAGCGGCCTCGAGGGCGCCGAGCACGTCGCCCGCGACGCGGATCACCCAGTCGACGTCGAGCGGCTCGCCCATGCGGTCGGCGAGGGTCTCGCCGGGAAGTCGCTCCATCACGATCCACGCGAAGCTCCCGTCGCCCGTCTCGTCCTCGCCGGTGTCGAACACCGCGACCACGTTCGGGTGCGAGAGGTTCGCCGCCGCTCGTGCCTCCGCTTCGAACCGGCGGCGGACGTCGGTTCGAGCGGCCATCTCCGGCCGTAGCACCTTGATGGCCACCGACCGGTGGAGCCGTTCATCGAAGCCGTCGTACACCTCGGCCATACCGCCCCGACCGAGCACGTCTCCCAGCCGGTACCGGCCGCCGAGCACCGTGTCGGTGCGCGATCCCATACCGCCGGCGTACGTACCCACCACCGTCGGTGCTGACGCAACCCGGGCGAGTGCTAGTCGCGGGGGATGGCGGGGTACCGTGCGAGCGTGCGTGTGCATGGTGCCGGTGCAACCGGTCGCGTTCTCGCGCGTTGGGTCTTCACCTCGTTCTTGGCAGCGCTGGGGCTCGCCTCCGGTCTCCTCCTGGCGTCGCGCCCGGCGAAGGCCATCCTCGCCTCCGCCGAGAGCAGCGCAGAACCGACGCAGCTCGAGTTGAACCAGCTGTCCCTGCGGTCGGTCGTCTACGACCGCAGCGGAGGCGTCCTTGCCGTGCTCCACCACGACGAGAACCGCTCACCGATCCCGCTCGACCAGATCCCGGAGCACGTGGTCAACGCGGTGCTCGCGGTGGAGGACGACTCCTTCTTCCAGCACGACGGGGTGAACGTGCGCTCGATCCTCCGCGCCGCGATCACCAACGCCGAGGCGGGCTCGGTCCGCCAGGGCGGATCGACGATCACCCAGCAGCTCGTGAAGCAGTCGCTGCTCAGCCCGGAGAAGAACCTCGAGCGCAAGGTGAAGGAGGCGGTGTACGCCATCCGGCTCGAGGAGCAGATGACGAAGGAGGAGATCCTCGAGGCGTACCTGAACACCGTGTACTTCGGAAACGGCGCGTACGGCGTCCAGGCGGCCGCGGAGACGTACTGGGGCGTGCAGGCGAAGGACCTGACGATCGAGCAGGGCGCGTTCCTCGCCGGGATCATCCAGAACCCGTCGAACTACGACCCGTTCCGTAACGGGGACCGCGGCCAGGAGATGCGGGAGCGCGCCGCTGCACGCCGGAACTTCGCGTTGCAGCGCATGGTCGTCAAGGGGCACATCACGCAGCAGGAGGCAGAGTTCCTCCGGGGCATCCCGGTGCCGGAAGGCCAGCGCAAGAAGCCGCTCCAGACCCGCGACGACTACTTCGTCGAAGAGGTCAAGCAGGCGCTGCTCGACGATCCGCAGTACAACCTCGGCGGCACCTACGAAGACCGGTTCAACGCGATCTTCCGCGGTGGTCTCCGCATCGAGACGACGTTCGACCCTCGGCTGCAGGAGGCGGCCCAGAAGGCCGTCAACACCCAGATCCCGAACACCAACGGGCGCTTCGTCGGCGCGCTGGCGTCGGTCGAGCCGTCGACAGGCGCGGTGCGGGCGATGGTGTCGAACCTCAACTTCGAAGAGGCGAAGTACAACCTCGTCACCGGCCGAGGAGGCAGCGGCCGCCAGCCCGGGTCGTCGTTCAAGGCGATCGTGCTCCTCGCCGCGCTCGAGGAGGGCATGAGCCCCAACGACACGATCGCCGGCAGCGAGCCGTGCAAGGTCACCGGCATCAAGGGCCTCATCCCCGATCCGTACGAGCCGGGGAACTACGAAGGCAGCAAGGGGAGCAACGGGCCCCTCTACAAGGCCACCGCCCAGTCGCTGAACTGCGCCTACATCCGCCTCGGGCTCTCGCTCGCCGACGACCCCATCAAGTCGCTCACGAAGGTGAAGGACATGGCCAACCGGCTCGGCCTCGACAAGGTGAACGAGCCGGTCGTGAGCATGAGCCTCGGCGCCAAGGAGGCGACCCCGCTCCAGATGGCATCGGCGTACGCCACGATCGCCAACGACGGGGTCCGCCACAAGCCGTACTTCATCCAGCGGGTCCTCGACCGCGACGGCAAGGTGGTCTACGAGCGCAAGAACGAGGGCGAACGTGTCGTCGAGCCCAACGTCGCACGCGCGGCCACCTGGACGCTGCAGCACGTCGTGAACTCCGGCACCGGAACCCGTGCCCGCCTGCCCGGCCGGGAGGTCGCTGGCAAGACCGGGACCTCGCAGGAGTGGCGGGACGCCTGGTTCGTCGGCTACACGCCGCAGCTCGCCACCGCGGTGTGGATGGGCAACCCGAACAAGCAGGACGAGATGAAGAGCGTGGGCGGCATCCGCGTGACCGGCGGCTCGTACCCCGCCCGCACCTGGAACGCCTTCATGACCGAGGCACTCAAGGGCCAGCCGGCCCTGAAGTTCCCGCCTCCGAACCTCGACGAGTTCGGCAAGCCGACCTCCATCAAGCCGCCGAAGCAGGTGACGGGCGGCTCGTCCACGACCAAGAAGCCGACCTCGCGGCGCACGCCGTCTTCGACGCCGCCCGAGGCCACGACCTCGAACGAGAAGCCCGACAAGCCGGAGAAGCCATCGTCAGATCAGGCAGACTCCGGCGGCGAATGAGCGCACTCGAAGACCTTCTCGACGTCCAGGATCACGACCTCCGGATCGACCAGCTCCGGCACCGCAAGGCGACGCTGCCGGAGAAGGCGGAGCTGACGGAGCTCCACCAGCGGCGGGCAGCCATCGAGGCCACCAGGAACGACGTCGCCGGGCGGCGCGACGAGGTCGCAGCGCGGCAGGAGCACGCCGAACAGGAGATCGCCGCGGCGGAGAAGCGGATCGGCGAGATCGACAGCCGGATGCGCTCCGGGGCGGTGACTGCCTCCCGCGATCTCCAGGCGATGCAGGGCGAGGTCGACTCCATCCGGCAGCGAGTGTCGGCGTTCGAGGACGAGGCGCTCGCCGCCATGGACGAGCGGGAGCCGCTCGACGCCGAGATCGAGGGTTACGACGCGCAGCTCGCCGCGCTCGACGACAGCGCCGCTGCCTTGCACGAGAAGATCGCCGCGGCTGAAGCGGAGATCGACGGCGAGATCGAAGCGGAGCAGCACGCACGAGCGGGGGCAGCCGAGAAGGTGCCGGCTGAGCTCGCGGCGACGTACGAGAAGCTGCGCGCCCGGCTCGGCGGGATCGGCGCGGCCAGGCTCGACGGCAACCGGTGCTCAGGCTGCCACCTGACCCTGCCTGCGACCGAGCTCGATCGCATCCGCCACCAACCGCCGGACACGCTGTTCCACTGCGAGCAGTGCGGGCGGATCCTCGTGCGCACCAGCTGAGGCACCGATGCTCCTGTGGTTCGCCGGGCTCGCGTTCGTGCTCGTCTGGAGCGTCTTCCGCGACACCGCGATCGACTACCGCCTGGTGATGCTCGGCGCGATCCTCCCCGATCTTGTCGACGCGCCGTTCGGTGGTGCTCGCATGTTCCACACGCTGATCGCCGCGGTGACGCTGCTCGTCGTCGTGATGCTGGCCACCCGCGGCCGCCGTCACCTCCGGCGCCAGCTGCTCGCGCTCCCGATCGGGGTGTTCTGCCACCTCGTGCTCGACGGGATGTGGACCCGCACCGGCACCTTCTGGTGGCCGATCATCGGCGGGGGATTCGAAGGCGACGGGATCCCGAGCCTCGGTCGCCCGTTGCTGCTGCTCGGCGTCCAGGAGCTCGCCGGGCTTCTCGCCCTCGTCTGGGTGCACGGCCGCTTCCGGCTCGGGGAGCCGGCGCGCCGCGAGCTGTTCGTCCGGACCGGCCGCCTCGGCCGCGACCTGCGCGACCTGCGCGACGTCGAGCCCCAGCCGTGAGCGCGTGCTGATCCTGGTCCGCCACGGCCAGACGGAGGTCAACGCCGGCGGACGGCTGCAGGGCCGCATCGACGCGAGGCTCACCGAGCTCGGCCGCCGCCAGGCACAGGCCGCCGCGGCGTCCGTCGCAGCAGCCGTCGGGGGGCGCACGCCACTCGTGGTGTCGAGCCCGCTGGTGAGGGCGGTCGAGACCGCCTCGTTCATCTCGCCGGACCACATCGTCGACGAACGGTGGATCGAGCTCGACTACGGCGAGCTCGACGGCAAGCCCCTTGCGGAGGTGCCGCCAGAGCTGTGGGCCAGGTGGCGCAGCGATCCGGCGTTCGCCCCGCCAGGCGGTGAGTCGCTCCTCGCCCTGGGCCGACGGGTCCGCGAGTCGTGCGAGGAACTGCGGGTGCGGGCCATCGACGACGACGTCGTCGTGGTGAGCCACGTCTCACCGATCAAGGCAGCGGCCGCGTGGGCCCTCGGCGTTGGCGACGAGGTGTCGTGGCGCATGTTCCTCGACGTCGCGGCGATCACCCGCCTCCGGGTCACGGAGTCGAGCGCGTCGCTCGTTTCGTGGAACGAGCGCAGCCACCTCGCGACCCTCTGACGTCCACGTTCAGGTGGGCTCCGCCCGGTACCGTTCCCCGGGTGGGAACCGAGACCTCGGCCTTCGGCGCGGGCCGCCGCGAGGCGCACGATGCGTCCGGGTTCTACGGCAGGTTCACCCCAGCGCAGCTCTCGAGCGACGACACGCTCGCACCGGCCTTCGACCTCGGCGACACGTGCCGGGTCGGTGACGCCCGCTCGATGGATCTCCCCGACGCGAGCGTCGCGCTCGTCGTGACGTCTCCGCCGTACTTCGCCGGCAAGGCCTACGAAGAAGCCCTCGGCGAGGGCGGCGTTCCGGGCTCGTACGTCGAGTTCCTCGCCATGCTCCGGGACGTCTTCGCCGAGTGCCGCCGTGTGCTCGAGCCCGGCGGGCGCATCGCCGTCAACGTCGCCAACCTCGGCCGCAAGCCGTATCGCAGCCTCGCCGCCGACGTCATCACGATCCTGCAGGACGACCTCGGGCTGTTGCTCCGCGGCGAGATCGTGTGGCAGAAGGCGGAGGGCGCGTCGGGATCGTGCGCGTGGGGCTCGTTCCGCAGCCCGGCCAACCCGGTCCTGCGAGATCTGACCGAACGCATCGTCGTCGCGAGCAAGGGCCGCTTCGATCGGGCGCGCCCCACGGCTGCTCGACGTGACGCGGATCTTCCTTCGACACCGACGCTGACGAACGACGAGTTCCTCGACGCGACGCTCGACGTGTGGCGGATCGCGCCCGAGTCCGCTCGCCGGGTGCAGCATCCCGCGCCGTTCCCGGTCGAGCTGCCCGAACGCCTGATCCACCTCTACACCTACGAGGGCGACCTCGTGCTCGACCCCTTCCTCGGGTCGGGCTCGACGCTCGTCGCGGCCGCCCGAACCGGCCGGAGGGGCGTCGGGTACGACCTCGACCCGGCGTACGTGGAGATCGCCCGTGAGCGGCTGGCGTCAGTCGATGCACAGGCGGTGCAGCCATCGGGTCCGGCCGCGTATCGGCGGGCCCTCGAGGAGGGGAAGCCGATCACCGCCCTCGCGGAGGCGGCGCTCGAACGGGCCGGCTTCACGATCGAGGCGCGTGCGAAGAAGCCCCGTGGGCTGGGGCTGACCGTCGACTTCGTCGTCCGCGACGCGACCGGGGCGCCCTGGTCGGTCGACGTGAACGGCGCCTTCACCGTCGTCCCGAGCGGTCTCGCCCGGGTCGAAGCGGCCTGGCGCGCCGTCGGGAGGGCGAGCGTGCTGAAGGCGAATGGCCTCGGGCCCGTCCTCCTGCTCACATCGCACCTGCCCACGCGAGGCACCGAGCCCGATCTGGCTCTGCGCGGTGCCGGGCACGCCACGATCTTCGACGTCGTGCCCCTTCTCGATGACGACGGCGAGGAGCGGATGAGCGCCTATGCGAGCCGCGGGCCCGAGGCCGGTCCGCTCGCAGGTTTCTGGCCGCCGGGCTGAGTTCTCCGTTCCCGGGGTCCGCAAGGGGGGTACCCCCGCCGCATGGGTGACCATGTGGTCGAGTCGCTGCGCCAGCTGTCTGATGCGCTGCGGCGAAGTGGCGAGCGGATCGAGCAGGCGATCGATCGAGCAGAGCGTCTTGCCGCCCAGCGAGACGCCGGCCGCACCTGGGGCGAGATCGTGCGGGAGGAGGAGCGGCCGACGATCATCGATCTCATCGGCGAGAACCTCGACGAGCTCTACGTGTCCGGCGGCCTGCTGCGCCGCACGCTGGCGCGTGCCCTCCACGAGGAAGGGCTCAGCATGGAGCAGATCGCCCGCCTCTTCGGCGTCACCCGTCAGCGCGTGAGCGGGCTGTTGCGCGGGTCAGCGGCGCCGGAGGTCGTCGAGAGCGGCGAGCGCCTGTGAGGGGAGACCTCGAACCAGATCGGTGAGGACGCCCTGCATGAGATCGACCTGGGCGTCCAGCATCGTGAAGAGACGGTCTCGTTCCTCCGTACCGAGCTGACGCTCGGACTGCAGGAGGCGGGCCGCACCCCGAATCACCGCGAGGTTGCCGAGCAATCCGTGGGCGACGATCGCGGTCATCGCGTCGGCTTCGGGCTCCGGCTCCACAGGGTGCGCCCACACCTGCGGTTCGTCGCGCACGTCGACCCCGCTTCCCGCTTCTCGAGTGTCCGCCGTTGCCCCAGAGCTCACCCGGACAGTGCACTCGGGCCGCCGCGCTTGTGCAACCACTCGTGCGGGCCATTTCCGGAAACCATCCGACCGGGCTAGCCCGGCTTGCACGGGGCGGTGGTCGATCCCGACTAGTCCGTTCGCGTCATTTCGCCCAGATCGGCCCGATGGTCATCCAATGAACGGCGTGAGACGCCGATACTCACAGTGGGACACGTGGGGGAGGCCTGCGATGGACGAACGACTGCGACATTGGCATCCGGACCGAGACGAGGTCGAGCGGATCGTCGCCGAGCTCCGTCCGCTGATCCGCCAGCTCGCGATGCGCGACCAGCAGGCGATCGCTGCCGAGATCGCACGGCGCCGCCGCCGCCAGAGCGCCATCACGGCCTGAGCAACCCGCTCGCCGAGCCGCGGCACGCAGCCGCTCGGTAACGTCTCGAGGGTGACGTCGTACCTTCCGGAAGCCGTCGACGCCCTCCCGTTCAGCACGCCCGACAAGGCGCGGCGCTACGCAACCGAGCGCTACGCCGGCGCCCAGGGCCTCAACTGGTACCGGGCCGACCCCACACTGCAGAGCCTCATGCGCCGCTACCTCGGCGACGAGGGCCTCGCCTGGGCCGAGGCGCACCTCGACCGCATCGGTGCGTTGATGGGCGGCCCGATCGCGGAGCGGGCCGAGATCACCGACAAGAACCCACCGAAGCTCGAGAAGTACGACCGGTGGGGCCGCGACATCAGCCGCATCGTCATGCCGCCGTCGTTCGAGGAGTCGAAGCGGGAACTGCTGGCGAACGGCTTCGGCGGCGCGTTCCGGGAGGAAGCGCGCAAAGCGGGCGTCAACCCGACGCCGCTGAACGCCGCGTGGACCTACATGCTCAGCCAGGCCGAGATCGGCATGTTCTGCGCGCTCGGCACAGGCGGCGACATGGTCGTGCGCCTCGTCGAGGAGTTCGCGCCCGACGACATAAGGGCGCGGGTGCGCGAGCTCATGACCGGAGATCCTCTGGCGGGGGAGGCGTCGCAGATGCTGACCGAGCGCACCGGCGGATCCGACCTCGCGATGCTCGAGACCACGGCCGAACCGGACGGCGACGCATGGCGGCTCAACGGCTTCAAGTGGTTCGCGTCGAACGCGAACGGCTCCGCGTTCGTCGTGCTGGCCAAGCCCGCGGGCGCAGCCGACAACGCGAGAGGCATCGCGCCGTTCCTGGTGCTGTGGGATCGGCGCGACGGGTCGCGCAACGGTGTCCGCATCCGGCGCCTCAAGGACAAGCTGGGCACGAACGCCGTCGCGTCGGCGGAGGTCGAGTTCGTCGACGCCGAAGCGTTCCTCCTCGCACCCGCACCGGGAGCGGCGAGCGCGCGCAGCGGCTCTGCCGCCGAAGGCCAGACGTCGGACGGTCGAGGCCTGACCAGGATGATGGAGATGACGAACGGCTCGCGCCTCGGCATCGCGATGATGGGGCTTGGCGTCGCCCGCCGTGCGCTCGTCGAGGCGATGTCGTACGCCCGTGCCCGCGAGGCGTTCGGGCGTCCGCTCGCCGAGCAGCCGTTGATGCAACGGAAGCTGGCCGAGCTCATCGTCGAGGTCGAAGCGGCCCAGGCGCTCGTGTTCGAGGGCCACGCCGGCGTCAAGCTCCGAATCGGCGCACCGCTGATCAAGCTCCGGGCCGCACGCCTCGGCATCACCGCGGCGAGCGATGCGATCGAGGTCCACGGCGGCAACGGCTACATCGAGCAGTGGCCCGTCGCGCGCCTCCTGCGCGACGCGCAGGTGAACACGATCTGGGAGGGCGCCGACAACATCCTCTGCCTCGACGTCCGGCGGGGGATCGTGCGGGAAGACGCGCACGTCGCGTTCCTCCAGCGGGTGCGTGATGCGGTGGCGAAGGCTCCCGACAACGATCCGGAAACCGTCGACCTCGTGCGGCGCCGGATCGACGAGGTCGAGGCGGTCATCGAGCAGTGGCGCACCCTCGACCCAGTCGTCGCGGAGGCGCGCCTCTACCCGCTGTGCCAGCTGATGATCGACGTGTACGCCGCGGCCCTGCTCCTCGAGCACGCCGGGTGGGAGGCGTCGGTCGGAGCGGGCGACCGGAAGGCGCTCGTGGCGAGGCTCTACGCCCGGGCTCACCTCGCCGACCGCGACCCCGTCCGTTCGATCACCGAGCCGGCCGAAGACCTCGAGCGCTTCAAGGAGCTCTGGGACGGCGCGCTCGTCGACGACCGTCCGCGATGACGATGGAGCTGCCCGAGGACCACCCGGGCTTCAGCGACCCTGCCTACCGCGATCGGCGAGCCCGCATCGCCGCCGTGGGCGCTGCGTACGTGAGCGGTGACCCGATCCCGGACGTCGACTACACGCCGGAGGAGGACGAGGTCTGGCGCGTCGTGTCGAGCGAGCTCGCGGTGAAGCACCAGCGGTACGCCTGCGCGGAGTACCTGCGCGGCGCCGCGAACGTCGTGCTTCCGAGCGACCGGGTGCCGCAGCTGCGCGAGGTCGACGAACGGGTGCACGGCCTCACCGGGTTCCACATCCACCCCGTGCCAGGGCTCGTCCCGACACGCCAGTTCTACGGCTCACTCGCGCGGCGGACGTTCCTTTCGACCCAGTACATCCGCCACCACTCGGTGCCCTTCTACACACCGGAGCCCGACATCGTCCACGAGATCATCGGCCATGCCAACACTCTCGGGAGCCAGGCGTTCGCCGACCTCTACGAGGTCGCAGGTCATGCGTCGGAGCGGGCCACGACGCCGCGTGCGCTCGACGCCTTCAGCCGCGTGTTCTGGTTCACCCTCGAGTTCGGCGTGCTCCACGAGGACGGCGAGGTGAAGGCCTACGGCGCCGGGCTCCTGTCGTCGTACGGCGAGATCGACGTGTTCCGCGACGCCGACATACGCGAGTGGGATCTCCACGCGATGGCGGTGCAGGACTACGACATCACCCACTACCAGCCGGTGCTGTTCGCCGCGGTTTCGTTCGACCAGATGCTCGACGAGCTGACCGCCTTCTTCTCCACCTACGACGACGACGCCTGTGAACGACTCCTCGCCTGACGGCTGGACGGTCGTCGACGGGCGGCTCCACCGGGAGTTCACGTTCTCGGACTTCCGTCAAGCCTTCGCGTTCATGACGGCCGTTGCTCTCGAGGCCGAGCGGCTCGACCACCATCCCGACTGGTCGAACTCGTGGAACCGGGTGACGATCGACATCGTGAGCCACTCCGAAGGCGGCATCACCGATCGCTGCCGTGAGCTCGCGGCGCGCATCAACCGACACGCCGGATGAGCGACCTCGAGACCGCGGTCGCGATCGCGGCGCTGCTCCTGCGGATGACCCTCGGGGTGACGATGCTCGCCCACGGGTGGAACCACGTGTGGGGCGGCGGGAAGATTGCGGGCACTGCCCGGTGGTTCGGGTCGATCGGTTTCCGCGCGCCGAAGGCGCAGGCGTGGCTCGCGTCGATCACCGAGCTCGGAGCGGGCGTGGCGTTGGTCGTCGGCTTGCTCACGCCGCTCGCCGCCGCCGCCGTGGCCGGCACGATGACGGTCGCACTGGTCGCCAACCACATCCGCAACGGGTTCTTCATCTTCAGGCCCGGTGAGGGCTACGAGTACGTCGCGATGATCCTCGTCGCGTCCCTGGCGCTCGCGGCGTTGGGTGGGGGCGAGTGGTCGCTCGACGAGCTCGCCGGCATCGGGGTCGATCCCGTCACCGGTCTCGGAATCGGAGCAGGGGGCGTGGTGTTGGGCCTTGTCGTGCTCGCGATCTTCTGGCGCCCGAAGCCCCGCTCGTCATGACACCGGCTGGAGCGAAGCGGCCTCTCGCAGGGTCGCTCGCCGTGCTGCTCGCCGTCACCATCTGGGGAGGCGTCGCCGTCGTCGCGAAGCTCGTCGACGACGTCGACGGGCTCACGCTGGGCTTCCACCGGTTGTGGATCGGGGCCCTCGCCACGGTCGCGGTGTTCGTCGCTCGCGGTGGCCGCGTCACGCGAAGGCTGTTGTGGTTGTGCCTCCCGGGTGGTCTCGCGTTCGCGCTCGACATCGTGCTGTTCTTCAGCGCGCTGAAGGACACCACCGTCGCCAACGCCACGGTCATCGGTGCGCTCCAGCCGGCGCTGCTGCTGCTCGTCGTCGGACGGCTCTTCGGCGAGAAGGTGACCCCGTCGGCGATCGGGCTCACCTTGACGGCCATCCTCGGCGTCGTCGTGGTCATGTACGCATCGTCCGGCACGCCGGTGTGGAGCCTTCGCGGCGACATGCTCGCGCTCGGAGCGTTGTTCGCCTGGACCTGGTACTTCGTCGCGTCGAAGCAGGTCAGGCGGCATCTCACCGCGTTCGAGTTCCTGGCCGGGATGATGATCGTCGCCACGCTCGCCGTCGCGCCGCTCGCACTGCTCACGAACCACCGGCTCGAGCCCGGTGGCGTCGAGGGGTGGGCGTGGATCTCGCTGCTGGCGCTCGGCTCGGGCGGTGTCGGTCACCTCCTCGTGAGCTGGGCCCACGACCACATCGACCTCTCGGTGATGTCGCTGCTGACCCTTGCGGTGCCGGTGGTGGCGGTCATCAGCGCCGCGGTCTTCCTCGGCGAAGCCATCACCGCGCTGCAGGTGACAGGCATGGCGATCGTCCTCGCTGCGCTGGCCGTCGTCGTGTTGAGGACGAACGGCCCCGCAGTCGAACCGGCGCCGGAGGAGCCGGTCGCCGCAGTGGGTTAGCTACCCGTCGAAGCGGGGCACCTCGAACCACACGGTCTTGCCGTCGTCGGAGGTGTCGACGCCCCACGCCGACGACAGCTCGTCGAGCAGGAACAGCCCCCGCCCGCTCTCGTCGGCATCCGTCGCGTCGCGAGGCCGTAGACCTTCCGGTGCCTGGTCGGCCACCTCCACCCGGACGGCGTGGGGGAGCAGCAGCACCGCCACGTTCGGTCGCGAACCCGCGTGCACGACCGCGTTCGTCACCAGCTCCGACACCAGGAGCTGCACCGTGTCGAGCGCACCGGCGCAGTCCCATCGCTCCATCGCCTCCGACACGAAGCGCCGCGCCCTCGAACCGCTCCGAAGGTCTTGATCGAGCTCCGTGCGCTCCTCGGCGAGCGCGCTGGTGACGAGTTGCAGCACGCCGGCGGTGGCGATGATCTGGTCGACGAGGGCCTTGACCGACAGCCCCTTCTCCACGTAGCCGGCTGCGCCTCGCGCCGACACGTGCTGCTCGAGCCCGTCGCGGGGATAGCCGCTGATGACGACGACGGTGGTCTCGGGGGAAGCCGCGCGCACGAGCGGGAGGGCATCGAGGCCGCCGATGCCCGGCATCCCGAGATCGAGGAGCAGGAGCTCCGGGCGCGTGGTCCGCACGACGTCGACGCCGGTCGTGGCGTCGGCGGCCTCGCCGACCACGTCGAAGCGCCCCGACCGGGTGAGCGCGATGCGCAGCAGGTCGCGAAGGTCGGTGGAGTCGTCGACGACGACGGTGCGGAGGAGTTGGGCGGAACGCGTCATTCGGGAGGAAGGGACCCTGCGGCGAGGGCTATGGACATCACCGCTACTTGTACAGTCCCCGGCACCCTTCGTCATACCAGGGAGCGAACATGGCCGCGACCAAGCCCTCGTCGGGGAGCACTTCGCAGGCATCGACGTCGGCCACGGGAGGTGCTGCGAAGGGGGCAGCAACCGCCGTCGCCGACGAGGAGAGCCTCCGGGACCTGCTCGCCGCCCTCAAGGCAGCACGAGACGGCGACTTCTCGGCGCGCCTGCCCACGCGGCGCTCGTCGCTCGTCGGCCAGCTGAACGCAGCGTTCAACGAGTTGATGGAGGCGAACGCCCAGAACGCGAAGGAGATGGCTCGCGTCGCCAAGGTGGTGGGCCGAGAAGGCCGGATGATGGAGCGGTTCGACGTCGGCGCCCAGCGCGGGTCGTGGGCCGACTTCGGCCGGTCGGTCAACGGGCTCATCGACGATCTGTCGCGCCCGACGATCGAGGTCGCCCGCGTCATCGAAGCGGTGGCCAAGGGCGACCTGTCGCAGAAGGTGGCGCTGACGATCGACGGCCAGCCGGTGCGCGGCGAGTTCCTCCGCATCGGCAACCGCGTGAACGCCATGGTCGACCAGCTGTCGTCGTTCTCGGCCGAGGTCACCCGGGTCGCTCGGGAGGTCGGAACCGAGGGGAAGCTGGGCGGGCAGGCTCAGGTGAAGGGTGTCTCCGGGACGTGGCGGGATCTCACCGAGTCGGTGAACTCGATGGCGTCGAACCTCACCGATCAGGTGCGCAACATCGCCGAGGTAACCACCGCCGTCGCCCAGGGCGACCTCACCCAGAAGATCACGGCGGACGCGCGAGGCGAGATCCTCGGCCTCAAGAACACCCTCAACACGATGGTCGACCAGCTGTCGTCGTTCGCGGAGGAGGTCACCCGCGTCGCCCGTGAGGTCGGCACGGAAGGGATCCTCGGCGGCCAGGCCCAGGTGAAGGGCGTCTCCGGCACGTGGCGCGACCTCACCGAGTCCGTGAACTCGATGGCCACCAACCTGACGAGCCAGGTGCGCAACATCGCGCAGGTGTCGTCGGCGGTCGCCAACGGCGACCTGTCGAAGAAGATCACCGTCGAGGCCAAGGGCGAGGTCGCAGCGCTCGCCGACACCATCAACTCGATGACCGACACCCTGCGGTCGTTCGCGGCCGAGGTCACGCGCGTCGCGCGGGAGGTGGGAACGGAGGGCAAGCTCGGCGGTCAGGCGCGGGTCGAGGGCGTGGCGGGCACGTGGAAGGACCTCACGGACTCGGTGAACTCCATGGCGTCGAACCTGACGAGTCAGGTCCGCGACATCGCCGCGGTGACCACCGCCATCTCCCGGGGTGACCTGACGCAGAAGATCACGGTCGAGGTGCAGGGCGAGATCCTCGAGCTGAAGCAGACGATGAACACGATGGTCGATCAGCTGTCGTCGTTCGCCGACGAGGTGACGCGGGTGGCCCGCGAGGTGGGAACGGAGGGCAAGCTCGGCGGTCAGGCGCGGGTCGAGGGTGTGTCGGGCACGTGGAAGGACCTGACCGACAACGTCAATTCGATGGCGTCGAACCTCACCAGCCAGGTCCGCGACATCGCCGACGTCGCGACGGCCGTCGCGCGCGGCGATCTGAGCCAGAAGATCACGGCCGACGTGCAGGGCGAGGTCCTCCAGCTGAAGCAGACGATGAACACGATGGTCGATCAGCTGTCGTCGTTCGCCGACGAGGTGACGCGGGTGGCCCGCGAGGTGGGAACCGAGGGCATCCTCGGCGGTCAGGCGCGGGTCGAGGGTGTGTCGGGCACGTGGAAGGACCTGACCGACAACGTCAACTTCATGGCCTCGAACCTGACGAACCAGGTGCGCTCGATCGCCTCGGTCACGACGGCCGTGGCCCGCGGCGACCTGAACCAGAAGATCACCGTCGAGGCCCGAGGCGAGGTGGCGGTGCTCGCCGACACCATCAACTCGATGACCGACACCCTCCGCGCGTTCGCCGACGAGGTCACGCGGGTCGCTCGTGAAGTCGGTACCGAAGGGAAGCTCGGCGGCCAGGCGCGGGTCGAAGGTGTCTCTGGTACGTGGAAGGACCTGACTGACTCGGTCAACTCGATGGCGTCGAACCTGACCGATCAGGTGCGGAACATCGCCGACGTCGCCACTGCAGTGGCGCGCGGCGACCTCACGCAGAAGATCACCGTCGACGTGCGGGGCGAGATCCTCGAGCTGAAGAACACGCTGAACACGATGGTCGACCAGCTGTCGTCGTTCGCCGACGAGGTGACGCGGGTGGCCCGCGAGGTCGGGACGGAAGGGAAGCTCGGCGGGCAGGCCCAGGTGCGTGGCGTGTCGGGCACGTGGAAGGACCTGACCGACAACGTCAACTCGATGGCTTCCAACCTGACGAGCCAGGTGCGCAACATCGCCCAGGTCACCACCGCCGTCGCGCGCGGCGACCTGACGCAGAAGATCACGGTCGAGGTCGAGGGGGAGATCCTCGAGCTCAAGAACACGATGAACACGATGGTCGATCAGCTGTCGTCGTTCGCCGACGAGGTCACTCGCGTGGCGCGAGAGGTGGGCACCGAGGGGAACCTCGGCGGTCAGGCCCAGGTGCGAGGCGTGTCCGGCACGTGGAAGGACCTGACGGATTCGGTGAACTCGATGGCCGACTCGCTCACGTCGCAGGTGCGCGACATCGCGCAGGTCACGACGGCCGTCGCGAACGGCGACCTGACGAAGAAGATCACCGTCGACGTGCGGGGCGAGATCCTCGAGCTCAAGAACACGATCAACACGATGGTCGACCAGCTGTCGTCGTTCGCGGACGAGGTGACCCGGGTCGCCCGCGAGGTGGGCACGGAAGGCAAGCTCGGCGGTCAGGCCCAGGTGCGAGGCGTGTCGGGCACGTGGAAGGACCTGACCGACAACGTGAACAGCATGGCGGGCTCGCTCACCGCCCAGGTCCGGGCGATCGCCGACGTGGCCACCGCGGTCACCCAGGGCGACCTGACGCAGAGCATCGCGGTCGAGGCCCAGGGCGAGGTCGCCGACCTCAAGGACAACATCAACCAGATGATCGCCAACCTCGCGGAGACCACCCGTCGAAACGAGGAGCAGGACTGGCTCAAGACGAACCTCGCCCGCATCGGCGGCCTGATGCAGGGCCAGCGCGATCTGCAGGCGGTGTCGCGTCTGCTGATGTCGGAGCTGACGCCGACGGTATCGGCGCAGCACGGCGCGTTCTTCCTCGCCGAGGAGGCCGGTGACGACGTCGAGCTGCGGCTCGTCGCGTCGTACGGGTACAAGGCGCGGAAGAACGTCCCGACGTCGTTCAAGATCGGCGAGGGCCTCGTCGGGCAGGCCGCGCTCGAAGCCACGCCGATCCTGATCACGGAGGCGCCGGACGACTACGTCAAGATCGGGTCGGGTCTCGGCGAGGCGTCGCCGATGAACATCATCGTGATGCCGATCGTGTTCGAGGAGCAGGTCCTCGGCGTCATCGAGTTCGCCTCGCTCCGCGCGTTCAGCGAGGTCCACCAGAGCTTCCTCGACCAGGTCATCGAGACGGTCGGCGTCGTGATCAACACGATCATCGCGACGACCCGCACCGAGGAGCTCCTCGAGGAGTCGCAGCGCCTCACCGGTGAGCTGCAGGCCCAGTCGATCGAGCTGCAGCAGCAGCAGGAGGAGCTCCGCCGGTCGAACGCCGAGCTCGAGTCTCAAGCGGCGTCGCTGCGGGCGTCCGAGGAGCTGTTGCAGCAGCAGCAGGAGGAGCTGCAGCAGACGAACGAGGAGCTCCAGGAGAAGGCTCGTCTCCTGGCGGAGCAGAACCGCTCGATCGAGGTGAAGAACCGCGAGATCGAGATGGCGCGGCTCGGTCTCGAAGAGAAGGCGCAGCAGCTCGCGCTCAGTTCGAAGTACAAGAGCGAGTTCCTGGCCAACATGAGCCACGAGCTGCGCACTCCGCTGAACTCGCTGTTGATCCTTGCGAAGCTGCTCGGCGACAACGAGGAGGGGAACCTCACGGAGCGCCAGGTCGAGTTCGCCCGCACGATCCACCACGCCGGGCGCGACCTGCTCGATCTGATCAACGACATCCTCGACCTGTCGAAGGTGGAGGCCGGGAAGATGGACGTCCTGCCCACATCGGTGCTGCTCACCGACGTCGCGGGCCGGCTCGAGCAGGCGTTCGCGCCGCTCGCCGCCAACCAAGGTCTGGCGCTGACGATCGAGGTGGCCGACGGGGCGCCGGAAGCGGTCGTCACCGACGAGCAGCGACTCCACCAGGTGCTCAAGAACCTGCTGTCGAACGCGATGAAGTTCACGGAGGAGGGCGGCGTCAGCCTCCGCATCAGCCAAGCGCCGGCGGACATGGTCTTCACCACGCCCGCGCTCGCGGGAGCCGCGCAGGTGGTCGCGTTCTCCGTGATCGACACCGGCATCGGCATCGCGCCGGAGAACCTCCGCAGGGTGTTCGAGTCGTTCCAGCAGGCCGACGGCACGACGAGCCGCAAGTACGGCGGCACCGGGCTCGGACTGTCGATCAGCCGCGAGATCACGCGGCTGCTCGGTGGTGAGATCCGCGCCGAGAGCACCCTCGGCGAGGGTTCCACGTTCACCCTCTACCTGCCAGACGTGTACGAGCCCGTCGACGGCACGATCGCGGTCGACGACGACGACGAGACGGCGGGCATGGTCGCTCGCGCGGCTCAGGCTCAGGCCGTGGTCACGGCGCGGGCGGCCAATGCCCCCACGCCGAGCGCGAAGCGTTCCGCAGGCGCCACCGTCGTCGGCACCCTGCCGCCGCTCGACCCCGACCCGCTCGCGCCCGTGCTCGGAGACGTCCCCGACGATCGGGCGTCGATCCAGCCCGGCGATCGCGTGATCCTCGTGGTCGAGGCGGACGAAGGTCTCGCTCGTGACGCCGTCGACGTCATCCGTGCGCGAGGAGCGAAGGCCCTGGTCGCCGGGCGTGGCGGCGCTGCGCTCGCGCTGACCCGGGAGTTCCGCCCCGATGCGGTGGTGCTCGACGCCGACCTTCCCTACAGCGACGCGGGTGCCCTGCTCGCGCACGTGAAGCAGGACGCCGAGCTGCGGCACCTGCCCGTCCACGTCATCTCGTCGACCGACGAGCGGTACCGGTTCCTCCGCGGCGGGGCGTTCGGCTTCACCCACAAGCCCGTCGAGCGGGCACACGTCGAAGCGCTCGTCGCGAACCTCCTCGGCTTCGTCGAACGCGCGACCCGGCGGGTGCTCGTCGTGGAGGACGACGACGCCGAGCGAGCCGCCATCAGCGCCCTCCTCGGCGCGCCGGACTCGGTGGAGGTCGTCGCCGTGTCGTCTGGTGAGGAGGCCCAGGAGGCGCTGATCGCGAGCGAGATCGACTGCATCGTCCTCGACCTCAAGCTGCCGAAGTCGAGCGGCTTCTCCTTGCTGGAGACGCTCAAGGGCGACGAGCGGTTCCGCGATATCCCCGTGATCATCTACACCGGCAAGGACCTGACCCGCCGGGAGGAGACCCGCCTCTCGAAGTTCGCGGAGACGATCATCGTCAAGGACGCCAGGTCACCGGAGCGTCTCCTCGAGGAGACCACGCTGTTCCTCCACCAGCCTGGGAACCAACTGCCCAAAGATCAGCAGCTGATGCTCGAGCAGCTGCATGCGAGCAGCGCCGTGCTCGAGGGCAAGCGGGTGCTGATCGTCGACGACGACGTCCGCAACGTGTTCGCGCTCACCAGCGTCCTCGAGCGGCACGGCATGAGCGTGATGTTCGCCGAGAACGGTCGGGAGGGTATCTCCACGCTCGAGCAGCACCCAGACGTCGACCTGGTGCTGATGGACATCATGATGCCGGAGATGGACGGCTACGAGACGATGACCGAGATCCGCAAGCGACCCCAGTTCTCCAAGCTGCCGATCATCGCGTTGACGGCCAAGGCGATGAAGGGCGACCGGGAGCGCAGCATCCAGGCCGGCGCGTCGGACTACATCACCAAGCCGGTCGACGTCGACCAGCTGCTGTCGCTCATGCGGGTGTGGTTGTACGACTGATCCCGGCAGCGACGGACGACGACAGTGACCGACGACCGCCTCGAGGAGATCGAGCTCCGCCTCCTCCTCGAGGCGATGTACCAGTACTACGGCTACGACTTCCGCGAGTACGCCCGCAGCTCGCTGCTCAGGCGGATATGGCATCGGGCGTCCGAAGAAGGCCTGACGACCATCTCGGCCCTCCAGGACAGGATCCTGCACGACCCCGCCGTGCTCGAACGCCTGCTGCTCGACCTGTCGATCAGCGTCACGTCGATGTTCCGCGACCCGACCTTCTACCGCGCGCTTCGCACGAAGGTGATACCGCTCCTGCGGACGTATCCGTTCATCCGGGTGTGGAACGCGGGGTGTGCGACCGGGGAGGAGACCTACTCCCTCGCCATCCTCTTCCACGAGGAGGGTTTGGGCGACCGCACGAGGATCTACGCCACCGACATCAACGACGTCGTGCTGAAGCAGGCCCGTGAAGGGGTGTTCCCGCTCGACAAGATGCGCGAGTACACCGAGAACTACATCAGGAGCGGCGGCACCGCGGCGTTCAGCGACTACTACAAGGTGTTCGGCGAGAAGGTGCGGTTCGACCCGTCGTTGGTCGACCAGGTCGTCTTCGCGCAGCACAACCTCGTGTCCGACGCGGCGTTCAACGAGTTCCACCTCGTCGTCTGCCGGAACGTGATGATCTACTTCGACCGTTCGTTGCAGGACAAGGTGCACGGGCTGCTCCACAACAGCCTCGTCCGCTTCGGCGTGCTCGCGCTCGGGCACAAGGAGTCGATCCGGTTCACGTCGTACGCCGATTCCTACGAGGAGATCGACGCGGCCGAGAAGCTCTATCGCCGCGCCGCCTGATGGCCGACCTCGCCTGCGGCCTCGTCGTGATCGGCGGTTCGTGGGGCGGGATCGCGGCAGCCGGTGACATCCTCGGCCGGCTTCCCCCGACGTTCTCCCTACCGGTCGTCCTGGCGCTCCACCGCAGCCCATCGGGAACCGATGACATGTTGGTGAAGGCGCTCAGCCGCAGCTCGGCTCTACCGGTCGTCGAACCCGACGACAAGGCGGAGCTCGCCGCGGGGACGGTGTTCGTCGCACCCGCGGACTACCACCTGCTCGTCGAGAACGATCACCTCGCGCTCTCGGTGGACCCGCCGGTGCGGTTCAGCCGGCCGTCGATCGACGTCGTGTTCGAATCGGCTGCGGCGGCATTTCGCGACCGGCTGGTCGCCGTCCTGGTCACTGGTGCGAACGACGACGGTGCACGGGGTATCGCGACGGCGAAGATGCGAGGCGGCCGCACCTTCGTGCAGGATCCATCGACGGCGGAACGACGAGAGATGCCCGACGCCGCCATCGCCACCGGAGCTGTCGACCGAGTGCTTCCCCTTCCTGCCATCGCCGCCGCTCTCGCCGCGCTCGACCCCGGAAGCGATCCCACGTGACCCCGGCTGCGATCCTCCTCGTCGACGACCGTCCCGAGAACCTGGTGGCGATGGAAGCCGCGCTCGAACCTCTCGGCTTCCGACTCGTCACCGCCCTCTCCGGCGAAGACGCGTTGCGCAAGCTCCTCGTCGACGATTTCGCGCTGGTGGTGCTCGACGTGCAGATGCCGGGCATCGACGGGTTCGAGACCGCACGCGCGATCAAGGGACGCGATCGGACCAAGAACATCCCGATCCTCTTCCTCACTGCGATCAGCCGCGAGGAGGAGCACCGCCTGGAGGGCTACGACAGCGGCGGCGTCGACTACCTCTTCAAGCCGATCGCGCCCGACCTGTTGCGGGCGAAGGTGTCGGTGTTCACCGAGTTGCACCTGAAGCAGCTGGAGCTCGAGCGCAAGACCCAGGAGCTCGAGCGTTCGAACCGCGACCTCGAGCAGTTCAGCTACATCGCGTCGCACGACCTGCAGGAGCCGCTCCGCGTCGTCAACGGCTACCTCGAAATGATCGAGGACGAGCTCGGCGGCAGCGAGGCCACGGTGTGGATCGAGAAGGCCAAGGCCACGACCGCTCGGATGGCTCAGCTCGTTGCGGAGCTGCTGGAGTTCGCGCGTGCCGGCGTGAGCGTGCCCGAAGCCGGGCCGGTCGAGCTCGCCGCCGCCGTCGACGCCGCGCTGGCGAACCTGGCGGCCGCGTCGAAGGAATCGTCGGCCCGCATCCACGTCACGATCGACCCCGCTGCGTCGCGGGTGCTGGCCGTCGAGCGGGAGGTGGTGCAGGTGATGCAGAACCTCGTCGCGAACGCGCTGAAGCACGCCGGCGACGGCCCGCCGACGGTGACGATCGAGTCGTCGCTGGTCGACGATGACGGGGCGTGGGTGCAGGTGGTCGTCAGCGACCAAGGCCCTGGGATCGCGCCCGAAGAGATGGAGCGGGTGTTCGGGCTCTTCGAGCGCGTCGAGGGTTCTCCTTATCCGGGGACGGGGTTGGGCCTCGCGATCTGCCGCCGGCTGGTGGAGCACCGAGGCGGAACGATCCGCATGCAACCAGCCGCCGACCGTGGTGTCGCGGTGCACGTCACGTGGCCGGTGGCGGCCGGCGCGTGAGCGCGGCGACGTCGGTTCCACAGCCGGAGTCCCTCCTCCTCGTCGACGATCGCGACGAGAACCTCCAGGCTTTGGCCGCGATCCTCGAGCCCGTCGGCTACCGGTTGCTGTTCGCTCGGTCCGGACTCGACGCGCTGAAGGTCCTCCTGACCGAGGAGGTCTCGGTGATCCTCCTCGACGTGCGCATGCCGGGGATGGACGGCTACGAGACGGCGGAGCACATCAAGCGCCGTGAGCGGACGAGCGACATCCCGATCATCTTCCTGACCGCGGAGCACGCCGAGAGCGAGCAGGCGCTCCGGGCGTTCTCGGCCGGCGCGGTCGACTTCGTGACCAAGCCGTTCGAGCCGTGGGCGCTGCGGGCGAAGGTGCAGGTGTTCGCGGAGCTGTGGGAGAAGACGCGGCTCCTGCGGGAGCAGGGAGATGTGCTGCGGGCCCAGCTGGCCGCACAGCACGAACGCGAGATGTCGCACCTCCGGCGCCTCGCCGACGCGGCGATCGCGATCAACTCGACGTCATCGCTCGATGCGATGCTCCAGGCGATCACCGACAGCGCCCGCGAAGTGATCGGCGCGCACGAGGCAGAGACCGTCATCACCCTCGACGAAGACCTGCAGCGCAGTGAGCGGTCGCGCTCGTACTCGGAGAAGTACGCCGCGTGGGCCGTTGGCGATCGTCAGCTCGACAGCGACGCGCTCTTCGACATGACCTTCAGCGCTCGGGCGCCGGTGCGGATGACGAAGCGGGACATCGCCCGGGCGTTCGACGCCCGCGGCGTCGGTGGTGTCGCCTCGCACAACCCGATCTTCGAAGGATGGCTCGCGGTCCCTCTCATCGGGCGCGAGGGTGACGTGCTCGGACTCATCCAGGTCGCCGACAAGGTCGACGGAGAGTTCGACGACCAGGACGAGCTCGTGCTCGTCCAGCTCGCGCAGCTGGCCGCCGTGGCCATCGAGAACGCGCGCCGCTATCAACGAGAGCACGACGTCGCGTACACCCTCCAGCGCAGCATGCTGCCGAGCCGCCTTCCCGAGGTGCTCGGCATCTCGATGGACGCGCGTTACCGGGCGGGCAGTGCGGGCACGGAGGTCGGCGGCGACTGGTACGACGCGGTGGCGCTCGACGACGGACGCGTGCTGCTGATCGTGGGCGACGTCGTCGGCCGCGGCGCGCCGGCGGCAGCGGTGATGGGTCAGCTCCGAACGGGCTGGCGCGCGTACTCGCTGCAGCAGTTCCCGGTCAGCGTGCTCATGCGCAGCCTCGACCTGCTCCTGCAGGACCTCAGCGACACGATGCTGGCGACGGCTGTGTGCGTGGTCGCCGATCCGATGCGCCACGAGATCGAGATCATCTCGGCCGGGCATCCCCCGCCTCTGCTCGTCGACGCAGCCGGCAGCGCGACGTTCATCGCGTCAGACCCGCACACCCCGCTCGGCGTGCAACCGGCGCCGATCTACCTCTCGACGGTCGTGCAGGTGCCGCCTGGCTCGCTGCTCGTGATGTACACCGACGGCCTGGTCGAGGGACGCGACGTCTCGCTCGACGAAGGGATGAGCCAGCTCGCGTCGGTGACGTCCGCTGCGGTCGACCAACGCGTCGGGGTGCTCTGCGACACGGTGCTCGAGAAGATCGTGGGCGACGGTCAGGGTGACGACGTCGCCCTCCTCGCCGTGCGCTTCTCTGGGTAACGTCCGCCCGATGCGATCGTCGGGGGATGGGTTCGTGCGCGCAGCCGACGGCCGGCCCCGCTGGGGTCTGTACGGCGCGGCGGGCGTGCTCGTCCGTCACGTCGACGACGACGGCCCGTGGTACTTCCTCGCCCGGCGGTCGGAGCACACCCACCGCGGCGGCACGTGGGCGATCCCGGGCGGCGCGCTCGACCTGGGCGAGTCGCCGCTCGACGGCGCCCTCCGAGAGTTCGCCGAGGAGATCGGCCTCAAGCTCGACGAGCACGGGTTCGAAGTCGCCGGGGTCCATCAGGACGACCACGGCGGTTGGTCGTACTGGACCGTCATCGTCGACGTCGCCGAGCGGTTCGACGCGCCCCGGTCACTGAACTGGGAGACCTCGGAGGTCGCGTGGGTGCGTCGCGACGACATCGCGTCGCTCGAGCTGTTCGACGCCTTCGAGGCGACGCTCCGCCACCTCGACCTGCTCTGAAAATGGGAACGGATCCGCCGATATCTCGGCGGATCCGTTCCCGAAAGCTCGACCAGCGCTGAGCGGTCAGCCGTTCTTGGGCAGGTCCTTGAACGGGGTCACCTTGTCGTTGTTCGGCTCCTTCGGCAGACCCAGGACGCGCTCACCGATGATGTTGCGCTGGATCTGGTCGGTGCCGCCGTAGATGGGCGGGCCCTGGGCGAACAGGGCGCCCTCGGTGACCATGCCGATGAACGGGTTGCCCGTCGCCTTGTTGAGGACCTCGCGGTCTTCGCCGTTGTAGGCGTGCAGCGTGCCGAGCATGCCGATGATGCCGAGGCCGAGATCGCGCTGCAGGCGGAGGATGTTCGACATCGACAGCTTCGCGATGTTCGGGCCGCCCGGGATGTCGGGCTGACCGGCCTGACGGAGCGCACGCGAGCGGAGGTTCATGTACTTCGCGATCTCGCCCAGCGTGTGCAGCTTCATCAGGTCCTGGCGGATGTTCGGGTCGTTGATCTTGCCGTTGCCCTTGGCCAGGTTGATGTAGAGGTCGGCGCCGCTGCGACGACCGCCGCCACCGCCGCCGCTCTGGCGGCGAGGAGCGGCCTGGCCGGGCGAACGCACGAAGTCGCCGGCCCGCATGTCGAGCTGCTTGGCGACGGTGCCCGGGGTCGCGGAGCCGCCAGCCTCGCCTCCGCCGCCGGCGCCGAGACCGGCACGCTCGAAGGCGAGGGTCGTGTTCGCCGCGGCCCAACCGTTGTTGAGGCCGCCGATGATCGTGTCTTCGCCGGTCTGCGCGTCGCTGATGAAGACCTCGTTGAACATGGCCCGGCCCGTCATCTCCTTGAGCGGGCGGACGTCGACACCGTCCTGGTGCATGTTGAACGCGAACCAGGTGATGCCCTGGTGCTTGGGCACCTCGGGGTTGGTGCGGGCGAGGAGCATGCCCATGTCGGCGACGTGGCCGCCGGAGGTCCACACCTTCTGGCCGTTGATGATCCAGAGGTCACCGTCCTTGACCGCCTTGCAGGTGAGACCGGCGAGGTCGGAGCCGGCGCCCGGCTCCGAGAACAGCTGGCACCAGGCCTGCTTGCCGGTCACGATGTCGCGGACGTACTTGTCGATCTGCTCCTGCGTGCCATGGGTGGCGATCGTCGGGGCAGCGAGCAGGAGGCCGAGACCACCCGGCGCACCCAGCGCGCCGTGTTCGGCGATCGTCTGCTGGACCTGGTTCGCCTCGGCCCGCGACAGGCCGCGGCCGTAGGCGTTCTCGGGCAGCATCGGGGCCGACCAGCCGGCGGTGCCGAGACGCTCCCACCACTCACCAACGGTGAGATCCGGGTCCCAGTTCTCCTCCAGCCACTGCTTGAGCTCGGTAATGACGTCGGTAGCGGTATCCGTCACGGACCAAGCTTCCCCCTCTCTTGACTGAGCGGTCAAGTTGGGTCGGAAGCCGCGACCGCTATCGGCAGGGCGCCGCGTACGGTCGCTGTGATGGGACGTCTCAAGTGGGTCGTGATCGTGCCGGTGGCTCTCGTGGCGCTCGGTGTCGCCGGATCGTTCGTCTACGTCAACTTCATCGCCGGCGACGCACCGGAGCGGCTCTCGGTCGATGGCGAAGATGCTGGCGGGGACAGCGCCATCGACGCCGACATCTCGGGCACGTGGACGATCGGGGAGGGAAGCCAGGCCGGCTATCGCGTGCCCGAGATCCTCTTCGGCCAGGAGACGACCGCCGTCGGGCGCACCGACGACGTCGAGGGCGCGATGACGATCGACGGGCGCACCGTCACGGATGGGAACTTCACCGTGCACCTCGAAACCGTCACGAGCGACGAGAGCCGGCGCGACAACCAGTTCCGTGGTCGGATCATGGACGTCGCCAACCACCCGACGGCCAGGTTCGAGCTGTCGGAGCCGATCGAGCTCGGTGAGCTCCCGGCGGCCGGTCAGACCAAGACGTTCGAGGCCAAGGGGAAGCTCACCCTGCGGGGGACCACGAACGACGTCGTGATCCCGCTCGAGGCGAAGCGGACCGCGGCGGGCATCGAAGTCGCCGGACGTTACGAGGTGATCTTCGACGACTGGCAGATCCCGAACCCGAGCTTCGGCCCGGCGCAGGTGGGAGACAAGGGAGAGCTCGAGTTCCTCCTGGTGCTCACCAAGTCGTGACCTGATCCGGCAGGCGCCCAGGCGGTCGCGGTAGCATCGAACACATGTTCGCAACTGCATCTGTCGGGAACGAGCGCTCGTGGCGTACCGGCCTCGACGCGGCGCAGCTCGAGGCCGTCACCGCGGGGCCCGGGCCGGTGCTCGTCATCGCCGGCGCGGGCAGCGGCAAGACCAAGACGCTCGCGGCGCGCGTGGCGCGGCTGCTCGAGGACGGCGCCGACCCCGATCGGATCCTCTTGCTGACGTTCTCCCGCCGCGCCGCGAAGGAGATGCTCCACCGCGCCGGCGCGCTCACCCGGGTGCGGACCGCGCGCGTGTGGGGCGGCACGTTCCACGCCATCGGCAACCGTCTCCTGCGTGAGTACGGCCACGCGCTCGGGCTCCCGGCGTCGTTCACGATCCTGGATGCGGGTGACGCGTCCGACCTCTTCGGCGTGATCCGCACCGACCTCGGCCTCGCCGAGCGTGGCCGCCGCTTCCCGCGGAAGGAGACGCTCGTCGACATCTACTCCCGCGTCGTGAACGCCCAGGAACCGCTCGCCCAGGTGCTGAAGGAGCGGTTCCCGTGGTGCGAGCAGGAGGCCGACGGCATCCGCGACACCTTCGCCGCCTACCTCGAGCGCAAGGCCGAGCTCAGCGTCCTCGACTACGACGACATCCTTCTCTACTGGCGGGCGCTCGTCACCGACAGCCATCTCGATGCGCGCTTCGACCACGTGCTCGTCGACGAGTACCAGGACACCAACGTGCTGCAGGCCGACGTGGTGGCCGGCCTCGTGCCCGACGGTCGCGGGCTCTTCGTGGTCGGCGACGACGCGCAGGCGATCTACGGCTTCCGGGCTGCGTCGTCGGCGAACATGATCGGGTTCCCCGAGCGGTTCCCGTCTACGGCGCTCGTGCGGCTCGAGCGCAACTACAGGTCGGTGCAGCCGGTACTCGACGTGGCGAACGCCGTGCTGGCCGACGCGAAGGGGATCTTCGACAAGGAGCTGCGGGCTGTCCGCGTCGAGCACCATGCGGCGCGGCCGACGATGGGCCAGCTGGCCGACGAGTCGTCGGAGGCCCAGTTCGTGTGCGATCGCGTGCTCGACCACCGTGAGCGTGGCGTCGCCTTGCGTGACCAGGCCGTGCTGTTCCGCACCGGGCACCACAGCGCGCGCCTCGAGATCGAGCTGGCGCGCCGGAACGTACCGTTCGTGAAGTACGGCGGGCTCAAGGTGCTCGAGACCGCGCACGTGAAAGACCTCGTCGCCTTCCTCCGGCTCCTCGAGAACCCCTCCGACGAGCTGGCGTGGCACCGGGTGCTGGCCCTGCTCGACGGCGTCGGCCCCGCATCGGTCCGCCGGGTCATCGAGCACCTCGCGCTGCCGGATGCCGCCGCACTGCGGCGATTCGTCGACGGCGGGGCGCCCGTGCCGAAGCGCTCCGGCGCCGACCTCGACGTGCTCCGGGCGACGTTCGCAGCGTGTCTCGCTCCGGCCGGCGACGGCGAACCACTCGGTCCGGCGCAGGAGATCGAGGCGATCCGCATCACGGCGGCACCCCTGTTCGAGCAGCGGTACCCCGACGCGGCGGTGCGCCTCGAGGATCTGCACCAGCTCGAGGGTGTTGCGGCGTCGTCAGGGTCGCGTGCCGCGTTCCTCGCCGACGTCACCCTCGACCCGCCGACGCTGACGAGCGACCTGGCGGGGCCGCCGCTCCTCGACGACGACTACCTGATCCTCAGCACGATCCACTCGGCCAAAGGCGGCGAGTGGGATGTCGTCTTCCTGATCCACGCATCAGATGGGAACGTGCCATCCGACATGTCGCTGTCGACCCAGGAGGGCCTCGAAGAGGAGCGGCGGCTCCTGTACGTCGCCGTGACGAGAGCTCGCGACGAGCTGTACGTCACCTATCCGCTTCGCTACTACCACCGGCCCCGTCAGCTCGACGACGCACACACCTACGGGCAGGTCAGCCGGTTCCTCCAACCGCACCGATCGTTGTTCGAGCAGCACGTCGAGGCTCAGCCCGACTCGCTCCGCCGTTCGGAGATCACCGGCGGCCCCGACCGAGTCCGGGCGAGCGTCGCCGCGCTCTGGTCGTAGCAGCGCCGCCGTGCTGATCTGGAGGAAATTCTCCGGCACCAGCCCGGAGAATTTCCTCCAGATCGCCGTGCTCAGCCCTTCTTCTTGTCCTTGTCGTCGTCCTTGAGGGCCTCGACGAAGGCACGTCCGCCCTTCAGCGCCGCGCGGCCCACGCGCTTGCCGGCCTCTCCGCCGAGAACCGCACCGGCGACGCTGCCGAGGAACGGCCCGACGAGCGGGATGGGCACTGCGGCAGAGCCGATCCGGGCGCCGGCTGCCATGCCAGCGAACATGCCCGCCGTCTTGCCGATCTGTTCGTCGTCCTTGTCGGAGTCAGCCATGAACACAGTGTGGCGTCAGTTCCCCGGGCGCGCCCGGTCGCCCGAGAAGAACGACGCGAGTTGGGCCTGCGCTCGGCGCATCCCCCGGAGCCACCGCTCACGATCGCCCGCCCGGTGCTGCTCGTACGTCGCCACCTCCGGGTGGGGCAGCACGAGGAAGCGCTCCTCGCGCATCGCCTCGATGACGAGCTCCGCGCACCGCTCGGGCGTGACGACGCCGTCGGAGGCCGCGGTGCCGCGAAGCGCCTCTGTTCCGGCGAGCGGGCCCGCCGCCACCGTCGCCTCCTGGGCTGACGGCCGCGCTTCGCTGTGGGGCTCCCGGCCGGCGAGGACGTCGCGGCTTGTCGTGCCGAGGTTCGTCGCGACCGCCTGCGGGCACAGGCATGACACCCGCAGGCCTTGCGCGTGGTGGGTCACGGAGAGGTACTCGGCGAACGAGACGATCGCATGCTTCGACACCGTGTACGGGGCCGCACCGAGCTGCATGAGCAGCCCAGCGGCCGATGCGGTGTGGACGAGATAGCCCTCTCCCCGCTCGAGCATCCCGGGCACGACCGCACGCGCCGCGTAGATGTGGCTCTTCACGTTGATCGACCAGGCGCGATCCCACAGCTCCTCGGGGGCGTCGAAGCCGCCGCCCACCAACACGCCGGCGTTGGCGAAGAAGGCGTCAACCGGGCCGTACGTCGACTCTGCGGTCGCGACCAGCGCCCGCACGTCGTCCTCGACGCTGACGTCGCAGCGGACGGCCTTGGCCGCGCCACCGGTGGCTTCGATCTCCTTGGCGACCGCATCGGCTCCTTGCGAGTCGAGGTCGGCGACGACCACGCCGCGAGCGCCCTCCGCTGCCGCGGCGAGGGCGAGCGCGCGGCCGATTCCGCTCGCGCCGCCCGTCACCACGGCCACCCGGTTGTGCAGTTCCATCGCCGAAACCTCCTGTCGTCGGGCGAGATGTTCGCCGTAGCGTCGCCGCCGTGTCGAGACCGGCCCGCCACTCGCCAGCGGTGGTGCGAGACGTGGCAGCCGATGCGCTCGGGGTGCGCATCGACGACGCGAGCCACATCGCTGCCGGTTATGGGAACGAGAACTGGAGGGTCACGACGGCCGATGGCGAGCGGTTCATCGCCAAGATCGGTCCCGCCGCTTCGGCGTCGAAATGGGCGGCCACCGGCGGCGCGCAGGAACTGGCACGACAGATCGGCGTGCCGACTCCCCAGCTGATCCACTTCGACCCGTCATGCGACGCGCTCGGCGGTTCGGTGATGCGGATGTTCGAGTGGATCGACGGTGTACCCGGGCCGGCGGCGGTCGCGCGCCATCCGGAGCGGCTGCTCGGCGACCTCGGCCGAGCCGCCGCCATGCTTCATGGCCAGCACGTCGATCGCTTCACGTCGCGACTCGACGGGTCGGCGCCCACGTTCGATCGGTGGGACGAATACGTCGCGTACAGATCGGAGCAGATCGTGGAGCGTTCCTCGGGTGCGGGCGCGTTCGACGCCGCGTACCTCGATCGCTTCGCGACGACGATCGTCAGCGCAGCGGCGGCGGTCGCCGATCACGCTTGCGCGGTGGTGTGTCACCGCGACCTCCACCTCGACAACGTGATCGCCCGTGAAGACGGGTCGCTCCTCGCGCTCCTCGACTTCGACATGGCCGAGGGCTGGGACGCGCCGGTCGACCTCGTGCGCCTTCGGCTGCACGTGTTCCCCGAGCATCCCGCCGCCGAAGCCGCCTTCATCGCCGGGTATCGCGAGGTGCGGGTGGACGACCAGGCGTGGGACGAAAGACTGTGGATCGTCGAGATGCTCGAACTGGTGAACGCCGCGGCGAACGCCGTCCTGCTCGCTGATCGAGCCTACGAAGGGCTCGTCCGTCGCCGGCTGGCTGCGATCGACCGCCACTGAGTGCCAGTGGGTATTGCCGGAGGCTCGCTCCGGCTCCGCATTTCGCGGCGCCGCTTGCCACACTGTCGCCCGTGCTCGATGGTCTGCCGCTGTCGCTCGACGAGCTGATGCGCCAGTCGCCCGCCGGCATGTGCGTGTTCGACGTCGAGGGCCGGTACCTCTGGGTGAGCCAGCTGGTCGCGTCGATCAACGGCCTGACGCCAGAGGAACACGTCGGGAAGACGATCGCCGACGTCGTCCCCTACCTCGCCGACAGTCACACGGCGATCGTCGCCCGCGTCGCGCAGCGCGATGAGCCCGAGACGGTGATGTCGACATCGACGATCCCCGGCGAGTCGTCGCCTCGCAGCGCGGCCGAGCACTTCTACCCGCTGCACGACGATGACGGCAGGGTCGTGGCGGTGGCCAACGTGTTCTGGGAGACGACCGACGTCGTCGAGGCGGCGACGCGGGCGGGCCAGGACCTCGAGGCCGAACGTGCCGCTCGGGAGGCCGCGCAGCTCGCGCAGTCACGGTTGGAGTTCGTCGCCCGCGCGGCTCGCAGCCTTACTGGCTCGCTCGAGGTGCGTGACGTGCTCGCCGCGCTGGTCAACCTGGCCGTCCCGGAGGTCGCAGACTGGGCGACGGCGTACCTCCACCGCGACGGGATGTTGGAGAGGGCGGCGGCGGCGTACCGGGAGCCCGATGGCACCGTGGTTCACGAGAGCCCGCCCGATCTGCCTTCGCTGCGAGCCGACGGCGATTCGCCCGCCGCGGAAGCCTTCCGCACGTCGGCGATCCAGATCGTCAGCACAGGTGACCCTGACCGGCTCCGGGCCAACGCGCCCGAAGGGCTCTACGAGGTCTTCCGTCGCCTCCGCATCCACTCCGGGCTCGCGGTCCCGCTGCTCGGTGGCGACGAACAGCCTCTCGGCGTGCTGGCCTTCGCGGTGGGGGAGGGCCGAAGCGCTCCCGGTGCGTTCGACGTTGCGGCCGCGACCGAGCTCGCGGCACGGGCCGGCGTCGCCCTCGACCACGCGCTCACGTTCGACCGTGAGCGGGTCGTCGCCGACGCGCTCCGCCGCACGATCCTCCCCGACGACGTTCCGACGGTGGACGGCGTAGAGCTCGCAGCGCGGCTTGTTCCTGCGGCGCGGTGGGCGAGGGTGGGCGGCGACTGGTACGACGCGATCGTCACGTCAGGGCGGCTGGTCGTTGCGGTCGGCGACGTCGCCGGGCACGGCGTGACCGCAGCGTCGACGATGGCGGAGGCACGGCACGCGTTCCGCGCGTATGCCGTCGAGGGCTGCCCGCCCCACGAGATCGCGTCGAAGGTGACCCGGCTGTTCTCGGCCGGCGAGGCGGAGGTGTTCGTGACCGCGACGATCGTCGCCCTCGATCCGAGCGACGGCAGCTTCGAGTTCGTCAACGCTGGCCACCCACCGCCGCTGGTGATCGCAACCGATGCATGCACGTACCTCGAGGGCGTGGATCCGCCGCTCGGCGTGACCCGCAGCAGCTACCGCGCCGGGCAGCGAGGTGCTCTGACCCCTGGCGCGACGATGCTCCTCTACACCGACGGGCTCGTCGAGCGCCGCGGCGTCGCCCTCGACGACCGGTTGCGCGCCTTCGCGTCCTCGTGCCGCGAGCTCGTGCGGGACCCCGTCGAGGTTCTCGTCGACCGGCTCACAACGGTCGCTGCCTCGGACGACCCGGAGGACGACGTCTGCCTGCTCGCGCTTCGTTACTCACCCTGACCTCGCTGGCTGGCATCAGCACCATTCGGTCATAATTCCGCAGGAGACACGGACCGGACGCGGGCATAGGGTGATGCGGGTGACCGACATCGTGGCGCGGAACAACGTGGTGCTCGGTGGCGTCGAGTCCGGGCGACCGATCGTGTTCGCCCACGGCTTCGGATGCGACCAGAACATGTGGCGGTTCGTCGAGCCGTCGTTTCGCGACTCCTACCGGACGGTCCTGTTCGACTACGTCGGAGCAGGCAACTCCGACTCGTCCGCTTACGACGCCGACCGCTATGCGTCGTTGTCGGGGTACGCGCTCGACGTCGTGGAGATCCTGGAGGCGCTCGACCTCCGCGATGCGGTGTTCGTCGGTCACTCCGTCAGCTCGATGATCGGTGTGCTCGCCGCGGCACGGGTGCCACAGCGGATCGGCGCTCTCGTGCTCGTCGGTCCGTCGCCTCGATACATCAACGCCGACGACTACGAAGGCGGCTTCGAGGAGGCCGACATCGAGGGGTTGCTCAGCTCCCTCGAGAGCAACTACCTCGGCTGGTCGAGCCAGATGGCTCCCGTGATCATGGGCAACGGCGACCGCCCAGAGCTCGGCGCCGAGCTCACCGAGAGCTTCTGTCGAGCCGATCCCCAGATCCAGGCCAGGTTCGCTCGCGCCACGTTCCTGTCCGACAACCGCGCAGATCTCGCAGGGGTGTCCGTACCGACGCTCGTGCTCCAGTGCTCTGACGACGTCATCGCCCCGGACTCGGTGGGCAAATACGTCCATGAGCGGATCGCCGGCAGCACGTTCGTCAAGCTGCACGCCACCGGCCACTGCCCGAACCTCAGCGCGCCGCAGGAGACGACGGAGGCGATCCGTCGCTTCCTCGCCGCGGCTGCCTGATCGGAGCGCCACGGCACAGCCACACGAAGACAGCCCGTTCTACGTCGCGCTGACGGAGGACGATCCCGAGGAGCTCTACGAGGACGCACCATGCGCGTACGTGTCGGTGCTTCCGGACGGCACGATCGCCAAGGTCAACCGGACGTTCCTCGCGTGGACGGGTTTCGACCCGACGCTCATCGTCGGCGTTCGGCGGTTCCAGGAGCTGCTCGCGGTCGGCGATCGCATCTTCTACGAGACCCATTTCGGGCCTGCGCTGCGCATGCAGGGGCGAGTGCGGGAGATCGCTGTCGACATCGTGACCGCCGACCGGACACGGCTACCCGTGCTCATCAACGCGGTGCTGGTGAACGACGAGGCGGGCGCGCCACGACTGATCCGCATCGCGATCTTCGATGCGCGCGAGCGCCGCGCCTACGAGCGCGAGCTCGTCGCAGCGCGCCATCGGGCCGAGGAGTCTGAAGCGAGGGCACGGACGCTGGCGCAGGTCCTCCAGTCGACGTTCCTGCCACCGGAGATCCCGGCGATCCCGGGTCTCGACGTGGCTGGCCGGTACCGCCCCGCCGGTGACGGGAGCGAGGTCGGCGGCGACTTCTACGACGTCTTCGACACGGGCCGTGGATCGTGGGGGATCGTGCTCGGAGACGTCGCGGGCAAGGGCGCGGTCGCTGCGACGATGACGGCGATGGCGCGTTACACCGTTCGAGCGGAGGCGGCGCGGACCGTGAGCCCGTCGCAGGTGCTCGCGTCGGTGCACGATGCGGCGCTCCGCCACGACCCCGACCGCTTCTGCACGGCGGTGCTGTCGTTCGTCGAGCCGCGGCCCGGCAGCCACGAGGTCGTGGTGTCGTGCGGTGGGCACCACCTGCCCATCCTCCTCCGAGGCGACGGGTCGACGGCGAAGATCGGCATCGTCGGCTCGCTGCTGGGGATGCTCGATCGAGTCGACCTCCACGACACGACGGCGACGCTGGCGCCGGGCGACGCGCTGGTGCTGGTCACCGACGGGGTCCTCGAGGCGAGGTCAGGGAGCCAGTTCTTCGGTGAAGACGCCCTCCTCGCGGTGCTGCAGGAGACGAACGGTCAGGGTGCGCAGGAGGTCGCCGACGCCGTCGTCGACCGGGTGCTCGACTTCCAGAACGGTGATGCTCGCGACGACATCGCGGTGGTCGTGCTCAAGGCGTGAATGCGAGGTCGGGCGCCGTCGCTGGTACCTTGCCCTTGGTCGACGTCCGTCGACAGGCCGTTCGGGAAGTGCTCCCGCTGGCGGCCGGCACCGCATCGTCAGCCTGACGTGCGTGTCCTGAGCCCCCTCCGACTGGAGCTTTTCCGTTGTCCTCGTCCTTCCCGCAGCTCGGCGTGCCCGCTGAGCTGGTCACTGTCCTCGCGGCGCGTGCGATCACCTGGCCGACTCCGATCCAAGAGCTCTCGCTGCCCGCGGCCCTTGCCGGCCGCGATGTCGCCGGTCGAGCTCCCACTGGCTCCGGCAAGACGCTCGCGTTCGGCATCCCGCTCGCCGTCCGGTCGACGCGTGCACGGGTCGCTCGCCCGCGTGCGCTCGTGCTCGCGCCCACTCGCGAGCTGGCGGCGCAGATCGCCGAGTCCCTCCAACCCTTGCTCGTCCCGAACAAGCGGAGCATCGCGACCTTCTACGGCGGCGTGAGCGAGACACCGCAGCTCAAGGTGTTGCGCCGCGGCGTCGACATCGTCGTCGGCTGCCCCGGACGCATCGGCGACCTCGTTCGCCGTGGCGTGATGATCCTCGACGAGGTCGAGATCGTCGTCCTCGACGAGGCCGACCGCATGGCCGACATGGGCTTCCTTCCGGAGGTCCGCCGGCTCCTCGACGCCACCCCCCGGAGCCGTCAGACGTTGCTGTTCTCGGCGACGCTCGATGGCGCGGTCGACGTGCTGGTGCGGAACTACCAGCGCGATCCGGAACGCTGCGAGGTGTCGCCGGAGCCGACGGTCGACCGCATGAGGCACCTCGTCGTCGACACGCCCCGCGAGCAGCGCCTCGCCGCCACCGCACAGCTCGTCGACGAGCACGGGTCGACGGTGGTGTTCTGCCGGACGAAGCACGGCGCCGACCGGGTCGCCCGCCAGCTGTCGAAGTTCGGCGTCGCCGCGGTCGCGATCCACGGCAACCGAACCCAGCCCCAGCGCGACCGGGCGCTCGCCGCGTTCAGCGACGGCCGTGCGACGGCGCTCGTGGCGACCGACATCGCGGCGCGCGGGATCCATGTCGACGACGTGCGGTGCGTGATCCACTTCGACGCACCCGACGACGACAAGGCGTACGTCCATCGTTCCGGACGCACCGCGCGAGCCGGGGCCGAAGGGACCGTGGTCACGTTCCGCGATCCGGCGGAGCGACAGGCGTCAGCGAAGCCTCGGGTCCAGACGGCGGCGAAGCCCAAGCAGCGTCGCGGCCGGCGCTGAGCGCGCGCAGCTGACGCAACGATCGGTGGTCGGCACGGCGGCGAGCCTCTCCGGGTCGACGATCCCGCCGCAGAAGGCGCACGAGCCGTAGGTCCCCGCGACCACCCGCCTCTGTGCGTCGAGCAACGCGGCGAGGCTCTCCTGTGCCGAGGCGAGGAGCGCGGTGACGCGGGCGCGTTCGAACCCGATCGACGATCCCTCGACGTCGTGTTCGTCGTCGGGTGGGTCGGCGGCCTGCGCGTCGAAGATGCCGGCGAGCTCCTCGCTCAACGACTCGACCAGCGTTCTCGCTGCGTCGATCGCTGCAGCCAGATCTGGCTGACTCACTCGTCGGGTATCGACGCAGGTACGTCGTTCGGACCGGCCTCGGCCGGGCGGGGCCGGTCTTGTGGGTGGAGGCGCACCGCCGCGATCGCGATGTCGTCTTCGCGGCGGTCGGGAACGAGTCGCCGCAACACCTCGTCGCACAGCTCCTCCAGAGGACGCCGGCCGATCTCGACGAGGGTGTCGCGCAGCGCGCTGAGGCCCTCGTCGAGCGAGCGGCCGCGGCGCTCCACGAGACCGTCCGTGTAGAGGAGCACCGTCGTGGCACGAGGCAGGACCACCTGTGCCTCGAGCCGCTCGGTTGCGGGATCGAAGCCGAGCAGCAGGTCGGGTTCGAACCCGACGAGATCCGACAGCACCACCACGGTCCCGTCGTCGTAGATCGCGACCGGCGGGGGATGGCCTGCGTTCGACCACCGCATGCGGGTTACCCCTTCCGCCCGCTCCTCGTCGGTCTGCTCGAAGCGGGCGACGAGCGCGGTGGCCGTCGTGTGCAACTGCAGCAGTTCCATCGTGCGGTCGAGCTGGCTGAGGACGTCGGAAGGTCCCGCGCCGGTCGCGCTCGCGATCCCGCGCAGCAAGGTGCGGACCTGGCCCATCGCGGCGGCGGAGTCGGTGTCGTGGCCGACCACGTCGCCGATCACGAGCACCGCCGCGCCCTCGGGCTGCAGGAACGCGTCGTACCAGTCACCACCCACCTGCGCGACCTGAGACGCGGGCTCGTAGCGCACCGCGATCTGCATGTGGTCCGGCTGCGGCGGCGCGGTGAGCAGGCTCCGCTGGAGGCTCTCGGCGAGGTCGCGCTGCTCGTCGTAGAGGCGCGCGTTGTCGAGCGCCAGTCCCGCACGCGGCGACACCTCGTTGAGGACCCGCTCCGCGACCTGCACCCGGGTGAGATCTGCGCTCCACCCCAGGGTGAGCACCCCCAGGGTGCGACCTCGCGCTCGCAGCGGCTCGAACATGACGGCCGAGGGATGGAGCTGTTCGAGCAGCGATGCCGCCTCCGGATCGGTCTCCAGCGCCGCGAGACGGACCGGGTCGATGATCGTCCTCCGCCGGCGGTGCTGCAGCACCTCCGCGATCGGCGACGTCTCCGGCAGGTTCGCGAGACGCGACGCCGCGTACTTCTCGACCAGCGCGGCAGCGTTGTCCTCGCGGTGAGCCGACGCGACGTCGACCAGGTTCCGGCGCCAATCGGGGTGCTCCCCGTCGACCGATGTCACGATCGACCAGTCGCAGAGCCGGCCGACGGCGAGCTGGGCCAGGAGGTGTCCGATCTCGTTGGCATCGAGCGTCTCGGCCAATGCGGAGGTGATGCTCGTAACCATCGCCGTGCGCTCCTGCATCTCGCGCTGCTCGGAGATGTCGAGGAAGTACACCGAGAGCCCGTCGGGCCCCGGCCAGGCGCGGACGTTGTACCAACTGTCGAGTGGTGCCGGGTAGTAGGCCTCGAACGACGTCGGTTGACCAGAGGCGGCGGCGCCGCGGTACTGGCGCTCGAAGTCGGACCCGACTGCGCTCGGGAACAGCTCCCAGATCTCGCCGCCGATGAGTTGCTCGCGCGGGCGGCCCAGCAGCCGCTCGGCCTCCGCGTTGACGTAGGTGAAGCGCCACTCGTTGTCGAGGGAGAAGAACGCCGCCGACATCGACTCGAGGATCCGCGCCACGCGTGCGTCGCCCTCGTGCGCGGCGGTGGTGTCGTACGCGGCCCCGAGCAGTCGATTGACCGACCCGGTCGCGTCACACATCGCCCGCCCGCGCGCGTGCACCCAACGTGTCTCGCCGCCCGGCAACACGATCCGGTACTCGGCGATGTAGGTCGTGCAGTTGTCGATCGCGTGCTGAAGCGCGTCGCGAACGCGCGGGAGGTCGTCGATGTGGACCCTCGCCTCGAACCCCTCGATCGTGCCGCTGAACGACTCCTCGCCGTACCCGAACATCTCGAGCAGCCGCTCGTCCCACGACAAGCGACCGGTCGTCAGGTCCCAGTCGAAGCCGCCGACTCCGGCGGCGTCCATCGCCACTTCCCATCGCGCCTGCGTCGAGGCGTACTCCCCGGACAACGCGAGGAGCTCGAGCTCCGCGATCACGGGTGCGACGAGATCCTGGAGCGTCGCGACCTGCTCCGGCGTCCACTCGCGAGGCTCGGGGTCGAAGACGCACAGTGCGCCGACGTACGTTCCGTCCGGCGTCACGAGCGGCACGCCGAGATAGGAGCCGACGACGCCTGAAGTGACCGGTGGCAGGTGAGCGACGCGTTCGTCGCGAGGCGCGTCGTCGACGAGCAGCGGCTGTCGCTGTCGCACCGTGACGGTGCAGAGCGACTCCTCCAGCGGGCCCTGCGTGCCGACCGCCCCGGCAGCCGCGCCGGCCCCGGCTGCGACGTGCTGGACGTCGGTCAGGATCGAGATCTGTGCCGACGGCGCGTCGAGCAGCCTCGCCGCGAGGCTTGCCAGGCGGTTCGCGGTTCCGGGCTTGGCGGCGAGACGCGCCGCGGCCGCGACCTCTGCCGGGCTCCTGGCCAGGTCGTGCTCGCCGCCGTGCGAGGTCACCGCGCCCTCGCTCCCACCGGGACGGTGAACCACACGCACTTGCCGTCGTCCTCCGGGTCGACACCCCAGTCCGCGGCGAGTGCGTCGACAAGAGCGAGACCCCGGCCGGACTCTCGGTCGGAGATCAGCTGGCCGATCTTCGGTGTCTGCTTCGACCCGTCCCTGACTTCGACCCTGATGTCACCGTCGGTGAGGAAGACCGTCACCTCGACAGACCCCGCGTGGCGCACCGCGTTCGCGACGAGCTCGGTCGCGAGCAGGGCGAGCGTGTCCTCGTCTCCGATGCCCCACGCAGCGGCCGCGCGGCGGACGAGCTGGCGCGCCAGCGTGGCGCTCGACAGGTCGTGGGGGAGCGCAGTTGCCGTCGCCCGCTTGGCTGCGAAGGTCAGGACGCGGGAGATCTCGGCCGCGGCGCGAGCCGGCGACAGCGTGGCTGCGAACACGGCCTCGGCCCGCTTCAGCAGGTCGCGGGGGATGTCGGCGCTGCCGTGCACGACGACGATGCGCGTGGTCGGCAGGCGCGCGGCCAGGTCGTCGAGCGTCTCCTGCGCGGCGCCCTCCTCGGGCGTCCTGAGGACGATCAGGTCGGGGTGTTCGGCTGCGACGTCGTCGGGCGCCGGCGCGGCATCGTGGAGCGTGACGATGTCGACATCTTCGGGCGCGACGGCACAGAGCTCGAGCACGAGACCGTCGGCGTCGAAGCCGCTCACCACGAGGCGGACCTGGCGCATGGGCACAGCGTCCCCATTCCGGAGAGGAACTATCCCGCGGAACTTCGCTCAGGTGAGGTCGAGCACCCGGCGGAGCACCTCCGCCGAGCGGTCGTCGAGCGACTTGAACGCCAGGTTCAACGTCGCCGTCGACCTCGTGGCCTCCTGCCGTCCGACCACGAGCGCCTGGTGCTCGATCGACACGTCGCCGCTGGCGAGCGCGACCTTGACGACGTCGCCCACACCGAAGCCTGCTGGCGCCACGAGACGGGCGCCGCCCAGGCTGAGGTCGACCGTCGTCGCCGAGCCGGTGAGCGGGCGTCCGCTGATCCGTTCGATGGTGGCCGCGAGCTCGACCGCGGTGCGATCGTGTTGCCGCCGTTCGGTCCGCGTGGAAGCCATCGCGCGAAGAGTATCGACCGTTCCACATCGTCCGCCCGGCGCGTAACGTCACCCGGCCGTGCACGCCGCAGCACCGTGGTCGAAGCGTGACCGATCGGCCCTTGTGGCCGTCGCCGTCCAGTTCGCGGTGAACGGGGCTCTGTTCGCGTCGTTCGTCCCCCGCCTCCCGGAGATCCGCGCGACGACCGGGATCGGCCTCGACGACCTCGGTGTCCTCCTCTCGGTCGCGAGTACGACCGGGTTGCTCGGGAGCGCGGTGTGTCCCGGCAGATCGTCCGGCTCGGCACGAGGCGCGTTCTCGTCGTGTACATGGCGGCCTGCGCTGCCGGCCTCTCGATCGTCGGCGCCGCGACGGTGTGGCCGCTCGTGCTGATCGGTCTGGCCTCGCTCGCGATGTTCGACGTCTTCGTCGACGTCGCGATGAACATGCAGGCGTCCTGGCTGAGCGCACGGCGCCACCGTCCGGTGATGAACCGCCTCCACGGACTGTGGAGCCTCGGGACCCTCCTCGGCGGGGCCGTCGCGTCATCGGCCGCTGCGGCGGGCGTCAGCCTCCGTGTGCACCTGATCGGATCCGCGGTCGTGCTCGTGCTCATGGCGACGTTCCTCTCGCGGTGGCTGTTGGCGGCGGACGAGTCCGTTCCGGACCCGGAGCCTGCGGGCGCCGGCTGGCACCTGACGAGGCCCGGACCGCCGCCACTGCGCTCGGTCGAGCTCGTGCTCGCCGGGTTCTTCGCAGTGGTCATCGAGGCCGCTGCCATGAACTGGGCCGCGTTCCGTCTCACCGAGGATCTCGGCGCGTCAGCGGGTGCCGGCGCGACGGCGTACGTGGCGGTGACGGTCGGGATGGTGCTCGGCCGGTTCTTCGGCGACACGGCCGCTCACCGCGTCGGCTCCACGCGACTTCTCCGGACGTCGACCGTCGTCGCCGCCACCGGGCTGGGGGTCGCGGGTCTGGTCGACGTGCGGGCGATCACGCTCGGCGGCTTCGCGCTGGCCGGTGTCGGTGCCGCGACGATGATCCCGAAGCTCTACGACGACGCGGCCAAGATGCCGGGCCGATCAGGAGCCGCCCTCGGCTCGCTCACGGCAGGCATCCGCACCTCGAGTCTCGTCGCGCCGATCGCGATCGGCGTGCTCGGATCGACGTCGCTGTCGGTGGGTTCCGCGATCGCGCTCGTGAGCGTGCCGTCCGCGGCGGCGTTCCTCATGGTGACGCGGCGGCTCTAGGCGTCGTGACGATCGCGCAGGATCTTCCGCACCCGCTCGTGCGACAGGTCGGCGGCCGCGCCGACCTGGCGCAGGCTGAAGCCGGCCGCGACGGCGTCGCCGATCGCGGCGTTCAATGCGTCGGCGGCTCGCGTCGCCGCCGCGGCGAGGCCGCGCACGCGCGCGAGGACGGGATCGTCGCCGACATCGCCGTCGCCTCCGGCAGCAGCCGCCGGCAACGGCTGGAGGAGCACCTCGCCGACAGCGTCGAAGGCCTCGGCCGACGGCGGACGCGCTTCGAGCGCTGCGAACACCGTCCGGCCGAGGCCTTCG
>Ga0247719_1000005_pt1 | contig 230670 bp, 198 predicted proteins | sample 41E_DmetaG_FD_189046 | JGI IMG/M metagenome (GOLD analysis project Ga0247719, IMG submission 189046) | Soil microbial communities from hillslope of Landscape Evolution Observatory, University of Arizona, Oracle, AZ, United States - 4-1-E_D | ecosystem: Engineered > Artificial ecosystem >...
GAGTCGGCTCGGGCCCGAGCGAGAGCCAGTAATCAACGACGGTGCCGCGCGCAACGTCGACACCGAAGCGCGGGTTGGTCCGGATGACAAGGCCGGCCGGCACCTCGGCGTCGTACTCCTCCGCCCGGGCGCCGCGAACCAGGTCGCTGGCCAGCAGTATCGAGGCCAGCTCCGATTCGGTTCGCAGGCGGAGGTCGGGCACGGAGACGGTGGCGCGCTGGGTGGCGACGAAGACGGAGATCTCGGTGCCCGTGCTCACCCGGTCGCCAGCCGGTCGGTCCTGCTCGAGGACCGTGTTCTCAGGCTGCTCATCGGTCTGGCGATAGCCGCCGACCGTCAGCACCAGGCCGGCCGACGTCGCCAGCTGGCGCGCCTCGGCAAGCTCCCGCCCGACCAGCTCGGGAACCTCGGCCAGGCCGGCCGTGGGCGTCGCATCGGGGTTGTTGCCCTGGTTGCTCAGCAGCAGGAAGACCAGGACGCCGCCGGCCAGCAGCACGAGCAGACCGAGGACCGCGGCGATCCAACCCCACGGGCCACCGCCCTCGTCCTCCTCGTCATCCGCGTATGGCGGCGGCGCCATCGGCGGTCGCCCGCCGCCGCGGCCGCTGAAAGTCCCGTATGCCGGCGCGCTGCCAACCGGCGGCGGCATCGGCGGCGGAGGTTGTGGCGCCTGCGCAGCGGCCACGGCGGCCCCGCCCGCGGCGGTGCCCAGGATGGCCGCCGCCGGGGCGGCAGGATCGGCCAGGAAGCGTCCGAGGGCGGCCGACAGGTCGGCCGCCGTGGGCCTGTCCCCAGGGGCGCGCGCCAGCGCCCGCCTGACGATCGCATCGAGGGCCGGTGGCACGCCGGGCTGCAGCGACGACGGGGCAGGCGGGTCTCCGGCCAGGCGCGCGACGGCGACCGCGCCAGCGGAGTCACCGGTCCAGGCACGCCTGCCGGTAAGCATCTCGAACAGGACGAGGCCGAGCGAATAGATGTCGGAGGCGGTCGTGACCAGCTCGCCTCGAGCCTGCTCGGGGCTGAAGTAGTGCACGCTGCCGAGGGTGGTCCCGGGCATCGTGATCTGCGCCTCGGCGAAGGCGCGCGCAATGCCGAAGTCGCCCACCTTGATCCGGCCGCCGCGGTTGATGAGCACATTCGTCGTCTTGATGTCCCGGTGGACGATGCCGCGGCCGTGGGCGGCGTCCAGCGCGTCGGCCACCTGCTGCGCGATCCGCGCCGCCGCCACCGGCTCAAGAGCCCCGCGCTCACGCACGACCTCGGCCAGGTCGCCGCCTTCGACCAGCTCCATGACGATGTACGGGTCACCGGCTTCCATGCCGAAGTCGAAGACGTTGACGACGTTGGGATGGTTGAGAGCAGCCGCCGCCTGCGCTTCCTGACGGAAGCGAGCGACGAAGGCCGCGTCCCGACCGTACTCGGCGCGGAGGACCTTGACCGCCACGTCGCGCCCAAGCTGAGAGTCATGAGCGCGGTAGATGGTGGCCATGCCACCCTCGCCGAGCAGCTCGACGAGGCGATATCGCTCATTCAGCACCTGGCCGACGCGGGCCATCAGCTCAGGTCCAGGCCCTGCAGGTAGCGGCGGAACTCTGGCCCCACGTCGGGGCGATCGAGGGCGATCTCGACGCCGGCCTTGAGCCAGCCCATGGTCGTGCCGGCGTCGTAGCGCTTGCCTTCGAAGGCATACGCATAGACATCCTGCTCGGTCATCAGCTGCTCGATCGCGTCGGTCAGCTGGATCTCGCCATTGGCGCCGCGCGGTGTCTGCTCGAGCTTCTCGAAGATCTTCGGCGTCAGCACGTAGCGGCCGATGATCGCCAGGTTGCTCGGGGCGCTGTCAGCCGGCGGCTTCTCGACCAGGCCGCGGACGCGGTAGAGCCGGTCGTCGTGGCCGGCGGGCTCCGGGTCGGGGTCGATGACGCCGTAGCGACTGACCTCGTCCTGGGGCACCTCCATCACGGCCACCACGGAGCCATGGGTCGCACGGTAGGACTCGATCAGCTGACCGATGCACGGGCGGTCGCCGACCACGACGTCGTCGGAGAGGATCACCGCGAAGGGCTCGTGACCGACCAGCTCCTTGGCCATCAGCACCGCGTGGCCCAAGCCGAGCTGCTCCTTCTGGCGAACGTAGCTGATCTGAGCCATGTCGCCGATCTGCCTGACCCGGCGAAGCATCTCGATGTCGCCCTTGGTCTCGAGCAGGTGCTCCAGCTCGTACGAGTGATCAAAGTGGTCCTCTATCGGCCGCTTCTGGCTGCTGGTGACGATGATCACCTGTTCGACACCGGCCGCGACGGCCTCTTCGACTCCGTATTGGATGACCGGCTTGTCCACCAGCGGCAGCATTTCCTTGGGCTGCGCCTTGGTGGCCGGCAGGAACCGCGTGCCCCAGCCCGCGGCTGGGAAGACGGCCTTGCGGACGCGCAAATCGGACCTCTATAAGAGCAAATGACGATGGCGGGCTGCCCATGTCCAGAGCGGGCGGCGGGCCGCAGGCAGTATAGACCCGGGCGCTCCACCGGCCGTTGACGGCCCTGAGAGCTCGCCTCAGAGGCCACCCGTGCAGCCTTTCCTTGCAGGTTCAGACGACCTGCTGGTACTCCCCTTCCTCCGGTACGGCGCGCGGGCCCTCCCGCGGGCCGGCCTGCAGGATGGCCGCCGCCACGAGCACGGCCGCGCCACCGGCCAGCTGTAGCGGCACCGGCGTTTCGGCGAGCAGCAAGCCGGCCAGGGCAACCCCGACGACCGGCTCGAAGGTCATCAGGATGGCCGTGCGCGAGGGGCCGATTACGCGCATGCCGGTCAGCAGCAGCGTGGTGGGGATGGCCGCCCCGGTGATACCGCCGGCCAGCAACCAGGGCCACGCCGCGCCATCGACGAACGGTTGAACGAGCGCCGCCGGATCCCCGGCGAGCAGCGCGAGCGGCAGCGCCGTGATGGCTGCCGCGGCTATGACATAGGTCCCCACATGGATGGCGTGGAATGGCGCGAAGCCGCGGGCGCTGACCAGGATGAACGCCGCCTGGCAGACGGCTGCCAACAGGGCCAGCCCGACGCCGATGGCATCGATGTCCAGCCGCCCCGACTCAAGCGCCGGGCCCAGCAGCACGAGGGCCAGGCCGGCCGAGGCAAGGATCAGCGCCCCGCCGCGAATGAGGTCCAGCCGCTCGCCGTAGAGCCGCACGGCGGCCAGCGTGACCATCGCGGGAAAGGTGTAGAAGACGATCAGGACGACGGCGATCTCCGTCCGCAGGAACGCCACGAACATGGCGATGTTGAGCGTTGCGCCGGCCAGGCAGGCGACGAGCAGGAGAGCTCGCTTGCGGGGCGGCACGAGGCGTGGGTGGGGGAAAGCCGTCCGGCGCAGGGCCAGCCCACCGGCGATGACGCCGACGAGCAGGGTCGTGGCCAGCGCGCCGCGCCAGAAGACGAAGGCAAAGGCGCCGATCCCCTCCTCGTCGGCCAGTCGGGAGACGATGCCGAGCGTGCCGAAAAGGGAGGCGGCAACCGCCACCAGCAGACTGCCGAACACGATCGGACGGTTCACCGAATTCTCGTCAAAAGCCGGCGCCCCGCGCCGTCAGGCGCCCTGGCCCGAGCCGGCAGCCTCGGCGCGCTCCCGCCGGGCGGTGCGCAGTACCACGCGGGTGAAGGGGATGCGAACCTCGCGGAAGGCCTCGATTGAGACCAGGAAGCCAAGGAAGATCAGCATCACAGCCAGCAGCTTGGCTGCCTGGAAGAGATCGGTGGAGCCCAGCCGCGAGAGCAGGTCTCCGGCGCCCGCCGCGAAGCCGCCGATCGCGATGAGCATCGTCGCTGGCACGCGACTGTGGATCCGTCCCGTGGCCAGCGCCCGCGCGGCGCCGGGCAGAGAGGCGACGAAGTTCACCGCGATGGCCACGGGCGCGATGATCAGGTTGAAGACGAACTGGTCCCCCGGCTGGCCCGGATCAAGCGAGTAGTCAAGCACGCGCCTCTTGGGCATGAAGACGTAGGCCGAAAAGAGCGCGCCGAGGATCAGCGCGAGGCCGCCCGAGATGTTCATGAGCAACGAGATGAGCCGCTCCGGGCCGGCAATCGCCGCACCTGTCGGGACGCCGGTGTGCGGGTCAATTGCGATGGTGCTCGAGGCCAGTGGCATGAAGAAGGCAACGTAGGTCGCGAGCAGGCTGAACGAGACGACGCCGATGGCCGCGATGAGCGGCCATCGCTCGTTCTGGAAGTACGTCTCGATCGCGATGGCCAGGCCGAGAACGAGCGCGCCGATCATCAGCAGCATGCCGAAGTCACCGGCATCCGGGTATGCGCGGCGGGCCATGAATGCGACCAGCCCGCCCAGCGCCAGCAGCAGCCCGTAGGTCAGCCCGAAGCGAGTCTTGGCCAGCAGGAAGGCCGTGCCCAAGCCAAGCCAGGCGGCGGTGAAGACGGCGCCAGTCAGGTACCACGTTCGGTACAAGGCTTCGTTCCACCCGGCAGCGGCACCCACCGCCTCAGCCCCGGCCCCGATGCCGAAGAAGACCATGCCGATGGCCCAGATGAGCTGGAAGGGCCGGCGCCGCTCGCGCCACTGGTCAAGCAGGGCCAGGGCGAAGACGAACGCCAGCACCGCGGCAGCGCCGGGCAGGAGGATCGGAAGCGCCATCGATCAGGCTGGGACGAACTCGTGCGCCTGTCGGTGAAGTCCGTCGCACAGGCCCCAGCGCGGCTCATCGCCCGGCAGCGGCACCGGACGCATGATCTCGCGCACGTCCGAGAGGCGACAGAAGAAGTGACCACGCTGCCGGGCCCAGGCGCGAAAGTGATCAGGCAGCGCGTGGAACTGGTGCGGACCGGGATTGAGCCGGGCCCCGACTGCCCAGCTGGGCGGTGTTTCTGGCGCCACGATGTCGAGCAGCGTTACTCGAAATGGCGTGCCGGGGATGAGGTCGCCGCAGCCAGCACAGCGGATGGAGTCGTTCTCGTCGAAGAGGGTGGGGATCGGGATGCCGTAGATCTCGCCACCGCGGAACTTGCTGGACATCGCTCGGATTGTATCCGGCCACGGAGCCTTGGCCGTGCCGACAGAATGCGGCGATGACGACCTACGTCGCGTTGCTCGTGGAGTGAACCTGGGCGCCGTCAGGAGACTGTCGATGGCCGACCTGCGTCGAGCCCCAGGCCGCTGCTCCGTGAGGAACGATTGGGTCGTTATCGCGGCCCGCAATTCGAACACGGTCATCATGCTGGCCTCGCTGGCCGCTGCCGGTGCCGGCCCTGCGGCAAGCGATGCGCAAGAGAGCAGCCGTGAGACGACAGGGTCGAGTGGGAGTGTGGTGCCCCCAAGGGGATTCGAACCCCTGATCTCCACCTTGAAAGGGTGGCGTCCTAGGCCTCTAGACGATGGGGGCGGGCGCCTCTCGAGTTTAGCAGCGGCCCCGCGCGGGGAGGATCAGGACGTTGCCCTCGCCTCCCGCCTTTCGGCGCGAGGCTGCAGGGAATTTAGAGGGCGGTCAGGAGCCCCAGTACGATCGCTCCGCTTCCAGCGCCGGCCGCCCCGATGATGAAGAGCCCGCCAAGGAAGGCGGCGAGGAACGCCCTTCCGCCATGGCCCCGCCGTCCGAGCTGCATGGCCACCCGTGCCAGCGAGAGGGACAGCAGCAACAGCGCAACGGCCAGCAGCCCGAGCCCGGTCATGCTCAGCGGCAGCTGCAGCGCTGACTGCTCGAAGAAAAGCCCGTACAACGCGACGGCACCCGCGATGAGCACCAGAAGGAACAGCAGCACGCGTGTGAACGAGACGATCCTTATTTTCTTGCGCGGCTGGCGCTGCTCGTACTCCTCCCAGTCCTCCCAACGATCGCCGTGCGTTGGCTGCCACTGGTAGGGCTCGGCGCTGCGGGCCTGTCGTGCGCTCATGGCCGGAGGTTAGCGTGCGCCGGCGTCAGTGGTGCGCCAGCAGCACGGCGCCCGCTCGGCCGGCCAGGCTGATCGCTGCGCGACCATCCGCCCTGAACAGCTCCACGTGTGGCGCCGGATGGCCGGGTAGGGGCACCGGCTCCACCGAGCCACCGGCCAGGGGCCCGAGCTCGATGCTGATCGTGGATTCCCCCCGGCCGGCGTTGAGCAGCACGATCGCGGCACTGCCATCCCCATCGCGGGCATAGGCAACGGCGTCGCCTTCGGCCGCCAGCGTGCGATAGCCGCCGTGGCGCAGGACGGGCTGCTGATGGCGGAGAGCCACCACGCCCTTGACGAAGCCGAGGAGGTCGTGGTCCCAGTTCGACTCGTCCCACGGGAAGGTGCGCCGGCAATCTGGATCGTGCCGACCGGACATGCCGATCTCGTCGCCGTAGTAGATGCACGGCGCGCCGGGCAGCGTCATGATCGCCAGCAGGGCCAGGCGCAGCGAGGCGACGTCGCCGCCGGCGACGGTCAGGAAGCGGGCCGTGTCGTGGCTGCCCAGCAGGTTGAGCTGGACCTCGTTGGTCTCGGGGCGGAAGGTGCCCAGGACCTTCTCCAGCCGCTCGGCAAAGCCGCGCCCGTCGGTGGGTGAGACGAATTCGCGGTACTCGTGCTGGGTGGCGACCACCTCGCGGTCCATCTCACGCGCGGCGACGAACGAGATGATCGCCTCGGTCAGCGGGTAGTTCATCAGCGCATCGAATGTGTCGCCGGTGCACCACTGCGGCTTTGCCCGCCAGATCTCGGCGACGATGTAGGCGTCGGGGTTGACCGCCCGCACCCGCTGGCGAAACTCGCGCCAGAAGCCAGCATCGATCTCCTCCGCCACGTCCAGCCGCCAGCCGTCGATGCCGAAGCGCAGCCAATGCTCGGCCGCGCCGAGCAGGTGTTCGCGCATCTGGGGGTTGTCCGTGTTGAGCTTGGGCAGCGCGGGCAGGTCCCACCAGGCCTCGTAGCCGAGCACCTGCACCGACGCCTGGCCGGCCGGCATGCCGCCCTCCTTCAGCCGGTCGATCTCACGCCGCTCGGCGGCCGATGGATAGAGGACCAGGCTGCCGCCGTCGGCCAGCCGCTGTCGGTCAACGAAGATCCAGTCCAGGTAGGGCGAGGCCAGGCCGCTCTCGGCCACGTGATGGAAGGGCCAGAAGCCCCGGCTGGCGTGGTTGAAGACGCCATCGAGGACGACGCGCATGCCGCGCGCATGGCACGCGTCGAGCAGCTCGCGCAGCGCCTCGTCGCCGCCGAGCAGCGGATCGACGCGATAGAAATCGAACGTGTGATAGCGGTGGTTGGATGCCGAGGCGAAGATCGGGTTGAGGTAGAGCGCGGTGATGCCCAGCTCGGCCAGGTAGTCCAATCGCTCGACGATGCCGAGCAGGTCGCCGCCCTTGTAGCCATGGTGGGTCGGCGGCGCGTACCACGGCTCGAGCGGCCCGGGCTTGGCCACCCGCTCGCTGCCCGCGAAGCGGTCGGGAAATATCTGGTAGAAGACCGCATCGCGAACCCACGCCGGCGGCGCCGACAGCTCAGTCACCCGTTACCTCCAGGATCGCTGCTCGTGGAGCGAAGAATGGCGAGGGCCCGCGGCGGGAGGGTCAGCGCGCCCTTCTTGATCTCCGCCTGGTCATCGCCATAGGCGACGGTCCCGGCCACGCTCGCACCGGCACCGATCCAGTCACCGACCTGCCCGGCATCAACGGCCATCGGCTGCGGGTCGGCGTTCGCCACTACCACCAGGCGCTCTCGGTTGGCGTGGCGGGCAAAGGCGGCCATCGTGCCGTCGGCGGCAAGGCGCTCGTATCGGCCGTTGCGCAGCGCAGGATGCTGGCGGCGCAGCTGGCCCAAGCGACGGTAGACCTCGAGCAGCCGTCGGTCCTGGCGCCCCTCGTCCCAGACCATCCCATTGCGGTTAGCGTGTCCGCTGCCGCCGGCCATGCCGACCTCATCGCCGTAATAGATCGAGGCCATGCCGGGCAGCGCGAAGAGCAGGCCGGCCGCGAAGGCGGCTTTGGCGACGTCGCCGTCCAGGGCAGTCAACGGTCGGTCCTCATCGTGGCTGCCGATCAGGTTGTAGAGCACGTCGAGCGTCGCCTCAGGGTAGGCCGCCCGAACGCGGTCGATGGCGTCGAGGAAGCTCGCACCGTCGGGCTCCGCCCGGCCGGCGAAGTCGAGCGTGGCCTCGCGCCAGGGGTAGTTCATGACCGAGTCGAACTGGTCGCCGCGCAGCCAGGGCAGCCCGGTGGTCCAGATCTCACCGATGAGAAAAGCATCAGGCCGGAACGCCCGCACGGCGGCCCGAAAGGCACGCCAGGTCGCGTGGTCGACTTCCTTGGCCACGTCCAGGCGCCAGCCGTCGACGCCGAACTCCTGCACCCAGAAGCGCCCGACACGGCAGATGTAGTCGCGCACCTCTGGCTCGCTCGTGCGCAGCTTGGGCATCCAGGGCAGCTTGGGGCCCCACGTCTCGTAGCCGACCTCGTCATCGGCGGCGTAGAACCAGTCGGCGTACGCCGACTCGCCGCCTCGCTGCCGGAAGTCGACGAAAGGTGGCCACTCGCGACCCGCGTGGTTGAAGACGCCGTCGAGGACGAGCCGCATGCCACGTCCGTGGAGCACCGCAACCAGGCGGCGCAGGGCGGCATTGCCGCCGAAGTCAGGGTCAACCGTGAAGTAGTCGGCCGTGTCGTACTTGTGGTTCGACGGCGAGCTGAAGATCGGCGTCAGGTACAGCGCGTCGACCGACAGCGAGGCCAGGTGATCGAGTCGCTCGGCGATGCCATCGAGGTCCCCGCCCAGCACGCTCTTGGGGCCAACCGGCTCGTCCCATGGGTCAATCGTGGCAGTGCGCTGGCCGGCCTGCCCGCGCGCGAATCGGTCGGGGAAGATGTGGTAGAAGGTCGCGCCGCGGGCCCACTCGGGGGTGTCGGGCAGGTCGCCCTCGCCTATGTAGTCGAACTCAAAGGCGTAGCGCGGGGCGGGAGTGTCACGCAGGCCGTCGGCGCCGAACCAGCGCAACCCATCTGCCGTCTCGAGGCCAAAGCGATAGCGCAACCGCGGCGGGTGAAGCTGGAGGTCGGCGGCCCAGTACTCGAGCTCGCCGTCCAGCGCGTAGCGCTCCAGGGCGGCCGTGTAGCGCAGCGGCTGATAGTCGTCGCCCTGCCAGGCGTAGCGGTCGTTGTACAGCACCTTGCCGCCAGCGAGCGAGCCGCGCGGCGTGCGCAGCACGACACGCAGCGTCGAGCGCCCGGTGCCGTAGGCGAACGGCTGGTCGGGGAAGTGGAGGAGCGACGCCTCGGTGAGCGGGACGCTCAGCGCCTGGCCCTCGTCAACCCTTGACGCCGCCCTGCGCCAGGCCGCCGATGAGCTGGCGCTGCAGGATCAGGAACGTGATCACGATGGGCAGCGCACTGATGACTGCCGCCGCCGCGAATACTCCCCAGCGCTGCGTGAACTGCCCGGTGATGAACAGGCTCATGCCAACGGCCACCGTGTAGTTCTCCGGGCTGCTCAGCATGATCCTCGCGATGAGGAAATCGCTGTAGGTGCCAATGAAGGTCAGGATGCCGATAACGGCCAGAATCGGCCGGACCAGCGGCAGGACGACCATCCGGAAGACCTGGGTATGCGAGGCCCCGTCGACCAGCGCCGACTCATCGAGGTCATAGGGGACGGTGTCGAAGTACGCCTTCATCAGCCAGGTGTTGAAGCCGAGTGCCCCGCCGCTGTAGATCAGGATCAGGCCACCCAGACTGTTGAGGCCAAGGCGCGGCAGCTCAATCTCGCCCAGTACAGGCACGACGGCACTCGTCGGCATCGCCTGGCCCACGGCCTGAAGCAGGAGGAAGAGCGCAACCATGGCCAGCATGTTGGGGAACAGCTGGATGATCACCAGCGAGATCAATCCCGCACGACGGCCCCGGAAACGGAAGCGAGAGAACGAGTAGGCGGCCAGCGCACACAGCGCCGTGACTACAACGGCGGTGATGCCGGCGACCGTCGCCGAGTTGAGGATCCAGGTTGGCCAGGGATGGCTGGGGCTGCTGAAGATCGTCTCGAAGTGCTCGAAGGTTATGCGAGTCGGCAGCAGCGACGCCGCCGTGATCGTGTTCAAGGGGTTGAGCGCCGCCGTGATCACAAAGGCTACCGGAATGAGCGCGAAGATCGCCGTCGCGATGGCAACCAGGACTTTGAACAAGATGGAGATCCGCCTGCGCGCCCGAAGTCCGAGCTCCGGGCGCCGGACGCGCTTGACCTTGCCGCTACGACTAGCCATCAGATCATGTTCTCCAATCGGCGGCTGATGCGGAAATTGACAAGCGTGATCATTGCGACGATCGCGAAGATGAATACCGAAATCGCGGCCGCAAACGCATAGTCCTGGCCGCGTCCAGATGCAAACGCCAATCGATACGAATAGCTGATGAGGATATCGGTCTGCCCTGCGGGTGTGACCGCATTGGGGTTCGCCGGCCCACCGGCGGTGAGTAGCTCGATGATGGCAAAGTTGTTGAAATTGAACGCGAAGGCACCAATCAACAGTGGCGCGACTGCCACGAGCAGGAGTGGCAGCGTGATGGTCTTGAACCGTTGGAAGACGTTCGCTCCGTCAATCTCGGCCGCCTCGTACAGATCGCCCGGGATGGATTGGAGTGCCCCAAGAGTCACGATAAGCATATATGGGTAGCCGAGCCAGAGGTTGACCATCAGGACCGCGGACTTCGCGAGCGTGCCGTCTGCGAACCAGGGTGGGCTGATACCAAAGAATTCTTGTAGAAATGCGTTTATCGGTCCAAAGGTCGGGTTGAGCAGACCGGCCCAGACGAGAATGCTGATGAACCCTGGGATTGTGTATGGAATGATTGCCAGCGTCCGAAATATGCCCTTCAGCGGAAGTCGCTGATCGTTGAACACGAGTGCGAGTGCAAGTCCCAACGCAAAGGTGAACGCGACGCTGAGAAACGCAAAGGCGAAGTTCCAAACAAACAGTCCAAAGAAAGCGTCCCTGATGCGATGGTCGTGTACTACGCGCAGGAAGTTGTCAGGGCCGATCACGTCGACGAACCCTGGCCCAGGCGCACGGAGTCCGTCCTCGGCCACGAAGAAACCTCGGCGGGACTCGTACTCGGTGTCGGTGAGATGATCGGTCAACACATCCCGCGCCGGGTCGTACGTGTATCGCTGTATGCCAAGCTCCGCCCGGTCAAGTGAGACGATGCGGAGTTGAGCCGCTTCATCGCGGATGTCCAGCCGCGACAGCGCCGTCAGGTGACGGAATGACTCGATGCGACTCAGCTTGACGTAATCGTCGATCCGGGTGGGCAGGCCGTCTGCCTGGTCGATCTGACCGAACTCAGCGTCGTAGTCGTCAGCCGGAATGACTCCACGCTGGGGGTCACCGATCAACTGCCGGCCGGTAGGGTCCTCCAGCCAGATCAGGAACTCATCGGCCGGTGAACGAAAAGCGCGCCAGGTCAGGCTGGCCTGATCTTCGGGGGTGTAGAACTGCCGTTCGAAGCGCTCGACGACCTGCTGCTTGCTCAGGATGTGCTGGGCGCTGTAGTTGGTGAAGGCGGCGTACACGGTGAACATCACCGGATAGACCACCATCAGCATCAGCAGGAAGACCCCCGGAGAGATCCAGCGAAGCGGATAGAGTCCGGGTACCAAGAACACAACGTTGATCGCGGCTGTGACGACCAGCAGCACGACAGCCGCCAGCGCGAGGCCGCCCGACCAGAACGAATACGCGAACACGATCGCGATCGCATCAATGAACGCGAGCGCGATCAGGCGCCAGATGACCGACATGACGGGCGAGGAGGCGCCGCTAACGCGCGGCGCCTCCTGCTGCCCTGTCGTCACCTTCGTAACTCGGATCTAGGGCTGTGCGATTGTCTCGCGGATCCTCTCAGCAGCCGCTTCGAAGGCCTCGTCGGGATCCTGAGCCTGCTCGAATACCAGGTTGATAGCGGTCGTCCAGTGTTCCCAGACAGCCGACATCTCCGGAATCGCCGGCATGGGATCACCATGCGAAGCGCTCTCGGTGAATGCGGCGGTGTCTGGATCCTCCACCCGCTCGGCCAGCGGCAGCCAGACGGGCAGTCGGGGGTCAGCCTCATACAGGGCGTCCATGCCCTCGTCGGTCGCGATGAACTCGGTCAGGAACGACTGCGCCAGAAGCATGTTCGGGGCGAAAGAGCTGACCATCATGCCCTGCACTCCGACGAACGGGCGGGGCTGCTCCTCCATCATCGGGATGGGAGCAACACCATAGTTGACGCCGGAAGTGCGGAAGTCGTTGAGCGCCCAAGGTCCGGTCATCCAGAATGCCGCTCGGCCCTCGGTCATCATCGTGATGCACGCGCTGTAGTCGACGTTGTCGCGAAGAAGTCCTTCGGCGACTAGGTCGTTGAGTTCGTTCCCATAGGCCAGACCACCCGGGCTATCGAGGCCGACATCATCGGGGTTGTAGGCGCCCGTCTCGGGATCCGGGCCAAAGATGTAGCCGCCGTGGCCGGTCAGAATGGGATACGAGTGGTAGGGATCGCCCTTCTGCAGGCAGTAGCCCTGCTCGACCGTGCCGTCCTCCTGGAGCTGGCGTGCGGTCTCCTTCAGCTCGTCCCAGGTGGCCGGTGGCTCAGGGACAAGATCGCGGTTGTAGTAGAGCGCGATGGCCTCGCTGCCGTAGGGCATGCCATACAGCGTGCCGTCATAGGTAAACGCGTCAACGCCGACCTGCGCAAACTGATCCTCCTTGGCGCCAAGATCCAGTGGCTCAACGACGCCTGCGGCAGTCAGCTGACCAAGCCAGTCGTGGGCACCAACGATGATGTCCGGACCCTCGCCGGCCGGGCCGCGAAGCAGGAGCTGGTCGCGGATGTCGCCGAAGCCAAGTTCATAGACCTGGACGGGAACGTCGTACTGCTCTGTGAAGGTGGCACCGATGTCGGTGAGCGCATCTGCCGTTTCACCCGCCGCCCAAATCGTCAGCGTGCCTGCTTCGGCACCGGGGGCCGGACTGGGACTCGGCTCAGGGGTCTCCTCGCCAGGCGGTGTCTCCTCGGCCGGAGGAGTTTCCTCGGCCGGAGGCGTTTCCTCGGCCGGAGGCGTTTCCTCGGCCGGAGGCGTTTCCGCGGCCGGTGGGGTCTGGGCCGGCGTGTCGACCGGCGCCGGCGTGTCGGCTGGTGGTTGAGGGGTTGGGGCCGCCCCCGGCTGGCAGGCCGCGAACAGCATCGCGAACGCTACCAGCAGGGCACCCAGCTGGATGCTCAGTTTCATTCCTGGAAAGTTCCTCCTCGTCGCCCGGCCCTGGTGGCCGGTGCTGAATGGACTCCGGTGGCAGCGAAGATCGCTCCACCGACGCGGTCGATCGACCGCTTTACCTCACTCGCTTCAGCCGTCGTCAATCACCTCCTGTCGCCGTCGCCGGTGGAGCCGTCGAGCGGCGAACCACCAGGCGTGTATCCAGGACTCGGTGCTCGGCTGCGCGGGCGGTTTCCCGCCCGAGCGCCGCGAGCAGCATCCGGGCCGCCTCCTCGCCTTTACGGCGCACCGGCTGGTGGACCGTGGTCAGGGGCGGATCGGTGAAACGGGTGAGCGGAAGGTCGTCGAACCCCACCACCGACAGGTCGTCGGGGACGCGGAGCCCGAGGTGGCGCGCCGCCTGCAGCGCACCGGCCGCGGCAGCGTCGCTCATCGAGAGGATGCCGGTCGGACGCAGGCCGTCCTCCCAGGCACGCAGCAGGGCCGCCTCGCCGGCTTCAAAGGTCGCCGGGCCGACGATCACGCGCCCTGGCCCGAGCTCGACGTTGAACTCCTCCAGCGCCATCCGGTAGCCGCGCATGCGCCGCCCCATCACGCTCGTGCCATCGTCCTGGCCCTGCGAAGGCTCCATCGTAAGCACCAGCAGGTCTCGATGACCAAGCTCCAGCAGGTGTCGCGCCGCGGCGAGCGCGCCGGCGGTGTCGTCGATCTCGATGGCGCCGCGCTCAGGCCAGGCGGCGGCGTCGACCAGCACGACCGGCAGCGCCGCCCGGCGCACGAACTCCATCTCCGGGTGGCGCTGGTCGAGCCCGATCACGATCACCCCGTCCACGGTCGCTCGTTCCAGCGCACGCTCGAGCGATCCGTGCAGAGGCGAGATGAAGAGCACACCGAAGCCCCGATCTTCCGTGACGGTCGCGACGCCTTCGGCGAAGAGCGGAAAGAAGGGGTTGGCGAACACCTGCGCCAGCGCCTGGGGCGAAAGTATCCCGATCGTCGCCGTCGAGCCGGCCGTCAGCATGCGCGCCACGGGATGGGGCCGGTAGCCCAGCTCAGCCGCCACCCGCCGAATACGCTCGGCAGTCTCGGCGGCCAGTCGCTCGGGGTTGTTGAAGGCAAAGGACACAGCGGCCTTGCTGACCCCCGCCTCGCGGGCCACATCCGCGATACGCGCGCGCTGGGTCGGAGCGTCTGAGACGCTGATCGGCAGTCCTCCTCACGCCGCACGGTCGTCGCTCCGACCGGACAGACATTCAACCGGTTTAGCAAACCGGTTTAGCAGAAACTAGGTTGATGGATGCGGCGTTGTCAAGGGCCAATCGATGTGACCCCGTGACGGCATCGTCAGGGCGCTGCACAATCGGCCGTGGATGCTCGAACTGCTGCGTGAGATGCCCAACGGCGTGCGGCTGCTGCTGGCCTACGGTTTCGTGCTGCTTGCCGGCCTGGCGATCACGCTGCCACTGGTCGTCAACCTGGCCGTGGAAGCGCCGATCTCGGCGCTCGGGCTCCTGTGGATGCTGCTGCTCGCCTACCTGATCTTCACGCTCACGCTGATCCTCCAGCGCAAGCAGGCGGGTTGGGGGCTGACCATCGGATTGGCCACGCTCAGCCTCCCACTGATCGCATTGGCCTTCTGGTGGGCAGGGTTGGTCGGGGCGCTGGCCGGTACCGCGCTGGCTGTGCTTCTCTTCTGGACGCTGCGGCGTCCCACGGTGCGCCAATGGTTCAGCGAGCCGTGACGCGGGCAACGCGCGGCGGCAGCACAGGCCTTTCTGGCTTAACCTTGGGCGACGCTGGCTCGCGTGCCGTTGCCGCGCGCAGCGGCCGTCCTCTGCTCGAGTAGGAGAACCACCAGCCTGTGGCCAAGAGAGACCGCGGACGTGCGCCGAGCACCGGCACAGCCGCATCCTCGCGTGCGACTCGTTCGCGCCGCCGTCCCGCCAGCCGCGCCGACGAGGGGGTGCTCGACCGCTACCGGACGCCACTGATCATCGGCGTTGCCGTCCTGGGCGTGCTGATCATCGGCTTCCTCTTCTTCCAGGGCGCCACACGGGCGGCCTACGAGTGCCACCAGCTGCTCACTCCAGGGCCGGTCGAGACCCCGCGTACGCCGCCGCCGGCCACACCCACCCTCACGCCATCGCCGGCGCCGGCGGCCACGCCCCAGACAACACCTGACACAGGTTCGAGCCCGGCACCGGGCGCGAGCCCGACCGCGGAGGCCTCGCCCCCGGTCGAGCCATCTCCCTCGCCCGTGCCGAGCCCGGATCCGAGCCCCGAGCCCAGCCCGGCGCCCGAGCCGACCGCTCGACTCGGCTTCCCGACCGCCGATATGGGGCGCGTGCACGTCCCGACCGGCCAACCGATCACCTTCCAGTACTGCCCGCCCGCCTCGGGCCCTCACTACAACCAGGCCGGTGTCGCTCCGATGCCGCCGGCCGTCTACCAGCCGGCGCAGGAGCGCGCGCCCGGCTACTGGGTGCACAACCTGGAGCATGGCTACGTGGTGGTGCTGTATCGCTGCCCGAGCGGCCAGCTCGGGCAGGGCGACTGCATCACGCGGGAGGAGCTGAGCCAGCTGGAGGCCTTCCACGCACAGGCTCCAGACCCGCCCGTCTCCACCTGTCCCAACAAGACGATGGTCGCCCGCTTCGACTCGATGACGACGCGCTTCGCCTACCTGGCGTGGGATCGGGTCCTCCTGGTGGACGAGTTCGACCTGGAACAGGCATTGACCTTCGCCGAGCAGTGGATGGAGTACGACCCCATCGTCCTGCCCGAGCGGCAGGCCTGCTGACCGGAGCGGCGCCAGCTCTCCGATGAGCACGCGACCGGCGCCAGCGCTCCACGCCCCGCCGCCGGGAACGGCCATGCGTGCGCTGGTGAAGGAAAGCGCCGGTCCGGGTGCCGCGGTGCGCGAGGTTCCCGTGCCGGAGCCCGGCCCGGGCGAGCTGCTGGTGCGGGTTGAGGCCGCCAGCGTCTGCGGGACCGATGTCCATATCGAGCGCTGGGACCCGTGGGCGCAGGAAAACTTTGCACCGCCACCGATGATCTTCGGCCACGAGATGGCCGGCACCGTCGTGGCCTTAGGGCCCGGGGCGGGACGCGTGCGCGTTGGCGACATGGTGGCCGCCGAAACGCACATCGTCGACTGGAGCTGCTACCAGTGCCGGACGGGCCGGGCCCACGTCTGCCAGTCGCTGCGCATCCTCGGCGTCCACGCGCCGGGCAGCTTTGCCGAGTACGCCGTCATCCCGGAGCTGAACGCGTGGGTATACGAGGGCCTCCCGGCCGAGATAGCGGCGCTGCAGGAGCCGATGGGCAACGCCGTCCACGCCGCCTTCGTCGAGGAGATCGCCGGCCAGACCGTGGCCGTGCTCGGGTGCGGGCCGATCGGCCTGATGGCCCTGGCGGTGCTGCGCACCGCCGGCGCGCGTCGCATATTCGCCACTGACATCAACCCCGAGCGGCTGGCGCTGGCCCGGCAGATGGGCGCCGACGCGGCCATCGACGCGCGTGACGACGTTGTCGGCCGGCTCCGCGCGGAGACCGACGGCAACGGGGTCGACGTTGTGCTCGAGATGTCGGGTGCGGAGCCTGCGCTGCACCAGGGGCTGGCGGCGTTGACCAACGGCGGGCGGATCTCGCTGCTCGGCACCCACACCGCACCAGCCACGGTCGACCTCTCGCAGGAAGTGATCTTCAAGGGGATCCGCATCTACGGCATCACCGGCCGCCAGATGTGGGGCACGTGGTACCGCACGACGGCACTCCTCGAGGAGGGCGTCGACCTGAGCCCGATCATCACGCACCGCCTGCCGCTGTCCCAGTACCAGCAGGCCTTCGACCTGGTCGCAGCCGGGCATGCGGGCAAGGTCGTCCTGCTGCCCCAGGAACCGTAGCCAACGCACAATGCCCTGATGAGCGACCGCCCCGACCCCCTCGCCTATCTGGCCGAAGAGATCGACGCTCTGCGTCGGCAGAACCTGTTCCGGCCGCTGCGCCCGATGACCGGTCCGCAGGCGCCTCGCACGATCATGGACGGCCGTCCCGTGATCAGCCTGTCCTCGAACAACTACCTCGGGCTGGCCACCCATCCGCGCCTGGTGGAAGCTGCGCTGGACGCCGTCCGCGAGCTGGGCGTGGGAACCGGCGCCGTGCGCACCATCGCCGGTGACGCAGAGTTGATCGGTGAGCTCGAGCGCCGGCTGGCCGACTTCAAGCAGGTCGAAGCGGTGCTTACCCTCCAGTCGGGGCTGACCGCGAACAGCGGCACCATCCCGGCCGTCACCGGCGAGCGTGACCTGATCATCAGCGACGAGCTCAACCACGCGTCGATCATCGACGGCGTCCGGCTTTCGAAGGCGGCGCGGGCCGTCTTTCCTCACCGCGACGTCGATGGACTGGAGCAGGTGCTGCGTGAGGCGCGCGAAAAGGGCAGCGGCGGCGGCCGGCACAGGAGCATCCTGGTGATCACCGACGGGGTCTTCTCGATGGACGGCGACATCGCCCCGCTGGCCGACATCTGCGATGTCGCCGACCGCTATGAGGCGGCGGTGATGGTCGATGACGCTCACGCCTCGGGTGTCCTCGGCCGCAACGGGCGCGGCACGGTCGACCACTTCGACCTCCACGGGCGCGTGGACATCCAGGTGGGCACCCTGTCCAAGGCCGTCGGCGTGTTGGGCGGCTACATCGCTGGGCGCCAGCACCTCAAGGACCTTCTCATCCAGCGGTGCCGCACCCTTCTCTTCTCAACCTCGCAGCCGCCGGCGGTGGCGGCCGCCTGCATTGCCGCGATCGACGTCCTGGAGCAGGAGCCGGAGCGCATCGACCGGCTTTGGGACAACACGCGTTTCTTCAAGGCTGGGCTGCACGGCATGGGCTTCGATACCGGCGCGAGCGAGACCCCCATCACCCCGGTCATCGCCGGCGAGGAGGAAAAGGCCCAGCGCCTGGCGGCCGGGCTCTTCGAGCAGGGCGTGTACGCCACGTCGGTGGTCTACCCGACGGTAGCCCTGGGCAAGGCGCGGGTGCGGACCATCGTCACCAGCGAGCACACGCGCGAGGAGCTCCAGCTCTGCCTCGACGCGTTCGAGCGAGTGGGCCGCGAGCTGCGCCTGATCTGATGAGGCAGCGCTGGATCTGCCTCGATGTCGGCGAGACGCTGGTGGACGAGACGCGCGTCTGGTCGCTGTGGGCCGATCGGCTGGACGTCCCCCGGCTCACCTTCATGGCGGCCTTCGGCAGCGTCGTCGCCGGCGGCGCCGAGCACAGCGACGTCTTCGAGGTCGTCGACCGGCCGGACTGGCGTGCGCACATGCCGGCCGTCCTGGACGAGTACGGCGCTTTCAGGCGCGACGACCTCTACCCGGATGCGCTGCCCGCGCTGGCCGATCTCCGGCGGTTGGGCTACCGGCTCGCCGTCCTGGCTAACCAGCCGGCGCGGCGGACCCCGGAGCTGCGCGCGCTGGGCATCGATCCGGAGGTGATGGCAATGAGCGAGGAGCTCGGGCTGCGCAAGCCAGAGCCGGCCTTCTTCCAGCGCGCGCTGGAAATGATGGGGCAGCCACCGCCGTCTGAGGTTGCCTACGTCGGCGATCGGCCCGACAACGACGTGGCGCCCGCGGCGGCGGCCGGCATGCGCGCGGTCTGGCTGCGACGTGGCCCGTGGGGGGTCATCTGGCCCGAGGCACCGCAGGCAACGCTGGTCGTGCGCTCGCTGGCCGAGCTCGTCGACCGCATTGAAGAGGCGTGGGCTTGAGGGGCCGCGCGAACGCACCGGCACTGCGGTTGACGATCGTGGGCTGCGCGCCCGCCTACACCAGCCGCCGGCCGGGCTGGGTGTCGTCCTGCTACCTGGTCGAGGCAGGCGACGAGGCGCTCGTGATGGATATGGGCCAGGGCTCGTTCGCCGAGCTGTGTCGCTACCGCGCGCCCCAGACGCTGGCCGCCGTGCTGATCAGCCATCTTCACGCCGACCACCTCGTGGACCTGATCCCGCTGCGCCACTATCTGCGCTACGGGGTAGCGGACGGAGCGGGTTCGCCGAGGCTTCACGGCCCAATGGCGTTGCGCTCGCGGGTGGACGCTCTACAGGCTGAGTCCGACTTCCTCGCACCGCTGCACGGCGACCCGCTGGCGCCCGGTCAGCTGACGGTCGGCGGCTTCAAGGTGGAGGCCGTACACGTCACCCACATCCCTGACAGCTTCGCCTTCCGCGTCTCCCGGACTGAAGGCGGCACCGGGCTGGTCTACTCGGGCGACTGCGGGGAGGCCGACGACCTCCTGCCGCTGCTGCGGGCGGGCGACACGCTTCTGTGTGAGGCGGCGTTCGGCGACGAGGACGAGCCTGGCGGGGGCGGCCATCTGACTGCCCGCCAGGCGGCATCTGTGGCAGCCCGCGGCGGCGCCGGTCGACTGGTCCTGACACATGTCCTCGACCCCTACGCGGGTGACGAGGTCGCGCGCAGCGCGGCTCGAGCCTACGGCGGAGAGATCATGATCGCCCGACCGGGGCTCGTTCTGGATGTGCCGTGAGCAGCCGGGCTGGTGGCCGGCTGTGTGACCAGGTCGGCTGAGCCGTTCGGCTAACCTAGTTCGCCCATGAGCCCACCGGACAGGCCGACCCTGCTCGAGATTGCACGTCGCTCGATCGGCGATGCGTTGGCCGACGCCCAGCGTGCCGGCGAGCTGCCTGACTTCGCAGGCGGTCACGTGCCCGTCGCGATCGAGGTGAGGCGTCCGGACAACCCGGAGCACGGCGACCTGGCCAGCAACGTCGCCCTCAAGCTGGCCGGCCCTCTGCGCCGGCCGCCGCGCGACATCGCCGCGGCAGTGGCGGCTCGGCTGGTCGCCGTCGGCGGCCCCGCGATCGACACCGCCGAGGTGGCTGGACCGGGCTTCGTCAACCTGCGCCTCTCGGCCGGCTACCTCGAGGAGGCCGTCGACCGGATCCGTGCCGCCGGGCTGGAATACGGCCGCAGCCGGTCGGCTGCTCCGCGCCATCTCAACGTGGAGTTCGTCTCGGCCAATCCCACCGGGCCGCTGACCATCGGCAATGCCCGCGGCGCCTTCGTCGGCGACCTGCTCTGCCGGGTGCTCGAGGCGGTCGGCCATCGGACCACGCGGGAGTACTACTTCAACGACTTCGGCACGCAGGTCGAGAACCTCGGCAAGTCGGTGCTGGCCGTAAGCCGTGAGGAGCCGGTGCCGGAGGATGGCTATCGCGGCGCCTACGTCAGCGATCTCGCGGCGGACCTGCCGGCTGAGCTCGCTGACCGCGTGCAGCAGACGCCGGCCGAAGGGCCCCGCCTGGTGGGCGAGTGGGCCTCGGAGCGGGTGCGTGCCGGTATCGAGGCCAGCCTGGAACGGCTGGGCGTGCACTTCGACGTGTGGAAGAGCGAGGGCTCTCTACACACCGAGGGCTGGGTCGAGCGCGGCGTCGAGCAGGTCCGCCAGAGCGGCCATGCTTATGAGCACGAGGGCGCACTGTGGTTCCGCTCGACGACCTTCGGGGACGACAAGGATCGCGTGGTCATCCGCTCCAATGGACAGCCCACCTACTTCGCAGCCGACATTGGTTACCTCGCGGAGAAGTTCAGCCGCGGGTTCGACGAGCTGGTGTACGTCTGGGGCGCCGACCACCACGGCACGGTCGTCCGCCTGCGCGGGGCGGCCGAGGCGCTCGGCTTCGATCGCGAGCAGGTGCAGGTGCTGCTGATCGCGTGGGTCCGCTTCGTCCGTGAAGGCCGCGAGATCTCAATGTCCAAGCGCAGCGGCGAGTTCATCACCCTCGATGAGCTGCTCGAAGAGGTCGGCGTCGACGCTGCGCGCTGGTTTTTTGCCTCGCGCTCGCCCTCGACCGGCATCGACTTCGACATCGAGCTGGCGCGCAAGCAATCGAGCGAGAACCCGGTCTACTACGTCCAGTACGCCCATGCCCGGATCAGCTCGATCCTGCGCCGGGCGGCCGAGGAAGGCCTGTCGCCTGCCCCATCCCTGGCCGGCGCCCTGACCGGTGACGAGGTGGCCCGCGGGCTGGCTCGTGACCTGCTCGATCTCCCCGACGTGGTACGGGCCGCCGCGGAGGCTCGCGAGACCCAGGCGATCACCACCTATGCCACCGCGCTGGCGACGCGGTTCCATGCGTTCTACCGCGATCGACGCGTGGTCGATCCCGCCGATCCGGATGCCTCCGCGGCCCGCCTCGCGCTGGTCGACGCGACTCGCCTCACTCTGGCGGCGGCGCTCGGCCTGCTGGGCATCTCGGCGCCGGACTCGATGTAGCCGATCAGCGCAGCCCGCTGCGTAAAGCCCTCAGTGTGTCCTCGTCGCTGGCGACGAGCAGCAGCCGGTACAGCTCGCCCTCGGGGCCTTCCGACAGGTCTGCCGGGCCATCCAGCCCGGCCAGCAGCGGTTGCGCAGCCGCCTCGAACTCCTCGGCGTCGGCGACGCTATCCCACGCCGTCAGCCAGACGATCGCCCAGCCACCGTCTTCGTTCTCGTACATGTGCAGCCGATCGCCGCCCCAGCCGGCGGCAGCTGCCTGCCACGGCACGGGCTCGATCTCGATCCCGGGTATGACCATCGGCGGGCTCTCGCCGTCAGCCAGCCAGATCTGGAGGTTCAGCTCGCCCATCGTCTGCTGGTAGATGTCCTGCCACTCGTCTCCCAGCGCCGGCAGCGGGTCGGGCACGAACACCATGACCGGCTGCTCGCCGGCGAAGTACTTCTCCGGGTGGAGGATCTGCTCTGTCGAAGCAGGCGGCTCGGCCAAGGTGTCGTCGATGGCCGACCAGCCGCCGCGGCGCTGGACCTCGGTCGAGAAGATGAAGCCGTCGTTGTACGGAAACTCGAGCTGGCGTCGGAGGACCGGCGGCATGTTCTCGAGGATCTCCTGGTCGGTCGGGCTCGGAACAAGCCCGGCGAAGAGCTCCAGCTGCTCACGCATGGTCAACGCTTCCAGCGCCCACTGGAACATGAGCAGCGTCGCGTCACCCTCGATGGCGGCAAGCTGGGCGAGTGCCGCGTCGCCTTCGCTCGGATCGGAGATCCGGCTGCCCTCCAGGTCGAAGTGCTGGTCCTGCAGGGCGTGGGTGTACTCATGGGCAACGATCATCCGGTCGACAGCGGCAAAGGGCTCGTCCCGCTCGATGATGTAGAAGGTGCCCGTGTCCGGCCGGTAATAGGCGGCCACCTGGCTGCCGTAAAGCTGCAGCATCAGCTCGTACAGGTCGGTATCGTCAGGCAGCATTCCCAGGCGCTGCAGCAACCGGCCCTCGATGTCCAGCTCGGACAGGTCGACCTCGTCTTCCAGCATCGCCTCGAGCTCGCTCTGGAACTCCTCGCGCGACAGCAGCACGTAGGGCACGTCGCGCAGCGGTTGCAGGTCGCGGATGAGTGGCACCTGCTCGACCACCTCGTCGATCTGGGAAGCAATCTCTGGTGGCGGCCGACGGCCGATCGTCGGGCTCTGACCCGGATCCGGCGTGGCGGGGGACGCCGTGGGGCCGGCCGACGGCGTCGGCCGGGCAGGCGTGGCCCGCGGCGTGGCAAGAGCCGGAGTCGCCGTCGCGGCCGGCGGCGAGCCGGCGATGGCTGTCGGGGCGGGCGACGGCGGCGGTCCGGGGTTGTTCATGAGCAGCGCACCGATAGCCACGGCCACGACCAAGAGGGCAGCCACGGCCAGGGCAACGACGGGGATCCGGCGGCGTGGCTCGGGCGGCGGCGTCTGGACCTGGCCCAGCCAGGGCCCCTCGCGCGGTGGCTGGCTCACCTGGCGATTGTGCCAGCGCTGCGCCGAGCGGGGGCGCTGATGGGGTCGCCGGGACGAATGATGTCGGTTTCTTCACCGATCCGCGGCTGGACCCTTCACGCACGCCGACTAGCCTTGGCATTGCGGAACTGAAGCAACGCTTCCTGTTCCCTCTCCCTCCCTCGGAACGGGGGGCGCCAATTGGGCAGGCGCCCCCCGTTCTTTTTGTGGACAATCCGGTGGTGGAGATCACGTCCTTCGGTGGCAGCTGCCTGCGGTTCAAGGGTCGCGAGGGCGTCGTCGCGGCCAACGCGTACACCTCCGTCGTCGGCCCGACCGGTCGCGGACTGACTGCCGACATCGTCACCTACAGCCATCCCGACAAGCAGGCGGCGCTGGGACTCGACGGACGCCAGGGGCATCAGCGCGGCGAGGGCATCAAGATCCCGACCAGCCTGAGCTCGGCGTTCCTGATCGATGGGCCGGGCGAGTACGAAGTCCACGGGGTCCTCATCAGCGGCGTACGCACCTACCGCGACGAGAGCAGGGGCAGCCAGCGCGGCGCCAACACTTGCTTCGTCTACGAGCTGGACGGTTTGCGCGCGGTGCACCTCGGCGATCTGGCGCACACCCTCAACGAGGAGGCGCTCGGCGAGATCGGGGCGGTGCAGCTGGTGTGTGTGCCGCTTGGAGGAACGCTGACAGCCAGCCGTGCGGCGGAGGTGGTCGCCCAGCTCGAGGCGCACCTGATCGTGCCCTACGCGGCCAATGGCAGCTACGAGCCCGAGCTCGACCGCTTCCGCCATGAGATGGGTGTCCAGCCGGGCGAGCCGGTGGCGCGCCTGTCGGTGACGATCTCCTCCGTGCCGCACGAGACCACCGTCGTCGAGCTGGAGCAGCGCGGTCGGGCCTGAACAGGCGTCCCTGCCCGGCCGAAACCTCAGGTATCGAGGACCACTCGGCCGCGCTTGATGACCGTGCGCGCAAGCCGCGCGCCGAGCCAATACGGGATCTGCTCGTACGACTCGACGTCCCACACCACCATGTCGGCGTGCTTGCCCGGCTCGAGAGAACCGTGACTCTCCTGCAGGCCGAGCGCAGCGGCGGCGTTGATCGTCGCGCCCACCAGCGCCTCGGCGGCGCTCATGCCGAGGCGCAGCGTGGCCAGTGACAGCGCCAGCTGGATGTTTGGCGTTGGCGACGTGCCGGGGTTGAAGTCCGTGCCCAAGGCCACCGGCACTCCCCGCTCGATCAGCCGGCGGGCCGGCGCATAGCGCTCCGAAAGCAGGTAGAACGTCGTCGCCGGCAGCAGCGTGGCAACGACCGGTCGACCAACGTCCGCCGTCCGGCCAAGCGCATCCAGGCCGTGGTCGCCGACCGCCGCCAGGTGGTCGGCTGACAGGGCGCCGATCTCGGCGGCGAGCTCGGCGCCGCCGGACTCATGCAGCTCGTCGGCATGCAATCGAACAGCCAGATCCCGCTTGCGGGCGGCTTCGAGCAGTCGCCGAGCGTGGACAGGCTCGAAGACTCCCCTCTCGCAGAAGACATCGCAGCTCTGGGCGATTCCCTGGTCAGCCACCGCCGGTAGTTGGTCCTCGATGACGTGGGCGAGGTACGCGGCCACCGCGTCTGGCCGATCGCGGTACTCCTGTGCGACGGCGTGGGCACCGAGGAACGTCGGCACGACCTCGATCGGGCCCACGGCGCCGAGACGCCCGGCCAGCTCGAGCAGCCGCAGCTCGCTGGCCGTATCCAACCCGTAGCCCGACTTGGCCTCGACCGTGGTGACGCCGTGGCTGAGCATCTCGGACAGCCAGCGCCTGCCGTGCTCCAGCAGCTGATCATCGCTGGCCGTACGCGTGTGCCGCACCGTCTGCAGGATGCCGCCGCCGGCCGCCAGGATGTCGAGATAGCTGAAGCCTCGCTGACGCATGACCAGCTCCGCGTGACGCGTGCCGGCAAACAGCAGGTGGCTGTGGGGATCGATCAGGCCGGGGGTCAACACACCGCCCTTCGCATCCACGATACCGATGCCGGCGGGCTCAACTCCGTGCTCGCGCAGCGCGCCCTCCACCTCGCGCCGTGTGCCCACGCCCACGATCCGGCCCTCGAAGACTGCCACCGCCGGCGCGACCGAGACTTCGCTCGCGGCGGCCGGCTCGAGTCGGATGGACGCGGTCTCAGCCTGCGCCGTACCGCCTCGCGGCCCGCCGGCCATGGTCAGGATCTCGGACGCGCCGATCACCAGCAGCCCGGGCGGCTGAGCCGCCACGTCGCCCCCCTCGAAGGTGGTCAGACGGAGCCTCCGCTCAGCTCCGCCATGCGGAGCTCGAGCACCATTCCCGGACGGAAGCCGCGAACGCGCAGCCACTCTGCGGCGGCAGTCGCCCGCTGAGCTTCGTCCAAACCGGGTTCTACGCCGGCATGGTCGGCGACTGCGAGCATGGCCGCCAGCGGACACAGCCCGATCAGCTCGGACTCGCGCACCTCGACTCCCTCATCGCGAGCCAGCTCGCTGACCGTCTGCCAAACCAGCCAGATCGGCGTGACCTCGTGATCGAGCAGGTTCATCGACACCTGCGCACAGCGCAGATCGTCCAGGTACAGGCCCAGCGCCTGGACTCGCGGCAGCCCGCCCGAGCGCTCGCGGACTCGCCGAGCGATGCGCTTGGCCAACTCGACGTCGCCCGACTCGAGGTTGATGTTGTAGGCGATCAGGAACGGTCGTGCGCCGACCACGGTGGCCCCCGCCGTGGGGTGGATCCGGGCGGGGCCGAAGTCCGGCTCGTGCTCCGGCTGGTCGATCAGATCGCGCAGTCCCTCGAACTGCGGGCGCCGGATGTCCGCCAGCACCTCGCGCTCCGGCCGCGTGGCAGCCCGGGCGTAGAGGTAGACCGGCAATCCGTGCTCGTCGGCGATCCGCCGGCCAAACGCGCGGGCCACCTCGACGCACTCGTCGATGGACGTGTCGCCCAGCGGCACGAACGGCACCACATCGACCGCGCCCAGCCGGGGGTGCTGGCCGTCATGACCGTTCATGTCGATCAGCTCGATGGCAACCGCCGCCGCACGGGCAGCAGCCTCGCTGACCGCACCGGCCTCGCCGGCAAAGGTCAGCACGCTGCGGTTGTGATCGACGTCGGAGCCGCGATCAAGCAGCTGTACGCCTTCGACCGATTCGACTGCCTTGACGAGCGCATCGACGACGTTGCCGCGCCGGCCTTCGGAGAAGTTGGGCACGCATTCGACCAGCCGGCTCATCGCAACCAGTTTACGGCGGTGGGCCCGCCGCCCGGTCCGGTGCCTGCTCGACGGAGGGCAGGCCCTCGGCCTCCCCGTCCAGCTCCTCGGGCGGCCCGCCTGCAGCGCTGGTGGCTGGCGCGCCGACGGGCGTGCGCCGAGCCGGCTGCGGTACGAAGGCCACGCTCTCGACGTCACGCAGGCTGAGCCGGACGCTGTCACCGATCGACAGTCGCCGGGCCTGGGGGCCGGCCTCCGCCCACAGCTGCTCCCCGTCCGCGGCGGCAACCAGGTAGAGCAGCTCCGAGCCGGCGAAGCGGCGGGCGACGACGCGCCAGCTGTCGTTGCCGACCGGGCCGTCGGGAGCCTCGGCGACATCGAGATGCTCCGGCCGAAGCACGACCAGCGCTCGTCCCTCAGGCCGCCCGATCCGTGGGCCGATCAGCCGCACTCGGCCCAGGCGGGTACTGGCCACGCCTTCTCGGCACTCGGCATGCATGAAGTTCGCGGTACCGACGAAGGAAGCCACGAATGGCGTCGCCGGCTCGGAGTAGATCAGCTCCGGCGTCGCGCACTGCTCGACACGTCCGCGCGACATGACGCAGACGTCGTCGGCGATGGTCAATGCTTCGTCCTGGTCGTGCGTCACGAAGACCGCCGTGGCCTGCGCCTGGCGCAGGATCTCGCGGACCTCGCCGCGCAGCTGCGTGCGGAGCGCCTGATCGAGGTTCGAGAAGGGCTCGTCGAGCAGGACCACGTCGGGACGGGGAGCAAGTGCGCGCGCCAGCGCCACGCGCTGCTGCATGCCGCCCGAAAGCTGGTGCGGCAGGCGGTCTGCCTCGTCGGCCAGGCCGACCATGTCGAGCAGCTCGGCCACACGTACGCGCCGGTCGGCGTCGCGCCGGATGCCGTAGCCCACGTTGTCGCGCACCGAAAGATGCGGGAACAGCGCGAAGTCCTGGAAGACCATCCCAACCCGCCGACGCTCCGGCGGCACGGATTCGGTCGGTGTCGACACGCGCCGACCGCTGATCTCCACCGTGCCCTGGTCGGGCTGCTCGAACCCGCACAGCAGTCGCAGAGCGGTCGTCTTGCCACAGCCAGACGGTCCGAGCAGGCAGAGAATGCGACCGCTTCGCACCTCCAGCTCAAAGCCGTCCAGCGCCAGAACCGGGCCAAAGCGCTTGGCAATGCCCGTCATCCGGACCGCAACGCTCACTGCTGAACTCGCTCGGCTCGAAACAGCAGCCCGACGGTCGCCCCGGCGAGCAGCATCAGCATCGCTGCCGGACCCGCGGCACGGGCATAGAAGCCTTCGCTGGCGGCGCCCCAGATCGCGGTGGCCAGGGTGTCGAAGCCGGTCGGAGATAGCAGCAGGGTCAGGGGCAGCTCCTTGACGGTGGTCAGGAAGACGAGCGCCATGCCGGCAATCAGGCCGGGACGGAGCAAAGGGAAGGTTACGCGTCGGAAGGCAGTGGCAGGCGAATCGCCGAGGACGCGGGCGGCCTCGACGACCCGAGGACTGACCTGCCCGAGCGAGCTGCGCAGTGGCGCGACCGCCTGGGGCAGGAAGCGCACGGCATAGGCGAGGATCAGCACACCAAGGGTCTGGTAGATGACCGGCGTCACATTCAGCACGAACACGACCGTGGCCAGGGCAATGACGATGCCCGGCATGGCAAAGGCGCTGTACAGCACCCGCTCGATCCAGGACTGCAACCGCCCCGAGTAGCGCACCGCCAGCACGGCCACCGGCAGTGCCATCGCCAGGGCCACCAGCGCGGCCAGCGAGCCACCGATCAGCGAGCCGGCCGCTGCAGCGGGCAGGATGCGCAGAGGTTCCCCCTGGGCCATGCCACGCATCAGCCAGAAAATCACCGTGCCGGCCGGCACGACCACGCCAAGGGTGACGATCGACGCGCAGAACGCGAGCGCCGGCCAACGCCACCGCCCCAGACGCACCGTCGAAGGTGGGCGTCGCGGCGACTGGGGAAGAGTGGCCACCCGCCTGCGCACGCGCGATTCAAGCCATGCGACGAGCAGTGTGATCGCCACCAGCATCAGCGCCAGCACGGCCGCCATCGAGCGGTCGAAGGATGACCGGTACTGCACGTAGATCGCGCGCGCGAAGCTGTCGAACTGCAGGATGGCCACCGCGCCGAAGTCGGCCAGCGCATACAGCACGGCCAGCAGCGCGCCGGCCGCAATCGCCGGCGCGAGCAGCGGCAGAGTAACCCTGCGGAATACGGTCAGCGGCCGGTCACCCAGGGAGCGGCCGGCCTCCTCGATCGTCGGATCGGAGCGCAGCAGCGCCGCGCGCGTTCCCAGCAGCACGTAGGGGTACGTGGCGAGCGTGATCACGAGCACCGCCCCGCCGAAGCCATAGATCGATGGCAGCCCGGCCAGCCCGATCGAGCGCAGCACCTCGCTGAGCGCGCCGCGCGGCCCCAGGGCCGCCACGAACGCGAAAGCCATCACGTAGGACGGCACGGCCAGCGGCACGACAGTAAGCACCGTCCACAGCCGCCGGCCGGGCAGGTCCGTGCGGGCGGTCAGCCAGGCCAGCGGCAGACCGATCGCGACGGACCCGACTGCCACGGCGGCACCGAGCAGGACGCTCGCCACCAGGATCTGGACGGTCCGCGGCCGCAACGCCAGCTCGAGGGCTTCACGCTCGACGCCGAGTGCGCGCACGACAAGGTACGCCACGGGCAGTGCCGCCAGGCCGGCAACGAGCAGCGCCGGCACCAGCAGCGGCCAGGGCGGAAGCCTCAGACGGGTCAACCCGACTGAGCGTGAGAGGCCGGTCAACGCGCGGACGGTCACCCTGTCACCGATCGATGCCCGTCGCCGGGCGCTGCATCACGGCAGCACGCCAACCTCGTTCAGCAGCTCCAGCGTGCCCTGCAGGTCAGACAGGTCGGACAGGTCGATGTCCGGGTGCTGCAGCTCTGCCAGCGGCGGCACGCCCTCCGGCCCCGGGATGCCATCCACGAGCGGGTATTCGAACGTGTTCTCGGCGAAGTAGACCTGGCCCTGCTCGGAAAGCAGGTAGTCGATGAACCGGCGCGCGACATCCTGGTTCTCGCTCGTGTCGAGCATGCCAACGCCGGCGATGTTGATAAGCGAACCGGGATCGTCACCGGGCAGGAAGTGGTCACGGACGGCGAAGTCCTCGCCCTGCTCGGCCTGCTGGCGAAGGGCGTAATAGTGGTTGACAAGTCCCAGGTCGATTTCGCCGTCGGCGATGGCCTGGACGATCGGCGAGTTGCCGTCATAGCGCACCGGCTCGTTGGCCCTCATTGCCTCAAGCCACTGGCGCGCTCCGTCATCGCCGCGCATCAGGCGCAGAGCGGTGACGAACGACTGGAATGAGCCGTTTGTAGGCGCCCAGCCGATACGGCCGCGCCACTGGTCTTCGGTCAGCTCGTCGATCGATTGGGGCAGGTCGTCCTCTTCCACCTCGCTCGAGTCGTAGGCGATCACCCGCGCCCGGCCACTGATGCCAAGCCAGTCACCGTTGGGCGAGCGGAAGGCGTCGGGCACCTGGGTGAGCAGGTCCTCGGGCAGGTCCGCCAGCATGCCCTCCTGGGCGACGGCACCCAGCGCGCCTGCGTCCTGGGCGAAGAAGATGTCGGCCGGGGAAGCATCGCCCTCCTCAATGAGCAGGATGGCCAGCTCAGCAGTGTCGGCGTAGCGGACGTGGACGGTGATGCCGGTCTCCTGCTGGAACTGCTCGACGAGCGGTGCAATCAGTTGCTCGGAGCGGCCGGAGTAGACCGTCAGGCTGCCGTTGCCGGCATCAGGGCTGGGGCTGCCGTTGCCGGCGTTGGGGCTGGGGCTGCCTTCGGCCTGACCCGGGCTGGGGCTGCCAGTGGTCGGGGTCGGCGAGGTCTGACCCGCGGGCCCACACGCAGCCAGAAGAGCAACTACGGCGAGCGCCATGATCGAAACGCGCAGCAAGCGCAAATGACTCTCCTTTCGAGTTAAATCCGAGTGTGCGGGTCAGGAATACCGGATCGTATGGCCGGCACATCGAGGCGTCAAGCGCCCCTGACTGTGGGCTTCAGGGCGCCTTGTCTGTTGGTAACGCTGCAAGTGCGCCCGGACCCGGCCGACGAGCGTGCAGCGCTAACATCAGCCCATGGCCAGCCGTCGCGCCGACGCCACCGAGTCCCGGCTTTCGGAAGCCGCGCAGTCCTATCTGCTCACCCTGCGCTCGATGACCACCGGCACGACCAAGCCGACCACGACCGCACTGGCGAGGCGGATGGATGTCTCGACGCAGGCGGCCGCCGAGATGATCGGTCGCCTGAGCTCCGAGGGGCATGTCCGTGTCGGCGCTGATCGGGCGCTGCAGCTGACCGCCGCCGGCCGACGGGCCGCCGATGCCATCTTCCGCCGGCACTCCCTGCTCGAATGGCTGCTCACGCGGATCGTCGGCCTGGGCTGGGCCGAATCCGACGAGGAAGCGGCCCGGTTGCAGGGTTCCATTTCGCCCCGAGTCGAGCAGCGTCTGGCGGAGCTGCTTGGCAATCCGCCCACCTGTCCGCACGGCAATCCGATCGATGCCGCCGCCGCTCGTTCGCGTCCGCCGGGCGTGCGCTTGAGCGAGGTGGACGCCGGCACCGAGGTGACCATCTACCGGATCACCGAAGAAGCCGAGGAGGACATTGAGCTGCTGTCGTATCTCGAACACCACCAGCTCGTGCCCGGCACGACGGCGCGGGTAACCGTGGTGTCACGAGGTCGCGACTCGATAACCCTCGACGGCCCGCGTGGGGAGAGCACGATGGGCCTGCGTCCGGCCGCGCTCATCCGGGTCCTGCCCGGCCGTGCAGATCCCGGCCTCTTTCACGAGATCCCAGAGCGCGTTACCAAGACCTAGCAGGCCGACCTTAACTTTGTTGAGGTCACACTTGACAAAGTGAAGCTTGCATGGTGCTATGTGCACATGTCTGACGCATATCCGGCTGATCAGCCGCGCGAGACGATCTCCACATGTCCGGTGTGCGAGGCTGAGCTGCGCGTGACCCGGCTCCAATGCGTCGCCTGCGCAACGGCTATCGAGGGCCGCTTTACCGTCGGGCGATTCAGCCGACTGAATCGCGAGCAGCTCGCCCTGCTCGAAAGCTTCCTGCGAGCGCGGGGCAACCTCCGCGAGCTGGAGCGTGAGCTAGGCATCTCCTATCCCACCGTCCGCAATCGCATCGAAGCCCTTCTTCGGGCTCTGGACCTCGCCGATGGTGCGGAGGCAGCCTCCGCGACGACCGAGCCCAGTCCTTCCGATCGGGCCGCTTCAGCCCGCCGCCGGCAGGTGCTGGAACGCCTGGCGCGGCGTGAGATCAGCGCCGACCAGGCGGCTGCCGAGCTGGCGGGCGGACGTCGCGAGGAGCAGGTCGGTGATTGACGACCGCGTCGTGGAGATCCGGCACACCATCGGCACGAACGGCAACCTGGATCTGCGCAATGTGTCGGGCCGGGTCCGCCTCGTCGGCATCGACGGCGACGAGGCCGTCGTGCTGGTCCGCTCCGACCGCGGCGACTCACCCCAGCTGACCGTGGAGCGCGGGGAGGGCAGCCTCCTGGTCGAGCCTCGCCGCAAGGGCGGCGGCATGTTCGGCCTCGCCTTCGACCGATCGGGCGGGCTTGACTTTGATGTTCACCTGCCGCGCCGGGCACGGCTTGATGTCAAGACGGTGAGCGGTGACATCGATGGCAGCCGCCTGGCTGGCGAGCAGCAGTACAAGACCGTCTCGGCAGACGTTCGCCTCACCGAATCGGCGGGCCGGATCAGCTTTCTGACCGTTTCCGGCGACGTGCGCGTGCATGGCGCCATCGACATTGAAGTCGACGGCGCGACCACATCGGGCGATGTGACCATCGAGGCGAGAAGCGTCCATCGGCTGGCTGTACGCACGGTGAGCGGCGACGTGCGTATCGATGGCCGACTCCAGGCCGGCGAACGTCACTCGGTGGAGACCGTCAGCGGTGACCTGCTTTTGGAGCTGGTCGGCGGCGTCAGCCTGGAGAACCGCCGTGCGCTCGACCTTGGTCGCAAGCACGCACCGGCGACCTACGGCGATGGCTCGGCGCGCCTGAGCTTTCGATCGATGTCCGGCGAGGCCAGCGTGTCGGTCCGTGCCGGGGACCCGGCCTCGCCTGCCCGTTCGAGCCCCAGCGGGACCTCGTGGTGGCCGACTGATGCGGGCGACGGGCCGGCCGGAACCTCCCGCCACCGTGCTGACAGGCAGATGGAGGTGCTGCGCGCGCTGGAGCGAGGCGAGATCGATGTCGATGAAGCGGCCCGGAGCCTGGAGGCGCCGGTCGATGCCTGATCTGTCGAAAGTCCTTCGCCTCGTCGAAGAAGGCGCGCTCAGCCCAGACGAAGCCGAGGAGATCCTCGCCCACCTCGAGGCAGCCGTGAGCGCTTCACGGAGCGCCGGATCGGGCCCGCCCAGCGGTCCGCCGCGCCAGCTGCGGGTCGAGATCAGCGACAAGGGCCGGCGGGTGGTCAACCTGCGCGTGCCGATGAACGTCGCCACGTTCGCCGCGGGCATCGTCCCGGGACTCCCGGACGAGGAGGCTGAACGTCTCCGTGAAGCCATTCGCAGCGGAGCGCGCGGACCCATCGTCGATATCACCTCTGAGGACGGCGACCGCGTCCTCATCGTCAGCGAATAGAAGGAGAGTACGCGCCATGCTGCCCGTCGAGACCTGGTTCCAATCGATGTCCACCGGCCGATCGCGCTTGGGCCGCTCCCGGCGTCCCGCCGGTGCCGGCCGCCGGCTGCGGCAGCGGATAGGCAACGGCCTGATCAGCTTGGGCATGCTCATCGCCGCCGACGGCCGGCGCGTCGTCCTGACCAACGGCCGCTGACAGAGAAATCGCCAGTCGGAGGGAGCACACCGTCGCCGTGAACCAACCCGCCATCTTCGTCGCCGAACTGCGCAAGACGTTCAACGTCCCGGTCCGTGAGGGCGGGCTGCGCGCGTCCTTTCGCTCGCTGGTCCGGCGCGAGCATCGGCAGGTCCACGCCGTGGACGGCATTACCTTCGACATCGCACCGGGCGAAGTGGTCGGCTTCCTGGGCCCCAACGGTGCAGGCAAGACCACCACGCTCAAGATGCTGAGCGGCCTGCTCTATCCCACCTCGGGTGTGCTGAGCGTCCTGGGATACGTGCCATCCAGGCGGGAGTCACCCTACCTGCGCCGGATGACGATGGTCATGGGCAACCGCAACCAGCTCCAGTGGGACCTTCCCGCGCTCGATTCATTCGAGCTCATGCGCGCCATCTACCGGCTCCAGCCAGAGGACTTCCGCCGCGCGCGTGACGAGTACATCGAGCTGCTCGACCTCGGCGAGCTCGTCCGCAAGCCCGTCCGGAACCTCTCGCTGGGCGAGCGCATGAAGGTCGAGATTGCGGCGGCACTGCTGCACCAGCCTGACGTCCTGTTCCTTGACGAACCCACGCTCGGCCTCGACGTGACCATGCAGAAGCGCATCCGCTCCTTCGTTGCCGAGTACAACCGCCGCCACGGCGCGACGGTGCTGCTGACCAGCCATTACATGGCCGACGTGGAGGCACTCTGCCGGCGGGTGATCGTCATCCACCATGGCCGAATCCTGTTCGACGGGCCGCTGGCTGCCCTGGCCGACAGCTTCAACACCAGCAAGACGATCGGCGTGACCCTGCAAGAGGGCACGGCGGACCTGTCTGCCTACGGCGAGGTGCTGTCAGCCGACGATGGCACGGTCAGCCTGCGGGTGGCCCGAGCCGAAGCACCGCAGATCACAGCTCGCCTGCTGCGAGAGCTGCCGGTGGCTGACCTGACCATCGAGGACCCACCGATCGAGGACGTCATCGAATCGGTCTTCGCGACCGCCCGCCCGGCCGACTGAGGTGGCGCAGTGAGCATGGGGGCAGAGGCTGGCCAGCCGCCGCTGAGCGAGGGTCGAAGGCCGCAGCTTGTTGGGCCCGTGCGTGGCCTGATCGGCGTGTACGTCCAGGAGGCGCGCAACGCCATCGCGGAGCAGTTCCAGTACCGCGTCTCGAACTACTTCTACATGATCGGCATGGTCGCCGAGCCGGTCATCTACCTGGTCGTCTGGACGACCATCGCCGAGCAACAGGGCGGCTCCGTCGGCGGCCTTTCGGTGGGCCAGTTTGCCGCCTACTACATCGTCTGGACGCTCGTACGGTCGATGAACATCGTCTTCACGCCATACGGCTGGGAGTGGCGCATCCGCGAGGGCCATCTGTCAGCCGCGTTGCTGCGGCCGCTCTTCCCGATCGTGTCCGACCTGGGCTCCTTCGCCGGCTGGAAAGTCGTGGCGATAGTGCTGTGGCTGCCGGTGGCGGCGGTGCTCACACTGGTATTCCAGCCTCAGCTCGCACCGACCGTGCTCGAGATCGGCGTCTTCGCGATCGCCATCTGGGGCGCATACCTGATCCGCTCGGTCAACCAGTCAACCGTTGGCCTGGCGACTTTCTGGACCACGCGCGTCGGACCGCTCTTCGAGATGTACATGCTGGTCGAGCTGCTCTTGTCGGGCCGGCTCGTGCCGATGTCGCTGATGCCCGAATGGGTCCAGTCATTGGCCGGCGTGCTGCCGTTCTACTGGACCTTCGGCTTTCCGATCGAGGCGCTGATCGGCACGATGACTACCGAGCAGCTGCTCGGCGGGTTGGCCATGCAGCTGTTCTGGATCACCGTCGGCGCGATAGTCCTGCGCCTCTCATGGCGTGCCGCGGTACGCCGGTATGGGGCGGTGGGGGGCTAGCCATGCGCTCGCTCCAGCTGGCGTGGGTGTTCCTGCGGGTCAACGCCATGAACGAGCTGCAGTACCGGGCCAACTTCTTCGTACAGCTGCTCCAGTCGGCGATTGCGCTCGTCGCCGGCCTCGTGGTCATCGGGCTCGTGTTCTCCCACACCGATCAGCTGCGCGGCTGGACTCATCCCGAGCTGCTGGCCGTGATGGGCGTGCACATCGTCATGGGCGGGATCATCGGCGCGTTCATCCAGCCCAACATGCTGCGGCTGACCGAGGACGTACGCGACGGGCGACTCGACTTCCTGCTGACCAAGCCGGAGGACGCTCAGCTGCTCGTCAGCGTGCGCGAGTTCCGCATCTGGCGTCTCGTCGACGTCGCTCTCGGAGGCATCGTGCTGGGCTACGCGCTTTTGAGCATGGACGCGGCTCTCTCGCCGCTCGGGGCGGTCGCCTTCGCAGCAGCGCTGTTCCTCGGCGCAGCGATGATCTATTGCTTCTGGCTGTTCGTGACAACGTTCGCCTTCTGGATCATCCGGCTCGACGAGATCGTCGAGCTGTTCGAGGGCATCTACCAGGCAGGGCGATGGCCGGTGACCATATACCCGGGCTGGCTGCGCATCGGCCTGACCTTCCTGGTGCCGATCGCCTTCGCGGTGACCGTCCCGGCCGAGGCCCTGGCCAACCGCCTGACGGTCGACACACTGGTGCTGGCCTTCGGGTTCGCCGCGTTCCTCTTGCTGGCCACGCGCGCCTGGTGGCGATTCGGGCTACGACACTACTCCGGCGCGTCTGCTTAGGCGCCGGCGACCGATGCTCTATCGGCCGTCGTCGGTGGCTCCGTCCAGCATCGGAATGCGCACGCCGCGCTGACGTGCTACCTCGACGGCCCGCACGTAGCCTGCATCTACGTGGCGCATTACGCCGGTGCCGGGATCGGTCGTGAGCACGCGCTCGAGTTTCTGAGCCGCCAGCGGCGTGCCGTCGGCGACAACGACCATGCCGGCATGCTGGCTGTAGCCGATGCCCGTTCCGCCGCCGTGGTGGATCGACACCCATGTCGCGCCTGAGGCCGTGTTAACGAGTGCGTTGAGCAGCGGCCAGTCGGCTATCGCGTCTGATCCATCGCGCATTCCCTCCGTCTCACGGTTCGGCGACGCTACCGAGCCGGAGTCCAGGTGGTCCCGGCCGATGACCACCGGCGCGCTGATGTCGCCGCTCGCCACGAGCTCGTTGAAGCGCAGACCGGCGCGGGCGCGCTCGCCGTAGCCAAGCCAGCAGATGCGCGCAGGCAGGCCCTGGAAGGGCACCCGCCGCTGAGCCATCCGGATCCAGCGGTGGAGCGCCTCGTCATTCGGGAAGAGCTCGAGCACCGCCTCGTCTGTCCGGCGGATGTCCTCCGGGTCGCCCGAGAGCGCCGCCCACCGGAAGGGCCCCTTGCCCTCGCAGAACAGCGGCCTGATGTACGCGGGCACGAAGCCCGGGAAATCGAACGCGTTGGCCACGCCGGCCGCCATTGCCTGGGCGCGGATGTTGTTGCCGTAGTCGAAGGTCACGGCCCCGCGCCCCTTCAACTCGAGCATCGCTCGCACCTGGGTGGCCATCGAGTCCATAGCCCGCTGCACGTAGCCGTGGGCGTCGGAGCGGCGGAGATCGGCGGCCTCTTCGATGGACAGGTCTGCCGGCACGTATCCGTTGAGCGCATCGTGGGCCGACGTCTGGTCGGTCAGCACGTCAAAGGACTCGCCACGTCGAACGAGCTCGGGCTCCACGACGGCGGCGTTGCCAATCAAGGCAATGGACTCGGGCCTGCCTTCCGCGGCTGCCTGGCGCGTCCAACGAAGAGCCTCGTCCAAAGAGGTCGTCGCGCGGTCGACATAGCCGATCTCGAGACGTCGCAAGGCGCGCGCCGGGTCGACCTCGATCACCAGGGACACGCCCTCGTTCATCGTCACGGCGAGCGGCTGTGCGCCTCCCATTCCGCCCAGGCCGGCGGTGAGCACCACGCGGCCGCGCAGCGTGCCGCCGAAGTGCTGGCGGGCCACCTCGGCGAAGGTCTCGTACGTGCCCTGCAGGATGCCCTGCGTGCCGATGTAGATCCACGATCCCGCCGTCATCTGCCCGTACATGGTCAGGCCCTGGCGCTCGAGATCGCGGAACACCTCCCAGTTCGCCCAGTGGCCGACGAGGTTGGAGTTGGCGATGAGCACCCGCGGCGCCCATTCGTGGGTCCGAAACACGCCGACCGGCTTGCCCGACTGCACGAGCAGCGTTTCGTCATGCGCCAGGTCACGCAGCGTCCCGACAATGGCCTCAAAGGCCGGCCAGTCGCGAGCCGCCTTGCCCGTGCCGCCGTAGACGACGAGGTCCTCAGGTCGCTCGGCAACCTCCGGGTCGAGGTTGTTCATGAGCATCCGCAGAGCCGCCTCCTGCGGCCAGCCGCGACAGGAGATCTGCGTTCCGCGTGGCGCGCGCACCGTCCGCGGGCCGATCGTCGTGGTCACGCTCGGAGTATGCGCCGCTGGTCCTTGGCCGGCCAGACGGCCTCGGCGCGCGAGGCTACAGCTCGCGGCGCACGACGGGGAAGCGCTCGTCGTCCACTGCCGTGGTGAAACCAAGGCCGTGCCAGAAGGCTGGCCGCGCGCCGCTCTGCTCGTCCTCGCCACGGGTCAGGTCGGGATAGGCCTCGACAGCCGCAAAGCCGCGCTCGGCCAGGTCGGTGCATACGGCGTCGACCAGCTGCCTGGCATGACCCTGTCCGCGCTCCCCGCCCCTCGACGCGATGCATGTGATCACAGCCGGCAGCGGTGCTTCCGGCAGCTGGCTGTAGAGCTCGCGCAGCCGCTGGGCACGAGGGTAGGCTGACAGAGGGCCGAACTGGCAATAGGCGACCGGCTCGTTTTCCACCAGCAGGACCTTGGCGTACGAGCCGAAGACGCCCCTGCCTCGGTCGAGCAGCGCCAGCTTGCGCGGAACCCCCTCGAGGAGCGGGCGCTCCCGCCTGGTCACCGGCGCGAACGGGTTGTCCAGCGGCGTCGCAAACAGGTCGTCATCGGCGAACGTCGGCGGCAGGGACGCGCGGGCGGAGGGCAGGAACGGGTTATGCGCTTCCTCCGGCGACGGCGCGAAGGGGTTGTCGGGCGGCAGCGAGCGGGCCGGCGCGGGGGCCCGGTCCGGCTTCAGCCAGCCCGGCCGGTGAAGCTTTGTCCCGCGGTCTGCGTCTTCCCAGTAGTCGCAGGTCCGGTGATCGAAGCGTTCGTCGGCGCAGGGAGGGAGGAGCCGAAAGCTCGCCTCATCGGTGATATCGACGATCCGCGCGGTCATCAGGCGACCAGTCTACGAACCGGCGCGCAGTGAGTCGTCTGCAGGCAGCAGGTCCAGCAAGGCCCCGGTGGTGACCAGCTCGATCGCGGCCGCTATGTCCGGGCCCGGGTCCCGGTCCTCGGCCAGGTGGGGCACCCGGCCCCGGACCACCTGCTGGGCGGCAACGACTCCCTGTCCCGGTGGCGGTCCCTCGCGTGCTCTGAAGTCGAGCCCCTGAGCCGCGCACAGCAGCTCCATCGCCACGACGCGCTCCACGTTTCGCACCACATCACGCGCCTGGCGCGCAGCGATCGGGCCCATCGAGACGTGATCCTCCTGGTTGGCCGAAGTGGGGATGGTGTCGACCGACGCCGGATGGGCAAGCACCTTGCACTCGGAAACCAGCGCGGCCGCGGCGTACTGAAGCAGCATCAGCCCGCTGTTCAGGCCGGCGTTCTCGACCAGGAAGGCGGGCAGCCCGGAGGAACGCGCATCGACCAGCTGGGCGATGCGTCGCTCGCTCATCGCGGCGAGGTCGGTCAGCGCGATGGCCAGCATGTCCATAGCCAGCGCCACGGGTGCGCCATGGAAGTTGCCACCCGATACGACACGTCCGCCGCCGGTCGCCATTACCGACGGGTCGACCCCGCCCTCGGGAAACACGAGCGGGTTGTCCGTCGCGGAGTTGACCTCGATCTCCAGCACGCGGCGCACGTAGACGAGCGCGTCGGCAACCGCGCCATGCACCTGTGGCACGCAACGCACGGAGTACGGGTCCTGCACGCGGTGGGCGAGCGGATGATGGGCCTGCTGGAGCTGGGAGTCCCGTAACAGGTGGCGTAGCTGGGCTGCCACCCGTAACTGGCCGTGGTGAGGCCGCGCTTCCTGGTAGGCCGCGGCATAGGCGACGTCCGTGCCCAACAACGCCTCGTTGGTCATGGCCGCGGTGACGGTCGCCGCTCCCAAGGCCCGCTCGGCGTCGATCAGCGCCAGCGCGCCAACAGCGGTCATCTGCTGGGTACCGTTCAGCAGGGCCAGCCCCTCCTTCGACTGCAGCACGAGCGGCTCGAGCCCGTGCCGGCGCAGCGCGTCCATCGCGGGGAGTTGCTTGCCATCGACCTCGACTGCGCCTCGGCCGATCAGTGGCAGGGCCAGGTGGGCCAGCGGTGCCAGATCGCCCGACGCGCCGACCGACCCCTGCTCAGGGACGACCGGGTGGATGTTCAGGCGCAGCAGGTCGAGCAGCCGCTCGACCAGCACAGGGCGGCAGCCACTGTCGCCCCGGGCGAGGGTGTTGGCACGCAGCAGCAGCATCGCGCGCACGACGGGTGCCTCGTGCGCCGGCCCCACTCCAACGGCATGGCTCACCAGCAGGTTGGCCTGCAATCGCTCGGCATCGGCGGTGCCGATCAGCTCCGAGGCGAGATACCCAAAGCCGGTGGTGACGCCGTAGACAACCTGGTTGGCCGCAACGACCTCGTCTATGACCGCTCTGCTGGCCAGCATCCGGCTGCGGGCGCCTTCGTCGAGGACCGCATCGCGGCCGCCGCGCGCCACGTCCTCCAGCTGCTCGAGGGTCAGCTCGTGGCCGGTCAGCCGCAGCTGGCTCATCGGCGCCGCCCCGCCAGCCGGTGATAAACGGCATACGCTGCGCCGCCGATGGCGAACGTGCCGACCATGAAGGCAAGCGCCCAGAACAAGATCTCCAGCTCCACCCGCTGCTCAGCCCCAGTTGGCGTCGGACGTGCCAGGCAGATGGCAGGCGTCGTTGGCCAGCAGCAGCTGAGGCCCCTCCGCCCGGCTGGTCCAGCGCAATACGGTCAGGCCTGCCCAGTCGAACTGAAAGCGGCGGCGGTAGTCGGCGAGCGGGGCGCCGAGCAGCACTGCCAGCATGATCCGATTCAGCGACGAATGGCCGACGGCGAGCACGACCCGCTGGTCGCCGTGCTTCTCCCACCAACCAAGGAGCTGGTCGATGAAGTCGCGCACGCGTTCCGCGACCAAGAGGCCGCTCTCGCCACCCGGAAACACGAATGTCGAAGGGTCTTCGGAATAGCGTGCCTGCTCAGCCGGGAAGCGCTGTTCGATCTCTGCGACGGTGACTCCCTCGAAGGCGCCGTAGTCAAGCTCCATCAGCCGGTCGTCCGGCTCCACCGTCCTCCGTCCCGCGAGGATCTCGGCCGTTTCCATCGCCCGGCCGAGCGGGCTCGAGAGGACCCTGTCGAGCTGTACGCCGGCAAGGCGCGACGCCAGCCGCTCGGCGTCGACGCGGCCCCGATCGCTGAGCGGCGCCACAATTCGCTGTCCCAGGTACTGCTCGGGCTCCGAGCGGAGGGTGTGGCCGTGGCGGGTCAGCAGCAGGGTGAGCACTGGCCCACGATACCCGGCCGGCGGCCGGCGGGCGACGATTTCAGCGAGGGCGCCGGCGGCGCAGCCCGGCGATGGCCACCACGGCGAATATCAGCGCGGTCGCGGCAAGGGTGCCGGCCACGAAGAGCCAACCGGCGCCAGGGTCACCGGGGGTCGGGCGCGGCGAAAGTGGCGGCTGCGTAGGCTCGGGTGGCTCCGTCGCCTCCGGCGGCTCCGGCGGCTCCGGCGGTGTGGGCGCCGCACCGAAGAGCTCTACCGCCTGCGCCAGTGCCTCGTCGCCTGCCTCCGTCCCGATTACTCCGGACGCCACGCACGGGTTGTAGCCATGAGTGCCGCCTTGCTCCTGCCGAAAGAGGACCAGCAGCCGGCGCTCACCGGGACTGACGAAGGGATCGCAGGAGCTCATGCTCTGGCTCCCAAAGCCCAGCCAGACGACGTCCGTGGCTCCTGGCCCGTGGAACCAGGTGTCGACCGCGACCGGTGTCCGATCGGGCAACTGCTGTCCGATCGTGCCGACCACGATGACGGTGTTCTCCTCGCGGGCCACCTCCGCCAGGCTCGGCAGTGGCGCCACGCAGGAGCAGGCCAACCCGGGCAGCGGCGCAACGAACGATTGAGCCAGGACAGCCCCCAGCGCGAGCACGAACCCCAGCCCAAGGGCCCGCAGGGAGCGCGCCGGCTGCGACCTGATTGTCATGCGGCGCCAGACGGCAGAGCGGAACGGTTGGTTCCGTGCGCTATCCTCGGGCCCACAAACGCAAGATACGCCTCTCCTTCGGGGTTGGGTGGAAATCCCGACCGGTGGTCGGCGCAGGCAGGCGCTCCGCGCCCGCCGCTCGCCAGCCCACGACCCGGAGCCGTGGCCGCCCCATCGTGGCTCGGTGAAGGTGGATCCCCTCGCAGGGAGCCGACGGTCAGAGTCCGGATGGAAGAAGGGAGGCGGGGACTGCCTCGGCTCGACCTGTGTGCGAGCCGGTCGCCCGCAGCCTTCGCCCTCTCACCCGCGGTGGAGCGGCCGGAGGATCATCGACTGGCGACGATCAGGCTGAACGACGTAACGCGATCCTTCCAGCTTCCTGCTGGCCGACTGAACGTGCTCGACTGCGTGACCCTTTCCGTCGCGCAGCGTGAGGTGGTGGCCGTCATCGGCCCGAATGGTTCGGGCAAGAGCACACTCCTGCGGCTCATCGGCGGCCTGATCCCACCCGACACCGGCACGATCAGCATTGACGATCAACCCGTCAGCGAGGGCGATCCGCGGGTGGGCCTTGTATTTCAGGAGCCCCGTCTGCTGCCATGGCGCCGAGCGGTCGACAACGTCGCCTTTCCGCTGCAGCTGGTCGGCATGTCGCGTCAAGAGCGCCGTCTGCGAGCGATGGAGCTGCTTGAGCTGGTCGGCATGACCGACTTCGCCGATGCCTATCCACACCAGCTCTCGGGCGGCATGCGCCAGCGCGTGGCCATCGCGCGTGCCTTGGCCCGCCACCCATCGGTGCTCCTGATGGACGAGCCGTTCAGCGCGCTCGACGCATTGACGCGCGAACGATTCAACCTGGAGCTGCTGAGCCTCTGGCAGCGCACGGCCACGACCATTGTGCTTGTCACGCACAGCATTCCGGAAGCCGTCTTCCTGGCCGACCGGGTGATCGTGCTATCGCCACGTCCGGGGAGGGTCGTCGCTGAACTACCGGTCGAGCTCCCCCGGCCGCGCCGACTGGAAGCTGTGGACGAGGCAGCGTACTCGAGCATCGCGGCGTCGATCAGGTCATACCTGGCGGAGACCGATGCGACTGCTGCGTAGCCTCGCGCCGATTGTCGGTGCGGCGGCAGTGTTCCTGATCGGCTGGCGCCTCGTGGTGGTGCTGGGCGACTACCCTGCCTTCATCCTGCCCCCTCCCGAACAGGTTGCCGCACGGCTGGCCCGGGCCCTCGCCGATGGCACGCTTGTGCCGCACATCAGTGCGACGCTGACCGCCGTAGGGCTGGGGCTGCTTGTCGGCGCGGGCCTCGCCTTAGTCGCCGGCTACCTGCTCGCGCGATCGGGGCTGGCCGAGCGGCTGCTGTCGCCCTATCTTGTCGCCGCACAGGCCACGCCCATCCTGGCGCTGGCGCCGCTGATCGCGCTCTGGTTCGGCGCGGGACTGGCCTCGAAAGTCGTCATCTGTGCGCTGATCGTCTTCTTCCCGGTGGCGGTCGCGACGATGGTCGGCATTCGCTCGGTCGATGCTCGCCTGCTCGAGCTCGGTCGAAGCCTGCGGGCGTCGCGCTGGCAGATTTTCCGCCATCTCGAGCTACCCGCCGCCACACCGCAGATCCTGGGCGGCATGCGGGTGGGGGTGACGCTGTCGGTTGTCGGCGCCATCGTCGCGGAGTGGGCCGCGCCCGGTGAACGCGGGCTTGGCATGCTCGTGCTGCTCGCCCGCGGCAGCCTGTTCGACATCCCCTTGATGTTCGCGACCCTGATCACCATCGCGCTGATCGGGGTAGCCCTGTACCTGGTCGTCGTCGTCGTGGAGAGGCGCCTCGTAGGCGCATGGAGGAGCCACTCGTGAGATCGCTATCAATCGGCATGCGCCTGACCACGGTCGCCGCCCTGGTTGGGCTGCTCGGGGCATGCACGCCGGCTGGGCCGCCGACCCCCTCCCCGGCCCCGACAACCCGGCTGACGATCGGCCTGGGCTACCTGCCCAGCGTGCAGTTCGCCCAGTTCTACCGCGCTCAGCGCCAGGGCTACTATCTTGACGCCGGCCTGGAGGTGACCTTCCAGAATCGGATCGATCCGGACCTGATCACGCTCGTCGGACAGGGCGCGATCGACATGGGCATGGGCGACGGCACGAGCATCATCTCGGCCGTGGGGCAGGGCATCCCGGTGCGGTACGCGGCCTCCATCTACGCACGCTTTCCGAGCGTCGTCTATGCGCCGTCCGACAGCGGCATCGCGGAGCCCGCTGATCTGGCCGGGCGCAGCCTCGGCATCCCGGGTCGGTTCGGCTCGTCGTGGATCATGCTCCAGGCGCTGCTCGCCTCAGCGGGGCTGACTCCCGACGACCTCCAGATCCAGCTCTACCCGGATTTCGGCCAGATGGTCGGCCTGCGCGAGCGCCAGGTCGAGGCGGCAACCGGCTTTGCCAACAACGAGCCGGTCCAGCTCGGGCTCGCCGGCTTCCCCGTCAACGTCCTGCGGGTCGACGAGATCACGCCGCTGCCCGGCCCCGGGCTGGTCGTGGGCGAAGCCACCCTCCGCGACAAGGCGCCAGCGCTGCGCTCGTTTGTGGCGGCCACCCTCCGCGCGATGGAGGAGATAGCGGCGGACCCTGCCGCAGGGCTGGAGGACTCGATTGCTGCCGTGCCCGAGCTTGGAGACAGCCGTGAAGCACAGCTCGAGGTACTCCGGCAGACGATCCAGATGTGGCAGAGTCCCTATACAGTGGAGCAAGGGCTGGGTGCGATTGACCGCCAGGCATGGGCGGACTCGATCGAGTTCATGCAGTCGCTGCCCGAGCTCAACCTGCCCGACACGCTGACTGCAGACGAGATGGTGACCGAGGAGCTACTGCCGTGACCGAGGAAGAGAGGAAGCCGCGATCGGCCGAGCCGACGCCCGAGCTGCCCGAGTCCGGAGCGGACCTCGAGCCACGGTCGCAGCCCCTGGCCCACGACGAGCCGGCTGAAACGCATGGCCACGACCATGAGCCGGCGGTCGGTGACATCCCCGCCGACGGGCACGCGTCGCACGGCGCCTCCGACACGCACGGTGACGTGCACGATGCGGGTCAGGGAGCGGAACACGAGGAGGCCAGAGTGGGCCCCATCGATTGGGCTGCCTGGGGCTACGCGCTGATCGGTGTTGCCGTCGCCCTCGTCGTGATCGCCGCCTTCTGGGTGGCCGCCTACCAGCCGTTCTAGAAGAGACCGACCACCTCGCCTCGGTCGTCAAGGTCAACGTTCTCGCCGGATGGGCGCGACGGAAGGCCGGGCATCATCATCATGTCGCCGCAGTAGGCGGTTACGAACCCGGCCCCGGCGAAGAGGCGCGCCTCGCGAACCGGGATGCGGAACCCCGTCGGCCGACCCTTCAGCTGGGGATCGTGGCTGAGCGACAGAGCCGTCTTGGCCATGCACACCGGTAGTCGCTCGTAACCAAGGCGCTCGTAGGCGGCCAATTGGGCGGTGGCCAGCTCGCTGTAATCGACTCCATCGGCGCCGTAGATGCGACCGGCGATCGCCTCGATGCGGTCGGTCAGGCCGGCCTCCTCCGGGGTCAGGAAGACAAAATCAGGTGCACCGTCCCGAGCTGCTGCCCAGACCGCCCGCGCCAGCTCGACGGCTCCGGAGCCACCATCGCTGAAGTGGCGGCTGACGACGGCGTCGCGCGCGCCGGCAGCAAGTGCCTCCTCGCGGACCACGTCGAGCTCCGAGGCGTGGTCCCCGGGGAAGTGGTTGATCGCCACCACCGCCGGGATGTTGTACGTCCGGACGATCTCGATGTGGCGGGCAAGGTTGGCGCAGCCTCGGCGCACGCCCTCGGGGTTCTCCTCCGTCAGGGCAGCGTCAAGGGGCTTCCCCGCGACGACGTGTCCAACCCCGCCGTGCATCTTCAGTGCCCGGACGGTGGCGACGATAACGGCCGCTGAGGGCCGCAGTCCTGACAGCCGACACTTGATATCGACGAACTTCTGGAAGCCCATGTCGGCTCCGAAGCCGGCCTCCGTGACCACAGCGTCCAGCAGCTTCAGCGCGATGCGGTCTGCCACCACCGAAGAGTTCCCGTGCGCGATGTTGGCAAAGGGACCGGCGTGGATGAAAGCCGGCCCACCCTCCAATGTCTGGACGAGGTTGGGCCGGATCGCCTCGCGCATCAGTGCCGCCATTGCGCCGGCGACACGCAGCTGTTCGAGCGTGACCGGCGTGCCGCTCTCTGTCTCCCCGACAATCACCCGGCCCAGGCGAGCGCGCAGGTCAAGCAGGTCGTCAGCCAGCGCCAGGATGGCCATCACCTCACTGGCGGCGGTGATGTGCCACTCAGATGGGCGCTCACCTGCCTCGTCGCCGACACCCACCAGCACGCGTCGGAGCGCTCGGTCGTTGACGTCCACGACTCGCGGCCAGCGGACGCTGGAGCGGTCGATACCCAGGGAGTTGCCGCGAAACAGATGGTTGTCGAGGAAGGCAGCTGCCAGGTTGTGGGCCGCTGCGACGGCGTGCAGATCGCCCGTGAAGTGGAGGTTGATGTCCTCCATGGGCAACACCTGGCTGTAGCCGCCTCCGGCGGCGCCCCCTTTGAGACCGAAGACGGGCCCGAGGGACGGCTGGCGTATGGCCGGCGCTGCCGGGACCCCGATTCGGTTGAGACCCTGGGCGAGGCCGATGGTCGTGGTGGTCTTGCCTTCACCCAGCGGAGTCGGCGTTATTGCCGTGACGACGATCTCGCGACCGTCCGACTGACCCGCGCGTCGCTCAAGGGCGGCCAGGCTGACTTTGGCCTTGTAGCGTCCGTAGGGGTCGTACTCGTCGGCGCCCAGGCCCAGGTCGCCGGCAACCTCGGCGATGGGTCGGAGCTCCGCGGCGCGGGCAATGTCCAGGCTCGACTTCATTGCGTCTACGCGGCTGCGGCTGGGGCTGCTCAGGCCGCGCGCCGCTTGCGACCGTGCCCCGCCGTCAAGGGGTGGCTGGTCATCTGCCATCGAGCGGCGCGTGCCAGGTGTTCCAACAGGATTGCGTTGGTCAGTGGACCGACGCCGCCGGGCACCGGAGTGATTGCTGCGGCGACCCGCCGGGCGCTCTCGAAGTCCACGTCGCCGACGATGCCAGCGGGCACGACGTTGATGCCCACGTCCACAACCAGCGCGCCCGGCGCCAGCATGTCGCCCGTGACCAGGCCAGCGTGCCCGGCAGCGGTAACGACGATCTCCGCGCGGGCGACCTCCGCTTCGAGGCTGCGCGTCCGCCGGTGGCAGACGGTTACTGTGCAGTGCTCGCGCATGAGCAGCAGCTGCACGGGCTTGCCCACGACGTTGCTGCGACCGATCACCACCGCCCGCTTGCCGACGAGGTTGAACCCGGAGTCCTTCAGGATGTGCACGGCGGCCTCTGCACAGGCCGGCAAGAAGCCCTCGTATCCGAGGGCCATCAGTCCTGTGTTGAGCGGATGAATGCCATCAATGTCCTTGGCCGGCAGGATCGTGTCGGTGACGGTGCTCAGCGGGATGTGCCGGGGCAGGGGCATCTGCACGATCACGCCGGCCACCTCGCGCTCGCGGTTCAGCCGGTCAAGTTGCTCTCGCAGCTGCTCCGCCGTCGTGGCCCGTGGCAGCTCGATGACGCGGGCCTTCACCCCCACCAAGCGGCAGGTGCGCAGGATCTGCTGCACGTACACGCTCGAGGCCGCCTGGCGCCCCACCTTGACCACGGCCAGCGTCGGTTCCAGCTGATAGCGTCGCTGGACGTCAAGCACGATCCGCTTTGCCCGGCGCCGCACCGTCGCGGCGAGGGGAGCGCCGAGGAGCAGCTGCGCGCCGCGGTCTGAGCCCCTCGACGAGTTGACGCTGGCCGTCACCTCTGCTCCGGCTCGCGCAAACCTCCTCCGGCCACGCGCTGCGAGACGTGCAGCATGTCTCGCTCGATCATGTGCAACAGGCTCTCGACGCGAGCGGTTGCCCCGCCCGCGAAACGCTCATCCCCAACGTGGGGCAGGTTGATCATCACGTTCGCGGCCGCGCCCCGAGCGGCTGCCGCACACAGTCGCGCGGCGACCTCCAGATCGCTGGACGCGTTCAGGTTGCTGCGGCCGGCGACGCTCTCGATCTCGTCCAGCAGGCGCGCGCACTCCTCGAGAACGGTCAGCGGTACCTCGGACGCCTCGCGTGCCGCCGCGCGCAGCGCCTCGTCACGTGCGGTCCGCTCCTCGTCGCTGTCGCGCGACATCCGCATCGCTGCCGAGAATCGACCATAGGCCAGCGCGTCCGCATCGGCCAGGTCGAGCAGCCGCAACCGCGAGTCGTCGGCCACTTCAAGAGCGCGCTCGTTCGTCGTCCTGTACGAGCCGTACTTCGGCCGGTCGAGAGAGAGCCGCGCGACCATGGCCAGCAGGCTCGCAGCGAGGCTGGCGGCCACCGCCGATGCGCTGCCGCCGCCCGGCACGGGATCGCCAGAGGCCAGTCGCTCGGAGAACTGACCCAGGCTCTGCCTGGCGAAACTTTCCCTCGCGCTGTCCATGAACTCGATTGTCGCACGCTGGCGGGGTCGCGAAAGGCGGCTCTTGCCCTCACGTGGGCGTTGGGTCAGGCCGCCTCCAGGCCCTCTACCAGCCAGCGTCGGCGCCGATGCTCGAAAGTCAGGCGAAGGCGTGCCTCGGGCGTACGCACTTCAAAGATGCGCCGCGGGCCCCTGTCGACCGGGTAGGCCGCAAGCTCGTCGCGGACCTGATCGATGTCAATGACTGGCACTTGTTCGTCTGCGACCTGGATGCTGCGCGGACGCCCGTCGAACCATCCGCAGCGGACGCGCACCGGGGTGGGGGTCACATTGACTATCGCCATTCAGCCATCTCCTTGGTGGGAGAACATCTGTTCTACACGGCCTGACGCTATCGAACAGACGTTCGATTGTCAAGCGCTGATCGAGGAGTCGATGCGGTAAGACTCGGTCAGGGCCGTGCCAGCTTTCCTGTCACTCGCGCGAGTCAGCCTTCGGTCTCGGGAGCACGGAGATGGTCGCGCTCAAATGGCCCGGGGACGTCGGCTTCGATCAGCCGCGCTCTCCGCAGGGCGCGAGGGCCGTAGCGCTGCCTGACGAGGTCCGCCGCCTCCATGGCGCGACGCCGTCGCGGGTTCGGGTCATCGAAGAGTGCCAGCTGTTGTCGGGCACTCAGGTTGTAGGCCCCCACGCCAACCAGCCTCAGCTTCATGCCGTGGACCTCCCGCCTGACGAGCTCAAGGGAGGTTAGCCAGAGGACCTCGGTCACGTTTGTCGGCACGGCCAGCGTCCTCTGCCGGGTCATCGTGTTGAAAGCGGAGTCACGGATCTTGACCCCGACCGTCGCCGCCCACAGGCCATCGGCTCGGAGGCGGCCGCCCACACCCTCGCTCAGCGCCAGCAGCGTGCCCTCGATGACGGCCCAGTCGGCCGTGTCGACCTCAAAGGTGTGCTCCTGACTGATCGACCTGGCGGCCGCATCCCGTCCCACCGGGCTGACGTCGATCCCGCGTGCGCGAGCAGCCAGCTCGGGTCCATGGGCACCGAAACGCCGGCGCAGAAGCTCATCGGGTAGCTCAGCGAGATCGCCGATCGTCGTCACGCCGTACTCGGCCAGCCGTCGGCGTGTCGCCTGGCCCACCCCCCACAGGCGCTCGATGGGCAGTGGTGCCAGGAAGGAGGCCTCGGTCCCCGGAGCCACGACCACGAGCCCGTCCGGCTTGCGCAGGTCGGAGGCCACCTTCGCCACCAGACGATTGATGGCAATCCCGACGGACGCGGTAAGCGCCAGCTCCTCGCGGATCGCAGCCTTGATACGGCGCGCCACCTGCTCGCCGCTGCCCAGCAGCAGGTCGGTGCCCGACAGGTCGAGGAATGCCTCGTCGATCGAGACCTGCTCGACGGCGGGTGTGAACCGCCGCAGAATGGCCATGACCTGCCGGCTGACGCCGCTGTAGCGGCGCCCGTCGACCGGGAGGAAGACGCCCTCGGGGCAGAGCGCTCCAGCGGTCCGCAGCGGCATTGCCGAGCGCACGCCAAAGCGACGCGCTTCGTACGACGCCGCGCTCACCACGCCCCGATCGCTGGGCCCGCCGCCTCCGACGATGACCGGCCGGCTCAGGTGGCACCGGCCACGGAGCAGCTAGCCCTTCGGCTCCACCGCGATGGTGACCTCCGGCGTCATGCCCGGAAACACCTTGATCGCCACCTTGTAGGTGCCGAGCATCTTGAGCGGCTCATCCAGCTCGATCTTGTGGCGGTCGACCTCGATGCCGCGCCGGCCGAGAGCGTCGGCGATGTCCTTGGACGTGATCGAGCCATAGAGCTTGCCGCCCTCGCCGACCTTCACGCCCATGGTCAGGGTGGTCGAACTGATGCGCTGGGCGGCGATCTCCGCTTCCTCGCGCTCTCGCTTCCGTTTGTCCTCGCGGCTGGCGATGTCGTGCTGCCACGCGCGATAGGCGCCCCCGGTGGCGGGCACCGCAAGTTTGCGCGGGAGCAGGAAGTTCCTTGCATAGCCGTCGGCGACGTCCTTGAGCTCACCGCTCTTGCCGAGCGCATTGACATCCTTGGTCAGGATCACCTTCACGCGGGTACTTCCTCCATCTGTGACCAGCTTCGGCGGTCTCCATCGGCCCCTCGATCGGACGGCTTGAGCCCCGCCACCAGCTGCTGGACGCGTTCGTCGAGGCCCGTGCTCCGGGCGACGTCGGCGACCGTCTCGAGCGCCTCCGGCACACGGGCGACGGCTGCCCGAACAGGGGCCGGGATGGTGCGTCGGACGCGCCTCAAATCTTCATCGAGCTCCGAACGCTGCATCCCCAGCTCGGCCAGCTTCTCGTCGATCAGCCCGGCAGGCAGGCCATCAAGGAAGAGGTCGACAGCGAGCACGATCACGGCGATGTCATCCAGCGCCCCCAGCACGGGGATCCGGTCCGAGATGAGGTCGAGCGGGCTCAGAACGTAGCCGGCGGCCAGGATCAGCAGCGCCTTGCGCGAGGCCGGCACGCGTGGATCGAGAGCCAATGCCAGCAGCAGCCGACCGTATGTCGGGCCGCGGCTGGCCAGGGGCAGAAAGGCCATCAGGTTTAGCGCCTTCGTCAGGCGCGAGCTTCGTCGGGGGCTCATCGGATGCCCGAGTATAGGCGGAGTGCGATACAGTCCCCCGCGCAGGGCAGGGAGCGCGGACCGTCGGCCACACGGCCAACGTCGCTCCCGGGGTAATCCAGTGGCTTCCAGCAGGCGTCAATTCTGCGGGCCTTGCTTGACAATCGAACAGGCGTTCGGTTATGGTGCCCCGAAAGGAGGCGCCAGTGACCAAGCACGATGCGGCGCGCAAGCAGCGCATCATCGACTACATCGCTGCCACGGTCCGCCAGCGTGGCTATCCGCCATCGGTCCGTGAGATCGCGAGCGCGGTGAACCTGGCCTCCACCTCTGCCGTCCACCACCATCTGCAGGCTCTCGAGCGAGAGGGCTACCTCGAGCGCGGCGCCACCCGCTCGCGCGCGCTCCGCCTGACGCCGACCGCGCTTTTGGCGGGCGGCTCAGCCGACGGCCTGTCGCAGCGCGTCGCGCCTGTCGGCCATGCCTTGCCCGTGATCGGTGAGATCGCAGCCGGTGGGCCCATCGAGGCCTATCAGGACGCATCCGAGACGCTCAGCGTGCCTGAAAGCCTGGCGCCCAGCTCAGACGCATACGTGCTGCGGGTTCGCGGAGATTCCATGATCGATGCCCACATCACAGACGGGGACTACGTCGTCATTCGCCCCCAGCAGACGGCGCGCAATGGCGACATCGTGGTGGCCCAGGTGGAGGAGAACGCGGTGACGCTCAAGCGCTTCTTCCGCGAGAAGGATCGCGTCAGGCTGCAGCCGGCCAACGAGCAGTACGCCCCGCAGTACTACAGCGACGTGCGCATCCAGGGCAAGCTCATCGGGGTGATTCGCCGGGTCGACTGAGCGCCGGTCGATCGGTGCGCAGCACCCGGCTCACAAGTCCACACAATCCACAGCCCGCAGCCAAGTCGTGGGCAGACTTCGTCCATAACCCGGTTGTTGACGGGGCCGGCCCGACCGACCATGGCCTTGACCATCAACGCTCAGCCGGAGCACACCGCCCTTGTCCATTGACCGCCTGCCGCCACAGTCCATCGAAGCCGAGCAGTCGGTTCTGGGCGCGCTGCTGATCGACCGCGATGCGGTCATCGAGGTGGCCGATGTGCTGCGGCCGGTGGACTTCTATCGCCAGGCGCATGGCACCATCTACGAGGCGGTCCTCGAGCTCTACGATAAGCGCGAGCCGATCGACATCGTCACCGTCTCCGAGGTCCTCGAGCGCAGCGATCGTCTGGAGCAGGTCGGTGGCTCGGCTTACCTGACCAGCCTGATCAACCTGACGCCGACCGCCGTCAACGCAGTCCATTACGCGCGCATCGTCGAGCGGAAGGCGGTGCTGCGCAACCTGATTGGTGCCGCCGGTCGCATCGCCGCGATCGGCTATGACGAGAACACGGACGTCGGCGAGTCGATTGACCGCGCCGAGCAGGAGCTCTTCGCCGTCAGCCAGAAGCGAGTCGAGACCGGCTTTGCGCCGCTGAAGACGCTGCTGCACTCGGCCTACGACAGACTCGACTACCTACACCAGCACCGCGGCGAGATCAGCGGCATACGAACCGGCTTCGCTGACTTGGACGCACTGACCAGTGGCCTCCAGCGCAGCGACCTGGTCATCGTGGCCGCCCGCCCAAGCGTCGGCAAGACGAGCCTGGCACTGAACTTCGCCGAGCACGCCGCCGTGCGCGAGGGCAAGACCGTTGGTGTCTTCAGCCTGGAGATGAGCAAGGAGCAGCTCGTCCTGCGTCTGCTGAGCTCCGTCGCCAACATCGATTCGCAGCGACTCAGGACCGGCTTCCTCGAGGAGATGGACTTCACGCGCTTGGCGCCGGCGATGAACTCGCTGGCCGAGGCTCCGGTGTTCATCGACGACACGCCAAACATCAGCACCATGGAGCTGCGCACCAAGGCTCGACGGCTGCAGGCGGAAGCGGGCCTGGACATGATCATCGTCGACTACCTCCAGCTGATGCAGTCCACGCTCAACTCGCGCGACGCCAACCGGGTCCAGGAGGTGAGCGAGATCACGCGCGGGCTCAAGGCGCTAGCGCGCGAGCTGCAGGTGCCGGTAATCGCGCTGTCGCAGCTCTCGCGCCAGACCGAGATGCGCGAGAACAAGGAGCCCCGGCTGTCCGACCTGCGCGAGTCGGGCTCGATCGAGCAGGACGCCGACCTGGTGATCTTCCTATGGCGGGAGAAGGAACGCGGCGGCGAAGACGAGGACCCTGAGGGCGAGGTCATCAACCTGCGCCTGGCCAAGCACCGCAATGGCCCGACCGGCGACAGCAAGCTCTACTTCCGCAAGCGCCAGACTCGCTTCGTCTCGTACGCCGACGAGGAGCGCTACGCCGGCACGTACGCCTAGATTCCTCCGCTTCGGCCAGTCAGCTAGCGGCCTGCCTCCTCCATCTCGTGAGGAAGCAACGCACGCGCGCCCACCGTCCAGAGGCCGCCCTCGGGGTCCTCGACGAGAACCGCCGCAACACCACCGTTGGGCACGTCCGCTACTTGGGCAACCTCGTCGCGCGTCAGCACGGCCCGTCGCTGCCAGCCAGCCTCCCATGGCTCGAAGTCGGCGAGGGCAAGTTCAGGCCAGGGCCAGGCGCCGAAGTCGCCCATCCCCTCCTGCGCCTCCGACAGCACGACCCGGTAGAAAGCGGGATCGTAGTGCGACACCTCGCCGGCCACCCCATTGCGGGCCTGCTCGTCGAACGCCCCCAGGGTCTGGGCCAGCAGGTTGAAGCCATTGCGGTCCAGCGCGTCCGGGCCCTCGTTGACTTCACCCAGCGCATCGATTGTGACCACCTTTTGCAGTCCGTCGGCGTGCAGGCGGAAGGTCGTCGTCGGGCAGTCGGCGCAGGTGTCCTGGGCGTAGTGGTCGCGCGCGCCGGCCAGCCGGCCCTGGCCCAGGGCGAACCGCAGTAGCGCCTGGATGGCCTCGTCGTCCATCGTGCCCTCCACCAGCGGTGGAAGCGTCCCGCCAGAAAGCCCCACACGGACGCCCCCCTCCTGCGACACCCAGATGACCGTGCCATCTCCATAGAGAGTGAACTGCGGGACCTGGGTGATGATCGCCTCGAGGGGCACGAACCCGCCGCCCATCTCGTACTGCAGGATCACGTCGCTCGCTCCGGTCGGATGACTGATGCGGTCGCCGCCGGCGGTCGACGTCGGAGCGGCTGAGGGTGAGGTCACGGGTCTGGGGCTCACGTTGGGGGTTGCCGCTGGAGGGCTCTCGGTGGGCACGGGCTGAGGGCTCGCAGGCGAGCCACCACAGGCCAGGGCGAGCACGCAGAGCAGCACGGCTGACATGGGAATCTTGTTCATCGTCCCGACAGGACGCCCGTTGGCCAGCCGCGGTTCCGATCCCGCAAGCCGCAATAACTGGAAGGGGTCGAGTAGATTCGCGACCCGTAGGGACCGATCAGCGAGGGAGGCCGGCAGTGGGCATCTTCATCATTCGAGAGATGGTCGGCACCAGCCCGCGCTCGTGGAGTGACGCCGCCAGACAAGCGGTGGCCACCGCCTCGCGGACAGTGCGCAACATCCGCGAGGTCGAGGTGGTGAAGTCCAGCGCGCGCGTCGAGAACGGCGAGATTGTCGAGTACCGCGTGGAGCTCAAGATCCACTTCGAGTACGAAGGCGGCGGCTGAGGGCAGACCGGCTCGCATCGGAGTGGTTGTCCACAGTGCCTGCTAAGCCCGGGGTAAGGCCTGGCCGACACCATGCCGAGGTGGTCCGGTCATCACCCCTGCCGTCACTCATCGATCCGCTCGGCGGCTCGATCGACCAGGTGCCCGTGCCCGTCGCCAGCGAACGGCGACCTGGGATAGAGCAGAAGGCATCCGCCGTGGCCACACCGGACGGTGCCAAGCAGCCCAAGATCCCGTCGGTGCTCAGGACCAAGATCCAGGCACCGCCGCTGCGGACTTCCACGCTATCGCGCCAGCGTCTTCTCGATCGATTGGCCACAGCCACCCAGAACCGAGTGACGCTGGTGACGGCAGACGCGGGCTATGGCAAAACAACCCTGCTCGCCGACTTTTCGCGCCGCTTCGACGGGACATCGCTCTGGTATTCGCTCGACGCGACGGACGGCGACTGGCAGACCGTCATCACCCATCTGCTGGCATCAATCCGCGAGGCCAACCCGGACTTCGGAGAAGCCACCGCCGCCCTGCTGCGCAGTGAGCCCGGAATGCCGCCACCGAAGGCCGCAGCGACCGGCAGCCTGCTCCAGGAGCTCCAGGCGTTCGCCGGCGAGCGGACGGTCCTGATTCTCGACGATGTCCACTCCATCGAAGAGAGTCGAGAGGCGAAGGAACTGCTCGCCCGCGTCATGCGCGACGCACCCGGCGGCTTCTCGTTCGTGTTGACCAGCCGCCACCGCCCGTCCATCAGCCTCGCGCGGTGGGCCGGCATGGGCGAGCTTGCCGAACTGACCACCGACGACTTGCGGTTCTCGCTGGACGAGACGGAGAGGCTGTTCCACGACAGCTTCGGCCAGCCGCTCGAGTCCGATGTACTGCGCGAGCTGGATGCTCGCATGCGCGGCTGGGCCGCCTGCCTCCAGCTGTTCAGCACACTGATCAATGGTCAATCGGCCACCAGCGTGCGCGCGATTATCCACTCCCTTTCTGGCGCCGCTGGACCACTGTATGAGTACCTGGCGCAGGAAGTGGTGGCACACGTATCGCCCGAGCTTCAGTCCTTTCTTACCCGCGCTTCGCTGCTGCAGCCCGTCACTCCTGACCTGCTCGAGGCTCTCTTTCCCGCCGAGAGACGGACCGAGCTGGAAGCGCTGATGGCGGAAGCTGACGCTCTTGGCCTGCTCAGCCGCGCGGGTCAGTCCGGGATGGCCCGCCAGTTCCATCCGCTGCTGCGGGACTTCCTGAATGGTGAGCTGCGTCGTCGCCTCGGCGAGTCCCGAATAGCTGAGCTGCACGCCGACGTCGCCCGGGCTGCCGAGGCCGACTCACTCACCGCCGCGCACCACTACATCGAGGCCGGCATGCCTGAGGAAGCTATGCGCTGCCTGGGCCGCTCTTCGCTGCAGACGATGGGCTCGGGACGATGGGGCACGGCCGCCCGGCTGGCGGCCCGCCTTGAGGGACAGCCTGCCAGTGGCGCGGTCGCCGCAATTCAGGGCAGACGCCTGCTCGAGGAAGGCGACCTGGTGGGCGCCGCACAGATCCTTGGCTCGGTCGACCTTGCAGCCCAGGAGCCCAACGTCCGCGCCGTCATTCGCCACACCCTGCTATCCCTCGGCTGGCGGAGCGGGGACAGCCAGGCGATCGTAGGAACGCTCAAGGACATCCTGGCGGACGATGAAACCCCGCCCCTGATGCGCGATATCGCCCAGGTCTTCCTCGACTCCAGCCCTCACTCCGACTCGCCGGCATCACTGGCCGAGCTGTCCGCACGCCTCCAGCGGATGGCCAAGTCTCAAGGGGCCGCCGGCTACGACTACTACGCCGCCATCAGCCTTCACAACAGCAGCATCTGCGCGCTGTTCGCCGGACAAGTGCACAGCGCAATGGAACTTGCAGGGCTCGCCATTGCCGCATTCGAGGCGTTGCCCGGTAAGCCGCCGGAGCTGTTTTCGGCTCATGCACACCTTGCGGCAGTGCTCCTAGAAGCGGGCAATTGGGAGCGCGCCCAGGAGCACATTCGACTTAGCCAAGCGACAGGACGAGAGCATGCAGATGTACCGGCTGAGTTTGCCTATGACTTCGCGATCATCGGTCAGACGTCGCAGGCGCATAAGTTTCTGCTGTCCGCGGAGGAGCTGCGTACTCGTGGCCATTCCGACGTGGTTGCGGACTCCACCGCGAACTTAGCCCGAGCCCTTTTAGCTCTACAGAGCAATCCGCCGGCTGCCCTGACCTTGCTGTCTCGCGAACCTCCCCAATCGCCGCTCGATCTGGGCTACGGGGACCAGTGGTACGTCTTGAATGCAGCCGCTCACCTGCTCATGGGGAACCGCCAAGAAGCAGTGACCACCATCGAGCGCGGCCAGCGGATGACGCGCGTTCGCGGCAACCGGAGATGCCAAGTGCGGCTCAGCATCTTGAATGCCCTAGCGAAGGACGACCTCAATGGCGCGGTCGCAGCCATACACGAGGCGTCTGCAACATCTGCGCTGGCGCTGGCAGAACTAGCGGATGTCCTTGGCAAGCACCTCGACGTATTTGTCCAGCTGCCCGCGGACGTAGAGGCATCAATTTCGCTATGGCCCGACCGATGGCGGCCGGTGCTCCGTCGTCAGTTGGATCTCGGCGACGACCCAAGAGCCCGCCAGGCGGCGTCACTGCTGGATCGGTTCGGGTCATTGGAGGACGTCGGGCGCCTACGGGCATTCGGCAAGACGTATCGAAAACGCGGAGCGTCGCCCTCTCTTGGCAAGGAACTGGGTCGAAGAGTCAGCCCTCGTCTCGAGATCAAGGATCTGGGCCCCGTTTCGGTTGTCGTGGGGGACCGCCTCATTGAGCTCGGTCGCACACGTCGCAAGCCGGCAGCTCTGCTGATGTACCTCGTGACGAGGCCGAATTTCACGGCGACGCGAGAGCAGATCCTCGAAGATCTGTGGCCCGATGTTGACACGGCGGCGGGCCTCAACAGCCTCAATCAGTCTCTGTACTTCATCCGTCGCGAAATAGATCCGTGGTACGAGGACGACTTGTCGCCGGAATACCTCCCGTACCAAGCAGAGCTGGTGTCGATCGACCCTCGACTTGCCCAGGTTTGCAGCGCTGACTTCCTCAGCCGTTGCCGTCAGCGTCTCGCGCTGCCGGTCGACCCGCAGGAGTCGATGTCGTTGCTCGATGCGTATAGGGGCCAGTTCTGCCCGGAGTTTGAGTACGAGGACTGGGCTATACCTTGGCGAGTGCGTGTGCACGCCGCTTTCCTAGACCTCGCGAAAGCGCTGATGTTCCACTTCGTGAAGCACGGCGACTATAGGCCGGCGTGCGACGTCGCCTTGCGCGTCTTGTCCGTTGATCCGACGGCTGACGACATAGAGCAGCGACTAATCTGGCTCTATTGGCGGTCCGGGGCGCGCTCGGCGGCAGAGGCCCACTACAACGCCTTGGCTGCAAGGGAGCGAGCAGACGGATTTGACCCGGTCCCCCTTCGAGACCTTGTGGCCGCCAACCCGATGGGCTGATACGTCACCCTGCGTATTGGGTACCACTCGACTGCTACCTAGAGTCCTATGCGACCCGGTACAAAGGTACGGGTGCATCCGGCGTAACCGACTGGGCGCCGCGGGGGGTGCAAAGAGCCGGTCGAGAGGAGTGGGCACCATGTCTTCAGATCAGGGCGTCAAGGCCTGGTAGATCCGTGATGGCACAACGGGTAGTGAAGGTGGTCGCCTTGGCGACCACTCTGCTGTCTATCGCGATGGCCGGCGGAGCTGCTGTCTATCCCTGGTAACAGCGCCGCTGCCTAGTACCAAACGGCCAGTATGGAGGCGCGTCATGCGCCTCCATACTTTGTTCGTGCTTGGGTCACTCGTGAACCATCAGGCTCCCCTTGCCTACTAGCCTCCGCCTAGCCATCGTCGCGGTGGTCTTGGCTGGCTTCGCCGCCACCGTGTGGGCTGTCGCCGCTTGGCCGTTGGATCCGAGACTGGGGGGCGTCCCCGAACTGGCCTTTTGGATCGTCATGGTGGGGCTTTGCGCTGCCGCTCCAGTCAAGATGCCGAACGGCAGCATTGTCAATGTGACTATCGCCCCTGTACTCGCGGTGGCCATCCTCGGAGGACCGGCGGCGGCGGCCGTTGCCGCTCTGGTGGGAACTGTGGAGTGGCGCGAGCTCCGCGGCTTCCTTCCAAAAGCGGAGGGCGGCGTGCCGTGGTATGGGACTCTCTACAACCAAGCCTCCAATGTCGTTCCGGCAGTAGCGGCTGGCGTGAGTTATTCGGTACTGAGCGCCGGTGCCGCTCCGTTCCGCGTTGCCGAATTACTAGCCGTGCTGGCAGCAGGTTTCGTGTACTTCGCGCTAGTCAACGCCCTTCCAGCCCTTGCGATCGGTCTCCGTGAGGACCGGTCACCCGTATCAGTGCTTCTAGGGAACATCAGGCAGTTCGGGTTTGCGCTTGCGGGACTGACGCCTGTGGCCTGGCTGATGGCGACGGTGTACACGGTCGCCGGGCCCGTCGGGATCCTGCCTTTCGCGCTGCCGTTGTATACGACCCGCTCGGGATACCAGAAGATTGTCGAGATCCGGGACATGTTCACCCAAACGGTGAAGAGCCTCGCTTCCGCCGTCGACGCCAAGGATCCCTACACCGCCGGCCATAGCGAACGCGTCCAGTTGATCGCGAAGGACCTTGGTAAGGAGATGGGGTGCAGCGAGGATGAGCTGGAGGCGCTCGAGTGGGGCGGCCTCCTGCATGACATCGGCAAGATCGGTATCCCGGACGCCATCCTCCTCAAGCAGGGTGCGCTTACCCGCGAGGAGCGCATCGTGATGAACGGCCATCCCGTCAAGGGCGAGGAGATCATTCGCCCGGTCGCCAAGCTGGCCCCGGAGCTGCCCATCATCCGGCATCACCACGAGTGGTACAACGGGTCGGGCTACCCCGACCACCTCGTTGGGGAGGAAATCCCCAAGCTGGCTCGCATCATGCACGTAGCTGACGCCTACGAGGCGATGACCGCCGCGCGCCCCTACCGGATGACGCCGCTCAGCCAGGAACAGGCACTGGGCGAGCTGCGGCGCTACGTGGGCATCCAGTTCGATCCAAAAGTTGTCGAGGCGTTCGAACGGGTCATGGCACGGGACCCCGCATGGGCCAAGCCGACCACGCGAACACCGATCGAGAAGCGAAACATCCCCCAACTGGGCGAGACCGGCTTTCAGGCGGCCTGACCCCCGCAGCGCTCCCCGCTGAACCTGCGCCGCGACGCGCTTTGATGCTCCGCGTCGCGACACGCTTCGACCCTCCGCGTCAGACGCTACCTTGACGACGTGATTGTCGAGGGGTCCTCTGCCGCCGTGGCAGCAGGTCGATGATTGTTACCGGCCTCCTGCTGGGCCTGCTGCTGGGCGTGCTGGTCGGTGGCCGGCTGGGCCGGTTGCTCGATGTACGCCTGCATTGGGTCGGGTTGATCTTCCTGGCCCTCTTCCTCCGGCTGGGCACGCAGGCCGGGATCGCCAATGGCATCGATCTGGTCGAGGCGTTCAGGCTGCCGCTCTTCGTAGCCGGCTTCCTGCTGCTGTCGCTGGCGATGTGGTTGAACCGAGCGTCACCCGGCATGCTGGCGATTGCCGTCGGAAGCCTGTCCAACGGCCTGGCTGTCCTGCTCAACGGCGGCTGGATGCCCGTGTGGGAGCCCTCGCTGGCGGCCGTTGGTATGTCCGTTGGTGAGCTCAATCAGTCCTTCCATCGGCCGCTGCCGGCGCCGGTCGACCTCGACTTCTTCCTGCGCGGTGGGCCGCTGGGCGACCTCATCCCCGTTCCGCTGCCGCTGCTGCCGAACGTCGGCAGCGTGGGCGACGCGTTCATAGCCGCCGGCCTGGGTTGGTTCGTGTTCTCGGCGATGATCCGTCCGCCGTCAGACACCGAGGGCACCATTCGCCTCGGCCCGCCGCCGGCAGCCGAGTCGGTCGTGCCACTTGATGGGCTCACCGTCCTGGGCGGCACGCGCCGCGCGACATTGGCGCCCGCGCCGCCACTGGGAGAGCGGCTACGCGGTCACGCCTACGTTCGGCTCGCCCTGGACGCGCGCTTCGTCGCGTTCTGGCTCGCCCAGACGATCTCACTGTTCGGGGATCGTCTGCATCAGGTTGCACTGGCCGTGCTCGTGTACGGCGTCACCAACTCGCCGCTCGCCACCGGCCTCGTCTTCCTGGCCGCGACGCTGCCCAACATCGCGCTCGGGCCCATAGCTGGCACCTTCGTCGACCGCTGGGACCACAAGAAGGTACTCATCGTCAGCGACGTGCTGCGCGCCGCGCTGGTCCTGCTCGTGCCATTCGCGGTTCTCGTGGACGTCGTCCTGCTGTACCCGATCGCGTTCTTGGTCACCACCGTCAGCCTGTTCAATCGGCCAGCCAAGGTCGCGGTGCTACCGAGGTTGGTGCGCAAGGACGACATGCTGGCAGCCAACAGCGCCACCTGGACGGCCGATGCGCTGGCGGACATCGCCGGCTTTCCGATTGCAGGACTGCTGGTCGCCTTCCTTGCCGGCGACCTGACCCTCGCGTTCGTGGTGGACGCGGCAACCTACATCCTGTCTGCGCTGCTGCTCGCGGCCATCGTGATACCGCCCGTCGTCCGCGAGACCGGCGCGAAGGTCGGCAGTGCCGTCGCCAACTTCTTGAATGAGTTGAAAGACGGCTGGCGTTTCCTGCGCGGACAGCCGACGCTGATGCAGAACACGCTGGTCAGCGCGGTCGCCCAGACATCGGTCGGAGTGACCCTGGCCCTGGCGGTGGTCTACTCCCGCGACTGGCTGGACGGAACACTCATTCCCTACCCCGAGAACTACGCGGCGATTGAGACGGTGATCGGCGTCGGCAACCTGATCGGCGGCGTGGCTGTCGGAGCGCTCGGCAGCCGGCTGCGCAAGGGGTGGCTCGTCGTGGGTGGCTTCCTATTCATGGGCGCGGCCACCGTGGCGCTAGGCCTGACCGGCAACATCGCCCTGGCTCTTCTGGCCGGGCTCGTGATGGGCATCGCGAACGTTATCTATATCGTCCCGACGCAGACCATATTCATAGAGCTGACACCGGTGGAGCTGATGGGTCGTGTGGTCGCCTTTCGGTCCAGCCTGGTATTCGGTTCAATGCTGGGCGCCATGGCGGTCGCCGGCCTGATGGCTGAGACGGTCGCCGTCGGGTGGGTCATCGCGATCTCCGGCGGGTTGACACTGCTGGCCGGTGTCGTAGCCGCGCTACTGCCCGCCGTCCGCGACCCCTGACATAATCCGTCAACGTGATCTACACCATGTCGATGCCGGCTGTTCCCGTGCTGCCCGCCGTTGCGAGCGAGTATGTGCTGATTGCTGCCGGGCTGACGCTGCTGATCATGATCTCCGTCCTCGGGCGGGCGGTCCTGGTCTGGCAGGCGATCACCCGCGTCCGGCAGTTGATGGATGCCACAGCAGCGCGTTTCGCGGAGGATGGGGGCGGCCGGCCTAGAGTTGCGGAGGGGCGAGTGCGCCTGGGCGATGTCAACGCCCGGCTGGAGGCGGCACTGTGGTCCATACCGACATTCGACAACAAGCTACTGGAGGCCAGAGCGCGTTTGGCGGGCGTGCGTCAGCAGGTCACTGACTTCGATGGCCAGGATGGGCAGGGGGTCGGCCGGTCGATGGGCGCCGTCGTGGGCGTCCTCGAGATGTTGAGTGCGGGCCGCAGGCTCAGGAGGGTAATCCAACGATGAGCGACGACCAGCAACCGCGCAGCAGCCGCATAAGTGCTGAGGAAGGAGAGCCCGCAACACACCGGGACGTCGCTCAGGGCAGCGAGCCGCGGGCGAGCGGTCGATCCGCTGATGGACCTCGCCGAAGCACTGATACTCAGGCTCACGACGAGCTGCCGTACATCGACGATCCCTTTTCGCGCGTATGGGTATTGGGCCTCGTGGCTGTGTTCGGCCTGATCGTGCTGTACGGGGTCCTATTTGGTCGGGCCGGACTGCTCTCGCCCGGGCCGGTGCCATCGCCGACGCCAATCGTCTCCCCCGGCCCGGTCTCGCCCACCCCGATCCTCTCGCCCAGTCCAGCGGTCACGCCGACCTCCGACTCGGCAAGCCCAGCCGGCGCGACGCCGTCTCCGTCCTGACGTCGGCTAATCTGGACTACGCATGACACACGTCTTCGTGGCGCCCCACCCCGATGACATCGCCCTCTCCTGCGGTGGCCTGGTGGCGAGCCTGCGCGAGATGGGCCAGAACGTGACGATCCTGTGCGTGTACTCAGGCTCGAGTGGGACCGTCGGGCTCAACGACTACCAGCGCACGGCCCTTGGCTTTGGCAACAAGACGGTTTGGCCGCTGCTGGAGGCATTTCGTCGCGACAACATCGCGCCGGACTACGTGGTCAGGCCGACCGCCGATGGCAGTCCCCCGTGGCTTGCCGACCCAGCGCGCATCGAGGTCACGCAGGAGCGAGCGAACACCCAGGCGCGCCAGTTCTGGCAGCGAGCCGCTTGGACGCGATCGGCCAACATCACGGCGATCGAGACGGACGACCGCCCGCTTGCCGATTCCGTGTCCAGCCAAGCCACGCTCGACCCGGTCGATTGGGCGACGGCCGATGCAATGGCGATCCGACGCGCCGAGGAGGAGCGATACGCCTACCTGTCTGAGTGTTCGGTCGTCTTTCTGGACCTGCCAGACGCGGTCTTCCGCGGCTACAGCGGCGATGACCAGCTCCTCGGGGCCGTGCGTGAAGAGGACGAGCCGCCATACGAGGTGGTGCGCCGCGAAGTAGTCCGGCTGGAACCGCAGATGGTCTACTTCCCGCTCGCAGTAGGCAATCACGTGGATCACCAGCTGGTGCGTGAGGTTGGCCTGGCGATGCTCGGAGAGCGAAGGCGCTGGGTCATGCCGGGACCGAGCTTCGTCGGGCGGCTGTCTTTCTACGAGGACTTCCCGTACGCCTGGTGGCACGATTTCGAGGGACCGTCCGGTAGCGGCGGCCTCGGGTTGGACCTGCCGCCCGGTGTGGTCGTGGAAGCCCAGTACTCGGACATCACCGATCTGCTGGATCGGAAGGCAGCCGGGATCAGACTGTACGCGAGCCAGATCCAGCGCCTGTTCGAAAGCGATCAGGGCATGCTCGACGACCTCGCTGGCTATCACGCGCGGGTGGCGCTGGCTGGCGGTGTGGCTGGCTACGCCGAGCGCTACTGGGCCACAGTCAAGCCCTAGCAGCCGCTATAGCACGGCTTTGCCGGCTCTTTCAGGCGGCGGTGCGCGTGGCTGCGCTGCGCTCGAGCATCACGGTCGCGCCAGCCTCATAGATCGAGCTGACGGCCTCGACCATCGCCGGTAGTCCGAAGCGGGCGTGGGCCAGGTCATGGCCGGCGCGCGCGAGCGTGTCGGCAAGCGGGTGATCGACCAGCAGGCGGACGATGGCCGTGGCCAGCGCCGATGCATCGTGCGCTGGGACGAGCAGGCCGGTCCGCTCATGCTCGACCATCTCCGGAACGCCGCCGACGTTCGTCGCGACGACCGGGCGGCGTAGCGCCATCGCCTCCAGGATCGCCAGACCCTGGGCTTCGCGGTACGAAGGCAGGACCGCGACGTCGAGCGCAGCGGTGACGGCGGGCACATCGTCGCGGAGGCCGGTGAACACGACCTTGGCACCGGGTCGCGCGCGGCGTGTACCGACGCAGGTGTCACCGGCACACGTCGCACCCAGTAGCCCCAGCGCATCCGCCTGAGCCTCCAGGGCGGGGCGCTGGCTGCCCTCGCCGATGATCAGCAGGCGCGCCTCGGGCACCTGGTCGAGAACGCGCGGCCAAGCCTCGATGAGCGTGGCATGCCCCTTCTCCGGCTCCAGCCGGGCGACGACACCGACCATCGGAGCCCCCTTCTCAAAGCCATACTCCTCCGGCAGCGTGCAGCAGGCCTCGGTGTAGCGGTATCGCTCCAAATCCACACCGTTGTAGATGAGCTCGACAGGTGTGCCCGTGCGACCTTCGTCGGCAAGCTTGGCCATGATCGAACGGCTGACCGCGATCAGCCGATCGATGGAAGGGGTCAGACGACGCAGGATCTCGCGATCCTCGGCGCTGCGTACTCGGCTCGAATGGACGGTTCCGATGACGTACGGCTTGGGCAGGCCTTGCTCTGCCAGGGCCAGGGCGGCCCGCGTACCGACGACCTCGGCGCGGAACATGTGGTTGTGCAGAACCCTTGGCGGCCGGGCTCGGAGCAGCTCCAGCAGCTGCTGCTGCGCGAGCGAGTCGTCCTCCGCGTCGATGACGTGAACAGTGACACCCTGCGCTCGCAGGCGGCGGATTGCCGGGCCGTCAGAGAGGCTGACTACCTGCACGTCGAAGCGCTCCCCTGGCAGCCGCGTCACCAGGCTTTGAACGTGTACCTGAGCACCCCCGCCCGCGCCGCTGGCCATCAGCTCGGTGACCACGATCGGCGGCGCCAGCTGGACGGTCATGCCTGTTCCGCGCGCATGACAAGGAGCCGCTCGATGGGCTCGTCGCGTGCACCCCATTCGTACTTGTACGGCTCATCACCGCGCAGGAAGTCGAAGCGCCGACGACCAGCAGCCAGCCGGTCACGGATGTACGCAGCGGTGCCGATCACTCCCGGCGACAGCTCGCTTGCCGCAGGGTCCAAGCCCGCGTTGTAGAGGTAGCAGGTTGAACCATCGTCGAAGGCAAGAACGGCGAAGACGAGCCGGTCCCCGACCGTTACGTGCGCAAGTTGCAGCTGGCCGCGCTCAGGCTCGCTCGCCTCAAGCTCGGCCATTCGGTGCACGAATTCCCGGCTCCGACGACCTCCCTCTGTAGGGGGGAAGAGGCCGTCTTCACCGAAACGAGCCTGGTGCAGGTCGATGAAGCGATCGAGGTCGGCCGACGTCGGCGGGCCCACGCGGACAGCCAGTTCCCCAACCGACTCTGCCCGCCGGATCTTCCGCCTGATCTCGTGGCGATCCTTCTTGCCGAGCGTGGCCAGATAAGCGTCCCAATCCGATCCGTCCACGTTGACCACCGGGCAGACATCTTCCGTCTCGCGGCAGACCTCCCAGCCCTCGGCCTGGGCGGCTCTGCGGAGCGCCTGCTCGAGCGCGCCGGTGACCGGATCGTCAGACCGCAGGCGGCGCAGATCGATCACGTCCCACGGCTGGTTGCCGTGCTCGGGATCCGGTGGGCCGGCGAAGGATCGGACGACGGCCGCGGCCACAGCCGACATGTCGGCCTCGGAACACAGCACCGTCGCATAGTCGGTGTGGTAGGCGGCACCGAAGAAGACCGCCTTTGCGTCAGGATGGACCTCGGTTCCCGACTGCGGGGTGGACCGACGGCGGAGTACGGTGGCCGTCGATGCGTCCTGTGGCTCGGCCTCATGACGATGCATGAGCGGCACGATCGCGCGGACGTCATCCGGCGACGGCACGGCGTCGTGCGGCACATCCCGCGCCACCGCCACCAGATACTGCTCGTGGGCAGTGGAGCCGTAAGCGTCCCACCAGGCACGGTGAACCGACCATCTGGCAAATGGCGTTGCGGAGGGCGTCAGCCGAAGCAGCCGATCCCAAGCCTGGCGTGGGATCTGATCCAGCGCCAGCGGTCGGCAGACCAGGGAGCCTTCGCCTGCTGAGGCTTCCGCCGATCCGGCAGGGGACGAGATGGACAACTCGGCGCGAGCATAGCACCGGCCGCCCCTCGGTCCGGGAACTAGTCCCCGCGCCGAGCAGGCGGTACGCGCCTGTGCAGGAACGGGATGCGCACCAGATCGACCAGCACGCGCAGCGCCAGGCCGAACCGGACCTGCATGCGCGAGCCGGTCTTGTCGGTCCACTCGACCGGCACGCTGATCACCCTGTAACCACGCTTGCGGGCAAGGTGGATGATCTCCGCGTCGAAGACGATGCTGGTCAGCTGCTGGCGAGCGAAGAGGTCGCGGGCGACGCCGGCGCGAAAGCCCTTGAAGCCGCACTGGGTGTCTGGGACGGGACCGGTGACCCACGCTGCGGCCAAGAGGTGGAAGACCCTGCCCATCAACCTCCTTTGCAGTGGCTGGCTGGCCCGCCGGTCCACCCCGTTCGGCTGAATCCGGCTGCCCAGCGCGACGTCGTGGCTGGCAAGCGCTTCGACGAGTATGGGCAGCTGGTCCGGCGGCGTGGCCATGTCCGCATCGGTGAAGATGATGTACTCACCCTGGGCGGCCAGCATGCCGGCCCGGACGGCGCCGCCTTTGCCCGAGTGAGACTCGCGCAGCAGCTTGACCTCCAGCTGGGGTGCAGCCAGCTCAGCGATTGCGGCCTCGACAATGGCGACGGTGTCATCCGTGCTTCCGTCGTCGACGATGAGTACGTCGGCCGAGGAGGCCCAGCTCTCCCCACCCCATTCAGCGGCGGCCTGCTGCAGATAGCTGACCAGCTCGCGCAGGGCGCGCCCGATGCGTTCCCTTTCGTTATATGCCGGCAGGACGATGGAAACGCGCGGAGACACGATTCAGCATGCGGTCCAGGGCATGACGCAAATCGTAGCCGACGTCCGGCCCGGGAAGTAGCCAGCATGCGGCCAGAACAGCGAAGCCACCGGGCCACAGCACCGGCAGGCTGAGCGTGGCCGCGGCTGGGACGGTCCAGTACCTATCCGTTCTGGCGCCCCACCAGACCAGTGCGATCGCCGGTGGCAGCCTGACCCATAGAGGGACGGGTAACTCGGTCTGGCCGACCGTCTGGCCGGACAGGCTCCCAAGCAACGTGATCCAGTCGATCCATTGCGCCGGGAACAAGACGAATGTCCCCCCAACGGCAAGGGTCGTCGCTCCGAGGGCCACGCCAAGCTTCGACCACTCTTTACGAGCCGCGAACCATAGCAGCCCCACTCCAGGTGTGACCTTTGTGAGCAGCAGGAAGGCCCAAGCAGCCGGGTAACGAAAGCCCACAACGATGGCCACAGCGAGTAGCAGGTGAATATTTGCGTGGTAGAGCTCGATTGCGACGGGGGGAAAGGCAAGCAACGTCACGAACCGCGAGCGACCCAACCAGAGGACTGCGGCGATGAGTACGGCGTACCAGAGGGCGATGAACGCCTGCCACGGCAACCAGGTCAAAGGGCTGATGAGCAGGGCGATGGCGGGACTGTAAGGAAAGAATCCTAGTTGCCCGTACGTCCCCGAGTACGGTGCGGACAGGTCCATACGCCAATAGGCGACAGCATCAAAGGCAAGGCTGCCGACACGGGGAGCGGATACCACGAAGATGTAGGCGCCAAAAATCAGACCCGACATCACCGCCGCGTCGCGGGGGAGCCGCCTGCGCAGCGCGGGACCAGGAGTCATGCCTCTGTCGGGGTGCGTTGAGGTAGCCGAGCGCGCGGTCACGGCGGAAAACTACCAGCCCTCCTGCCGCCGACCTTGTGGGTCGATCGTACCCATAGGTACCGTCGTCCGCCGCCAGAGTACGGATCGAGGCGCGCCGACTGGTTGCTAGCATGCGCTCCGACATGGCCCATGTCTTGCTGTTCGGGATCGCGGTTGCCGCCCGCGCCGCCGTCGCCATGCTCCACGGCGAACCCGCATACGCAGACTCGTACTACTACGTCAACGTCGCGCGCGAACTTGCTTCCGGCCAAGGCTTCCAGGTGGGATATATCTGGAACTTCATTGATGTAGGCGGCACCGTGCCGGTCGCCCCCACTCTGCCGGTTCCTTCGAACGCCCACTGGATGCCTCTGGCTTCCATCGTCCAGGTGCCTTTCATATGGCTTCTCGGACCCAGCCCGCTGGCCTCAACTCTGCCTTTCTGGTTGATTGGGGCACTGGCCGCGCCCCTCGCCTACTCCATTGCCAGGGACGCCGCACTCGGCCGATCCAGCGCCATTACGGCGGGCCTGCTGACGGCGGTTCCATTGGGCCTCACCCCATTCATGGCCCAGCCGGACAACTTTGGGCTGTTCATGACGCTCGCGGCGGCGACGCTGTGGTTGGCGTCACGCGGGTCCAGAGGTGACGGCCGCGCACTCGTCCTAGGCGGCCTTACCACCGGCTTGGCCATGCTGTCCCGAAACGACGGGGTGCTACTGCTCCTGCCCATGGGGCTGGCAACGGTCGTGCTCATCCGCCGATCGGAGACCCCGAGCAGGGCGCTTCTTGCTGGAGCCACTGCGGCCGCGGTCCTGCTTGCGACCCTTACTCCGTGGCTGATCCGGCAGCTGGTCACCTTTGGCAGCTTCGCGCCGTCGGCAGCGAGCGGGCACATGCTGTGGCTTACCGACTACGAACAGCAGTTCAGCGTCAGCGACCCGCCCACGCTGGCCGGTTTTCTCGCAGCAGGCGTCGGCCCGATACTCGAGAGCCGCATCGATGGCCTCATTTCGACGTTGACGATCCTGATAGTCGCCCCGTTTGCCGTGGTGTTGGCAGTTTTCCTGGGTGTCGGTATCTGGCGACATCGCCGCAGTCCGCACTTCCGAGAGTTCTTTGTGTACGCGATCGCCCTGATCGGCGCGAGTGCGCTGGTGTTTTCCGTACACGCCGGGCGAGGCTTTTTCCTGCACTCGGTGGGCGCCCTGTTACCCCATGCGTACGTCCTGGTCGCGGCCGGAGTCGCCGCGGTCACGGCGTGGGTGGCTCGGCGCAGGGTCACCTGGCACGCGCCCCGAGCGACACGCATGTTTCTGGCCGCCGCCGTAGCCGTTTCCTTCCTCGCCGCTGCCCTCCAGATTCACGGGACTGCGGGCGCTTGGGCGGACAGCGCATCACCCAAGCGCGATATGAACGATGTCCTGGCAGCGCTTGCTCCGGACGAGCGGGTCATGAGCGCCGACCCCGGCTCCCTCAACTACTTGTACGGCCTTCCAGGAGTCCTCACCCCGCAGGATCCATTGCCGGTCATCGAAAACGTGGCCAGGGCGTACGAGATCCGCTGGCTGTTGCTGGAGAGCCGCGCCATTGTGCCTGCGCTGCAGCCGATCCTCCTGGGGGCTGAGCGTCCAGGCTGGATCTCCGAGCCGCTGACCACCGTAGAGGCGATCGGTGGCGCCACGGCACCACGCGCGGCGCTGTATGCCCTTTGCTTCGAGCCGTCTGACCGGCGATGCGATCCGTGAGCACACACGTTGCCGCAGAACGGGAGGCGCGGGGCACGAGTGTTCTCGGCGGTATCGATCGCGGAGCAGCAGTCCCGATCGCGCTCTATTTGGTGGGCGTCGCGGTATATGCCCTGGCCGGGCGGATGGTGACCTTTGCGGTCAACGAGGGCAGCGCGTACTACGTTGCCGTGGCGCGAAACCTGCTTTCGGGTCGCGGCCTGACGATCGACGCCATCTGGAGCTACGCCCGCGAGCCATTGGTCCTCCCTCGCCCAGCGTTCGAGCTGTGGCAGCCCCTCGCTTCGCTCGTCAGTGCGGGAGGAATGGCGCTGACCACCTCCGATCTCGCGGGCGCCCAGCTGGCGATGGCGGCGCTGGGCGCTCTTCTCGCGCCCATGGCGTGGTTCATCACGATGGAGGCCAGTGCGGCGCTCGGGCTGGGCAAAGATCGATCCGCCGTGCTCGCGCTTGGCGCCGGAGCACTGACGCTGGCGACCGGACCCCTGCTGGTGGCCGTCGTGCTGCCCGACTCCACCATGCCCTTCGCGGTACTGGCAACCGCCATCGGTATCGCGACTGCGGGCTCCCTGAGAACGCCGCCGGAACGCCGAGCCCAGCACTGGTTCGTGATTGGGGTGATCGTCGGGCTCGCATGGCTGGCCAGGCACGAGGCGGTCTGGCTCGCGCTTACCGCCGTCCTTGTGGCTGCGGGGCGCGGGACCCTCAGGCCGCGGCTCCTCTTTGCGGCCTGCTTGGGGGGCCTGGTCATCGCTACGCCATGGCTTGCTCGGAACCTGCTTGTCTTCGGTACCCCTCTGCCGGGCCAGGTGGTTGACAACGCCGTGCTGCTGCGGAACGACCAGATCTTTGCTTATCTGGAGCCACCTTCAGTGGAGGCGTTTCTGGCTGCCGGTCCCACCACGTGGCTGTCCAACGTCGCGACGGCGCTGGTCCACAACGCGGCGAATGTGATCCTGATTCCCGCCGCGCCGGTGGCCCTGGCGGGGCTGGTGGCGCTGGCGATCCTGATGGCTCGACGCCCCGACGTCCGCGCCACGTCGCTGGGCGTTCTCGCACTTGCCGGCACGGCCATTTTCGTCGCAACGGCCGTGTTGTTCCCGGTTGCCACGCTCTGGGGAACCTTCCAGCACGCGGCCGGGTTCGTCCATGTGGCCCTGACAGTCGCGGCAGTGCTCGGCCTGGATAGCGCCGTCCGGGCGATAGGAAAATGGAGGCGCTGGCATCGCTCGAACGCGTGGCTGGCACCCGTCGCGTTGCCGCTCATGCTGCTGCCCATGACCTGGCTTACGGTGAGCAGCCTGAGCGCCCACGCGGCGCACCACGAGCGGCATTGGCAGGCCCTGGGTCGGGCCGTTTTACGGTTGACGGGCACTGCGACCGGGAACCAGATGGTAGTGATCAGCGATCACCCCATATGGCTGGCCGAAGCGACGGGCCTTTCCGCGATTGCGCTACCTGCGGAGCCACTGGCAAGTGTCACGGAGCTGGCGCGCGAGTTCGATGCCTCATTGGTGGTGATAAGCGCTTCGCGCGGGCAGTACCCTGCGCTGCTGCGCAGCCAGCCTGCAGGCGCGTGCTTCCGTGAGTTGGCTCCTGGACCGGGACAGCCGCTCGGTGCCGCCATCTTCGAGATCAGCGAGGCTTGCCGCTAATGCCCCGGGACCGATCGGTCGACGACTCCGCGGCAACCTATACTCGCTCGTCAATGGACGTAGGCACGCTCGGCGTGAGCCGACGTACCGACCGCGGCACCCTTGCTGATGTCAAGGAATCGGTCGATCGCGCGCTCGACGACCTTGCGCTCGCCGTGCTCGAGGCGCAGGAGCGTGAGCGCGCGCGCCTAGCCGACGAGCTTCACGACGGGCCAGCGCAGGCCTTGAGCAATCTGATCATGCAGTGCGAGATCATCGAGCGGCAGTTACGGGATGCGCCCGGTCTGGCCGTCGAGGAGCTGCATCGCCTGCGCGAGATGCTGCGCGGTGAGCTCGACATGCTGCGCGGCTACATATATCAGCTGCGTCCGCCGTTATCCGAGTCGGACGACCTCAACACCGCCCTGGCGGAAGCCGCAGCGCGCCTGGCCGAAGGGGCCGGTCTTAACGTCGATGTCCGCCTGGAGGCCTCGTCCGAGATGCTCGAGCGACCGGCGCGCTCCGCCGTCCTGCGAGTTGCGCAGGAAGCACTGCGGAACATAGGCAAGCACTCGGAGGCGGGCCGAGCCTGGCTTCACACGCGGGTTGAGCCCGGGCCGAGAGGCCAGGACCAGTGGGTCCTGGAGGTCGGCGACGACGGGCGAGGTTTCGAGGCGCAGGAGATCGACCGTAGGGCACGGCGCCGCCACTTTGGACTTCGCTTCATGCGCGAGCGCTCAGAGCTGCTCGGTGCACACCTGACCATCGACAGCAGCCCCGGCGGGGGCACCGTGATACGCCTTGTCGCCAACAGCAGCGGGAGTGGGAGATGAACGAGATGGATGTCGAGTACAGCGGCCCGGAGCGACGTCGCGGGGGTCCGGATCGGCGCAACCCCGACCAGCGCACGAAGATCCTGCTGGTCGACGATCACGCCCTCTTCAGGGTGGGGATGCGCCAGATCCTGGAGCGCGAGCCCGACTTCGACGTGGTCGGCGAAGCCGAGGACGCGCGCGACGCCTTCCAGCAAGCGGTTGACCTGTCGCCGGACATTGTCCTCCTCGACCTGTCGCTACCGGCACCGGGTGGCATCGAGACCACGCAGCGCGTCAAGCGCGAGATCCCGAGCGTGGGCATCATCGCGCTGGCCGTCGCCGAGGACGAGGACCAGCTGTTCGAAGCCATCAAGGCAGGGGCCGCTGCGTTCATCCTCAAGGACATCAACCCCGACGACCTGGTCACGATCATCCGTCGAGTCCGGGCCGGCGAGTACCTGATCAACGACAAGGTCTTCTCGCGGCCAGCCGTCGCGAGCCGCGTGCTGAAGGAATTTCGCGAGCTTGCCGTCTACGGCCAGGAGGCGGCGCCGATCTTCGCCCCGTTGTCGCCCCGCGAAGTCGAGATCCTGGACAACATCGCCAAGGGCATGACCAACAAGCAGGTCGCCTACGCCCTTTCCATCAGCGAGCAGACAGTCAAGAACCACATGAGCTCCATCCTGCGCAAGCTGTCCGTGAACGACCGCACTCAGGCGGTCGTCTACGCCATGAAGCAGGGTTGGATCCGGATCCCAGAGGACTGATCGGCGTGGCCAGTGACGGGGGCAGGCTGGCCGAGGTGCTTGCGGCGAGGGAGGCGGCGTCGCGCCGGGAGCTCGAGGAGATCGACCTGCTGATGCGCCAGGCCCGCATCGAAGCCGATCGGCACGCGGCAAGGCGCGAAGCGGCGGACGAGCGGTTCAAGGCGCTCATGGACCAGCACTCGGTGCCGGCGGAACTCCGCGAGGCACACGCGGCGCTCATCCTCCAGTACCAGCGCAGCGCGCTCATGAGCTCGCAGATGGAGGTCCTCGAGGGAAAGCAAAAGGTGCTCCAGCGGCTCGAGTCCAGCCTGTCCGAGGTGCTGCACGCGCTCGAGTCGGCGGGCGTGGCGGACCTCGCAAGCCCTGCCACACGCGAAGCGAGCCCGCCGCTGACTTCCGATGGCGGCGCGCTCCCTGGCCGCTCCCAATCGAACGCGGTCCTCAACGCCCAGGAGGAGATGCGTCGGGCGATTGCCCGGCAGATGCACGACGGCCCTGCTCAGAGCATCGCCAACATCGCGCTCCAGGCAGAGGTTGTGCAACGCCTGCTGGCGGGCGATCCGGTCGCAGCTCAGCGCGAGCTGGCCGCTCTGCGCGGCATGGTTCAGCACGCCCTCGAGGCAACCAAGAGCTTCATTTTCGAAGTACGTCCGATGGTCCTCGACGACCTCGGTCTTGTTCCCACCCTGCGTCGGGCCGCTGCCGAGCGCCAGCGCAGATCGGGTGTGCCGGTTCGATTCGAGTCAGTGGGTCCTGACCGCAGGCTGAACCGCGAGGTGGAAACACAACTTTTCAGGTTGATCGACGACGCCCTCGAAGCCTACCTCGCGAAAGTGCCCGCGGAAGTCGCGCTTCGTCTCAACTGGACTGACGCTCGCATGGAGGCAACGGTTCGGTCCCTTCCTGTGCCGTTTGACGCCTCTCCGGCCCCCCCGGAAAAGACATCTTCCGGACTACCAGAGGCACTTCAGTCAATGATCACCGAGCAGGACGCGGCGCGCGCGGCGTCCGGGGAGGCTTGGACCGCTCGCTATGCGCTCGGACGGCAGGCCGTGGACGCACTGCACGAGCGTGCCTCAGCGGCAGGCGTGACGCTCCGCGACAAGGACAACAGGCTCAGCCTGGAGCTGTCGCTCGAAGTCAACTTAGCCATTGACACCAGCGTACATGAGGACTAATTTCCCATTTCACGGCACCCGGGGGCACCGTAGCGTTGCATCGGATCCCGTCACGCCGGGGCGAAACGCAGTCGGAGGATAAGAGGGAATGATCAGCTTCCAGCGCCTGCTGGCGCGCGACGAACGAGGCCAGGGTCTGGCCGAATACGCGCTGATTCTGGCGCTCATCGCAGTGGCCGTCATCCTCGCGGTGACGTTCCTTGGCGAACAGATCGACTCGATCATGTCGGAGGTCGCCGAGGCGATCTAGTCGCGGCGCAAGTACGAAACGCCGGCCCGCGGGCCGGCGTTTCTCTTTCCGCAGCAGGTGACGCTCGCTGCTAGCATCGGGGCCATGCCCGCAGCCGAGCCGCACAGTGGTACCCCCGAGTCCGAGCTGACTCGCGGCCAGGCGTTGGCGGAGTACGTCCTGATCGTCGGGCTGATCGTCGTCGTGGCACTCGTCGCACTGAGCTTCTTCGGTACCCAGCTGAGCGACATCCTCTCCACCATCGCCGACACCATCAACTGATCGCCGGACCCGCTGGTACGAGTGGGTCATACCCAGCTCCGCGCCGCCGGTGCAGCCTAGCAACAGACCGGTTCGCCGGCGTGGTGAGAGGGGCCCACTCCTCTGGCAGCGGAGCGGTACCGATCCATCCTCCTCGGATCGGTACCGCTTCACTCATTTGCGGAGTGGCGACCAGCGCCGTGCCGGTCCTGGTCGAATTCGAACAGTCGGTCCGGGCGCCTGCCCGGGCCCCAGTTCGCTGACAGCTGTCACAGTCCGGAGCCCGCCTTGAAGCGCCTTCACCGCCGAGGAGCAACCAACCATGGCTGAGCCGATCGGCGTCCTGATCGTCGACGACATCCCAGAGACCCGCGAGCACCTGGCCAAGCTACTCAGCTTCGAGCCAGACATACGGGTTGTGGGCGCGGCTGGATCGGGACCAGAGGCGCTGGACATGGCCGAGGAGCTGCGGCCAGACGCGCTCCTGCTGGACATCAACATGCCCGAGATGGACGGCATCGTCACCGCCGAGCAGCTCACTGCACGCGCGCCGACCACCGCGGTCATCATGATGAGCGTTCAGGGCGAGGCAGACTATCTGCGCCGATCCATGCTGGCAGGCGCGCGCGAGTTCCTCGTCAAGCCCTTCAGCTCCGATGAGCTGGTGGCCTCCATCCGCCAGGTGGTCGCGCGTGAGCGCGATAAGCTCAGCCGCTTTGCCGTCAGCAGCGAGGCACCGCCGAGTCAGTCTGACGGCGCCGAGGAGAACCGGGCCGGGCGGATCATCACCGTGTTTGCGGCCAAGGGCGGGGTGGGCAGGACCACCGTGGCAGTGAACCTGGCGGCGGCTGCGGCGGCCCTCGAGCAGAAGGTGGTGCTGGTCGACGGCAGCCTGCAGTTCGGCGACGTCGCGATGATGCTCAATCTCGATCCCAAGAACAAGTCGATTGCCGATGTGGCGCGGGCGGTGGGCAACGGCGAGAGCGACCCCCTGGAAGGCAGCCTGGTCAGCCACGTCGCCGGCTTCGACATCCTCATGGCCCCGCCGAGCCCCGAGATGGCAGAGCTCGTGACAGCGGACCAGGTCGAGAAGATCGCCGCAGCGCTGCGCCGCACCCATGACCTGGTGGTCATTGATGCGTGGCCCTGGCTGCACGACACCACGCTGGCATTCCTCGATCAGGCCGACGTGGTCCTGGCCATGCTCACGCTCGAGATCACGAGCATCAAGAACTGCCGTCAGTTCCTGGCTGTCGTCGAGCAGCTGGGCTACTCGGGCGACAAGGTGCAGCTGCTGCTCAACCGCGCGGATGCCTCCTACGGCATCCGCCAGCAGGACGTCGAGCGCTCGATTGGGAGGCGGATCGAGCACACGGTCGTCTCAGACGGGCGCACGGTGGTGACGGCCCTCAATCGAGGCACCCCGTTCGTCCTGGCCACCCCCCAGGCGAAGGTCAGCCAGGACGTCATGCGCATGGCCAGAGCCCTCGTCGCGCCGTCCGCCAAGGTCGCTCCGACGGCCACCGAAAAGGCGCCGGCCGCGCGGAGGTCGCTACTCGCATGGCGTTGATTGCATGCACCGGTACACTTCGTCTTAACCAACAGGAGGGGAACGCCTGATGTCGCTCCTTAGAAGGATCGAGAGTGCCCGGCCGGCGACCGAGGGGCCAGCGCCGATGGGCCAGGAGGGCGCGCCCATCGCACCGCCTCCGGCTGCCAATCCCGGACTGCCGGCGGTTGCGCCATCGGCCATTCCGCGCGGGCCGGAGGGGGCCAAGCCCCCGACTGCGTCGCCCCGAATGCTCAGCCAGGTGCCGTTGCGGGAGAACTTCCGCGACGCCAAGCTTCGCATCCAGCAGCGCGTCATCAACGAGATGAACCCCAAGCTCGATCTGGCCAACCAGATCGAGGTGCGGCGCGAGATCGAGGAGATCTTCAACCGCGCCCTGGACGACGAGGGCCTCGCGCTGACTCGCGCCGAGCGCGCGCGGATGCTCGAGCAGATCGTTGACGAGATCGTAGGCCTCGGTCCGCTGGAGCCGCTGCTGCGCGACGAGAGCATCACAGAGGTGATGGTCAATGGCGCGCGCCAGGTCTACATCGAGCGCGGCGGCCGCCTGGAGCTGACCAACGTCACCTTCCAGAACGACGAGCACGTCATGCGCATCATCGATCGGATCATCAGCCCGATTGGCCGGCGGATCGACGAATCGAGCCCGATGGTCGACGCCCGTCTTGTCGACGGGTCGCGCGTGAACGCGATCATCCCACCGCTCAGCCTGGTCGGTCCGGTTCTCACCGTCCGCAAATTTGCCGCTTCGCCGCTTACGACCGAAGACCTGATTCGGTTCGGCACTGCAACCCCCGAGATGTTTGACTTCCTCAGGGCCTGCGTCGAGGCACGCCTCAACGTCTTTGTCTCCGGCGGTACGGGCTCGGGCAAGACGACGATGCTCAACGTCCTCTCTTCGTACATCCCGAACGACGAGCGCATTGTCACGATCGAGGACGCCGCCGAGTTGCAGCTACGCCAGGAGCACGTCGTGACGCTCGAGTCACGCCCGCCCAACATCGAGGGGAAGGGCGCGATCCCGATCCGTGAGCTGGTACGCAACGCCCTCCGCATGCGCCCCGACCGGATCATCGTCGGTGAGTGCCGCAGCGGCGAGGCGCTCGACATGCTGCAGGCCATGAACACGGGCCACGATGGCTCGATGTCCACCGGCCACGCGAATTCGCCGCGCGACATGCTGTCCCGCCTCGAGACGATGGTCCTGATGGCTGGCGTCGAGCTTCCACTGCGTGCCATCCGCGAGCAGATCGCTTCAGCGGTGGACCTGATCGTCCACCAGGAGCGCCTGCGTGACGGGCAGCGGAAGATCACCAACATCACCGAGGTGCAGGGCATGGAGGGGGACGTCATCGTCATGCAGGACGTCTTCATCTATGAGCAGACGGGGGTCTCCGACGGCAAGGTTCAGGGACGCCTGAGGCCGACCGGCGTGAGGCCGCGCTTCTCAGAGAAGTTCCAGGCTCTCGGGATCCATCTGCCGCCGAACCTCTTCGGCTCGAACTTCTGACATGCCCCAAGAGCTCATTGTGCTGGGATTGGCCGCGCTCGCCGGCCTTTCCGTGCTGCTGATATTCGCTGGGCTGCTTGGCGGCTCATCGGTCAGTCAGCGGCTCCAGCGTTACGCCGCAGCTCAGCCCGAACAGCACAGTCACAAGGCGTCGCGCCAGTCGTTCGGTGAAGCGCTCGCGTCCTCAAGTGCCGTCGCCAATCTCAACAAGGCGGTCGATGAGCAGAACTGGGCTGCCAACATGGCTCGCGAGCTCGCGAGGGCAGATCTGACGCTCAAGCCGAGCGAGTATCTGGCCCTGAGACTCGGTGCCGTTGTCGCGACGCCACTGCTCGTATTCGTCCTCAGTCCGTTCGTGACTGCGTTCGCCAACCCGATCTTCTGGCTCATCGGTGTCGCCGTTGGGTTTTTCGCGCCTCGCTTCTGGATCCGCCGGCGACAGGCGCAGCGACTGAAAGCCTTCAACTCCGGCCTGGCAGACACGATCACCCTGCTGGCGAACTCTCTGCGCGCAGGATCCTCGTTCCTCCAGGCTGTGGAAATGGTCGTGCGAGAAACACGTCCACCGATCTCGACCGAGTTCGGGCGAGTCGTCCGCGAGGTGAACCTCGGCCTCGATCTGGAGCAGGCGCTGGTCAACATGACGCGGCGCGTCAAGTCGGAGGACCTGGACCTGATGGCCACCGCCATCACCATCCAATATCAGGTTGGTGGAAATCTGGCGGAAATTCTCGACGCCATCGCGTTCACGATCCGAGAGCGAGTACGTATCAAGGGCGAGATCCGCAGCCTGACGGCTCAGCAGCGAATATCCGGGTACGTCGTCGGCGGCCTGCCGGTCGGTCTGGTGATCATCATCAGCCTCGTCTCTCCCACTTTCATGGAGCCGATGTTCCGGAATCCCCCGGCCTTTCTCGGTGCGCCATTGGGCGTGGCGTTTCTGGCGGCCGGGGTATTCAGCATGATGGTCGGCTTCCTGCTCATCCGCCGCATCGTCGACATCGAGATCTAGGGCATGGAGCTGACGCTACTCCTGGCAGGCTTGGCCGGCCTCGGGGTCCTGTTGATCGCATACGCGCTGTTCGGAGCTGCCTCAGTCGATCCTGTGCAGGCTCGGCTTGTGCAGCTCGGGGCGATGAAGACTCGCTCGCTCGAGGAGATCGAGCTGGATGAGCCGCTCTTCGACCGAACTGTACGGCCGCTGCTTCGTCGGCTCACCGGATTTGCCAGGCGCATCGCGAGCCCGAAGCGAGTGAGTCGCACGGATCGGCGCCTGCTGATGGCCGGTAACCCGGCCGGCCTGCGCGCGGTGGATTTCGTTGCCCTCAAGCTGCTGGCGATGGTCGTCGTGGCAGGAGTGGCCGTCGCTGCGCTCATGCTCTTGGGCGGCGGGCTGAGGTCGCTGCCGATCGGCTTCGTCGCGGGTTTGCTTGGCTTCGTAGCCCCAGAGATGTGGCTATCCCGTCGCATCCGACAGCGCCAGAAGCGGATCCTGCTGGCCGTTCCCGACACGCTCGACCTGCTGACGATCTCCGTGCGGGCCGGTCTCTCTTTCGACGGAGCTCTGGCCAAGGTGGTGGAGAAGCTCCGAGGCCCGCTGTCGGACGAGTTCCAACGCGTGCTTGCGGAGGTTCGCGTTGGTCGCGCGCGGCGGGATGCGCTGCGGGATCTGGCGGAGCGAGCTGACGTACCCGCGCTGAGCAACTTCATCGGCGCGATCATCCAGGCTGAGCAACTGGGCGTGTCGATCAGCAAGGTGCTTCAGGTCCAGTCCGAGCAGCTGCGCATCGAACGTCGTCAACGCGCCGAGGAGATGGCTAACAAGGCGCCGATCAAGATGCTCTTCCCGCTCGTTGGATGCATCTTCCCGTCGCTCTTCATCGTCCTCCTGGGCCCGCCGATGATCCTGATCATGACCGAGATGCCCGCGGGCCGGTAGCTCAGGACGGTGCATGTAGCCCTGTCGAACGCAGGGGGCGAGGTGCTCTTCGGCCGCGTCGTGGTGGCGCGCACTTTCACCGCCCGACTCCGCGGCCTGATGGGCAGGGCCCGGTTGGACGATGACGAGGGGCTGTACCTGCCGGGCGATACCGGGATCCACATGCTGTTCATGAGATTTCCGATCGACTGCCTGTTCGTTACGCGCCCAGATGGCACCGGCGCGCTTCAGGTCGTCGACATTCGCGAGCACCTGCGGCCGTGGACAGGTCTCGTCGTCCGCGTCGCCGGCGCACAGGGCGCCATCGAGCTGCCTGCGAGCTCGGTCCGGGAACGCGGCGTTCGCGTAGGCGATCTCCTGCGCATCAGCCCTTGGCCGTGATCCAAAGTTCGATGGCCCACCGGAACGGCGCCCCCAAGGGCGGTTGAGGGCGGCCGCGGCGGCCGCCAGCCGGGGACGGTCTGGCTCAGCCCAAGGCAAATGGGGCGGGGGCATATGTGTACTCACCGGGTGCAACTGCAGGCTAAGCGGATTTCGCCATCATCCGCCCAATGCGGCGCCTCCTCGACGTGCTGATGCCCCCCCAGTGCCCCGGCTGCGGCCTGGAAGGCCAGCTGCTGTGTACCGCCTGCCTGCGCAGCATGGGGCGGCGCATGAACGAGCCGCCGGGCGTGCCGATCGGGCTCCAGTCGGCCCAGCCGGCCGGCATCGTGCAGATAGAGTGGTGCGGCCCCTATGCGGGCCCCGCCCGCAGCAGCCTGCACGCGCTCAAGTACGACGGCGAGCAGCGACTCGCGGGTCCGCTCGGGCAGCTGATGGCAGCGCGGTGGCGGCGGGCAGGAGTCGGCGGGGAGGTCCTTGTGCCGGTCCCGGTTCACGCTGCGCGGCAGCGGGAGCGTGGCTTCGACCAAGCGGAGCTGCTGGCGCGCGAAGTGGGTCGTCAGCTGGGCCTGCCGGTGGTGTCAGCGCTTCGGCGCACCGAGCGTACCGCCGCCCAGCACGGCCTGAGCCGCTCAGCCCGCCAGGCGAACGTCGGCCGGGTATTCGACGTCCGAGAGCAGTACCTCACCCAGATTGCCGGCAGGTGGATCGTGCTCATCGACGATGTCTCGACAACCGGCTCCACCTTGGTCGGTTGCGCAGCCGCCCTGTACGGAGCCGGGGTGGCCGCAGTGTCGGCGCTGGCCCTGGCGAGAGAGCGCTAGAGCGGCCAGTTCCTTCTGGGCAGCAGCGTATACAGGCCTCTCTCACGCGACATGAAGCCCTCATCAACCAGGTAGCGGCGGAACGAGGCTGTGTCCGGGTGAAGCAGCGCCAGGCGCTGATTCACTTCCTTCTCCGGGTACTCGACACCGGGCTCGAAAGTCATCTCGGCCACGTGGCGAAGGACCACCAGTCGTTTGCCGTGCTGGGCCGGGATACCAGTCAATCGGCCTTCTTTCATGAAGCTGCGCAGCACGCGCGCCTGGTCAGGGGAGGCCCATTCGGGAGCGTCCATGGAGCCGTCTATGACGGGATCTTGGCTGCGTGACAGCGTATGCAGCTGGGCGCCGATCTGGGCGAGTCGTTCGAGCCGCAGCGAGTAATCGACGTAGGGTGCCCTCGGCCGAGACTCGACAAGCCGGGCCTCGGACAGACGCTTCAGATGGTGGACCACCGTACCCGGCGTCAAGCGCAGGTTCTCCGCGAGGTCGGCCACGGACATCGCGCGACCGCCGGCAAGCAGCCCCACGATGCGCAGGCGCGAAGCGTCCGAAAGTGCCTTCATCGACGTCAGCAGGTCCTCATTCACAGCGCTGCAACCATAGGCTTCCGATTTGACGACCGTCAAACGCCGGTCCGGCGCTACCATCGAGTTGATGACCAGCGAAGCCCGTCGAGCCCTGGGTGGCCGGCTGATCGGCCCGCACCTGCCGCTCGGACAAGGCCTCGCCAGGGCAGCGCAACGCGCAGCTGAGCTCGGGGCGGCAACCGTCCAGGTCTTCACCGATAACCCGACCGCATGGCGACGACGTGCCGACGCCCCGCCCAAGCTTCAGGAATTTCGGCGGGCACTGACGCGTTCTGGAATTGGGCCTCTCGCGGTGCATGGTCCCTACCTGGTCAACCTGGCCGGTGGCGACGACACGTTCTGGCAGCGCTCGATCGCGACGTTGGTCACCGACATGCGGCTGGCGGCCGCCTACGGGGCGCGCTTCATGAACATACACGTCGGGTCGCACCGCGGGCTGGACCGAGATGCGGGCATACGGCGTCTCGGCGAGGGCGTGTCCCGCGTGCTGGTAGATCTGCCCCGCTCGCTGTCGGACGGCTCACCCAGCCCGATGCTAGTACTGGAGAACTCGGTCGGAAGCGGCGATGGCCTGGGCAGCACTCTGGAGGAGATGGCCGAGATCCTGGAAGCGACGTCTCATGCGGGTGGTGCCTCGGATCGGGTCGGGTTGTGCCTGGACACTGCCCATCTGTGGGCAGCCGGGCATCGCATCGATACGCCGGAGGCGATCGACGACCTGGCGGATCGCGCTCGAGAGCTGCTCGGAGACCGACTCGTGATGCTTCATCTCAATGATGCGCGCACGGCTTGCGGGTCCCGGGTCGACCGCCACGAGCACATTGGGGCAGGCCAGATCGGGCCGCGGGCTCTGCGTCGGTTGCTCGAGCATCCGTGGCTGGGGCGGCTGCCCGCCTATCTGGAGACTCCGGGCATGGATCTCGGGTACGACGCGGTCAACATGGACCGAGTGCGGCTGCTGATCGCCGGCGAGCCATTGCCCGACCTCCCGCCGGAGGCCTTCGAGGTGCGCGGCTCACGCTCTCGCAGCGCGCCGCCGGGCAGCGCAACCAGCTGAGCGGCGGGCCGACTGCCCGTGGCTTGGGCGCGAGCTCGCCAGCACCGCGCACCTGCCCCAGCCGAGTCCACACAACACCACTCGACCGCTGCACCTGACGGTTCCGGCTCAGGCGTACCAAGGGCCTATATCGGTGGCGCCCGCGGGCACCGGATCATGCGCACGTCGCCACCAGCAGCGACCGGGGAAAGGGGACCCCGCCGACCGTCACCAGCGGAGAAAACATCAGCCCATGAGCGTCCAGAATGGGCGGGCCTTCAACGAATGGTTGAGGACCCAGCTGAAGGCAAAGAAGATGTCGCAGCGCCAGCTGGCACAGCAGTCGGGCGTAGATCATTCCACCATCTCGCGGCTGGTCCGCGGTGACCGCACGCCGTCACTGGGCACAGCATCGAAGCTGGCCCGTGGGCTGCGCGAACTTCGCGACGAGTCGGACGCGCCGCAGTATTTCGGGCTGATGGGCTCCGCCGTGACCCATCCCACTGCACGTGTCGAATACGCCCTCCGAGCGGACGACCTGCTCAGCGAGCCGCAGGTCCGCCAGGTCATGGAGTACTACCTCGCGCTGCGGATGCGCAGGCTGGCTGCCGCCCGCGAGGGGATGCGCCGCCCCGTCTCCGCCAACGGCTCGACGCCTCACAGTCGCTGACATCCGCCGGCGCCGCCGGCTGACCGAGCTGCCCCCCTGCGATGCCGGTTTATCTGGGGACCGGCATCGCATCTTTATGTGGCCCCCATGGTGGGTCGCTTGGCGACGCCGCGCGCTACGTCGCCGGGCTGATGTCGGCCTCGCGTCGCTCACGGCTGCCCCTGGTCTTGCTCGAGGCGAGATAGGCGACGCTGCCCAGCGCGATGATCGACAGCACGCTGATCGTGCGATCGACCACCGTGATCGCCGCCGCATCCCCCAGACCAACGCCGTAGATGATCGTGAGGATGCCCACAACGCCCAGCTCGACCACCCCCAGGCCGGCCGGCGTGAATGGGATTGCCGTCAGCAGCGAAGCGGCCAGCGCCACGAAGAAGGCGCCGCTGATGCCGAGGTGGACGTCGGTAAAGCCAAGGGCCTGGATCACGAGTAGCAGGCGCATCGCCTCGGTTGCCCAGATCAGAGCCGTTATGAGCGCGAGCCACGGCACCTGCCGTCGCCCAACTGCGAAGACCCCCTGCTCGAAGCGTTCGTAGTACTCCAGCACCCGCTGCTTGGCGGGCAGCGGCGCGCGGAAGATGAAGCGCCGACCGAAGCTGCGCACCGTGTAGAGGCCGATGCTCAGCGCGATGACCACTGCCAGCCCTATGCCGATGACGATCTGGACCTCCGGCGGCAGGCCTGCTCGGAACGACCAGAAGCCGGCGGCGAGCCCAAGGATCGCGATCGCGAACAGGTCGAAGATGCGCTCGATGAATACCGTGCCGAAGGTTCGGCTCAGCGAGACCAGGAAGTTGGCCCGCAGCAGCCAGGCGCGGTAGACATCACCGAGCTTCGCCGGCACCAGGCAGTTGACCAGCCAGCTGATGAAGATGATCTCGGTCGAGTCGCGCACCCCGACACGCGTGCCGGCGCTCCTCAGCAGCAGCTGCCACCGATAGCCACGCAGCGGGAAGCCAAGGTAGTAGACCAGGAAGGCGGCAACCAACAGCCACGGATCGGCCTGGCCGATGCGCTGGGCCGCTTCTTCCAGGCGGAATCCTGGCAGCTGGGACGCGAGCAGGCCGAGCAGAAGGAGCGGCAGGACGATCGAGACGATCGTGCGCGGATCTCGCAGGCGCCGGGCGAGCGAGAGCTGCTCGCGCTCGCTCAGCTGCTCGGGCTGCTCCTCCTCCGGCGAATGCTCCTCCTCCGGCAGATGCTCCGAACTGTGGCTCATCGTCTTCCTCGTCAGGCGCCGACCTGCAGACGGCGGTTGCCGCGCAGCCATTGGAGACCCTTGGCCAGCGGCATGCCGGCGCGGATCAGCCGAGAAGATCGGCCGGTGACGAGGTTCGCTTGGGCGAAGGCGGCGCGCAGCTGTGCGGCGTTAGTAATGTGCCCCTCGACCGCGGTGTAGGCGACGCCCACCTCCATCAAGGTGTGCGCATCGGAGGCAGCCACGCCCGGTAGTCCTCGCTCGTGGGCCAGCTCGGCGGCACGGAGGTTGCCGTCGCCGACCATGATCCGTGCGTTCCAGGCCTCGATGTAGTCGACCCGCTCCAAGAGCGCAAGCCAGTCACGATCGCTGTTGCGGCGTGCGCCGCTCGCACGGAAGCGGTCGAAGGGGTGCGGCAGGCCGACGAGACCACCCTGCTCGTGAATGGCGTCGGCTGTCTCGCTGGCGGCCAGCCCCGGCGGTATCGGCCGCTCAAGGTACAGGCCGATGAGATCCCCTCCGCGCGTGCGCACCTCCTGACCGACGATAACCGACAGCCCCGGCGGCGCAGCCTCGCGCGCCTGCAGCGCGCCATCGATCCGTTCGTGGTCGGTGATGGCCAGGTGGGTCAGGCCGCGGGCCGCGGCAGTGCGGGCAACCGCCTCGGGCCGGCTGAGGCTGTCGAAGGAAGCCGCCGTGTGGCAGTGCAGGTCGATGAACGAGCGCTGTCGTCCAGAGCCCGTGTCCGGGCCGAGCATGGAACCGCTCAGACCTTTTGCACGAGCGACTTCTTGAAGAAGTCGAAGTGCTCGAGGGCCAGGCCGGTGCCCAGTGCCACGCAGTTGAGCGGGTTCTCGGCTACGTGGCAGGGAACGCCCGTGACCTGGGTCAGAAGCTTGTCGATGTTGCGCAGCAGCGATCCGCCGCCGGTCATCACCATGCCCTTGTCGATGATGTCGCTCGACAGTTCCGGCGGAGTCTCCTCGAGCACCGCGCGGACCGTGGCCACGATCTGCTGCAGGGGTGACTCGAGCGCCTCGGTGACCTCCGAGCTGGTCAGCGGGATCGTCCGCGGCAGGCCGGCGATCAGGTCGCGCCCGCGCACTTCCATGTGCAGCTCGCGATCGAGGGGCAGGGCAGTCCCGATGGTGATCTTGATCTCCTCCGCCGTCCGCTCGCCGATCATCAGGTTGTACTTCTTGCGCACGTAGTTGGCAATGAACTCGTCGAAGCGGTTCCCTCCCACGCGCACGGAGCGGGCGACGACGATGCCGCCCAGCGAGATCACCGCGATCTCGCTCGTGCCCCCGCCGATGTCGATGATCAGGTTGCCCGAAGGGCTGCTGATGGGCACGTTGGCGCCGATCGCCGCGGCCAGTGGCTCCTCGATCAGGTAGGCCTCCCCCGCGCCCGCCTTCAGGGCCGCGTCGCGCACGGCGCGCTTCTCGACGCTGGTCACTCCCGACGGGACGCTGATCATCACGTCCGGCTTGGTGAACGAGCGACCCGCCTTCTTGATGAAGTAGCGCAGCATCGCCTCGGTGATGACGTAGTCCGCGATGACGCCGTCCTTCATCGGTCGGATGGCGCTGATGTTGCCGGGAGTACGGCCGATCATCTCGCGCGCTTCATCGCCCACGGCGACGATGTGGTTGTCGTCGCTGACGGCAACGACGCTGGGCTCCTGGATGACCACTCCCCGTCCCTTGACGTAGACGAGGATATTGGCCGTTCCCAGGTCAATACCGATCTTCATGCGGGCCTGCCTGACTGAGTGTCCGAGACGATCTCGATCTGCGCGCCGAGATCGAGGAACTTGCGCTCGATGTTCTCATACCCCCGTCGGACGTGATGGCCACCGTGAATGACGCTCTCGCCCTGGGCGGCGAGGGCCGCCACGATCATGGAGGCTCCGGCGCGGAGGTCGCCCATCGACACCTCTGCGCCGTGCAGATCGGCCGGACCATGGATCAGCGCGTTGTGATCGTCGACCAGCTCTATCCGGGCGCCCAGCCGGCCCAACTGTGAGAGCCATTCCAGCCGATCTTCGAAGATCGTCTCGTGGATGCGGCTCGTACCGCGCGCCTGGCTCAGCAGGACCGAGGTCGGCGGCTGAAGGTCCGTCGCCAAACCCGGGTACGGCGCCGTCTCGACCTCACACGCCTCGTATGCCCCGCTGCCCAGCGGCGCGCCGCGAACCTCGATCCTGTCATGGCCGCATGCGATGGAGACGCCGGCCCGGGCCAAGATCTCGAGGAAGGACCCGAGGTTGTCACATGGCGCCGATTCAAGGGTCACCTCACCCCCGGTCACGGCGGCCGCGACGACGAACGTGCCGGCCTCGATCCGGTCCGAGATCACGCGATGGTCGGCCCCGCGCAGCCGCCGCCGCCCGCTCACCACCACCGTGTCCGGATCGGCCCGCTCCACCTCCGCGCCCATCTTCTGCAGGAAGGCGATGAGGTCGTCGACCTCCGGCTCCCGAGCGGCCGGGCGAATGGTGGTCGTACCGTCGGCAAGCGTGGCCGCCAGGATCGCATTCTCGGTGCCCATCACGGTCACCTGCGGAAAGGTCAGCTCCGCGCCGCGCAGCCTGCCCGGCGCGCGCGCGAAGTAGTAGCCGTTGCGGTACTCGATCTCGGCGCCGAGCCGGCGCATTGCCTCCACGTGCAGGTTGACCGGGCGTCGCCCGATGCGGTCACCGCCGGGGTTGCTGATGATCGCCCGGCCGAAGCGGCCGAGCAGCGGGCCAAGCAGGATGAAGCTTGCGCGCATCTTGGCCGCCGCCTCGAGCGGCACGAAGAGCCACTCCACATCACCCGCTGCGACCTCGTACGTGCCCGGCGACGGATGATCCACCAGCACGCCCAGGTCGCGCAGCACCTCGACCATGACCCTCACGTCCTCGATCTCGGGCACGTTCGTGAAGCGGCATCTCTCGCCGGTCAGCGTGGCCGCGGCCAGCAGCTTCAGCGCCGCGTTCTTGGCGCCGCTCACCCGGACGGTGCCGCGCAGGGGCTGGCCGCCCGAGACGCGGAACGCCTGCGGTGCGACGGGTGGCTCCTGGTACTCCCAGTGGAACAGGCGATCGCCGGCCAAAGGCCTAACCGCGCGAGCGCGGTCCCTCCCGTCGGCGACGCTCGGCGACCCTGATGCGCAGCAACGCGCGTTGCAGGGAGGCCCGGGCGCGGGCAAGGTCGGCTGGTTCGTCGAAGCCCTCGGCCAGGGCACGCTCGGCCTCACGCCGTGCCTCCTCGGCCTTCTCGAGGTCGATCTCGGCGGCCATGTCTGCAGTCTCGGCCATGACCACCACCTTGTCCGGTCGAACCTGAAGGAACCCGCCGGCGATGGCGAAGTACTCCTCGTCGCCCCCTCGCCTGATGCGCAACTCGCCGACACCGAGCGTGGTCAGCAGCGGCGCGTGGTGCGGCAGGATGCCCAGCTCACCCTGGATGCCGGGGCACACGACGCTGTCGACCTGCTCGCTGTAGGCCAATCGCTCCGGAGTGACGATCTCGAGCAAAAGTGGCATCAGACGGTCCGGCGGCGTGCGCAGAAGGAGTTGGCTGGTATTGGGCGAGAGAGGGGTCTCGCGGTCGGCGGGTGACCGCACGGCGCTGCGCCAGCCCGAGGGCCGTCATCGGCGCTTAGCGCCGGGCCCGAGGCGCTGGCCACGGCCGCAGGCCAGGACCCGCCGGCGCGGCGGACGATCAAGAGTCGCCCTCCAGGCGGCGGGCGTTCTCGCGCACGTCGTCAATCGTGCCGGCGAGGAAGAATGCCTGCTCGGGCAGGTCGTCGGCGTTGCCGTCGAGGATCTCCTTGAAGGACGCGACCGTTTCGCGGATGGGCACGTACTTGCCCTCGCGGCCGGTGAAGACGGCGGCGACGAAGAAGGGCTGGCTCATGAAGCGCTGCAACCGCCGCGCTCGGGAGACCGTCAGCTTCTGCTCCTCGGACAGCTCGTCGATGCCCAGGATGGCGATGATGTCCTGCAGGTCGCGATAGGCCTGCAGGATGCGCTGGACTTCGCGCGCGACCTCGTAGTGCTCCTGCCCGACAATGTTCGGATCGAGCACTCGCGAGGTGGAGGTGAGCGGGTCCACCGCCGGGTAGATGCCAAGCTCGGTCAGGTAACGCTCGAGGCGGATCGACGAGTCGAGATGTCCGAAGGTCGTCGCCGGCGCGGGATCGGTGTAGTCGTCAGCCGGGACATAGATCGCCTGCAGCGACGTGATCGAGCCGGTCTTGGTCGAGGTGATGCGCTCCTGCAGCCCGGCCATCTCGGTGGCCAGATTCGGCTGGTAGCCAACCGCCGAAGGCATCCGTCCGAGCAGGGCGGAGACCTCCGACCCGGCCTGGGTGAAGCGGAAGATGTTGTCGATGAAGAGCAGCACGTCACGACCTTCGTCGCGGAAGAACTCGGCCATCGTCAAGCCGGTGAGGCCGACGCGCAGGCGCGCGCCGGGCGGCTCGTTCATCTGCCCGAAGACCATCACGGTCTTGTCGATGACGCCCGACTCGGTCATCTCATGGAGCAGGTCGTTGCCCTCGCGCGAGCGCTCGCCCACGCCGGCAAAGACCGAGTAGCCGCCGTGCTCCTCGGCGACGTTGCGGATCAGCTCCTGGATGATGACCGTCTTGCCGACGCCCGCGCCGCCGAAAACGCCGACCTTGCCGCCCTTGGCGAATGGCGCAATCAGGTCGATGACCTTGATGCCCGTCTCAAAGACCTCGGTCGCGGTCGTCTGCTCATCGAAGGCTGGCGCCGCCCGATGGATGGGCGAGGTGCTTTCGGCCTCCACCGCGCCCTTGGCGTCGATCGGCTGGCCGAGCACGTTGAAGACGCGGCCGAGCGTCGGCGGACCGACCGGAACGCTGATCGGCGCGCCGGTGTCGATCGCGGAGGTGCCGCGGGCCAGGCCGTCGGTCGTCGTCATGGCGACCGTGCGAACCCAGTTGTTGCCGAGGTGCTGCTGCACCTCGCAGGTCAACGGATCGCCCTCGCGCTGCACCTCGACGGCATTGAAGATGGCCGGCAGCGACCCGGCGGGGAACTCGATGTCTACGACCGGGCCGGTGATGGCGATCACGCGGCCAGTGGCCGGTGCGGCGACTGCCATGTCTTGGTGCTCCTCCTGTAGCGACCTATAGCGCCTGGGCGCCGGTCGCGATCTCGATCATCTCGCGGGTGATGTTCGCCTGGCGAACCTTGTTGTAGGTCAGGGTCAGGTCTTCGATGAGCTCCTGCGCATTCTCGGTGGCGTTCTTCATGGCCACCATCCGGGCCGACTGCTCGCTGGCCGTCAGCTCGAGCACCGCCTGGTAGACGCGCGTGGCGACGTAACGAGGCAGCAGGTTGCGCAGGACCTCGTCCGGGTCGGGCTCAAAGATGAACTGCCGGCCGGGAATGCCCTCTGTGCCCGTGTCCGACGGCTCGACCGGCAGCAGCCGGTCGACCACCGGTCGCTGGCTGAGCGTCGAGACGAAACGCGGATATATCAGGTCGATGGTCGCGTAAGTGCCGGCCAGGTAGTCGTCGGTCAGCAGCCGAGCCAGCGGCACGACCTGGGCGAATGTGGGCCGGTCGCCGAAGCCGTCGAAGCTCGCCGAGATGGGCACGCGCGCTCGCCGCATTGCAGCCTGGCCCTTGCGCCCGACCGAGATCACCTGGAGGTCGCCCTCGTGCTCCGTTATCAGCTGGGCGGTGAAGCGAATCGTGTTGGTGTTGAGCGAGCCGGCGAGGCCACGGTCCGTGGTCAGCAGCACTATCGCGCGGGTACCTTCCTCGCGCTTGGCCAGCAGCGGATGCTCCTCCTCGCCCAGTACGGAGGCCAGGTCGGCCAGCACCTCGTCGATCTTGTCGGCGTAGGGCCTCGACTGGAGCGTCGAGTCCTGCGCACGCTTGAGCTTCGAGGCGGCAACGAACTGCATGGCACGCGTGATCTGCTTGATGTTGCGTACCGAGCCTATCCGTCGCCGGATCTCGCGCTGGCTGGGCATCGGTCAGGCGCTGAACGTCTGCTTGAAGGATTCGGCGGCCTCGCGCAGGCCGTCGACGATCTCGTCGGTGAGCTCCCTGCGCTCGCCCAGGCTCGCCAGCAGCTCACCGCGCTCGGCCTCGAGGAAGCGATAGAACTGCTGCTCGAACTCGCGGATGCGCGGAGTCGGCACGTCATCCAGGTAGCCGTTGGTGACCACCCACAGGATGGCGACCTGCTTTTCGACCGACAACGGCTCGAACTGCGGCTGCTTGAGCACCTCGGAGGTCTTCTCGCCGCGTGTCAGCTGGTCGCGGGTGGCCTTGTCGAGATCGGAGGCGAACTGGGCGAAGGCAGCCAGCTCGCGATACTGAGCCAGGTCCAGCTTGAGCGGCCCGGCGACCTTCTTCATCGCCTTGGTCTGTGCCGCCGAACCCACCCGGGATACCGAGATGCCGACGTTCAGCGCGGGCCGCTGGCCTGCGTTGAACAGGTCCGACTCGAGGTAGATCTGGCCGTCGGTGATCGAGATCACGTTGGTCGGGATATACGCCGACACGTCGTTGGCCTGCGTCTCGATGATCGGCAGCGCGGTCAGCGACCCGCCGCCCGCCTCCTCGTTGAGGCGCGCGGCGCGCTCGAGCAGTCGGCTGTGCAGGTAGAAGACGTCGCCCGGGTACGCCTCGCGCCCGGGTGGGCGACGAAGCAACAGCGACATCTCGCGGTACGCCCAGGCGTGCTTGGTCAGGTCGTCGTAGACGCACAGCGCGTCGCGCACGGTCTCGCCGTCCAGCTCGATGCCGTTCTCCATTACCTCCTCGCCCATCGCACAGCCCGAGTACGGGGCGAGGTACTGCAACGGGGCAGGCTCGTCGGCGCCGGCGACGACGACGATGGTGTGGTTCATGGCGCCGTATTGCTCGAGCACCGCGACCGTCTTGGCCACCGTCGACAGCTTCTGGCCAATGGCCACGTAGATGCAGACCATGCCCTTGCCGGGCTGGTTGATGATCGCGTCGATGGCGACGGCGGTCTTGCCAGTCTGGCGGTCGCCGATGATCAGCTCGCGCTGGCCGCGGCCGATCGGGATCAACGCGTCGATCGCCTTAATGCCCGTCTGGACCGGCGTGTCGACCGACTTGCGGGTGATGACGCCCGGCGCAATGCGCTCGACGGGGCGAGTGCGGGTGGCATTGATCGGTCCCTTGTCGTCGAGCGGCCGACCGAGCGGGTCGACGACGCGGCCGATGAGCTCCGGGCCAACGGGCACTTCGACCACCCGGCCCGTGGTCTTGACCTGGTCACCTTCCTTGATCTGCCTGAAGTCGCCCAGGATGACCGCGCCGACGGTCTCCTCCTCCAGGTTCAGCGCCATGCCCATCACGCCGCCCGGAAACTCGAGCAGCTCGGAGGCGAGCGCGTCGCCGAGGCCGTAGACCTGGGCGATACCGTCGCCGACCTCGACGACGGTGCCCACCGAGCGGGTCTCTACGCCGGCATCGAACTGGTCGATGGCCGACCTGATGATGGTCGTGATGTCGTCGGATCGGATGGCCATGGGATCTCCTGTCAGGCGGTCGCTGTGAGTCGGTTGCGCAGTCGCTCCAGGCGACCGCGGACGCTGCCGTCGATCAGCCGGTCGCCGATGCGAACGGCGATGCCGCCAATGAGCGAAGGGTCGACCTCGAGGCTGAGGTCGACCTGGCTGCCGGCGATGTCAACGAGACGGGTGCGCAGCTCCGCGACGTCGGTGTCTGAAAGGGGAGCCGCACTGATGGCGGTCGCCTGGACGATACCGGCGCGCCGGTTGTACAGGCGGCGGAACTCGGTCGCGATGCGCGGGATGTCCTCCAGCCGACGCCGCCGGAGCACCAGCTCGAGCAGTCTGCGTACTGGCGGCAGGATCTCCGCGCCGAGCGCGCCGACGAGGGCCGAGCTGCGTGCCTCGAGCGGCGCGGCGGGATCCTCCAGCTGCCTGACGAGCTGCGCGTCGGACAGCGCCTGGCCAAGCCGGGTCAGCTGGTCGAGCCACTGCTCGGTTGTGCCGTCACGCTCGGCAATCTCGAAGGCTGCCTCAGCGTAACGTCGGGCTGAGCTGGAGGGACGTGCCATCAGCCACCTGCTCCGGCCGGACGACCGCGGCCTGCGCTGCGCTCGGCGGCAACCTCGCGCAGGAACTCGTCGACCATCCGGCGCTGGCGCTCGTCGCTCATCGTCTCACCGACAACGCGGCCGGCGGCAAGCAAGGCCAGGTCGGCTACCTGAGCTCGCACGTCCGCCATTGCCCGCTGGCGTTCGTTCTCGATGTCGGCCATCGCGCGCTCGCGCAGCCGCTCGAGCTCCGCACGAGTCTCGGCCAGGTCGCGCTCGCGCGTCTCCTCGGCCAGGCGCTGGGAACGGGCCAGGATCTCGTTGGACTCCTGGCGCGCGGCGGTAAGCGCGGCCGCCCGCTCCATCGCGGCTCTTTCCCGGTCCTGGCGCGCCTCGTCCGCGTCGCGCAGGCCCTGCTCGATGCGCGCGCGGCGCTCTTCGAGCACTCCGCCGATGCGCCGGAAGGCAACCAGCCACAGGATGGCAAGGAACAGCAGGAACGTGGCCGCCTGCGTGACGACCCAGAACAGGTTGATCTGGAAGCCGGCCTCGGCGTCGAGGGCGGTGGTCACCGCCTCGCCGGCGGGCACCATCACGGCCAACAGCTGCTCCACGCTGGACTACCTCCCGGCGACTGCGGCTGCCTAGGCCAGGAAGATGATCAGGATGCCGACGACCACCGCGAGCACGCCCAGGCCTTCTGCGAAGGCTGCCCCGATGATGAACGTCGCGCGGATCTGGCCGGCCGCGTCCGGGTTGCGCGAGATGGCCGAGCTCGACATGCCGGTCAGGATGCCGACAGCGAGGGCCGGCCCGGTGACGCCGAGCGCAGCGAGGCCTGCTCCGAGGATTTCCATGTTTGCCTGTTCCTCCTGTTGTCCGGGCTGCGCCCGGTGCTTGGACCTTGGTTGACAGCGGCTCAGGCGTGAGCCGCCTGGCCGTTGGGGGCGGGTTGGATGTTGCCTTCGGGCATCGGTGGATGCTCGGCGTCGTCGTGGTGCTCCTCGTGATGCGGCTCGATCGCGGCAAGGGTGAACATCAGCGCCAGCGCCGAGAAGATGAGCGCCTGCATGAAGTTGAGCAGCACCTCGAGGCCGAACATGGCCACCGGGATCAGGAAGATGGTCAGCGCGCTGATCACGCCGAGAGCGATCTCGCCGGCGTAGATGTTGCCGAAGAGACGCATCGACAGGGTGACCGGCTTGACGAACTCGAGCAGGAACTCGAGCAGGCCAACGAAGAGGCCGATGATGCCGGCGCCGATCCCCTGCCTGAAGGCGCCGAAGTTGAAGAACTTGCCAAAGTAGCCGCCGAAGCCCAGGCGACGGACGCCCTCGACGTGGAACATCGTGAAGGCGACGAGCGCCAAGCCGATGGTGACGTTGACGTCCGACGTCGGTGCCCGCAGCTCGTAGGTCCGCCCGACGAAGGGCAGCAGGCCGCTCCAGTTGCTCATCACGATGAAGATGAAGAAGGCCAGGAAGACGGGCACATAGCGCCGCGCGGCCGGCCCACCGAGCGAGGTGGCAAGGTTAGCCAGTCCCTCGTACACGTACTCGAGAACGTTCTGCCGTCCGCCCGGAACGATCTCGATTCGGCGCGCCAGCAGGATCGCAAGCACGATGATCACCAACATCACGATCCAACCGGTGAAGATCGACGCTGGCACGCTGAGCTGGAAGGTCAGGATGTCCGCCGAGGGCGCCTCGCCGAAGACGACATGCGGGGCGGGCATCTCGAAGTTGGCCAGGATGGCATCTCGCGGGAAGGCGAATCCCTGGTTGGGATCCGCGGCCGGCTCGCACGGTACGACGCCGGGCTCGCAGGCGTAGGGCGGCACGATGAACAGCGCCGCCAGCTGCATCGCGACGATCGCCACTATGGCGGCCACCAGCAGCATGAAGCGGTTGCGCGGGAAGCCGAAGACGACCTGGCCGGTGGCCTCGACCGCGTCGCTGCCGAGCTCCGGGCCGAGCGCCTCCTTCATCCGCTTGTCGGGCGTTTCTTCGCTCACGCTCTCCCCAATCGGCGCAGCGGCTCGGCCGCGCGCTGAACGGTCTGTTCTGGGCTCAATTTGGCTGGGGCCGTCTTTGTCAGGTCGTCTCTACTCGAACCGGGCCAGGAAGCGGGTGATCAGCAGGTATACGCCGTAACCGCCACCCCCGAAACCGAGGAGCAAACCCACCACCACGAAGATGGGCAGCGTTCCCAGGGACTGGTCCAGCCAGTATCCGAGCAGAACCCCGATAAGCGTCGCGACCAGCAAGGTGATCGCGATCTCCGAGAAGAGGGCCAGGTAGGCTCCCAGCCGCCCCAGCTCGTTCATCGGCCTCCCGGCAACGCGGCCCGAGTATAGCAGCCACTCATGTCTTGCCCCGTTCACCGGCTACCCCGACTGAGGTCCGCTGGTGGGGACTTTCGGGCGGCTCGTCCGGGCGGTCTTCGGACCGCTCCTCGGCCGGCTCCATGACCGCATCGCGAAGCTCTGCCAGGGTGCCCGGCTCGGACTCCTCGGGATAGCTGCTCCGATCCAGCGCGCCCTGCGCGCGTCGGGTGAGCAGATAGAGCGCCACGCCTCCGACCACCACGATGATCACGAAGGCCGATATCTGGCCACGGCCGGATAGCGTCAGGCTGAGCACGGCCAGGACCACGCATATTGCGTAGATGACCAGCACCGCTCGGCTGTGGGAGAGCCCCAGGTCAAGCAGCCGATGGTGGAAGTGACCGCGGTCGGGAGAGAACGGCGAGCGTCTCTCTGACAGCCGGCGGACGATGATCCAGAACGTGTCGATGATCGGGACGCCCAGAACGAGCAGGGCCACGGCGATCTTCGCCGACCCGATGACCGATAGGGTCGCCAGCGAGTAGCCGATGACGAAGACGCCAGCGGTGCCCAGGAACACGCGGGCCGGGTGGAAGTTGTAGGGCAGGAACCCGAGCAGCGCCCCGGCCAGCAACGCGCACAGGATGGCGACGGCGGGCTGGATCGGCGGGATCAGCAACGACACGGCGCCCAGCGTGATCGCGCCGATCACGGCTATACCGGTCAACAGGCCATCCAGGCCGTCGATGAAGTTGACGCTGTTGATCATCCCGATGATCCACAGCGTCGTGACCGCCATCGCTGCCGGACCGGCGAACTGCAGCGGCGAGCCGCCCAGCGGATTGACCATGTTGGTGATCAGCACACCGCTGAAGATGGCGATCCCGGCGAGCAGCAGCTGGCCTGCGAACTGCCAGCGCGCGCGCAGCTCATACCGATCGTCGAGGTAGCCCAGGATCGCCCCCACGGCCACACCGCCAAAGAGGCCGAGCACGTGCTGTGACCGGACGGCACCAAGTGGCGGGGCGAAACCAAGCATCTGGTTCGCAAGCAGTCCCGCCGCGCCGACGCCGACCATCGCCAGCGCGATGGCCAGGCCGCCACTCCGCGGGATCGGTCGCTTGTGGATCCGACGTTCCGCACCCGGCTGGTCAATCGTGCCAAGGCGCGGCGCGAAGCGGATCGCCAGCGGCGTCAACAGGAAGCTCGCCAACGCCGCCGCTCCGGCAGCGAGCAGCACCATGGGCAGGTGCGTCGTGACGGCGTTGAGGGCGGCCTGGGTCAAGTCTGCGGCAGGCCCGGGACCGGGAAGCGCGCGCACATCTGGCGCACCTCGTCCGCCAGCCGTTGCCGGGCGCTCTCGTCGTCGCGCGTCGTGATCGCCTCAACGATCAGCCGGCCGATAGCTCGCATCTCCTCGGTGCCGAACCCGCGGGTGGTGGTTGCGGGCGTCCCGACGCGGATACCCGATGCGATGTTGGGAGGATTGGCGTCGAAGGGGATTGCGTTCTTGTTGACGGTGATGCCGACGCCGTCGAGCAGGCTCTCGGCCTCTCGACCGGTGACGCCGAGCGGGGTCACGTCGACCAGCGCCAAATGGTTGTCCGTGCCGCCGGAGACCACTCGAGCGCCCTGCTCGGCCAGCGTCTGGGCCAAGAGGACCGCGTTCCCGACGGTGCGCTGCATGTCGGTCCGGAACTCCTCAGCGGCTGCAAGCAGCAGGCCCACGGCCTTGCCCGCGATGACGTGCATCAGCGGCCCACCCTGCACCCCGGGAAAAACCGACTTGTCGACCTGCTTGGCCAGGTCTGCGCGGCAGAAGACCATGCCGCCACGCGGTCCGCGCAGCGTCTTGTGCGTGGTAGTCGTGACCAGGTCGGCGTGAGGGAAGGGGCTCGGATGCAGGCCTGCGGCGACGAGCCCGGCGATGTGGGCCATATCGACCATCAGCAGCGCCCCGACTTCGCTGGCGATGGCTGCCATCCGCTCGAAGTCAATGATGCGGGGATACGCGCTGGCGCCCGCCACGAGCATGCGCGGGCGCACCTGGCGGGCCTGCTCAGCCAGGGCGTCGTAGTCGATCAGGCCGTCCTGCTCCCTGACGCCATAGGCGTGGACATCGAACCACCTGCCACTGAAGTTGACGGGCGAGCCGTGGGTGAGATGGCCACCGTGGGCCAGGTTCATGCCCAGGATGCGATCGCCGATCTCCAGCACGGCGAGGTAAGCGGCCATGTTCGCCTGGGCGCCGGAGTGCGGCTGGACGTTGACGTGCTCGGCGCCGGGGAAGAGGGCAAGCGCCCGCTGCTGGGCCAGCCGCTCCGCCTCGTCCACGTACTCGCAACCGCCGTAGTAGCGTCGGCCGGGCAGGCCCTCGGCGTACTTGTTGGTGAGCCACGAGCCCTGTGCCTCGAGCACGGCGGCGAAGGCGTAGTTCTCGCTCGCGATCAGCTCGATCTTCCAGCGCTGGCGCTCTGCCTCGCCGAGCATCGCGGACCACAGCTCTGGATCGACATCGGCGATCGGCGCCCAGGCAGCCTGGCTGGCCGAAGGTGCGCTCATGGTTGGCCAAGTGTAGCGGCGAGCGGCTCGACGGCGACTGTGACCGAACCAGCGCCGATCATGTCGGCCGGGCCAGCTCGGCGACGCGCGGATGGCCGCCCAGGTCGGCGTGGAAGGCAATCTGCCAGCCGGGCAGGCGGTGCTGAACCTCGGCCCTCAGCGCGTCCGTCTGGTCCGCGCCGATCTCGAGCAGCGCCATGCCATCGGCCGCCAGCGCAGATGGCAGATTGGCCAGCAGCCGGCGGATCAGATCGAGTCCGTCCGAGCCACCGTCAAGCGCGAGGGTCGGCTCGAAGCTGGCTGCCACCGACAGGCTGGGCACCACGGCCGACGGGACGTAGGGCAGGTTGGCCACGACAATGTCGGCCGGCATCGACGCCGGCTCCAGCAGGTCCGCGACGCCGAAGGTGATCATGTCCGCGACGCCGTGACCGACGGCGTTCTCGGTGGCCAGCGAGAGGGCATCCGACGAGAGGTCTGTCGCCAGGAGACGGACATCGGCGGCGTAGCCGCGTCGCCGGCACTCCACCGCCAGGCTCACGGCAATGGCACCGCTGCCCGTGCCGACGTCCCAGACCAGCAGCGGCGCGCTGCCTGCCGGTCGGGGTCGACCGGTCAGCAGGGCCCGCAGCCGCTCAAGGCACAGCTCGACCAGCGACTCGGTCTCGGGGCGAGGGATGAGCGCACGCGGATCGACGCTGAAGGCAAGCCCGAAAAATTCTTTGATCCCGCGGATATAGGCGACAGGCTCACCACGGCCGCGTCTCTCCACGGCCGCCCGGAAGGCTGCCGCCTGAGCCGCAGGCACGACCAGCTCGGTGTGGGCCAGGACACCCGCGCGGGCCATCCCCAGAACGTGCCCTAGTAGCAGCTGCGCGTCGAGCGCGGCGCTTTCGGATCCGCTCTGACGCAGACGCCCGGTGGCCTCTGTCAGCAGCCCGCCGATGGTGGCGCTGGTTCCGCTGCTCTCCCCGGCCCTCACCTCTGTCGGTCAGGCCGCCGCACCGCCCGCCTCGTCCGTTGCCTGGGCCAGTCGCTCGGCCTGGTCGATCTCGATCAGCTCGTCAAGCAGGCGGTCGAGCTCGCCGTCGAGAACCCCCGGCAGGTTGTGCAGGTCTCGGCCGATGCGGTGATCGGTCAGGCGATCCTGGGGAAAGTTGTACGTACGAATCTTCTCGGAGCGCTCCGCCGAGCCGACCATGCTGCGACGCGCCTGGGCCTCAGCTTCGTGCGCCCTGCGCTGCTCCATCTCGAGCAGCCGTGAGCGAAGTACGGTCATCGCCTTGGCCTTGTTCTTGTGCTGGCTCTTCTCGTCCTGGATCGCGACGACGAGCCCGGTCGGCAGGTGAGTGATCCGGACGGCAGAGTCGGTCGTGTTGACGCTCTGGCCGCCCGGGCCCTGCGAGCGATAGACATCGATCTTGAGGTCCTTCTCGTCGATCTGGACGTCGACCTCCTCCGCCTCGGGCAGCACCGCCACCGTAGCGGTGGAGGTATGGATCCGGCCACTGGATTCGGTCTGCGGCACGCGCTGCACGCGATGCACGCCGCCTTCGTACTTCAAGCGGCTGTAGGCGCCCTGCCCGCGAACCTCGAAGATCACCTCGCGCAACCCGCCGATACCCGTCTCACTGGCGCTGAGCAGCTCGGTCTGCCAGCGGTGACGCTCGGCGTAGCGCGTATACATGCGAAAGAGCTCGGCGGCAAACAGGGCGGCCTCCTCACCGCCGGTGCCGGCGCGGATCTCCACGATGACGTTGCGCTCGTCGTTCGGGTCCTGCGGCAGCAGCAGCAGGCGCAACCGGCGGAGTCGTTCCTCCTCCTCGCGCTCGGCTTCCTCGAGCAGCTCCTGGGCCATGCGGCGCAGCTCGGGATCGGCCTCGGTCTCGCGCGACTGGCGGACGCTGGCGAGCTCTTCTCGCGTCCTCCGCAGTGCGCGGTACTCGTCGACTATCGGGCTCAGCTGCGCGTGCTCCTGGCCGAGCCTGCGCGCGGCGTCCTGGTCGGCCAGCACGTCCGGCTGCGCCCATTGTTGCTCGATCTCGTCCAGCCGTCGCTCAACCTCGTCGAGCCGCTGTTCGAGGGTCATTGGGCGAGGCTGTCGGCCGACCCCGACGGCTCGCTGCCAGGCTCCAGTCCGGTGCCCTCGACCGGCCGGGATGCCGGCCTCTCCTCGGCTTCGGGGATCGGGCGGCGCACCGGATCGATGCTGCCCTCGGGCGCGGGGTCCCCGTTGGCCGCCAGCGCCTCGCGCATCGAGGCGATGGCCACCTCGATCATGTCGTCATCCGGCTGCTTGGTAGTGATCGCCTGCAGCCAGATGCCCGGCATGAACAGCCAGCGGATCCACCAGCGATGCCGATGTCGAGCACCGAAGCGCAGGATCTCGTAGGCGATCGAGGCAATGACCGGCAGCAGCGCCAGACGGCCGACGATGCTGATCAGCAGGTCCTGACCAGCCAGCATGCTGAACAGCAGGATGCTCAGGATGATGAAGACCACCAGAAACTCCGTGCCGCAGCGCTGGTGGGCGGTCGGATAGCGGCGCACGTTCTGAACGGTCAACGGGTCGCCGTGCTCGAAGGCATGAATGGTCATGTGCTCGGCGCCGTGGTAGCGGAACACCCGCCGGATCTCGCCCGATTGGCTGACCAGCAGCAGGTAGCCGACGAAGACGACCACCCGGATGAGGCCCTCGAGCAGGTGCTCGATCAGGGTCTGGTCCGCGCCCACCGTCGCACGGGTGGTGAAGGTGGCGATCAGCAGCGGCAGCAGCACGAACAGGCCGATCGCCAGGCCCAGCGTGAGCAAGAGGGTCAGTGCGATCGCGCCGCGGCCCATCTCTTCGCCAGCGGCGCGAGCCTGGACCTGGCCCGAGCGCATCAGCCAGCGGGTGCCGATCACGAGCATCTCGTAGAGGACGATGAGCCCGCGGAAGAACGGCGCGCGTGCAAAGCGGTTGCGATGGAGGATCGAGTTGAGCGACTCGGCCGTGGCGACGATCGAGCCGTCGGGGTGACGCAGGGCAACCCCGATCGCATTGCGGCCGCGGATGAGCACCCCCTCCAGGAGTGCCTGTCCGCCGTAATCGACGCGTGCCATCGGCAGAGTCTACGTGCGCGCCGGGCTGGCGGCGCTCAAGCGATGGGTATCAGGCGCGCGCGGACCGCTCGAGACGGCGCTGGAAGCGCTCGACCTGGCCGGCGGTGTCCACGATGGTCTGCTTGCCCGTGAAGAAGGGATGGCAGTTCGAGCAGATTTCCACGCGCAGGGTGGTCTGCGTCGAGCCAACCTCAAACGTGGTGTGGCACGACCCGCAGGTCACCTGCGCACGGTGGTAGGCGGGATGAGTGTCTGCCTTCATGCCGCGTCACCCGTACCGGCCGAGACCGGCTCGTCGGCCACAACGCGAACGCGCTTCTTGTCGCGCCGCTGGTGCTCGAACTTCACCCGTCCATCGATGGTTGCGAACAGCGTGTAGTCACGGCCGAGGTCGGTGCCCGGGCCGGCCAGGAAGGTCATCCCGCGCTGCCTGACGATGATCGATCCGGCTGACACGAGCTGTCCGTCGCCAGCCTTGACACCGAGGCGCTGGCCAACGCTGTCGCGGCCGTTCTTCGAGCTTGAGCCAGCCTTCTTGTGAGCCATTTCGGTTACTCGTCCTTCTCGTTATCGGTATCGGTATCCGCCTCGGAGGCCTCATCGGATGCGGCCGTTGCCCGCGTCGTTCGACGCTTGGGCTCGCTCTGACCTTTGGCCTGGTTCGCCTTGGAGGACTTACCGGCCTTCTCCGCGGTGTTCGCTCGTGCCGTCCCCTTCCCCGAGCCGCGCGACCTGGCAGTGCCGGTCGCCTGCTCGGGCTCGTCAGTCGCTGACTCGGCGGCGTGTTCCGCAGCCAGCCTGTCGGCGAGCGCCTTGTCGGCAGCTGCTTTCCGCGCAGCCTCCTTCTCGGCCGCCTGGCGTGCCTCGGCCTCCCTGCGCGCCTGCGCATCGGCCTGGTCGGCCGCGCTGCGCCCGTTGAGCACGATGTCCGAGATGCGCACGATGGTCAGGTCGGCGCGATGGCCCTTCTTGACGCGCGTTCGCGCCTTGGGCCGGTACTTGAACACGACGATCTTGTCGCCCCGATCGTGGCGCACGACCTCACCCGTGACGCGGGCGCCGTCGACGACCGGCTGGCCGATGTGGGCATCGTCACCGTCGGCGACCAGCAGCACACGCCCGAGCTCGATGGTCGAGCCCGGCTCGGCATCCAGCTGGTCCAGCTCGATCTCGCTGCCCAGCTCGACGCGGTACTGGCGGCCGCTTGTTTCGATGACTGCGTACATTTCTCTCCGGGTTGCCGGGCGCACGTTGAGTGGGCGTCGGACTGTTGGGACTGGAGGCGCGCGCTGCCGACGTGTGCCAGACTGCGGGCGCGATCAGCGATGGTACCGTCGAGCAGCCCAAGCGTCAATCAGCCCCGCCTGGGTGGGTATGCTGGCGCCCTGGCGCAACACGAAGGTCCTGTGGCGCCAGCCGGGGACGGCAAGCATCATCGCTCGAAGTCGCTGGAAACATCCATGCGTCATCTGATGAGGGGAAGATGATCGTCGATCCGCGCCGCACCATCTACAAGGTGCTCATGGTCGACCAAGAGGCAGACGCCGAGATCATTCACGCCGTCTACCGCAAGCTCGCTCGTCGCTACCACCCGGACGCGGACCCGAGTGCCGAGGCCGCGCGCCGGATGCGCGAGATCAACGAGGCATACGCCATCGCTCGCGATCCGATCCAGCGGGCGGCCTACGACCATGAGCTGTCGCTTCGGCGCGATCGACGAGCGACCGACCGAATCCTCAAGCGTCCCGGCGATGTGCCGCTTGGCCCCGCCGGCATGCCTCCCGGACCGCCAGAGGGCAGCGTCCTGGAGTTTGGGCGCTACGCCGGCTGGACCCTTGGCCAGGTCAAGCGCAGCGACCCGGACTTTCTCGAGTGGCTGATGCGCGTCCCCGCTGGACGCCAGTACCGGACCGAGATCACGGAGCTGCTGGGCCGCCGCGCCTGAGGACAGACTCGACCCGCGCTGCCAGCTCGGTCAGCTCCCTTTCCGCGAGGCTCCTCGCCGCGTCACCGTCACCGGCGGCCAGCGCATCGAGCAGCAACCCGTGCCCGTCGGGCCGCACGGCCGCCAGCTCCTGCCCGGCGGCGAGCTCAAGCCGCCGCAGGCGGGGCCCGAGGCGGGACAGCTCCTCCTCCAGGACCGGGTTTCCTGCTACCTGCGCCAGGATCGCGTGGAGCTCGTCATCCGCAGCGATCAGCTCCGGGCCGTCCTCGCGCAGCCTCGCCCAGGCATACCGCTCGGCGGCTTCCGACAGGGAGTCGAGAGCGTCGCCGAGCGCCGGCGAAGCGGCGGCGTGGAGTGCTACCAGGCCGTGGAGCGCCGCCGCGACCGGATAGCCGGCCACATCACGTGGGTCGATGGGGCGGACGCGCGTGTAGCGGTTGGGTGCCATCTCGACGAGCCCGTCATCGACCAGCCGCGTCAGCGCCTCGCGCACCGGCGTCCGACTGACCGATAGCCAGCGCGCGATCTCGTGATCCCGTAGCCGCTCGCCGGCGTCGAGTTCGCCACTGAGGATCAGGCGACGGAGCTCCTGGTAAGCCTCCTGGCGCATGAGAACCCGCTCGGATGGAGGACGCTGGGGCAGTGGCATGTGATATATCACCCCGCCGCGGCAGGTGTTGTCAAGGGCCTCAGGCATAAGAGCGCGAGTGGCGCTAGTCCTGCCAGTCGGGGATCGTGCGGCGCATCGCCACGGCCTGAAGGAGCCCGAGACCCAGCGCGATGCTGATCAGCGACGCCCCGCCGTGCGTCACGAAGGGCAGGGGGATCCCCGTAACGGGCATGATCCCCAACACCATGCCGACGTTGACGATCAGCTGGAAGAGGAGCATCGACGCCACTCCAGCGGCGAAAGCCAACCCGAAGAGATCGTCGGATCGCCAGCCGACGACAAGGATCCGCCAGATCAGCAGGCCGAACAGGGCGAAAGTCACCACTCCACCGACGAAGCCGAGCTCCTGGAAGAGCACGGCGGCGGCAAAGTCGGTCGACTGCACGGGCAGAAGCTCGGTGCCCGTCCCTCCCCCGCTCAGGCCGCGCCCGAACATGCCGCCTGCACTGACGGCCAGCTGCGATTGGATGACCTGGAAACCGGCGCCCAGGGGATCGGCGCTCGGATCCAGGAAGGACAGAAGGCGCCGCTTCTGGTAGTCCTGCAGGATGGTCCAGAGAATGGGAAATGCGGCCAGCGCGGCCGCCACCGGCAGGAGCAGCCAGCGAAGGCGCATCCCGCTCATGAAAAGGATGCCGAAGAAGACAGCCACGAACACGAGCGAGGTCCCGAGGTCCGGCTGGATCATGACCAGCACGAACGGCGGGCCCATCAGGATCCCCGCCCCGATCAGGGTCGATAGCCGGTTCATGCTGTCCCGTCGGGCAGCCACGTACGCGGCAAGCACGCCGATCATCAGGATCTTGGCGACCTCTGAGAACTGGAACTGCAGGCCGAAGATCGACACCCAGCGCGAGACACCGCCCACACCGCTGCCAACGGCAAGCGTCACGATCAGCAGAACGATGTTGACGAGGTAGACGAGCCAGGCCAGCGTTCGCAGCCAGCGGTAGTCGAAGGCGGCCGCGACGACATAGACCACCAGCGCGATGGCGAACCACATCAGGCCGCGGGTGAAGACGGAGCCTGCCGCCAGCGGCGCCCCGACGCTGTTGGTGTAGGCCATCATCAGACCGAGAACGGCCAGCGCCAGGGCGTAGAACGCCAGCTGGACATCGAACGAGCGCCACGAAGCCGCCGGCGCCCGGGCCGTGAACGTGTCGCTCATGCCGCGTTCGACGCGCATCGCACCCATCGATCAGGTGCCGCCGTACTCGGTCAGCAGATCGACCCTTCGGTAGTCCTCCTCCAATCCATAGTGGAGCTGGAGGAAATACTTCACGATCTCGGTCGCCGCATTGCCGCGCGTCTTGGCGTTGTAGGCAAACGCGACGATTGCCAGCTCCGAGGTGGCGGCCTCCGGATCAGCCTGCCCGTCCGCAGCCGGCTTCGACACATAGCCGGTGAACCAGTAGTGGATGGGCAGCCTGCCCTCGGAGTCGCGAACGCCGAACTCGGCGGTGCCGGTCTTGCCGGATACCACGATCGGCATATCAACGAGGTTGCCGGTATGGCCGATGGTGACGGTCCGCCGGGCTGCGCGACGGAGCTCGAGCAGAACCTGGTCGTCCAGCTCGAGCTCATGGATCAGCTCCGGCTGGAAGTCACGGACCACCTCGCCGCTGTTGTCCAGCACACGGCGGACGATCTGCGGCTTGAGCAGGCTGCCCCCGTTGGCCAGCGCGCAGTAGGCGTTGAGGACCTGCAGGACCGTCGAGGTGTTGTAGCCCTGTCCGATCCCCGCCTGGTAGACCTCGCCCGGGTAGATCGGCTGGTTGAAGACCTCCCGCTTCCACTTGTCAGTCGGGATGATCCCCCGGGCTTCCCCGGGGAGATCGATGCCGGTCCGGTGTCCGAAGCCGAACTGGTGGGCCCAGTGTGCCAGCCGATCGATGCCCATCCGGCCGGCGAGCTGAAAGAAGTACGTGCCCGCAGACCGACCGAAGGCGTCATAGAGGTCCATCGGCCCGAAGCCTTTACGGTTCCATTCCCAGAACTTGTATCCGTTGATCTCGAGGTATGGCGCCGTCTCGAGCTTCTGGCGGGCAGTGACGATGCCATCCTGCAGAGCACCGGCGCCGGTAACCATCTTGTACGTCGAGCCCGGCGGGTACTGCTCGCTGATGGCGTGGTTCACAAGCGGTTTGCGCGGATCGTTGAGCAGAGCCTGATAGTCGTCCTGGGAGATGCCGCGCGCGAAAGTGTTGTTGTCGTAGGTCGGCAGCGAGACCATCGCGAGGATCTCGCCCGTCTGCGGGTTCATCACGATGACCACGCCCCGCTCAAGTCCGATCAGCTCCATCGCCCAACCGAGGGCCTGCTCCGCCTGCTGCTGCATCTCAACATCGATCGTCAGCTCGATCGAGCTTCCCGCCTCGGGCGGCTGGACCACAGAGACGGTCCGGATGACCCTGCCGGAGCCGTCCCGCTCCACCTGCTCGACACCATACGAGCCGCGCAGGCGCTCCTCGAAGGTAGCCTCGACGCCGGCCTTGCCCAGAACGTCGTTGTTGAGGTAGCCCATCCCCGCCAGCCGGTTCAGATCGCTGGGCGTCACCGAACCGGTGTAGCCCAGCACCTGGCTGACGAGCGGGCCGTAGTCGTACTGGCGGCGGTCCTCCACCACAACTTCAACGCCGGGCAGGAAGCGGGCCTCCTCTTCGAGGATGCTTGCCACCTCGATCGGAATGTCCGAAGCGATACGAACGGGGTCATACAGCAGCCCGGCGTTGCGGTCCAGCGCTTCGATGATCTGCTGCTGCGGCATGTCCAACAGCGCAGAAAGCCGGCCGACCACTTCTGGCCGCTGAGGAAGGGGCAGGTCCGCAGGCCTGACCCGGACGACGTAGGAGGGCACGTTGAAGGCCAGCAGGCGCCCGGCTCGGTCGTAGATCAAGCCACGTGGCGACCGGATCGGCTGCAGCGTGAGCCGAGCCTCGCTGGCCCGGCCGCCAGACGGGCCGCCGCCTGCAATCTGCAGGGTGAACAGGCGTGTGGTGAGCACTCCGAGCACCAGCACCAGGCATAGGCCGAATACGCCGAACCTGAAGAGCAGACGCTGACGCGGGGGCGGGAATCCAGGCATGTCGGTCATGACGTCGCCGCTACCATTCCGCGCGCTCGGGTGCCAGACGGCGTCCGAGAGCGTCGAACCCGAGCGCGGCAACTAGCGCCATCAACGAGTTCAGGAACGCGGCCGACAGCACAACGATCGGCTGGAACGAGCCCAGCATCACCCCCTCGGTGGCCGCCATGATCCCGATGAGCAGCAGATGAAATAGCCACGTCATGGCGAAGACCGCGGCCACCGCAAGCGTCTTGCGAGGGCCGGGCACCCGAGCGGCCAGCCCTACCAGCCCGACAATGAGCAGTAGAGTGAGCGCGGTAGCGCCGATGGGCCGCCCCGGGATCAGCAGGTCCAACATCAATCCCCCCAGGAAGGCCCAGACGAGGCCGTCCTCGAATCCCATGAGGAACGCCGCCAGCACGGCCAGCGTGAGAACGACATCCGCCTGGGCGCCGACGAGGGTCAGCTCCGGCGCGATGCTCGTCTCGATCAAGGCTGCGACCAGCGCGCCCAGCGCAGCGAAAGGCAGGGTCAAGGTGTGGCAATCTCCGCGAGCACCTGCCGTCGCGGGTCGGCTGACGTCGTCGGCCGGTGCACCGAGCGATCAGTATAGAACGGCTCGGGCGTGCCCCCCGTCGTGGGTCGCAGCAGGTCGCCGTGGTCTTTTCGGGCCATGCATCGCAGTGTTTCACGTGAAACAGCGTCGAAGCGGGGGCTAAGCAAGTGCGGGCACCGTGAAGCCGTGTCACCACCCGTGACCGGAGCGTCTCCGGTAGAATCAATCGACGTGGATGCATACCGCCTCGGCCGTTGAGTGGGCGAAGTCATCGCCTGCGCGAACCAGAAGGGCGGCGTCGGCAAGACCACTACGGTCATCAATTTGGCCACCTATCTCGCGCTGGCCGGCGAGCGGGTCCTGGTGGTCGATCTCGACCCTCAGGGCAACGCGACGAGTGGCCTTGGGCTTGACCGCAACATCGAGGAGTCCTCTGTTTACCAGGCGCTCGTCGGGGACGAGCCGGCCGAGGGCCTGGTCAGGGGGACACAGGTGGAGGGACTTTGGATCATTCCGTCAGCTCGCGACCTGGCGGGCGCTGAGGTCGAGCTGGTTGCGATCGAGCATCGCGAGCGCCGCCTCGAACGTGCGCTCGCTGGCATCCGAGACGGATATGACCACGTCTTGCTTGACTGCCCACCGGCGGTGGGCCTCCTCACCGTCAATGCCCTCACAGCAGCCGACGGCGTTCTCGTCCCGATCCAGTGCGAGTACTACGCGTTGGAAGGCCTGAGCCAGTTGCTCTCGACCATTGACCTCGTGCGCGAGCACCTGAATCCGCGCCTCCGCCTGGCGGGAGTGCTGCTGACGATGTACGACGGCCGCACCACGCTCTCGGCCGACGTTGCGGCGGAGGTACGAAATCACCTCGGCGGTCGCGTCTTTACTACCGTGGTGCCGCGTAGCGTGCGTCTGGCAGAAGCGCCCAGCTATGGCCGCCCGATCGCCCGCTACAGCCCCGATTCCCGCGGAGCGCAGGCATATCGAGCGCTTGCCGACGAGCTGCGTGGCCACCGGCAAAGCCAGGCCAAGGATCCTTCAGACAGCGTGGTAACGGCGTGACCACCGCGGCGGGCCGCCCGGGCGGGTTGGGGCGAGGTTTGGCGGCCCTCATCCCACAGCGGGACGAGTCGTCACGGCCGAGTCACGAGCTCCCCGTGGGCGAGATCGCCCCGAACCCGTACCAGCCCCGGCGAGAGTTCGATCAGGCTGCCCTGGATGAGCTCGCAGCAAGCATCGCCGAGCACGGGGTCCTCCAGCCGATCATGGTCAACGAGACGGTCGGCGGCTACGTGCTCGTCGCAGGCGAGCGTCGCCTGCGCGCCGCGCAGATGGCGGGGCTGCACCGGATTCCGGCCGTTGTGCGCAGCGTGGCCGAACGTGATCAGCTCGTCCTCGCGCTGGTTGAGAACCTTCAGCGATCCGACCTATCGCCTCTGGACGAGGCCCATGCCTTCCGTCGCATGATGGCCGAATTCGGGTTGACGCAAGAGGAGGTTGCGGCACGAGTTGGGCGGTCGCGGTCGGCGGTCGCCAACACCATCCGACTGCTTGATCTCGGCGAAGCGGTTCAGCAGGCCATCGCGGATGGAGCAATCAGCGAGGGTCACGGCCGCGCAATCGGGGGGCTGGCCGACCACACCGCACAGCTGCAGGTGCTTCGACTGGTGACAGCGCGCGGGCTGAGCGTGCGGCAGACCGAGGATCTCGTGCGGCGCCTGCGGGACACGGGCCCGGACGAAGGAGGGCCGGCTGACCTGGCGCAGGCAGCAGATCCCGAGTTCGAGCGTATCGCCACAGGCCTGTGTCAGGCCCTCGGAACGAAGGTGACCCTTGCTCCCAGCAGGCGCGGCGGGCGTATCACGATCGAGTATTACGACAGCGAAGACCTCGCGCGGCTGTACGAGCGCCTGACCGGAGGAGACCTGTGACCGACTCTGCAGTCCGCCAGCCCGCGGCGGGCGACAAGGGCGGACGGCGCCGCGAAGCGGCCGCCTCGTATACGGCCGAGAGCATCCAGGTCCTCGAAGGGCTCGAGGCTGTGCGCAGGCGACCGGGCATGTACATCGGCTCGACCGATGGGCGCGGTCTGCACCATCTGATCTGGGAGGTCGTCGACAACTCGATCGACGAAGCGATGGCCGGTCATGCCTCGCACATCGAGCTGCGCCTGCTGCCCGACGGCAGCGTCGTCAATCGCGACAACGGCCGTGGCGTGCCGGTGGGCAAGCACAAGCAGACGGGGCGCGATGCATTGGAGGTGGTCCACACCGTCCTGCATGCCGGCGGAAAGTTCGGCGGCGGCGGCTACAAGGTCTCGGGCGGCCTGCATGGCGTGGGCGTCAGCGTGGTCAACGCGCTGTCGGAGTGGATGTACGTCGAGTCCGCCAGGGACGGCAAGATCTGGCGTCAGGAGTACGCGCGCGGCAAGCCGACCACGCCGGTCAAGTCGGTCTCGTCGGCCAACGGACGGCACGGCACACTGACCGCTTTCAAACCCGACGGCCAGGTGTTCGAGACGCTCGACTGGAGCTTCGAGCTCATCACCCAGCGGCTGCGCGAATCGGCCTACCTCAACAAGGGCGTCTGGATCACCCTGATCGACGAGAGGGTGGTGCCGTTGCGGGAGAAGTCCTTCTACTTCGAGGGCGGCCTGATCAGCTTCGTTCGCCATCTGAACGCGGGCCGAGACGTCCTCAACCAGCGACCCATCTACGTCGAGCGCAACGAGGGCGGGACCAACATCGAGGTCGCCGTTCAATACAACGACGGCTACAGCGAGGGCCTGTACGCCTTCGCCAACAACATCAACACCGTTGATGGCGGCACCCACGTGACCGGCTTCCGGGCCGCATTGACCAGCTCGCTCAACGACTACGCCCGCAAGAACGGCCTGCTGCGTGACGCCGACGCCAACCTGTCCGGCGAGGACGTGCGCGAGGGGTTGATGGCGGTCATCAGCGTCAAGCTGACCGAGCCGCAGTTCGAGGGTCAGACCAAAGCCAAGCTGGGCAACGCCGAGGTCAAGGGCCAGGTCCAGGCGGCCGTCGCCGAGGGCATCGTCCAACACCTTGAGGAAAACCCGGCCGACGCTCGGCGAATCATCGAGAAGTCGCTCACGGCAGCACGAGCGCGCGAGGCGGCGCGCAAGGCGCGCGACCTGGTCATCCGCAAGAGCGCGCTCGAGGGCTCGGCGCTGCCCGGCAAGCTGGCCGACTGCCAGGAGCGCGATCCCGCGCGCAGCGAGCTCTTCATCGTCGAAGGTGACTCGGCCGGCGGGTCGGCGAAACAGGGCCGCGATCGTCGCTTCCAGGCCGTCCTGCCCATGTTCGGCAAGATGCTCAACGTCGAGAAGGCGCGCATCGACAAGGTCCTCTCATCGGAGAAGATCCGGCCGCTGATCATCGCCCTGGGCACTGGCATCGGTGAGACGTTCGACATCAGCAAGCTGCGGTACCACACGATCATCTTGCTCGCCGACGCGGACGTGGATGGCGCGCACATCCGGACGCTGCTGATGACCTTCTTCTACCGCCACATGCCGCAGATCATCGAGAACGGGCACCTCTACATCGCCCAGCCGCCGCTGTACCGCGTGAGCACCGGCAAGGTCACTCGCTACGCGCAGGACGACAGGGAGCGCGACCGGATCGTCAAGGAGATGAAGGCGCGGAACCTGACCATCCAGCGCTTCAAGGGCCTTGGCGAGATGAACGCTGAGCAGCTGTGGGAGACAACGATGAGCCCGCAGACGCGGACGCTGCTGCGAGCCGACATCGAGGACGCCGCCGAGGCCGACCTGATCTTCAGCACGCTGATGGGCGAGAAGGTCGAGCCCCGGCGGGACTTCATCAAGGCGCGCGCCAGGCAGGTCCAGAACCTTGACGTCTGAGGCCACGCGACGGGCCGAGGCCTTCGTAGCCGAGCGCTTGGTCGAGGCGCGTGGGCTGGGCCAGTCACTGGCCGATCTGATCGACGACCCCGAGGCCTTCGTCGATGTGCTCCGCGACGGGTTCGAGCGGCTGGCGGACGGCGACGATGCCACCGCCCTAGAGCGCATCACGCCCGGCGCAGGTCCGCTGATCGGCGTGCGCTGGCCGCTGGTCCGCGCCGTGGCCAACCAGCTGCGTGGACCACTCGACGAGGGCAGCGCGTCCTCGGCGCTCTGGCTGGCCCAGCGCCTGGCCGAGGAGCAGGAGCACGAGGTGCGCCTGTTCAGCCACGTCCCGCTGCGCCGTTCGCTGGCCGACGATCCGGAGCGCTCGTGGCAGCTGATGCGCAGACTGGCCGCAACGGCCACGGACTGGACAGCGGTGGACTCGCTCGCCGACCTCTATGCCCGTGGCATCCTGGCAGACCGGCGTCGCTGGGCCGAGCTCGAGCAGCTGGTTTATTCGCCCAGGCGTTGGGAGCGCCGGCTGGTCGGCTCGACTCTGGCGACCCTGCCGCACCGCCTTCCCAGCCACGAGCGACACGCGCTGGCCGGCGCGCCCGCACTCAGGCTGATCGAGTCGCTAATCGGTGACGACGAGCCGGACGTCCAGAAGGCGCTTGGGTGGGCGCTTCGCGCGTGGCACCAGGTGGACTCGCAGGGCACGATCGCCCTGCTGCGCGCGCAGGCAGCCCGGGCCAGCCGGGACGACGACGGCCACCGAGCGTGGGTCGTGCGCGACGCGCTCAGCCTGCCCGGCATGGATCGGCGGCTGGTCCTCGAGCTGCGCGATCAGATGCAGGGCGTGCGCCGTCGGCCTGCCGCCCCGGCCACCAGTGAGGCGCGCAGCATCGCCGCGGCGTTCGGTGGTTACGAGGCGGTCAGCCAGCAGGCGATCGACATCCAGGGCCAGCGAATGGCAGCCAGTGCGCGTCGGGGAGTGCGATAGGTGACCGAGAGCATCGGGCGCGTGCTGCCCATCCGCATCGAGGACGAGCTGCGCGGCTCCTATCTCGACTACGCCATGAGCGTCATCGTCAGCCGCGCGCTGCCCGACGTTCGGGATGGCCTCAAGCCAGTCCACCGACGGATCCTGCACACGATGAACGAGATGGGCCTGTCGTCCACCTCGAGCTATCGCAAGTGCGCCGCAATCGTCGGTGAGGTGATGGGCAAGTACCACCCGCACGGCGATGTCGCTCTCTACGACGCTCTCGTGCGGCTGGCGCAGGACTTCTCGATGCGCTATCCCCTCGTCGACGGGCAGGGAAACTTCGGCTCGGTCGACGGCGATCCGCCGGCCGCGATGCGCTACACGGAAGCACGCATGACGGCAATCGCCGGCGAGCTGCTGGCGGACATCGACAAGGACACCGTTGACTTCGTCGAGAACTACGACGGCAGCCGCATGCAGCCGTCGGTGCTGCCGGCCAAGCTCCCCAACCTGCTTGTCAACGGCAGCGCCGGCATTGCCGTCGGGATGGCGACCAATATCCCGCCGCACAATCTGCGCGAGGTGGCCGACGCCACGATCGCCCTGATCGAAGACCCACAGCTGACCAACGACGAGCTGTGCGAGTACGTCCACGGCCCGGACTTCCCCACCGGTGCGACGATCTTCCGTTACGAGAAGCGGCGCAACACGCTGACCGGCCAGCACGAGCAGGTCGACGCGATCCGCGAGATGTACGCCAGCGGCCGCGGCCGCGTGGTGATGCGGGCCCAGTGCGCCTTCGAGGAGACGCGTGCGGGACGGATGGCGATCGTCGTCACCGAGCTGCCCTACCAGGTCAACAAGGCCGCCCTGGCCGAGAAGATCGCCGACCTCGTTCAGCACAAGAAGGTGGACGGCATCGCGGACCTTCGCGACGAGTCGGATCGCGACGGGATGCGTCTGGTCATCGAGTGCAAGCGCGACGTAAATCCGCACAAGGTGCTGAACAACCTCTTCAAGCACACGGCCCTGCGCGTCGCCTTCAACCTGAACATGCTCGCCCTGGTCGACGGCCAGCCTCAGACGCTTTCGCTGAAGCAGGTCATCCAGCACCACATCGACTGGCGGCGCGAGGTGGTCCGCCGACGGACCGAGTTCGATCTGGCCAAGGCGCGCGATCGCGCGCACATCCTCGAGGGCCTCAAGATCGCTCTCGACAACCTCGACGCGGTCATCAGCACCATTCGCGAGTCGGCCGATGTGGACACCGCCCGTCGCCGACTGATCGAGCGGTTCGAGCTGAGTGAAGTCCAGGCCAACGCGATCCTCGAGATGCAGCTGCGCCGACTGGCCGCCCTCGAGCGCAAGAAGATCGAAGACGAGTACCTGGCCACCATCCAGCTGATCGCCGAGCTGGAGGACATCCTGGCCAACCCGGCGCGCGTGTTGCGCATCATCAAGGACGAGCTCGACGAGATCGCCAACAAGTACGCTGGCCCCCGCCGGACTCGCGTCGAAGACGACGCCGACCGCGAGATGACCGACGAGGACCTGATCGCCGACGAGGACGTCGTGATCACCGTCTCCTCGCGCAGCTACATCAAGCGTCAGCCGTTGGCCACGTATCGGCGCCAGGCACGCGGGGGCAAGGGCATCATCGGCGCGACGACGGTCGAGGAGGACGCCGTCAAGCACCTGCTCGTGGCCAACACCCACGACTGGGCGCTGTTCTTCACCAACCGCGGGCGCGTCTTCAGCTCGAAGGTTCACTACATCCCCGACGCCTCACGCCAGGCCAAGGGCATCCCGATCATCAACCTGGAGGGCGTGCAGGTCGAAGCAGGCGAGCACGTGCTCGCGGTTGCCACCATCCCCAACTTCGAGCAGGGTCACAACATGGTCATGGCGACCCGCCGAGGCGTCATCAAGAAGACGCCCATCGAGCACTTCGAGAGGGTTCGCTCGACGGGCATCCGGGCGATCACGGTCGCCCCGGACGACGAGCTGGCGTGGGTGGCCGTTTCGTCGGGCAACGACGACGTCGTGCTGGTGACGGCGCTTGGTCGGCTGGCTCGCTTCGGCGAGCGTGAGGTCCGTCCGATGGGCCGCGATGCAGGCGGCGTGATCGGTATCAGGCTGGCTCGGCAAGGTGACGAGGTCGTCTTCATGGGCGTGCCATCGGCCGACGACTACCTGCTCGTCCTGACCGAGACTGGTCGCGGCAAGCGTGTGGCACTGTCCGAATTCCGGCGCAAGCACCGTGGCGGGCAGGGCGTGCGCCTGATCCCGCTCGAGGGGGCGAAGACCGGCCGTGTGGCGGCAGCGCACATGGTCTCCGAACAGGACGAGGAGCTGCTCCTCATCAGCGCCTCAGGCCAGATCGTGCGAACCGACGTGCGGAGCGTCAGCCGCCAGAGCAGCGCCGCGCGCGGGGTGATCGTCATGCGCCTCAACGAGGGCGACAGCGTCGCCGGCATCGCGGTCTTCCGGGCAGGGCTGGCCGAACAGCGCCAGATGGGTGAGAATGACGACCTGGAGGGCGGCCCCGGACCAGGGCCGGCAGCCAACTGAGCGGAGCGGAGCCGTGAGCGCGTTCGGTAGTCGCGCGGCGAGTGGTTTCAGCGACCACTACGACCTCTATACCGGCAACGCCAACCCGGACCTGGCGCGCAAGATCGGTCGCTACCTGAGCCGCGACCTGGGCCGGGCGGAGGTGTTCGAGTTCGCCAACGAGAACATCTTCGTGCGCATCGAGGACAACGCGCGCGACCGCGATGTCTTCGTCATCCAGCCGACCTGCCGCCCGGTCCAGAAGTCGATCATGGAGCTATTGATCATGATCGACGCCTTCAAGCGCGCCAGCGCGGGGCGCATCACGGCGGTCGTGCCGTACTACGCCTACGGCCGTTCGGACAAGAAGGACCAGCCGCGGGTGCCGATCACGGCCCGGCTGGTTGCCGACATGATCAGCGTGGCCGGCGCCGATCGAGTGCTGACGATGGACCTGCACCAGGGCCAGATCCAGGGCTTCTTCTCCATTCCGGTCGATGAGCTGACTGCCGTCCACCTGCTTTCCAACTATTTCATCCAGCAGCGCATCGCCGACCCGGTGGTGGTGACCGACCTGGGCTTCGCCAAGAAGGCGCGCACCTTCGCCGAGCTGCTCGACGCTCCGCTGGCGGTCATCGAGAAGCGTCGCCCGGGAACCGGCGCCAGCCCGGCCGACCTTGGAAAGGCCGAGCTGCTGAACGTCATCGGCGAGGTGCGCGGCAGGCGCGCGATCATCGTCGACGACGAGATCGACACGGCAAGCACGCTGATGGAGGTGGTCCGAGCGCTCATCCGCGAAGGGGTCACCGAGATCCATGCTTGCGCGACCCACGGCGTGTTGTCGGATCCGGCAGTCGAGCGCATCCGCGACTCCGAGCTGGGCGAGGTCGTCCTGACCGATACGATCCCGCTCTCCCCGTCCCGCCGCCTGCCCAAGATCAAAGTGCTGTCGGTCGCTCCGCTGATCGGCGAGGCGATCAGGCGCATCCACCGCGGTGAATCGGTCGGCGCGCTGTTCTCGAGCGAGCAGGAGCTGGCCCAGGAGATGCTGCTCTGGGACGAGGAAGAGAACAGTGCCGCCTGATCACGGTAGGAGCCGCCGGCCGACGTTCTACGGCGGGACGCGGCATGATGGTCCGCGATGAGCCTCAAGACGTATCGACCCGGCCCCTCCGGGCTGGAGCCCAATCCGGTCCAGGTGCGGACCTGGCGCAGCCGACTGCGCTCTCGACGATGGAACGCCGCGCCGCTCAACAACCCAGAGCTGGAGCCCACCAGCGGCCGACTGGCCGTCGCCTTCTGGGTGGGCCTGGCCGCCTTGACCTTCGTCATCCTGCTCGTCGGCTACGGCGTCGGCATCTGGGGCCCGATCACGTAGGAAGGGCTGTTCGCTAGCGGCCGATGGCCGCTCGAAGCCTATACTTGGCGGCCGATGCTGAAGGCAATCACCCGACTGGTCGACTCGAACGAGCGCGGCCGTCGCCGTATCCAACCGCTCGTCGACGAAATCAACGCACTCGAGGCCGAGTTCGAGGCGCTCAGCGACGACCAGATCCGTGACCGGATGGTCGCCCTGCGCGACCAGGTGCGCGAAGATGCGGCACCGTCCGAACCCTCGCGCGAGGAGATCGAGGAGCTCAGCTCGGAGCGTCGGCTGCAGATGCGCCGTGCGCGCCAGAAGGAGGACGTCAAGCATCTTCAGGCCGTCCTCGACGACGCTCTGCCCGAGGTCTTTGCAGCGGCCCGTGAAGTCAGCCGACGCCAGCTGAACATGCGCCCGTTCGACGTCCAGCTGATGGGCGCCGCCGTTCTGCACCAGGGCAAGATCGCCGAGATGAAGACGGGCGAGGGCAAGACTCTGGTCGCGCCGCTGGCCGCGGCGCTGAACGCCATGTCCGGCCGTGGCGTTCACGTGGTAACGGTCAACGATTACCTGGCCAAGCGCGATCCGCAGTGGATGGGGCCGATCTTCCACGGCCTGGGACTCACCGTCGGCATCATCCAGCATGACTCAGCCTTCGTCTTCGACCCCGACCACCGCGGAACCGACGAGCGCCTGCTCAACCTGCGCCCGGTCAGTCGACAGGAGGCCTACGCCGCCGACGTAACCTACGGCACGAACAACGAGTTCGGCTTCGACTACCTGCGCGACAACATGGTCACCGACTTGGCCCAGCGGGTACAGCGGGACCGCTACTTCGCCATCGTCGACGAGGTCGACAACATCCTCATCGACGAGGCCCGCACGCCGCTGATCATCAGCGGCCAGGCGGAGGAGTCAGAGGACCTCTACTACCAGTTCGCCCGGCTCGTGCCCAGGCTGAAGGAGCGCCCTGAGGGGGCACCCGAGGGCGGCGACTACTTCCTCGATTTGAAGGACAAGGCCGTTGCGCCAACGGAGGAAGGCATCGCCAAGATGGAAAAGCTGCTCGGCGTCGAGAACCTCTTCGACACCGACCCGCGGCTGACCCGTCACTTCGACCAGGCGCTGAAGGCTCATGCGCTGTACAAGCGCGACCGCGACTACATCGTCAAGGACGGTGAGATCGTCATCGTCGACGAGTTCACCGGTCGCCAGATGCCCGGTCGCCGCTGGTCCGAGGGGTTGCACCAGGCAATCGAGGCGAAGGAGGGCCTGCGCGTCCAGCGCGAGTCGGTGACGATGGCCACGATCACCTTCCAGAACTACTTCCGTTTGTACGACAAGCTGTCCGGGATGACCGGCACGGCGATGACCGAGTCGGAGGAGTTCTACAAGATCTACGGGCTCGAAGTGGTCGCCATTCCGACCCATCGGGACATGATCCGCGAGGATGAGCCGGACCTCGTCTTCGGCACCGAGCAGGACAAGTTCAACGCGCTGATCGATGAGGTCGCCGAGATGCGGGATGCCGGGCGGCCGGTGCTGGTCGGTACCACCAGCGTCGAGAAGAGCGAGATCCTGTCCGAGATGCTGCGCCGGCGGGGCATCCCGCACGAGGTGCTCAACGCGAAGTTCCACGAGAAAGAGGCGCCGATCGTCGCCCAGGCCGGGCGCTCGGGGGCCGTCACCATCGCGACCAACATGGCCGGCCGCGGCACCGACATCCTTCTGGGCGGCAACCCCGCCGGGCTGGCCAGCGCCGAGCTTCACCGCCGCGGCATCAATCCGGCCGAAGCGCCGCCGGAGGTCTACCAGGAGGCGCTCGAGAAGTCGAAGCGCGAGTGCGCCGAGGATCACGATCGCGTGGTCGCCGCCGGGGGCCTGCACATCATCGGCACCGAACGCCACGACGCGCGCCGGATCGACAACCAGCTGCGCGGTAGAGCCGGCCGGCAGGGGGACCCCGGCTCGTCGCGCTTCTACCTGTCGCTCGAAGACACCCTGCTCAAGCGCTTCGCCAACGACCGCGTGGCGGGGCTGATGGAACGGATGGGCCTGCACGACGGGGCGGCCATCGAGTCGCGGCTCGTGTCGAAGACGATCGAGAACGCACAGACTCGCGTCGAGGGCTACAACTTCGACATCCGCAAGCGCGTCGTCGAGTACGACGATGTCATCAACAAGCAGCGCGAGACGATCTACGCCGAGCGCGACAAGGTCCTGCGCAACGAGGACCTGACGCTGACGCTGCAGGGCTTCCTGGACGAGGAGATCGAGTCGATCGTTGCCAACCGGCTGCTGACCGACCGTGTCGACGAATGGGATTTCGACGGCCTGGCCGCCGACCTGCGGGCCCTCGGGCTTGAAGGCGACCAGTACAGCGCCGACACGCTGGCCGAGCTGGGCGTGCGCGACGACATCGTCGAGCACCTGCGTGAGGCAATCGACCGGGAGCTGGCCGAGCGCGAGCAGCAACACGGCCCGGAGGTATGGGCACAGGTCGAGCGCTACGTCCTGCTGCGCACGATCGACCAGCTGTGGGTCGACCACCTGACCGAGCTGGACGACCTGCGCCGCGGTGTCGGCCTGCGCGGTTACGGCGGGATCGATCCATTGAACGAGTTCAGGAAGGAGGCCTACCGGCTCTACGAGGAGCTGCGCGGCTTCATCCGCCACCAGGTGGCCAGCACCATCTTCCGGCTGTCCGTGCAGCCGGTGGTGCAGCAGACGGTCACCTCCGCCGGACCGGCTACGGCCACAACCTACGACACCGGCGGCAGCGCCCCGGCCGGGCGCGCGGCGGCACCTTTGCCCGCGTTGGCCGGCATGGCAGCCGGCGCGCGGCGGGGCATCCAGTACCAGCATGGCGACCAGCCTGTTGCCGCAGGCGGCGGGCAGACCGCCCAGGGCGCCTCGGCCTCGACGGCGCCCGATGGGCGCAAGCTCGGACGCAACGACCCATGCTGGTGCGGCAGCGGCAAGAAGTTCAAGCGCTGCCACGGCGCTTGAGCGCCACCCAGCACTGATGGACGCGCTTGGGCGCGAGTACCTCCGTGTGGCGCTGGCCGCGGGCAAGCACTACGACGGTATCGTCGATGCCTACTACGGCCCGGCCGAGCTGCGCCATGAGGCCGAGGCATCGGCGGGCTCGCCCGAGGATGTCGCTCTGGCAGCGGCGAGCCTGCGCGGGCGCCTGACAGACGACATCGAGCCCGACCGCCGCCGCTGGCTGGACGGACAGCTGGTGGCTGTGGAAACGATGATGCGGCGGCTCGCCGGCAACCAGCTCGACTACCTGACCGAGGTCGAGCGTTGCTTCGATGCGGCGCCGGAGGCCACCGCGGCAGTCGATTACGATCTGGCCCATCGCCAGCTGGACGAGCTGCTGCCGCCCGGCATCGAACTCCGCGAGCGAGTCGAGGCGCGAGGGCGGCGGCTGACCGTGCCGGTGGACCGGCTGCCCGCGATCGTCGATTGGTTGGTCGACGCCGTACGCACCGAATGCGCCCGCCACTATCCCCTGCCCGAAGGTCAGTCGCTGCAGGTCGACCTGGTCTCCGACCAGCCCTGGTCAGGCTACAACTGGTACGACGGCCAACTGCGCTCGCGGGTGGAGATCAACACCGATCTCCCGGTGCGCGCGAACAGCCTTATCGGGCTGATCACCCACGAATGCTTCCCGGGCCACCATCTCGAGCATGCCTGGAAAGAGCAGCGGCTCTACCGCGAGCACGGCCGAGCTGAGGTGAGCGTACAGCTGATCAACACCCCTGAGGCTTACATCAGCGAGGGCCTTGGCGAGCTCGGTGGCCGCCTGATCATCGGCCGGACACGCTGGGCGGAGCTCTTCGCCGAGCTGTGTGAGCGGGCCGGCATCGCGCTCGGGCCGGATGAGCCGGCCCGCCAATGGGAGATCGAGGACGCTCTTCATGCCATGCGCGGAAGCGGTGGCGATGCCTCGCTGATGCTCCACGCCGAGGGCAGGCCGGCCGATGAGGTGGTTGAGTTCCTCGAGCGGCGCGCTCTGGCGAGCCACGAGCGGGCAACGAAGCTGCTCGAGTTCATCAACCACCCGCTCTGGCGGACCTATGTCTTCTGCTATGCCGGTGGCGAGAGGCTGCTCTCGGAATGGTGCCGTGCCGGCGGAGACGAGGACGCTCAGCGCCGACAGTTCTTCCGACTGCTGACCGAGCAGATCACCCCCGGCCAGGTGCGCGAGGAGATCGCGGCGGCAGCCATCTGAAATTCTGGCAACTTGCCTCTTGAGTGTGCGGCGATCCGTCGCTACACTCGGCAGAACCACCCGGAGGCCGTGCCTCCTCCGGCAAACCTTGAGGATCCCCCGGAGTGCCAAGGGTGGTCCGGGTCAGAGAGGGAGTCTCGGTTGCCGTGAAGCCCAACCCGGCGGCGGAAGAGGCACGCGCCGCATTGTCGTTCGTAGACCTTATCGCCTGCGAGCGAGAGTGCCGCACCTGCAGCTACGCCGCGTCGCTCGACTGTGATGGAAACTGCGGCGTTTGCCCGCACAACGGATACTGTCCCTGCGTGAACCCCGTCGTCGCACGGAGCAAGACCGCGCTGCGCATCATCGAGCTGCGGCCGATCCTGCTCCAGGAAGTGCGCTCGAGAAACTAGCCAGAGGAACGTCAGCTTGGATATAGGAGAGCTGCGCGCCCTGGCCGAGCGCATCCACGCGACCTCGGGGCGCCTTTGACCTAGCTGCTCGCGAAGAGCGGCTGGCCGACCTCGACGAGCAGGCCAGCGCGGCCGATTTCTGGTCGGACCAACGCAACGCCCAGCAGGTGCTGCGCACGGCCGAGAGCCTGCGCGAGGAGATCGGGGTCTGGCGCTCACTGGTGCAGCGCGCCGACGATCTGGTCGAGCTGGCAGAGCTGGCCGGCGATTCCGGCGACCAGGAGATGCTGACAGGCCTTTCGGCCGAGCACGTCGCGCTCCGCGCCGAGTTTGAGCGCCAGCGCATGAGCCTGATGTTCAACGGGCCATACGACGAGCGCAGCGCGATCGTCTCGATCAGCGCGGGGGCCGGTGGCACAGAGGCGACCGACTGGGCCGCCATGCTCCTGCGGATGTACCTGCGCTGGGCCGAACGCCATCGCTTCGGCACGGAGATCCTCGACCAGTTGGAGGGGGAGGAGGCGGGCCTGAAAAGCGCGACCTTTGCCGTCGAGGGACGCAACGCCTACGGCCACCTTCGCGCTGAGCGCGGCGTTCACCGCCTCGTTCGGATCAGCCCGTACGACTCCCAGAAGCGGCGCCATACGACGTTCGCCCTGGTCGAGGTGCTGCCCGAGGTCGAAGATGACGTCGAAGTCGGCGAGATCCCGGAGGACGAGCTCAAGGTCGACACATTCCGAGCGCAGGGGGCGGGCGGACAGCACGTCAACAAGACCGACTCGGCGGTCCGCATCACGCACCTGCCGACGGGCATCGTGGCGCAGAGCCAGAACGAGCGCTCCCAGCACCAGAACCGTGACGTTGCGATGAAGGTGCTCAGGGCCCGCCTGCTGGAACGGAAGCTGGAGGAGCGCGAACGAGAGCTGGCGGCGATCAAGGGTGATCACGTCGAAGCCGGTTGGGGCAACCAGATCCGCTCCTACGTTCTGCACCCCTACCAGATGGTCAAGGACCACCGCACCGAGCACGAAACCAGCAGCACGGGCGACGTCCTGGACGGCGACCTCGACGGCTTCATGCTGGCGGAGCTGGAGCGCCTGGCTACCGACGAGGCAGCCTGACCCCGGGTCGGAGGGAAGGAATCGGCCCGGCCGCCTACACTTGCTGCTCGTCCGTCCGCACCCGGTATGAACGCACCCTCCGATGCAGGAACCCCATCCCACGCCTGACCGGCACCTATCGACCGATGGAGTCGACCCGTCGGGCGAGCGCGACCGCCGCGAAGGGCCTGGCCGAGCGGCGGTCTACGTGGCCGCTGCCCTCGTCGCGATCATCGCCGGCAGCGGGCTGTTCGTATCGGGCTTCGCGCTTGGCCAGCTTCAGGGAACCACGGCCGGTACCGGTGAATCGCGGCAGGAGCTGTTCCAGCCCTTCTGGGACGCCTATAACGACATCACCCACAGCTATGTAGGCGAGATCGACGAGCGCCGCCTGGTGGAGGGGGCCATTCAGGGCGTCTTCCAGGCGCTCGGCGACCCGTTCTCGGGGTACATGACCTCCGATGAGTACCGCGGCAGCCTGAGTCATTTGTCGGGCGAGTTCGAAGGCATCGGCGCCGAGATGGCCACGCGGGAGCCCGATGGGAATGCCTGCACGACCATCACCCACAGCTGCCGGCTCACCGTCACGCGCGTGCTTCGACGATCGCCCGCGCTGGCCGCCGGCCTGCAGGTGGACGACGTCATCCTGGCCGTGGATGGGCGCTCCACGCTTGACTCGAGCCTGGACGTGGTGATTCCACTCATTCGCGGCACCAAGGGCACGTCGGTGACGCTGTCGATCGACCGCGCGGGGGACCCGCTCGAGCTGCGCATCGTGCGAGACGTGATCCAGAGCGAGCACGTGCGGAGCGACGTCCTGGCCGACGGCGCGATCGGCTATCTCAAGGTCGAGAACTTCAGCTCGGGTGCGGCCCAGGACCTGCACGATCTGCTGCGTGAGCTGGTCGAGGAGCACCGCGTTCGGGCGCTGATCCTGGACCTGCGCGACGACCCGGGCGGCTACGTCGATGCGGCGCGGCGCATAGCCAGCGAATTCGTCGCCACCAGCCCGCTGTATTGGGAGCAGGGCGCGCGCAGTGAACCGCTGGCCATCGAGCCCATCCCCGGGGGCGCCGCGACGGATCCTTCAATCCCGCTCGTGGTCCTGGTCAACGGCGGCACGGCGTCGGCCAGCGAGATCGTGGCGGGCTCCCTGCAGGGCAGCGGGCGAGCGCAGCTGGTCGGGCAGCGGACGTACGGCAAGGGCACCATCCAGGAGTGGAAGGAGCTCGAGGGTGCCGGCGGATACCGCCTCTCCGTTCGCAAGTGGCTTACCCCGGACCAGACGTGGATCCACGGGGAGGGGCTAACGCCAGACCTCGTCGTCGAGGTGCCCGAGGGCACCCCTGCCGGCCAGGATCCGGTGCTCGACCAGGCGATCGAGCTGCTGCGAGCCGCGCTGGAGGAGGCCGAGCATCCGTTGCACCGGCTGGCCCGCGCCGCCTGAGCACCGCTCCTTGCGCAATGACTGCAGGTCGGGTATCGTCCCTTCGAACGAAAGGAGGTGATGTGCAGTGTCAGACAGTTCTCGCTGCACCGCCTCTCGGGGGACGCTCGCCTGAGCTGACGCCTGAGAAGTGGTGAACGCAGCCATGTGACGCCGGCCCACAAAGGGCCGGCGTCACCGCGTCCGGCGCCATTTCCCCGATCCGGCGCAGGACGGCAGGAGCAGCACAGAATGTCCGAGACGGTGGCGGTCAACCGCAGAGCCCGCCATGAGTACCAGATCAGCGACACCTTCGAGGCCGGCATCGTCCTGACCGGCACGGAGATCAAGAGCATTCGAGCGGGCAAGGCCAACCTGGCTGATGCCTACGCCCGCGTGGAGAAGGGCGAGGCGTGGCTTATCGGCGCCCACATCGCGCCGTACGAAGCCGGCAATCGGTGGAACCACGAGCCGCGCCGGGATCGCAAGTTGCTGCTCCACCGTGCCGAGATTGACCAGTTGCTCGGCCGTGCGTCGGCCAAGGGTCTGACGGTCGTGCCCCTGAGGCTCTACATCAATGACAGGGGACGCGCCAAGCTGGAGCTGGGGCTCGCACGCGGAAAGCAGCTCCACGACAAAAGACGCTCCATCGCGGAGCGGGACATGCGCCGCGAGGTCGAGCGCGAGATGGCCGACGCCCAGCGCGGGCGCTGAGCGAGCCGCGCCACCACAGGGCCAGATGCGTCCACTCCCTCATTCCCCGGAACCCCTTTCCAGAACAGGCGTTCGGATGCTAGGATTAGTGGTCTGGGGATGAGTGGTTTCGACAGGGCCGGATCCCCGGAGAACGCGAGTCGAGGATGCCGCTCTGGCCTCGGAAAAAGGCGGCAAAACGAAGTAACTGGCAACCGCCAGACTTCTCTTCCCCTCGCTGCCTAACAGCAGCTAGGTGAACGTGGAAGCAGCCTCATCCCCGCGGGCTGTGGAAGCGTCAATCAGCGGGGATGCGCGATCGGCGAGGCCACGTGACTGATCGCAAAGCCCGCAAGGGAGCGTGGATGGATCGGGCGGGACGCTGTCGATGGCGGCCTGACCGATTGACGACAAAGCATCGACTACGCTCGTAGCTGGTCTCCGGCTGAACGCCTTGGACGGGGAGTTCGACCCTCCCCCATCTCCACCACGATCTTGCGCACGCCCTCGGCGGGCCTGTGATTGGAACCATAAGTTGGCACTTTTGGACAGCTCATGCTTCCAGTCGACAACGGACAGCACATGCTTCCACTTTCGCGACGACGCAAGTAGTCACGCTCAGAATCGACCGGTTCTGACAAAGTGCCAGCTGATGCTTCCACTGGAGGCGCTCGTCTGAACCTCGCCGGCTCACGTTCGGCGCGAGCTGATCCGATGGACGTCCGGCCGGCCCAAGCTTCCAGCGAGCCGGCGCGGCCATGTGTTAAGCCCGCCTATGACGCGCCATCCCGCGGCATTGCTACGCTCGCGCATACGGCACGTCGCTTGGAGATGTGAGTCACGATGCACGATGACGTTGCGGCCCTCGTCGGCTACGTCGCTGCCCGACTGATCACAGGCAAGGTTGCCAGCGCCGTGTACGACTACGACCTCGGCCAATACCGCAGCATCAGCGGCGAAGTGACGTCCACAACCGTCAACGTCTACGACTACGACACGGGATGCTACTTCGGCGGGTCAGGCAGTCGGCCTAACCTGAGTCTGTACCACTACGGCCGCGGTCATCACGTTGCACTCAAGATCGCCGGGGATCGGTTTGAGGGCTACGACTACGGCACTTCGTCGCACTTCTCTGGGACGGTCTCGGGTTCCAGCATCTCGCTTTACGACTACGGACGGGGGTCGTATCGCAACTATGCGATCTAGATAACCAGCATGGCCTCTGTTGTTGACCAACCAGTGCTGGAGCGGCATTGGGCGCGGACCGGGTTAGCGTGTTTGCAGCTGAGAGACAGCGACGCCCCCTACTGATGAGTGGCGATCGACTCGCGCCAGGCGGTGCGAAGAGCGTCCTCGCGAAGAGATGCGCCGGTCGGAAGAAGCGCCTCGACCCGTCGACGACTGGGATGCTCGCCGACCTCGCAGATTGCCACGACGGCCGCGTGGACCGCTCCGGCTAACACCTCGCATCGCTCGTTCCTCTGATGCTCTGACCACCGGCGGCGCCTTGACACAAGCTGGCCCGCCAGAGCGGGAAAGCGCTCGCGAACAGATTGAGCATCAAGGCGTAAATCTCTACACAGCGCCGCGAAGGATTGCGGTGGATCGAGTGCTAGGGCCGCTTCCAGTTGGCTCTCGACCACGCCCCAGTCGCGCGCGCTCTTAACTTCCCTGGCCCAGGCGCCCAATGTCGATCGGGCCGGCGGCTCCGGGTCAGCGACGGCTGAGCCACGCACGAGTGCCACAAAGTCCAGGCGCGCGTATGCCGCGATGCGAAGCAGTGACTCGAGCGTTGGCGCGGCTCGGCCCTGGCGCCATTCGGTCACCAGGCTCTTGGAGCGCCCGATCGCGCGGGCAAAGGCGGCAGCGTTGCCATTGGTGCTGCGGGCTACCGCCTGCGTGATGGCTCGAGCCATTGTTCCGCCAGCGATCCGTCGCTCGAGCGGCAACTCAAGAAGTCGGCCAACGCTGGCCGATATCCAGCTCTCCCATTCGCTCCCAGGCTGTTCGTCACAGATGCTGCTTCCTAGCCAGCTGCCACATCGCCGGCAATGACCCACCTGGGCGTCCCAGCCCAAGAGTGGCGAGCGCGTCGCGCAGTGCGGACAGCTCTGTAGAAGCTGGCAACCGTGCAGCGGACACGTGGTCACCTGCGCGATTGACCAGAGCAGGGGCTCATGGATCGTCCGCCCCGCGACCGCTGCTTCGTGCAGGCAATGGGCGCACGCTGCCAAGTGATCGCGCAGTAGACCGCGGGCCGAAAGCGCTCTTCGCCAGGACACCATGCTCAAGGGCGCTAGGTCATCGCGCAGCACCAAGCGCTGAATCGCTCCCAGCCACAATTCGCCGTAATCGCCAACTCCGTTGATGGCCTGCGGCCCTCGGTAAATGGAGGAGTTGAAGAAGCTGGAGCGATCGGTGCGCGCCTCGCCATAGACGCGAGTGCGCCCGAGTTCCGGCCCGACCAGATCCACGGCCAGGCTTCCCACGGGTAACGCATGGCTTGCGGCCAGCCGGAGCAGGTAGCTGGTCATCGCCTCGACACCAGGAGTGCCCAGACCTTGAGGCTCCAAGCGATGAAGGCGGCTTCGCGGTCCTAACACGGACTGATCGGCGACCAATGCGAACTGCTCATTCATGTCTCGACGCCGACAGGATCGCGGCTTGGCTGGCGCGTGCCGACGCGGCCAGTGACGCCGGCGCGGAGGCGGGGCGCTGCGGGCTCGAGAGCTGCCGCTCCCTGGGATGGAGCGATGCCGAGCAGTTCGCGCAGGCGCAACTGGTCGCGCTCAGCGTCGGCCAGCTTTGCCTCGCCGTAGCTGATCTCTTCTGCGGCGGCCATGAGCGCTCCCATGGGCAAGGCATTGGCGCGAAGCAGGTCCGCGGAGAGGAACGGCCGTTCGAGGGCCAGGGCACTGTTGAGTGCCCGTGTCAGCCAGTCGCGCAGCATGCCGACGCAGCCAAGTGAACGTTCATACAGAAACTCGAAATGCTCGGTCAGGTCGACCGCGTCGACCGGGAGCGCTCGGCCGAAGGAGCGGACGACCGTTTGGAACTTGCCCATATCCCCTTCGTTCGGCAGGTAACGCTGAAAGTGCACGTCCTGAGTTCGCCGGCCGAGCTGACCGCTCAGGTTGCGAAAGGCAAGCAGGTCGTATGTACCGACGAGCACGAAGTGAGTGCCCGTGCTGTCGGCCAGCGACTTCAATAGGTCGAGCTGGTTGAGGAGCCGCTCACCCGACACCAAGTTGGCGATATGCGTTGCCTCGTCGATCAGCACAGCTTTCGGCCGCCGCTGTGCCAATGCCTGCTCGGCCTGACTGCGCGCTTCTTCGCCGCTGCGGAGCCGCTGGCCAACCGCTCTTCCGGGGCGCTCGAGGCGCGCATCCGCGATCGGCTCACCAAGAGCCACGAGCAACTTGATGAAGAACTGTTTCCAGCTGAAACTCCCGCCTGTCGGCGCGGGAGCATCGAGCTTGATGACACCGAACTTGCCTGGATCGGCGGCAAGTTCAGGCATGAGCTCGCGGTTCGCCTCGGTCATGACCGCCCGGACGACCGTGCTCTTGCCCACACCGGTCGGACCGTAGAGCATCGTCACCGCGGCACCCGCCGGCTCCATGATGGAGCCATTCACTGTTGCTACGGTATCGACCAGGTTGGGGTGGGCCACGACATACCGCTTAAAGCCTGAGAGCGCCTCGCGCCGCTGATCTGCGTCCATGTCAGCTGAGCTCCATCAGGAGGGTGTACTCACCGAACACTGCCTGACTGTCTTGGGGCTCGTGATGGTCGTTGGTCTCCCCCGCGATCACCACGGAAGCCGATATCTCTTGCTCGGGCGGCTCTGAGGACGCTGCTGCATCTGGCTGGTCGACCACCTCCAGCGCCGTCGGCGGTGCCATGGCATCGGCTTCAAACGGCGCTGGCGCGCCCCACCCAAGAAGCTGATTGGCACGGTGCGGAGCCAACACCTCGCGTTGCGCGAAGTCGCGCAATCGCAAAAGGAGCAAGTTCTCGTTGTCCTTCTGCTGCTTTAGGAAGACCGCTATGTCCCGAGCAGTCAACGGTCGACGGCGCTCGACATTGCGTCTGCGCTGGAGTAATTCGGCGGTGGCGAAGCGCAACTCGCGTTCCGAGATCTGGGGCAGCGAACGCAGCTCTTGCGACTCGCACTCGATCCAGTCGCCATCGGCGAAGACGAATGCGTGGCGGACATCGATCGGGTCATAGCGGACAGGAAGGTCGCGGCGCCCGAGAGCGGGATCGCGAAAGCGCGGGTTCCAGTAGTTGATGTAGTTGACCTTAACGCCGCGGGAAGGATCTACTTTGACTGTGCCCTTCTGGGTGCTCGGAAGGGTCAGCATGCGAAAGGTTTCGTCGTCGGCGACCCAGCGCTGCGGGCGTGTGCCGCTGAGCTCGATGCGCGCGTTGTAGGTATCGCGAGGGCTCTGCCCAAGGCTGGGATGATCGAGGCCGTCGTAGACCTCGTGAAACCACTCGCCGAGCGCGTTGTCGAGTGACCACAGATCCCATACCGCCCGCTTGCTTGGGGTCACCTCGGCGGTGACGGTGCGCACGTTGCGCATGAGCTTGGTATTCCCGCGCAGGTTGTGGATCAGGCGCTCGTCGGCCATGCCAAAGAGGCGCTCGCAGACCGAGCCGAACCGCGGAGCGCCAGGGCGCACCTTCTTGGTGATCTCGAAAGCGGCCAGCAAGGTTTCGAAGTAGATGCTGCCGAACTCTGCACCGCCATCAACGACGATGGTCTCGGGCAGGCGGCTGTGTAGCGCAACGCAGCGCCGCACGAGCATCATCAGCGAGCGATAGCTCGGCGGGTCAAACGTCAGCCAGAAGGCCAGGACGCGGCGACTGTGAGCGTCGACGAGCAGTGATAGCCATGGACGACCGAGGTTTGTGCCCGTCTTTGAGCAGACCAGCTCGATGTCCAGCTTAGTGTGGTCCGCGTGGCCGATTTCCCAGGGCCGGTCACCATGGCGAGGTGTGCTCGCGTCGAGGTGCCAGTAGAACTGCTCGCTGCCGTAGGCGACCTTCTGGCCCTCTCGATCACCTTGGACGGTATGAGCGTCATGAGCGTGCAGAGCCTTGCTGACGGTCTTGTACGAGGGCGGCTCCAAGCCGAGGCGCTGACAATGCTCCACGACCAGCCCGTAGAGCGCGGTCTTTCCCGGCGCGTCTTTGCTTCTATAGAACGTGCTGATCTGCTCTTCGATCACACCTAGTACCTGGGCCTCGCGCTTCCGAGTCTTGTTGCCCTTTCTGGGCTGGGGCAGCAGCCCGATGAAGCCGCACCCGTACCGCAACTGCGCTTCGCGGTAGCTTCTGCGCAGGCGCGCGAGCGAACGCGGTGACAGAGCGCTCTCGTCGTCATTCGGACTGACGATCTGGCGATAGCGTTGATTTGCCAGGTCAAGGTCTTTAGGACTGGCTGCCCGCAGCAGCGCCGCGCCTTCCGGCGGCAGCGCCTCGGCCTGAGAATGCGGTAGCTCTCGGATGCTGGCGTTTTGCAGCCGTGACTGGAACTCGTGGTTGTCGAGGGTGACCAGCTGACCGGCCGCATCGCGAAGGCTTACGCCTTCGGGTCCCGGGTTTACCACGTCCCACGGCCGACCATCCCATTCCAGCCTGGTGCCGGACGTCAGTTGCACCAACGTGCCGATTGGTTGTTCCGGACTCCTCAGGGACGCGGCCAGCTCGGCACTCGGATAGACCGCGGCATGGAATGGCTCAGCCAGCGGCTGTGTCGCCAGATCTACGAATAGCTGCCCACCGGCGATGAGCGCGTATAGACAATCGGCGGCACCCTCGCGCATGAGCGCGCTCAACAGTTCCCCGGCGCTGATCCCGGGATCCGTGCTGACCGCCTCGGTCAGTGCGGCTGCGAGCGCTGGGTCCGGCTCAACCGCGGCACGCAAGTAGTCATCAAGAAACCGCAGATTGCGGTCGAGGATGTCGCCGACGCTGTCGCGCGTCCGCAGCCGGAAACTGAGGCCTAGCCGCTCAGTTGCCTCCTCTCGCGGAGGCGAGCGCCAAGCGCCATCCTCCTTGGTGTACAACGCGGGATCTTTGGCCGCAAGCCGGACCAGCTCTGTCTCCGTCTTCCACTCGTCGAGGAAAGCGCCGTCGCGCTCAAGAACGAGGAAATCGGGCGTTACGGCGTAGCTGACGCGTCGCCCGTCTCCTCGCACATAGTTGAGCTTCGCGCTGAGGGCGGGTTGGTCGTAGTACTCGACCACACGCGAGTCATGTTCGTAGGAGTAGATGCCCACCAACTCACTGGTGTGCGACTCGAACTGGATGGTCAGCCCCATCTTGCGGCTTGGGTAGCGGCCCGAGACATTGCGCCGACGGCTGCCGACTCGGCGCGCTGGGGGAGCGCTCCGGACGTCAGCGATCAGCCGACGCACGGGGTCCGCGAGTTGCAGCCTCGCGCCCCAGAGCTCAAAGCCTCGCTCGGTCAGCAATCTCTACCTCCTAAAGCCTTGCGAGCCGCTGGCGGTGCGGGTCGATCCCGACCGATCCAACGGCGTCGGGGCCTTCTGTAGGCAGGTCTTTAGGGGAGTCAACCCCCTTTCGCGATTCGCTGTGCGCCTCTCTCGTGACGCCTCTCCAGGTACAGGACTGTGGAGCCGGCGAGAGATCGCGGCAGCCTACGCTGCCGCGCCAGAAGCGCCGGTTGCGACCACGCCGGTGTCGAGCACCTCGACGATCTCGTCGCCAGTCAGGCGACTCTTGCTCTCGAGCAAGGCGGAGGCCAGCCGCTCGATGGCATATCTGTGCTCGCTCACCAAGCTGCCTGTTCGGGACCAGCATTCTCCAAATCGCGATCGGACCAGATGCCACGCGGTGGCGCGCATGGCTTCGGAGCCGGCCCCCCCGATGCGTGCGCCCGGGCCGCCCTCCATCTCGGTCCGGGAGGGGCCGAATGAGGGGTCGCCTTGATCGAACTGGTCGAGGATGAGCGAGGTGGCAGCAGCGATGTCGCTCGAGGCGCCCGAGCCGCGGTAACCGAGAATCAGTTCCTCGGCACAGACCCCGGCGAGCTTGACCGCTACATGGTCGCTCCAGCTGAGCGACGTCGGGTGGTTCTTCTCGGCCCAATCATCCGATACGGAGAAGTGGCCTCTCGTCGGCATACGACGCCGGCCGACCGGGCCAAAGCCGATCGTGACTTGCGCAAGCGCAGGGCGGCCAAACAGGACATATGCGATGACGGCATGGCCGGCCTCGTGGACCGCAGTCTCCCAGTCCGGCTCGCGTCCCGGCCGGCCCTCGGCGGCAACGAATCCACGCCGGCCGAAGACGATCTCGAGGTGTCGATACTCGATGACAGGATCGGCCACATCCACCGCCTCAGCCAGGACCAGGCTGGCCGCCTGGTTGATGTAGTCACGAACATCGGCCCCGCTGACCCCGCCTGACATCTCGGCTAGCCTGGCAATGTCCTCTTCCGACAGCGCGTTCGGAACAGCCGCCAGATACAGGCGCAGCAACTGGGCTCGATGTTCCACCGACGGCAGGGCGAACTCGACCGTTACCCCCAGGCGACCCGAGCGATGAATGGCAGGATCGAGGTGGATATCGGGCGTACACGCCCCGATGACCCAAAGGCGCTCTCCTGCCGCAAGGCTGGAAAGTCCATCAAGCTCGGTCAGCAGGGCTGCGAGCATGCGCCTCTCCTCGGCGCTCGACCAGTCGCGACGCTGGCAGAGGATGGAGATCTCGTCGATGAAGAGAACGGCGCGCTGGCGGCTCAGGCGCCCGAAGATGCGATGAAGTTGAGCCGGATCATCGCCGAACTGATCGGCGCTCAGTTGGTACATAGGAACGCCCAGTTGCCCGGCCAGAAACCGCGCGAGCAATGTCTTGCCCGTGCCGGGCGGGCCGAGAAACAGCGAACCAGATGGTTGGATGCCAAGTCGCACGCCTAGCTCGGGTCGCTCAAGCAGCGTCAGCTGACCGGCCAGTTGGCGCAGACAGGCATCGACACCTACCAGCTGGTCGGCAGTGACGCTCGGTCCCTGGTACAGCGCATCGGCCAGGAGCTGATCTATCTCGTCCGGCCGTGACTTGTCGGCACTCACCTTGACGCCTCCTATTCGGATTCGGGATAACGGCGGTCGACGCTATCCTAGAGCCGCAGGCGCTGTCAAGGGCGGGCTCCAAGGCGGACACGAGGGGTGACGCGCGCCGTTGTCGGCGAGTGAGCGACTGGCCCCCGGTGTGCGCCAAAGTGCGGTGCGGCGCTTCGATGTGGGCATCACCATGTGAGCCATGAATCGGCCGCGGGTCAGCCCGCCACCTGAGAGTGCTGCCGACCGAACGGCACTCGCAGACCGACTGGCGCAACTGCGCCGCCGGGCCGGCCTGACCCAAGTCCAGGTCTCGCAGCGCGTGGGCAAGCCGCAGAGCTGGATCGGCAAGTTGGAAACAGGCCGGCGGTCGCTGCTCTTCGCCGAAGCTATCCTTCTCGCGAAGTTGTACGGCGTGCCCTTGTCAGCGTTGGATCCGAACGAAGAGCCGCCTGAACGATAAGGTAGGGGCCGGCGGTTGAAGGCGGTGCCAGGTCAGGGCCGGAGCGCGAAGTCCAACCGAGCAACCGCCGCCGGTGCGGTACTGCGCCAGAGGCCGGCCGGCAGCCAGAGGCTTCTAGGAACGCCGGCCCCAAGCGCGCGAGCGGCCGGGGCTCAAGGCGAAACCCCCGACGGAACATAGGGTTCTCCCTGCTTGCGGCAGCCCGCGCGGGGCCCCACCGTCGCGTCGTGCCCGAGGGGCGGCACGCTGATTCGTGGGGGCTAGGGGCTCGGTGCTGCCTGCGCCGAGGTGCGAGGGAGCGACATGCACTTCCAATTTCCGAGTCAGCGCGCTCGCCATGGCCGAGCGCGGTCCAGTCTCCTGGCGCTCGTCCTCGCTCTCTCAGTGCTTGGCCCACCCGTCCCGGCTGCGATAGCCGTGCTTCAAGACGATGATGCTGCGGCCTCGGACCCCCGCGTTCCCGCCATCGAGAACTCGGTGCCTTTGTTCCTTGAGCGCTCGCCCGCGCCTATTGAAGTCATCGGCGGTGAACGCGGGTACCTGCCAAGTCTCGGGGCAGAGCTTCGCTCGCCGCGGAGCGTAGACGCTCTGCCGCGCGCAGCGACAGAAGATGAAGCCCTTCGGACCGCCTACAGCAGGGTAGTCGTGGGGCCCGACGGAACCCACACCGCCGAATTCTTTATGGGTCGCATCAACTACCTGGACAGCGAAGGTAAGTGGCAACCCATCGACCTGAGCCTGACTGACGAGGCCGGGGAGTACGGCAAAAGGACACGGGCCAACGATGTCGGAGTGAGCCTCTCGTCCAAGGGGAACACCGACCGGCTCGCAGAGATACGGAGTCCTCATGGCACCCTTCGTCTACGCCAAGTCGACCGGGGTGTGCTGGCTCCGATAACCCTGCCAGACCAAGTCCGCATCCCGGCCCGCCCGGGCAGCGGCGAAGTCTCGCTAATCCCGGTTCCCGAAGGGCTGGCCTTTTCCGTCACGCTGGCTGAGCCCGGCTTGGCTAACAGTTACCAGTTCATCCTCGATACCGGTGGTCTGCGTGCCGAGGTCGCGCCTGACGGTCGCGGCGTGCTGCTACGCAACGCCGATGGCGAGATCGCCGGAACGGTCAGTCCTCCATGGGCCATCGATGCGATAGACAGCTTCGCCCCAGAGACAGCGGTTACCACCACACTGAGTACGCGCATCGACCCAGCGCCGCGACCGCCCCTGCCTACCCCGTCGCCGGTCCTGGCCACCCCTACCGTCGAGACCCTGGCGCCCATCCTGCCCGGTCCGACGCTTCCGGCGGAGCCGACGATTGCGCCGGACGCGACCGCGCCGGTCGAGACCCCGGCGGCTGACGCGACTACCCAACCGACTGAGCCAGAGCCGACAGACCTTCCGCTCGACACCGCGGCGCCTGAGTCCCCATCACCGACGGATCCGACGGCGCCGGACTTGACCGATGGCCGCCTGGGGCCCGACGAGATCGTGCTGACCTACACGATCGATCCGGCTTGGCTGGCGGATCCGGCCCGCGTGTATCCGGTCGTGCTCGATCCGACGATCTGCCTCCAGTATGGGCAGACGGGTACGCCCACCGGCTGCAGCAGCGTTTACACCGCAGGCGACATTCTCGACCACTTCGTCCTGAGTGGCATGCCGAACAGCTGGCAGACCGGTTGGAACCGAATCCGGGTCGGCACCGACGCCGATAGCGGCGACGGCGGGAGCTATGGCGTCATGCGCGGACTCCTCTATTTCCCGAATCTCGCCCTGGAAGACGGCGCTCAGGTTACCGACGCGTCGCTCCAGCTCTACCAGAACAACAACTGGGGCAACGGAACCCAGAAGGTCTACTTCGAACAGGTCAGCAGCGGCTGGAACATGCAAGCGACATGGAACAACCAGCCGTCGGTTCTGTCCGGATCAGCTACCACTCCGGTCACGGTGTTCGCATCGTCTGGCTATCTCACCCAAGACGTGACCAGCATGGTCCGAAGCTGGTATACCCGCAGTCGCGCCAGCTGGCAGCCCAACTTCGGCATTCGCGTGCGACAGCAGACCGAGTCGCAGAACGAAGTTCGGTACGCGAGTCAGAGGGCCGACAACCTGGACCGGCGGCCGCGTCTGTCTGTCAGTTATGTGGTGCCCGCCGCGGGCATCGACTTCGATCCCGCTCTTGGCGACAACTTCGTTCCGACGACGATGGTCGCTGGTAAGAGCACATCACTACCGGTGCGTGTGCGCAATGACGCTGGCTTCACGTTCAATCTGTCGGGAGCCAACCCCAACGACTACTACGCCTTTGGGTACCGTTGGCTTGACGCGGCAGGCCGCCCGCTGGCCATCTCCGGATTCACCAGTTGGAAGGTAGTCAACCTGCCGACCGCGATCAACTCAGGTGCCACGAGCAGCATCTTCAACGTCGCAGTGGATGCCCCGCCCGTCGTTGGCCAGTTCGGATTGCGCCTCGACCTGGTCCATGTCAGGGGAGGGACCAACCTCTGGGGATCTGACTGGGCCAAGCCAAGCGCCTATTACGCTCGCAAGAAGTACAGCCTTGACGACTCGAACACCCGATGGGTCGGGGCTTCGGTCGTCGAACGAGCCGACTTCGGCGTGTCGGTTGTCTCGGGCGGGGGTACCGCGATCGGCGACACGAGCAGCGTCGAGCTGCCAGACGGATCGTCGCTCGGTATAAACCTGTGGTCGCGCAACCTGCGCTTTGACGGGGCCGGGGGCGTGGGCTTCTCCGATCGCGGAGGGCTGCTGTCACTGGCCTACTACTACGACAGCGCCAACCGCACCGATTGCACCGGAATTCTCCGCGCTTGCGGATGGGGGACCAACTTCGACGAAGGATTCCGCTCCGGCGCGGGCGTCGAGGGTGCTGACTACATCTATGTGGACGCGGACGGCAATCGATACCTGGTAGCGGCCGCACCGAGTGGCCAGCTGATCAGCGCAGCCCCCGTTCGTCTCGAGCGGGTCCGCCACACGATCTTCGACGAGAACTGGCTCACCGGATGGAGCGGCACGGCGTCACTGATCGCGAGCGGTACCGCCTTCAGCGGAGGGCGCGTGTACCAGATCGCCGCCAACAATGCGACCGGCGCATCAACGGGTGCTTTTCCGAAGATTGACCTTGACCACTACCCGCTCGGATCATTCGCTGTCATCCGTACCGGCAGCGCGACGAGGGGCGCAATCGGCTTCCAGATCGTCAACGAGACGACGGGCGCAAGTACCTGGCTCGCATATACGCTGGGCACCGATTTTGCGATCTCCGGCGTGACCAAGAAGGTCGCGCTGGGCGGGTCTATCACAAGTTGGCGCCACATTCAAGGGCGGGACATCCGAGCCGATGCCGTCAGCCAGGCGATAGGAACCGTTAACGACAACTTCAGCATCACGGCGATGAAGTTCTGGGGGACTACGGAGAGCGGAAATCTCCAGTTCGACGCCATCCGCTTCGAGGGGACCAAGGCCGACATCATCAACGACGCCAACTTGGCTTGGACGGCGAATGCCGGTAACTCGTCGCTGAGCACCACCGATCGGCACGCCGGCACCGGCGCAATCAAGGTGCTGCCCGCATCCGAAGCTGCGAGTCCTAACTGTGTGGCCTGCAGAAATGACAACCTGATCGTTCATCCGTTCGTTTCATGGGCATGGAAGAAGGTCGGCGGCGACCATGTCGCTTTCGCATTCCACGTCAAGAACGCGCGCACTAACGCCTCGTCGACCATCACCTACTATGCCGGCCCCGCACTTGCGCCCGGAACGTACACCAATCAACTGCAGATCTCACCGACTGCTCCAACGGAGTGGATGGTCGTTACGCGCAACCTGCTCGACGACGCACGCCAGGTACTGGGCTACTACAACGATGCCGAGGGAGGCAATTCCGAGACACCGGGGGCGGGGCCGATTGCGGATCCTGTCCACCTGACCGGCCTCCGCCTGATCGCGCGCGACGGGAACTACGCGCTGTTCGACACCTCCCAACTTCGCTCCCTGACCAACCTTGGCGCCTCGTACGCGGCGACCGTTGCTGACGACTTCGAACTCACCGAGCGTGGTGGAGCGCGACGCTTCTTCAACCGCGACGGTGTCATGACGCTCTCGACTGACCCAAGCGGGAACTCGACCCGACTCACGTGGACTTATGACTATTCGGCGCAGACCATCAGCTTGGCAACGGTTCGGGCGGCCTCTGACGGCGAGCCGCTCGCGAGCGGCACAGCGACTAGGCAGTTGCAGGTTACTTATGGGACCTCGTCCGTGCGCTTCACCGAAGCGCTGAGCGGCGCGACGGGGCGCTACACGGACTTCGCCCGAGACGCGTCCAACAACCTTGTCACCGTGATACCCGCAAGACGAAGCGCCGCCTGCGCGGCAAGCGGCCAGGCATCTGGCTGCCACAAGTTCAGCTACGCGTCGGGCAGCTTGCTGAACCGCGTGACAGATCCCCGGGACACTGGCAACAATGCGCTCTCCCACACGGTCACGTACAGCGTCAGTGATCCCACCGCCGTGCGCAGTGAATCGACGGCGACCGATCAACTTCGAGTGCAGTCGTATGGATCAGGTGGATCGATCGTGCGCGTCCGCTGGCAGGACGGAGATGGTATTGCCGGGATAGGCAGCACGCAGTACGCGCGGTACACCGACCTGACGCCCAATGGCGCGGTGGTTGCCGAGTATCGCCCGTTACCTTGCGTAAACGCCAACTGCTCGGGAGGAACAACCAACCCGTCGACGCCGACCGATAAGCTCGTTGAGTACAGGACCGACGGTATCAACAACTATTCCGAGGAAATCCGGTACCGGTTGACCGGCAACGGCGGAGCCATGCGTACCCGCCGTGGAACCTTCGCCGCGGCGCAGGTCGACAACTATTCGGACCCGCTGACCGCCGGCCTGACCTCTTGGGCGCAGACCGCAGCGCAGTACGCCGCGTCCTCGGCAGCAGGCAATGTCGATCTCCACCGGACGGTGTACGCCTACAACTCTGACGGCATGCCTGTCGCGGAGGCGAGCCCGTTCGCTAACGAGGCAACCGGCAATGTTGTCACCCAGACGGTCGTTAGTCGGTACGATGCCGCGAACAACCTGACCGAATCATCCGATCGTGCATTCGTGGCCAATGGTGGTTTCGAGTCAGGCCTGGTCGCGTGGACCACCTCGGGCTCGGCCACCTGGGAGCAGTCGATAGTTAGCTCCGGTTTCGGCTCGCTGAAGGTAACGGGCACCGGTAGCGCTGTCCAGAACGCGCAGCTTCTTCCTGGTCAGACGTTCCGCTTCCAGCTTCAGACGCGGACGGGAACAGGTTCCGGCGCCACATTCCAGGTCGATTACCAGCGCGCGAGTGATGGAACTTACCAGACGCTGCTGCCGCCGACCACGCAGCCTGCAACGAGCTGGACCGCATCAGCGTACGACCTCACCATCCCGGTGGGCGGCACAGGTACGGTGCGCACTACCCTCAAGATCGGCTCTGGCTCGGGCACCGTCTACTTCGACGATGTCGTCGCCTTGACTTCTTATGCAGGCGCCAGTTACCACCCCGACGGCCGCTTGGACACAGAGGTCGACGTTCTGGGCCGGGTGACCAAATACAACTACGCCGCGACCAGCGGCCATCCGGCGATCTTCATCACCTCCTCGGTGGAGAACTTCAAGGCAGGACAACCCGCGAGCGCGGATCAGAACGTCACTCGCTCGCAAACGTTCGACGCCTGGGGTCGAGTGTTGAGCTCTGTGGACCCCGACGGCGTGACTGAGACGACCGCGTACGCGGCCAACCGCACCGATGTGGCGAGTGTCAGCGATGGGCTCGGCAACACCACGCAGTACCAGTCCTATAACGCGATTGGCCAGCTGCTCAGCGAGCAGGACCCGCTTGGCCGTGTCCGCACGACCAGCTATGACGGACTGGGCAATCCCGTGGACGAAACGGATTTCGACGGCGTCGTGTCCCGCAGCCTCTATGACGGTGTAGGTCGCCTGACCTCACGTATCGAGAACTGGACGAACGGCGGCGTGGGTACGACCGGTGTCAACAACGTGCGGACGACGTGGACGTTCGACGAACTTGGTCGCGTGACGCGTGAAGTCGCTGACTCCGGTGTGACCGGCGCAACGAGTGACTATTCATATGATCTGGCGGGGAACAAGACATCGGAAACCGTGTATCCGTCCGGGACCAGCAATGGCCGGACCACGACCACGTACCTCGGGCCGGCCGGCGTCATTGTCGGTACACGTGGACCGATCAATCCCAGCGCTAGCGCAGCCCCCAACTGCCCGGGGATAAGCCCCGCGGTCAAGTGCAACAACGTCTCAGCGGTCGACCTCAACGGTCGGACGCGATCTGTCACCGACGCCTACGGAAAGGTGTCGATCACGTGGCATGACTTCGCCGGCAAGCCGGTCCGGGAAGTGGACAACTACGTCGCCGGCGGATCTTCGACTGCCAGCCAGAACGTGACCACGTTGCTGCGTTACGACGCTGCCGATCGAGTAGTCGCGGTTACCGACCCACTTGGGCGTGTGACCTCAACGACGTATGACTCGCTTGACCGCGTGGTAAAGATGACCCGCCCCGACGGGACTTGGCTCAGCACGGTCTTCCGGCCATCGGGTCGCGTCGACATGGAGTCGTCGGCCACCGCAACCGCAGGCGCCGAGATTTGGTCGAAGCGCGTTTACGATGCGGCCGGTCGGCAGACCAAGACGTTGGCGCACTTCGATACCTCGGCCACCGCTCGCCTGTGGGTGATGAGCTTTGAGGGCGGAGCAGACGGCTGGTCGGGAGCGAGCACCGGGTACTTCACAGCCAGTGCATCCACCTCCGTCACGAGCGCCCAAGGCGATGCGCACTCTGGTGCTCGAGCCCTATCGGTCGCTACCGGTACCGGAACGAGCGCAGGGGCGACCGTGAGCCTGGCGGATGCCACTTTCAAGGCCAACCGCACTTACCGTGTTCGCGCGCGTCTTCGCGCGCCGTCCGGAACCACGATTCAAACTTTCTTTGGTGTCGACGCCTCGGGCGGCGACCACGCTGCCTTTCCATCGGTCATCGCCACGGGCAGCTGGCAAGTCATCGATGGCACCTGGACCCCGACCGCAGATCGATCTGCCGGTGTCCGGTTTGCAGCTCGGCGCAGCGGATCCACATCGGTAACCCTCCGCCTCGATGACATCGTCATCTGGGATGACTCTGACGCGTTGACAAATCCCTCAGGTTTCGACTGGAACATTCCCAGCGAGACCGCCTATGACGCGGCGGGCCGGGTGATAGCAACGGTCGCCGCACCCGGCGACCCGCGCACCGAAGGCCCGATGGTTACGCTGAGTGCGCACGATGATGCCGACCGCGTTACGGCGGTGCGCGTTGCCGCGGCTCCGCGCTACGCCGACGTTGTCGCTCACGCGCCAACCTCTCTGAGTCACTGGCGTCTCGATGAGCTGAGCGGAACGACAGCCGCCGATCAACTCAACGGCCGCACCATGACGATCAGCGGCGGCGTAACGCTCGGCGCCCCGCGTGGGGTCGTCGACCAGCCGTCCAGCGCGATGACGTTCGATGGAAGCAGCGGCAAGCTGCAGGCGCCCTTCAACGCGTCCACTTGGGGCATCACCGGGGACAAGCTGACCATGGAGGCTTGGTTCCGGACGACGCGCACAACCGGTAAGGGCAACATCCTGCGCCAGTCGCACTACGGCCTGGGCTTCTGGTTGGCTCAGAACGGCAACGTGATGGAAGGCGTGATCTACGGCTCCGCTCAGGGACGTATCACGGCGTCGGGTTATCAGGATGGGAACTGGCACCACATCGTGGCCACCGCCGATGGAACAACGATGCGTCTCTACATGGACGGTGTCCAGGTCGGTTCCACGCCTCTGAGCGGCAACATCACCACTTGGAACGACAACCTTGCGATCGGCGCGATCGACTCCAACGCCGAATGGTTCTCCGGCGACATCGATGAAGTCGCTCTCTACGGCGAGGCGGTGTCGGCCGATGAAGTGGCCATGCACTACGACGCGGGTCGCTCATCGGACCGCGACCTCCTTTCGACATACGCGTATGACGCTCTGGGCAACCGAACAGAGTCGATTGATCCTTCTGGCGTGTCCACGCGCTACGAATACGACCGTCGCGGCAACATAACGTCGTCGACGCTCAACTACGTCGCTGGTGCCGGTTCGACGAGCAGCCAGAACGTCAAGGCGACGTTTGCCTACAACAACCTCGACGAGATGACAGCGGCGTGCGCGCCAAGACAAGTCCAGGCCGGCTGCAATCCCTCGACTCCATCGTCCTCGGCTTGGCGCTATACGTTCGACGCACTCGGACACATCGTCTCCGAGACGCCCCCTATCAACACCACCGGCGCGCCTCTGTCAGCCACAACCTACGTGTTTGACACAGCCCATGGTGGTGCACGGCCAGTGCGCACTTGCGACCACTCCGCCGGCGGCAGCTGTGCTTCGTCAACTCGCTACATCGACACGTCCTACGATGCGCTCGCGCGAGTGACCTCGGTCATCCACTACACGGGGCTGGCGGGCTCGGGCACCCAGGCACTACGGACAGAGTCCGCCTACGACGCCACAGGGCAACAGACCTCGGTCACATACTTCGAAGCGGGAACACAGAAGGACTCGCTCGCGTTCGCCTACGACGATCTGGGGCGTCAAACCGTAGTGTCGCGTTCTGGCACACCGGTTACCACCGCGGCGTATAACCCCGATGGCACAGTCGCCTCTCGCATAGACCACGCCATCAGCAGCACCGCATCCACTTTCATCTACGACTGGCGTGGGCTCCAGACAAGCGCTACATCGCCGACCTATACCGGATCTACCACGTTTGGTTGGCGGCTCGACGGGCTGCTCGCCTCCCGCAGCTGGCCCACGGGCGGCAACGTTGCCACCTATACCTACGACAGGGTTAAGCGTCCGATCGAGAGCAACGAGCTTCGCTCTGGCGCGAGCCAAGCGGTGTTCACCCGCTCCTTCGACCGAGTCGGCAATGTGGTGTCCGAAGGTCGCACGCTGTCCGGAATCAGCGGTACAGCGGGCACCGGCAAGCAGAGCTTTACCTACGATGCCCTGCGGCGCGTCACGAGTTCGTCCCTGCCAGGCGGACTGAACGAGGCCTACGGCTATGACGCCAACTCTAACCGCGTCAGCTGGAATGACGGCGTCGCAACGACCACGTATGACTTCAACGAATCCGACGAGTTGACCGCCCAGCATAGGTCAGGCGTCACACGCAACTACTCGTACGACGCCTACGGCAACATGACAAGCTCGGCTGTCGCATCGGCTGGGGCGACGAGCTACTCCTATGACTCGCAAGATCGCCTTACCTCGATTGCGCCGCCTTCCGGCGGTGCCCTGAGCTTCACTCTCGATGCCCTCGGTCGGCACTGGACAAAGTCGGTCGGCGGGACTCTCGCTGACACCTATGGTTACGTCGGGGCTTCTGAGGCCGTCGTCCACATCGCCCAGTCGGCCACAGACGTCCGCTCGGCGATCGACGCCCTGGGCAATCGCGTCGCGACCGCGACCAGCAGTGGTGGCTTCGGCTGGCTACTGGCGGATCTTCACGGCGATGTTGCCGGCATGCTGCACGGCGCGGGCACCTCGATCACCGACGCCTTCCGCTACAGCGCATACGGGATGACCATCGCCAAGGCAACCAGCACTCTGCCGACGCCGTGGCGCTACCAGGGCCGGATGCTGCTCAATACCGCGGACGGATCGGGCGTAAACACCGATCTCTACGACTTCATCGCGCGCGCATACGATCCGGCCCTGGGCGCCTTTACCAGCCTCGACACCGAGAGAGGCGGTGCACTCAATCCAATCACGCTCAACAGGTTCCTCTACGCAGCTGCAAATCCCGAGACGCTCGTAGACCCGGATGGGCACTTTGGGGAAGACCTGATCAACTGGTTCCAAAAGGAAACTGAAAAGCAGGTCAACAATGTGGTCAACGGGGCGAACTTCGTCCTGGGCTTTGGTGAAGGCGTGGTCGACGCCGCAGCCGGGACAGCTAACGGCCTCCTCGAGTTGGGCAAGGGTGCCGTCGGCGGCACAGTCAATGCCATTGGCTGTGCGGCCAATGACCGCTGCCGCAACACCGCGATCTCGGCCGTGGGCCAGACAGTCACCAACTTCACCCGTGACCCAGGCGGCAATATCCGCAGGGCAGTCGATTCGGCTGGCAATGCGTTGGGCAACGGCTTCAATAGCCTCGTGAACGGCACGGCCAATTGGTTCCAACGCGCCGGCGACAAGCTGCGCACAGGCGACTTCCGCGGGGCAGGCCAGATGAGCGGCCGGATCGGGGGCGAGATCGGTCTGAGTTTTGTCCCGGTCGCGGGCATCCTGAGCAAGGCAGGTCTAGTTGGCCGGTTGGCGACCGCTGGCAACCGAGTGACCAGCCTCGCTGGCCGCGGATCCTCGGCCGTGGGTAATCTGTCCAGGACGATTCCGGCCGCCGGTCGCGCAAGTTCAGCGGTGACCAAGGCGGTCACCGCATCGAAGACATACATCGGTGTCGCCAAGCACAAGGTCGACACCTTCACCCGCGGCACGGCCTGCAAGATGCACAGCTTTGCCGCCCACACGCTCGTAGCGACCGCCGCCGGCCTGGTCGCCATCGGGACTCTGGCCGTTGGCGACCACGTCCTCGCCTACGACGAGGCGACCGGCGTCGTGGCTGAGCACCCGATCAGTGTCGTCCACATCAACGCCGATCCGGTTACCGGCACGATCGCGGTCGGCGGCGAAGTGATCGAGACCACGCCCGAGCACCCCTTCTACACTCTTGAGGAGGGCTGGCTCGACGCCGAAGATCTCGAGATAGGCATGCGCGTACCCTCGGCCTCAGACGAGCCGGGCGTCGTGACGGCAGTTGACTTCAGTGGCGGGCCGGCGATCATGTACAACCTCACCGTCGAGGTAGCTCACACCTACTTCGTCGGCGAGGGCGAGTGGCTCGTCCACAATTGCGAGCGTGTGCGGGACGCGCTCGGAAGGTTCACGTCGGGTAATCCAGGATCCCGAATCTCTGAGGTGGCGGAGGCGGATGTCTGGAGAGCGGTCAGGTCAAAGCCAGGCTGGGATGTGCTGGAGGGTCGAGTAACTGTGCGCAGCTCGACCGGGCGCGCTCGCGTGTACGATGGCGCGGCCCGCAGCCCGCGAGGTCGTGTCATTGGGCTCGAAGTCAAGCAGGGCACTGCGAGGCGGTCGCCTCGGCAGCGCGAGTTCGATCGAGCGGTCCCAAGGTTGAAGCCGCCGATTCTGACTGGCGCATGGGCAGGTCGGCCGATACGGCGCACCGCACTCATTCGTCGGGATTGAAGTAAGGCAATCGAAGGTGGTCGCCCGCTCCGCTGCTCGCAAGTCCCCAGCTACCGCTGTTGAGGAGGTCTTAACTGCTCGCCTCGGACCGTATCTATCCGAGGTCGGGTTCCACTGGCTAAGCCGAAACAAGAGTTACCTTCGGGGCAGTGACGCCGTTGCCGAGGTGAGATTGGGTATCTCTGCCCGGCCGCCCTCCCTTGGCGGGTCCGGCGTCATCGTGCAGCCGATGATCGTTGTGCGGGTACCAGCGTGGGAGGCAGAAGTGGCGAACCGCTTGGCAGGAACGCGCTGGGAGCGCGGCGCCGCGGTCGTCTGGGAGGCGCTGGACTGGATATGCGGCCGGGAGCGCGCGTGGGCACTTGGCGAAGGTGAGAGTGAAGAGGCTCATTTGATCGCGGAATCAATTCTCCAGGCACTTCGATCAGTCGGCGTGCCTTATCTGGATCAGCTGTCATCTCCGATGTCCATCTTGGCTAATTTCGAGACGGGTGAAATCAAGCAGCTCGGTGACGCCGCCCCAACCGTCGCCTGCGGAGCCCTACTCGCGGGCCGCGACGACCTGGCCAGACGCGCACTCTCGGCATTTGGCAGCGAGTGGCGGCAAGAGCTTGAAACTCGGTTGGGCCTGAAGTGACGAACGGATCTGGAACAAGATGGCAAGTGGGTGGCCGCGTCTGCAGGGCGGATGGGTATTGCGGACCGTTCGCGCAGCCGGTCCTATTTTTGAGATCCTTCCCGGCCCCTCAGCGGCCCTCGTGACCGGTCATGTGAAGGTTGCAAGCGACGGCCTCACCAGCATGCTGGAAGGTGAAGGAAGCTGGCGACTCCGGTTCAGCCGGTTTGCCGAATAGGCCAAGTCCGACGGCATACACAACCTGCGTGCCGCGTAACGATCCAGATTCTGCCGTAGTGCCAAGTGACAGTCCCTTAGGATCGGGAGCGGAAAGCGCGGTGCAAACTCTCGAGGAGATTTACGGCATCGACCCGGGATTTCTTCTATTGGCATCGTCTAAGGTCGAGTGTGAGCAGCGCGACGATATAGCAAGCCGTACTTCGACTAGGCGCAGACGTCCGATAGAGGTGACTGGTATGCGGTCCGCTACTGGATGACTCTGCCACGGGGGACCGACGCCTGGCCGGGGGTGCGGGTACGAAGCTCACGCCGGGAATTCCTACAGACATAGTGACCTGCAGATTCGGGCCAATCACCGACTTCACAACTCCATTGCGACCCTTGGCTCGGCCCATCGCAGCGGCAAACCCATTCAGGAGCGTCGCGAGTGAGACGGAAGCACTGCGCGACCGTCATGGCGCGGGAGCTCTCTCGAAAAACAGGGCGTTTGGTTCCCGAGAACGTGGGCGGCGACTACTACTGACCGGTTCTTACTATGCGCACTCCATAGGAGCCGTCCGATCTGTGACGTCGAAGTTCTCTTTCATCGGCTGAACGGCAGCGAATAGAGGCGTACCAACCGCGCGGGCGAGGCGGCCGAGTTCGCGGTGTAGACCCTCGAGGAGTGTTGCAGCAAGTCATTTCTCGGGGAGGGCCATCACTAGAACCGGAGAGGTCTCAGTCAATGCGTACTAATAACGCTTTCGTCGCCGAGCCAACCACAAGGCCCCGAGTGCTAAGACGACAACGGCGATGACGTAGAACGCAACCTGGCCCGCAAGGTACCCGAGATCGCGGGCGGTGGCGAAGTAAATGGTATCCAGGATCATGGAACTTCAGGCCTCACTGGAATGCGCGGAGTCTGTGGCGCGAGTGGCAGAAGTGATGCCTCAGGACTGGCCGCGTCATCAGGACCAGCGAGGTCAACGTACTTGATTTGGACGCTTGCCCGCCGACTGGTTAACCACGTGTCCCAGCCATCGACGCTCAGGCGCGCGACTGCCATCGGGTCCGGGACATCGTTCTTTCGCTCGAGGACGATCACCACAAGAAGCTCCCGGTTGACGGCCACCGGATCACTCAGCTTCCCGACTGGGCCATGGACGAAAGCCTGGTATGCCGAAGAACCGTCCTCGAACTCCTGATGCATTCGCCAGGGACCGCCGAGTGCGCGGGCGGCTTCACGAGGTACCAAGGCAGCCGATAGCTCGACCCATGAGCGTTTTCCGCGGTGTACCTCGAGCAGCGCGCCTATCGAGCGCTCATCGAGGGGGCCGGAGTAGCGAGACTCGATGTAGTACAACTCCTCTCCATTGTCGGTGACTACTGGGCCCAGCACATCGTCGGTAGCTACCTCTGCGGCGAAGGCCGCGGTAGCGAGATCCGGAGCGAGTTGCTCGCGGACGAAGAAGCCGAGCGGTCCAGATCGCGCACCCGCCGCCGCAACGAGCGCACTGAAACGACTTTGTCGGGACTCTGGGTCAAGGGACCTCAGGCTCTGTGCAAGGCGCTCCGCTGCGCTTCCCTCGCCGGGCGGAATGTCTGCAGGGCCAAGGTCGTTTACAACCAGGTGAGAGAGCTGAACCCATGGCCCCTCGGGCCCCTCGATGTCGACGGGCCCAATGACCAACTCGGCAGCGCGGACCAACTCGGTATCCTGGGACGCCCATCGCTCCAGCAGCGCTACGCGGGCAGCTCGCACCTGCGCGCGGTCGCGTGCCCAGTCGGTGAGTGCTGCATGGGAGACTCCTTCCAAACCCGCATTAAGCACGATCGCGGCTCCGTCGGGACCCGGTGGAGCCACCGCAAGGACGTCCAAAACGAGTGCCCATCCGGCGCCAATCAAGGGATCCGCAGGACCCATGGGCGCGCCGCGAGCCGCGGCTACCGCCTCGGCCGGAAGAAAAGCGGCTGGACCTTCGCCCCGAATCCAGTTTCGGCCCGCTTCAATCAACCAGCCATCGCTCTCGTACTTGCGGGCAATCTCCTCATGGCTGACACCACCGGATAGGTCCGCCCTGACCGCCCTTGCCACCTCGCGCAATCGTCCGTCCGCGGTGGTCGGCCCAAGATGATGGGGAGGCTTGGCGTCGGTGCCGGACACGGCGGGCTGCCACGAAAGCCGCACCCATGACACTTGTCGGTCGAGGGCCGCGCGCCGCACCCGTTCGAGTTCAGTTGCCAGGTCGACCTCGGGCATCGGCAACCCTTCATCCACTAACCACTGCCGAGCCAGATCGGCGTGGATCAGCTCCTCTATGACTAAGCTGTGCAGATCACCGAGCCTCTGTTCGATCGGCAGACTCAAAGCAGCAGCTTCCAGTTCATCGAGCAGTCGGGCTTGATGCGCCACCGCGATCGCATCGAGCTGCTGGAGTAGCACGAACCGCAACGCATCCTCGCGTCCACGCGCGTCGGCCCTGGAGATCACGCGGCCATCGACCTGGGCTACCGGCGCCCAGTCACGCTCAGACCAGACAGCAATGGCAGATCCTCCCAGTGTCACGACACCAGCCAGCACGGCAAGCGCTAAAGCGGACATAGTCACGAGCCCGCGCGAAGGTGCGCGAGTCATGCGGGAGAGTCTCAATTGCGTCAATCCCGTCGGATTACGCCTGGCCATCGCCATCTCCGAGCAGGTGCCCGCCATGCTGCTCCGAAAGCCATGCGCAAGGCTCAATCACGGTCGGTACTCCGCCGCATCGGCCGAGGAGGCGCAGGAGTAGCTTCGAGCTCCCCTAGATCCACACCCACATCGACCCATCTCGAGTAAACCCAGCCAACCCTGCCGTCACGCTTAGTGACGCTGAACCAGAGTGCGCCGCTGGGGCTATGCCCAAAGGCGGTCACCGTAAACGTCGCCCGGCGGCCAACCCAGCCGATGACCTGTTCGGAAGGGCCGGGTGCGGTCCGCAGGTTCATTGTTCCAGTGGCGGCAGCGTTCGCATGGCCGCTCAGTCCCTCGGACTCCGGCACGTCTACCTGCCCAGAAGGGCCGTCGTTTGGGGAGGGCTCGCTGGCTGGTCCTTCGATCTCCAGCCCCTCGGCCGGATGTTCTATATCCGAGCCCCATTGGACTTGAAGGTAGGCAGTCAGCGGCCACGTGATGCCATGCACGTCATGGATGGTCACTCCACCGAGTAGCGCGCTGATGGCGCGACCGTCACCCAAGTAGAAGCCGATGTGCTTTCCTTCGCCCCAGATCACCAGATCGCCGGGCTTGCCGGCGCCGCGCCGCACAAGTCCGCGATCCGCGAACCACCGGTAGTAGCCGATCGCTCGGCGCCGTGTTCCACCGATCAGTTCCTCCTCGCCTGATTCGACGAAGACTCGGTAGACCAGCCCGGAGCAGTCGAATCGATCAGGCCCCTCAGTTCCCAGCTTGTAGGGCTTACCCAAATGCTCCAGGGCCAGCTCGAGTACCGCCTCATAGTCCTGCGCGGACGTTTCTTCAGCAAGAGGCGAGTCAGCCGAGGTCTCGGCGACTCCCGCGGACAGCAGGCTGATTAGTCCGAGGGCCATTGCAGCCAGCAGCCGACGAGGTCCGGACAGAGCTGGGCTCGAACCGGGAACCATCAGTGGCTGTTCTTCTTTCGGGCGCACCCGCACATCCGGAACCCCTCCCGCGGCGTTGGGCACCCCGGCGCAGCTTCTCAGGTCGCCAAGGCCCAACTGTCTCGCTCGCAGGATCGTGCGCGCGCGGCGGAAAATCCATTAGGGAGAACCCTATCGGCCAAAGCTTGATGGGTGCGCCTCAAGCCCGGCCCGCTTCAACAAGAAGCCTCGCTGGACTGTCCTGTCAGCGGTACTGGGGCGGCGGGGCAGGGACCTGAGCATCGCATGGAAGGACAGCCGGTAACTACGCGGTCACATCTGTACGGCGACGCCGAGGCGCGCGCCACGCCAATCGGGTTGCTGTCCGTCAAGGCTAGGGAATGGGTTCTGGCCCGCCCTCGGCGACATACTCACCTCGAGCGATTTCTATCGCCCGCTCGATGCTGAGGATTGAGGGCGAGCGCTCGTCTTCCGTCAGCCGGAGAAGCCTGCGACGAAGTTCCTCCAACTCAGCGACAACGTCGTCTCCGCCCAACTGCGCAACAATCCGAGCAGCCGCTAGGGCCACGGCAGGCGGCGTTGCCTGGTCGCGCACCAAATCGCGAAGCTGTTGCGAGCCTCTCGAGAGTTGGCCAAGGGCTCGCACGGCCTGGACAGCCGTCCGAGGCTGCCCTCGTTCGGCCAGATCGGCCAGCACGGGCATGCTGGCCTCGGGGCTGGTCCGGTCGAAGCCGAGCGCCGCGATGGCTTTCAACTGCAACTTGGGATGCGGTGCCTCTATCCGTCCCGCCGCTACGGCGCGAAGGACTTCCAGGCCATCCTCACCAAGTTCGTTTATCAGTCGCTCGCGCCCTAGTCGGTCAGTCGCGTGGCCACCGGCTAGGAGAGCGAAGATGCGACGCCGAAGGTCATCCCGCTCGGACTGGCCCATAGACTAGCGTCCGTGCCACAGACGGGCGACGCGCCTCGCGATCGCAGCTTCTGCGACAGTCAGCGTGTTGCCCTCGTCAGTGAACAGGTTGGTCGACGGGTACATCAGGAAGTCTTTGTCGTTGGCCTGGTTGCACGTCCGTCCGAACGTCACGTCGGACTCGTCGCCGCAGACATGTGGGAGCCCGAACACGTGTCCGAGTTCGTGGGCAGCAACGTGAGCTTCCTCCCACGCGCTGAGCAGCGGCGTGTCCTCGTAGATCACGAAGCCCTGGCGGCGAGTCTCACTGCCAAGGTACGTATACGCATGGGTGGTCCAGTCATCTATGTCGTCGACGAAGTAGAAGTTCACCGCACCTGGGTCAAAGTGCCGGAAGTTGCCATCGCTATCCAAGGCGCGGATGACCGCTTGGTTCTCGTCGAAGGTGACGCCATCGATGGGCCACGATTCGGCCCAGTCAGCTGGAACGACGGCGACTCCTACGGCTGGATCAATATCTAGGGCGATTTGGTGCGGTAGCCAAACCTCGATCGGGTTAGGCGAGTCAATCAGCATCTGGCGCACGTCGTCGTCATCGCGCCCTGGGCCCGGACCCCCGAACAGTCCGCCGCCCCCGATCCAGAGGTCAGGAAACACCCGCCACGCCTTGACGCGTACGCGAACGGTGAGTGTCAGGGCGAAGGTCAAACTACCCGACACGTGGCCATCTGGATTGACGACCTCGACTGAGTGAACGCCTTCACCGAGCGTGATGTTCTCGTGGTCCGGCAACGTGACCGACAACTGGGAGGGGCTCGTGAACTGGGCCGGCATCGTCAATCCGGCGAAGCGCACCTGTGCGCCGGCGACGAAACCGGATCCTCTGAGCACGATCGTCACGCCCGGCACACCTGCCGCCGGCGATAGTGACGTAAGCGTAGGAAGGACGCGGAACGTGACTGTGTTGCTGAAGAGCGGCCCGTTAACGCCTGGAACGCGCAGCTGCACTTGCCGTTGGCCGCCGGAGGTAGTAAGTGGTACGACGAACTCGAGCCATCCGCGTGACACGTCTAGCGTGCTGGGCACGATTACCGAGCCATCGAGCACGACTCGTGTGTCGCTGGTGATGTTGCGGGCCACCACTCGAACTCGGGTCCCCGCAGCCCCCGTCCACGGTTCGAGGCGGACGATCCAAGGTTGATTAAAGACGGCATTCCAATCAGAAAGTGTGATCGGCTGGAGCGTGAACTGACCGTCGTTGCCGCGCCGGCCGTCAGGGCCCGCTCGTCCATCGCTACCGCGTGCACCGTCACGACCGACGCGGCTTGGCTCCTCCTCGCACCAGGGCCAAGAGTCGTCGCCCGCGGCGCCTCCCCGACCGCCTTCACCCGCGGTGCCGCCCGAGCCCCCATTCCCGCCCCCGCCACCCGCGATGTCAATGAAAAACGGACGTCCCGTGGCCAGCGCGGGGATGTTCTCCGCCAGCGTGCATATCTTCAGTGCAGAGGCTGATCCTCCGGCCCCGCCTGAGCCCCCAGTACCACCGGTCCCGCCGTCGCCACCATTGCCGCCGTGGCCTGGCCGTCGATGGCAGTAGCATGCGCCGCTGCATGCCTCGCGCCCGCGTGCGCCGTCACTACCGTGCCCGCCGTGCTGACCCGGCTGGCCCGCTCCTCCACGTCGGCCACCCAACCGCAGGTCGGGTAAACCTTGCGGCGTTCGCTGCACATAGATGGTCACCGCCGGCGCGGCTCCCAACACGTCGCCGTCGAATCCGGCAGCCCCGGTGACCCCATTGCTTCCGGTCCCACCGTCTCTGCCGCGATTGCCGGATCCAGGCGAGTAGACGTTTCGATCATTCGCTGGCGAGCCCGTCGCCGCGCGGTTCGGCACCATGGCCGCCCGTGCTGCTGGCGCCCTTTCACGATCCTCACAGGTGATCTCATTGACCTGGGAATAGAGGATCTCCTCGGTGATTATCGTCAGCGAGGACACTTCCTTACCGATGACCAAACGGCCGCTTTCGGCGAAGTCAACCAACGAACCAATGATTACGGCATCGGTTACCGGGTTCGGCACCAGATGCAATGCGTCATCTAGGGCGCGAACAGACGCAAGCTTCTGGAAGCCACCGCCGACCTTGATCAAAGATGCCACAATCGGTGTCGAAAAGTTCGGCAGTAGCAGTTCCGGCTGTGGCCAAGCCACGTAGTAACCCGGATGGATCACTCGCCGCCCGCGCACGTGGAACGTTCCAAGAGACGATAGGTCACCCACTCCCGCCGCATCCATCAGTGCTCGTGCCTCGGCCACCGCCAAGAAACGGTTGAATGGATTGAGCAAACCTCGCACTTCGATGACCGCAGCCTCTGGGGCAATTCTTGTTACGGCGTCTGTAATCACGCGCGAGTTTGTCAATATGGAGCGCAGGGGCATACGCGTGGCGAACGGCGTGGGGTCTATCCCCTTCGCGTATCCCACCCAGCCGTAGACAGTGGACGGTGAGAACCGACGCGATTTCCGCTCGGAAGGGAAGGTGCGACTGATCACCTCCATCAACTCGGGAGGCGATGCGCCAGCCAGATCCTCACGACTGGCAATGCCTATGGACGCCAGAGCCTCGGCCGTGTGGCGACCGAAGCCTGCCGCGTGGAGCATCTGGGAGTGCAAACGGAGTGCCGCCAAGCGCTCTTGGGGAAGGCCTACACGACGGGCCAATGCACCCAATGGGCTGGTAGCCAGTTGGTCGGCGTCGACTTTGCGCGACCTTAGTGCGGCGACTTCGCGGGGCCAATCGTCCCCTAGGTCGGCGAGGTCGGAAGCCGTCTTGGGCCCGACCGGCCGCTTTGCAGCCGGGTCGTCGTCGACATCTATCACGAGTGGGTGCACCCAGGAGCCGGCGTCGAGGGCTCGGCTGGTGCCTACGATGACGCCCAGCTGGTTAGTCACCTCGAGCTCGAGCATGTCCGGTCGAACCGCATCGACTGCGGAACCGAAGCGCAACAGGAAGGTGCCCGCAGCGTTCGTGATTGCTGTCGTCAGCTGATCACCGGTCGAACCACTCATCGCGCGGACCCGATAGCCTCTCAGGTCTGCTCCCGGTACGCGATTGCGGATAGCGCCATGGATGCGCAATTCAGTTGGCCGGTTCGCTGGCTGCATCACGCGCTGACTCCCGCCCGTATCGCTGCATGTCTCAGCGATCGCAGTGTGGCAGTCGTCGAGAGGCGGGGCAATTGGGAACATCCCTACGACGCCCTAATGCGCGCGGTCGAAGGACGGTCGTGTTTTGCGCATCGCGAGCCCGTCGGTAGGCTGCTGTCCGAATAAAGGGTCGCGAGGAGATCGTGCGGACGTTCCGCGATTGGTGGCGCCGAGCCTGCCCGCCTTGCCGGCGGCGGACTTCGTGTGGGTTAGCGGCTAGAGGGGACGCGGTGCGGTCCCGAGCAGCTCGCCGCAAGCTGGGCACCAGTTCGCCCAACCGCCGCGCACTATCGCCGCTCGCTCCGTGGTCGAGTAATCAGTAGCGCCCACCGGCGTTTCGGGAAAGCGCCACCGTAGCCGTCGGACCGTGGAGGGCCGCGGATCGGGTGGGATTTCATCATCCCAGCCGAGGAACGGCACCTTCTTGCGGCAGGATGGGCACTCGATCGCGCCGACCCGATATCCGAGCGCCCTGGGTCGTCCAGACGAGAGGGTCCGGGACACCGTCGGCTTCGCGAGCGGACGGACGTCACTGTTGGCCGCCAACTGGCGAGCTCGATCCTCTGCGGCGAACTTCGTGCGCAACTTCCTAATGGCGTCACAGTCGACGCAAAGAAGGCGTTTGCCGGCAGCGACGATCGGCCATGTCGCCGGGTCGGCACCGACCTCGACGGCCACCTCCACCCACGGCACGCCAGCCGGAGCGGCGCGTGCGTGCTCGGTTCGATGGGTCACGAACACCTCGACCGCGAAAACCAACTCGTCGCTCGCGTTGAGCAGGGCAACGTCGACCCGCCGGTCGGACCCGGCGGCCCACTCGATCGCGATCCGCTCAAATGTCGGGAGGCGGCGATGCAGTTCGCGCGCGCAGCCGCGACACGGCTCGCCTATCGGAAGGCGCGCCTTCCCTCTCCGCACGAGTGGTTCCAGCAATAGGGCGATCTGGTGCTTGGCAAGGCGGTGTCGCTCGGTCTCACCGTGTCCGGCCGAGCTCGGATGGTGAGCAAAGTGCGCCTGGCGCTGATCGCCCAGGCGCGGGCTCACCGGCTCGAGGCACCCGGGGCAGCGATAACGAGTTGACCGGCTGGCCGACCGTGCAACGATTCGCTGACCTGCGTCGGCCAGCGCGATCGGAACCCTGAGGACTCGCGTCATGGCTGCCATTGTCATTGGTATCCGCGTCAGCTCACGCGGCAGGACGCACCGGTGCCTCGCTACTCATGACCACAGGGCGCGCGACGCGCACCCGTTTCGTAGCAAACTGGCCGAGACTGACGTGGCAGTCGGCCATTGTCTCGTTGGTGATCTCGTGATTCCCTGCGCTGCCCCTCGTTCAGGAAGCCGGCTGTGCGTCCTCCTGATCGAACCGGCCTAGGACTATCTCCCAGACCTCGGGAGCGCTTCCATCACCTGGGTCGATGCTCATCCTGTGAAGTCGGAACCGGTAATCCCGCGGCTTGGTAGGCCACAGGTAGTCCTGCGTAGCCTTGACACCAAGTGGTCCGTACCACTCGAGGCGAATGGCGATCCACGGGTAGTTAAGTCCGGTGCCGCTCTCCTCTAGCCAGTGGTCGAAGGGCACATACAGCCTCCTCCGCTGGCCAGCAGGGAGAGCTACTTGGCGGCCGCTTTGACGGCGGGTCGCCTCGTGTAGATGCTCCAGCGACCGTTCGTGAGTCCCGGCGGCGGTCGCGAGCAAACCGTAGGCTACTGACGGTCCGCCGTTCTCCACCTCGATCGTCAGACGCGGCTGGTTGTTCTTGGGCACCATCGCGACACTAACGATGGCCAGGTGCGGGACTGCTGCCAACCGGGCGAGTCGCTGAGTCTGCTTGGCCTGGATGCCGGCGATGTCGCGGGCCTCCGCAGCGATGCCATTGGCTTCGGTCGCGACACCGCGTGCCTTCCAAGCGACCGCCACCGCGCCGAGCGCGACGAAGACCGATATCACCGCAGAGATCGCCTGGATCCAGTCGGTTGTCGTCATGACGACCCATTCACCCAACTGACTTGTCCTCCTGATGTTGGTGTTCTCTCAGTTCCGCTTACCCGAGCAACTCGCCGAAATCGACGGATCAGGCGGCCGCGCTTCTTCGCCGTCAACGCGACGGCGGTCCCCGGTGGTTCCAAATAGCCGCATGCGTGGGTTTGACGTGAAGACGGAACCACGTCTCACACCAAGTGAGACAGCGTTGCTCCTTGCTTCCACGCCACGCTCATCGAGGAGCGCGCCGGACCGCATCTGCGTGGTCCGCCGTCAACCGTTTGTCACGGACACGTTTGGTCACGCTTCTTGACAGTTGCGGACCGGCGCCGACGATGCCTGGTCATTTCCCACACGGAGGCGCAACATGATTGCTCTCGATCAGGCCAGGCTGGTCATCCACGGCTTTGCAGCCGGGATTGATTGCCCCGGCCCTGAAAGCCAGAAGGTCGTCGAGACTGAGTCAGCCATTACCGTCAAGCTCGACGACCGAACAGGAGTACGGGTAGAGGCCACGAGCGATGGCCGCTTCGTGGCGCGCTTCATGATCGATGGCCGCGAGGCGGGCCCCTGGCGGACGAGAACGGCAAGCGCAACACGCCTGGCGCTGGTTCTACGCTCCTTCCATCGGCGACGGCACGAGTTTCGCGAGGCGGTTGCGGACCAGAAAGCTCCGAAAGGCTAATGCTCGGCGGCGATGTCGGCAGTCTCCCTTAACAGGTCCAGTGACTCGTTCAGAAAGTTGCCCAGGGTCTCGTCCTGGTCGCGCGCCGGCGCGACTATGGGGCTAAGGTCGCGGGGTTGAAGTCCCCGGACCGACTGTGCGATCACCGAGTCAAGAGCATCGGGGTCGAAGTCACTCTCAGGCTTGCCTTGCCACTGCCGAGCAGCCTCGTCAAAGACCGCGTCGACGTATGCCCTGACATTGTCGGCAACGCTGGCCCTCATGCGCTGCCAGGCTCGCATGGCCTGGTCGAACTCGTTGCGGCTGATCGAGATCAGCTTCTCGCCCACGTTCGCCAAGAGGCCCTCGTCTACCGCGTTGACGCGCGTCCAGGGAATCCTGCCCATCGGTCTCCTCTTTTCCTGCGTGGCTGACGGCCTGCCCCCGCGCCCTTCGGCCACTCACTCCGCGCAAGAGGCGTGCGGCCGGCTCCCTAAGGTCTCTTCGTTCGAAGTCCTGCCCGTGCTGCAGCCGGCCTTGGCGGATCGATCCATACAGCGTTCGGGCTCAACAGCTTTTGGTGAACGTCCCGATGCTCGTCGCGACCCTGACGCCGTCGCGACCGTTGTCGTTGTAGATGTAGTTACGGGTCAGTACGTTGCGCGTCGCGGCACGACCGGTCTGGTAGGTGATCGCCGTTCCGGGCAAGAGGCGCTTGTTGACCGTGAAGGGCTCGTAGCTGTATGGCTGGTAGGTGGAGCCGACTCGGTAGATGGTTATCGTCTTGGCCGTATTGTTCTTGATCCGGGTGGTCTCCGGGTTGGAATAGCAACCCAGCCGGATGCCCACAAGTGGCGCGGCCTCGACCTGGTTGGGCAGGATGCCCAAGTGCCCACCGGCCAGCAGCGCCGCCAAGCCAAGCGCGGCCGCGAGCCGCCTGACATTCCCCATGATTTCCCCTCCTCAGATGACAGGCCCTCGATTGTCCTGCCCTTCTCCGTCGACCGCCAGCAGGGAGATCCCTACCGCCGACCGCCCTGATCGCCCGAGCGCTGGTCACCGCGGTCGGACCTCGTAGAGAGGCTGACTGGTCATCCGCGGGAAGTGTCGGTCGTCATGTTCGTGCGCTTCCGGCAACATCCAGTGCCCTAATGCCGTATGGCCTGTTGACTGGGATGGCGTGCACGAAACAGCTAGGATGCGTGCGGAGAACCGCTAAGCCGGCACCGCATGGTCTGTGAGCAGGGGACTAGGAGGAAGACTTGAAAATACGAAAGATCAGCGCGGACGTTCTTGAGCCAAAGAAGACGAGCGAGCGAGCGCCGAGTCCGCGTGAACTTCGCCGAATAGCGCTCGAGCGCAAACTGGAACGTGCGATCCGCAGCGCTTCCGACGATCCGTCCGCTGCCTTCCGACTGGACCTCGACGACGGCGAGAAGGTACCGACTGTGCGCCAGGCCTTCGGTCGAGTACGCGAGCGCTTGGGAGCAGATGAGGTCAACCTGTTCGCGCGTGATGGGAGCCTGATCATCGCCAAGCGACCGCAGACGAGGGGGCGAGGCGCGGGATCTAGGACCTGAACACACTCGTTTGGTGCGCGGCCTTTGCAAGGCCTTCTTCGCACCGCAGGCCACGTCAGATCAGGTCCTGTCACGGAGTCGGCGGCGGGGCAGTACCAGGGGAGGTGGGAGTTGGACTGGCCCCGCTGGCGCTGTCCGCCGGGGCAAAGGCCGATCCCACGAGCAGGACTGTGCCAAGTAACAGCACCGCGATCGCAAGCCCGGCAGCTGTCTTGACCAGGTCCGGCAGGACCTTGACGACGTCGCCGATCGGTATTCGGATCCCAGCGATCTCCGCCTCGCCTGCCTCAAGCGTCTGTGCATCCGGCGGCTTGGCACGCATATCGCCAAATGCCAGCCAAGCCATGTACAAGCCGAGGCTCACCGCCCCGATCCCAGCTAGAGCCGCCGCGAGAACCGCCAAAGCTCGTGCCGTCTCGCCCACTCCGCCCAAGAAGTCAGCCATCACGTGTGCCTCCCACTATTTGCTGCCCGAAACTCAGAGCGGTGTCGCGAAAGGTGTCACTGCATCGAGAGCCAGCTGAGCACGGTCAGGCGCGCGCGATATTGCTCCCCTTCTGTCGTTTGTGGATCGTCCAGTTCAAAGAGCGCCACGGCACCAGGTGGCAGTATCTGCTCGGCGATACGTAGCGCAAAGTGCTCGTCAGGCTCAAGCAAGCGCAGCAATAGCAGTGGCACCGCGTCCTGCGCCGCGACGACCGTCTCGTGGAACGACTGAACCATGGTTGCCGAAACACCGGTCGAATCGAGCAGTACCGGCGGTTCAAGCAACGCCGCCTTCCAACGCCCATACGCGTCTTCGAAGCGCGCCTTTGCGTCGGCCTCAACGCTATCCGCGAGAGAGCGGAGGTAGGACATTTCGTCGTCTGACAACTCAGGCAGCGGCTCCCCCTCTTCGACTTGGACCTCGATGTCCTCCATCGGCTCCGCACGCTCCTGAAGTAGGCTGACCCGCCTGTAGTACTGACGGAGAGAGCCGTATGTTCCGCCGTTGAGACCGCCCCACGTGTGGTGAATCAGTAAGTAGGAGCCGAGCTTGCTGGACGGGGCCCCCACCCAAAATCGCGCGATGTGTCCTATGGCGTAAGTGCTTCCAGCGGCCTTACCATACGCCGCCGCAGCTGCCGGCGTACCGGTGGCGTAGCCGAAGTTGCGGAGATACGCCGTGAATTGCGCGAGGGTTGGCAGCCCGGACCAGGGCCAGATCCAGCGGTCCGTTCGGCCGAGTGCCCATGCCAAGCAGTTGTACCGAGTGGTGGCGCCGCCCAGCACCCAGACTGAATCGCGAGGCAAGTTTGGAAACCACGAGCGGAGCGTTGCCCATTCTCCATCCGTCGGTCGACGTGCCACAGCAGCCTCCAGCTTTGTGGGGCCACCCGCTCGCGAGCCATCGCGGATCACTCGGTGCGGCCCCAGCGCGGTCGCTCGATCGCTGTGCGCGACCCTTACAGTCTTGGGCTCGCGACACAAGTAGGGAGATCCCCCCCTGTCAGCCAGAGTGAGGAAAACTCTACCCTCGATGGGGCCGACCCGGGGCGTTTGGCCATCGCGGCGATACCCGCAGTCGTGGCTGAATACTCAACCACGGGCCGTGGGCAGCCGCACTGGTAAGTCAGACAACGGCAGCAGGGGCCGCCCGGCCGATTCAGCGTGGTAAGTGCAGACGGCGACCAGCCGCCAGTCCTCGGACGAACCTCGGCCCCCAACACGGATGCAGCCGATGGCGTCCTCCCCACAGTAGTAGCAGGGCGCCCAGCGGCCCTCGGTGCCAGTCACGGTTGTCCATCCTCCATGAGTGCCTGTTCCAACGCAGCTGACGAGGGTTGCGTCAGCGCCAGGTCGGTCACATGAAGCGTGACGAGCGGGCCGTCGCGCGACAACTAGGGAGTTCCCTTGCGCCGCACAACAACAGCCGAGGCTCTTTTCCGCACTAGTAACTTGCTCACCGAACCTCATGCACGCGCGCGGACACGCGGAACGACCTTTTCCCGACCGGGCGTAGTCGGAGAAACAGCTGATGCCGGCCCGTGATCAGCGCCGGATGTCGGGTGTCGCCCTCCTGACTCGTTCGTCACCCACGGGCCGTGGCAGCCCGCTGCGATTTCAGACAACGACCGCAGGGTATGCGCGCGGCGCCCCGCCAACTCGGCGTGTTTAGCGCAGACGGCAACCAGCCGCCAGCCCTCTGATGGATCGCGGCCCTCGACACGGATACAACCGATGGCATCCCATGCACCCTCTTCGCAGTAGTGGCAGAACACCAATTGGTTTCCGATACCAGTCGTGGTTGTTCCTCCTGATGACAGCTGCGCCAGGCCAAGGACGAGGGTTGCGTGTGCGCGGGTCGGTCATACGAAGCGTGACGAGTGGGTCGTCGGGCGGCAACTAGGGAGTTCCCTTGCCCCATTCGGGGCTTTCTGCTATCTGCCGAGGAATGCGACTCGCGCGTGAGCTGCGGAACATTAGTCTCCACGGCTGAGCTTTCCACGGCGTCCAGCCTTGACGCACGAGCCTGGTTCACCGATGTACGCCTCGCCCCCTTACAGGACCGAGGTCAACTGGAATGAATGCTTTTGTTTCGCCGAAGCCGGTCGAGCCCACGATTGCCGTCATTACGAACCGCTTCGCTAGCGCGGGGTGGACTTGCACGCGAGAGGGTCATAGCGTTACCTGTGTCCGGATTGACGGAGGCACGGCCTATCGGGCACGGTTTGCGTTCTTTCCGATAGACATCGGAAAGACCCGGATCCGAATCGAAGCCGAGGATCAAGCGGCGGCTGATGAGATCAGGCGGATCCTAAAGCTGCACCCAGAAGTATTCATTCGGAATCGCCAACGGGAGACTCGTTTCCGTCGCCGGCTGATGACGGTTATTGTGACGAGCGTACTCGTCAGTCTAGTGCTGGGAGTTGGCCTAACAATCTACGAAAGCCAGCGGCCGCCAACTTATGCCGAGTTCCTGCGCGAAGCGCGCCTCGTTCACGACGAGGTCACTAGCGCCTATAAGGGAATGTATCCGAGCTCCCACGACCGCACGATGGCTCTTCTCTCGGCGCGAATATTTGGCATCTCGCGAAAATTGCCCGTTCCGTCCAATTCGGACCAATCCTGGTGCGTGGAGAATATTCAGGCTCAGATACTTGCCATAGGACAGTCTAAGGTTCCCAGGGCTCCATACTCGTTCGGCACGCGTGTGTATGACGGCGCTTACCCAGATGACTATCTGTGGGCGCTGCGCGGCGTAAAGGCAAACATTGATCACTGCGTGCAGTACCGCTAAGCACTTCTGCAACGACCGCCTTTGCCGGCGCGCCGCGATAAGCGATGCTCTTCCCCGGTATCGGGCACAGCGATAACGCTCGGGCGATTCAAATGCGCCCGCGTCACTTGACGAGGTCGCATTCCAGCCGACCTTCTTGTCGGCCACCACCCGAACAAGTTGTCGGCTCGTCGTAGCTCGCCCGCCCTTGCGAGGCCGCCGAGCGAGCTTTTGACGAGCCGACGACACCGAGCCCGCGATCGGTCGAGCTGAGCCTGGCTTTACTGACTCATTCGAGATCGAGCAGCTGCTGCTCGGGCTCCGGCGGGGTCGGGGCGGTTGGCTCAGCCGGCAGCTCTCGGCCTGATTTCAGGTGGCCCACGGTGCGCCGTTCCTGGCGCTTGATCGCCTCTTGCGCCTCGAACTTGCGGCTGTGCTCGCGGGCCTTCTTGCGCTTGTCGCCCAAGCGCGCCTCCGCGAGTGCGGCCTCGGCGGCGATCGAGGGCACGGCCTTCGGGTCATTGAGCGCACGGGCCCGCGCGGGCGCCTTGCCGCCGTTGGCCACGAGCGCTTTGCGGATGACCTCGGCATAGACCCTTGGATCAGCTTCCTCGCGTTCGTGGAGCGTGACCAGCCCGAGAAGCAGCCGCAGACGAGCGGCGTTGCGGAAAACATAGTGGCGAGTGCCGATGAGCTTCTTGGTATTGGCGAGTGCTGTTTCGAGCGCGCCGGTCGAGCGCGGTCGCTCGGGCAGGCGGATGTCGAACTGGCGCTCGATCAGCGCACGCTTCTTGGCGGTCCAGGAACGCATGTTGTCCGCCTTTGACGATTCGAGCGCGTCGAGGAAGGTCTGCCATCGCTCTCGGGACCACTGGGCCTGGCGCCACAGGTCGAACAGCTCATGGCCGCCATAGATGTGGTCCTTGGCGAGGATCTTCTCGCCTCGCCGCAGCAGATGCGCCTCGCAGACATAGAGGGTGGCTTTTGGCCAGACCTGCTTGACGGCCCTCTGGATCGCGCCACTGCCGTCGGTGACCACCCAGTCAGGCGGCGCCGCCTCGTCGGTTGCGAGCGAGCGCAGGAACTCGGCCCACTCGATGTTGTCGTTGGCGCCGCGCATGTCCATCCGCCAAAGCAGGCCCGTGCCCTTGCCGCCGGTATAGCCATAGGCCGCGTAGAGCGCGAAGCCGATCGGCCCGCCCTGTCGCGGCGCGCCGTCGTCATATGTCGTGCGGCGCAGGAAGGGCGTCCCGTCGAGAACTACCGAGCGCGGCCAGGTCTGGGGCAGCAGCGCGTCGGTCACCACCGGGCCAAAGACGGCCAGCTGGTTAATCGCCAACTGCGCGTGATAGCTGACCCGCCGATTGCCGTACTGGTCGCGGGTCAGACGAGCTGTCGAGCGGCGCGCGGCGGCGCTCGCCTTGCGCAGGCTGGTGCCTCTGCCGAGCTCGACGAGCATGTCGGCGATGTCGCGCGTCGAGTAGAAATAGCGACGCGCGGTCTCAGCGCCTTCGTGACGGGCGACGAGATGGCCACAGTCCTGGCAGCTCGGGCCGTGCGGGTGATCGGGCGTCGGCTGTCGTCGCCCGAGTGGCAGCTGGAACGGGTGCGGCTTGCCGCCCGCCGATGGATAGCACTTGTAGCGCGGTCGGCGGTAGTGCCCGGTCTGCCCGTAGTAGCCGTTCAGCAGGACCCGACCCGCGTGACCCAACGGGCATGGCGGTCGCTCGGCAGTCGGATTGCGCGGCCTCCCCACTCCGCCAGTCTACTAGTTTTCCCCACTCTGGCTGACAGGGGGGAGATCCCTAATACGCACTGAGCGACCAGCTCGCGAGTGGTGGGCAGCGGCCCCATGCCGCCGGCGTAGATGGCAGCGGCTCGGGCATGTGGTTGGGACAGATCCGGGTGCCCCCATGAACGGCGACCCTCCGAATAGCCCGGAGGAGATGAGTGGCCAACCGCGCGGACGGTTTCAGGGCTGCCCATGCGCCGCGTCACTCCCCAGCACCCCCTCAGAGGTCGGCAAGACCCTTCAAGATGGAGGCAGTCACATCGCCGCCGCTAGCGCGTGGAATGTGGGCATCAGTAGTATTGATGCCTATATGGGCGGACCGAGGCCGGGGGGTATTCGCAGGATGGTGGTCAACGGCGTTCTCCTGCTGGCTGCCTGCACTCCCACGCCTGTGGGCGTCTTGGAGGCTCCCCCCGATCGAGGGCCCGCGACAGAGACCGCAGCGGCGTCAGCAGGGTTGTGCACCCGCCTGGCAATTGGCGAGGTCGAGGCAGCTGTTAGGTCACGAGTAAGCGTGGTGGCCGAAGCATCGGGTCGGGAAATCTGCACCTTCCTCGTCGGCGACACGACTGATGACCAGTATCACGTCACTGTCCGCATCGAGGATCTGTTTGAGGAACTCGCCGCGGCGGAGGCCGTTTTTCCGGGCGGCACTCGGTTAACGGGAACCTCGCACGCAGGATACTGGGCACCGGCGGTCCAGACGCTTTGGGTGGATGCCGGCGAGAGGCTCTATGCCGTACAGCTCGCACGGTTCGCTGAGGGAGCCGATCGAGCGCTTGAGATTGCCTTGGCCTTGGTCAGACTCATAGACCCGACTGACGAATAGCGGTCCCATCAAGGAAGATCGAACGAGCTGAATCTATTGTTGAGCGCATCGCCAACATAGGACACGTGGGTGTAGCAGCAGAAGGACTGAGCCCTTCCGCCATACCAAGTGTGCTCGAAAAAGTACCCCGTCAGTGGCGTATAAACCTTATACGAACTGATCTTGTCTTCCCACCCGATGTGACCCAGGTGCCCGTAGTCCTGCGTCAATACCACGGACGAACCGCCATACGAGGCGTTGGAGTAGGCCACAACATAGCCGGATGAAGACGCGACCATCACCTCATCCGCCAGCAAGGCGGCCACATCAGCGTCGCGTTCGACCTCGTTCGAAAAGCACGTCAACGTCGATTCGCCCAAGTCGTGGCAGTGCTGGTCGGTGTCGGACCGGTTAGCCAGCCGATCTCTTTCAAGTGACGCGCCGGGGGCGGCCACGGTGCCGGACGCACAAATCGCCAAGGCGAGCAACGCGTGGACCATGGCACGCCCAACGTGACGGGTTAGCATGTCGTTCCCTCCTTGACGTCACGATGATGGAGGGACGACACCACAGGGAACTAGGGAGGCTCCCCACCTCGCGATAGGGACTTGCCTAGTGTGCGTAACTACGCATGGGTACGACGATGAGCTTGCGCCTATTGGCGCTCGTCCAACTGACCGCTGCGATGGTGCTCGCGCCATTGGCCCTTTGGATGGCGGCCCTAGGCCAGCCGGACAACGGGTTAGTCGTATCCGTAGCCGAGGAGCGCGTGATTGTCGCCTTCCCTGGGGGCCCTAGTTGGCATGATGGCCTCAGACCGGGCCAGCGCTTGGTCGAGCTCGTCTCAGGGATGGACCCGAGCGCGTGGCGCGTCTTGGCCAGCGACGGGGACCAGCTCTACGGGACCAGCTACGAGCGCCAGCTGGCGGCGCTGCGTGGCGCCGTCCCAACCGGCGGACTCGCCGTCCTGATCGCCGCTGCCGCTCTATTGCTCGCTCGCAGCCCAAGGACTTCGGCGGCTTTCGCGGCGATCGCTGTGGTGCTTGCCGGAGCCGCGTTGATGCCGAGCGGGCATCCTGCGATCACGACCGCCGGAGCGGTCGCAGGCTTGGCAGCTCCGATGCTTTGGCTTTCGGCGTTTGGTCTTCGCCGTCGGGTCCTTCGTCTAGCGTCCCTCGCCCTGGGGGTCTCTGTCGCGGCCAGCTGGCTAGGCGCGCGGTACTTCGCACCTGAGACCTTCGATGCTGTCGACACCGCTCGGCAGGCGACTGTAGGTGGAGCGGCTCTGTCCACCCTCGTGCTATTCGGCAACTGGCGTCGACTGGCCAGGCGTATGTGGGCCGGATCGCCTACTTGGGCCGATGCCGTCGCGGCGGCCGTATTGCTCGGCGCCTCGCTTGCCATTGTCGTCGTGCTTGACCTGCCCGTGATTGCTGCCGCGGCGTTGATATTGCCAGCGCTACTGCTCTATCCCCGCTTCCGTCGCGTCACCGCCACAGCCATCGATCGCGTCGTGCTCGGAGATGTTCGTGATCGGGCCAGCATCCGCGCAGTAGAAGAAGAGCGTAGTCGGATCGCTAGAGACATCCACGACTCGCCCCTCCAGGAAATAGCCGCTGTCATCCGGCAGTTAGATGGCCGCCCGGACACCGAGCGAGAGACCGAGCTGTTACGCAGCGTTGCCGATCACCTTCGACGGATGACGACTGAGCTACGACCGCCCATTCTCGATGATCTGGGCCTGGCGGCCGCGATCGCCTACGTTGGTGAACAGGCGGCTCACAGGGCGCCACTCCTGGTCATCACCCTAGAGGTGCCCGAGGGTCACTTAGTCGACCGCCCTCCGCCCGAGGTTGAGCTTGCCGTCTTCCGGATCGTTCAGGAGGCCGTCGACAACGCGATCGAGCACGCGGACGCTCGAGCCTTGACGATCACCGCCGACATTGCGGCACGGCGTGTCACGGCAGTCGTCGAAGACGATGGGCGTGGAGTGTCGGAGGGAGACGTCCGACGGGCTATTCGCCAGGGCCACTTCGGACTTGCCTCCATGTCGCAACGGGCAGCCTTGATTGGGGCATCACTCAGGGTGGAGACCCGCAAACCCACCGGCACTCGGATGTTGGTCGAGTGGGAGGCCGAGTGATGACTCGCGTGCTTATCGTGGAAGACTCGCCACTCGTGGCAAGTGGCATGCGTGCGACACTGACCGGGCACGCGGAGGTGCAAGTCGTCGGGGAGGTTGCGTCCGTCGCGGAAGCCACCGTGGCGCTCCGAGAACATCCGATCGACGTGGCCGTGGTCGACGTTCGGCTGTCGGACGGCACGGCCTTCGATCTGCTCCGCAAGGTCCACGACCTAGACCCGCACCCCGCATTCCTAATCGTCTCTTCATTCGATCTCGCGCAGTACGTCGACGCGGCGCTCCATCTCGGGGCGTCGGGCTACCTTCTAAAGACGGCGCCTACCGCGGAGATCGTTAGGGCGGTGCTGACCGTGGCAGACGGGGGCTGGGCGTTCGACCCCGACCTGGTGCGCAAGGCCAGTTCGGCCAAGTGGCTGAGGCTCTCAGAGCGGGACCGGCAGGTCATCCGAGGCGTGGTCGCGGGAAGATCGAACGACGAGATCGGTGTCGATCTCGGGATCTCGCGCAAGACCGTGGAGGCGCATGTCTCCAAACTGCTGCTCAGGTTCGGAGTCGGCTCACGCGTCGAGCTTGCGGCCCGAGCCGAACGGGAAGAGTGGCTAGAGCGTGCTGAGTCGCCGGTCGAACGGAGTAACCCTCCTCCCATGTCACAGCCGTAAACCAACGGACGGCCGACCGCCGAAACGCCTGCTCGCAGCCGGCAATGCTGCTGAGCGGCCCCTGGACCGCCCTTGCGCTCATCGACCGCGCATCCCCGCCGGTGACTACGCAGGGTCGATTAGGCTCGCCGTAAAGGTAAGGGATTAATGGGGGGTTCTGCGGTGTCGGTAGCCGCCGGCACGCCGAGTGCGCTTGGCGGCCGTCCGGGCCCGAGCGAACGTTAGCTATGGATTGACGTGTTGCGTGTAACGTCAGCAACGCGACCGCCATGGGTTGATGATTACCGCGCAGTGAGGCGCTCGCCGCCGCCGAGTAGACAAGTGGAGCGGGCCTTGGCCCGAGTGCCAGGGAAGAACGGCAGGACGTACCGGACTGCGACCCAGTTGGCCCACAGGGGAGTTGTCCGTCCGTTGCCATTGGCAAAGGATGAATCTGCGCCAACTCGCCGTGTGCCGTGGCCGCCACCCGAAGAACTGCGTAGAGGTGGCCGGCAGCCGGCTGTGTGCCGATCGGGTATCACACGGTTTCTGCCACCGCGCGAAAAACCCACGTCAATCCCCCACCCCCGCCCGCCGCGCCGCAGCGGGCGCACCCCAGTGTCGGTACGGGCCTCGTCCGTGGACCCTTGTTCCTTGGGCCTCCGGCGCCCGACCGCCATCCAGAGAGTGTCAGCGACGATGTCGCCATCGAAGCGATGCGGGCCGGCCAGCGGGATGTGTCTCGAAGCCGATCGCCTCCAGGGGCCGTGAAGTCTCAGCCACGCGAAGAGGCTGCGAATAACGCCGGTGTGAACAGCAGGATGGTCACTCTCCCGCCGCCTGTCGCCGGCGTGAGCATGGAGGGCACGCTAGGCAATTCCCCAATTGACCCTAGCCGCGTACGACGTGCACATTCGCCCGTGCTGCACTACGTGAGGTGAGCGCCGCGTTGCGGTACGCGACCTTGCCCATGTCCTGCGGCGCGTACGCGATCAAGCACGCAGGCACATCCCACAGGACGAGAAGGACCTATCCACATCGCGAACAACTACGCCATCCGGCACTTCAGTCTGGCTCGGCACGATCGTGCCGCGGTGCCGTGCTACTTGTGTGGCGTGGCTGGAGATCGCCGCCGCACTCAGCGGCGACGTGACGTCCATGGGCCGGCGAGCGAGCGCGCCGTGCGCTCGGTCCGGTCGTGTGACCGCCTAACTTGCCGTCCGATCGCGTAACTTAGTTGTGTGACCGGGTTGGGCGTGAGATGGCACTAATCCGCTCGGTACGGTTCGCGAGGTTCAGAACGCTGCGCGATGTGACGGTGGTGTTTCAGCCGCGGACGGTTCTTGTGGGCTCGAACAACGTAGGGAAAACGTCGGTGCTCGAAGCGCTCGAGGGCGCTTTTGGGATCGGCCGGCGCGGCTACGGTTTCTCGGAACAGGACACAACGAGCGGTGAAGATCCGAGCATCGGGTTCGAGATAGTCGTCGAAGTCGTTCCGTCGCAGGGAGACCAGTTCAGCGAGGACGAGCAGGCCATCTTTGCCACGCACATTGACCTATCTCAACAGAGGCAGCGACTTCTTGTGCGCGTCGTCGGACGGGTCGAGCCGGAGGACGACGTCTTTCGCGCCTACGTCGACTTCATAAAGGCGGACGGCCTTGACGACGGACGCGTGTCGCAAACGCAACGGCGCGCGCTCACGGTCGTAATGCTGCCGGCCACGCGCGACGCCCGCCGGGAGCTCGGTGACCGCACCGGGTTGTGGGGCCGCCTGACGAGCGACGTCGATGTGGCGCGCGACGTCGAGGAGCGGATCGAGCAACTCGGTCGCGAGTTCGGCAGGACGGTCGTCGATGAACTGCTGGGCGAAGAGTTTCGGGTGCGGCTAACCGACCGCGTGGCAGGGTCGGTTGCGGACGTCCTTTATGCCGATGAACCGGGCTCAGGGCTTGAATTCAGCTTGACCCCACTGGACGCCCAGCAGGCGCTTCGCCAAGTCGAGCTTCGCTTGACGACCCCTGGTCAACCGGAGTCGCGCCGGGTGGTGGACCATAGCCTGGGCACTCAATCGGTCGCGCTGTACGGGCTCTTCGAGGCCTACCTTGAAAGCGCGGGCATGCGGGCGCTGGCCGTTGCGGTGGAGGAGCCGGAGGCTCACTTGCATCCCCATGCAGTCCGCGGACTTGTGAAACGGATCAGGCGCTCTCCGTTTCAGACGATTGTTTCCACGCACTCAACGGCCGTGACTAACGAGGCCGATCCCCGCGAGATCGTCCTGTTACGTAGACGCGCGAGCGGAACAGTCGCGTCTGCGGTACCGCCGGGGTTCCTCAGTGAAGATGAGGTGCGGGTGATTCGGAGATACATCAGCGAGGTGGGTTCCGACTTCCTATTTTCCCGCGCCATCCTCTTTGCCGAAGGCCAGAGTGAGCATCTTGCGCTCCCCATCTTCGCCGCTCAACTCGACATCGACTTCGACCAGCTCGGGATATCGGTCGTGCCCGTGAGCGGGAGCCACTTTCAGCGTTTCGCCAAGCTTGTCGGGCCACAAGCTTTGACTATTCCTCATGTGGTGATCTGTGACCGGGATGCGGCCCGCCAGCTACTGATTGACCTCCGGGGATTGAACCGGCTTCCGACTGGGACTGATCCCGACGACCTAGACCGCTCACAGGCGGCCGCGGCCGCCGCTGGCTACTTCTGGTGGTCCGCCGGCACCTTCGAGCAGTCGCTGTTGGAGGCAGGCGGCGCGGCGCACTTCGTCACCGCGTTGATCGAGCAACGCGGTCGCCGCTTCTTAGAAGATGTCGCTGCCAAGATCGGAACATCGGACCTCGCCGATCCGCGTGTCGTGGACGCGGCGCTTCGCGGCAAGACACGCAAGCCGCAGATCAACCAGCGAGTCGCCGAGCTCTTCAGCGGCACGGCCGTCCCGACCGAGATCGTGGCTGCACTGCGTGCCCTCGAGGCGCGCGCCCGCGCTGAGGCTCACGCGGTAGCCTCGGTTGGCGCCGGCAATACAGTAGGGCGCACAGCCGAAGAGGAGTAGCGGCCTGCGCATCCTCGAGGAACAACTCGACCCGGAGCAGATGGAGTTGGCGATCGACGCCGTCAGTCGCAATCTGCTCGTGCTGGCTGGTCCGGGCACAGGAAAGACGCGGCTTCTGACGAACCTGGCCGCATACCATGTGCGCTCAACGCCGCGGGCAAGTTCGCGCGTTCTATGCCTGACGTTCAGCGTCGAAGCTGCTCAACAGATGCGGACTCGGCTGCGCAGCCGCGAACTCGAAGTGCGGGCGCGTGATCGCCTTCATGCCGTCAACTTCCATCAGTTCGGAGCAGAACTGCTGCGCGCCTACGGCGACCTAATCGGAAGAGCGCGCCAAACGCAGGTCCTTGGCAGGCACGAAACCGAGGAACTCGTCGGTGAGTTGATACATGAGCTGGGGATTCCGGCCGTTTCGCCATACGCCATGGCGAACAACGTCAGCGCAGTGCGCAATGAACGTTCGGCGCGGGATGTGCCCGCCCAAACCCTGCGCCGGTTCCTGGCCGCTTATGAACGCCGCAAGAGGGAGCTCGCTCTATACGACTATGACGACCTGATAATCGGTGCGGTCGAGCTGCTCCGTGCCCAACCCCGACTCGCATCCATCCTACAGACGGCTTATCGCCACGTGCTCGTGGACGAGTTGCAGGACACGAGTCGACAACAGCTTGAGCTAATCGCGCTGGTGACCGGTGAAGGGCGGTCCAGCTTGTTCGGTGTCGCCGACAACGACCAAATGGTCTACTCATGGCGCGATGCGCGGCCCGAGAACCTCACGGAGTTCGAAACCCGGTTCGGGGCCACAAGAAGACCGCTCTTGGGCAACTACCGATGTCCTCGTCACATCGTCGCCGCGGCGAATGCGATCATCGCTCCCGTCGCCGGATCCGACGGTGGCCCACGAGCGTATTCGCGGGTAACCGGCCGCGATGGCCAACTTCTGGTAGCACGCGCCAACTCTGAGTACGATGCGCCCGAACTCGTGGCTGACGTAGTAGCCGCAGAGCTCGAGCACGGCGTCCAGCCGGAGCGGATTGCGATTTTGCATGCCATCCGTCGCGGAGTGTTTGAGCCAATCGTGACGGCACTCGAACAGCGCGGCTTTCCAGTAGTCCAGATCGGGTCAGATATCCCCGGATCGTCGATGCTCGCCCGCGTCATACAGGCTGCCATCGCGTCGCAGCTTGATTCACATGACACGCGAGCGCGGGCGCGGCTCGCGCGACTAATCGGCGCTGCCGTCCTCGACGAAGAGGAGGGGCGAAAAATCATTGACTCGCTGTCGCGTGCTCAGTCGATCGACCAGACGCTTGATCAGTCGGCGGCCGTACTCGGCATCGATGCAAATGGGTCGGAAGCTATGCACGTCCGGCGAGTTTGCCTGCTGGCAGCGCGCGAGATGGGCGGCGCTACGGCGACCATGCTCACGCGCCTGCGGCTCGAGTGGCCGAGACTTGACGCCAGACTTCGCCGAGAGGCAGAGTCGGTCAAGGTCATGACGACGTTCGCCGCCAAGGGCCAAGAGTTTCAGACAGTCATTTTTCCTGCCTTCACGTTAACGATGACGCCCTACGTCCACCGGAACGCGCGCACCGACGAGGCTTGGTGGGCAGAGGAGCGACGCAAGCTGTACGTGGCGATTACCCGCGCCACCCATCGGGTGGTGTTTGTCCACTGGGGGGCGCCGTCCACATTTCTCTCCGAAATCCCAGCCGACATCCTGTCCCAGTGGCAGCCAGCGATCCAACATGAGCCGTGAGGCGCCTGCGGCATTGACACCGCGCTGGATCTACCTACCTATCACAGCAGCCGCGAGCTGATTCCGGCGAGCGCTGAAGGAGGAGACACGTGTACGAGCGTAGACGCGACCGAACGCTCGACGATGACCGACGACTATTGGCCCGGTTGGTACACGAGCAGCTTTGTGGACACGGGGCCGAGGAGCCGTGTGTTGCGCCGTTTGCCGAGTGGGACGCCGAACAGATCGCCGCCAAATTGGAGCAAGCAGGGTTTCGTCGTCAGCGGCGTGGCGACTTCCAGGCCGGGCCAGAGAGCGCGCCGGCTTAGGTCCTGTCTGCACGTAATCGCCCACTGGGCACGCGCGGCGCTTGAGTCGTTGAGCGGCCGCACACCAGGTTAGGGTGATCCCGGCACGGGCCAGCACAGGCGTGCAGCGCCCACTCGTCGCGCTCGACGTGGGAGACAGGCGTTCCGACGAACCAGCCAAGCGGGAGGGCATCGTGGAGTAAGCTCCAGGCCTCAGTAACTCCGTCACCGCCCGCCTCCCGTGAACGGCGAACGGGCGAGCGAGACGCCGGTCACTTCGGCGGCGCCAGCTGCGCGAAGTGCGCGTGCAACCTCACGCAGCGTCAGCCCGTCTGTGAACACGTCGTCGAAAACCAGGACGCGGTGACCGCGCACCCGGCCGGGGTCCGGGATGAGAAGGGCGCTCCGCAGCGGACCCTCTGCATTCGCACGCCTCTGCTGGTATGTCAGCCCGACCATCCGCGGCGTCGCCGCAGTCTTTACGACAGCCGCTGGTTCTTCCAGGTCGAAGGGCCACTGTCTGTACTGTTGCTCCTGCGCGGCGATCTCGAGGATGAGACGGATGTGGTCCCAAGCCCGGTGACTGCCCTCACCGGTGAATGCTGGGCTTGCGACAATCAGCCCAACATCGCCGAACTCGGCCTCGTGGCTGTCCAGGTAGCCCACGAGAATCCGCCCGAAGATGACAGCCCACCCGCGCTTGTCGTCGAACTTGTACCAGTTGATGGCCGTCTTCAAGACGCCCGTCCGCATCGATACCGCGTAGTTCCGAGTGAACCAGCGCTGGCTCATGCCACAGACCGGGTTCTTGCACTCATCTTCCCCATCCCGGAACGGCTGGTCGCACACCCGGCACCGGCGCGCCTCCGGCGCCAGCGCCTCAAGCGTTCGCTGCGCGCATGCCGAGCACAACGCCGGCGACCCACCTTCCCGATACGGGCACAGCTTGCATCGCCCGAACCCAGCGGCCGACTGCAGTAGCTCGGGGATACCGGATGCCATGTGGGCGCTTACGCCAGCGACAGCGTCAGTTGCCGCCGCGCCTCGCTTCGCGCCTGGATCATCTGCGTCGACTGCAGGAGCGCGACGATGTCCTCGGGATTCTCGACCTGCACCGCACCTGGTCGCTCGAGGTATCGGCGTGCCCAGTCACGCGACATGACGAGGCTGCGGGGGAGAAAGACGCGACGGCCCTGCTCCAGGGCGAAGCGCGCCTGCAGTCTCGCTCCGCTGGTCCCCGACGCCTCAATGACGACCGTCCCCTGTGCCATAGCGGACATCGTCACGTTTCTGCGGGGAAACGAGCCCCGCGTAGGCGGGCTGTCCGGCCAGAACTGGGACACGACGGCACCGGTAGCTGCGATGCGGTCAGCGAGGCCCGCATTCTCGGGAGGGTATGTACGGCGGATGCCAGTGCCGATAACGGCGATCGTTCGGCCGCCGGCATCAAGGCATGCCTCGTGCGCCGCGGTGTCGATGCCCCGGGCAAGCCCCGACAGCACCGTGACGCCGGCAGCGACGAGCCGGGCGACGAGGCGGCGAGTCCGTGCTACGCCCTCCTCGCTGGCGTCCCGCGTGCCGACGACTGCGACAGACCATGCATCGTCGGGGTGAAGGGACCCGCGATAGAACAGGAACGGCGGGAGGTTGTGGATGGTCCGCAGATTGGCTGGATAGTCGTCGTCAAGCACGGTTGTCACGCGGATGTCACCGGCCGCGTCGACGGCGGCCAGCATCTTGGCAACGTCGTCGCGGTACCGAGGCAGTCCGCCGATATTCGCGCGCAGGGCGGCAACGGCATCGTCCGCCTCGGGTGACCGCTCGGACACGCGCCCGTCGTGCAGCGCCTCGAGTCCGCCGCGCTGCGCCTCGCGCGCTACGAGGTGCCACGGCATGCCAGGGATGCGGCACAGCGCCATGAGTGCCACGGTCTCGCTCACTTCGCTGTCTCACCTACTGCGTTCTAGAACGGATGTTCGGTTAGACGCGTGCCACGTTGCATGACACAGCTGCGCCTGTCAAGCCTACTCGCATCATGCCCGGCCTCGCCCGTTCACCACGCGTTCATGAGCACTCCGGTTCGCCGTTGCATCGCCCTGCGCCGCGCTGCTCGGCGGCCCAGGACGCGGGGTAGTCGACGCACGGCCGCTCGTCCTGGCGGAGCAGCCACCTAGCGCGCTCGTACATCCGCCGGCTGGCGTCGCGCCACCCCTGCCACTCGTCGGCCGACATTGCAGGCGGGCGCCCGGACACAAGGTGCTGTCGCCCGGAATCGGCGTTCTGCAGTTCGGGCACGGCCACAATTGCTGGGGCTGTGATGGTTGCGCTGGATCCAAGACCCTCCCCTCTACGTCACTTCAGACTAGAGGCGAGCGCGAGCCCGTGTAGCCCTGCGTGACTGTCGATCTCCTTCAAGTGGAGCGGCTGAGGTGGTGATGCAGCTCGAGTATGCCTAGGAGCACACGCAGCGAGCGCCGGCATGTCGCGACGCGTCTTTGCTGGTTCCTACTCCCCACCCGCGCCGCCTGTAGCACCGCCACCGCTAGGAGTGTCTATTGATGACTCGGCGGCCGAGTCCGTTGGTGAGGACGGCCCCTCGACGGCTACCCTGGTAAATCCGCGTTGAGTCTCGGCCCGCGCCGCCCGGACGAGCAACTTGACCGAGTCCTCAAGTGGCGATCCCATGACGTGCTCGCGCTCGTTAATCGCCTCGAGTAACCGTTCCAGCCGTTCTTCAGAGTCACCGTTCACGCTATGCCACTTGGCGAGGTCCGCCTTTGTGTTGATTCCAGCAAGGCTGAGCAGATTGGTGATCGAGAGCGCATCAGCGCTGAACGGCTTCACGGCGCTGCACTCCACTGGTGGCTCCTTGGTCTCTCCGCTGGGTTGCGTCAACGTTGTCTCGGGATTGCCGTCCGCGGCGCGCTCATGCTGGGAATCCGTCTGGGAGTCCGGCGATTGCTCACATGTCGCGGCCCCGGATTCGGGGCCCGATTCCGGGGCAGTACAGCCGTGCTCGGCGATGAACGCAATTTCCGCTAAGTGGGCCCACTTAGCGACCGTCGCGGTGGGTACACCCGTGGCCTTAGCGACATCCCTCCGGCCGTCAGCGGGTCCCGTCTGCCTCAGAAGGTCGGCGACTGAGCTGATACCCACGGCCGCGAGCCTTTCGGCGTGCGTGGGGCCTATGGAATCGATCGTCGCCAAGGGAGCGCGCGAGTTCCCGGTCCGCACTGTCCGCCTAAACCCGACCGGGTCTTTGCGACGCGCACTCTCGAGCGACGGGTCCTTCCGAGCCCATGCCGCAGACCGGCCGGTCTCAAGGCCGCGGCGCAAGAACGCTCGGGCGTGACCTTCCGAATCGTCCTCGGACTGCCGTTCCGGCGTGATCGACTCTGCCGGCTTACCTATCTGCGGCTCGAGCGACCCGCTTGCATAGCAAGCCAGGTTATAGGCGACCCTCGGGGGCTGCAGGTGCGACGAACCCACTAGTTCGGCCAGCCACTCCTCTAGGTCTGTGGTCGAGACCGTGCGCTCTCCCAGATCGGTCACGATGTCTTGGACGGTACGCCTCCCGCTTGTCATCGCCGCCGCACCGCGTCGGCGTAGAGCGCGAGCGCGCCGTTGCGGGCAACGACCAGAAAGCGGACGAGGTCGGCATACTTACCGCCCAGACGCGTTTGAGCGTCGCCACCGAGAAGCGATATCGTCTCGTCCGCCTTCTTCGCCACCTCCAGCGACTTCGCCTTTGCCTCGGTCAGATCCGTCGGCGCGCTGTCTGAGCTTTCCAGCCATCTATGGATGTGCGCGGCGGCCAAGTTGTACGATGCCCGATACCACAGGCGATCAAGTTCGCAGGGTGACGCATCCACAACGGCTTCATCAGTCACTTCTTCGACCACTGCCTTGAATCGTTGTACCGCTGAATCGTGATCAAGGGCCAACAGGTCCAAGACGCCGAGGTTGAAGGTCGCTCCGCGGTTCCTGGGATCGCGATCCAAGGCGCGGGCATACACGGACCGAGCCTCGCCTAAGCGTAGTTGCTGCTGCAGCCGCGACCCGATCAGGAATAGTGCGTAACTTTCCCAATCTTGGGTAATCAGCTGAAGCCGCTCCTCAACGCCGATCTGCTCCATGAGGCGATAGACTAGCCATGACGCCGCGACAAGCGTCATTCGATGAAGCCTCTCCGCGTCCGCCGCTTCGTGGTCGCCGTCCTCGAAGTAGTCGTGTTCCCAAAGAGTCGCGATCGAAGTGATCTTGGTGTCTGAACTGTTGAGTGAGATGGTGACCCCGAAGCCGCGAGCCGTGGCTGCGTGCGCCGTGACCGAAACCGTGCTTATCCGACCCGGAAAGTAATTCGCTACAGATGTCAGCAGGCCCAGCTCCTTTGGCAAGTCGACATCCTTGGGGAGCTCGATGTCCTTGTCATTGCCAGTCACAAAGTTCAGGCCGGATCCGGCGCCTTCCTCTTTGAGTCGGTGCATCTCCGACAGAAGAGCGCCGGTCATTGCTTGGCTCGGACTGCCATCCGGCCCGAGAACGTCCTTGATCAGGAGTCTGGGTCTGATAAAGCGCAACGCGACGAGGTATATGAGCCGCGCCGCAACCACTAGTACGACAACGGCCAGCACGAGCGCGCCGACATCGATGAGTTCCGGGAAAGTCATCGTATTCGCCAGCTTGGTCGGAGCTGCCTATCCACGAAGGCTCCGATGAGCACAGTCGGCCTACGGTGTAGCGGTAGGACTGGGGCTCGGCGAGGAGTCGGGGCCTGGCGTCGGGCTGCCAGTCGGCGGCGGGCTCTCGGTGGGCTGGGGGCTGCCAGCGGGAGTGACAGCTGGCGACGATTGTGGTGCAGGCTGCTGTAATCCCAGTGTCTGGAGCGTTGGCGAGCCTATAGCGAGCAGCGCCCCCAATGCGATCAGCACAAGGCCGGCCGCAGACGCCTCGCGACGTGCGCGGGACCGACGCTCCGCGTCTAGGTAGTTCGTCGCTCCAGAGTCTCGCGGAGCCGACTGGTTGTCGGCCTTCAGCAAGATGTAGAGCCCCACCATCACCAGCCCGATGCCCAAGAGCGAAGCTGCGGCAAAGCTCAGCGCGTTCACGAGGACCGGCACGCTGGTGCCGATATCTGTGGCCTGGAGCGCGGCGCCCGCAGCGACACCCGATCCGAGGGCTGCCGTCGCCATCAGCATTCAGGTCTCCCTTGGCCATCAATCTTGCATCCGGCGCGCCATCGGCGAGGCACGCCATTCTGCCTCTACCTATCGGTCAAGTCAATGCATCCTTAGAAGGCCCACCGCGCGTAGCCACCCTTACGAGCGCAAATGGCGGGCGAATGCCTGGCCGGGCGCTACGTAGCTTATCTCTGCGACGCAGCCTGACCGAGGAGGAGCCGACGGTGCAACCACCACTCGAGGAAGAACAGGTGCCCGAAACGCTGACCATCTACGACGATCCGAATGACCGCTACCTCGTCAGCCTAATCGTCAGCTACAGCGACGCGGTCCTGGAAGGCCTGCTGGCAGGTGTCGGCGAAGACCTCGACGAAGGAGGCGGCGAAGGTCTCGTCCAGGAGAGCACCGCGATCGATCGGGCGGTCGCCGGCCAGACCGACAAGATGAAGGCCGCCGCCCTGGCCGCGCTCGAGCTGACCCGCGACGCAGGCAGCCACGGCACGCAGTGGTACGTCTACGACCGCCTCACCGGCACCGACCGTCTCATCACCCAATCCGACTTCGACGTGCACAGCGAGCGCTGAGCGCATAGTGCTCGACTCTCCGGTGAGTGGCGCCAGATCGCCGATCACTTGGGGTGAGAGCGCCAGGATTCAACCTGAAGCGTCGAGTCGTCGGGCAGCGCCGAGCCTCGTGGCGAGCATCGGACACTCCAGCCTCGGGCGGCTCGGCGGTTGGAGGGAGTGGAGCATGTGCGATGGGTCGGCCGGTTGAGCACGCGAATACGAGACCGGCGCGACCACCTGCGGTACGCCCGACGTCACCACGCGTGCCAACTTCGAGATCGAGCTGGATGGCTGATTGCAGCTCGTAGTACTTCATAGGGAAGTCCCCAATCGGCTCGGGCGGGCCGTCGCCTCATGCTCTAGCTCGGCCGACGTCACACGACACCTCGGCAGCAGGCGAAGGGGACAATTTGCCGACACAGTCCTGAGGACTACTGGAGTGAGGGTCGGGCGGCCGAGGTAAGCCTACGCCCCGCGTCGCCCTGCCACGTGTGCTTGTTCGCTTCCACCAGCGGCTAGCCGACCGGGGACGAACTTCAATGCGAACGGAGGACTAACGTGCCGCACTCGATCGTGCTTCATCGTCGACCTGACGCCAGGCGAATGCAGCTCATCAACGGTTGGGGCAACTCGTCATGGAGTCAGTTGGTGACGCGCACGGTCAACATGTGAACCTGTTACCTCGGAAGGAGGTGACACCCTCTTAGCGCGCATAACGTGATGCTCTTCCGATGGATGGGGTACTAGTCGTCCTCTTCGCTGGTGTGTTCGGCATCGCCGGTGCGATTGTCGCCGCGGTCGTTGGTGCAGTCGCCACGCACACCCGCGAGCGCCGCCGCCGGCGCGAGGACGATCTACGCCAATGGGAGCTCCAGAGGCTCGATGCCGCCGAGAAGCACCTCAAGCGTCTGGCAGCGAGCATGTCTGCGAGCCTCGTACTGCCGAGCTTCTTCACTGCGTATCGGACCGTCGATGTGCTGCGAGATTTCATGTATCTCGACCCCACAGATCTCGACAACGCCGCGATTAACGAGATGCTGGAGCTGCTGCATGAAGGTGTGCAGCGACGACCTGGGCTGACTCAATCCGCCGTTGGCTCTTGGCTGACGTGCGCCGAGACCAGGAACGCGTCAGGCGCCTGGTGGCGGCTGAAAGCGCCGTTGCAGCGTCCATCAATGCCCGCAGGGCCGGGCTTGTGGGTGCCGGACCGGGGGCGGCTGACTCGGGCCTGATGCCCGCCAGAGGTGCTGATCTAAAGCCCACCGCCGCGCGGATCAGGCCCGGGCGCCTGCGGCCGGCTTGGAGCAACTCGTCGAGTAGAGTCGCCAGGTAGCCGGTCGCCTCGGGCGGGGGACTACTGTGGGAGCGGGTAGCTTTCAGACAGGTAGCGCCATGCGCCGCCAGTCCGGCGAAGTACACCGCGCTACAGATCTGGCGGCGTGGATAGCGCGCTTCGTGCGCCACGCCGACTAGCCGGATCGACGAGGTCCCTGATGAGTGCGCCACTCGGTGTTCTCGAGCTCGACCACCCGCGCCACCAACTACACCTATAACTCCAACCACCACGTCACCTAGGTCGTCGTCACTTCGGGCAGCTCGTCGGTGCCACGGGCTACCTCTATGCCGCCTCGACCTGCGCCACGAGCGACAGCTAACCGTGCGCGCCCAGATCGGCAGGTCCTAGGGCACAGGTGCCAAGGCGGCGCCGATGGCTAGGTGGCCAAGGCCGCTTGGTCGGCCAGCGTCGTTCGTCGGTCTCCCCCTCCCCGGTCTCGTGCACCGATGGGAAAAGCCTTGGCGGTTCGCCTTCGCGGCCACAGGCCATGGGGGCCACCGCCGAGGTAGCGGCCCGCGGGGGCCTAACCAGCGTCGATCCGTTTGACACATCCGGTACTGTCTAAAGGGATTTAGTTGCCGATGATTAAGCGCGTCACCCTCCAAAGGCGTCGCCCGCTCGGCGGGCGTTCGGTTGCGGACCGCTCCAGCGCGCCTAACGTCGGATCAAACACCGTTCAGTCAGACCGGCCCAGTCGCGCGCCAGGTAGCTGGTGTGAAGGGAGTGGCGAGCGGGCAGCCACTCCCGCACAAGGCCGAAACGCTGGACTGCCCGACTCGTACCTTGTCTCGCCAGCAGGACAGGCCAAGAGAGTCCCGCCTACAGGGGCGGAGGGGGCCACGGCGACCAGACAGTTAGCGGACGTGGTCTTTACGGCGCGGCGCGGCCGGCACAACAGACCGAGTTACGAGTACCCGGCGATCTTGACGTGATCGGTACTGAAGACCTGCCCGTCGGCTGCTTGTTGACAGCGGGGTTGCGAATCGCCCCCCTACCGATCGTTCGACGCGGACCGTGGGTCGCGGACATGTTGGCTCTCGCAGCCGGGGAGACTGCCTAGCGAGCGACTACAACCACCTATGAACCAATCCTGCTAACTCCAGGCGTGGCGTCACGACGCCGCTCCTTCGACAACAGAAAGGAAGAGCTGGCATGGTTCGACGGCTGCTCACGACCCTGATAATCGCCGGTTTAGTGGCGCCCCTGTCAACGACAGAGGTGTTGCCCGCTCCGAAGGCCCACGCAAGCGCGACATGCGACAGCACCGCTGTCACCAACAAAGTGAACTATGAAACGGACACAATTTACCAGATTCTCACCGATCGTTTCGCGGACGGTGATCCAACTAACAATAACCCTTACTCCTTGAACAACAGCTATGACTCCAATCGCACCGACGTCAACCGCTTCTTTGGAGGCGACTGGCTGGGCATCGTTGACAAGATCGACTACCTGAAGAACATGGGTGTCACGGCGATCTGGATCAGTCCGCCCTACGACAATTTGGACGAGCCATACCTCGAGAACTCCACTTACTACAATGCTTACCATGGCTTTTGGGCGAAGGACTACTTCCGTCCAGACGAGCATTGGGGAGATTGGAACGACTTCGACCAGCTGATCAGCACCGCGCACGCGAACGGAATAAAGGTCGTCATCGACTATGCCCCCAATCACACCAACCACACTGATAGCGTGGAGAAGGGGGCGCTCTATCGCGACGGACAGCTCGTGGGCCGGTACGATAATGACACCCTCGGACTGTTCCATCACCTGGGGGAGCGCCAAGGGAACCAAACCACGAAGTTTGACTTCCAGTTCCGGGATCTCACGGTCCTCGCTGACCTGTCGCACGAGAACTCGCTGGTGGTGGACTACCTCACCGATTCAATCGACGTCTGGCTGAGTCGGGGCGTTGACGGGATTCGGAACGACGCAACGCTGCACCAGAGTGACGCCTTCCGGACGCAGTTCGCAGACCATATTAACGCCACCAATCCGGTATTCCACTTCGGCGAATACTTCATCGGCTCGCCCGACCCCAAGTACGACGACTACCGGACCTCGCCGGAGCGGACGGGGATCGACCTTCTTGACTTCGAGTTCGCCAATACCGCTCGATCGACCTTCGGCGACTTCAGTAAGTCGATGACCGACCTGAAGAACATGATCGAATACACCGCGACGGATTACCGTTACGAAAACAACGCCGTCACGTTCCTCGACAGTCACGACAAGTCACGACTTGCAAGCATTCAGCCTAATCAGGGCATCTCCCATGCGGCTCTGGCGTTCCTCCTGACTTCGCGTGGAACTCCGGTCATCTACTACGGGACCGAGCAGTACATGACCGGGAACAACGGTGATGCCGGTCGAAAGTGGATGACGGACTTTGATGAGCAGACGACGGCATTCCAACTAGTTAAGAAGCTGTCGGATTTGAGGAAGAGTAACCCTGGCCTTGCGTATGGTCCTACGACGTTCCGTTGGAACAACAATGACGTTCTAATCTACGAACGGCAGTTCTTCGACGACACCGTTCTTGTGGCCGTTAACCGAAGCGGGACCACGTCTCAGATCAGCGGTCTGTTCACTAACCTGCCAGGCGGTAGCTACAACGACTACCTGGGAGGGCTACTCGACGGCAACTCGATCTCGGTCGGATCCAACGGAGCCGTAAGCACCTTCGATCTTGGGCCCACCGAGGTGGGGGTGTGGCAGTTCCGGAGCTCAGGCATCACGACTCCGCAGATAGGAGCAGTCGGCCCGACGATCGGCCGTGCTGGCAATGAGGTGGCAATCGATGGCCAAGGTTTCGGCACGACAGCGGGTACCGTGTACTTCGGCTCAACGGCTGCCACAGTTCTCTGCTGGGCAGACGATCAGATCCGGGTCACTGTGCCGAATGTGTCGCCTGGTCTGAGGGACATCACGGTCGTAAGGGGTAGCAACACAAGTAACGCTTTCACCTACCAGGTCCTCACTGGGCCGCAGGTCCAGGTGCTCTTCCATGTGGACGCGACGACCAACTGGGGTCAGAACGTCTATGTAACCGGCGATGTCTATGAGTTGGGCCAATGGGATCCGCAGCAACCTTGGGATCCGTTCTTCAATCCCAACTACCCGTACTGGTTCCTGCCTGTGGCGGTGCCGGCCAACACGGCGGTTGACTTCAAGTTCATCAAACGGGACGGCAGTAATAACGTGACCTGGGAGGGCGGAAGCAACCGCACGTTCACGACACCCAGTAGCGGCGCAACCGATACGCCTGGGTATACGTGGCAGCCGTAGAGAAACTGGGGCATAGTCGCCAGACTCGTTAGCCGGTCCACTACCGGCGCGCTGCCAGAAAGGAGACTGCCTGGCCCGTTATGCCAGGCAGTCTCCGTACCTTGTGACCAGGCACCGGCGGTCATCGCTGATCAGTGCGCGCAGTGGGACTCGGCCCGGGGCACAACCGCTTGGGCGTCGTAGCTGCGGCGCGCAGAGACCACTCGAGACGCCGCCACGGGCCTTCCTACCAGCGCCGAATGTACCCGCAGCTCTTGGGTCTGGGTTCTGCAGATCTAATTCTCTTTGGCGCGAGGGTAGCGCCCAGCGCGACTATCGGTGCGCCAGGAGCACGGCACCCGATCGACCGTCCAGCCTGACCGAGGCGCGCGCGCCGCCGTCGACCAGCTCGACCTCCGGCACCGGCTGGCCGTGCAGCTCGACCGGCTCCAGTCGGCGCCCGGCGAGCGCACCGAGCTCGACGGTCAGGCCAGCCGGCTGCGGGTCGGCATTGAGCACGACGATCGCCGCGCCATCGTCGCCCTCGCGGGCATAGGCAACCGCATCGCCTTCTGCGGCCAGCGTCCGATAGGCGCCGCGGCGCAGGACAGGCTCGCGATGGCGCAGCGCGATGGCATCCTTCACGAAGCCGAGCAGCTCGGTGTCCCAGCGCGCCTCGTCCCACGGGAAGGCGCGCCGGCAATCGGGGTCGTGGCGGCCGGACAGCCCGATCTCGTCGCCGTAGTAGATGCATGGCGCGCCGGGCAGGGTCATCGTCGCCAGCAAGGCCAGCCGCAGCGAGGCGACATCCTCGCCGGCAACGGTCAGGAAGCGGGCCGTGTCGTGGCTGCCCAGCAGGTTGAGCTGGACCTCGTTGGTCTCTGGCCGAAAGGTGGCCAGGACCTTCTCCAGCCGCTCGGCGAAGCCGCGCCCGTCGGTGGGCGAGATGAAGTCGCGGTACTCGTGCTGGCTGGCGACCACCTCGCGGTCCATCTCGCGCGCAGCGACGAACGAGATGATCGCCTCGGTCAGCGGGTAGTTCATCAGCGCATCGAAGGTGTCGCCGGTGCACCACTGCGGCTTGGCCCGCCAGATCTCGGCGACGATGTAGGCGTCGGGGTTGACCGCCCGCACGCGCTCGCGGAACTCGCGCCAGAAGCCGGCATCGATCTCCTCGGCCACGTCAAGGCGCCAGCCGTCGATGCCGAAGCGCAGCCAGTGCTCGGCCGCACCGAGCAGGTGCTCGCGCATGCCCGGGTTGTCGGTGTTGAGCTTGGGCAGCGCAGGCAGGTCCCACCACGCCTCGAAACCGAGCACCTGCACCGACGCCTGGCCGGCCGGCATGCCGCCCTCCTTCAGCCGGTCGATCTCGCGGCGCTGCTTGGGCGAGGGATAGAGGACGAGGCTGCCGCCCTCGGCCAGCCGCTGGTGGTCGACGAAGATCCAGTCGAGGTAGGGCGAGCCGAGGCCGGTCTCGGCGACATGGTGGAACGGCCAGAAGCCGCGACTGGCATGGTTGAAGACGCCATCGAGAACGACCTTCATGCCGCGTGCGTGGCAGGCGTCGAGCAGCTCGCGCAGCGCCTCGTCGCCGCCGAGCAGCGGATCGACCCGGTAGAAGTCGAAGGTGTGGTAGCGGTGGTTCGAGGCCGAGGCGAAGATGGGGTTGAGGTACAGCGCGGTGATGCCCAGCTGCGCCAGGTAGTCGAGCCGCTCGACGATGCCCAGCAGGTCGCCGCCCTTGAAGCCATGGTGGGTCGGCGGGGCGTCCCATGGCTCGAGCGGGCCGGGCTTGGCCACTCGCTCGCTGGCGGCGAAGCGGTCCGGAAAGATCTGGTAGAAGACCGCATCGCGAACCCACGCCGGCGGCGCCGATAGCTCCGTCACCCGTTACCTCCATCTTCTTGGGCAAAGTGGATCAGCCACCCCTCGGCAACCGAAGTGCTCGGCACGTTCCGCTCAGCCCTTAACCCCGCCCTGGGCAAGCCCGCCGATCAGCTGGCGCTGCAGGATCAGGAAGGTGATCACGATGGGCAGCGCACTGATCACCGCCGCCGCGGCGAAGACCCCCCAGCGCTGCGTGAACTGGCCGGTGATGAACAGGCTCATGCCGACCGCGACGGTGTAGTTCTCAGGGCTGCTCAACATGATCCTCGCGATCAGGAAATCACTGTAGGTTCCGATGAAGGTGAGGATGCCGATGACCGCCAGGATCGGCCGGACCAGCGGCAGGACGATCATCCGGAAGACCTGGGTATGCGACGCTCCGTCGACCAGCGCCGACTCATCAAGGTCGTAGGGCACCGTGTCGAAGTAGGCCTTCATCAGCCACGTGTTGAACCCGAGCGCGCCACCGCTGTAGATCAGGATCAGGCCGCCCAGACTGTTCAGGCCAAGGCGCGGCAGTTCGATTTCACCCAACAGCGGCACCACGGCGCTCGTGGGCATGGCTTGGCCGACGGCCTGCAGCAGCAGGAACAGCGCGACCATGGCCAGCATGTTCGGGAAGAGCTGGATGATGACCAGCGAGATCAGTCCTGCACGCCGGCCCCGGAAGCGGAACCGAGAGAACGAGTAGGCAGCCAGCGCACACAGCGCGGTGACGAGTACGGCGGTGATGCCGGCCACGGTGACTGAGTTGAGGATCCACGTTGGCCATGGGTGGGTGGGGCTGCTGAAAATGGTCTCGAAGTGCTCGAAGGTCACCCGCGTCGGCAGCAGTGAGGCTGCTGTAATCGTGTTCAACGGGTTGAGCGCCGCGGTGATCACGAAGGCGACTGGGATGAGCGCGTAGATAGCGGTCACGATCGCGAGCAGGACCTTGAATGAGATGGACAGCCGCCGACGTGTCCGAAGGCCCACCTCCCGGCGGCGGACGCGCTTGACCATGCCCCTGCGCCCCTCCATCAGATCATGTTCTCCAACCGGCGGCTGATGCGGAAGTTGACCAGCGTGATCATCGCCACGATGGCGAAGATGAAGACCGAGATGGCGGCCGCGAATGCGTAGTCCTGGCCGCGCCCGGATGCGAACGCGAGTCGATACGAGTAGCTGATGAGGATGTCGGTCTGGCCGGCGGGGGTGACCGCATTGGGGTTGGCCGGCCCGCCGGCGGTGAGCAGCTCGATGATCGCGAAGTTGTTGAAGTTGAACGCAAAGGCGCCGATCAGCAGTGGCGCCACCGCCACCAACAGGAGCGGCAGCGTGATAGTCGAGAACCGCTGGACCATGCTCGCGCCATCGATCTCGGCGGCCTCGTACAGATCGCTGGGGATCGATTGGAGAGCACCAAGCGTGACGATGAGCATGTACGGGTAGCCGAGCCACAGGTTGACCATCAGGACCGCGGCCTTCGCCAGCGTGCCATCAGCGAACCAGGGCGGGCTGATGCCCGCGAAGTCGCGCAGAAAGGCGTTGATCGGCCCGAACGTCGGGTTCAGCAGGCCCGCCCACACAAGAATGCTGATGAAGCCTGGGATCGTGTACGGGATGATCGCCAGCGTGCGGAAGATGCCCTTCAGCGGCAGACGCTGATCGTTGAACACGAGCGCGAGCGCAAGCCCCAGGGCGAAGGTGAACGCGACGCTGAGAAACGCGAACGCGAAGTTCCAGACGAAGAGACCGAAGAAGGCGTCTCGGATCCGGTGGTCGTGGACGACGCGCAGGAAGTTGTCCGGGCCGATGACGTCGACGAACCCGGGCCCGGGCGCGCGGAGCCCGTCCTCGCTGACAAAGAACCCCCGGCGAGGCTCGTACTCGGTTTCGGTCAGATGGTCCGTCAGGACATCGCGCGCCTGATCGTAGGTGAAGCGCTGGACGCCGAGCTCTGCCCGGTCCAGAGAGACGATGCGCAGCTGCGCTGTCTCGTCCCGGATCTCCAGCCGCGACAGCGCGGTCAGGTATCGGAATGAGTCGATCCGGCTCAGCTTTACGTGGTCGTCGATCTGGGTCGGCAAGTTGTCGGCGGGGTCGATCGGACCGAACTCGGCTTCGTACTGGTCGGCGGGAATGACTCCACGCTGTGGATCGCCGATCAGCTGGCGGCCGTCCGGATCTTCCAGCCAGATCAGGAACCCGCCCGTCGGAGAGCGAAAGGCGCGCCAGGTCAAGCTGGCCTGCTCCTCGGGCGTGTAGAACTGGCGCTCGAAGCGCTCGATGACCTGCTGCTTGCTGAGGATGTGCTGGGCGCTGTAGTTGGTGAAGGCGGCGTAGACGGTGAACATCACCGGGTAGACCACCATCAGCATGAGCAGGAATACGCCCGGCGAGATCCAGCGCAGCGGGTACAGCCCGGGTACCAGGAAGACAACGTTGATGGCGGCCGTGATGACCAGCAGCACGCCAGCCGCCAGTCCCAGGCCGCCAGACCAGAAGGAATAGGCAAAGACGATCGCGACCGCGTCGATGACGGCGAGCGCGACGAGGCGCCAGATGAGCGACAGGATGGGCGCGGAGGCGCCGCGATCGCGCGGCGCCTCCTTGTGCCCTGCCGTCACCTCGGTGGCCCGGCGCTATGGCTGGGCGATGGTCTCGCGGATCCGCTCAGCGGCGGCCTCGAAGGCCTCATCGGGATCCTGAGCCTGCTCGAACACGAGATTGATGGCGGTAGTCCAGTGCTCCCAGACGGCCGACATCTCCGGGATCGCCGGCATGGGATCACCATGCGATGCGCTCTCGGTGAATGCGGCAGTGTCGGGATCCTCCACCCGCTCGGCCAGCGGCAGCCAGACCGGCAGGCGGGGGTCAGCCTCGAACAGGGCGTCCATGCCCTCGTCGGTGGCGATGAACTCGGTCAGGAAGGACTGCGCCAGAAGCATGTTGGGTGCGAACGCGCTGACCATCATGCCCTGCACTCCGACGAACGGACGGGGCTGCTCCTCCATCATCGGGATGGGAGCGACACCGTAGTTGACGCCCGAGGTGCGGAAGTCGTTGAGCGCCCAGGGGCCGGTCATCCAGAAAGCCGCCCGGCCCTCGGTCATCATCGTGATGCAGGCGCTGTAGTCGACGTTGTCGCGAAGAAGCCCTTCGGCGACAAGGTCGTTGAGCTCGTTGCCGTAGGCCAAGCCGCCCGGGCTGTCGAGGCCGACGTCAGTCGGGTCGTAGGCACCGGTCTCGGCCTCGCGGCCAAAGATGTAGCCGCCATGGCCAGTCAGGATCGGGTACGAGTGGTAGGGATCGCCCTTCTGCAGGCAGTAGCCCTGCTCCACCGTGCCGTCTTCCTGCAGCTGGCGTGCGGTGTCCTTCAGCTCGTCCCAGGTCGCGGGCGGCTCGGGAACGAGATCGCGGTTGTAGTAGAGGGCGATCGCCTCGCTGCCGTAGGGCATGCCATACAGCGTGCCGTCATAGGTAAAGGCGTCCCGCCCGACCTGCGCGAACTGGTCCGCCTTGTCGCCAAGGTCCAGCGGCTCGACCACGCCGGCAGCGGTCAGCTGGCCGAGCCAGTCGTGGGCGCCGATGATGATGTCAGGACCCTCGCCGGCCGGCCCGCGAAGCAGGAGCTGGTCGCGGATGTCGCCGAAGCCGAGCTCGTAGACCTGGACGGGGACGTTGTACTGCTCGGTGAAGGTGGCGCCAATGTCGGTCAGAGCGCGGGCTGTTTCGCCGGCTGCCCAGATGGTTAGGGTGCCCTCTTCGGCTCCCGGGGCCGGGCTGGGGCTGGGCTCAGGCGTCTCCTCGGCCGGCGGGGTTTCCTCCGCGGGCGGAGTTTCCTCTGCCGGTGGCGGGGTCTCCTCGGCCGGCGGAGTTTGCTCAGCCGGCGGAGTGTCGGCCGGGGTCTGGGCCGGCGTCTGATCGGGTGTGGGCTGTGGTGTTGGTGCCGCCGCCGGCGCGCAAGCCGCGAACAGCATCACAAACGCCATCAGCAGCGCACCCAGCTGGATGCTCATTTTCATTCCTGTACAGGTCCTCCTCGTTGGCCGACCCTCGTGGCCGGTGCTCTGCATTGACTCCGGTGGTGGTCCACCGGTGCGGTCAGGCGACCGCCCTGTCGCGCTCACTTCAGCCGTCTTCGATCACCTCCTGTCTCGGGTCGCCGGTGGCGCCGTCGAGCGGCGTACCACCAGGCGCGTGTCCAGGACTCGGTGCTCGGCCGGGGCGGGCTCCCGCCCCAGGGCCGCCAGGAGCATCCGCGCAGCCTCCTCGCCTTTGCGGCGCACCGGCTGGTGGACCGTGGTCAGGGGCGGATCGGTGAAGCGGGTGAGTGGCAGATCGTCAAAGCCGATGACGGATAGGTCATCGGGCACGCGCAGGCCGAGGTGGTGGGCGGCCTGCAGGGCACCGGCCGCTGCGGCATCGCTCATCGACAGGATGCCGGTCGGACGCAGGCCGTCCTCCCAGGCCCGCAGCAGCGCGTCCTCGCCGGCTTCGAAGGTGGCCGGCCCGACGCGAACGCAGGCCGGGTCCAGGACGACGTGGTACTCCTCGAGGGCCATGCGGTAGCCGCGCATGCGCCGGCCCATCACGCTGGCTCCGTTGTCCTGGCCCTCCGATGGCTCCATCGTCAGCACGAGCAGGTCGCGGTGGCCAAGTTGGAGCAGATGTCGAGCGGCGGCCAGTGCGCCGGCCGTGTCGTCGACCTCGATCGCGCCATGCTCGGGCCAGCCGGTCGCGTCGACCAGCACCACCGGCAGCGAGGCATGACGCACCGCCTCCATCTCCGGGTGCCGCTCGTCCAGGCCGATCACGATCACGCCATCGACGGTCGCGCGCCCGAGTGCGCGCTCGAGCGAGCCGTGCAGGGGCGAGATGAACAGCACCCCGAAGCCGCGGTCCTCGGTCACGGTCGCCACGCCCTCGGCGAAGAGCGGAAAGAACGGATTGGCAAAGACCTGGGCGAGGGCCTGGGGCGAGAGGATCCCGATCGTCGCGGTCGAGCCGGCGGTCAGCATCCGGGCGACGGGGTGCGGTCGGTAGCCCAGGTCGTCGGCGATGCGGCGGATGCGCTCGGCGGTCTCAGCGCTGAGTCGGGCAGGGTTATTGAAGGCGAACGAGACGGCGGCCTTGCTAACTCCCGCCTGACGGGCGACGTCGGCAATCCGAGCGCGCTGCGGCGGTGCGTCTGACACGCTGATCGGCCGGTTCCTCCTCCGCGCCGCCTGATCGCCGATCGATCGACGGCGTTCAACCGGTTAACAAAACCGATTTAGTTCGAGACCCTATGATGCCCGGTGGCGGGTTGTCAAGCGCCAATCGCGCCCGGCCCTCCAACAGGCCTGCGTCGAAAAAGCGGTGAGATGCTCGTGCTGGCTGGCGCAACGCTGTATCGTCCGGAAAGGTTTAAGTCGAGACGATGAGTAAACGAGTAACGATCTCCGACGTGGCGCGCTCTGCCGGGGTTTCAGCAACCGCGGTGTCTTTCGCGTTCAACCACCCGGACGAGCTGAACCCCCAGACGGTCGAGCGGATCCTCGAGACGGCCCGCGACCTTGGCTACGCGCCGAGTCCATTCGCCCGGGCCCTCCTGCGCCGCAGAGCAGGCGTGATCGGGGTGCTGGTCCCTCAGCCGCTGCCGGCTATCCTTGAGAACCCGTTCTTCCCGATGTTCCTCGCCGGAGTCGCGACCACCTGCCATGCGCATGACCTGAGCATGCTGGTCACCGGCGCTCCAGACAGCACGACGCTGGGCGACCCGATCGCGCGAGCCCCTGTCGACGGCTTCATCGTCGTGGGTGTCGATGAGGACCACCACGAGGTCCAGCCGCTCCAACGACGTGGGGTGCCTTTCGTGCTGGTCGATGGCGAAGCCCAGACGGCCTCCTCGCTCAACATCGACGACGAGGGTGGGGCGTATTCCGCGCTGTCCTACCTGCTCGGTCGTGGGCACCGCGACATCGTCATCCTCACCTTCGAGACACCGTACGCGCATCTCGACGACGTCCTGCATGGTGCCGGCGGCGGGCGCCGACACGGCTTCATGCGGGCCGCCCACGAAGCAGGCGTTCCATGGCGCGAGGACTGGTTCGTCCCCTGTATCACCAGCATTGCCGGCGGCGAGCAGGCGTTTCGCGCCCTGTGGACCGCCGGTGCCCGACCAACTGCCATCCAGAGTGTCAGCGATGTCGTCGCCATCGGGGCGATACGAGCAGCACAACGAGTAGGCGTCCGCGTGCCCGAAGACCTGGAGGTGATCGGCTTCGACGACATCCCGCTGGCCAGCCTGGTCACGCCAACCCTGTCGACCGTGCGCCAACCGGTATTCGAGCGGGGGGCGCTCGCCGCCGAGATGCTGGTGCGCGAACTGGGCGATTCTCAACCCGGAGAGCGGGTCCAGCTGCCGACGGAGTTGGTGCTGCGAGATTCCACCCGTGGCTCCATGGCGTCGCTACCCAAATCCGGTGAGCCCCCGGGGCCGAGTTAGCGTGCCACTTGGCCGACTGAGCTTCGCGACGCAGCCTGACCGAGGAGGAGCCGATGACGCGACCACCGTTTGAGGAGGACCGAGTGCCCGAGGCGCGGACCATCTACGACCATCCGAATGACCACTACGTCGTCAGCCTCATTGTCAGTTACAGCGACGCGGTCTCGGAAGGCGTCGCGGCAGGTTTTGGAGAAGACATCGAAGAAGGGATCGCCCTCGATCTAGCGGCCGCTCAGCAAGCCAGGTCGGGGTGCTTTACATCTCGCCGCGGTGCGCATCGCGGCAACCCGAGAGGCTGCTAGTTCAAGCCACTTGACTTCGATGGGGCCGATGACGAAGTGGCTGAGTGTGCCGGAGATGCAATCAGCAAGGACAGTAAAGCGGCGCAGCCGCTGAGTGGCTCCTCGCGAAAGTGGTTGTCTTTACTGCCCTCTGGGACTGACCTCCCTGTCGACCAACGCCCGATCACGCTGCACTGCCTCGGCAAAGGTCGTGAGTCTCGACGCGCGCAGTGCGGCGACGTGATCTTCGAGCGTGCGAGGAGGGCGTCGGAGCGCACGGATCTGTCCCGCGAGCGCCTTGGCGGCAGCCAATCGATCTTCATCCCACTGGGCCGTCAGGAAGTCGTCGGGTGTCTGTACCAGGAGATTCAGATCAGATTCTAGAGTCGCCGGCGAGAAGTGGCGAACGTTACTGGTGACGATGACCTGGGCGCGGCCGGCGAGGGCTGTCGCCACGACGTGTCGATCGCCTGGATGGACGCCTTCCGGGACCGTCTCGAAGCCCTGAGGGTTGATGGTGAGCGCATCGGGAAATGACAGTCGCATCATTTCGATCCTGCGTCCGGCGAGCTCCGGTGTGATCGATCCTCACTTCTTTGCGAGATTGCGCTTCACCTCGTCGAGTATCTCGTCACTCCAGATGGGATGGTAGATACCGGCGTACGCGAGGCTCAACAAGATGTCTGCTGTCGGCATCGGGATGAGCACGTTTGCATCGAGGCAGGCACGCCACATGGCGACTATCTTGGCCGATCACTGCCCCGCAACGCACGGCCGGCCGCGTAGAACTCCTCGTACGCGCCAACATCCTCGGCCTCGCGAACCATTTCATCCAGGAGCCGTCGACGTTCGGCATCGCGGGTGCGCTTGTAGTCGAGTAGGTCGACCAGCCGGATGCGCCGATGGGAGCCGACGCGTCGAAACGATAGGTCACCTCGCTCCAATAGCCGGATCAGATACGGCCTGGAAACGTTGAGGATGTCTGCTGCACGTTGCGTTGAGAGTTCCGTTTCAGCTGGGAGGATCGAGACGCCGTTGCCCAGAGCGAGCTCCCGAACGGCACTCAGCAGGACGCGATAGAGCGACGTCGGCAGGGCAGTCTCGCTGCCGTCCGGGCCCACGAGTCTGGCTCGACCCGCGCGCGTAGACTCGAGCAGCCGCTCGATCTGAGCAAGCTGGGCATGCTCTCGGGGCGCCGCGACGACCGGCTCTCGCTCGGCGATCGCTGTCATTGCCTAACCTTCCTTCCCATCACCAGTGACAGATGCAACAGTCGAACTCTAGTTTCGCTTGTTTCACTTGCCATGTCAAGTCTAGCGGGAACCACGCACGACTTCTCGCCAACTGCACGTGCTCGCCCGGCGGACGTCGGCCCGAGGCCATGTGGTCGCGTCGGAAGGCGTCGATGTCGCTCAGTTCGCGCTTGCCCGGGAGGGGCAATGGCCCCCCAGGTGGTCGTCGGGATGACCGGCTCGGCGCTGCGCGGCAGCCTGGCCAGAGGTTTGATAGCAACAATCGTCGTGTCATTTTGGCGCCGGCTCTTGGAGCAGGTATCGGTGGCAAGTGAGGCTTGTCAATGTTCCGCGGCACCGCGGCCGAGCGACCCTAACCGCGATCAAGAAGAACAGGGTGGCTGAGTCTCCTCCAAATAGGCACAGAGCCCCGGAACTGCTTCCGCAAATGATGTCTCATTTGGGACCGCCCCATCCCGAAAAAAGATCCAGTAGGGCGACTCTTGCGTTGCTGAGGGCATGACCACCACGAAGTGTGGGTCAACGTTCCTCAGCGCGTGCACGGTTTCACCTTCTACGTCGGCTGAGATCCGAGTCGCCTGTCCGACTGGCGTGAGATCTGCAGGGGCGATGTCAAAACCCCGACTTGGACCTCCGCGGTAGCGCGCATCATCGAAATATATGTGCGACACGTCGCTGTCGGGCAAAAAATTGCAGGAGGTAAGGACTAACGAGATCAGGACTGAGGTGGCCATCGTCCAGCACAATGCAGCCATCTTACGGGATCGAGATAGTATCCAGGTACTCTTGATCAACGGTCAGGCCTACAATATTTGACCACCTTTGGCCGTCTCTCGTGGTGAAGAGACCATGGCCCTGAGCAAGTAAGACCCAAGACTCTTCCGAGCCCTCCCGAAATCTCAGCTCGCCACGTCGAAGGAAGGCGAGGTAAATTTGCCCCGCTTCCAGATCCGGCTCCTCTTCGTACACTAAGGTCACGTCATCTACCGTTCCACCGAAGCCACGAAGCAGGAACTGTTCATCAGGGAGCGGACCAAACAACCCTCTAACCACTTTGACGGTCTGATCGCGCAGGATGTGGGACTTGACGCCCATGGCGTCTTCGGCCCAAGGCCTGTTGTCTACAGAGTTCCAGTGGACGTGCACTCCCTTGATCGGTTCGATAATGGCTACGGCATCGGCGCGGGCAACAAGATCCGCGACATCGTAGGTTGGGCGGGAGCCTCCCACATGCACGATGGTGCCAGCCGGCGGTACGCTGCCGGGAACATTCAATGTAACCGCGGTCAGAGCGACTATCGCCGCGGCGATTAGCGTCAGTGTTGCGGCAGGATGTCGCCGTGCGGCGTTCATTGCTTCACCTCGTGTGCACGTCATCGGGCTGCATACCAGTATTTGATGCCGTCTTTATCATGAGTGGTCAGACTGCGCTTCGAGGTACTGCCACAGGGAATGGTTGCGTACATGGTATCGGCCGATTGGTTAGAGTGATGCAACGCAACTAGATGACCGAACTCATGAGCCGAAGTCGACCAAAGATCGACGTATTTATTGTCGCAATTGAGCGTCCCTTGCCCATACCAATGCTGCCAGCCGCCCGAAATGGTCTTGTTAAATGTTATTTCACCGTTGCAGATCAGCTGGGTGTGGTAGCAAAGGGAGTACGAAGCGACCGCCAACTTGTCATCGTATGGCCACCACAGGTCGTTGTACCGCACGAATACCCTCGCGCTTGTGGACGATTGATTCCAAGCGAAGAATAGGTGGCGGCCGACATTGTTCCACTCGCTGCGGCCATTCTTTACGTAATCCCTCATGGTGGAATTCGACGGGAATCCGGAATCAAACTTGGTCTCTATGTAGTGGTCGACTCCGTGCGCTTGAGCCTTTAGCCATTTTCGATCCACGTTGTTCGTGGCAAGCGCCAGTTGGGACGACAGCAGCATTGTCAGAACTGCCGCTACCAGAGCGAATGAGCTCTGGCGCCGTGCGCGTGTGGGGATTGGCCGGTTCCGTTGCGACAGACATATCCTGGGAGACGGAGATGGGCAGCCTGGCGGCGACGCCAAGAATGTAGGGTCGATTGACGTCCGGCGACGCCTTAGGTTGATTGTCGTCCTCACCGGTCGATAACCCCTCGTGAATTCGGTTACTCGTGGCCAGGCGCTGCGGCCAAGCCAAACGGCCTTCATCCCCAGATTGCCTACGATGTAAGGCGCCTGCAATTAGGGAGTTCCCTTAAGGGACCTGACCGGCCTCCGTCGTGCTGGCTTGCAGCTGGGGACGCTCTCATCGATCCCGCCCGTGTCCCCCGTGTTTGTTGGCTGCTCCGGGCTGATGCGTCGGCCCGATCCAGTGTGTTCTGGTGCCCGACGCGGTCATTCGGCCCATCTGCTGAACGAGAATGCATGCGGGCGTTCCGTCGAGTGGGGCTCAAGCCAGCCGATCGCACCGGGGCCGTTCAGAAAGTCAAGTTTATTGTGGCGGTTATCTTGACATTTCGACGGCATGCAGCAGAATGTCAAGGTAATCACGGCATATGGGGATCGAGTGGCTCGACCGCGCCAGAGTTTTCCGGACATCCTGTTCGTAGGCGAACGTTCCCGCCAAGCCCTCAGCGATGGAGCTCGGCGGGGACGTTTCGTGCGTGTGGGACCAGGCATCTACTCGACCCTGCCGCGCGCTGATCAGGCCGACGTCGTCAGGCGTAATGCCATCCAGATCGTCGACCACGCTTTGCCCGGGGCTATCATTGCTGATCGTTCGGCGTTCAGGCTTGACGTGCGCGCGGACGCTCTGTACGTCATCCATCCGCGCACTCGGCCCTTGGTCCTCCCGGGAATGACGATCTACCCTCGGAGAGGCGCCGGCCCGCTGCCGGGGGACGCTCCGCTCAATCACTCGCTTCACGTCTCATCGCAAGAGCGGACGATGCTCGAAAGCCTGGCTGCCGGCCGAGGCGAGCGCTACCTGACTCGACGCGAGATCGAGGACTGGATCGATCGCATCATCAGAGAGGCTGGACCGGACGGCGAAGAGCGCATCAATTACCTGCGCGACCGCGCGCGAGAGCTGTCAGAAACACACGGGTTGCGTGCCGCCTTCGCTCAACTCGACGGAATCATCGGCGCTGCTCTGGCAACGCGGCCAGCGGCCGCAGTCGAGAGTCCGTCGCTCCGGGCGCGCGCAGAGGGCCGACCGTATGACCAGCGTCGACTCGACTTGTTCGAGTCGATGGTTGGGCAACTCCTGGACCACGCTCCCGAGCCGGCGCCTCTCCTTGCGCAAGACGCCGCGCGCCGGCGGCTGCTGACCTTTTATGAGGCGTACTTCTCCAACTTTATCGAGGGAACCGAGTTCACGCTCGACGAGGCGGCCGAGATCGTGTTTGACGAAGTCATACCGCGGGGCCGTCCGGCTGATGCCCACGACGTCTTGGGCACCTATGCGATCGTCAACGACGAGCACGAGATGGCGCGCACGCCGAGCACTGGCGACGAATTCATCGAGTTGCTCAGAGCCCGCCACAGAGTCGTCTTGGCGGGGCGGCCGGACATGCACCCGGGGCAGTTCAAGACACGCCTGAACCAAGCCGGCTCAACGGTGTTTGTCGCGCCCGAGCTCGTGGAGGCCACCCTTCGCGAGAGCTTCGAAATAGGGCGCCGGCTGGTCGATCCTTTTGCTCGCGCGCTCTACGCGATGTTCGTGACGAGCGAAGTGCACCCCTTCGCCGACGGCAATGGTCGCATCAGTCGAATCATGCTCAACGCCGAGCTGTTCAGTGAGGGACAGGTTCGGATCATCGTGCCGACGGTGTTTCGCAACAACTACATCAGCGCCCTCAAAGCGGCGAGCAACAATCGGACGTTTGCCGCGCTCGTGTCCTCGATGCGATTTCTGCAGAGGTGGACTGGTCAGGTCGACTTCACGAACCGCGAGACAGCCGAAGCGGACTTAACGCGCACAAACGCCCTGCGTGACCCCAACGAGGCCGAAGACGTCGGAATCCGACTGACGCTTCCCGCAGGTCGTTCTTTGCCCAACGGATAGGGCGCAGCCTCTCGGGTTGAGCGTCGGGAGCGTGACACGGAGGCAGGTTCTCAATTGCCTTAGTCCCGCCCGAGCGGCGCGGCATACGTGCGCGCTCGGTTCCGCACCAGCGCGCCGAAGCCCGACCGCCGCCGCTCGGCGACCTACGGGCGAACCCTTTAACCCATCGAAAATATCCCACGTCAACATAGCCAGCTCGGGCCCCTCTCAAGCCGCGACAACGTGTCACCTGTTGCTTCCACTTGCGCCGCCGCGCAAGCGTTCACGCTTGAATCGAGGCCATCTTGCACAAAGTGCCACCTGATGCTTCCACCCGCTCGTTGGGCATGTCCTTGGCGGCTCTGTGTGAGCGTGGAACTAGGAGTGCTCACCTGCGCAATGTGCCAACTCATGCTTCCAGTGGCTGCCAACTTATGGTCCCTGCCACACCCCGAACCTTACAGTCGTCCAGATAATCGTCCTAGTCGTCCTGATCGTCCTGATCATCGACGAGCTCGAGATCGTCCTGATGTTCCTGCTCATCGAGCTGCTGTTCTTCCTGCTGATGCTGGTTCATCGAGCTGCTGATGATCTTCCCGCTGATCCTGACAGTCGCTTTGAGGCCCTACTGATCTGTTTTCGCGATGGCGTGGATCCCCTCGGGGTAACCGAGCGCCTTCAGCTGCTCGTCCGTTTGTAACCATCGCTTGCGCTCCAGGCGACGAGTTGCCTTTGCAAGATCGAATCCAAGCGACGCCGCCAGATGTCGCGCATCCCGCCAGGCCTCGGCCCACAGGTTCGGCGACAGGATCAGGCTATGCTCGATCTTGTTTCGAGCGTCCTTGACAGTAGACGCCATCCCAAACACTTGGCCGGGGAACAGCAGCGAGCGCCCCGGGACCGCCTTAGTCTGACTACGGCAACCGCCGCTCATGGTTAGAAGGCGGGCTGTCGAGTGTCGGTGAGGTGCCTCACAGCACGTTACTTGGCCGTAGGGCTGACACCCCAGGTAGGAGCATTCGACCTCCTCCAAACCGACTGCAAACGACCTAATGGCCCCAATAACGCTGACGGTCGCGGAGCCGTGGCGCGAGTACGCCCTCCGCTTCTTGGGCACTTGCGACGCCGATGGGGAGCCCGCCTTCGTGAGATCGCAGTTCACCGACCCGCCTCAGCCGCACACTCAGCCACCACAGCCTCCGGGCGGGCCGTGGCTGTCACTCAATGAGGTCGCCCGTCGGGTGGAAAGAAGCAGGAGGGCGGTCCGCTCGTGGATCGAGGCGGGGCGCGTTGAGGCCATCTCCGCCAACAACGGCAACACGCGCTGGTGGCTCGTCCACGAACGCGAAGTGGAGCTCATGAATCGTGAGCTGGGCCGCTCGACCGACGATCGTCTCAAGCGCCCACAGGGCGGCCCTTGGCTCACTGCGAGTGAGGCGGCGGCACAACTTGGCCTACTTCGAAGCACGGTGTACAAGCACGTGCGCGCCGGAATCCTTTCGGCTACCAAGCTGCATACGGGCGGCCGGAATCGATGGTTCTTCGACTCTGCCGAGGTCCAGCGGATACGCACGACGCCCGGTCGCGTCCGACCCCCCGCTGGTTCTGGCGATGGCTGGCTGACAGTCACAGAATTCGCGCGCCAGGTTGGCCTTACAACCGCGGCGGTCCGGTTCCGCATTCGGCGCGGCCACCTTCGCGCCTTTCGCCTGATCGAAGGGCGCAAGGCGTGTATGTGGCTGATTCCGGCGTCAGAGGTTAAACGGGGCTCCCGAATGCGTGCTTTGCCCCGCCGGACCAATCCAGGCATGGCCGCGTAACGAGAGGCGGATCGTTTGCGCCTCAGCCACCATTGAGGGTGTCGACCCTCCTGTCGGTGGCTCTACTTTGCAGTCAAACTGAGCCCAGCGCCTCATCGGGCTGACGGAGTTGCGGGTATGGTGGCTGGGTAGGTCTAGATCTGCGCGAGCCCGTCGATGGCCGCCCTAAGGTTCGCCAAGCGATAACTGAGTGCCTGAACGCTTACCCCGAAGTGCCGAGCGGCTGCGCGCATCGTTCGGTCATCGAGAAAGTCGATGGCGAACCGGTCGATCGCGTCCCACACGTCGTCTTCTGGCATGAGGACGCCGGCGGCAAAGGCGTTTGCATCGATTTCCTCACGGTCGATCGCCAGCTCGCTACGTCGGTCTCGAAACTTGAATGCTTGGTCGAGGTGCAGCCCCTCATTGTCATGTAGCAGCGCGTGACCGAGTTCGTGTGCAATGGTGAACCGTTGTCGTACAGAGGGATGAGCTGAGTTGACCCCGATGACCCGGCGCTCCCCTTCGCGAAAGTAGAAGCCGGAGACGTCCTCAGCGCTCTCGAGAGGATCGAAGACGACCTCGATCCCCCTCTGTCGAGCGATCTCCGCCACCGGTAGTGGGCGCAATGCCGCGTTCGGATGGGCGAGTACTTCTTTGATCGCTCGCTCGACTTTCGCTCGGGCCATCGCTTCCTCCTCTATCGCGCAATCCGCCTCTGGTGAGCGTGTCGCGCAGCCAGCTGTCAACTCTAGGAGATCCAAACTGCGGGATCGACGCGGCTCGGCGCGTGCCAGGCGACGCTGCGGGAGCCTCCAGCAGCTCGAGGACCGACACGCTGAGAACCTCAGCCAAGTTGACCAGTAGATGTGCAGGGAGCCTTTGCGCACCACGCTCGACGAGCACGATGCTCGTCCGGGCAACCCCGACCGCTTCGGCAACCTGCTGCTGGGTTAGGCCTCGTCGATTGCGCGCGCGCCGCACACGCTGGCCGAGCGCGACATTGAACTGCCGCTCGTCGACGATCACGGGTCGAGTTTATACGGCAACACTCATGCAATGTGCGCAATTCCGACATTGTGGTGAAAACGCACACAGTCTCCACGTGGAACTAGTGGACAACGCCCGCTAGCTCTGGGAAACTCGAGAAAGGACGACCCGCGACGACCACGGATGGCCGATTGGCCGAGAGTTGAAACGGAGGTTGACGTGTACGACGTGGGAGAGAAGCCCGGCCGCGGCCGTTACTGCTGCGTGCATTGCTCATGGTCCGTCATGCTCGACGACGAGGACGATCGGCTGCCGCCGTGTGGCAGCTGCGGCAAAGGACAAACGACTCGGTACCGGCGCTGCTAGATGGTGCCAGGTAGCCCGCTCGGCGTGCATTGGAAAGGAGAAGTTCTCATGGGACGTAGCGTCGCTCGCTCGGCCGGCACAGGCCGCTTCGTGTCGTCAAGAGTGGCCGCGCGCCACCCGAGAACGACGGTCGTTCAGAGCGCGAGCGGCGAGGGGCGCGGATATCGATCGGCAATCACAGGTCGGTTCGTCAGCAAGGCGACCGCACAACGTCACCCCGACACGACCATCAAGGAGGGCGGCGGATAAATGGAGAAGGACGTCTCGCCGCACCCACTGGATTTGTGGGTAATCGGCGGGTGCCTGGTAATCGCTCTGGCGTTGATTGCTGCGGCCGCCCTCAGTCCAGCTAATCCTGAACTCTTCCTATCCTTCTTGGCGGGTCCGGCCGTGCTCGTGATCTTGTACTTCATGTTCGCGCGGTAGCCATTGCGCGTGGCGGTCGCGCGGGGCCATTGCTCGCCTACTCTCGCGCCTCATCCCAGCCGGACGCTGGGATCGCGCTGTACCCGACCGGATCCTTGGGCCGGCCTGTGCGTAATGAGCTGTCGTAGAGCTGGCTGTCAATCGAAAGCAGACGGCGACCCCGTAGGTTGGCGGCGCGGCCGCACGGGTGGCTATGCACGACCGACGGCGGTTTCAAGCAGGTCGTAGTCACCTCCCATACCCCCACATAGGGTTCTCCCCAATTGCCTTTGTGACACGTCGGCTCGATCCTGCGGCGGCAACGGCGTGCAAGAGGGGTGCGTCGGCGACGAGGGAGAGACCACACCATGCCGTCACGGCCTGCCAGGGCGCGTTACCTGATCGCGCTGCTTTCCGCTCTGCTGATCTTCGAGGCCGGTGCCGTCGCACCGGCCTCTACTGTTGCCCAGCAGCCGAGCGAGCCGCCGGCCACGGCCGAGCCAGTCACGCCGGAGCCCGGCGAGACCAGCGCGCCGACGGCCGATCCAGAGCCGACACCGAACGACACCGCCGCCCCTTCACCTCCCGCTCCAGAACCGACCGACCGCCCCTCCGCCGAGCCTGCCCCTCCTGCACCTCCTGCCGATGAGGAGCCGCCGGGCGTCGAGCGGGTTGACCTGCGCTCGGCTGATACGCGCACCTATGAGCTGCCCGACGGCATGCTCGTCACCGAGTTCTACTCGAGCCCGATCTTCTTCCAGCCCGAGGGCTCAGAAGAGTGGCAGCCGATCGACCTGACCTTTGAGGAGGCCGACGAAGTCGCGGGTCGCGGCGACGTCGATGCCGAGGTCGTGGTGACCGACTCGCCGGTGCGTCTGTCGCTTGGTGACCCCGACGATGCCGACGGCTTCCTCACCATCGAGGCTAACGGGCATGTCATCCGCCTTGGCCTGCCCGACGACGTTCCGCCCGGCCGAGCCGGTGCGGGCCCCGAGCTAAAGGAGCAGGGTCGCTTCGTCGACTATGCCGACTTTCTGCCCGGCGGCATCGGCCTGCGCGTCTCGCCGGAGGTCGACGGCTTCAAGAGCTTCCTGGTGCTGCCCGAGCGGCCGGATAGCAATACCTTCTCGTTCGCGATCAGTGCGCCCGATCTCGCGCTCGTCGAAGACAAGAACGGCGGCTTCGAGTTTCGTGACCGCGAAGGCAACGTGGTCGGCCGCATCCCGCGTCCCTTCATGGAGGATTCTTCCGAGCTGGAGGGTCGCGGCGGTGGCCTCTACAGCGAGGCGGTCACCCAGTCGGTCAGCCAGACGGCCGAGGGATCCCTGCTGACCCTGACCGTCGAGGAGGCCTTCCTCGACGGCGCGGTCTACCCGGTCTACGTCGATCCGTCGATGACCTTCCAGGCTGGATCCACCACCGTCGGCGACAGCTTCGTCAACTCCGAGACGCCCAACACCAACTACGACACCTACAAGCGCTCGACGTCGCCCGGCTACTACGAGATGTGGCACGGCAACACGCCCGGCACGCCCTACTACAACGAGATCTTCATCCGCTTCAACAACGTCGCCAGCACCCTCGGCGCGGTCAAGATCAACTCGGCGACGCTAGATCTCTACCCCTACTGGCAGTACTACCACACCGGCTGCCGCAACTCGTGGGTCGAGCGGGTGGCCGCGACCTGGTCGGCAAGCTCGATCACCTGGAACAACAAGCCCGGGGTCGGCCCTTCATATGGCATCCACTGCAGCACCGAGGGCCAGTGGTCGGGCTGGGATGTCACGGGCTACGTCCAGGACATCGTCAACGGCGTGTTCACCGACCATGGCCTGAAAATCCATGCCAGCAGCCTGGGCCAGGGCGGCTGGAAGAGGATCGTGTCGAGCAACGACGGCTCCAACCTGAAGCCCAAGCTGGTCGTCAACTGGGACCCGTTCAGCGCGACCAGCCCGGCCCACCCGATCGGTGGCGGCCCGGCCGCCAGCCGCACGCTGAGCTGGGCCAATGACGAGGTCGCGGTGCAGGTCGCCTACGAGGCGGCGCTGTCGGCCAACAACTTCTCGAGCACGCTCGTCAGCTCGGGCCAGGTGACCAGCGCCGACACCAGCTGGACCATCCCGGCGGGAACCAGCCTGACGCCCGGCACGACCTACCAGTGGCGCGTGCGGACCAGGCTCGGTGCCAATGCCTCGTTCGGCGCCTGGTCGTCAATCGCGAGCTTTGTGTGGTCGCCCGAGACCAACCTCGGCCTCGGCGGCCATCACAGCTTCGAGTCGTTTGATCTCGGCAACGGTGACGGCCTGTCGGTCAACGTGGCCACCGGCAACGTGGTCCTGAGCCACCCGATCGTGGATCTGCCCTACCGCGGCGGATCGCTGTCGCTCGGCCTGACCCACAACGCCTTTGACAGCGCCAACGTCGGCACGGGCCCGGGCTGGCGGCTGTCGGCGATGGCCCGCCTGACCGAGCTGGCCGGTGGCAACGTCGTCTACGTCGGGCCGGACGGCTCACGCCACACCTTCACTCGCATCGGCACCAGCGGCACGGTGACCACCTACACCCGGCCATCGACGCTTTACGCGACGCTGGTCAAGGACACAGCGTCGGCCCCGCAGTGGACGCTGACCTGGCGCGACCAGTCGGTCGACCGCTTCACGGCCTTTGGCTCCGACGGCCTCCTGACCCGCTCCGAGGACCGCCACAACAACGGCATCGACTACAGCTACTACGCCAGCTCGGACCGGCTCTATCGGGCGACCGATCCGGCCGGCCGCTTCGTCGAGTTCAGCTGGGACACCGGCGTCACGCCGGCCCGCCTGACCCAGTTCACCGACTGGGCCTGGGTCTCGGGCGGCGTCGTCCAGGCGACCCAGACCGGATCGCGCCGGCTCTATCGCTTCTTCTATGACGCCAATGGCCAGCTGATCGGCTGGGCCAACCCGTTCAACACGAGCGGCAGCTGCCCGACGCTGGCCAGCCATCGCACATGCCTGACGTATAGCTCTGGTCGACTCACAACTGTGACCAAGCGCCAGACGGTCACCACGCTAGCGAGCGGGGCGCTCGGCACTTCGAGCCGCGATGTGATCACGACCCTCACTCATCAGGGCGGCCGGATTGCGGAGATCCGTAATGCGCACCAGACATTCGCCAACATCACCGGCACGACCTTCGGCTATGTCGGCGCAGGCGCGATGCGCGTCGTGCGGCCAGGATCGCCGACGACATCGCCGGGATCGTCGCAGCACACGACCACGACCTACACCCAGGTTGGCGCCATCAGCGAAAGCCTGGCCCGCATCGGCTCGGTCAAGCGCAAGGTCGGCTTGAGCGACATCCAGCAGCAGACCAACTGGGACACCAGCTATCCGACTGAGCGTGCGTCGGTCAAGGACAACGCCGGCGGGAACCCAGAGCGGACGGTTAGCTTCACCTACGTCACAAGTTCGATGGGTCTGGTGGCCTCGATCACCGAACCGCTGACCTCCTCCACCACCCGCACGACCGACTACACCTACAACTCGAACAACGACGTGACCCAGGTGATCGTCTCCTCGGCTGGCTCGTCGACGATCACCCGCTACTGCTATGCCGCATCGACCTGCGCGACGAGCGACAACGGGCTGACTATGCGCGCCCGGATCGACAACTACCAGGGCACAGGTGCCAAGGGCGGCGCCGATGGCCACGTGGCCAACATCACCACCGAGTACCTCTATGACTCACACGGCCAGCTGACCCGCGAGACGCGCTTCAACTACGCGTCGGGCGGCACGCTGCTTGATAGCCGCTCGACCGGCTACGAGTACGACGCGCACGGCAACCTGGTCAAGGAGATCGCCAACTACGCCAACGGCACGGTCACCAGCCCGGGCGACGACATCACGCCCAACGGCACGACCAATGCCCGGACCGACCTGACCACCGTCCACGCCTATGACACCGCCGGCAACCGGATCAGCACGGCCGACCCGCGCCGGGCGATCATGATCGCCGAGCTGTATCTCCCTGATCCGGAAGACTTCGTCACCCACTGGACGTACTCGTCGGCCAACCAGCTGATCGGCGAGCTCGTGCCGACAACTCCCATTCGCGTCCTGGCCGAATGCATCGAGCCCGAGTGTCCGCCACAACTGGATGTGAGCATCGTCTGCTCATCGTCGGCTCCCGACTGTCGCGAGGCGACATCGGTCTACGACGAACTAGGTTTCGTTCGTCTGGCGCGTGACTTTGGCAACCTGATCACCGGCACGGCGCTTGACCGCGCGGGCCGACCGGTGGCCAGCTTTGAGGACCCGCCGGACGTCGGCGGCACGAAGCCGGCGATCAAGACAGGCGAGTGGACGCTGGACCCATCCGGCCGCGTCTTGACGGCCAAGGACCGCGCACAGGCCAACGGTGCAGCGGGCCAGACCGCCTACGCCTACGACGAGCTCGGCCAGCAGACCAGTGTCACAGAGGCGCAGGGCGTTTATGGAGTAGCGGTCGTGACCACTACGACTCACGACGCGCTCGGCCGCCAGACCGAGCAGGGCTACGGCGGCTTCACCACGAGAACCCGCTACGACCTGGGCGGCCGGGCGACCGAGGTCGACGACGGCTTCAGTTGCACGCGCACGACCTACGACTACCGCGACCTTGCGCTGACGGTCATCGAGGGCCTGACCTCGGGCACCAGCGCCTGCAGCGGCACCGGCCTGCGCACAATCACCAACACCTACGACGGTCTGGGCCGTCTCGTCGAGAGCAAGGTCACCGCCGGCGAGGGCCTCCACAACATCCCCCACCAGGCGACCTATGACTCGGCCGGCAACACGCTCTCTACAGGGTCGGTGACCGGCGGCACGACGACCAGCGTCAGCTACACCATCAACCCGCTCGACCAGGTCATCCGCGAGAGCCGCTCCGATGGCTCAGCTGGGCGGACCAACTACGACCCCGTCGGCAACCCGACCGACCAGTGCCACTGGGCGAGCGGTCCGGACGAGGCGTGCAAGCCGGTCGGCTCGTCGTTCACCAATGCGCCGACACGCCACACCAGCACGAGCTACGACGCGCGCAACGAGCGGATCGAGTTGGTCGACAGCACGACGCGCGCAATCACCGAGTTCGACCCTAATCACAACTACCAGGTCAAGGCAGTCTACTTGCCAACTGTGCCCGGCAAGGAACGCCAGACGATTTACACATACGACCACCACCATCGGCTGGCCACGATCGTCCACCGCCTATGCACCCTGAGCGACAGCCGGCACAACTGCGCATCGACGACCTCGCTCGGCTCGTCGAGCTACACCTACGACCAGAACGACAACCGCACGGGCGTGGTCGAGAACAACGGCGCCACGAGCGCGGACCGGCGCTACTGCTACGACGCCCAGAACCGGCTCCAGTACCGCAACACCAACGCCGCCTGCTCGCCCACCGCCAAGGACGAGACCTACGCCTACGACGCGGCCGGCAATCGCACCCAGGCGGTCGTCGGCGGCACGACGACCAACTTTGCCTACAACGCCGATGGCCAGCTGTGCAAGACCGGCGCCACGACGTGCGGCACGCCGAACGTCACCTACGACTCGGTCGGTCGCACGCGCAACTGGAACGGCTGGTGGTTCAACTACGACGCCGAGGGTCGGCTGACCCGCGCCTGCAAGGACTCGGGCTGCGCGGCCAACCTCGAGCGGGTCTTCTTCACCTACGACGGCGAGGGCCGCCGGACCAAGATCGAGACTGCTCCGGCCAACGGCACTCTGTCGAGCCTTGAGCTGCGCTACCAGGGCGGCTCGGTCGTCGAGGAGTGGACCAATGGCACCCTTACCCGCTCCTACACGGTCGATGAGGCCGGCACGATCCTCAAGTTGACCATCCCATCAGGTCAGACCGGCGCCGGCACCTATCTGGTCAGCTGGAACGGCCACGGCGACGCGCTGGCGCTCCATCGCCAGAACGCCGACGGCACGCTCACCCTGGCCAACAGCTACACCTATACCACCTGGGGTGCGCCGACGACGGCGACCCACAACTCGATCCCCGACCTCTCCTTCCGTTACCTGTATGTCGGGCAGCTCGGCGTCCAGTGGGACAACCCCTACGGCCTCGGGCTGCACTACATGCAGGCGCGCCACTACGCACCTGCCATCGGCCGCTTCATCCAGCCCGACCCAAGCCGGCTGGAGATCAATCACTACGCCTATGCCGGGAACAACCCGGTGAGCGCGGTGGATCCATGCGGGACGCTGTCGTGCGATCAGCTTCGAGCAAGAATACTGACGCATCGCAACTTGCTGGCCAGAAAAGTGCCGAATCTGTTAGCGAAGGAGACACGACTTGACGCCTTGGGACCGAAGATGACGGTTCAGAGTCACTACCTCGAGGTCTTGAGGCTCAAGTGGGAGTTACTAGCCTATTTGATCCAGTACGCCACATGGTGCCGAAACGACCCTCCACCTCCGCCTGATGCCTGGGGGATGGCGACAAAGCAGTTGCCAACGCTGCCAAGCGTCTTGCGGCAAAAGGGCTACAGTGACGACGCCATTCGAGAAGCCATCCGCGTGGCTATTGCGGGGGGCGCGGGAGTCGGGGTAGCTGCTGCAGCGAGGGCACTCATGTCTTCATCCGGACGGTTCAGCGCTTTTGGCATGATGTCGGGCGGCGCCTTCGCGTCGGCGCTCACGAGATGAGCAAAGTTGGCAACGTAACTCCGAGGTTCGGATGGACCAGCCTACTGCTCATACTGGAGGCGCCCAGCCCCCATGAGGTGCTCGAGTACTTCGTGCCGGGCGCGCGTGTGCCCGATGATCTGCTGGTAGCGGCCAACCGTCTAGTTGCGGTTGACGACGCAGCGCCACCTGAGCACCACTGGGCTGCCTTCGACCGCTTCATCGAGGACGTGGCGAAGCTATCAGAGCCCGACAGGGAGGCCGCCGAGCGGCTGAGGTCGTCTCTCGCCTGGATAACGTCGGAAGATCATGTGCACTCCTCGGGCATGATGATGCTGATAGCCCTGATGGGTCAGCGATTCATCGAGCGGTTGCCCGCTGGGAGTGCGGCTAACGTCAACGCGGTCGTTGTCGACTGGTCATCAGCCAGAAGGCTTATCGGGTTGGAGCTACCCGGAGTAGCGGCAGATGACGGTAGTGACTGGCAAGCGGTACTCGGCAGCGCGATGGATCGACTCGCGGCGAATTCGATTGCACGCGAACTGCGCACCCTGCCGGACGCCGACCGCCAACGGGCGGTCGATGCCCTAGAGCAGGACGCACAAGCAAAGGGCGTCCCGCACGATGCGATCTCCTCCATGATCGCTTCTCTCCGCGAGATACAGCGATTTGCCTAGTTGGTGTCACTCGCTAACACAGACTGCAAACGACCTAATGGCCCCAATAACGCTGACGGTCGCGGAGCCGTGGCGCGAGTACGCCCTCCGCTTCTTGGGCACTTGCGACGCCGATGGGGAGCCCGCCTTCGTGAGATCGCAGTTCACCGACCCGCCTCAGCCGCACACTCAGCCCCCGCAGCCTCCCGGCGGGCCGTGGCTGCCCCTCAATGAGGTCGCCCGGCGGGTGGAAAGAAGCAGGAGGGCGGTCCGCTCGTGGATCGAGGCGGGGCGCGTTGAGGCCATCTCCGCCAACAACGGCAACACGCGCTGGTGGCTGATCCACGAACGCGAAGTGGAGCGCATGAATCGTGAGCTGCGCCGTTCGGCCGATGATCGTCTCGAGCGCCCCGAGGGCGGTCCTTGGCTCACTGCGAGTGAGGCAGCGGCACAACTTGGCCTACTTCGAAGCACGGTGTACAAGCACGTGCGCGCCGGCATCCTTTCGGCCACCAGGCTGCATACGGGCGGTCGGGATCGATGGTTCTTCGACTCTGCCGAGGTCCAGCGGATACGCACGACGCCCGGTCGCGTCCGACCCCCCGCTGGTTCGGGCGATGGCTGGCTGACAGTCACAGAATTCGCGCGCCGGGTTGGCCTTACAACCGCGGCGGTTCGGTTCCGCATTCGGCGCGGCCACCTTCGCGCCTTTCGCCTGATCGAAGGGCGCAAGGCGTGTATGTGGCTGATCCCGGAGTCAGAGCTTGAACGGGGCTCCCGAATGCGTGCGCCAGCGGGCGGGACGAAGCGAGCTAAGGCGGCATGACTTCTTGACTCCGAGGTTCGATCCCGACCCTGGTAGCCTCATTCTCGGCGCCCGGACCCTACCGAGCGGCGGTCAGATGCTGCGCCCACCTTCCGAGTTCGGAGAGCGGGCGGGCTCAGGACCAAACGTCACCTCCCGGGCGCGACGTGGCTCAATTGAGGCAATTCGATCGAGCGCAGAGTGCGGCACGCGAACTGGCTATCCCGGAAACCGGGCTCGAGCGGTTCATGGGGGGTCAGCGGCAGGGTGACGAGCCGACGATCAAAGTCATCCCGTTTCCCGCAGCGCCACCGGCTGAAGCGGGCGCCTCGCGATCGACTGGGGGTGCGCCGTGCAGCCTGACAGCCGGGATCGGCACACGATGCCATGATCTGCCCAGGGCCCAAAAGGCCTGAGACTTGGACGGCAGGATGATTGACTGCCCTCACGCAACGGGGCGAACGTCACGGTCAAGCATGCCCTGAAAGCAGCCGACCCCGATAAGTCGCCGATCAGCGAGAAATAGGCACTATCGCAATCTTGTTCTGGCCCCCTCTCCGCGCGCTGACTCGCGGCCCCCGGCGGCCAGCCTAAGCGACGGCGATGGGGGCATACGGCCCATAGTGGAACAGATGTTCGGCGATTATGGCGATCGTGGACGGACTTCGTGGATACGCCACTTGTGGGCCGCTAATTCGGCCTCGTACTCTTCTCACGTGGAAGCGATCTGCTGCGCTCCCAGAGCGCGCGTGTCGATGTTCGTGGACGAGGCCGGGGAGACCACCGGCCCGTACTTCGTCGTCGGCATGTTCGCTACCGGGAGCCCGCTGGCCTGGCGACGCAGGCTGGACGCAGTCCTCACCGACTACCCCTACTCGCTCCACTTCCACAAACTGGCCCGGAAGCCGGACGGCCGCTACCGGGCGACGCACGCCGTGCTCGACCTCCTTGAGCGAACCACCGACTGGTACGGACACTATCTCCGCATCGACCGGCGGTTGGTGACACCGGCGTACTTCGGCAACCAGGATCAAATCGAGTTCAACAAGTGGGTGGGGATGCTGATCCAGAAGCGGACCGAGAAGCCTCATGTCTGCTACGAGGTGATCATCGCCGACAGGCAGCGCAACCACGCCGACGGCTATCTCACGAGTCGCTTGCAGGTGCAGCTCGACCGTCGGCGCCGAAGCGATGGTTCACACGTCGTGGTGGGAGCCGACCTCGCTCGGCATGACCGGCTGCTCCAGCTTGCCGACCTGCTGGGCAGCGCGGTGCGGCAATCGTCCGTACCCAGCTCGAACCCCTGCAAGCTTGCGATCGCCGAGCGAGTCTCGGGACTAATCCGTCCGATGACCGGGCATGCGGCGCGGCACCAACGGCTCTACGGATGGGAATGGCGGCCGAGCGTGCGGGCCGCCTGACGAGAGGCAGCAAGGGCCAGAAAAGGAAAGTGGCGCCCTAACTGGACGCCGCTTCCCCGCAGTGTTCCGCTACGTCGTTCTCCTTGGGAGTCCGCCATAACGGCTGTTCTAGCGATTACATAATAGTGATTCCGGAAGATCGTGCACAAGGAAATCCTGCACAACTTTCGTGCCAGAGGCATCTAGACTTTCGCCTCTTCACGAGCGGCTGTGAGAGCGGGGGACGGGATTCGAACCCGCGAACACTGCTTTTGCTAGAACAGGCCGTTGCCAGACTCCGGCACCCCCGCCCGCTACTTGGACTTCTTGATCAGCGTCTCCGCCTTCCACGTGCCCCCGGGCTTGGTGGGCGGGAACCGGTCGCCTCGGCTCAAGGCGACTTTTGTCCCGGTCGTCGACCTAGAGGCGCTGGCCTGGCTCGATCCAGAGGATTTCGACTGTCTCACCGCCCGACTATCGCGAGCGCAGCTTGACATGCCCGGTGGATGACGACGAGCTTGCACGGCGCGGCGACAGCGCGCGCCGAGCGGGCCGCCGAAGCTGTCGTTCCTTTGTCGCAAGGCGGGAGCCGGCGAACGTGGCCGCTGCTCGATGAGCAGCTGTCCGGCCACCGTGCACTTCGCTAGTTTCTCGATGTGGGCGCTCGGTGTCCACGTTTGCGCAGAGAGCCGTCGCAGGCTCCGGTGCCGCGATGCCTATCCGTGCACGGCGTGAAGGTGACCGAGGTGCCCTACTCGTGGTGGCGGCGGGCCGGCTGTGGCTCAGGAGTCAAGGTAATTGGCCCCTGAGCGTCGCAACTGGGTACGCATCGTCCGGCTACGTGGTGAAGGTGCGGAAAGTGAACGCTGACGTCCTTGAGCCGTCGAGGCGCGACAGGGGTCGCGCGGTGAGTCCGCGCGAGCACGGCCGCATCCAACTCGAGCGCAAACTCGAGTTGGTCGTGCGCCGCGCAGCCGAGGACGGCCGCGCCGCATTTGGCTCGAGCTGGAAGAGACCGAGAAGGCACCCACCGTCCGACAGGCGTTCACCCGTGTACGCGATCGGCTGGGCGCGAGCGAAGTAAACCTGTTTGCGCGCCATGGAACGTTGATAGTGGCAAAGCGACCACAGACGCGAGGGCGTAGACGGCCAACTACGGCGTAGCCCGTTGGCGGTCTACTGAGGGTCACTCCGCTGTTCGAGTCCGGACGCGACGCGGTCGAGAGCGAGCGGCACCTGCTAAGTCAACGACGGACGGCCCTGAGCGATTGTTCCCGGCATAGGTGTTAGTCGTTGGTTCCAGCCGGCTCGGCTCTCGCTTGATGGCGCGCGCGCCCACCACAGGCGTTAGGTAGTTGTCAACTGCAGCTATTCCGCATATGGTGACCGCCAGCGCGGTCAGTCGGAAAGGGGTGGTGGTCCATGCTCCCGTCCGGAACGGTCTCCCGGATACGCGGGCATCGCCTTGTGGCGCTCGCTTCGGGTCTCGCCCTACCGTTGATAGTAGCCGGGGTGGCGCGGGCTCAGGATCCTACTCCGTCGCCCGCACCATCTCCCCGTCCGGCAATCAGTCAAGTGCTCATCGAAACGAACACTCGTCTCGGCGAGTGGCTCGTATTGGCCGGACTCGTGATGCTGATCACCGTGTTCATAGCCCTGTCGCTGGCGGCGCTGGTCAAGTTTTTGGCGTCACTTCGAGCGCAGACGCCGCTGGCTCCGGCCGGAGGAGGCTTGGCCGGTGTGATTGGCGAAATACTGCGCGCCGTCCCGGAGCTCATCAAGACACCGGCCGGTATCGGCGCTCTGCTCCTGATAGTCGGAGTCGTGCTCCTGCTCGGTACCGCAGCAACGGAGACGGCCCAACTCGCGGATTTCGGAGACGTGGGCGCTGGATCCACGCCGGCCGCCGAGCCACCCAGCCCAGCGCCGCCGAGTCCGGCGCCGCCTAGCCCCGGGCCATCGTAGCGGCCACCAACGCCGTGGCCGACCGGCTTCGCGTTATGGTCGAAATAGCCACCGAGCGAATTCCGGGACGCACTTTGGAGTCCCGAGAGCGCCTTACTCTGCACGTCCTCTCGTCCCAGCTGCGCGGCATCGAACTCGAATACGCCCGGCCCGTGCCGTTCCGGCGCTTGGAACTAGACGAGGGTGAGCCCGGTCATCATCTTGAGCTCTACGCGGGCGAGCGCGTTGCTTCGCGGACGGCAACTAGTCGGCTGTACCCGGCCTGGCTTCCGATCGAGCGCAGCACCGAGCTGGTGCATCAAGTCCGGGAGGTTGCGGGGGTGCGCGGTGTGTGGGCCGCGCCACCGATAAGCGGGGTCGGCGTATGCCTAGGCAGTCCGGCGGTCGGCACGGCGGATGATGCGGCGCGCGTTTTGGGTGTCGACGAACTGCGCAGGCTGGGGCTCACGGGCGAGGGAACGACGGTCGCCGTGGTTGACGATGGCCTAAACCTCCGACACCTCAACGCGCAGGGACGACATGCGGTCATCGATACACGGGCTAGTTTCGGCCCTCCCGAAAACAAGCGTAAGCCCGGAGAGCATCCTGTCGGCCACGGAACAATGTGCGCCTATGCGGCCGGCATCGCGGCAGCGGACGCCACGCTCGGCGATTGTCCAGTCCTGCTCTCGAATGAGCCAGACCTTTCGGGATGGCTGGACGACGTAGTGCGCGTCTTCACTGACCTCCGCGGCTCGAAGGCGCGTCGACCGTCGCGACCGCTGATCGTCACCAACAGCTGGGCGATGATCGATCCATCCCTAGACTTGCCTGTTGGCGACGAGGGTAACTACAGCGACAATCCGAACCATCCTCTCCATGATCTGATCAGACAAATGGAGGCCGACGGCATCGACCTACTGTTCGCTGCGGGCAACTGCGGTCGAGACTGCGCGAATCCCTGCCATTTTGGCAGCGACCGGCCCATCAATGGGGCTAACTCCCATCCAGCGGCACTCTGCGTCGGCGCCGCCGACGTACACGGCACAAGAGCCGGCTATTCGTCCGTCGGGCCCGGGCGCTTAGCCGCCCAGAAACCAGACGTCCTAGGACCGGCGCACTTTGTCGGGTCAGGCGCCAAGGGAGCCGTCGACGTCGGCACGTCTACGGCGTGTCCAGCAGTCGCTGGGCTGGTCGCCGCTGTCCGCGCGCGGCTCGGGTCAGACGTGTTGCCTCCGGCAGAGCTGCGCGAGGCTATCCAGCGGACCGCCACGCGGACTGGTGTGGATCATGCTCCGGACATGGGCTGGGGCGTCGCAAACGGAGCTGCCCTGGCAGCCGAGCTGGCAGGTGCGTACTCACTTGTTTGACACAGTGGACACATCGGGTGACGCTTCTAGCTTGGCCGACCCAGAGGCCGGTCGGGTGTATGGTGTGAGCGGAGGATGGTCTCGTGCGCAAGGTAATGCTGAAGCTCGAGCTCGAGCCCGAGCAGGCGGATGTGGCCCATGTACGACGGACTCACTCGCTCGCGGCCAGCGAGATCGATGCTGAGTTCGGGGTCCGGGAAGTCAACGCCGAGAGGCATCTCTACGTGGTCTTAGTCGAGCGCAGCGCGGCCGCCCGCCTCAAAGGCCGCAAAGGCGTGAGCGGGCCGTACTCGAGTCCACGGATTACCGCGGCAACCAAACTCGACCGGTCAAGTCTTCTGCAGGGCTGACCCGCGGGTCGGCCAGTCGGCCGAACGGCTGCTTCATCGATTCCTGCCATCAAGCCTTGTTCGCTCGCCCGCAGTCAGCGTTCGGATGTCGTCATCCATGGCCGCGACGGGCGCGCAGGATCGCGACTCCTACGGTAACGACCCGTTTCCGCCCGCGATACCAAGAGGTAGTCGCCTGCCGGGTGGCGCCAGCACGAGCGTCGCAGCACGGCCGCGTCCGGTGGGTATGCGATCACGGCTGCTCGGCCTCCTCGGTAGACGCGGCCAGGCACAGCCCGAAGAGGTTCTGAACCGCGGCAATCCGCTCACTCCTGAGGTCGCCCGCCGTCTGATCCGCGACAACGAGCGCGAGCCTCTCCGCGTCGATAAGACGTCGTTTCCGCCGCGGACGACCCGGTGTCACGCGTGAGGACGATGAGTGGTCGATCACCCGCGACCGCCGCGGGCACGTCGTGGGCGGGGTGCCCGTAGGCGACGGACCGGATCATCCACCCGCACTTGATGTTGCCATCGACGAGCGGCATCGGCGCCAGGGCCATGCGACGGCGCTGTATGACGCCCTGTCATCAGCTGGCATCGACGTCGAGGCGGCTTCGGCAGCCTCTCGCGCCCACCGTGCCATGACTGTCGAGGGCAATCTGTCTATGGTTGGCCGGCGGCGTAAGCGAGAAGCCGAGGCAGCGGGCTCTATCGCAGACAGTGCAAAGACGTGCCCATCCTGCGGTCGTTCGGACTGATCCGTGACGATCCGACGGCGCAGACGTCCCGCGACAGCCGCGCCCGCGGGCGTCCCAGATCGTCAGCGAGAGACCACCGGTGCGCTGTCATCCCGTTCGAGGCTAGTCGCCGAACCGCCGCTCGTATGCCTCGGCCAACGATCGGACGAAGTTGTCGTAGCGGACCGGTGAGCCAGGCGAAGGCCACTGCTCGGAGAGGTCGAGTCGATCGCAGTCGAAGACGAGAAGGCAGAAGCCTTCGAAACGCTCCGGACCCTCCGAGGGCGACACGCGACCGGCCAGTCCCTCCGCGATCCTGATGCCCTTGCGCAGCTGAGCCTCGCTGATGTCGCTTGGCAGCGCGAGGACACCGCCGAGCACCGAGTACGGGAAGCGAAGGTGGAAGTTGACGGCGATGGAGACGAAGTCGCCCAGCCGGTTCTTCAGGTTCTTGCCCGCGTTTTCACGCGTGTTCAGACCCTTGACGTCGATCGCCAGTGCCAAGCCATCGCGACCCGACGCAACGACGATGTCGAGCTGCTGAGGCTTGATGCCCCCAGTTATCTCTATCTCTCCGACCCATAGCTCCGCCAACGACATCGCTCGGCCGAGGTGTTCGGCTCTCCAGGCCTCCATTGCCGCCCGGTGGCTCTCGCGATCGAGGTAGTCGTCGCGCTTCGGCTTCGGAACCCTGCGGTACACACGTTTGCCGAGCAGCCTGCTCAGGTCGTCCGCCACGAGCAAAGAGAGAGCCTTGGACAAGTCGGTCGAGACGCCGCGCGGCAGCTTGCGTGCATGTTCGGTGACCGAACCGCATAGCGATCCGAGGTACGCTTTGAGGAGATCTTCGCGCTCATAGGTCTCGGCAGGGGAGTTCGCCGATGCAAGCGCGTTCCCCTCGTCGGGCGGCAGCAGCGGGCGTTCGGGATCTGCCTCAGCCCTACGGCCGCGAGCGACCACGCTCTTCTCGTCTCGTTCGCATCAGGCGCCATCCGGCCCGCAGCGCAGCTCGTTCGCCGGCGTCCAAGCCAAGGCCTTGTCCAAGCACGATCGGGTCGATCAGGTCGGCTGCCATCTCAAAGTCACCCCGCCGCACGGCGGCGTCCACGAGATCCGCTCGACGATCGAGCTCCGCCCAGACCGTTCGATCGACATCAAGCGGCAAGCGCAGGCGTTCGGCTTCCTTCGTTTCAAGCTTCAGCACGCCGCCGCCGTATGCGCGGCCTTCGAGTTCTGCCGAGAGCAGGGTGAGCGAGTTGTAGAAGCCGGCCGCCACGGCTGAGCCCGGCAAGCCGAGGGCCTCGACTGCCTTCACGTGGTGGACAAGATTGGTGCTCCCCGCGCGCGCTTCGTTCGCCGCGAAGCGGGGCGCCTTGTGCGCCATGTACGAGAGGAAGAAGTCGGGTGGCACGAAGTCACGCAGCTTCCACCAGACCTTCCGTTCGCGGCACTTATAGGGCCGATCGAAACCCCGGCTCTGCCCCCACTCGATGTAGTCGTGTGCGCCGCCGCTATCGGAGCGTGGCATGAAGAACCATGCACGCTCGCCTGCTTGCGCGGCCGAGCGCCAGTCGGTGGCCCGGTACACGGCTCCAAGCGGCGTCGACTTCGGCAGCACCGGTCGTGTATCTGCCTGGAGCCGAAAGCGGCGACGGGTGGACCGATCGATGACGAAGAACTGGTTAGCTCCGGTCACCATGCCGATGTCAACGCTGAACGCCGAGCCAAGCCGCCTGACGGCCTGATGCGCGCCCACGCGGCTGTACACCGCTGCCGCCTCGGCGGGCAGGAGCATGTGGCTCCACTTTCCGGCGCCGCTGCTCGATGTTCCCCTCGTAAGGCCATTGAGGGCTGCCGCATCGTGGACCTCAACGACCTCGACGCTCCCAGGACCCTCGCCCGCGGCCATCACGAGGACGGCGTCGACCAGCGCCCCTGGAAACACGCGATCGCGGAATGTGACGACGACTGTTTCGGCAAAGCGCTGGGTCAAGAAACGCCGAACCGACTCGGCGTAATCGGTGGCCAGTAGTTCGGCGGGCAGTACGAAGCCGAGCCGGCCGTGGGGCTTAAGGAACGACGCGGCATGAATCACAAACGCGGCCCAGGACGACGCCAAGCCGGTCAGCCGTGCTCCGGCGTCCTCGGCAACACGCTGAGCCTGCCAGCGGGTGGCGCCGCCGAAGTGGTGATACCGGATCCACGGCGGGTTCCCGACGACGGCGTCGAAACGCTCGCCCGGGTCCGGTGGCTCTACGTCGAAAAAGCTGGCTGCAGCCAGGCTTGGACGCAGGCCGAAGTCCCGGGCGAGCATCTCAGCCGCGCCCGCAGTCGCGTTCGGATCGAGCTCATAGCCAACGAGGTTGCGTTCCACGAGTTCGCCAGGGGCGCCTAGGTCAGCCAGCCGCCGGGCGGCCGCCGCGAGGAAGACCGCTTCGCCGCATGCTGGTTCGAGTACTCGGCTGGCGGAGTCCTGAATTGCCCACGCAACTAGATGTTCTGCCAGAGCGACGGGCGTATAGAACGCGCCCAACAGCTTCTGCTCGGAGGGGAAAACTTGTGCCATGGTCCCCATCGTGACGGCTCGACGTGCCAACAGTCTGACACGGCCGATCCGGCGCCACAGCACGGGGTTACCACGCCAGAGCGCTCCTAGCGGAGACCCTTGGACGCCCCGTACACCACGCGCTCAACGAGGCTGTCAAGGACCGTAGCAAATCACTCCACGTCTAGGACCGGATGCGCTTCGGGCCCGCGTGCCACGGCCTACGCTACGGAGATCGCGAGCAGGACCGCGACCAGGCAACCTGACACGCGCCAGACGTGGACGGTCGGCCAATGGGACGGGCCGCTCCGTTGATTCCACAGCGTCGGTGGAAGAGCGCCCGCAGCGATCGATTACGGGTGCGTCGGACCGTGTCACGAGGCGCCTAGACCGCCCGACCCCTGTGCGACTGGTCAATATCTGTTCGGCTTGCGTCAAGACCGCTTCGCGCGGGTAAGCGAAGGGGTACATAGGGAGATTCTGATTGTCCCTTTGGTCGGTACGCCTCAGGATGAGCGAGGGAAAGGCGAGATTCCGTCCCAGAGCAATGCGAGGGCTTAGGGTAGGCCCGCCGCGTGCGCCCACGCCTAGACACGTTTCTTAGCATCAGTCTTGCGTCGACCAAACGCTAGCGGTGGTCCCGGATTTCGTGAAGGCTGAGCCTCGTTATCCTCCGCAACAAGTTCGCCTGTTAGCGGCCGCGATCTACCTGGCCGTACTGGTGGCGGTCGGCTACTTCATCCACGGTCGCATACCACCGCCATTCACCACCGAAGGCTTGTGGTTCTACGGGGCCTTCGTCCCTCTGCTGGCCGCCCGTCATTTGATCGAGCCGTGGTTTGCCAGACCTGCAGATGTACTGGCCAACTCAGTGGTTGTCTTGGTCGCGGCGGCGGCCGTGCCGTCCGGCGGACCGTTCCCGATTGTCATCGAGTCCGGGCGCTTGGCGCTCGCCGCATACGCTACTGGCGTGCTCGTGCTAGCTGTGTTCGCAATGGCCGGGCGTACAGCTACTGGCTGGCTCGGCAGCGGCGCCGTGACGGCTACGGCGCTGGCTAAGCGCGCGGGTCACGCGCGAATCATGTACTCCGCTTACCTGATCCTGATCATGCTGGCCGCCCACGGCGAGAACCCGAGAGCGATCGTTCTCGTCGCCGTCGCCTGGGTGCTCGTCGTGTTGCTGCAGCCCGTGGAGCCCATAACGGCCGCGATAGCAACCATCCGGCGGAAACCGCCGGCGCCGCCGCACATCATCGTCGATGGCGCAATCGACCCTCGCCTCGTTTCCGCCCGAGCGGCCGCAACTGCCGATGTCGAAGTGGGGACGATCATTGAGTGGCCGTCCGGTGTTGACGGCCTCGTCGTGGATCGGTCTGAGCTCGAGCGTGACGTGCGCCTGCTGATCGCGCTCAAAGAGCCTGTTCGGGGATTGAGCGAGCGAGCGCGAGCGATGGCCGCACGCGGCCGTCAGCCGGCAATCGGCTACGTTGCGGCCGACAGTTCGCTTCAAGAAGTCGTCGTGCACGCCCCCGCCGGCACAGGCTCGATACCAGAGGTCGTGGAAGGATCGCTCCTTTCGGCCACCATCCGTGGGCAACCGACGTACTTCCAGGTGACGGGTGCGAGCGTGGCTGAGCGGGGAAGCGAGGGCCACCGGCGGCAGTTTGTGCAGGTACGGGCAAGGAAACTCGGGGTCTGGTCGGACGAGGGACGCGGCTTCGTCCTGGTGCCCTGGCTGCCTGACGCGGGGACGGCTGTCGCCCTGGCTCGGCCGGCTGCCGACGACGGGGGCAGCATCCAAGGCATCGGCAGGTTGCCCGCGACCTCCTTCCACGTCGGCATAGACATCGAGCGTGCCGTCCTCTTCAATACGGCGATCCTCGGGATCCTCGGAGTGGGGAAGACCTCGCTGGCCTGGGAGCTCGTCCAGCGGATGCTGTGCGAGGGAGTACGGGTGGTAGTCATAGACATCACGGGCGAGTACGGCGTCCGATTTCGCGGCCTCTGGCCCGAGTCGCAAGAGAAGGCGATATACGATCGGCTCGAAGAACGCCTAGCCGAGCATCGGACGCGTCAGCGGGTGCCACGAGAAAGAGCTGGCAACTGGCAGGATCTGAGGCCGGCTCTGCGCGAGATGTACGAAGACCTAGTCGGTAGTGACTCGCGATTGCTGATCCTCAACCCGAGCTTGCTCGACGTGACGGCAGAGGACGGCTTCCCTCAGGCGGGAGAGGTGCCCCTTCGGCGCGTCACGAATGTGGAGGTCGTTCGCCTCTTAACCGAGGAACTCCTCGACTTCGCGAGGAGCACGACGCCTGCTGACCCTCAGGCGAAGCTGCGACCGCGCTTCTGCCTAGTCCTTGAAGAAGCGCACAGCCTGGTGCCCGAAGGCGGAACTACCGCCGACCGCTCTGACCAGACCGCCACGGCCGGTACGGCGCGCGCGATCCTGCAAGGCAGGAAGTACGGTCTCGGCTGTCTTCTAATAACGCAGCGAACTGCCAACGTCACGAAGACGATCCTGAACCAGTGTCACACGGTGTTCGCACTTCGGTCGTTCGACGCAACCGGTGAGGCATTCCTAGCGAACTACGTGGGCCGCGAGTACACCGGCCTGCTTGCGACGCTACGCGATCGTCAAGCCGTCTTTTTCGGCCGAGCGTCTACCAGCCCAGCCCCCGTCCTCATCGACCTCAATGACCGCGACCGGTTCGAGAGCGAATACTGGCAGTCTTGCTCAGCGGACGTACCGATCACGGACCTCCAGCGGAGGCCGGTTGAACCCGACGAGGCGATAGACACGATTGACGAGCAAGTTCAGGAGTTGGACTGGGACGAGGACATTCCCGACGGTGCGACCGGTTGGAGCGACGAGGAGCCGCCGCCCGAGTACGAGTCGTGGGACGCGGACCTTCAACGAGATAGGTAATCCACTCTCCCGAAGGCCGGCGCCTAGGCCGCGCGGGGAGCGGTCGCGAACGCGCCGCGTGTCTCGTTCGGCCCCAGCCACTCCAGCCTGACTTTGCCTCCACCAATGGGCGTAGCGGCCACGAAGTAGCGACCGCCCCTTCCGCCGATGAAGGATGTGACGGTGCGTCCGGATGAGGCCGCAGCAAGTGCGAGCTCCCGGAGCTGGTCGCGGTACTCGTGCCACAAATCGCGCGATGAGGGCTTGGGTGCTCGGCCACCAAGGCGATCGATCGTTGCCATCACGCCTCCTTTGCTCTCTGCCTCGAGTGCGCCGGGACGCCGCTTTCAATACGGTCGGCCCTGATATACATCGCCTGGCTGGCGGTGTCGGCGCGCCATGACCCTAGTGGGATCACGAGGAGGCGCAAGACCTGCTGGAACGGACGGCTGACCAGCGACTCAACATCGCCCTCGGGTCCGATCCGCACAACGTCGCCTCCGGTCCACATCAGCGTCGTGTCCGGCCCCATGCGCCCCCACTCCCGCTCAAGTTGAGCTTTGGCGGCCCTGACCTGCTGAAGCGGACACCCAGCCTCGCGTAGCGCCGCGACAGTCCTGACGATTACGGCGTCTTGGATGGTCCAGAGCCGAGCCCGACGTCGCCCCGGTGCTGGTCTCACCGAGGGCGTCACGAGACCAGTCCTCACCCAGTAATCAAGAGTTGATCGGTTGACTCCAGCCAATAGGGCAACGATCGGGGTGTCCAAACACTCGATCACGCCGGGAGGCCGACCCATGCATCGGACTATAAACCTTAATGCTGAATCTAGTACAGTATTTGCGATGCAAGCGCCCGGCCATCGCGATCAGGCTCTTGGTTCACAGGTGGGTCCCGACCAAGCACTCGCGCTGAACCCGCTGCCGACGCCAACCGTCCCATGCAGCTACCTCGGCCGGCGGCGACAAACCATTAGAGGCATTGCGCGCGACCGAACGCATGTTTTATGCTCCCGACGAGGTCAGCTAGAGCTAGCCGAACTTATCCACACACCGACCGTAACCGTCCGGCTGTTCGTGGATAGCCGTCTTGTACGGCTGCGAGCGAGCACGAACACTTCTGCGTGTGCCTCACGCCTATCGACTGCCCCGGAGGGACGCTTTGAGTTCATCTGACGCTGGGTTAGCTCGTCTCGCCCAGCGCGTGGCGGCTACTCGGTCACCGGGAGAGAGCTCACGAAACCGTCACGCTCCGGAGCTCGTGATCGCATTCGTCGCTCCCACCGGTGTCGACAGGGATCTCGTAGTCGACGAAGCCACTCGGATATTGCGTGGGTTCCAATACGAAGCCGTGACGATCCGGCTGAGCACCGTCCTCGAGCGTGTAGCTAATGGGTCCTACAAGCGCGGTCGAGAGCCCGGTGGACCGGGCGCGGCGGCTGCAAGATGCCGGCAACAACTTGTGCCGACGCGTGGATCGCAGCGATGCGATGGCATTCGTAGCCGTCAGCGAGATAAGAAATGCGCGCACGCAATTCCAAGGCCACGAACAGGCATCGGGTTCTTTTGTTGCTCCCGAAACGGCGTATCTGGTCTGGTCGTTAAAACGGCCGTCTGAGGTCGACACTCTTCGCGCGATCTACCGGACACGGCTGTTCGTCATTTCGGTTCACACGCCATACCAGAGGCGCAGAGAGCGCCTTGCCCAAGCATATGCCGACGCAGGCGGCGTCGATGACGGTCGCGGGCACACGGAGCGAGCCGCCGAACTGATCGACCGCGATGAGCGGGAAGCCAAGCAGTCGAACGACCCCCACGGGCAGAATGTCTCTGACACCTATCCACTGGCAGACTTCTTCGTGGATGCATACGACCGACAGCGGTTGGCGGAGACACTCGGCCGCGCGATACGGGTCATTTTCGGAGACCCCTTCACGACGCCCTCTCGCGGTGAGTTCGGAATGCAGCTTGCCGAAACGGCGGCCCTGAAGTCAGCTGAACTTGGTCGACAAGTCGGTGCGGCAATCCTCACCGAGCAAGGTGATGTTGTAACCACTGGCACGAACGAGGTGCCAAGGCCTGGCGGTGGTCACTTTTGGGAGGGCGATCCTAACGACGATCGGGAGTTTACTCGCGGCGCAGACACTAGCGATCGACTGCGCCACCGCCTCTTGAACGAAGTCGTCGGCGCCGTGACGCAGGTTGTCGACGGGATCGATTCCGAGACTAAACAGAGTCTGATTGATGCGCTCGAGGACACGCGTCTGGCTGACCTGATCGAGTTTGGGCGAGCGGTCCATGCCGAGATGGCTGCACTGGTCGACGCCGCTCGCCGGGGCGCCAGGCTGTCACAGTGTGTCCTCTATGTCACAACATTCCCCTGCCACCTCTGCACGCGCATGATTATCGCGGCGGGAATAACCCGCGTCGAGTACATCTACCCCTACCCGAAGAGTCTCTCGGGTGAGCTGTACGGAAAGCAAATCGACGACGGAAGAGGCGCTTCGGTTGACCCTGGCGCGATGCCGTTTATTCCTTTCCTTGGAGTGGCTCCGCGTCGGTACTCCATGGCATTTACCGCGCGTCCTAGATCTAGAAGGGATTCTCAAGGACGTGCCGTCAGGCAGTACGATCGGAGTCCAAGGTTGCTAATCGAGGATGAGTTTTGTGATTGGGACCTGTCGACGCACCAATATCGCGAGGTGGAGGCCGTAGCAAAGGCTGAGTGGCTGCCCGACATCGTAGGTGAGTAGAGGAGGACACAGGTGGACGATCGGACGAAGCAGAAGCCGTATAGGCGACAGCTTGAGGAAGCTAAGCGAACTATCAACGAATGGCCGGAGTGGATGAAGAGGAAGCGTGACGCGGTTCACGTACCAATCCGTGAGCCTAAAGATCAACGTGCCGAGGGTAGCGATTCGCGTTAGTACGTGGCGGGCTATGCTGCGTGCACCCGACTACTTCAGCACCTGAGTGAGGCCACCGGCGGCGGACGGCCGGGCAGGGAGGCGCTGTGCAGCGGTCGGTGCGCTGGTTAGCCGTCGCGATCGGGATGCTGGCCGTGGGGATCGTGGCGGCCAGCATCATCTTGGTGCTGGGGTCGCAGCCGCCGCATGCCACCGCCGCGCCCATGCCATCGGTCGAGGCGCTATGCAACGAGGCATCGCCCGCCGGCCACTTCCACTACCGCGTAGAGCAGGACTCAATGCGACCTACGCTCGGGCCAGGCGACGTCCTGCTGATCGACACGGACGCCTGGCGTCTGCACCGCGGGGAAATCGTCGTGTTCGACATCGGCTCTGACATGGCTGCCGGCGTGGTTCCCTTTATCAAGCGGGCCATCGCCCTCGGCGGAGACACGGTGGAGATACGCGATGGGGATGTATACGTGAACGGCGCGGCTCTCGATGAGCCCTATGTCCTCGGACGTAGCGTGCCCGGCGAGTCTCGCAGCTGGTCCGTCACGCCCGGCACCCTCTTCGTAATTGGCGACAACCGCAACAATTCAACCGACTCGCGCTCCGAGGCGGTCGGACTGGTGCCCGTGGAGTCGGTCCTCGGACGCGCGGTCTACCGCTGTTCGCCGGTCACGCGGCGTGGCGCCCTGCCTTAGTGGATCGCCTACCTCCGCAGGCTCTCGACGATGCAGAGCCGGGCCGTTTTGTGATCGCCGACAGCCGGCCGACGACGAAGGACGCTTCCGATGCGGAGCGATAGCCACTGACCGATGTGTGCGCTCCGCGCTCGGGGTCGTTCTCCAGGGTCACCGAAGCGTCGGCGAGCTAGACCGGCAGATCGCCCTGCTGCGGTTCCTTTCGGACGATAGCTGCCCGGATACTCTCCGACTCGCCGGGTCGTACACCTTCGAACTCTCTACGTTCGAGGAGTAGACGGACATAGAAGCGAACGGCCCTCGACGGCGTCTGGGTCGCCTCAGTCAGCGTCGACCTGATGCTGCTGCGACCCGCGCTCGCGGCTACGGCGGCGATCCGCGGGATGGCCGTCAACGGCGGCAGTCAGATGTCTATATCGTGCGGCAGCTGGCGGTCAATCGTCTCGATCATCTTGGCGGCTGCGTTCGACGACCGCCAGAAACCTTTTGCGAGGCGGTTGACGAAGAACAAGTGCCGGATGGTGTCATCCGGTATGTCGACTGCGACCAAGTCGTCCGGGATCATGGCCACGAGGACACGCGCGGACTGGGCGTCCGCAGAGTTCTCGGCGAACAGTGACGAACTAAGCATCCGCAGAGCCGTCTCGCGGATAAACAGGCCTTGGAACGGATCAAGTAGCACGTGAAACCTCGTCGTGTCGATACGTGTCGATACTCTGCGACAAGGTCGGTCGACACCCGTATATGTCAAGATTCATGCCGGTGACGAGCTGACGCCTGCCGCGCAACCTGGGAGGAGAACGTGAGCTACCGAGAACCTGTGCTGGGCGCCTCTGATCGGTCCTTCTTTCAGAGGGCGACGGAGCGCTTCTATGCGCGTTACGTCCCGCCCGATGAAACGGCGTTCGCCAAGCTGCTAGATCGCCTCATAACGTTCGACAGTTCGCCGCTCCGGCAGGACTTCGGCGCGGAGTTTTGGATCAAGCCAGCAGAGCACGACATCCTTGCGCTGGTGGCACTCGCTGAAGTCACCGATCCTGGCCATCCAGGCGACGATGCAGTCGCTCGACGCTGGTTCGACGCCAACCAAGGCTATTTGGCGGAGAAGCGCTGGGAGGAGATGTTGCGGTCTACGCACCCGCGCAATCCGTCAACGCCTCGCACTCCATGACTATCGACGTGATCCAGATTGGGTGTGCCCGATGTGCGGAAAGCACCACCATCGCTGGGCGTCACACCCCGTCGACTAGCAACCCCGCGTCGACGGGATCGCACGCGCTTGGGTCCGGGATGTTCCGCGGCGCAAAGCGGCATCGTTCTTGCAGGCGCGCGCTCGTTTCGGTCGACCGAGCGAACTGTTCCACTGCTCCGCGAGCAGTGCCGGGCGACGCGTGCGCGCCTGGCGTTGTCAGAGGGGCAGCACGGGGTAGCGTCGTTCCGGAACGCATCTTTAGCTGGCGATGATCAGGAGGATCGAAAGATGGCGACGTGGCAGATGCGGACGAAGAACGGGCTCGTGCTAATCGATTTCGGCGACCACGAGCCGACAGTCGATCCAGATGCCCGTCAGGCGCTTGAGAGCGCGCTCCTACACTGCGAGAACAGGTACGAAGTGCGCACGCACATCGACGGCGGGTTGCCCGGCTACCGAGTCGTCGAGTTTGAGGAGGACGACGATCCCGGTGATCAGGTCGGCCAGGCATTTAGGGCGCACGTCGTTCGGGCCGACGCAGCGCGGGAGGACTAATCGACGCGCCGGTGGCCGCGCGCGTCCGTAGCACGCCGCCGACATCAACGATGCAGCGGTGACTGCGTGTCGTCGTCGATGCTACTGCTGCGTGATGGGCGCCGAGCGCGCGACCCGAGCGGCGGGCGGAGCGCCGTGGATTCGCCCGCTCTAGACCCAGTTTGGACCGGCACCGAAACAGGTTTAACCCGTCGTACTCGCAAATGTTATAGCCAGTTGGCGCCCGGTACGTCCTTCCATCCCGGCCACTCGCCCGGGTAGCCTTTCGGCAATGTCGGCCCGTCGTAGTGCGATTGCGCCGGAGGCGGCCCGTGGGCGCCGATAGCGAAGACCCAACCTGATGGCGTTCGCCGCCACGCATACCAGGCTTGGCCGTCGCGGCGCACACGCATCTTGATGCCGTGGTGAGCGGGCAGCCGTTCGAGGGCGTGATGGTGGCCCATCAGTTCGAGCACCTCGCGCCGGTAGCGGCCGCCGCGGTTGCGGTACCAGCCCATCTGCCGCACCGCCAGCGTGTTCAACGCGCCTGTCGTCTCCTCGAACTCCCGTCGGTCGAGCTGGCGCCCCTCCTCGTCCGTGCCCTTGACGCCCGAGTAGGTCTTGAGGTCTTCGACGCGCTGGCGCTCGGCGTCGGTTTCAGCCCGGCGCATCGCCCGAAGATCCGCGATCTCGGCGAGGGCGGCCGACAAGTTCGGCGCGATTGCAACCCGCCCGATCGTGCCTAGGTAGCGGCGCACCACGGCCAACTCGCGCGCATTGACGCCGTAGCCGAGCAGCAGTGCCAGCCGCGCCCGGATGCGGGCTCGCCAGCCACGCGGCCGCGCGTCCATATCGGCGAGCCGGAAGAGGACACGGTATTGGTCGATGACGTTCAACAGATACACAGCGGGGATGGCCATGACAGTCAGCCATAACGGCAACAGCCAGCTGAAGCCAACCCGCGCCCAGTCAATCTGCCCAAAGTTCGTGGCGAGGTTCGCCGCCGTGGCGACGATCAGCAGGAACCCGAAGGCGGCCAACAGGCGGCTTGTCCAGGTTTCGTTTTCCGTGCGGCGCGCGGCCAAGGCCATCACTCCGAGAAGGGCACTGAGGGGCTGGAGGGCGATCTCCACGACCAGCGGAAAGGTGATGATGTGCAGGTAGAAAAGCAAGAAAGCGGTGATGCCGACGACGCGTCCGAGTTGCCGCCTAAAGAAGCCCGGCTCGCCCATCTCGCCGATCGACGCCAACAGCGCGAAGCCTTGGACAGCCGCCCACAGGACGGCTTCGACCAACAGCCGGCTGTTCCAGAGCGGCACGTGCGAGGCGATCCAGATGGCGAAGGCCAGCCAGCCGAAAAAGAGGCCGAGCAGCAGCGCGACCCACGGCTGTAGCAGGATCAGGAGCGCCCGCGCCACCCCACCTACCAATGGCCGCAGGCGCGGGACGGCCACCACGATGGCAGCAAGCGCTGCGAGCCAGAACGCACTCGCGATTTCACGCGTCGTGAACAAGTCAAGCGGCACAGCCCGACGATAACCAGCCGAAGGCGCGCGGTGCCCGCGGTTGTGCTTCGGAAGCCGGAGCAAGTCGCGATATGTGTGTCACCAGCCAGCGCCGACAGCGCTTACCGCTCGACCATAGGCGAGGCGCTTTATTTGGAGCGGCCTGGCCGGCCGGCGCGGCGGGGCACGACCAGCGAGCGCTCGCCCGCACCGCAGAGTGCGCCATATCCCGTCGCCGAGGCGCTCCTAGACTCGATCCGTCTACTCTCCGAGCAGCCGCCGGGTCTGCGATCATCACCTCGCAGCCGGCGATGGTGAAGCTGCCGTTGGCGGCCCCGCCGCGGACGCGGCGGTTAGTCTCCGCCGGCCGACCGGCGGCATCAGGCGCCAGCTGGCGGGGGTCCCGCTTGACGGCACGGTCGCGGGCGTGCCATGTCACCCACTGGCGGAGAGATGGGAGCGACGTGATCCGCGGCCGCGGAGCAAGTTCTACGGGCGTCAGCGCGCGCGAGCGACGACCAAGCGGCCGTGCTCGCTCGGCAGGCGGCCGCGAACATACTCCCGCGCCGGCGAGCGCTGCCATGCTTCGGCCAGCGGGGCTCGACCAGTCGCCGGTGAGCCCGTTACGCTGGCCCGGTCATGGAGTGGCCGATGCGCATCCTGCGTGACCGAAGCTGGATGCTGTTCGTGGATGGCGAGAACTTCGCCAAGGCCGGACAGCGCTCACTTCAGGCCGCCGGTATCAAGCCGGCCCCGGGCCCGTACTGGCGCAAGGACGTGTATCTGTGGGCGCGTGACGGGGACGCTCACTGGCGGGCTATCGAGCCGCATAGATCATCAGGGTCATCGATCATGTTTCACTCCGTACCAGCGGCTGACCTACGGAGGGCGTACTACTACACCACGGACACGGCCGCGGGCGCCGAGTGGACTGAGACGAGACTCGCTCTGCGGGCGTTGGGTTTTGAGCCGCGCCTGTTCCAGCGGCGGCAGGGCAGGTCCAAGGCCGTCGACGTCGCATTGGCGAGCGAGATGCTGGCGCTCGGCGCCGCCGGTCAGTATGAGGCGGCCGTAGTGGTCGCAGGTGACGGTGATTATGTGCCTCTGCTTGAGGCCGTGAAGCGGCTGGGCCTGCACGTCGGCGTGGCCTTCTTGGCGGCCGATACATCGCCCGAGCTGCGGATCGCCGCTGACGAGTACATCGACCTCACCGAGCACCTCGTCCAGTCGTGGCAGCCAGAGGGCAAAGCAGACGAGTAGTTAGCTGGGCGGCCTGATCGGTGAAGCTAGAGTGACGGCGGTCATAGGCGAATCGATGCGTCCGTCCCGTACTCTTCTATGAATGCGATGCCGCGCTGCGTGATCGTCATGCCATCTACGCCAGCGTGCCGCGCAAGGCCCGAGTCGACAAGGAAGTGTCCTGCTGCGCGCCGCTCGTCGTCGCTTGCCGCCAGGCCCGCGAAGTCATCGATCATGACCGACGGGTCTCTACCGCTAGCGCGATATAGGTGATCGAGTAACTGGACCCTGAGCTCACGCCGCGATCTAAGAGTTGGGGCGCGATGTGGTGACTCGTCGAGCATCGCTTCGGCGGCGCGGATGCCGTCGAAAGCAATCAGCACCGTCGGACCGGTTTCTGGCGTGGACGCCCACCGCCGCGCGACCAACTCGGCGATGACGGCCTCACTCGCCTCGACGTCCAGGCCGAGCATCCGACCGAGTTCCCAGCCGTCAACGAAGTTCATGGGATCGGCCGATGAAGCCTCGTAGAGAGCGAGCAGAAAGCGGTTGCGTCGATCGACGTAGTCGGCGGGAATCGGTCCGCCGCTCATCATTCGCGTCTCCATCTAGAGCGAGAGAGCGTCGCCAAGCTCCGCTGACCTTCCTCGCCAAGGCCGCCATGGCCCCGCGCAACTGACGCTGAGCGTGGCCGACGGCAGGCGAAGTATCGCGCTCGTAGATCATAAGCCTGCGCGCGGCCGTTTCAGCGCGCCTCGCAAACGAGTGCCGTTCGACTGTACCAAGGCCCTCCACTGGCCGTGAGGAGAGCGATCTCACCGCCGACAACACGCCACCTGATGCTTGCACTTGCGCCGACTCGCAAGTAGTCACGCTCGAAATCGGCGGCTTCCGACAAAGTGCCAGCTGTTGCTTCCACTTCGTGACAACATGCCAGCTGATGCTTCCACTGCCCGTCCCAAGGAGGCTGAATCGGGCCGGAATCCGGGGTCAGGGCGCCGACAAAGTGCCAACTCATGCTTCCAGTGGCTGCCAACTCATGGTCCCTGCCACAGGGCCTGCCGGCCGCCGTCCTCACATGTCGATGCTGCCCTCGATGCACGTCGTCGTCGCGCCGCCCACCCAGATGGTGCCGTCGCCGTCCTGCGTGAGATGGACGCGACCCTCGCGCCCGAGCAGGGTGCCCTGGCTGGCGCGGTACGGAGCTGTGAGCCTCCCGCTGCCGATGAGCCACTGCGCCAGTGAGGCGTTGAGCGAGCCGGTCACCGGGTCCTCGCGCAGCACGCCGCGCTCGTCCGTGAACAGTCCCCGCACCTCGATGGCACACTCGGAGCCCGGCGGGTATGGTCCGACCAAGCCGATGTCAAGCATCTGCCCACGCGCGGCGCGTTCGAAGCGCGGCTCGACTGCAAGGACGGCCTCCGCGTCGCGCAGGAGCACCCCCACCCAGCCCGGCCCGTTGTCCACCCATGCCGCGTCGACGATGTCGCGAGCTGAGAGCCCCAGCCCGCGGGCGAGGAAGCCCTTGTGCTCCTCGGACAGGGCCCCCGACCTGAGCAAGGGTGGCGCGGCAAAGCTCAGCATGCCGTGGTGGGGGTCGCGCCTCAGCCGGACCAGCCCGGCGCCGCATTGCTGGATGATCTGGTGCCCGTTCCGCGGCTGGCCACCGACTTCCAGCCAGGCATGGCAGCTGCCGAGGGTCGGATGTCCTGCAAAGGCTAGCTCGCCGGCGAGGGTGAAAATTCGGACTCGGTAATCCGCCTCCGGAGCGCTGGGAGGCAGCAGGAATGCCGCTTCGGAAAGGTTCGTCCAGCGAGTCAGGCCGAGCATCTCGTCGCCGGAAAGGTGCTCGGCGTCGACGACAACCGCGAGCGGGTTGCCGAGCAGTGGACGGGCGCCGAAGACATCGACCTGACGGAAGGCGCGCACCGGACCATTGTGCGCGATCTGCGCCATAGATAACCTTTTCTGCCCAATTGCCTATACAATTCAGTCGTGCGAACGCGAAGAGGGGTCAAGCGCGAGCCCCGGACAGTCCCGGGCATCGGCGAGCGCCTGCGCAAGGCCCGCTTGAAGGCTGGTCTCACCCAGCAGAGTCTGGCCGGTGACCGCTACACCAAGGCCTACGTCAGCGCGCTCGAGAACGGCCTGGTAAACCCGTCGATGGTCGCGCTCGAGTATCTCGCCGCGCGCCTCGGTACGTCGGCCAGCCAGCTGATCGCCGACGATCAGCATGGCTGGAGCCGGCTCGAAGCGGACCTGATGCTCGCCTCCGGCGAGTGGCAGGCAGCCGCCGACGCGTACGCCAAGTTGCTCCCGGGCGCAGCCGACTCGATCACGCGCGCGGATCTGCTGCGCGGGACTGCCGAGGCGCTGGCTCAGCTGGACCGCGTCGAGCAGGCCGCCCAGGCGGCACAGGAGGCGATCGAGCTGTACGAGGCCGCGGGTCGCGAGACCGACGCAGCACTGGCCAGCTTCTGGTTGGCTGCGGCGCTGCATTGTCAGGACGAAGTCGACGAGTCGCGCAGTCTGCTCCAGGCCATCCTCGAAAAGGTCCGCAACGGCCTGCCTTTGGATCCCGACCACAAGCTGCGTGTGCTCATGGCCATCTCTACGCTGGAGGCCCGCGCCGGGAACCACGAGCTGGCGCTCTCGTATCTCGAGGAGGTGCGAGGGATGGCCGACGACCTGGACTTCCGCCGCAGAGCCGAGCATCTCTTTGAGCTGGCCCGCAGCCACCGACGCCAGGGAGACTTCGAGGCGGCCCTACATGCTGGCTACGCCAGCCGAGCGCTCTTCGGAGCCGCCCGTGCCGAGATCAAGCTGGCCGCTCTCGAGAACGACCTGGCGCTGTCCCATCTCGAGGCGGGTCAGTCCCAGCGCGCCAGCGAGCTTGCCCGCAGCGCGCGCCAGACCTTCGAGCGGATGGGCGACGTTGAGATGCTCGCTCACGCGCTGGAGACCCAGGCGCGGATCCGTGCTGTCGAGGGGGATTACGCGGGAGCCCTGGAGCTCGCCTCAGAGAGTCTGGACCTTGCTCACAGCACGGCCAACCAGCGCGCAATCGTCAACGCGCTGCTGACCACCGGCCGCATTCGCGCGGCGCTGGGCGACAACGATGCCGCGCGGCACGCCTTCGAGGAAGCGGCCAACATCGCCCGCCGACTCGGGCGGCGCGGAGTTCTGCGACGAGCGCTGACCGAATGGGCGGATTACCTGGCCGGCTCCGGCGACCACCGCGGCGCCTTCGAGCTGACCCGCGAGGCGTTAGGGGCCTGAGTCGCGCCGGGTGCCCGATCCGGCACCCCGCTCATCGCCGAGTGGCGCTACCGCTGTACGCGCGTCCCGGCCACCGGGTCCGTCGGCCCGCGACCGACCAGCAGGATACCGCTGATCGTCCGGTACTTGGAATAGAAGGTGTCCCGGTGGATGACCTTGCCACTCGCGTCGCGTACTGTCCTGGTAACCCACGACTCGAAGCCATTGCGCGGATACTCCAACCGCTTGGTCTGGCCGGCAGCAAGCTCGTCGGTGTACTCGATGTAGTCCTTCGCGCGCTCCTGGTTTTCGACCCGCGGCTTGGAGAACTCGACCGTGCGGCCGTTCGGCAAACTCCAGATCTCGAAGGTGACCTTGCCGCGCTGGTTGATCGTCCGCAGGATGACGGGATATTGAGTGTCGTTGACGAAGGTCAGGTTCTGCTGGGCCGACTTGGTCCGCCACACGGTCGCGTCGAGGCCGACCGGGTAGCGCTCGATGTAGTAGGAGTGATTGCGCCGGTCACCCAGCTCGAGGCCCGCCCGGGCTGCGGCGTTGAACACCGTGGTCGACACGGAGCAGACGCCACCCCCGATCGCGCCGGTCAGCAGGGTGCGACCACCGCGGATGATGCCCCCCGGGCCCACGCCTTCGAGCTCCGCCAGGCTGGACGGCATGAGGCCCCAGAAGTCGAACGTGCCACCCGGCTCGATGACCGTGCCGTCGAGGTGCTTCGCCGGCGCCGTGATGTTGCCGCCGAAGTTGTTGCCTTCGTAGATGGTGTAGTTGGTCGACCAGCTCGAGATCATCTCGACACGCGGTGCCGCAGCCTCGGCTTCTTCCGTGGTGAACTCAGGCTCGACGACCGTGATCGCCATGTTCACCGTCGGCGCTGGCGGGCCGCCCTCGGCTCGACTGAGCAGCGAGGCATAGACGGCGTCGGTCGTCGCCTCGACATCGACCTGCTGGCCGTTCTTGCCGGGGACGGCGGTCACCTCGTCGCCCTTGAACTTGAACGAGGCGTCGACCGGCTCCTGGTTGGTAGCTGCGGCGACTGACGCCACCCACTGAGCAACGGGGTCGCGTTCGAGGACGACACTCCATTCGCCGACGCCGGCCTCGTCCAGCCGAACCCACCCGCGCAGCATGTCGGCCGAGATGGCCTCCCTGGTGCCGCCCCCGACAACGGCCAGGTCGGCCGCGACGATGCTCTCCGCGCGGTCCACGGCAGCCTGTGCCTGGGCGGTGCTGACCGCCGGCGACAGGACGGTGGCCGGCACGCGAATGACCGAATCAGCTGCACTCAGGCTATCGACGGCCACCACAGCCTGGGAAAGGCCTGCGTGCAGATCGACCGTCTGTCCGTCGGCGGCGGGGATGACGGTCCAGCCGGCTCCACTGCGCTGGATGACGGCGTCCTGTGGCTCACGGTAGGCCGAGGCAGCAATGGCGCCCAACCGCTCCTCGAGCGCTGTCTCGTTCCAGCGCATCTGAGGCGTGATATCTATGCCATTGAGCAGCACCGCCACCTGGTCCTGCACCTGGTCGAGCAGGCTGCCGGCATGGCCGACCGCAAAGGCCTGGTCGAGCATTGCCGCCATGTCATAGTCCCGATCGATCGAGGCATACGTGATGCGCTGCTGCACATCGGCGAACTGGACCGTCAGGTGGCCGCTGTGCAGCTGAGGCAAACGCTCGCGCAGCGCTGCCTCGGCGGAAGCCCGGTCCAGGCCCGCCAGGGAGATGCCACCAACGTGGACCCCGGGCAGGGCCTTGCCGGCGTGCACGGCGGCATAACCGAAGACGAAAGCACCGGCGAAGACGATGACCGCCAGCAGCGTCAGGACGAAGGACAAAATCAGGCCGCGCCATGAGAAGTGGCGCGCTGGCGTCAGGAAGGCGGGCAGCTGTTCGACGCGAGTCGTCATCGGGAAAATCCTAGCAGCAGGGATTCAGCGGGCCGCCTCAGCGACGCGTGGGCGGGCGTTGCGGTTGCGCATGCTCTCATGTTATTGCCGGCAGTGCATTACAGCGACCCGACGAATTGCCCAGCGCGGTGGGACGACTGGCGCTACGTCAGTCTGGGCGGCGCAGGATCACGACCCGCCGCTGGGGCTCCTCGCCGACGGACTGGGTGGTCACCTCGGCATGGCCGCGAAGGGCGAGGTGGACCCAGCGACGCTCGAGGGGCGGCATGGGCTCGAGCTGGAGCATCTTCCCGCTTTCGACGACTCGCTCGGCGGCGCGCAGGGCAATGTCACGTAGCTGGCGCTCACGACGCCCACGGTAGTCCTCCACATCGACGAGCACGCGGGTCCAGCTGCCCATCTTGCGAGAGAGCATCAGGTTGACCAGGTGCTGGAGCGCGGATAGGCGCTCCCCCTTGCGCCCGATCAGGGCGCCGAGGGCCTCCTTCTCGTCCTCCTCGCCAACGACATCGAGCTTGGATGTGTCGCCCGTGCTGACGGTGACGCTCGCCTGATAGCCCATGTGGCGGAGCATCTGCTCGAGGATGTCGCGTGCGGCGGCCAGCGCCTCCGGCGATGCTTCGGCGGCCTGGATCTCCTCGCGCTCGAACGACTGTGCGGCCCGCGAGGCGCGAGTCACCTCCTGCTCGTCCAGCTGGGGCTGCGCGGCGCGCTGCGGTCGATCACCTCGCGGTGGCCGATCGTTTCGCGCCGGACGGTCGCCTCGCGGCGCGCGCTCGCCCCGGGCCGCGCGCTCCCCCCGGGCTGGGCGAACATCCTCGCGCGCCCCATCGACGCCCGCCGAGCCGGAGTGCAGGTGCTCAGAGGCCTCGCTGCGCTCGGCTCGTGGGCTTCGCTCGGAACGCTCACTGCGATCGCCGCGATCGCCCCGGTCGCGACGCTCGTCCCGACCTCGGCCCCCCCGATCCCGCCTGAAGGCGCCTTCCCTGTCGTCC